>ERZ1031746.18-NODE-18-length-103766-cov-14.660489_pt1 | contig 103766 bp, 92 predicted proteins | sample MGYA00518171_ERZ1031746 | MGnify/ENA primary metagenome ERZ1031746 (study PRJEB33719, sample SAMN04261238) | wastewater metagenome | biome: rural village; feature: human; material: feces | host: Homo sapiens | place: El Salvador | collected 2013-01-07 ...
CAATAAAGTATTGATATGGCTAATGAATACATTGGAAATGCCGTTGGCAAATATACCCCGGCCCTCGCGGCCTTCGCCGCCACGTGCGGCACCGCCGCTGCCGTGGCGCTCGTGCTCGCCGCATCCATCGCCTCCGTCGGGGCGAACGTGCGCTCGAGCATGTCCTCGGCGTCCTCAGCGGTCTCCGTGTTCGGCAGCAAGTCCACGAGCGCCTTCCGCATCTTCGTGACCTCCGCGAGGACGGCGGCGAGCGTCGCGAGGCTCGCGATCATGGGGGCGTGCCGCCAGATGAGCGCGCAGGTGGGGTCACTCAGGCTCACCCTGCCGCGCATCCAGGTTGGCGCGCTGCCGCACTTCTCCATGAGCGGCAAGTTCGACGCACAGTCCGGTTCCGTGCCCTCCGTGCACGTGAACTGGTACGCGTCCGGCGGCGTCTTCTCGTCGCCGAGCGTCATCGGCGTCGGCGAGGCCGGCGACGAGGCCGTCATCCCGCTCAGGCCGAGCGTCCTGCGCGGTATCGGCGAGGGCATCGGCTCGACCGGGGGAGACTCATCGGAGGTCATCGCGTGGCTCGACCGAAACCTTCCGACAATCATCCGGGAGTACACGCCGGTCACGCTCGAGCGCGACCTCGACAGGCACATCAGGGCGGTGGCACATGCATAGGATGCACTACGTGTCGTCATCGGGCGAGAGCGTCGACCTCGATGGCGACGGCGTCTTCGTCGGCACCGCTGCGGGCGTGCGCTCGCGCGAGTGGAGCTACGACCTCTCGTGGCGCGGCGCCTACGGCATCTCGCGAGACGCGAGGGAGGCGACGGTCGATGCCGTGGCGTCCTCGGCGGCTGCCGACAGGCTCAGGCGGCTCGCGGACAGGGATATCTCCGTCGGCGAGCCCGGTCGCCTCGTTGTCGACGGTGTTTGGTACCAGCGCGCCTATATCGCTAAGTCCGAGACCTCGCAGATTTATGGCAGGCGGGGCATCGCCGCTACGCTTACCGTGCTGCTGCTCGACGGATCCTGGCGGCGCGAGGTCGCCCAGGAGTTCTACGCCCGGGAGGACGAGGACCAGACCGGCCTGGACTTCCCCCATGACTTCGAGTTCGACTACGGCGGATCGGTCGCAAGCCGGTCGGTCACCGTCGATGGGCTGGTGCCTGCCGACCTTAAGCTCACGATCTTCGGTCCCGCGTCGTCACCGCGCATCACCGTGACGCAGGGGGACTTCATCAACGTCTACTCCGCGGACGTTGAAGTGCCTGGCGGCTCCAGGCTTATCATCGACGGCTCGAGCTTCCCCAAGACGATCAAGCTCGTCGGCATGTACGGTGAGACCGAGGACCGCTTCGCCGACGGCATGCGCGGAGAGGGCGCGGGAAGCGGCTCCTACTGCTTCGAGCAGCTGCGGCCGGGCACGTCCTCTGTCTCGTGGGACGGCTCGTTCGGCTTCACCATGACCCATTATCTTGAGGAGGGGGAGCCGCCTTGGAGCTCATAGTCTCCGACAGCGCCGGCAGGACGCTTTTCCCGATTTCGAACTTCGAGCTGGATATGGACTCGGGCTGGGGCGACGGCGTCGACAACTCGTTCGATCTCGTGGTGCGCGACTCGTCCGTACCGTTGCCGGAGGCCGCTTGGCGTGTTTTCGCCGACGGCCTGGAGATCGGCGGGCGCGTCGAGGGCTTTGAGCTCAAGACTGGCCGCACTTCGTCCGAGCTGCACTGGACCGGGTCGACCTGGACTGGAGTGCTCGAGAAGCGCCTTCTGTGGCCCGATCCGGGCCAGGACTACCTTGTCCTCTCTGGGGACGCAAACGCCGTGCTGCGCTCCGCGGTTAAACGGCTCGACATCGGCTCCCTCTTCACGGTTCCCGATGCCGACGCCGGGGTGAGCGTAAGCTACCGATGCAACAGGGACGCACCCGACGCTTGGACCAACCTTAGGCTGGCGATGCGCTCCGCAGGCCTTCGCCTCGATGCGAGGTGGGTGGGCGGATCGTGCAGGCTCCAGGCGGTGAAGGTGACAGACTGGCGCGGCAGGGTCGACTCCGATCTCGTAAACTTCGACCTCAAGAGCGACCTGCTCGTCACCAATCACCTCAAGGCGGCCGGCAAGGGCGAACTTGCGGCCAGAGATGTCGTGGACGTCTACGCCGACCGGGAAGGCGGCGTAGGCACCGTGAAGGCGATGGCCGGCGTCTTCGAGCTCGAGGAGTACTACGACGCCAACAACACCGAGGGCGACGATCTCCGCGATCAGGCACTCAGCCGACTCAAGGACAAACAGTCCGAGGGCAGCGTGACCGTGACGGTCAACGAGGGCGTCGAGTTCGGCCTCGGCGATATCGTCGAGGCCAGGCACTATTCGCCAAACGTGACGGTCTCGGTCGAGATCAGCAGCAAGATCGTAAAGGCCGCGGGGTCGGGCTACAGCGCCACGTATGGCGCATCGCCTGGTGCGGTGGGGAGATAGGAGACTGCTATGAAGCAGATAGAACTCATCGGCCCGCCCCTTTACCAATGGGATACGGGTCGGCGCGTTCACATCGCGTTGCAGGGGGTGACGGAGGCACATTTCGCCGTCGCCGGATCGGAACGCGCATTGGTCGTCCCGGTCGTGGGCGGAGAGGCCGTGGTGCCCTCGCTTCTGCTTACTGCGGGCGTTGACATGGCCGTTTGGGCGAGCGATGGGCGCGACACGCACGCGCGCGCCGTGCTCAAGGTGCGCCCGAGGGCCAAGCCGGACGGCTACATCTACACCGATGACGAGGTCAAGACCTGGGCTGATGTCGAAGATTGGGTGCGAGAGCAGCTGAGGGCCGTAGGCGAGCCCGGCACGAAGTGGTATGTCGGGGGCGGCACCCCTGCCATAGGTGGTCGCGTCGGGGACCTCTATCTCGACAGTGAGACAGGCACCTATTATCGCTACGGCGAGATTGGAGATACAAATGGCTAACGCATGGAACCAAGTTGGAACGCTCAAGGGCCCCAAAGGCGACAAGGGCGCGACCGGCAACGCCGGCCCCAAGGGCGGCAGCGTCCGCGTGGCGAGCGTCACTATCCCGTCGGAAGGCGAAGTCGCATTCTCGGCGCTTTCCCCGTCTGACGGCGTGCAGGTCGGCGACCTCGTGCTCGACGCCAAGGGAAGTGTCTATCCCATTTCGGCGGTTGATCCGGGCAGGTCTACCGCCCGAGTCGGTTCCGCCATCAACGGCGTGAGCCTCAAGGGGCCCAAAGGCGAAACGGGCGACACTGGCCCCAAAGGTGCCGACGGCACGTCCATAACGGTCAAGGGCGCGGTGAGCAGCGCGTCCGCGCTGCCGTCCGATGCCGCCATCGGCGACACCTACGTCACGAGCGACAACGGCCACATGTGGGTGAAAACCGCCGCGACCGGTGATGCGCAGTGGACGGACCTCGGCGAAATGAAGGGGCCCAAGGGCGACAAGGGGGCCACGGGCGAAAAGGGTGACAGGGGCGACACCGGCCCCAAGGGCGCACGGGGGCCGGCTGGCCCAGGCATTACGTTCGGCCAAGGGGCTCCTACGGCAGCGTCGCAGGAGGGAGCCGTCTACATTGATACGGCAGACGGCTTTAAGGTCTACCAGTACGGTACGAGTGCCTAGTGAAGGGGGAGCGATATGGCGTGGACTAACATCGGATCGCTGAAGGGTCCCAAAGGCGATAAGGGCGATATCGGCGCCAGGGGAGCGCAAGGGGCCCAGGGGCCGCGAGGGGAGACCGGCCCGATCGGGCCGACTGGCCCGATCGGGCCCAAGGGCGCCGACGGCACCTCAGTGACCGCTGGGACCGGCGCACCGACAGGTACTGCCGTGGTCGGTTCGGTCTACATCGACGCGAGCACGGGCAACCTGTACACCTACAAGGCCTAGCGGGTGACGGCGAAATGGCCTGGATCAAGTTGGGCAACATAAAGGGGCCTGCCGGGGAGACGGGGCCACAGGGTCCTGCAGCCTCGACCGCCCAGACGTTCCTCGCTGCACACCCTGTGGGCTCCCTCTATATGGAAAGCAAGGGCAAAAACCCAGGTGCCACCTATGGGGGAACGTGGGTCATGCGGGACAGCCAGAACGGCTTTATATGGGAAAGGACGGCTTAAATGGAGATAGTGACCGGTAAAGCGGGCGTGCCACACGTCAGCTCGGCCGACGACGGGCGCCGCATTGCGGGCGAAGTCGGCACTGGCAGCTATGTGCTGCAGACGGGCGGCAAACTGGCCCCATCTCTCGTCGACGCGAACACCGTCCGTATCGCGACCGGCGACATGATCGTGCAGGGTCGCCATATCGGCGTCACCTCGCCCGAGGACGTCAAGGTGGCGAGCGGCTCGCAAGGCAAGAAGCGCATGGACTACATTTGTGTTCATTACACCCGCGATGTGAGCGGGTCCAGCCCGACCCTTGTCGAGACGGTCGAGTGGAAGGTTCTCCAGGGAACCCCCGGCTCGGGCGCCGCCGCGCCGTCGGTGCCGAAAGGCTCTATCCTGGACGGTGACGCTGACGTGACGGTCCCGATCTGCTCGGTGACATTCGACGGACTGACGACGGGTCAGCCTAAGCTTCTCATCCCCAAACTGACTCCCCTGGCAGACCTCGGGGATTCTGTATCCCCGGTTTCCGTTGATTGCGGCATTACCAATCTGCCGACTACTGTCCGCATGGTTGGAAATATTGTTGTGGTCACGGTGTGCGGCACGCTAAAGAGTGCTGTAGGGGCCTGGGGAATGCTGACATTAAGTAACGCAGTGCCAATGACAAGAGATAGGCATAACTCGCCCCTCATTTCGCAAGACACAACCGACCCCCGCATCTTGCTGTCGGTAACAGGGACCCATCTATTCATAGAGTCCAAAGGGGCCTCGATACCCCAGGGCTCCTGGATGTTCGGCCAGCTTGTATATCTCTGCGTGTAGCATTCTGTATCCCGCGAGGTTGGCTATCAGTTCTTATATGGGAAAGACTTCTCGGGTCCCTATGTGGCTTACCGTAAAATAGGCTTCCTGGTAGAGATGTCTTGGAATTTCATTCAGGAATCATCACAGTTATGGAATGCAGGGACGTTGCCCGTTGAATTCCGTCCGACTCAATCATTCCTTGCGCCGGCTGTGCGTACATCTTCAAGCGGCATCGTCAACAACAGCACTGCAGAAGTCGAGGTTCAGAAATCTGGCAAAGTTGTCTTTATTAGCGCGGTAGCTGTTAGCCAAGGGCACAACATTGGACACTGCATCTGGATTGCCAATTAGGATACAGAATGCTAGAAACAGCAAAACATCACCGGGATAGTCTCGGCATCGCCCTTATAAGTCTGCACTATCATCCAACGCTGTTTCCCCGCCGACGAGACCGCCGCCTGGCGAATAAATCGCACGCCGGACAGTGGAAAGGCGAGCACGAAATTTCTGGCCTTGATTTCCGTATCGAACTCGTCGTAATAAAACGGGCCGTACTGCTTATTAGCAGAAAAAGTCACGCTGCGCACGACATGGGATACAGAATTCCTACCCGCCGAGTATCAACCGCTCCACCACCCTTTGTGCGTCCTTGCAGATGCGCGGCCTCGGCACGATGTAGTGCTCGTATGCCGTGCCGATATCGGTGTGTCCCAGCATCATGGCCACGGTCTCAATACCCACGCCTGCCTCCACGGCGAGCGTCGCCCACGTGTGACGGCATTCCGTCATCGAGGTCCAGGCGGCTCCGGCTTGGCGACATGCGGATTTGATGTGCCGCGCAATGGCGTCGGGCGACAGTTCGCACAGCCAGCCCGAGCGGCCTTTTCGCAGCGCGCGCAGGCGGTTGACGGCGAAGCGGGGGAGCCAGCAGGACCGCGCGGAGCGTTCGGTCTTCGGCGCCTCGACGACCTCATTGCCGCGCACGACTTGCCTCGAACGGCGGATGCGGACCTCACCGGTGCGCAGGTCGATGTCCGACCACTTGAGGCCGCACGCCTCGCCGCGCCGCAGCCCGAGGGTTACCGAGCAGATTGCGACCGCCTCGCACTCGTGTCCCCACAGCGCGCGGAGGTAGGCACGGACCTGGCTCGCCTCCATCGTGCGTGGGCAGTGCGCCGGCTTGTGCGGTAGCTCGACACCGGCGGCGGTTGGGTCGTACATCCGCACACCGAGACGGCGGATGGCCCAGCGGATAACCTGCCGCAGGGTCTTGTATGCCTTTTCGGCGGCCCCCGGCAGATCAAACGAATCAATCCAGCCCTGTACGCCCTCGGGCGTTATCGCCTCGAGTTCCAGCTCGCCCCAGCGAGGTAGGACGTGCAGCGCTAGCGCGCTCTCGTATCCGGCCAGGGTGCAGGCGCGCAGCCTGCCGCGCTTATCGTCCATGTACCTCGAGGCGGCCTCTGCAACTTTCATCATGGTCTCCAATCCCGTAAATCCCAGACGCGTGGGCTCTCAAGGAGAGGATACGCGCGTGGGATTTCTGCCACGAGAGGTCGAGAGAAAGGAGTCTAAATGGCATTGATCGGGACCCTTGTCGGGCCCGCAGTGCGCCTGGCGACAGACGGGAGGGGTCTCCCGATTCTCGCGTCTGATGAGCCTGAGGTCCCCGAGGGTTTCAAGGCGGACATGGCGTATGAGCAGCGGGGCGGTTCCATCCACCAAGTATGGAGTGTCGTGCCAGACGGGGTGCGCGATGACGCGGTGCGGCTTGCTGCCATGTCCGCCGAGACTCTCGGTGATGTGGATGCGCTGAAGGTACCCCAGCTCATCCGGCCGTGGTATGTGGGTGAGGCCTCGTATGCCGCTGGCGCGCGTGTGGCATATGGAGGCGACCTGTACAAGTGCCTGCAGACGCATGCACCCCGTATCGGATCTGAGCCCGATACGGCTCCGGAGCTTTGGGATAGAATCAACCATTAAGGAGAAAAATGTTTTACGGACAATTTGTATCTGGGTCTGTCTACCTGACTACGGACGGCTCCGGCCTGCCGATTCGCGAGGCGGCGGAACCCAACCCCGACGCCGGTTACCACACGGTGCTCGCCTATGAGCAGCATGACGGCGCCATCTGGCAGGTGTGGACTCTCGTTCCCGATGCCGGAACGCCTCAGGACGCTGCCCTCGTGCTCGCCCAGATCCAGGCGGCCACCCTCTCCGACCATGATGCGTTGAAGGTTCCGGCGCTCTATCCGCTCTATGCATGCGGTCACGTCTATGCGCAGGGAGACCGCGTGCTCTGGCAGGGCACGCTCTACAAGGCCATCTCCGGCCACACGGCGACTGCTGCGGACCCCGTATCCGATCCCCAGCACTGGGCGAAGGTCGTAGCGTCTACGGCCGGCGGCGCCGGCGTTCCCGAGTGGATCAGAGGAAAGTCGTACGCCAAGGGCGACCGGGTTACCAAGTACGGCACCGTCTACGAGTCGCTGATTGACGGCAACACGCTCGAGCCCGGCGTCGTCGGGTCTGACGGCGCCTGGAGCATCGTGAGCAACGGCTAGGGGAGGATCGCATGTCAATCTTCTTCGTCCAGCTGACCGAGCCTCAGGTCTGGGCCATTAGCCTTGCATGCGCACTAATGCTCATGGACATCGTCACCGGCTTCATCAGCGCCGTCATCAACGGTACCGTTTCGAGCTCCAAGATGCGCGAGGGGCTCGGCCACAAGGCGCAGCTCCTCTGCGCTATCCTGCTTTCCATCATCATCGAGGCGGGCACGCAGCACGTCGTGGGCCTTGGTCTGGGCGGCGTGACCGTCACGGTCGTTTGCACCTACATCGCCGTCATGGAGGTCGCGAGCTGCATGGAGAACGTCTGCTCAGGCTATCCCGAGCTGCGCGACACCCCGCTCATGCGCATCTTCAAGCACGATGGAGGAGGCGACGCTAGTGGCGATCACTCAGCGTGAGGCCTTCGCGCAGGTAATTGAGCACCTCGTCTCGCATGACGGGGGAACGGGACACGGCTATTCCCAGATAAACCGCATGGGCGACGGCACCATGGAGGTCATCACTCTTTCCGAAGGCACGACTGTGACCGTCGCGGGCGGCGACCGTGACTGTAGCTCGGCGGTGATAACCGCCCTGCGCGCCGCTGGCGTGAACACGTTCGGCGCCACCTATACCGGCAACATGCGCACGCAGTTGCTCAAGACCGGGCTTTTCGGATGGCGAAAGATGGGCGTAAAGTCGGCGCGGCGCGGTGACATCTATCTCAACGAGAGGCATCACACCGCCGTGTGCATCTCGCCCTACGGCTCCATACGCGGCGACATGCTGGCACAGTTTTCCATCTCGGAAAAAGGCACCGTCACCGGTGCAGAGGGCGATCAGACGGGGCGCGAGAGCAACATCAAGCCGTACTACAGCTATCCGTGGGACGGCACCTTGTACTGGCTCGGCGATGGCAAGACGCTCAGCGGCACAAACACCGAGGTCAGGGACAACACCGTCTCGAGCCTCGGTGACACGCGCTACCTCGGTCCCAAGATGATTAGTGAGCTTCAGCGCCAGCTTGGGACCTCCGCCGACGGGGTCATCTCGGGTCAGTGGCTCACTAACAAGTCTTATTTCTGGGCCGTCGATGCGGGCTGCGTCGAGTGGGCGAAGGCCGGAAAAGGTTGCGGCTCTGATATGGTCCTGGCGCTTCAGCGCAAAGTGGGTTGCAAGATCTACCCTGAGTTCTGCGGTGTCCAGGCTCGCCAGATGAACAGCGGAACCATCAAACAGCACCAGCGTTGGCTTATCGCACATGGCATCTCGTGCGGCTCGTCAGGCGCCGATGGCTACCACGGCCGTGACACCAACGTCGCGATCGGCAAGGCGCTGGTCCGTGGGTTGTACCGATGACCCTCGATTATTGATTGGCAACAAACGAAAAAGCTCCCTCCCTGGTTGTCCAGGGAGGGAGCTTTTTTTGAATTAAACAAGACGATTCGTCAGTTCGACGGTGACCCTAGCGTATCCCCAAATTATCCCAAGTGCGCGTGCTAACCCGTTTTATGCGCTTCTGCCGTTGTTGTCGTACTTGAACCAGCAGGTAAACGGAGTGTTCGTTTTTGTCGTTCCTACAGGTCAGTACTGCCACATATGGTTGACAGGGCCGGAGCCTTTGCCCATGTTCAGGCCGGCGGCGAGGGCGCCGGTCAGGTAGGCCTTGCCGGCGTTGACGGCGTCGGCAAGATTCATGCCCTGTGCCAATGCGCAGGCGATGGCGGATGAGAGCGTGCAGCCGGTGCCGTGCGTGTTGCCGGTCTCGATGCGCTTGTGGCGAAACCACGTAGTGAGCGGATCGCCCAAGTGGTTGCCCTCGTCATCGAGGGGCGCGGACTCGGCCAGTACGTCGTTGGCCTCGTTGACAAAATGGCCGCCCTTAACCAAGGCGGCGCAGCCAAAGCGGCGGGTGAGGAGCATGGCGGCATTTTGTTGTGTGCGCTCGGAATCGACCTCGTAGTCGAGCAGCGCCATAGCCTCGGGAATGTTGGGGGTGATGACCGTTGCCAACGGGAACAGGCGGCGGGTGAGTGCCTCGGAGGCATCCTCGGCAATCAAGCGCGCGCCCGAGGTGGCGACCATGACGGGGTCGACGACGACGTTCGTTGCGTTCCAAGCGCTCAAGCGGTCGGCGATGACTTCGATAATCTCGACAGAGGAAACCATGCCGATTTTGACGGCGCTCGGGCGGATATCGTCAAAGACGGCGTCAATTTGCGCGGCTACGATATCTGGCGAGATATCCTGCACGGCGGTGATACCCAGGGTGTTTTGTGCCGTGATGGCGGTGATGGCCGTCTCGGCATACAGGCGGTGCGCCGTGATGGTCTTGATGTCGGCCTGAATGCCGGCACCGCCGCTGGAATCGGATCCTGCGATGGATAGAACGGCAGGTACATTACTGCGATCCATGCTCACTCCCTTGTCCGATTGGATTCAAGTGGGTCTTTAAGCCTGCATTATAGAGATGCCCGGGCCGACTCTATGTCGGACCCGGGCGGGTGATGCAATCTTTACGCAAATGAAAGCAAATATTAACACGTCAACAATCGACAAACGTTGCTGAGGGCCTGCGACCGACCGTGGTGATAAGCCTAGTCCTCCATGCCAAGATCGATCGTCGTGCCCTCGAACACCTTGTTGACGGTGCGGACGGCGCACATCTTGCCGCACATGGTGCAGGTTCCCTCGGTTGCGGCGGGGGATTCCTCGTAGCGCTTCTTACCGGTGACCGGGTCGAGAGCACACTTCCACATGGCATCCCAGTCGAGTTTGCGGCGTGCCCGACCCATCTTGTCGTCCATGTCGCGGGCGTGCGGCACCTTCTTGGCGATATCGGCGGCGTGCGCGGCAATCTTAGTGGCCATGAGGCCGTCGAGCACATCCTGGGCGTTGGGCAGGCACAAGTGCTCGGCGGGCGTTACGTAGCACAGGAAGTCGGCGCCGGAGCTCGCGGAGATGGCGCCACCGATGGCGGCGGTGATGTGGTCGTAGCCCACGCCGATATCGGTCACCAGCGGTCCGAGCACATAGAACGGGGCGTTGTGGCACAGACGCTTCTGCAGTTTCATGTTGGCGGCGATCTCGTCGAGCGCCATGTGACCTGGGCCCTCGACCATGACCTGGACGCCGGCGGCCCAGGCGCGCTTGCACAGCTTGCCCAGTTCGATCATCTCGGCGGTCTCGGTGGCGTCGTTGGAATCGTAGAGGCAGCCCGGGCGGCAGGAGTCGCCGAGCGAAATCGTCACGTCATACTCATGGCAGATCTCGAGCACCTCGTCGTAGAACTCGTAGAAGGGGTTTTCGTTGCCGGTGACCTCCATCCAGCCAAACAGCAGCGAGCCGCCGCGGCTGACGATGTTCATGAGGCGGCCGGTCTCCTTAAAAGTCTTGATGACCGACTTGTTGATGCCGCAGTGGATGGTCATAAAGTCCACACCGTCCTCGGCATGCGCGCGCACGACCTCGAGCAGGTCGTCCTTGGTGAGCTTGACCAGTGGCTTTTCCATGTAACCGATGGCGTCGTACATGGGGACGGTGCCCACCAAGAGCGGTGTCTCGTCGATGAGCTGCTGGCGGAACTGGCGCGTCTTGCCCGAGTTGGAGAGGTCCATGATGGCGTCGGCGCCGTAATCCTCGGCGATCTTGACCTTCTTCCATTCCTCGGCGGCATCGGCCTTGTCGCCCGAGATACCCAGATTGACGTTGACCTTGGTGGACAGGCCCTCACCGACACCAAAGGCGCGCATGCCCTTTTTGATATGCACGATGTTAGCGGGAATGGCGATGCGGCCGTCGGCCACGCGCTCGCGGATGTACTCGGGGTCGCGATGCTCGCGCTCGGCGACCTCCTTCATCTGCGGTGTGATCTGCCCGGCGCGGGCGAAGTCGATTTGCGTGACGAGCGTGGGCTCGGTCTGTGTGCTCATTGGCACGGCTCCCTTCGTTGGCATTACCCATATCAGGTTTGCGGGTCAGGGCGGGCGCGCCCAATCTCAGCCTGCCGTCCTGTCCTGCAAGCTCCCCGTTTATGTCATGGGCTCAAGTATAGCCTGAATGGGTACGATTGGGCCAACGATCGTGCCTGTGGGGAGGCGTACATGGAAGACAAGCATCTATATCGAGAGACGCAACGGGATGTATCGGCCGAGGGTGGCCGTGCACACCATGGGTTGGTCGCGATTGGCTTTGCGGCGCTTGCCGTGCTGGTGATTGCCTTTTGTATTTGGACGTTTGGCGGTCAAGGCGGCGCTGCTTGGGAGTTCGAGGCTGATGATAGCCTACCGATTATGACGATGAAGGTCTCTGGCGGCAACACGGTGGCAGCTCCCGGCGATTATTGGTATCCGTGCGATGAGTTTGTGCAGTTGCAGCTGAGCGGTGGTTCCATTCCTGGTGAAGAGATCGAGCGCGTGACCTTCGATGCGTCGCTTAAGACGCTGTCGGTCGCGCTCAAAGATCAAGGGGATGTGCCCACGACGATGGATATCGCGCTGACAGAATGGCGCCTGGAGCCCCCGTCGGGCGTCAAGGTGTCCGAGGTGGAGCATGTCAAGATTACCTATCAGGACGGCTCGACAAATGAAATCGCCAAAGCCGACGGTCTAGCAGAATAGGTGTCGCGTCTAGCCGGCCAATCATAAAAGTTGCGGTGGAATAGTTCCTGTTTGTGCGATAAAAGGCTCAAATAGGAACTATTCCACCGCAAGTTATATAGAGAAGGCTGAGCGGGTCAGTGTCGGGTGTCGGCTCTAGAGCATCTGTTCGTTGATGAACACGAGGGTGCCTGCGGGTGAAAGCTCGGGAAAGTGACGATAACCAACGTCGAACGCGGTGAGCCCGCTTACATCCTCGAGCTTGTTTTCTGCCATCCAGCGTACCATGGAGCCGCGCGCCTTTTTGCTGGCGGTCGAGCGCTGGATGGGCTTGCCGTTGCGGACGCCTTCGCCAAAGAGACATGTGACGACCGTAGCATCGGTGGTGAGGCGGGGCAGAACGGCTTTGGCGTATTCCACGCTGGCGAGGTTGACAATCGTGGCGTTGGAGCCTGCCGGAGCGATGGCCCGTGCGAGCTTGTCGCCCCAAAACGCGTAGAGGTCTCGGGCATCGTCGACGGCAAACTTCGCGCCCATCTCCAGCCGATACGGTTCAACGGCATGAAAGGGGCGTACGCATCCGTAGAGTCCCGAGAGGATCCACAGATGGTCTTGCAGCCATGCGAGCTGCGCGGAATCCATCACCTCGGGCGCCATGCTCTGGTATTGAATGCCGTGATAGGACATGACGGCGGGGGAGATTCGACGCGCGATATCGGGATCGGCGAGGTCGGTATCGCTCAGGACGGGCATAAATTCGTGAAGCGTATCCAGGCACGCTGTAAGCAGCCTGTCGCTCACGTTCCAAAGGGCCTGAAGACCTGCCGCGCCATCCTCGCGTTCGATGCCCAACAGCGCCTGATGGAGCCGGGCCGTCTGATGTGCAAAAGGCGGTATGCCCCAAACGTCAAAGGCATCTTGAGCTGTCCGCATCTGTTTGGCGGGCGAAATGACGGCCTGTAGCATGGACTCTCCTCTGCCAAAAAGGAAGTTGCGGTGGAATAATTCCTGTTTTGCCTGTTAAAAGGCATGTCTGGGAACTATTTCACCGCAAGTTACGAGGGTTGGTTAGGCGCGCTCGAGGAAGGCCTTGTAGCCGCGATATGCCTCGTAGATGTCGGCCTTGTTGGCGACCTCCCACAGGGCGTGCATGGACAGGACGGCAACGCCGGAGTCGATGACGTTCATGCCGTACTTGGCCATGATGTAGGCGATGGTGCCGCCGCCGCCCGCGTTGACGCGACCGAGCTCGCAGGTCTGGAAGTCCACGCCGGCCTCGTCCATGATGTCGCGGACAAGCGCCATGTACTCGGCATCGGCGTCGTTGGAACCGCCCTTGCCGCGGCTGCCCGTGTACTTGTTAAAGCACAGGCCGCGACCCATGAAGGCGGCGTTCTTGGTCTCGAACTTGCTGGCGTAGCCCGGGTCGAAGCCGGCGGACACGTCGGAGGAAAGCATGCGGCTGCGGGCGAGCGCGCGGCGCAGGGCCAGCGGGCTATCCTCGCCGGCGAGCGCCATGATCTCGGCGACCGTGTTCTCGAAGAAGCGGCTCGTCATGCCGGTGGCACCCACGGAACCGATCTCCTCCTTGTCGACGATAAGCGTGATGCTCGTGCGCTCCACGTTGGCGACGTTGATCTGGGCGAGCATGGACGGATAGGCGCAGACGCGGTCGTCGTGGCCATAGCCCAGAATCATGGAGCGGTCGAGGCCCATGTCGCGGGCCGGGCCGGCGGGCACGACCTCGATCTCGGCGGAGAGGAAGTCCTCCTCCTCGACGTCATACTGCTCCTTGAGGATATCCAGGAACATCTGCTTGACGGGCTCCTTGGGAGCGTCCTTGTCGTCCTCATCGAACTTGACGGGACGGCCGCCCACGATCACGTCGAGGATCTCGGCGTCGACGGCGTCCTTGGCGGGCTTGGCCATCTGCTCGCTCGAGAGGTGGATCAGCAGGTCGGAGATGGTAAAGACCGGGTCGTCGGCCTTGTCACCGATGTTGATGTCGACGGTGGTGCCGTCCTTTTTGCAGATGACGCCTACGAGTGCGAGCGGGGAAGCGACCCAGTGGTAGCTCTTGACGCCGCCATAGTAGTGCGTGTCGAGGTAGGCCATGTCGCCGGCCTCGAAGGCGGGATTCTGCTTAAGGTCCAGGCGCGGCGAGTCCACGTGGGCGCCCAAGATGTTAAAGCCCTGCTCGAGCGGGGCAGGGCCCAGGTTGACGAGCATGAGGTCCTTGCCGTGATTGGCGGCGTACACCTTGTCGCCGGCCTTGAGCGCGCGGCCCTCGGCGATCACGGTCTCCAGATTGACGTAGCCCGCCTCCTCGGCCATCTTGATACCGGTCTTGACGCACAGGCGTTCGGTCTTGTTCTCGCTCAAAAACTGCTTATAGCCGCGGCAAAGCTCCTCGAGCTCCTCGATCTGCCGTGACGTGTACTTTTTCCATGCGCAGGGACGCTCCATGACGCAGGCTCCTTTCGGATCGATCGTGCTGGTTGATGTACCGTGAGCCATCGTATCACGCGCGGGCCCGCGGCGGCAGGGAAGCCTGATGTGCGGTGGCCGTGGGGCGGGGAGCGTGTAAACTGGTGTGAGCAAACCGTGCCCAGCCCAAAGCGAGGTATTCAATATGTCTGACAAGCGCCGTACCTTTGCCGTCCTCGACGGCAACTCGCTCATGCACCGCGCCTTCCACGCCGTGCCGCCCACCATGAACGCGCCGGACGGCCGTCCCACCAACGCGATCTTTGGCTTTTTGAATATGTTCCTCAAGATGATTGACGCCTTTAATCCCGACGGCGTTGTTGTGGCGTTTGACAAGGGCAAGCCGCGCGTGCGCATGGAGATGCTGCCGCAGTACAAGGCCCAGCGCCCGCCCATGGACCCCGATCTGCACGCACAGTTTCCCATGATTAAGGAGCTGCTCGTCGCGCTCAACGTGCCGATTTTGCAGTCCGAGGGCTGGGAAGGCGATGACATCCTGGGCACTCTGGCGCGCCTGGGCGAGCAGGCCGGCTGTGACATGCTGCTGGTGACCGGCGACCGCGATATGTATCAGCTTGTGACCGAGCACGTCAACGTGGTTTCGACCCGCAAGGGCCTGTCCGACGTGGCGATCATGACACCCGAGAGCGTGGACGATCTGTATCACGGCATCACGCCGGCGCTCGTGCCCGATTTTTATGGTCTGAAGGGCGACACGTCCGATAACATTCCCGGCGTGCCGGGCATCGGCCCCAAAAAGGCGAGTACGCTCATCGCACAGTACGGTAGCCTGGACGAGGTCATCGCGCATGCCGACGAGGTCAAGGGCAAGATGGGCGAAAACCTGCGCGCGCACATCGACGATGCGCTGCTGAGCCGCAAGGTCGCGACCATCCGCACCGATGCGCCCGTCGAGCTCGATTTTGAGGCGACGTCCTTCCCGGCGTTTTCTGCCGATGAGGTTTCCGCGGCGCTGGGTACGCTTGGTATCACCGCGATGCAGAACCGTTTCTTGGCGTTGATCGGCGGCGAGGGCGGGGCTGCTGCTGCCTCCCGTGTGTTTGAGATGCCTGCGATGGTTCGCGCAGCCGCCGGTGATGCTGACGCGCTTGGTACTGTTGCGGCTGAGGTCTCCCGCGCGATTGATGCCGGCGAGTGGATCGCCGCCGTGGTGGACGACGACAAGGAAGAGGGCGCGCTCTTTGGACTGACGCGCACACTGTGGCTGGCGACGTCCAAGGGGTTGCTTGCGCTCGAGGAGGGCGACGGCGGTGCGGCGGCTGAGGTTGAGGGCTTCAACTTCGTCCACGGCGTGATTGCCGGCATGCTCGCGCGTCTGTTTATGGAGGGTCGCGTGGCGAGCCCGGATATGAAGGCGCTGTTGCACGAGCTTTCGCCCATCGATTCTTCTGAGCCCGAGCTCATGGATCCGCTCGCTGCCGATTCCACGCGTATCTTCGATACCGTGGTCGCTGCCTATCTGCTGGATTCCGATCGCTCCGAGTTCGATGAGGCATATCTTGCCGATACGTATCTGCAGATGGCGCTGCCTGCGGCGCGCGGCGCAGAGGGTGCTGGTGAGGACGCTCCGGCGCCTGCCGCCCGTACCGCGGCCCTGACGCTGGCGCTTGTGGCGCCGCTGCGCGACCGCATGGGCCGCGAGAACGCCGCAAACGTGTTCGATGGGATTGAGATGCCACTCGTACCGGTGCTTACCAAGATGGAGCGCGCGGGCATGCTTGTAGACCCCGACCGTCTACATAGTCTGTCCGAGGGTCTGGCGACTCAGATTGCCGAGGTCGAGCGTAGCATTCGCGACCTGGCGGGTGACGAGACCTTTAACATTGGCAGTCCCATGCAGCTCTCGCATGTGCTCTTTGACGTCATGGGGCTTCCGACCAAGGGTCTCAAAAAGACCAAGCGCGGCTACTATTCGACCAACGCCAAGGTGCTGAGCGATCTTGCCCGTGACCACGAAATCGTGCGTCTGATCCTGGACTGGCGTGAGAAGTCCAAGATCAAGTCGACCTATCTGGACACGCTGGGTCCGCTGCGCCGTGGCGACGGCCGTGTGCACACCACGTACAACCAGACCATCACGGCAACGGGGCGTCTGTCCTCGAGCGACCCGAACCTGCAGAACATCCCGACGCGCTCGGAGCTGGGTCGTACCGTTAAGACGGCGTTTTCGGCAGGCGAGGGCAGCGTCTTTTTGGCGGTGGACTACTCGCAGATCGAGCTGCGTCTGCTGGCGCATCTCTCGGGTGACGAGCATCTGGTGCGCGCCTTTAACGAGGGCGAGGACTTCCACGCCGAGACGGCCGCGCGCGTGTTTGGCGTGCCTGTGTCCGAGGTGACACCCGACCTGCGCAGCCGCGCCAAGGCCGTGAACTTTGGCATCGTGTACGGCCAGCAGGCCTATGGCCTGTCGCAGTCGCTGCACATCTCGATGGCCGAGGCGCGCGACATGATCGACCGCTACTACGAGGCCTATCCGGGCGTGCGCACGTTCCTCGACAACGTGGTGGCGCGTGCCAAGCAGACGGGCTACGCCGAGACCATGTATGGCCGCAGACGCCACATTCCGGAGCTCAAGGCCAAAAACCCGCAACTCCGCGGCTTTGGCGAGCGCACGGCCATGAACCACCCCATGCAGGGCACCGCCGCCGACATCATCAAGATCGCGATGGCCCGCGTAAGCCGCCGTCTGGAAGAAGAAGGCTTTGCCGCACACATGATCCTGCAGGTGCACGACGAACTGGACTTTGAGTGCCCGGTGGACGAGGTAGAGCGCTTGACCGCGATGGTGCGCGACGTCATGGAGCACGTCGTAGACCTGCGCGTGCCGTTGATCGCCGAAGCCAGCACCGGCATAACCTGGGCCGACGCGAAATAGGGAAGTAGCTACAGCTCCAAAGTAACCAAAAACAGAAGGACGCCCCTCATCAACAAGGAGCGTCCTTCGTTCAATTAAATTCAGCCAAAGTATCTAGGCGCCAAGACGCCATCCAGGCGGCAAGCAAGTCACCCTAGGACCTGACCGAACGAAAAACTTACCCGCCTCGCCCGGCCAGGTCCGACGAGCCACGTTAACGAGCCGCCAAGATGGCGTCGATGAGCGTCAGTACGCCCCCGTCGTTGTTGCTCGGAATGCGCCACTTGGCGTGCGCGTTCATATGCTCCTCGGCATTGTCCACGATAAAGCTATGCCCGACTCGCTCCAGCATGGGAATATCGTTGTAGGTATCGCCCACGGCGGCGGCATCGGCAATATCGATGCCCAGGTGCTCGCACAGGTGCGCGACGCCGGCGCCCTTGTCGACGCCCAGGTTCATAAAGTCGATCCACTCGCGCCCGGCGTTGGTGACGTAGAGCTTGTCCGAGAACTCGGGGCTATAGGTCTCGCGGAATGCGGGCTCGGCGTCATAGGCGGGGAAGAAGATCGAGATCTTGTTGGACGCGACATCAATGCCCTCAAAGCTGTCGACGTAGTTGATTGTGTTGTAGTAGACGCTGATCTCGTCGTGGTATTGATGGTCGCGGGCAAGCACGTAGAACTCGTCGAAGCAGCACAGGACGGGGACCGCGCGAGAATCCTCCGAGGCGCGGCTCAAGACCTGCTGATACAGCGCCACATCGATATTGCTCTTATAGATATAGTTGCCGCGATAGATGACGCAGGCTCCGTTGTCGGGACAAAAAGCAAGGCGGTTCTTAAAGCTCTCGAACATTTCCTCGAGTCTGGGGGCGGGACGTCCACTGGCGGGGCAGAACACGATGCCGGCGTCGGCGAGCTTGTCCAGGCGCTCGTCAAGACCCTGGGGCAACACGCGCTCGTCGGTGAGCAGCGTCTTATCCATGTCGACGGCGATGAGTTTAATCTTGCCGATGTTAGCGTCTGATTCGTAAGTCTGCATAAAATGCGCCTTTCCGTTTCCAGATTGTTTCGGGCGTAATGACCCTCTGCTATGTAATCGAGCGTATTTTCGCAGGAATGGTGCGTATTTGCACAGTAATTCACAAACTAATGAAAAAACTTTTCAGAATTTTGAATTTGTCGCTTGTACAGCGAGCACTTTATCGTAATATAGCGAACATCGAAAACGGAGATGGCGAAAGAACCGCTTACCGAAGAAAAGGTACCGTTTGCGATATTTGAATTGCGCCCGGCGATACGTGAAAGGAGAGGCAGATGCAGTTCGTACAGATCATCACCACTGCAGACAATGCCATCCGACGCCAGCGCGCAATTTCCCGACGACGATAACAATCGTCTCTGTCCGTATGGGGTGAAATGCCCCAACAGAGTCATTTTGAGGTCGTTGGGTTTTAGCACGACATAGACGCATGTTTCTAGGGCATGTATGTGCTGATTTTTGCTATTTAGCCTGATATTGCACGATAAGTGACCTTGAAATGACTTGCACCTGACCGATGTTCTAACTAGCTACCAAGGGCGAAAGGAAACAGCCATGAGCAAGGAAAAAGTCGTTCTCGCATATTCCGGTGGTCTTGATACATCCGTATGTGTCAAGTGGCTCCAGGACGAAAAGAATCTCGATGTCGTTTGTGTCTGCGGCAATGTGGGCCAGGAGGAGACCGGCCTGGACGCCAAGAAGCAGAAGGCCCTCGACCTGGGCGTTCTGGATTGCCAGGTGCTCGACCTGCGCGACGAGTTCTCCGATGAGTTCCTGACTAAGGCCATCGCCGCAAACTCCATGTACGAGAACAAGTACCCGCTACTCTCCGCCCTGTCCCGCCCGTTGCTCGCCAAGAAGCTTGTCGAGATCGCTCACGAGTTTGGCGCGACCTACGTCGCCCACGGCTGCACCGGCAAGGGTAACGACCAGGTTCGTTTTGAGGCTGCCGTCAAGGCCCTCGACCCCGAGCTTAAGGTTATCGCCCCGGTTCGCGAGTGGGATCTGAAGTGCCGTCCCGACGAGGTCGCCTATGCCCACGCCCACAACGTGCCGGTTCCCGAGGGTGCCAACGACAATCCCTATTCCATCGACGACAACCTGTGGGGTCGTGCCATTGAGTGCGGCCACCTGGAGGATCCCTGGAACGAGCCGCTCGACGACGCCTGGGTTATGACCAAGAATCCCGAGGACACGCCCGACACCCCGACGTATACCGAGATTGAGTTTGAGGCGGGCAAGCCCGTCGCCGTCGACGGCAAGAAGATGAAGCTCTCCGAGATCGTCATCGCCCTCAACAAGATTTCGGGTGACAACGGCTTTGGCCGTCTCGACCTGGTTGAGGACCGTCTGGTGGGCCTCAAGAGCCGCGAGTGCTATGAGGTTCCCGGCGCCCTGACGCTCATCACCGCCCACAAGGCACTCGAGGATATCTGCGTCGAGGGCGACCTGCTCAAGACCAAGATTAAGCTCGAGCAGGATTGGGCCACCGCCGTGTACAACGGCCAGTGGTACAGCCCGCTCAAGAACGCGCTCGATGCCTTTATGGCCGACACCCAGAAGTTCGTGACTGGCACCGTTCGTCTGAAGTTCTTTAAGGGCAACTGCCATGTTGTCGGCCGCAAGAGCCCCTTCAGCCTTTACGACTACGGCCTGGCCACCTACGACCGTGACACCACATTTGACGAGAAGGCCAGCGCCGGTTTTATCGAGATCGATACGCTGTCGCTCAAGACGTGGGCTAAGGTCCAGGGTCCCAGCTCTGCTGCCGCCCAGGCTTAAGGCTTCCTTTTCTTGGTATCCGCGCGGCCCATCCGCGTGATACATAACGGGCGCATGGGGTCCCTACCTTTCGTTATGCTTGCTGACACTTCTTAACATCGGTGGCCCCTACGTTCCGCCCGCATATATGATGCCGCGACTGCGGCTGAGTCCGAGCCCCGCCGGGGTTGTCCGGTGGGGCTCTTTCTATCAATTTGGCGGCTCTGCGCCTATATATATCTGAGGAGTATCCATTATGTTCAATGCTATCGCGAATGCTTTGCTCTCCCTCGCGCCCGAGTTCGATGCTGCAAAGGTCGAGGAGGTCCCGGTGAGCCTGAAGGCATGGATTGACGGCTCGGCGAGCAACGGCTGGCGGGAGTCGATGGGCGCCAAGTGCCTGGTGCGTCACTTCTTTGCAAATTAGCTACACGGCCCCGCACGCAGCGGGGATTGTGCAAAACTAGCGGTTGGTAAATCGCTTTAGCGACATGGCGCATTTCATTGGGCGCTGGGTTTGGTATTTGATGAAAGGGGACGATTCCATGGCTCTTTGGGGCGGTCGTTTTGAGGCAGGCGTGGCCGAGGTCACGCAGGAGTTTGGCGCGTCGTTGCCGGTCGACAAACATCTCTATAAGCAGGATATCGCCGGCTCTAAGGCGCATGCCAAGATGCTGGCCGCCCAGGGCATCATCAGTGTCGAGGACGAGCAGACGATTGCCGAGGGCCTGACCGGAATCGAGCGGGATATCGATGCCGGCAACTTCTGCTTCGATATCAACGACGAGGATATCCATATGTCTATCGAGAGCGAACTGACGCGTCGCATCGGCGAGGCTGGCAAGCGCTTGCATACCGGACGTTCGCGCAACGACCAGGTGGCGACCGACACGCGCTTGGGCGTCAAGGCACTGGCCAAGGAGCTCATGGAGGCCAATCTTGAGCTGCGTCATGTACTGGTGGATGCGGCCAAGAAGTACGACAAGGTGATTCTGCCGGGCTATACGCACATGCAGCATGCTCAGCCCGTGCTGCTGTCGCATCATCTGCTGGCGTATTCCTGGATGTTCGCGCGCGACTTTACGCGCCTGAAGGCCGCCTTTGATGCCGCCGACAACTGCCCGCTGGGTGCTGCCGCGCTTGCCGGCACGAGCTATCCGCTCGATCGCCAGATGACGGCTGCCGAACTTGGCTTTGCGGGCGTGATTCCCAACTCGCTCGATGCGGTTTCCGACCGTGATTTCCTGCTCGATCTGCATTACGCCGGCTCCGTCATGGCGATGCATCTGTCGCGTCTTTCCGAGGAAATCGTGCTGTGGTCGAGCTCCGAATTTGGCTTTATCACGCTTTCCGACTCCTACTCCACCGGCTCATCCATCATGCCGCAGAAGAAGAATCCCGATTTTGCCGAGCTTATCCGCGGCAAGAGCGGCCGAGTCTATGGCAACCTGGTGCAGCTGCTCGTGACCATGAAGGGCTTGCCGCTCGCTTATAACAAGGACTTGCAGGAGGACAAGGAGGGCGCGCTCGATACCGCCCATACGCTCATGCAGTGCCTGTCCGTTATGGCCGGAATGATTTCGACCTGGACCGTCAACGAGGATGCCATGGCGCGCGAGTGCGGCGTGGGGCACCTTGCCGCCACCGATGTTGCCGATTACCTGGCTAAGCGCGGTCTGCCGTTCCGCGAGGCACATGCCGTGGTGGGGCATCTGGTCTTGATGTGCGAGAAGCGCGGCTGCAATCTTGAGGACCTGCCGTTTGAGGTGTTCCAGGAAGCAAGCCCGCTCTTTGAGCGCGACATTACCGAGGCTCTCGACATCCCGTCGATTGTTGCTGCGCGCACGACCGAGGGCGGTACCGCCCCTGCCGCCGTTGCCGTGCAGCTGCAGCGTGCCGAGGCGCAACTCGTTGCCGACGAAGGTGTGTTTGGGTCGCTAACCAGGGTCGTTGAGATGGGACACGGGGCAAAGTAAGGTTTTGGCTGAAGCGGCTTTGACCATGTATTGATAAATCGTTTTGCTGTTGCGGGCGTCTGCTGTTGCGGGCGCCCGTATTTTGTTGCTATGGGGGAGGAACATGTCGAGAACTTCTGTAGGACCTTTGGGCGGGTTGTGAAGGGGGTACGTCCACGGGCGGCAACCGACCGTCTGCTCGGTTCGATGCGGATGATGCTCGGTCGGATGGTACTCTAATCGGACTTCAAAACATAAGTGACACATATGGAACGCTTTAATAAATTGTAACGTTTCAAAAAACAGCTTTTTGTTTAACTGCATCTAAAACTCTGTTACGATGCAGTCCAGGCGGGTGCCGGAATGGGACTTGGGCACGCGCGAACCTACTTGAAAGGCTACCCTATGGCTATCGAGAAGACCTTCATCATGATTAAGCCCGACGCTGTGCGCGACCGCAAGATCGGCGAGATCGTTGCTCGCATTGAGCGCAGCGGCCTTGTCATCGAGCGCATGGAGATGACCACGCTCGAGCGCGCTACCGCCGAGGAGCATTACGCCCATCTGGCCGACAAGCCCTTCTTTGGCGGTCTGTGCGACTTTATGACGAGCGGTCCGGTCGTTAAGATGGTCGTTTCCGGTTCTTCCGCTGTTGCTAAGATGCGCACCCTTATGGGCGCCACCAATCCGCTCGACGCTGCCCCTGGCACCATCCGCGGCGACTTTGCCGTCGATGTCAACGCCAACGTGATCCACGGCTCCGACTGCCTGGAGAACGCCGAGATCGAGATCAAGCGTTTCTTTGGCTAAACCAGCTTTGACTCCTTAAAGCTGTTAGCGTGTGGCTTGGGCGCCGCGGAACTCCATCCGTGGCGCTCTTTTTTATACCAGTAGATTTCTAGGCATGTCCCAAAAATCTACAAAGGTGCCCGCCCGGATGTGTGTTCCGAGCGGGCACCTTGCTGTGAGCTTTTTCGCTAAGTAGTTTAGGCCTCGTCGACGACCTTGAGTCCGCGGGTCTGGTCGATCTCGTTGAGGAGATTTACGCGACGCTCGTGGCGACCGCCCTCAAACTCGGCGTCGAGCCACTCGTCGACAATCATCTTGGCAAGTTCGGAGCCCACGACGCGGGCACCAAAGGCGAGCACGTTGGTGTTATTGTGCATGCGCGAGAGCTTGGCGCTGAAGGGCTCGGAGCACACGACGGCGCGAACGCCCTCGACCTTATTGGCGGCAAGACTGATCCCGACGCCGGTGCCGCAGATCAGGATGCCCAGATCGACGTTGCCGTTGGCTACTGCCTTGCCCACCTTATAGCCGGCGATGGGGTAATCGAAGCTCTCGGAGGTGTCGGTTCCAAAGTTCACGACCTCATAGCCGCGCTCCTTCAGGTGCTCGGAGATGATGTTCTTGAGCTCGACGGCGGCGTGGTCGTTACCGATACCGATCTTCATGGATGGTTCCTCTCTGGTCCGTGCGGCGGAATTGCTAAAGGTTTTACCGCGTTCGACTGCATGATAGCGCGACTTTTGTGTAATCGCTCGGGCGTTTTTTGGTCAAACGCTTTAGCATGCAACAAGACTAGCTTCTCATGAATGAATGCCGTCACTTTGCGCTTGAACACCGTCCGCCGGAACTTGGGTTGCGGTTTTTGATGCATTGTTATCAAATAAATAGAGCTAACTACTATCGAGAGCCCAGTCCGTTATGCAAGCAGGAGATACCTATGCCTACCGATTCTATCCGCGATGCCGCATTTTGCGATGTCTTGAACCGCGAGCTTGTCTGCGCGCTCGGCTGCACCGAGCCTATTGCCGTTGCCTATGCAGCGGCGCTGACGAGCCAGACGCTCGGTTGCGAACCCGATCATATGGATGTTGCCTGCTCGGGCAATATCATCAAGAACGTTAAGAGCGTGACCGTGCCCAACTCGGGCGGTATGCACGGTATTGAAGCGGCGGCCGTGCTGGGTGCCGTGGGTGGCGACGCCAAGAGCGCGCTCGAGGTGCTCGAGAGCGTTAACGACGAAGATCGTGCTCGCGTGGCCGAGCTCCTCGCCGATGCCGGTTACTGCGATGTGTCGCTTGCCGAGGGTGTGCCCAACCTCTATATCAAGGTGACTGCCACGGCCGGGGATCATATCGCGGTCGTCGAGATTACCGATCACCACACCAATGTCACGTGCCATACGCTTGACGGCATTCCGGTATGTGGCAGGTCGGCGGGGGAGTGTGCCGCCTGCGCCGAGCGCGTCGTGGCCGAGCGTGCGGCAGATAGCGCCGACACGCCCATGTCGATCGAGTCCATCATCGACTTCATCGAGGATGGCGACATCGATGGCGCCCGCGCCGCCGTTGAGCGTCAGATTGAGCTGAACGGTGCGATCAGTGCCGAGGGCCTCGCGCACGCTTGGGGTGCCGAGGTGGGCCGTACGCTGCTGGGCGCTCGTGCCGATGACGTTGCCTGTCGAGCCCGTGCCCGTGCAGCCGCCGGGTCTGACGCTCGCATGAACGGCTGTGCTTTGCCGGTTGTCATTGTGTGCGGCTCGGGCAATCAGGGCATTACCTGCGCCTTGCCCGTTATGGAGTATGCCGAGTACCTGCGCTGCGACCACGAGCGCCTGGTGCGCGCCGTGATGCTGTCCGATCTTATCGCCGTGCATATCAAGAGCTATATCGGTGCGCTCTCGGCGTTTTGCGGTGCTATTTGCGCCGCGTGCGGCGCCGGCGCTGCGATTACCTGGCTGTGCGGTGGCACGCGCGAGCAGATTGGCGCGACGGTTTCGAACACGCTCGGCAACGTGGGCGGCATCGTGTGCGATGGCGCCAAGGCAAGCTGTGCCGCCAAGATTTCCGCTGCCGTCGATGCTGCGATTCTGGGCCACGATATGGCCATGCAGGGTCGCGGCTTCCGTGCCGGTGAGGGCCTAATCCAGGATACCGTCGAGCAGACGATCGCCAGCATGGGCTATGTGGGCCGTGTGGGTATGAAGGATACCGACATCGAGATTCTCAACATTATGATTGGCAAAACCCAAGTCTGTTAGTTACGCGGTTTTACCAAACCGCGCAACCAGTTGCCGCTGCAAACGCCCCTAAGCGGCAATCTGCCTTTCAATCGTCGGGCATGGCCAGAAGGCCTATGCCCTCCTCGTTCAAGGCACATTGCTCGCTTAGGGGCGTTTTCGCTGACTTATGCTCAACCTGCGGCGCTATTTTGTTTGGAACGGCTGCCGTCAAACAATGTTTGTATGTAGTCGTTGGGGACGTTCTTGTTTGACTAGTCGTTTAAGAACGTCCCCAACGACTAACCCTTATGACAGTTCGTCGGCTACTTGGTGCTCATAGAAGGCTTCTACTACGGCGTTAAAGTCGCGGGCGAAGTCTTCCATGGTTCCGCGCCAGGTGGCTCGGCCAGGTTTTCCCTGGCCAACATAGGCGGTTTGGATACCGCAGGCGGGGCTGGGGAAGTCGCGCTTGGGGTCGTTGCCCACCATAAGGACCTCGTGCGGCTCGAGCCCCATCACCTGAAGCTGCTCTAGATAGTAGGTGGCATCGGGTTTGCAGCGGGTGGCGTTTCCCATGTGCGTGACGAGCTCAAAGGGGACGTCGGCCAGGCCGCCCCAACCCATGCGGCACTCGATGGCGCCTTGGGGAAAGCTGGGGTTCGTAAAGAGCGCGCAGCGCAGGCCCGCGTTCTGTACCGCCTGAAGCGCGGCGTGCGCACCCGGCATGGCTTTCGCATTGATTACGTCATCGTTCTTGTACGGCAGGACTTCGCGATCGTAGTAGGTAAACGCCTCGTAGATGAGTGGGTCCGAGAGGCAAATGCCGCACCGGCGCTCAACCTCTTCTTGGTAGAACTCAAGATTGGTGCGATTATCCGTGCCGCTTCGACGATTGGCGTTGAGGTCGACCAGAATCGTGCCCAGGCGTGCCATCGTGCCACCGCGGCTGCGGCGACCGATATCCGCGAGCATCGACGAGACATCCTTAAAATACCGAAGGATGAACGCGTTGAGGTTAATGCTAAGAAGCGTTTCGTCCATATCGAAAACGACTGCTTTGAGCACGCGGGCACCTTTCTCGAAAAAACGTTCCAGAATCGTATGTCTGGGATACTTTACCCCAAAGGCGTATGGGCAAACTGTTTATCGTCAAGTTGTGGAGACAGCTGTCCATAAGATTACGAAAAAAGTTTCCACAAGAGTAAAAAAACGCAGTTCACGCTTGAAATCGAACCCATTTCCCCGTAACCTATACGAACGTGATTGCATAAGCGTCACATTAGTATCTGTCGGCTCCCGAGTGTTCCTAAACGTTGTGTGCCTGTCGCACCCTTCTGTAGGTCCTAGCAATCGGGGCCCCGTAGTTCGAAAGGGGTCCACCTTTGAGTGAGATTCAGAACTCGTCCATTTTCTCTCTTGACGATGTCAACGAGGAGGAGATGAACAACCTCATCGACGGTACGATTACCGACTTTGATGAGGGCGATCTCGTTAACGGCACTGTCGTTAAGATCGAGCATGACGAGGTGCTCGTTGACATCGGATTCAAGTCCGAGGGCGTTATCCCGGTCCGCGAGCTGTCCATCCGTAAGGACGCTAACCCTGCAGACATCGTTGCACTTGGTGATCCCATCGAGGCCCTGGTTCTCCAGAAGGAGGACAAGGACGGTCGTCTGGTCCTGTCCAAGAAGCGTGCCGAGTACGAGCGTGCTTGGAACCGCATCGAGGAGAAGTTCAACTCCGGCGAGAACGTCGAGGGCGAGGTTATCGAGGTTGTCAAGGGTGGCCTGATCCTCGATATCGGCCTGCGTGGCTTCCTGCCAGCTTCCCTCGTCGACCTCCGTCGTGTCAAGGACCTCACCTCCTACATGGGCACCCGTATCGAGGCCCGCGTCATCGAGATGGACCGCAACCGCAACAACGTCGTCCTCTCCCGTCGCGTCGTGCTCGAGGAGTCCCGTAAGGCCGAGCGCTCCGAGATCCTGTCCAAGCTCAAGTCTGGCATGCGTCTCCAGGGCACCGTTTCCTCCATCGTCGACTTCGGCGCCTTCGTCGACCTCGGTGGTATCGACGGCCTCATCCACATCTCCGAGCTCTCCTGGAACCACGTCAACCATCCTTCCGAGGTTGTCAAGGTCGGTCAGGAGGTCGAGGTCGAGGTTCTCGACGTCGATCTCAACCGCGAGCGCATCTCTCTGGGTCTCAAGCAGACCACCGAGGATCCGTGGCGCGCACTGGTCAAGAAGTACCCCGTTGGCGCTATCGTCGAGGGCACTGTGACCAAGCTTGTCCCGTTCGGCGCTTTCGTCGACCTGGGCGAGGGCATCGAGGGCCTGGTGCACATCTCCGAGATGGCCAACAAGCACGTCGACCAGCCTTCTCAGGTCACCCATGTGGGCGACAAGGTTCAGGTCAAGGTTATGGAGATCGACCTCGACCGTCGTCGTATCTCCCTGTCCATGAAGTCTGCTGCTGAGACTCTGGGCGTCGAGATCGAGGTTACCCCGCTGCCTTCCGAGAAGAAGGACGAGGAGACCGACGCCGAGTAAATCGGTTTGACGATCACTTGTTTTAAGGGATCCGTTCGCAATGAACGGGTCCCTTTTTGCATTTGGCGCCGAGATGCACGATGGCGCCCGTGCACAATGCTGCCCGGGCTGTTCACATGCTATTGGGTTGTTGGTGCATGAAGAAAAGCCGACATCCCGCTTCGGGGAGGAGGCGGGAACGCACCGAGTAGACGGAGGGGTGCGGAGCGCGGTCGTGTCTCGACTGACGACGTTGCCCATCGACGACCCTATTGTACTGCAAAGCGTGGTTCTTGGTTTATCGTGTCGAACGCTTGTGTTGTGCCATTGTGTGTGCTGGCGGTGTGCTACACTCTTGCACTGCTGAGTGGGCCAGACGGTCGCGCGATGTGCTGCTTGCAGCACGCGTGAGGAAAGTCCGGGCTCCAGAGGGCGGGATGCCGGCTAACGGCCGGGCGGAGTGATCCGACGGAAAGCGCCGCAGAAAAGAAGACTCCCACCTGCGCCGTAAGGCGTAAAGGGAAAAGCTGAAACGGTGGTGTAAGAGACCACCAGCGTCGTGGCAACACGGCGGCTTGGCAAGCCCCATCCGGAGCAAGCGCGAATAGGAACGCTATGGGCCGGCCCGGTCCGCGTTCGGGTAGCGTGCGTGGAGCTGCACGGTAACGTGCAGACAAGATAAATGACCGTTCACGACAGAACCCGGCTTATCGGCCCACTCAGCACTTTGTTGACGCTGCGAACCCGTCAGCGCGGCAATCTGCCTTTCAAGCCTTCGGGCATGACCATAAGGTCAATGCCCTCGGCTTTCAAGGCACCTTGCTCGCGCTGACGGGTTCTCACCTTCGACGATGTCAGCTGGCCGATTTGGCGCTCATTCCTCGGTCGCCGCCATAAGGCGTGCTCCCTCCTCTTTCGGGCCAAATCGACTCAGCTGACGCCGTCTCGCTGTTTTTGCCTGGTCATCGGTATTGCCGTTCTATTTACCGGGGTCAACGGTACGGCCTTTGCCGTATTATTGAGGCTGTTTATTGCTTGGCTTGTGTTTGAGGGGCTTTGTTGGACAGCTATTTTACTCTGCAATCGAATATTGAGGCTTCGGGCGAGTTTGTCGATCGCAAGAGTCGGTTTATTGCCCAGCTGGTCCATATTGAGTCCGAGGATGAGGCGAATGCCTTTATCGAGATGGTTCGCAAGCGCCATTACGACGCTCGGCATAATGTTCCTGCGTGGATTTTGGTCGATGGGCGCGAGCGCCAGAGCGATGACGGTGAGCCGAGCCGCACGAGCGGTATGCCGACGCTCGAGGTGCTGCGCGGCGCGGGGCTCAAAAATGTTTGCTGCGTGGCGACGCGCTATTTTGGTGGCACGCTGTTGGGGCCTGGCGGCTTGGTGCGCGCTTATACTGCGGCGACGCAGGCGGCGGTGGCTGCAGCTCAGGAGGCCGGGCAGATCGTCGAGATGACGAGTGTCGTGCCGGTTGACGTGCATGTGGCCTATCCGCAGTATGAGCAGGTGCTTCGTTTGGCGCAGGATTCGGGTGCCAAGGTCTTGGATACCGATTACGCGGATGCCGTGACACTTCATTTGGTTTTTAAGGCGGGGGAGCAGGAGCCGTTTTGCGCCAAGATGCGCGAGCTTATGGCGGGGCGCGATGAGATTGAGGTCGGCGCCCCAGAGTTTGCCGAGTTCTAACGGCGACGGCCGGCGTGCTTTTGGGTGTATCCCAAGCGCGCCGGCCGTCGTTTTTCTTGTTGCTGCCGTTTACTCGGTGAGCTGCTTTAGCACATCGCAGGCGATTTCGACGGCATCGTCGATGCAGCCGGGGCAGCTGCGGAGCGGGCCCTTATCCGATCCGATACCCTTGAGCGTGCCGCAGACGGTCGTCGTGTTCTTCTCGCCAAAACACTTGGCGATTTCGCGCGACAGCTTGTAGGTCAGGCCCTTGGTCTTGGGGTTTTCCATGCCGTCGCTCATTACAAAGCCCATGATGGCCACGGCGCCCGAGATGGCGCCGCAGGTTTCGGTCATGCCGCCCATGCCGGCGCCAAAGCCCTCGGTGAGGGTAAAGGCGACCTGGGGGTCGAGTCCGACGGCGGGCGCGAGCGTGCAGGCGACGGCCTGGGCGCAGTTAAAGCCACGGGCGTGGTATTCGGCAGCCTGAGCCTGACAGGCGTTGATGTCGAGCTGGGCCGTATCGATTTGCTTCATCGTTGTCTCCTTGGTCACGGTGTACCCGCCTATGGTACCCGTGACGGTGCGTGTAATCATCGAGAGCTTCATGTATGCCTCATTTTATCTATCGAGCAAATGCCTAAGGCTTGAGATAAATACCCCTGATTCATTTGTCCCATAACCTACCTTTGGGATGGGTTGAGAGGGGTGCAGGGTAGCGGTATCGTGAACCGAATAGAACAAAACCCAAGTAAGGGAGATAGATATGAGCGATCAGACCATCGGTACGACGTGTGTCCAGGGCGGTTATCGCCCGGGTGATGCAGAGCCGCGCCAGGTGCCTATCTACCAGTCAACCACGTGGAAGTACGACACGTCCGAGCACATGGGCAAGCTATTTGACCTGGAGGAGTCGGGCTACTTCTACAGCCGTCTGCAGAACCCCACGTGCGATCTCGTCGCCGCCAAGATCTGCGAGATGGAGGGCGGCACCGCTGCGATGCTCACGAGCTCGGGCATGGCGGCGAATTTCCTCGCGATCTTTAACGTGGCCGGTGCTGGCGATCACGTGGTCGCGAGCTCTGCCATCTATGGCGGCACGTACAACTTGCTTGCCCATACCATGGGTCGCATGGGCTTGACCTGCACGTTCGTCGCCCCCGACTGCACCGATGAGGAGCTCGAGGCAGCCTTTGAGCCCAACACTAAGCTCGTCTTTGGCGAGACCATCGCCAATCCCGCCCTCGCCGTACTCGATATTGAGCGTTTTGCCAAGGCCGCGCACGTCCACGGCGTGCCGCTGATGGTCGACAACACCTTCCCGACGCCCGTGATGTGCCGTCCCTTTGAGTGGGGCGCCGACATCGTCACGCACTCCACCACCAAGTACATGGATGGACATGCTGCCTATCTGGGCGGCGTGATCGTCGACCACGGCCAGTTTGACTGGATGGCCCATGCGGACAAGTTCCCGGGTCTCACCACGCCCGACGAGAGCTACCACGGCGTGACGTATGCCGAGAAGTTCGGTCGCGAGGGCGCCTTCATTACCAAGGCCACCGCGCAGCTCATGCGCGACCTTGGCCCCATGCAGAACCCGCAAGCAGCGTTTTTCCTGAATAGCTCGCTCGAGAGCCTGCATGTGCGCATGCCGCGTCATTGCGAGAACGGCCTGGCCGTTGCCAAGTTCCTGCAGAGCCATCCCAAGGTGCGCTTTGTGAGCTATCCGGGCCTGGAGGGCGACAAGTACTATGACATGGCTCAGAAGTACATGCCCAACGGTACCTGCGGCGTTGTGAGCTTTGGCTTTAACGGTGGTCGCGCGGCGGCCGAGACCTTTATGAAGAGCCTTAAGCTCGCTCAGATCGCCACGCATGCGGCAGACGCCCGCACCTGCTGCCTGCATCCCGCTAACGCTACGCACCGCCAGATGAACGATGAGGAGCTTATCGCCTGCGGCATCTCCGCCGACATGGTGCGCCTGTCGTGCGGCCTCGAGGACACGGCCGATCTGATTGCCGACCTTGAGCAGGCGCTCGAGCAGTGCTAGGCTAGCGTTCGCACAGGGCGCCGATCCTGGCAGAAAGCTTCGGCGACCTTTCGTTCCGATTCCGTAGGCGGGACCCCAATCGCGACTGTTTGCAGGCGATCGGGGCCCCGTTTTTGCGTTGCGCCACTCGAGAGGATGGATATGGAGAAAACCGCAGAGCAGCTGCATCGTGAGCACATTGCGCTTGAGGGCGACACCCATGGCAAGAACAAATGGGCGATTCTGTTTACGGTACTCATCATGACGTTTATGGTGTGTCTTGATTCGACCGTCGTGACCGTGGCGCTGCCCGTGATGCAAAAGGAGTTGGGCGTAGGCCTTGACCGCATCCAGCTGGTGAGCTCGGTGTACCTGCTTGCGACGTGCGTGGCTATGCTGCCGTTTGGCCGCTTGGGTGACGTGCGCGGTAAGGTGGGCGTATTCCAGCTGGGCGTCATCGTCTTTACGGCCGGCTCGCTGCTGTGCGGCCTTTCGGCCTCGCTCGAAGTTCTTATTCTGGCACGCATTGTGCAGGGCGTCGGTTGCGCGGCGGCCATGGCCAACAACATGGGTATCATCACCGAGTCGTTTCCGGCGCGCGAGCGCGGTCGTGCCATGGGCATTCTTGCGACCTTCGTAGCCCTCGGCATGATGTGTGGCCCCGTGCTCGGCGGCATGCTGGTGGCAAGCTTTCCCTGGGAGAGCATCTTCCTCATCAATCTGCCCATTGGCGTCATCTCGTTTATCGTGGGGCTCTACACGCTGCCGCATGTTAAGCCGGAGGCCGGTGAGTGCCCCATGTCCCTGATTGAGGCTGCTCGCCGCTGCTTTGCAAATCCGGCCTTCACTATCAACCTTGCCTGCATGCTCATCGTGTTCGTTGGCATTGGCGCATCAGAGTTTATCCTGCCGTTCTATTTTCAGGACGCCCACGGCTTTGGTTCCGACATCTCCGGACTACTCTTTTTGGCGCTACCGATGGTGAATGCCTTTATCGGGCCGCTTTCGGGTACGGTTTCGGACCGTGTTGGCTGCGAGGGTCCCACGGCGGTCGGCCTGGGCGTGTACGTGTGTGGCCTCCTTGCGGTAAGCACGCTCGACGAGCGCTCTTCTATCCCTGTGATCGTGTGTTGCGTCGCGTTTATGTCGTGCGGTACGTCGATTTTTCAGAGCCCCAATAACTCGCTGTATATGGGCTCGGCTCCGCGCGAAGCACTTGGCTTTGCAGGCAGCCTGGGTAGCCTGGCGCGCTATGCTGGCATGGCGCTCGGCATTACGGTGGCGTCGAATATCCTGTATGGGCAGATGAGCGTGGCGATGGGCGAGGCCGTGACCAGCTTTGTTGCAGGCCGTCCGGATGTGTTCCTGTTTGGCTTTCGCTCGGTGTTCTACGTGCTCATGGCTGTGGTCACTGTGGGCTTTGCGCTCGCTATGGTGCGTTTGGTGAAGATGCGCGCCCGCCATTAACTTGTGGGGGCAGGCTTGCCACGAATCGGGCTTATCTACTGGTCTTGCGGCTTTATGGTGCGCAGGGGCTTGTGGGGCGGGCGGGGGTCGGTCCGTGGTAGACTATCGAACAACGTTTATTAATCGCGCGGTATCGTTGCCGCGAGAAGGGGTTGCGCCATGCAGGAGCTTGAGGATCGTATTCGCCGTGACGGCATCGTAAAGGCCGGTAACGTCCTTAAGGTTGATGCCTTCCTCAACCACCAGTGCGACGTTGAGCTGTTCGACCACATGGGCGCTGAGTGGGCCCGTCTGTTCAAGGATGTCGAGATCAACAAGATCCTGACGATTGAGGCTTCGGGCATTGGCATGGCCTGCATAGCGGCTCAGCATTTTGGCGGCGTGCCGGTGGTCTTTGCCAAGAAGGCGCAGTCCATCAACCTTGACGGCGAACAGTATGCTACGACCATCTACTCCTTTACCAAGCAGAAGGAGTACCCGGTCATCGTGGGCAAGCGCTTCCTGTCCGAGGGCGACAAGATTCTGATCATCGACGACTTTTTGGCCAACGGCTGCGCGCTCGAGGGTCTTATCAAGATCTGCGAGGCTGCGGGTGCCGAGGTGTCCGGTATTGGCATTGCCGTGGAGAAGGGTTTCCAAGGCGGCGGCGATAAGCTCCGCGAGCGCGGCTTCCGCGTTGAGAGCCTGGCCCGTATCACCGATATGGACTGTGAGAACGGCGAGATCACCTTCGCCTAAGCGCGCAACACAAGCGATTGGTATGCGATGTGACAAAGGGACGGTCCCTTTGTCACATTTTTTTGTATGAGGGGAGGTGTTGATATGGATGAGAACACGATGGGATGGCGCGAGTATGCGCGCTATGCCGAGATGTCGGTCGAGGAGTTGGCACGCGATTGCGAGGTCCAGGTGTTTCGCGCGACGGGTCCGGGTGGACAGGGCGTGAACACGACGGACTCGGCGGTGCGCATGAAGCATATCCCTTCGGGGATTACCGTGACGGCGCGCGAGAGCCGCAGTCAGTTCCAAAACCGTAGCAGCTGCCTGCGTAAGCTGCGCGCCGAGCTTGAACGTCGCGGGCGTCCACCGCGCCGACGCGTAAAGACCAAGGTGCCTCGGCGCTCTCGCCAGCACAGGCTCAATGACAAGCACTTCAACGCCATTAAAAAGGCCAATCGTCGCAAGCCGTGCAGCGACGAATGATCTCCTCAATAAGTTGCGGTGAAATAGAGACTATTTTTCGGCTTTAGCTGCATAAACAGTCCCTATTTCACCGCAACTTAGGTGGGGTTAGCGGGTTGGGTGCCAGACGTGGAGGGCCCCTGCGAGGATGTCCACCTCGATGCGCGAGGCGACGATGGGCTCGCCGTCGGCCTGGATGGGATAGTCTGGCTCCTCAAAGGTGAGCTCGGCGTGGCGGCAGCGGCGCATGCGAACCGGCGGCAGCCTGGTATGGTGGCTGTCCTTGGCCGAAAGAAACATGGGCAGGGCAACCGCACGGGGGACGGGGCCGCAGGCGTAACAAACGTCGAGGATGCCGTCACAGGGGTCGGCGTCGGGACAGATGCGATAGCCCGAGCCGTACGTGGGCCCCAGCTGGATGGCCATAATAATCGCGCGTACGCGCTCGGCAGGCGCGCCGTCAAAGCTGATGGTCATGGGGTAGTTGCGATAGCGCAGGCCAAATTGCTCAAGTCCCGAGAGGGTGTAGAGCGGAGCGCCCGTCAAGCCGGTCTTTTTGCGCATCTCGGTGGTGCCCAGGCCGATGGCGGCATCGATGCCGACGGAGAGCGTCTGGTCGTAATACTCGACGATCGCCTCGCCGCAGCCGCTTGCGGGGTTCCATGAGCGAATGCGTCCGACATCCTGGTGCTGCAGCTCGCAGGTGAGCAGCGCACCAAAATCTTTGCCGGAGAAATCGTCGATACCGAGGGTCTGGGCAAAATCATTGCCGGAGCCTACGGGCAGGACGGCAAGCGCCGGTCGAACCGCCTCTTCTTGCGCCATCAAGCCATTGACGACCTCGTGGATCACGCCGTCGCCGCCGAGTGCGATAATCGTGCGGTAGCCCTGGGCCTGTGCCGCAAGTACCTTGGCATGTCCCATGCGCTCGGTCAGCACCAGGTCAAACTGGGATGCGCGCGCGGTCATATCCAAAAAGCGCTGCAGGCGCTCGGCAACCTCGTGCGCGGCGCCCGACTGGGCGGCAGGATTGGCGATGATGAGCGTGCGACCAAAATCAGTTGCGTGCATGGGGCGACTCCCGGCGTATGACGTGACGGTGCGGTCGCGCTCAGGTCGAATTGCTCCCGATTGTGGCTGCACGGCGAATACTAACGTCTACTCTATCAGGTCGTTGTGGCGCTCGATAGCCTCTGCCACCGTGTGGCCCTCGTCCACAATAAGCGAACGGCGTTTAGGCGAGACAATACGCTGCGCGGGATATACGCCGCGGTGGCCGCCGACGAGATAGCTAATAAACGAAACGATGACAAAGAAGCCCGCGGCCGTTCCATGGAACAGATCGATGGCCATCATGCATGTGGTGATGGGAACGTTGAGGCCGGCGCAGAACACACCGAGCATGCCGAGGGCCGCCACAAAGCTCGGGTCGAGCCCGGTGAGGCATCCGATCCATCCGCCGAGCGCCGCACCGATGCCGAACAGGGGCGTGACCTCGCCGCCTTGGAAGCCGGCGCCCAGGGTGAGCGCCGTCACCACAAGCTTGATGGCGGCGTCGGAAAGGGTCGTGTTACCGGCAAACCCGGCGCCCGAGAGCCAGGTGGCAAGGCCGGCATACTTCCAGGCGTCGAGCATTGCGTAGGCCGCGAGCACCACGAGCGCGCCCACGAGTGCGCGAACGAGGTAATTGGTGATAAAGCGACCGTACAGGCTTTTGACGGTTCGAACCGACCAGGCAAAGAGGCGTGCGGTGAGACCAAAGATAATGGCGCTGACAACAACGATGGCAACCGTCCGCGGCGTCATGTCGGGGACGCTGGCGATAACATTCGTCTCATACTCGGTGCCTAGGGCGAGTGATGTAAAGTAGCCGGTAAACGATGCGACCAGGCAGTAGATGCCCGCTGTGTAGTCGATCTTGCCGATAAAGCACATCTCCATGCCAAAGAAAGCTCCGGCAAGGGGCGAGCCGAATACGGCGCCAAAGGCCGACGAGATGCCGGCGAGCATGAGGTCGTGGTGGTCATGCTTTTTGAGGTGGGCGAGGTTCGAGATGTTGCTGGCGATGGTGCCGCCAATCTGCACCGCGGCTCCCTCGCGACCGGCCGATCCGCCCGTTAGGTGCGTGAGCGTGGAGCAGACGAAGGTGAGGACGGCCATGCGCATATGGATGAGGCGTGTGCCCAGGGCGGAGTCAATGACCAGGTTGTTGCCACGCTTGGCGGCGAGACCGTGGTTCTTGTAGACCCACGCGGTGGCCATGCCCACGATGGGGAGCAGGGCGAACACCCACGCGTGGTGCTCGCGATAATCGGTCGCGATATTCAGCGAGGCCAAAAACGCCCAAGCGGCAACGCCCATGGCGAGTGAGACGATAACTACGAGCGCGAGCAGCTTGGCGCTTGCGAGCATGTTGCGGGCATTGCGGCGTGTGTCTGCAGCCAAGAGCTGCTCGGAGCGGGTTAGTTGATGCCTGCCTGCCGTGATGACGTCGTTCAGGGAGAAAAGACCGCCGTCGTCGAACGGTTGGGAATGATCCTGCGCTTCGTTTGCGCTTTCGGGTTTGTCGGTAAAAGCCATACGTTCCTCTTTTAGGTTGCAACGCAAGCATTATAGAACGTGTCAAACGTGACAAATCGGCAGGTTGGTTTTGTTTCTGTTTCGCGGCTTGCGGCCGACAGATGTATTCGAGAACGTGGGTCATGTCGCCGTCGTGCAGCGGGGGATTATACTGAGATAAACATAATGAATCGGCGCCCGTGATGTGCGCCGCGGATTAAAGAGGTACATGTGGCAGAGGAACTCATGCGGCTGGAGGACGCCCAGGCGATTATCCTTTCGCAGGTGCAAATGACGGAAGTTGTCGAGATTCCCGTATGGCAGGCCGCCGGCCTTCCCTTGGCCGAGGACGCGGTGGCCGATATCGATATCTCGCCGTTTGCCAACAGCGCTATGGACGGATACGCCGTGCGCTCGGCGGACTTGGCGCAGGCATCTGGCGAGGCGCCGGTGATACTCGACGTTATCGGACACGAGGCCGCGGGCCATGTGTTTAAGGGCACCATCGGCGCGGGCGAGACGGTCCGCATCATGACGGGCGCGCCGGTGCCCGGGGGCGCGGATGCCGTGGTGAAGTATGAGATCGTCGAGGTGCTCGACGGCGACGGCAACGAGGGCTCGCATGTGAGCTTCTCGGCGCCTGCTAAAGTGGGGGAGAACGTTCGCTCTGCCGCCGAGGAGGCCCATGCCGGCGACGTCGTGATGCGCGCCGGCGAGGTTGTGGCCCCGGCCGGCGCCGGCTTGTTGGCGAGCGCCGGGTATGCGAGCGTGAAGGTGCATGCCGCCCCGCGCGTGGGTATTATCTCGCTGGGGACGGAGCTGGTCGCGCCGAGTGAGCTGCCGGCGCGCGGGCAGATTCGCGATTCCAACTCCTCGGCGTTAATGGCCGAGGCGCTCGATGCCGGGGCAGATCCGGTGTTCTTTGGCATCGCTCCCGATGATGAGCAGGCGATTGCCGAGCTTGTGCATCGTGCCGTGCAGGAGTGTGATTTTGTCATTACGAGTGGTGGCGCCTCGGCGGGCGATTACGACTACGTGACGGCGCTCGTCCGGCGCGAGGGCGAGGTTCTGTTCGATCGCATCTCGATGCGTCCGGGCAAGGCCATCACGTTTGGCCTGCTCGGGGGTAAGCCCTACCTGGGGCTTTCAGGCAATCCGGCCGCGGCGTATGTAGGCTTTGAGATGCTTGCCCGCCCGGCGATTCGCAAGATGCGTGGCTTTGCCGAGGGCGTGCGCCCCGTGCAGCAGGCGACGCTCACGCACGGCGTGAAAAAGCGACAGCATCGCCGTTTCTTCGATCGCGCCACGGTTTTGCGCGATCCCGAGACCGGTGAGTTGTTGGTGACCGAGGCCAAGACGCAGAATTCGGCGCTGCTCGGCACGATGCAGCGGGCCAACTGCCTGCTGCGTATTGACGAAGGACCGTGCGACCTTGCGGCGGGCGACGTCGTGGATGTCGTGCGTGTCGACCTGCCCGAGGGCACGGTGCTATAGGAGGAATGCTATGGAGTTGAAGATTTCGATCGTGACGTGCTCGGATACGCGTGATCTTGCCCAGGACGAGGCGGGTGCTGCGCTCGAGGAGCTCATCGTGGCGCAGGGCTGGACGGTCGCCTCGCATGTGGTCGTGCGTGACGACGTCAGTGAGATCGGTGATGCCATTGCGGAAGCCGCCGATGAGTGCCACGCCAATGTCGTGCTCACCTGCGGCGGTACGGGGCTTTCGATGCGCGATGTGACGCCCGAGGCGACGCGTGCCGTCTGCGACCGCGATGTGCCGGGTATTGCCGAGGCAATTCGTGCCTACTCCATGACCAAGACGCGCCGCGCCATGCTCTCGCGCGCCGTGTGCATGCAGCGTGGGCATACGCTTGTCATCAATTTTCCGGGATCCACGAAAGCGGCCCGCGAAAGCTGGGAGGCCGTGAGCGATCAGCTTGAGCATGCGGCCCAAATGACGGCGGGCGGCGGGCACGCCAAATAAGCGCACTACCTGCGGCGGAGTGACCTTATGGGCTGCTCCGCCTTTTTTATGCAGCGTCAGTGTGGGCCGTTTCGTGGTTATCGGTAAAAGAATATTCTCATGTGAGAGATATTAATCACAAACATTATTCTCAAGTAAGTATAATCCTATAACAGAATAAAGCCCGCGGTGGGATGCCCGGGCACAAGGTCCGAAAGGGTTGAACATGTTCGATATGGTTTCTCGCCGCGGATTCGTCTCGCTTTCTGCTGTCGCCGCTGCCGGCCTTGGCCTTACCGGCTGCTCCGGAAATAAGACGTCTGAGCCGGCTGGTTCCGATGCCGGCTCCGCCAAGGCTTCGTCCAAGAAGACTGTCGAGCTTCAGGTCTTTGCTGCCAACTCGCTCGAGAAGGCTCTGCCCGAGGTTCAGGAGCTCTACACCGACCAGACCGGCACCACCTTTGCCGACACACAGTTTAAGGCCTCCGGCGACCTCGTCGAGCAGATGCGTGCCGGCGCCACGGTCGATGTGCTCATTACCGCTTCCAAGGGCACCATGGATGATGCTGAGACCGCCGAGCTCGTCGACACCGACACCCGTGAGGATATGTTCGTCAATGACCTCGTGATCATTCGCGCTGAGGGCTCCGACACCAAGATCGAGGCCATCGCCGACGTCGCGAATCTTGACGGCAAGATCGCCATCGGCGACGCCAAGACCGTCCCAGCCGGCAAGTACGCCAACCAGGCGCTGGCTTCCGTGGGCCTCTACACCGGCACCGAGGGCGACGACGGCGAGTATGCTCCCCAGATCGCCGACAAGGTAGCGCTGGCCGACAAAGTTGGTACCGCCGCCGCCTATGTGTCCACAGGCGACTGCGTGGCAGGTTTTGTCTACAGCTCCGATATCTTCCGCTACGACGGCATCGAGGAGGCCTTCGTGTGCCCCGAGGATTCGCACAAACCCATCGTGTACCCGGGTGCCGTCGCCGAGAGCTCCGAGCACGCCGACGAGGCCAAGGCGTTCATCGACTTCTGTCTGACCAACAAGAAGGCTCAGAAGATTTGGGCTAAGTACGGCTTCGAGCTTTCCGAGTAGTGCGGCTTGGCGCGATAATTCCATCGTTTTGTGTTTCACTCCGCCCTTGTATTCTCTTGGAGCTTTTCGTGCTTAAAGGATTCCGCATGCTTGTCGCCTGTGCTTTGATCTTCGCGCTTTGCTGGGTGCCGGGATTTGCGTTTGCTGGGGGCGCTGAGGACGGGGTCCAGGTTGCTGCGACCGCCCATGGGCTTTCCTATGGGATTGAGGGTTTTGAGCGGCTGGCCAAGGGGACCGCTCGAGCCATGGAGGGCCAGCCTGAGGGCTACCGGTTTCCCATTGACGAGGACGTGGACCTTGTAGTGGCGCCTGCTGCCGATCGCGTTGTGGTGTGGATATCGCCCAAGGCGGTCGAGAAGTATGGATTGGATCCGCAGGATAACGAGTGCGTATCGGGTCTCAAGGCCCTCGTCTGTAGGCTCGACAGCGCAAACTGCATGGGAGGTGCGCAGCTAAGGGACATTGATCTTCCTTGGTATGTCACGACGGAAACAACGTTTGATGCCGGTGGGTATACCTATGGCTTTGATGAGCGCGGTGCGGATGGGGACCGTTATGTGGTGATTGCATCAGCCTCGGGTGATGCCAAGGGCGGCGCGCGTTGGCTTGATAGCGCTCACATGGTAGAAGCATCGTCTGTCGTGTTGCGGGATGAGCAGGGGCCCTTGGGCTCTCTGGCCTCCTTTTTGGACGACATCGACTATCGCCCGCTTTTGGTGTCCATTAAAACGAGCGGCCTTGCCCTGCTGATCTCCTTTGCGCTGGGCCTGTTCGCCGCGTGGAAGACTATGGGTACCTCGAGTCGCATCAAGGGCTTGCTCGACTCGGTCTTTACCATTCCCATGGTGCTGCCGCCCACGGTCTGCGGCTTTCTGCTCCTCATGCTGTTTGGCCGCTCGACCGGGGTGGGTCGGTGGCTTATCGCGCACGGCGTCTCGATCGTCTTTACGTGGCCGGCGGCGGTGATCTCTGCCATCGTTGTGTCGTTTCCCCTGGTCTACCGCACGGCACTCGGTGCCTTTGAGAGCCTTGACACGCAGATGCTCGATGCCGCGCGCACGCTGGGCTGGTCCGAGCGTTGCATCTTTACCAAGCTTATGATGCCGCTTGGCTGGCCCTCCGTCGCCGCCGGCACGGTGCTCGCCTTCGCGCGTGCCATGGGCGAGTTTGGCTGCACCCTGTTCTTTGCGGGCAACTACGCCGGCATTACCCAGACCATCCCCATTGCCATCTACTTTGAGTGGATGGGTGGCAACACGTCGGTGGCGCTCTTTTGGGTTGCTGTCGTGATTGTGTTTAGTTTCATAGTTATCCTGTTCATCAACATGTACACCGCTCATTCGCAAAAGTATCGTGAGCGGGGCCTTTCCCGTGCGGAGCGCAAACAGGCCAAAGATCTCGCCGGACAGGGCGATTCGCTCGACCCGGCGGGCGGCGATGCCTTGCGTATCGATCGCGAGGCGCTGGCCGAGCTCATGCGCGATGATGCCGCTTTGCAGGGAGGTCGATAGGCCATGTCGCTCGTTCTGGATATCAAAAAGCGCTATCCCGGGTTTATGCTCGACATGCGGCTTGAGGCCGGCGAGGAGCGTGTGGCGCTGCTGGGCGCCTCGGGTTGCGGCAAGAGCTGTACGCTGCGCTGCATCGCCGGTGTGGAGACGCCCGACGAGGGCAAGATCGTCGTCAACGGCGTGACCTTTTTTGACTCAGCGGCGGGCATCAATCTGTCGCCCCAGAAGCGAAAATGCGCCCTGCTGTTCCAAAACTATCAGCTGTTTCCCAACATGACGGTGGCCGATAACGTATGCGCCGGTGTAAAGGACGCTGGCGACGTCGCCGCGCGCAAAAAGCTCGCCGAGCGCTATCTGGGCATTTTCGGTCTGGCCGATTGTGCCGACCGCTATCCCGCGCGACTCTCGGGAGGCCAGCAACAACGCGTGGCGCTGGCCCGCATGGTGGCGGCGCACCCGGGCATTTTTATGTTCGACGAGCCCATGAGTGCACTCGATTCCTATCTTAAGAGCGCGCTCGAACAGAACATGCTCGACCTGTTCGATGTGTGCAACCGCACCGTGCTCTATGTGAGCCACGACATCGACGAAGCGTGCCGCCTGTGCCAGCGCATCTGCGTGATGCACGACGGGCATGTTGAGGAGGTCGGCTCCGTCGAGGACGTGGTCCGTCGTCCGCAGACGCTGGCGGCGCTGCGCCTAACGGGCTGCAAGAACACGAGCCGGGCGCGCAAGATCGGCGACGAAGAAGTTGAGGCCCTCGACTGGGGCATGACCTTTAACGTGGGTCGCGAGGTTCCCGATAATGTGGCGTACCTGGGCGTTCGCGCAAGTTACTTCCATGTTGACTATCGCGCTGAGCGGGGTCGCAACAGCTATGATTTGCACGTGGCTCGCGTGAGCGATTCGCGCTTTGAGAGGCTGGTGCTGCTGGACGCGCCGCGCGTCGATGCGCCCACGCGCCTGCAGTGGAAGGTCAACAAGGTGGGCATGCCTGTCGACGAGCTGCCGCAAGCAGGCGAGACGCTGCGCATGCACTTTGATGCCTACAGGATCCATTTGGTTTGTCGATAGCGCCGGGCAATGCCGTCGGGGGATATAAGTCTCGGCGGCTTTGTCTTGCCGGTCGCCGAATGGGGGATGACAAACTCTTATCAATTAAGGGAATCATTTATAAAACGACAGTACACGATGCTGTCGTACGAATGTCAACGGTGTTCGCATGGTCGATGACCGTTGATATAGTTGACCTCAACTTGTAAAGGAGGGTGCGCACATGCCGCAGAAGACATACATTCGCCGCGTTGCCGCGCGCGCCCTGTATATGGCTCGGAGTCGCATATGAGCAGGTATGTTCACGGCTCCGGGAGAGACGACGCTCAATTAAATAATCGACCGCAAAGCAGGTTCCCTAAAATTCCGGGTTTGAGCACGGCCAGGCAATTGCCGTCCGTTGTGCACCGATACCGCTGTTATCAGTTTTTGGTTCGAGAGGGGAACCGCCATGGCTGAAGCGCTCGATTTTCATCCGATGTGGCGGAGCTTGGGTATGTCGACCCTTTGATGGCCCCATTACGCATCGTTGCTTTTGCCGGGCGGTACCCCGATGCACCGCAAGGCGCTGTCCTGCTTTGCATATATTTGTCCGTTTGTCCAGCTATGAGAGGATTTTTATGAACAACGACCTTACCCAGGCGGACATTTCCCGTCGCGGTTTTGTAGCCGGCCTTGGCACGCTTTCCGTGTTGGCCGGACTTGGCCTGACCGGCTGCGGCGGTTCTGACAGTGGTTCCGGCAGCGCCTCCGGCTCGTCGACGGGCAACGTGGCCTATCGCGACGAGCTCCAGGTCGCCATGCCATCCAGCCCTGATGGCCTCGACCCCCACACCACTTCTTCGCTTGTGACCGTCGATATCGCCTGTAATATCATGGAGCCGCTTTTTGGCCTCGACTCCAAGTGCGAGCCCCAGCCCGTTCTCGCCAAGAGCTACAAGGTCTCCGACGACGGACTGGTCTATACCATCGAGCTGCGCGAAGGCATCGTGTTCCACAACGGTAAGGAGCTTGGCCCCGACGACGTCGTCGCCTCGATGAACCGCTGGCTTAAAGTCAACGACCGTGCGGCAAGTCTGCTCCCCGATGCCCAGTTTGCTGCGTCGGGCGACCACGAGGTGACCTGCACGCTTACCGCGCCCGCCACGGATTTCCTTACGATTCTGGGTAGCCACTCCCAATATCCCGCGATCGTTCCCGTCGAGGTTATCGACGCCGCGGGCGACACGGGCATCGCCGACTATATCGGTACCGGTGCCTATAAGCTTGTGGAGTGGAAGCAGGATCAGTACATCCATCTGACCCGTTACGACGATTATCGGGCTGCTGGGGGCAAGGCGTCGGGCTACACCGGCAAGGTCTCCGCACCTACGAAGGATATTTTCTATCAGTTTGTCACGGAGGGCTCCACGCGCGTGAGTGGATTCGAGACCGGCGAATACGATATCGCCGATGAGATACCCACCGAGAATTTCCATGACTTCGATGGCAACGATGACGTGAAGCTGCACACGCATGCCGCGGGTGTCCTCACGGCGTTCTTTAACATGAACGAAGGCATTTTTGCTGACGAGGCTATCCGCAAGTGCGCTTTTATGGCGATCGACTGCAAGGCTGCCGCTCTGGCTGCCTATGGCGAGGAAGAGCTCTTTACGATCGATCCCAACCTGGGCAACCCCGAAAACGACCAGTGGGCGACCGATGCCGGCAAAAAATACTTTAACCAGGCCGATCCCAAGGCGGCCAAGAAGGCACTCGCCAAGACCTCCTATGCCGGCGGGACGGTGAGGCTGCTCACCACGCCCGACTACAAGGAGATGTACAACGCGACTGTCGCGCTGCAGGAACAGCTCGAGAAGGCCGGCTTTACCGCCGAAGTCGAGAGCTATGAGTTCGCGACCTTTATGGATATCCGCTCCAGCAAGGCCGATCAGTGGGACCTGTTTGTGGCATCTACGAACTACAAGCCGATTCCGGCGCAGTCGCTTTCGGTCTCCAAGGGCTTCTATGGTCTTTCGGACGAGAAGGCGCTTACGCTGGTCGGTGAGGCTCGCACGGCCGAGGACCAGAAGGCCGCAACTAAAAAGTGGGCCGAGTGCCAGGAGCGTCTGTACGAGATCGCGGTTGTCGAGCCGCTGTGCCATTACGTTGCCATAACCGGCACGCAGGCCGATGTCGAGGGCTTTGAGCTGCTCGACGGCGCCATCATCTGGAATGCCAAGCGTCCGGAGTAATGCAATAGATGGCATGGTGGCTGGAGGGGTCTGGTCCCCCGTGGCCGCCACGCCCTGTCCACGTTCAGAGGGGAAATAGACGCCTCGCATGTTGAAGTACACGCTCAAACGTATAGGCGCGATGGTTCCGGTGATGCTCATCATCTCGGTCGTCGTGTTTTTGATTATCTATCTCACACCGGGTGACCCGGCCTCTTCGATGCTCGGCATGGAGGCTTCGGCCGACCAGATCGAGCGCGTTAACGATAGCCTGGGGCTCAACGAGCCGCTGCCGCAGCGCTACGTTGAGTGGATGGGCGGCGTGCTTACCGGCGACCTGAGCGATTCGTATTTTATGCGCCAGCCCGTCACGCAGGCGATCGCCGAGCACTTTGGCCCCACACTATCGCTCGCGCTCCTGGCACAGCTCATCGCGCTGTTGATTGCACTGCCTTGCGGCGTCGTCGCTGCCCTCAAACATGGGTCGCGCACCGACGCGGTCTTGCGTGTCGTTGCTCTTTTGGGCGTGGCGATACCCGGCTTTTTGATGGCGCTCATGCTTATGTGGCTGTTTGCCGTCACGTTGCGTGTGTTCCCGGTGGCCGGCTATGCGCCGCTATCGAAGGGTTGGTTCAGCCATTTACGCTATCTTGCGTTGCCGGCCATATCGCTTGGATGCGTGCAGGCGGCCCTGCTCATGCGCATGACCCGTTCGAGCGTTATCGAGGCCATGCAGCTCGACTGCGTCAAGACGGCGCGTGCCAAGGGCGTCTCCGAGGTTCGCGTGGTGCTGGCCCATGCCCTGCGCAACGCAGCACTGCCGATTCTCACCTCGGTCGGCTATTCTTTTGGCGCCCTGATTACGGGCGCCGTGGTGACTGAGGCCATTTTTAACATCCCTGGTTTGGGCCAGCTGGTCACGAGCTCTATCGAGCGTCGCGACTATCCGGTGATTCAGGGTGTGCTGCTGGTCATCGCCTTGTTGAATTCGGTGATCAATCTGGCCGTCGACCTTGCCTACGGCGCTTTTGACCCGCGCGCTCGCAAATGGGGCGATGCGTGATGACAAACTTTAAGAAGGCTCTTGCCAACAAGGGGTTTGTGGTCGGCGGCTGCATTTTCCTGGCGATTGCGCTGATCGCGCTCGTCGGTCCGCTGGTGTGGACGGTTAATCCCAATGCGCAGGAAATGGCGTTGCGACTTTCGGCACCTTCGCCCGCGCATCCCTTTGGCTGCGATGACTTTGGCCGCGACCTGCTTGCCCGCGTCATCGTGGGCGCGCGCGTGTCGCTTGGCGTTGGCATTGCCGTCACGCTCGCGACGAGTGCGCTCGGCTTGGTGATCGGTGCCTATGCGTGCTACAACGAGAGACTCGATCATATTCTCATGCGCATCTGCGACGGCTTTATGTCCATTCCGGGCGTGCTGCTGGCCATCGCACTCATGGCCATGATGGGTGCCTCGGTCTGGAACGTCATCATTGCGCTCTCCATCGTCTATACGCCCAGCATGGCGCGCATCGTGCGCTCGCGCGCGATGGTGGTCAAGGAGGAGCCCTTCGTGGAGGCCCTGCGCGTGCAGGGCGCCTCGACCGCGCGCATCGTGTGGCTGCATATCGTGCCCAACGTTATGGCGCCCTTCCTGGTGCAGGCGACCTTCGTCTTTGCCGAGGCCGTGCTCTCGGAGGCCGCCCTCTCGTTTCTGGGCCTGGGTATCAAGGCACCCGACGCCAGCTGGGGAAACATCCTGCAGGCGGGCAAGAACGTGATGCGCAAAGCCTGGTGGATGATCTTCTTCCCGGCGGCGACCATCATCGCGAGCGTGCTTTCGCTCAATCTGGCCGGCGACGGCCTGCGCGACGCCCTCGACCCCAAGACCAAGGAGGACTAGCCCATGAGCGAACATCTTTTGGACGTGCGCGACCTCTGCATCTCGTTTGTGGGCCGCGATGGCAACGCACTGGAAGCCGTCAACAAACTCAACCTACATATCGATGCCGGCGAGATCGTTGGTGTTGTCGGCGAGTCCGGCTGCGGTAAGTCGGTGTTTGCCCAGAGTGTCATGCGCCTATTGGAGCATGAACAGAAGATGGCCTATGAGGGCCAGATTGTGTTTGATGGTGAGGATCTGCTGGCGCGTCCGCTCAAGACGATGCGCAAGGTGCGCGGCTGCGACATCGCCATGATTTTCCAGGACCCTTTGAGCTCGCTTAACCCCGTCATGACGGTCGGGGCCCAGGTTGTCGAGGCCGTGCGGGCCCACCGTAAGGTGAGCCGACGCGACGCCCGCAACGAGGCTCTATCGCTGTTGGAGCGTGTGGGAATTCGAGATGCCGCGGCCCGCTTCGACATGTATCCGAGCGATTTTAGCGGCGGTATGCGCCAGCGCGTGATGATTGCCATGGCGCTCGCCGGGCACCCGCGACTGCTGATTGCCGATGAGCCCACCACGGCACTCGACACGACGACTCAAAAACAGATTTTGGATCTTCTGCGCGACCTCAATAGTTCTGAGGGTATGGCGGTGCTTTTTATCAGCCATGATTTGGGTGTCGTCACGAGCATCTGCTCGCGCGTGCACGTCATGTATCTGGGCCAAATCGTAGAAGAGATCGACGCCTGCGGCCTTATGGAGCGCCCGAGTCACCCGTATGCCCAGGGGCTCATTGCGAGCATTCCGCCGCTCGAAGGCGAGCGAGTTGACACGCTGGCGGATATTCCGGGCACAGTGCCGCCGCTTACGGCAATACCCTGTGGATGCCGCTTTGCGCCTCGTTGCGCCCGGGCGGACGAGCGTTGCCGTGCGCAGGAGCCTCCGCTGGTTGCCGTGAATGCGTGCGACCGGTCTAAATGCTGGCTTGTCGAGAAAGGGGAGTGCCATGGCTGTTGATAGCGAAGCCCTGCTTAGGGTCTCACATCTGACTAAAGCGTATCCCATGCCGGGCTCAGGTTTTAAGCGTCAGGCTTTTACCGCCGTGGACAATCTGTCGTTTGAGATCGCGCCGGGCGAGGTCTATGGCCTGGTTGGCGAATCCGGATCGGGCAAGTCGACGACTGGACGCCTGATCTGTGGTCTCGAGCGTGCGGATTCCGGCTCGATTGTCTATCGCGGGCACGACCTCGCCATGATGTCGGAGCGCGAACGCAAGCCGTTTCGCCGCGAGATCCAGCTGGTATTCCAGGATAGCTCTACGGCTTTTGACCCGCGCAACCGTGTCGGCCGCATTTTGGAGGAGCCGCTGATTATCGCCGGCGTGCGCGATGCGGATGAACGCCATGGGCGCGCGCTCTCGGCCCTGGCCTCGGTCGGTCTTCTGGCAGAGCATTATGACCGCTATCCGCACGACCTTTCGGGGGGACAGCGTCAGCGACTCAATCTGGCACGGGCGCTTATTTGCGAGCCGCGCCTTGTGGTATGCGACGAGCCGGTCTCGGCGCTTGACGTGTCCGTTCAGGCCCAAGTGCTCAACTTGCTTCGCGACCTGCAGCGCACGACGGGCGTGGCGCTGCTGTTTATCACGCATGATATGCGTGTGGTTCGGCATATGTCCGACCGGATTGGCGTGCTTTACCACGGTCGTCTTGTCGAGGAAGGCGCGGCCGAGGACGTGATCGCGCACCCGAGCGATCCGTATACGCAGGAGCTTATCGACGCCATTCCCTAGAGGATGATTCCTTTTGGGTATGACGTGGATTCGTTGTTTAATTGTCGGTATATCGGTGCAAGAGAGGGGAACTACTATGGCCGATATCGAGGAACAGCCGTTGCCGTCCACGTTTGAGGAGTTCGACGAGCAACGCAAGGCGGCGTTTATTCGCGTCAAGGATTACAAACAGGCCGGCAATCGCCTGGTCGGCTTTTTGTGCAGCTATACGCCGCTTGAGATTATCGATGCCGCGGGGGCTGCGAGCGTGGCGCTGTGCGGTACGTCCGATGAGGTGATTCCCGAGGCCGAGAAGGTGCTGCCGGCAAATCTTTGTCCGCTCATCAAGTCGACGTACGGTTTTGCCTATTCGCAAAAGTGCCCGTTTACGTACTTTAGCGACATGATTATCGGCGAGACCACCTGCGACGGCAAAAAGAAGATGTACGAGCTGCTCAACGAGCTCAAGCGCACGCACATTCTGCATCTTCCGCAGGGTCGCGACCGTGCCTACGAGCGCGAGGGCTGGTACGAGGAGTGCTGCCTGCTCAAGGAGGAGCTCGAGGGCTTCTACGGCATCACGATTACCGACGATGACCTGCGCGCTGCCGTCCGTCGTCGCAACCGCTTGCGTGCGGCCCAGCTCGAGATGTTTGCGCTGCAGGCCAACCAGCCGGCGGCCATGAGCGGCGTCGACCTGATGAGCACCATGTTTGCCGGTACGTTCAGCTTTGATATCGAGGCCTATACGCAGCAGCTGGAGCAAAAGGTCGCCAAGCTGCGCGAGACCTATGATGCAGGCGAGCGCCCGGTCGCGGCGGATGCCAAGCGCATCCTGATCACCGGTTGCCCGGTGGGCGGCGTGATCAACAAGATCGGTCGCACCATCGAGTCCAACGGCGGCGTGGTCGTGTGCATGGACGACTGCTCGGGCGAGCGCACGGCGGCCATGATGATCGACCCGGAGGCTCCCGACATCCTGCGCGCCATCGCCGACCGCTACCTGGATATCAACTGCTCGGTCATGACGCCCAACGACGGTCGTATGGAAAACACGCTGGCCATGTGCGAGAAGTATCACGTCGATGGCGTAGTGGAGAGCGTGCTCCAGGCGTGCCACACCTTTAACGTGGAGAGTGCGCGCATGCAGGAGGCTGTCGAGGGTGCGGGTATTCCGTATATGAAGATCGAGACCGACTACAGCAACGGCGACATGGGCCAGATCGAGACCCGCATCGCCGCCTTCATCGAAACCCTCTAGCTTCCTCAGGCGCCGGATCTTGCTCCTCAAACCGTCGCTTGCGTACCCAAAGTACGCTGCGCTCCTCTTTCGGGGCAATCTCCGGCACCTGAGAAACCTAGAGCTAAGGCGCCTGAACGCGCCGCTACCTTTGATGTTTAGATTGGAAGAGAGCCATGATAGGGATCGGGATCGATATCGGGTCTACGGCGGCTAAGGCTGCTGTGGTCGACGGGGAGGGTTCGGTGGCGTGGACGTGCGTGCAGCCAACCGGGTTCTCCTCGGTCGATGCTTCCGAGCGGCTGCGCGAGGCACTGGCAGCGGCCGGCTATGACGTGACGGCCGAAGATGCTCGCGTGGTCGCGACTGGCTACGGCCGTGTTGCCGTGCCCTATGCGCACAAGGTCGTGACCGAGATCACCTGCCACGGCACCGGTGCCGTGCGTCTGTTTGGTGACCATGGCACCGTGATCGATGTGGGTGGTCAGGACACCAAGGTCATCCAGCTTAAAGGCGGCCGCGTGGCCAAATTTGCCATGAACGACAAGTGCGCCGCCGGCACGGGGCGCTTTTTGGAGATCATGGCCGACCGCCTGGGCATTACCCAGCAGCAGATGGCAGACCTCGCCCGCACCGGCGAGCCTACCAAGATTTCCAGCATGTGCACGGTGTTTGCCGAAAGCGAGGTCATCAGCCTGATCGGTCGCGGCGAGCCGCGCGAGAACATTGCGCGTGGCGTGATCGACAGCGTGGTCTCGCGCGTGGCGACCATGGCCGGGCAGGCCGCGGGCGCTCCATACTACCTGACCGGTGGCCTGTGCGAGAATGCCTTCGTGGTGGAGCGGTTGGGCGAGCTACTGGGGTCGCCGGTGACCACCTCGCCCCAGGCTCGCTTTGCCGGTGCCATCGGCGCGGCGATTCGCGCCGCCGCCTTGGCCTAGGGGTGTACCGCGACATGCGCATCCTCAATATCTCGGCACAAAAACCAGATAGCACCGGCAGCGGCACCTACCTTGCCGCGCTCGTGCGCGAACAGATCGAGACGGGGCATCGCGCCGCCGTGCTTTGCGGCGCGGCTCCGGGTGATACCCAAGGCGAGCTGGACCGACGTGCTGCCGTGTTTGCCGTACCGTTCGAGTCGCCCAAGCTGCCGTTTCCCATCTGTGGTATGTCCGATGTCATGCCCTATCCCTCTACACGCTATCGTGATCTGACGCCTTCGATGCTCAAGGCATTTGAGCGGGCATTTGCTGCTGCAATCGATCGGGCGGTGGCTGAGTTTCGGCCCGATCTGGTGCTCTGCCATCACCTGTATCTGGTGACCGCATTGGCGCGCGAGTGTGTCCGGGGCGTGCCAGTTGTTGCAGTGTGCCATTCGACCGACCTGCGCCAGCTGCGTTCGCATGCGCTCGAGCGCGATCGCATCGTAAGTGCGGTTCGTCGGCTCGATGCCGTCTTTGCGCTCCATGCTGAGCAGGCTGAGCAGATTAGCCTGGTGTGCGGCGTCGATACCGATCGCATCCACGTGATTGGGACGGGCTACGACCATCGCGTCTTCTGTCGCGACGCAAGCGTGGCGAGGCAGCCGGGATCGCTTGTGTACGTGGGCAAGATTTGCTTTAAAAAGGGCGTCGAGTCGCTGGTTCGAGCCGTGTCATTGCCGATTGACGATGGCGTCCGCCCATCAGGCTTGGTACTTGTGGGCGGCCGCGGGGACGATGCCGAGTACGCGCGTATCGAGCGCTTGACCGCGGCCTCGGATGTGCCGGTGACGCTGGCGGGGCGCCTGGATAGCGATGAGCTCGTGCGTGCCTACCGCAGTTCCGACGTTTTTGTGCTGCCTTCGTTTTACGAGGGTCTGCCGCTCGTGACGATTGAGGCCCTCGCGTGCGGCTGCAAAGTTGTGGCGACCGATTTGCCCGGCGTTCGTCCCTGGATGGAGGCGATGCTTCCCGGTGCTCCCGTGACGTGGGTGGCGTCGCCGCGTATGACGGATGTCGACACGCCCGTGGCGGCCGACCTTCCGTTGTTTGAGCGCGCACTGGCAGATGCTATCGCGCAGGCGGTTGCGGCTCCGCCTTCGACGTTCGAGCCGTCGGCGGTCTCTTGGGAAGCGTGCCTGGCGCGTATACTTAAAGTCGTTGATTTGTTGGAAGGGAGGTTCGTATGGCTAAGGACACCATGAGGCTCACGTCTATGACGGCCGCGAGCGGTTGAGCCGCTAAGTTGGCTCCTGGAGCCCTCGCCCAGGTCCTGGGCGACTTACCCAATGTGCATAACGACAACTTACTCGTGGGGTTCGATACTTCTGACGATGCGAGCGTCTTCCGCGTAGGGGAGAACCTGGGGCTTGTGCAGTCCATCGACTTCTTCCCGCCGATGGTCGACGACCCGTTTCTGTTTGGTCAGATTGCCGCGGCCAACTCGCTGTCGGACATCTACGCCATGGGCGGGCGGCCGAGCCATGCCATGAACCTGCTGTGCATACCCAGTTGCCTGGGCGTTGAGGTTGCCGGACAGATTTTGGCGGGTGGCGCCGACAAGTGCGTCGAGGCGGGTTGCTCCATCGCGGGCGGCCATACCATCAACGACGACGAGCCCAAGTACGGCCTGTCCGTGAGCGGCTTTGTCGCGCTCGACCGCATGCTCGCCAACAGCGGCGCACGCGTGGGCGATGTTCTGCTGCTGACCAAGGCGATCGGCTCGGGCATCATCACCACGGCCATTAAGGGCGAGCTTGTCGAGCAGGACGAGGCCGCAGCCATGTTTGACTCGATGCGCACCCTCAACGAGGCGCCGATTCGTCTGGCCGAGGGGCTCGAACTTCACGGCTGCACCGACATTACGGGCTTTGGCCTGATCGGGCACGCGTGCGAGATGGCCGAGGGCTCGGGCGTGCAAGTTAAGCTTGCGTCGGGATCGGTGCCGCTCTTTGATCAGGTGCTCGACATGGCGCGTCTGGGCATTATCCCCGCGGGCTCCTACCGCAACCAGGACTTCTTTGGCCCGCGTGTGGCTGCCGACGAGGATCTGGAGCCGGGCATGCTGGATGCGCTGTACGATCCGCAGACGTCTGGTGGCCTGCTTATCGCGGCACCTGCTGCCGATGTGGATGAGCTTGCGCGCCGTCTACATGCTGAAGGACGTATCGCCGCCGTCGTCGGTCGCGTGTGCGTGCCGGTGCCAGACGGTCCTTCCGTCCACGTTGTCCGTTAACGACACGTTTATTGAGCTATGTACCGTTCTAAAACGATTTATTCGAAAGGAAAAACTATGTCTACCAAGATTGAAGTCAATGCCATGGGCGATGCCTGCCCGCTGCCCGTCGTCAAGACGCTCAAGGCGCTTAAGCAGCTCGATGGCGAGGGCACCGTCGTGACCTCGGTCGATAACGAGACCGCCGTCAAGAACATCTCCAAGATGGCGCAGGAGAAGGGCTGCACGGCCTCAGTCGAGAAGGTTTCTGACGCCGAGTGGCACGTGACCGTGGCGACCTCTGGCGCTGTTGCCGTGGCTGATCCCGAGCAGGATGGCGCTGCCTTCTGCGATGCCAGCGCCGGCAAGGGCAAACTCGTCATTTCCGTCTACACCGATTGCATGGGCCGTGGCGACGACGAGCTGGGCCGCAAGCTCATGAAGGCGTTTATCTTTGCCGTGACGCAGCAGGAGGAGCTGCCCGCGTCCATGCTGTTCTATAACGGCGGAGCCAAGCTCACCGTCGAGGGCTCGCCGGTGCTCGATGACCTGAAGGGCCTGGCCGAGCAGGGCGTCGAGATTCTCACCTGCGGTACCTGCCTCGACCACTATGGCATTAAGGACCAGCTTGCAGTGGGCGAGGTCACCAACATGTACGTGATTGTGGAGAAGATGGAGCAGGCCGTGCGCGTCGTGCGCCCGTAGCGTATTGGTTGGAGTTGCCATGAGGGAGAAGCGCCCGGCGCTTGTCATCACGTTTCCCACCACGGCGGCCGCCATGGGCTGCGAGTCCCTGTGTATCGAGCGCGGCCTTCCCGGGCGAACGATTCCCGTGCCCGGGGAGGTCGCTGCCGGCTGCGGTTTGGCGTGGAAGGCGTTGCCTGCAGATGAGGAACTGCTACGCGGCGAGCTTGCCGCGGCAGGCGTTCCCACCGAGGGCTTTACCGTGATCGATATGTGGGAGGTCGTGCGATGATCTACCTGGATAACGCGGCGACGACCATGCACAAGCCGCAGACGGTCATCGATGCCGTGACGCAGGCGATGTGCTCGCTTGGCAATGCCGGGCGCGGTGCCGCGTCTGGTGCCCTCGATGCCGCTCGTACGATTCACGCTTGCCGTGCCAAGCTCGCGCACCTTTTGGGTTGCCCGAGGGCGGACCATGTGTGCTTTACGCCCAACTCTACGGCGGCGCTCAACACCGCCATCAACGGGGTGGTGCGCCCCGGCGACCGCGTGGTCACGACGGTGCTCGAGCACAACTCGGTGCTACGCCCGCTCAATCGCCTGGCGACTGAACAGGGTGTGACGGTTGAGTATGCGGGCTGTGATACCAACGGCGTGCTCGACTACGACGAGCTCGAGCGGCTAGTCACGCCCGGTACGCGTGCCGTGGTTGTGACGCACGCCTCCAATGTGACCGGCAACGCGGTCGACATTGCGCGCGTTACCGCCATTGCCCATGCGGCCGGCGCGCTCGTGATGGTCGATGCCTCGCAGTCTGCCGGCACGGCGCATATCGATATGCAGGCCATGGGGCTCGACGTGGTGTGCTTTACCGGCCACAAGGGGCTCATGGGTCCGCAGGGGACCGGCGGCCTGGCCGTGGCGGAGGGCGTTGACGTGGCTCCGTGGGCCATGGGCGGCACGGGCGTGCACAGCTTCGATGCACTGCAGCCGCTTGAGTGGCCCACGCGCCTTGAGGCAGGCACGCTCAACGGTCACGGCATCGCGGGACTTTCTGCCGGTCTCGACTTTATCGAGGCGCAAGGCGGAGTCGAGGCGATCTCGGCACACGAGCGAGCACTGGCTGATCGCTTCCTCGCCGGCGTTCGCGAAATCCCCGGCATTGCGCTCTACGGTGCGTTTGACCAGCCTGTGCGCTCGGCGATCGTCTCGCTCAACGTGGGCGATATCGACTCTGCCGAGATCTCGGACGCGCTTATGCAAGGGTGGGGGATTGCGACGCGCCCCGGTGCCCATTGCGCTCCGCTCATGCACCGCGCGCTCGGGACCGAGCGCCAGGGTATCGTTCGCTTCTCGTTTGGGTATTTCAACACGGCCGAGGAAGTCGACACCGCGATTGACGCTTTGCGCGATTTAGCCTGCTAGAGCGTATATACTTGCGGGACGGGTGTTTTTGCCCGTCCCGTTTTTGTTTCGACCCGAAAGGTGTGCCTATGGCCTCATCCGCCCCGCGCGGCCTGCGCTCCGACCATGTCGTTACCGTCGGCATTGCGCTGTTCTCGATGCTCTTTGGCGCTGGTAACCTCATCATTCCGCCGTTGCTGGCACTTCAGGCCGGCACAGCCACGCCTCTTGCCATGATCGGCTTTTTGATTGCCGCTATCGGTCTGCCCGTTATGGGCTTTATCGCCGTCGCGCTCGCCGGAACGGCGCGCGAGCTTGCCGGCCGCGTGCATCCTAAGTTTGGCGAATTTTTCGTTGCGGCGGTCTACCTGGCCATCGGTCCGTGCCTGGCCATTCCGCGCACAAGCTCTACGGCGTTCGAAATGCTGGTGCCGCTGCTGCCCGAGGGCGTTTCGCTCGGCGTAGCACGTCTGGCGTTTGCCATCGGGTTCTTCGTCGTCGCGTTTGTGCTCACGCTGCGCCCGGGTGTCATCACGCGCGTGCTCGGCCGCATTACGGGCCCCGCGCTCATCGCGCTCATCGTGCTGGTCGTGGGTGCTGCCGTGATCTCGCCGCTGGGACCGGCTGCCACGCCGCAGGCCCCCTACAATGCCGGTGCTGCCGTGCAGGGCTTTCTGACCGGCTACCAGACCATGGACCTGCTTGCGTCGCTCGCCTTTGGCATCATCATCGCCGAGACCATCCATGAACTGGGCGTTACCGACGACAAGCGCGTCGCTTTTGAGATATCGCGTTCCGGTGTGATCGCCGGCGTGCTCATGGCCATCATCTACTGCGGCTTGGGCCTTGCCGGCATGCAGCTCGGCACCGCGATGCCCGATGCCACCAACGGCGCCGCAATCCTTGCCCGCTCGGCCTCCATGCACTTTGGTCTGGCCGGCACGGTCGTGGTCTTCGCTATCTTCTTTCTCGCCTGCATGAACGTGTGTATCGGCCTTATCAGCTGCTGCTCGCGTTACTTCTGCGAGACGTATGTGGTCGAAGGGGGAGCGGATGTTTCCGAGGAGGCCATGCGCCGCCCCTTTGCGATTCTCGCTTTTGTGTTCGCGGCGTTTTCGTGCGTGCTCTCCAACGTGGGCCTCGACGTGATTCTTATGTTCTCGGTGCCTATGCTCAACGCCTTGTATCCCGTTGCCATTGTGCTGGTACTCATGGGCCTGGTGCACGGTTTTTGTGATGCGCATCCGCAGGTGTGGGTGTGGGTCGGCGGCGTGGTCGCCGTGCAGAGCGTGATCACCTCGGTCCGCGATGCGTTCTTTGCCGGTGCGTGGCTGCCGTTCGATGCACTGCCGCTGGCGGATATCGGTGCCGCGTGGGCGCCGGTTGCCGTGGTTGCCTTTGTGATCGGCCTGGCCCATAACCGGTTTGTCGCACATTCGAGGAGCTAAGGTTTCTGCGCTTGCACAGGCGGGGAGTCTACCTTATAATTTCCTTCGCTTTGGGACACGCAAGGTTTAGACCTTAGCTGCTCAACACCTTCGGGACGTGGCGCAGTTTGGTAGCGCGCCTGCTTTGGGAGCAGGATGTCGCAGGTTCAAATCCTGTCGTCCCGACCATATCTTGCGGGCGTAGTTCAATGGTAGAACCCCAGCCTTCCAAGCTGATGACGCGGGTTCGATTCCCGTCGCCCGCTCCATAGGATAGTTTTAACGGCTTTGGCTTTATTTGGTGCCAGAGCCGTTTTCATATACATGCCAGGGACTCCACATGCCCTCCTAAGTTGCGGTGAAATAGTTCCTGGATTAGCCGCAAAAGCTGTTATCCAGGAACTATTTCACCGCAACTTATTGAGGCCGAGCGGACTGGGTCGATGATGGGTTCTGTTGTCGAGAAGATGAGGACAGCCGGTCAGGAGTCTACGTAGGTTTTTGTGGTTGGTATACCGTAGCCGCGCATCATGGAGCCGAACGCTTTGACATCGTAGGTGTCTGAGAGCTTGAAATGAATGACGTTGTGGCCCATGGCACGCAGGTTCGCATCGCGCATGAGGGCAGCTTGATAGGTTTTTGCCGCAGTATGTTCCGGATCATCTTGGGCATCGTCCTCAAACTTGCCTAGTCCATGCAGCTCAGCCAGCATCCAAGAGCCGTTTGACATCTGCCAGCCGTAATCTGCCAAATAATAGCCCGCGTTTCCCGGTCGAGGGATTTCAACCTGAAGTTCGGGAGCGGCAACTCCCGCCAGAATCATTGCCGCCCGTGCTTCGGATTCTCCACCGTTATCCGATCTGCCATCCATGTGTTCAAAAACCTCAAATGCGCGCGCGATGCCGTGCAGTCCGCGGCAGTTCACTTGTGCATATGCACGCAATTCTTCACGCTCGACACCGTACTCACGAGCCAGCCCGTCGACATAGCCTAGTGCATATCGAAAAGCACTCGTTCGGGCGATGTCGACCACCGTGCGATATGGATCTGTTAACGTAAACGGGCCGAGCTGCCATACGTCGCCCGACCGCCAGCGTCGGTATTCAACGAATTCGTACATATCGCGTCTGGTGGAACGCGGCAGCAGCACTTGCACCTTGTCGAGAAGCGAATATGCAGAACCGATGCCATAGGGCAGTGCCGCCGTTGCTCCACAAAACACGGCATCCGGTTCAACGACCGCAATAGCGGATGCCAATTGAAAGATGCGATCTTCGACGCCGAGGTTATTCCAATACGCGGGATCAGCGTAGACATGGTTGTAGAGTCGAATAATCATCTCTTTTCGCATGAGCGCGTAGGCACAGCGTTCATCCCATTTTTTGGTGGCTACAAACAGATGCCCGCCATGATGGGCCTCGAATAACCGGAAGAACAGCTCTACCTGCGGTTTGGAACAGCGTTTATCATGACTCATTTTCGACCCCATGGTCTCGAGGGGGAGGGAATGACACTACGCTATCCCATATTTGGTCCGCCAGACCTTGCCATGAACTGACCAAAAGCTTGACGGGGCAGGTCAGAGTCATGAGTCAGGGCCAAACATATGGCAAACGGTTGATTAGTGCCCCTCGGTGGCACTAAAAACCACCCTTACAGAAAGTTGCGGTGAAATAGTTCCTGAAAAGCCCAATAAGCCTAAATCCAGGAACTATTTCACCGCAACTTAGGAGGGGATGGGGCTGAGGGGTGGGCGATGCCGTTGCCTGTCGGTTAGTGGCGACCGTGGTGGCGGAGCTTGTCGATGGTGGCGTCGGTGCCGTGGCCGCGGGCGTCGGCGGCGCTGTCGCGAGCGTCGGCGGTGGTTTGGTGCTTGCGGCGGTAGTCGATCATGCCTTGGATGATGGGCTTGCCAAAGCTCACGACGTCGTCGTTATAGATGGCAGTACGGGCGGCAAGCAGACAGTCGGTAACGTCCATATGGGTCTTGCCAAAGAGTTTGATGGCAAGGGCGACAACGGTGGGCTCGTCGACCATGACGTCATCGAGCAGCTTGGTCATGGCGGTCGCAATCTCCACGCGAGGGACCTTGTAGACGTCGCGCAGCGTAACGGCCACGCGCGTGATTGTCTCGGGGTAGACGCGGGCGGTGCGCGTGGCGATGACCTGGGCGGCGCGCGGTGACAGGACCTCGTCGTCGTTAAGCAGGTAGCGTAGGATGACGGTCTCATCGATGATGGTGTTACTCATGGATATCTACTTCCTCGGGGCCCAAAACCGAATCATCGCTTTCTATAGCAAGGTATTCAATCCAGGCATTGCGCTCCTCGGCGCGACGATTGGGGTCACCGTATGCTTTGAGCAATCCATAGGCGGCGGTGCCGTCCTTTGAGCGCACGGCGACCGGCTGAAAGGGAAGCTTGCGCATCAAAATGCTCTGCGCGACAAAAAGACGGACGGCCTCGGCGAGCGATGTGCCCATGGCGTCGTAGAGATGCTCGGCATGTTGCTTGTCTTCCTCGCGAATGCGCACCTGCAGGATGGCTCGTTTTTGAGTCGATGACATCACTGCCCTCCCTTAGCTAGCGTGCAATATAGTCGGTCAAATGCTGCATGTGCCGACATCTGAGCATCTTATATCCATTGCTTTATTTCACTCAAGTATGTTAACGATTAACACGAATACAAGCGTAGTACATCCAAAATGAGAGCACGTAAAAATCTCTGAGGCTTACGCGTGTAATACACTCACCTTTATAGCTTCTAGAGAATAATTCCAACCTGCCAAAACCCCTGCAATACACCCGTATTGCAGGTCCTATGCCCAAGTTCAGCCCCTGCAACTGCGTATATTCAACCTGTATACCGTTGGAGAAATTCTACCGAGCGCCTGTTTCGCCGCATGCATTCGATACGCCGATGCCAAGCCACGGGCGGCTTGGGGCAACGTCGACAGGGTCTCTCCGGCATGGGATTCAGGAGGGAGTGAACAACATGGGCAATAAACGAGTCGTAGCCGATTCCTCGCGCTGCATTGGGTGCCAAACCTGTATGGCAGCGTGCATCGAGGCGCACGACATTCCCGGCAACATCGCCGCGCCGCGCCTGCGCGTAACGCGCACCTACGAGATCTCCGCACCGGTGGCCTGCCATCACTGCGAGGATGCCCCGTGCGCCAAGGCCTGTCCTACGGGCGCCTTGTTCTTTGATCCAAAGAACCATCGTATCGGCGTTAACGAGGACAACTGCATCGGCTGCAAGAGCTGCGTCATGGCCTGCCCCTTTGGCGCCGTGAGCGTGGCGACCACGCAGGTCCCCGTCTTGATGGGCGACGTGCGCGTGGGTTCGCAGACCAAGAGCTTCGTGCTCAAGTGCGACCTGTGCGTGGATCGTCCCGGCGGCCCGGCGTGTGTCGAGGCATGCCCGACCAAGGGCCTCACCTTGATAGACGAGGAACGCTTGGCAGAACTGACCGCCGAGCGCGCCCGCGCCACCATCGAAAACGAGGCGTAGGCGTTGGGGCGACAAGCCCCACGACTGTCAAATACGTACCGATTAATCGGTAGCAGAGAAAGGAAGGAGGGTGTCATGGAGAAGCATAAAGTGATCTGCCCGTACTGCGGCGCCGGTTGCCAGTTTAACCTCCTGGTCCAAAACGGCCAGGTCGTGGGTACCGAACCGCTCAACGGCATCACCAACCAGGGCGAGCTGTGCCTTAAGGGCATGAGCGGCTACGACTTCATCAACGACACCAAGATCTTGACTCCCCGCGTACTGCACCCGATGATCCGCCGCACCAAGGGCGCGGATCTTGAGCGCGTAAGCTGGGACGAGGCACTGGATTTCACCGCATCTAAGATGCAGGCCATAATTGACGAATATGGTCCTAACGCTGTCATGACCACCGGCTCTTCGCGAGGCGGCGGCAATGAGGCGAACTACGTCATGCAGAAGTTTACGCGTGCGTGCATCGGCACCCACAGCGTGGACAACTGCGCCCGTACTTGACACGGCCCTACTGTCCTCGGTCTGATGGACACGGTTGGTTCAGGTTGCATGTCATGCTCCATCCCCGGTATGGAGGATGCGGGCTGCATTTTCCTCTTCGGCTATAACCCTGCCGATTCGCACCCCATCGTCGCAAGGCGTATCGTGCGAGCCAAAGAAAAGGGTTGCAAGATCATCGTCGCCGACCCGCGCCATATCGAAACCGCGCGTATCGCCGATCTTTACCTTCCGATCAAGAACGGTTGCAATGTCGCGTTCCTCAACGCCTTTGCCAACTGTCTGGTCAACGATGGCCTCTACGACAAGGAATTCGTCGCCGAGCACACGAACGGCTTTGACGAGTGGTGGGAGACCATCAAGAATTACACTCCCGAATCCGTACAGGACATCACGGGTATCGAGCCCGCGTTGATCCATCAAGCTGCCGAGATGTACGCCACGGCGAAGCCTTCTGCCATCATTGGCTGGGGCATGGGCGTATGCCAGCAGAAGCAGAACCTGAAGACGGTGCATACCATCGCCTCTATCGCCTGCGTTGCCGGCCAGATCGGCAAACCCAACTCCGGCCTCGCGCCCGTGCGTGGCCAGAATAACGTCCAGGGCTCCTGCGATATGGGCATGCTGCCCAACTTGTACCCTGGCTACCAGAAAGTCACCGACCCCGCCGTTCGCGCCAAGTTTGCCAAGGCTTGGGGCGTACCCGAGGAAAAGCTCCCGCTCGAGGAGGGCTACAAGCTCACCGACCTGGGTCACCTGGTCGACGAGGGCAAGGTGCACTGCTTCTACAACTACGGCGAGGACCCGGTGCAGACCGAGCCCGATTCGGCCGGAATGCGCAAGACGCTCTCCGAGCTGGATCTGTTCATTTGCCAGGACATCTTTATGACGCAGACGACCATGCTCGCCGACGTCATCCTGCCTGCCACCTCTTGGGGCGAGCACGAGGGTGTCTTTACCGCATCCGACCGTAGCTTCCAGCACTTTGACGCGGCCGTTCCGCCCAAGGGCGAGTGCCGTCACGACTGGGAGATCTTCGCGGACCTTTCCACGCGCATGGGCTATCCCATGCACTACGACAACACCGAGCAGATCTGGAACGAGTGCATTAGCCTGTGCCCCAACTTTGTGGGCGCGACCTACGAGAAGATGGCTCCCGAGGGCGGTTACGCCCAGTGGCCGGTCAAGAGCACCGATGTGAACGACCACGGCACGGCCGACATGTTCGCTGGTGGCAAGTTCACCACCAAGGACGGTCGCGCCAACCTGATGGCACACGACTGGGAGGCGCCCTCCGAGCTTCCCGACGATGAGTACCCGCTCATCCTGTGCACCGTCCGCGAGGTCGGCCACTACAGTTGCCGCTCGATGACCGGCAACTGCAAGACGCTGGCGCTGCTCGCCGACGAGCCCGGTTTTGTCCGCATGAATCCCGCGGACGCCCAGGCGCGCGGCATCAAGAACGGCGACATCGTCTCGATTCACAGCCGCCGTGGCCAGGTGTACAGCCGCGCCGACGTGAGCGACCGTATCAACAAGGGCACGGTCTATATGACCTACCAGTGGTGGATCGGCAAGTGCAACGAGCTGACCATGCACAAGGTCGACCCGGTCTCGCATACGCCCGAGGACAAGTTCTCCGCCTGCCAGGTCGATCCAATCGCCGACCAGGTCTGGGCCGAGGGCGAGGTCGAGCGTCAGTACACCGAGCTCAAGCAGGCTCTGGTGGACGCCGCCGCTCCCCAGGACGTTGAGCCCGGCGCCGCCAAGTTCGACGACGAGACGCACGTGAACCAAATCGTGTAGTCCCGTACTCGTTGGCTTTTTGGGCCGGGCGTCCCGTACGTTCGGGAGCCCGGCCCGTTGTTTTGAAAGGAAGTGGGGATGAACCGCTTCATCGACATCAACCCGGAGAGGTGCATCGGCTGCGGAACATGCCAGTCCGCCTGTGCCGACGCCCACCGGATGCAGGGTCTTCAGGACACGCCGCGCCTGGCGCTCGTGAAGACCGGCGGTATTTCGGCCGCCCTTGCCTGCCACCATTGCGAGGGTGCCCCCTGCGCCGAGGTCTGCCCGGTGAATGCCATCGAGCACGATGGCGATCGCATCCACGTCAAGGAGCAGGAGTGCATCGGGTGCAGGCTGTGCGCCATCGCGTGCCCCTTCGGAGCTATCCATCCCGATGGCACGTCTATCGCCGGTGTCGCAGGCATGTGCGACCCGACGCCTTCGTATCCCAAGTCCCTGAGCAGCCTGCTTACGTGGGCTCCTGGCCAGTACACCTGCGCTGTGAAGTGCGACCTGTGCGCTTTCGATCCGGACGGCCCGCATTGTGTGGCGGCGTGCCCCACCAAGGCGCTGACCGTCATGGGCGTTGCGGCCGATCGCGAGCTCGACGAGGCCAAGCGCCTGCGCTCGATCGAAAACGGTCCGGCCGTCGACGTTACCGCTGTGGCCCAGGGTCTGTCCGAGAAAGCAGAAGGGAGCGTAAACAATGGATAGCATGACGCTGTTTATCGCATCGCTTGCCGTCTCGTGCATCGGTGCACTCGCCTCGATTCTGCTGATCAAGGCCGATAACGCTGCCAAGACCGCCGGCTGCCTTATCGGCGCCGTCGCCGCGTTGCTTTCGTTTGTGGCCGGTATCCAGGCCGTGCTGGGCGATGTCACGTCGGTCGACACCATCGTATTCTTCCCGTTTGCCCATTTCCAGCTGCTGCTCAATCAGCTGTCCGGCCTGTTCGTGGCGCTCATCTCGGTGCTCGCGTTTGCCGGTTCGATCTACGGTCTCAACTACTTTGATGAGTACCCGGGCAAAAAGGGCCGCGCCGGCTTCTTCTTTAACACCTTCGTGGCGTCCATGATGCTCGTCATCACCGCCGACAACGTGTTTTGGTTCCTGGTTGCCTTTGAGCTCATGTCGCTGACCTCGTACTTCCTGGTCGTGATCGAGGAGAACGAGAACTCCATCCACGGCGGTTGGCTCTACTTTGTGATCGCGCACGTGGGCTTTGTGCTCATCATGGCGAGCTTCCTCACCATGACCAACTTCGCCGGTGGCTCGTTTGCCTTTGCGGATTTCCGCGCCACGCAGTTTAGCCCCGCAGTCGCATCCGTGTGCTTCGTGCTCGCCTTCTTTGGCTTTGGCGCCAAGGCCGGTATCATCCCGCTGCACGGCTGGCTGCCCAAGGCACATCCCGAGGCGCCGTCCAACGTGAGTGCTCTCATGTCCGGCGGCATGATCAAGATCGGTATCTTCGGCATCCTCAAGGTGGGCCTCGACCTGCTCTCCGCCTCGGGCGTTCAGGTCTGGTGGGGCCTTATGGTCATGGTGTTCGGTGCGATCTCGTCGGTTCTCGGTGTGGCCTTCGCCCTGCAGGAGCATGACATCAAGCGCCTGCTGGCCTATCACTCCGTCGAGAACATAGGCATCATTCTGCTCGGCGTCGGCGCCTCCATGGCCGCCATGGCGCTCGACTCGGTCGGCATCGCCGTCCTGGCCCTGATGGCAGCCCTCTACCACACGTTTAACCACGCGATGTTTAAGGGCGAGCTGTTCCTGGGCGCTGGTGCGCTGCTGTACTCTACGGGTACGCGCAATATGGAGAAGATGGGCGGCCTGTTCCGTCGTATGCCGGCAACGGCCATCTGCTTCCTCGTTGGCGCGCTTGCCATCTCGGCCATCCCGCCCTTCAACGGCTTTGTGTCCGAGTGGTTTACCTACCAGTCGCTGTTTAACGCCGCCATGCAGGGCGACAAGGCCGTCATGATCGTGGCCGTGTTCGCTGCCGTCGCGCTTGCCATTACCGGTGCGCTGGCCGTCACGTGCTTCGTCAAGGCCTATGGCGTCTCCTTTGCCTCCGCGCCCCGCTCCGAGGCCGCGGCCAATGCCAAGGAGGTTCCCGCCCCTATGGTGTTTGCGCAGGGCCTGCTCGCGGCCATCTGCGTCGTGCTGGGCATTGGCGCTCCCGTGATCGCGCCCGTGCTGGTCGATGTTGCCGCGTCCGTGCTGCATCCGTACGGCGGCGTGTTTGCCGCCGAGGGCATGGAGCTCATGAACCAGTATTCCGGCGCTGTTACCTCCACGCCCGCGATCGCTATAGCGCTCGTGGTGCTTGTCGGCCTTGCCTGTGGTTATCGCAAGCTCAAGACCGTCGGCAAGGTGCAGAAGTCCCAGCCGTGGGCATGCGGCTATGCTCCCAACGAGCATATGCCCGTCGTGGCCACGACCTTTGCCTCCGAGGTGTCTTGGTTTATGCAGCCGCTCTACACGCTGCGCGACCGCTGCACGGCCGTCTGCTGGTCCATCGCGCACTTCTTCCAGAAGCTCACCGGTGTGGCCGAGGCTGTGGAGCCCGTACCCGACAAGGTTCTCGTCGATGCCCCGCATAGGGGTGTCGAGAAGCTCGCCGATCTCGCGACTAAGCTCGAGGGCGGCAACTACAGCATCTATATCTGCTACATCGTCGCGGCACTCGTGGTGTTCCTCGTGCTCGCCGTGCAAATGGGTTAAGGAGGGGAGAGCATGAACAACATCGTACTTGCCGTTCTGCAGGGCGTGGTCGTTATGGCCGTCGCGCCGTTCTTCTCCGGTCTCGGCCGCGTGATTCGCGCCAAGATGCACAACCGTCGCGGCCCCAGCATCATGCAGGACTACCGCGACCTGGCCAAGCTCTTTGCCCGCCCCGAGTCCCAGTGCGAGGACGCGAGCTTTGCGCTGCGCATTATGCCGCCGCTGTTCTTCGCCGTCGCCTTTATGCTTGCGATGGGCCTGCCGCTCTTTACGGCACAAAGCCCCATCCCGGTCTTTGGTGACGCCATCACTATCATGTACAGCCTGGCGCTCGCCCGCTTCTTCTTCGCCCTCTGCGGCGTGGATTCGTCCAACGCCTTCGCCGGTATCGGCGGCGTCCGCGAGCTGCTCATGAGCGTGCTCATCGAGCCGTCCATGTTGCTGGCGCTGTTTGCCGCCGCCCTGGTGTGCGGCTCCACGGATATCGCCACCATGGGTCAGCACATCATGGCGGGCGCCATCGACGCGCCGGTCGCCGTGATCCTCGCCGGCATCGCCTTTGCGATTGCCTGCTACATGGAACTCGGCAAGCTGCCGTTTGATCAGGCCGAGGCCGAGCAAGAGCTTCAGGAAGGTCCTCTCGCCGAGCTTTCCGGTCCGTCGCTTGCGATGGCCAAGCTCGCCATGTCCATGAAGCAGGTCCTGGTCGTCGCCTGGTTCTGCGCGATCTTTGTCCCCTGGGGTGAGCCCGCGACCGTGGGCATCGCGGCCGTTCTGGGCGCGGTCATCTTCCTGGTGAAGTGCCTGATCGACTTTGTCGTATGCGGCGTGATCGAGAACTCCTGCTCGCGCTCGCGTTTTAAGGTGCTTGGCAATCAGACCTGGGCCGTCGTGGGCATCGCCGTTCTGGCGTTTGTCTTCGTGGTCGTCGGCGTGTAGGAGAAGGGAGAAACAATGTCATTTGCAGTCAGTCTGTCCCTTCTCGGCTTGGTCGCTATCGCGGCCCCGATGGTGGCCTCGGTGCTCGTCGCCCTGTTCCCCCGTCCGTACGCCAAGTGGTTCAGCATTTTGGGTGCCGCCGTCTCGACGGTCTGCACCATCGCCCTCGCCGCGAATTTCGCTGGCGCCGGCATGCCCGACACGCAGGTCCCCTTGATCTCGTTTGGGCAGACCCTCGTTATGGGATTCACCTTCGATCGCATGAGCACGCTGCTCGCGCCCGCCTTTGTGGGTATCGGCCTGCTTGTCGTGATCTATTCGATCCCCTATATGAGCGAGAATAACCGTGAGCATCCCGACGCGCCGCGTCGTCGCTTCTACGCGTACCTCGCGACCTTCATCGGCGCCATGGCCGGCCTCGTGTACAGCTCGACCCTTTTGGGCCAGCTCGTGTTCTTTGAGATCACGGGTGCGTGCTCTTGGGGCCTCATTAGCTACTACATGACGCCTACGGCCAAGAAGGCCGGCATGAAGGCCCTGATCATTACGCATATCGGTGCGCTTGGCCTGTATCTGGGCGCCGCCATCGTGTTTGCCCACACCGGCACCTTCGCCATTACCGCGATTGCCGGCCTCGACGCCAAGCTCAAGGCCATCGTCCTTTTGCTCGTGCTGTTTGCGGCCTGGGCCAAGTCCGCACAGGTTCCCATGTACATGTGGCTGCCTTCGGCCATGGAGGCGCCGACGCCTGTTTCGGCCTACCTGCATGGCGCCTCGATGGTTAAGGTCGGCGTGTGCGTGTTCGCGCGTGCGCTCGTCTCTGCCGGCGAGATTCCCGAGATCGTGGGCTGGGTCGCCATTATCGACGCCATGGTCACCATGTTCTTTGGCTTCCTTATGTACCTGCCGCAAAAGGACATGAAGCGCCTGCTGGCCTTCTCCACGATCGCCCAGCTCTCCTATGTGTTCTTTGGTCTGGGCCTTTCGGTCTTTGGCAGCCAGCTGGCCTTTGATGGCGCCGTGTGCCACATCTTTAACCACGCCTTCGCCAAGACGCTGTTCTTCCTGATCGCCGGTTCGTTCTCCTTTACGCTCGGTACGCGTATGCTGCCCAAGCTTCGCGGCATCGTAAAGAAATACCCGATCTCGGGCGTGGGCTTTGGTGTCGCGGCACTCGCCATTGCTGGCGTGCCGCCCATGAACACGTTCTTCTCGAAGTTCCAGATCATCGCCGGTGGCTTCTCTGTGGGTGCCGGCAACGTCGCGATCCTGGTGCTCGTGTGCATCATGGTCGCCGAGACCGTCGCCACCTTTGCCTGGTTCCTTAAGTGGATGGGCTATTGTTTGCCCGGCGAGCCGAGCGAAGAGGTCGCTGCGGGTGCCCCGCTTCCCCGCGCGATGGCATTCGTGTTCATCGTGCTCATCATCATGGTCATCGTCAGCGGCCCGCTTTCGGCCAGCTGGATCGGTTAGGAGGTAGAACGACATGGGTTATTCGATCGTCAACATCCTTGGCGGCCTTCTGATCGTCACGTCCACCATGGTGGTCGTCTCAAAGAACATCAAGCACGCCATTCGCTGGTATGCGGTGCAGTCGCTGGTGCTCGTAGGACTGCTCGCCACGCTCGGTGACACTACCGGTGCGAAAGAGCTGCTTATGTGGGCCGGATCTGCCTTTATCACCAAGGTCGTCCTGGTCCCGTATATCCTCAACCGCGCATACAAGAAGATGGGCGAGCCGAGCGACGCATCGCTCAAGGCCGGCCTTAAGCCCGCTTGGGCCATCTGCATCATCGCCGTCGAGGTCGCGATCTGCTTTGCCGTCGTGACGCAGATCAGCCTGCCCACGGCCGAGGTCGCAACGCCTGCGCTCGCTATTAGCTTCGCTCACTTCTTTGTGGGCCTCACCTGCATCATCTCGCAGCGCAACATCATGAAGCAGATCTTTGGATACTGCCTTATGGAAAACGGCAGCCATGTGACGCTCGCGCTTTTGGCTCCCACCGCTCCCGAGATCATCGAGATCGGTATCGCCACCGACGCCATCTTTGCCGTCATCATCATGTCCATCGTCGTGCGTCGCATTTGGGACGACTCCCACTCGCTCGATGCGCGCGACCTGTCCGAGCTGAGGGGGTAGTCCATGGAAACGCTGATTCTCGCCCTGCTCGCGACTCCTTTGGTGTTCTCGCTGGTCATGGCGTTATTGCCCAAGAACACGTCTTATAACGTGTTTGCCGGCCTCAACCTGGTCTCCGTCGCAGCCGTCCTGGCGCTGTCGATTATGACGGCCGGTGACGTCCTTATGAGCGGAGAAACCGCGAGCGCTCTTGGCCTGTGGTTCCACCTCGATTCGCTGGGCGCCATCTTTGTGCTGCTCATCGGCTTTATCGGTTTTCTCACGGGGCTGTTCTCGCTGCCCTATGTAAAGGCCGATATCGAGGAGGGCTCCATGCCCGCCGAACGCGCCAAGCAGTATTATTCGCTGTTTAGCCTGTTTGTGTTCACCATGCTGCTCGCGTGCCTGTCCAACAACATGATCCTCACGTGGGCCGCCGTGGAGGCGACCACACTTTCCACCGTGTTCCTCGTGGGTATCTACAGGAACAAGACGGCCCTCGAGGCTTCTTGGAAGTATGCGATGGTCTGCACCGCCGGCGTGGCCTTTGGCCTGTTCGGTACGCTGCTGATCTACGCCAACGCCGCCGACGTGATTCCCAACGCCCACGAGGCCGCGTTCCTGTCGTGCGTGCTGCCGTATGCCGACCAGTTCGACCCGACGCTCATGCGTCTCGCCTTTGCGTTTATCGTGATCGGCTTTGGCACCAAGGCCGGCCTGTTCCCCATGCACACGTGGCTGCCCGATGCCCATTCCCAGGCCCCGAGCCCTGTCTCGGCCCTGCTCTCGGGCGTGCTGCTTAAGTGCGCCATGCTTGTGATCATGCGCTTCTACGGCTTTACCATCCAGGCCGTGGGCGCCGAGTATCCGCAACTTTTGCTATTGATCGTCGGCACGCTGTCCATTTTGGTGGCGGCACTTTCGATGTTTCGCCAGGACGACCTCAAGCGCCGCTTTGCGTACTCGTCTGTGGAGAACGTGGGCGTTATCGCCCTGTGCCTGGGTATCGGTGGCCCGCTGGGTATCGCCGCGGCCCTGCTGCACTGCGTGTTCCACGGCTTTACCAAGACGCTTGCCTTCTGCGTGTCCGGCAACATCCAGCACGCCTTTGGCACGCGTAGCCTGGCTAAGATCCAGGGTGTCGTCGAGGTTGCTCCCGCAACCGCCGCGCTCGCCGTCCTGGCGCTGCTCGGCCTTGCCGCCTTCCCGCCCTTTGGCATGTTTATCTCCGAGTTCCTGACTTTTGTCGCCGGTGTTACCGCCGGTCCCATGTGGCTGGTCGTCGTGGTCGCCCTCGGTCTTACCGTGGCCATCTCCGCGCTCACCCGCATCGCACTCAAGTCGGTATTCGGCCATGCGCCCCAGGGCATGGGCAAGCATGAGGCCCCGGCGCTCATGCTTATCCCCGAAATCATCCTGGCTGTCATGATCTTGTGGTTTGGCATCGCCACCCCGCTGCCTCTCGTGCACGGTGTGGAGACCGCGACCGGCATCGTGCTCGAGCAGAGCACCGAGGAACTTCACGCGACGCCGATGTACCGCGCTGTGTTCGGTACCGAGACCGCTCAGAGCGAGGTGGAGTAACGAATGATTGAAACTGAGAACAAGGTGTATGCCCGTCGCTGCGAGAGCCATGTCGAGGCCCTGCGCCGCGCCGTTCCGGGCTGCATCGAGAAGGTCGAGTGGCAGTGCGAGGACCAGCTGACGATCACCGTCAAGCAGGACAAGCTGCCCGAGGCCGTCCACTACCTGTACTACGAGCGCTACGGCTGGATTCCCGTGATCATCGGCAACGATGAGCGCAGCCTGTGCGGCCGTTACGCCGTGTACTATGTCATCTCCATGGAGGGGGAGGACCCCGGTTGGGTGACCGTGCGCACCGAGGTCGATCCCGCCAAGATGACGTTCCCGTCCGTGACGCCGTTCGTCCCCGCCTGTGTGTGGGGCGAGCGCGAGCTTCGCGACATGTTCGGCCTGATCCCCGAGGGTCTGCCCGACCGTCGTCGCCTGGTACTGCCCGATGACTGGCCCAGCGGCCTGTACCCGCTGCGCAAGGACTCCATGGACTACCGCTTCCGTCCCGCTCCCGCGAGCGACATGGAAAACTACGAGTTCTTGGCCGACACCAAGGGCAAGGAGACCACGCTCGTCCCCATGGGCCCGCTGCACATTACCTCCGACGAGCCTGGCCACTTCCGCCTGTTCGTCGAGGGCGAGACGATCGTCGATGCCGACTACCGTCTGTTCTACGTGCACCGCGGCATGGAGAAGGTCGCCGAGACGCGCCTGAACTATGACGCCGTGACGTTCCTCGCCGATCGCGTCTGCGGCATCTGCGGCTGCGCCCACTCGGTGGCCTACGCCGAGGCCGTCGAGCGCGCCCAGGGCATCCATGTGCCGCCGCGCGCCCAGTACATCCGCTCCATCATGCTCGAGGTCGAGCGCCTGCACTCGCATCTGCTCAACATTGGCCTGGCGTCGCACTACACGGGCTTCGACTCCGGCTTCCAGCAGTTCTTCCGCGTCCGCGAGAAGTCGATGGACCTGGCCGAGAAGCTATCCGGTCACCGCAAGACCTACGGCCTCAACGTGATCGGCGGGGTGCGTCGCGACATTTTGGCCGAGCAGAAGCTCTCCACGCTCACGACCCTCCACCAGCTGCGCTCCGAGGTCTCCGAACTCGTCGACGTGCTGCTCTCCACGCCCAACTTTATCGAGCGTACGAGTGGCATCGGCATCTTGGACCGCAAGATCGCACGCGACTTCTCGCCGGTCGGCCCGCTCATGCGCGGTTCGGGCTATGCCCGCGACGTGCGCTTTGACCACCCCTTCGACGGCTACGCCGATCCGGACATCCAGAAGATGCACGCCGCCACGGCCGACACCTGCGATGCCTTCGGCCGTACCGCCGTTCGCATCCAGGAGGTCTACGATTCGATCGACATGATCGAGACCATGCTCGAGAACTGCCCGTCGGGTCCCATCCTCACCACGGATTGGGAGTACACCCCGCACAAGTACGCCATCGGCGCCACCGAGGCGCCGCGCGGCGAGGACGTGCACTGGGCCATGCTCGGCAATAACCAGAAGTGCTACCGCTGGCGCGCCAAGGCCGCCACGTACAGCAACTGGCCGGTCCTGCGCTACATGTTCCGCGGCAACACCGTGGGCGACGCGGCGCTGATCGTCGGCTCGCTCGACCCGTGCTACTCCTGCACCGACCGCGTGACGGTGACCGATGTCGCCGCCAAGCGCGACCACGTGCTCGACAAGGAGCAGTTCGAGAACGTCTGGCGCGACAAGTCGCCGCTTGCGGGCGAGGGCACCATGGCCGCCCCGCTCGATGAGGAGGCGCTCTAATATGCTGAAGCTTTGGAAGGTTAACGCCAAGGCCGGCGACGCGACGGTCAAGTACCCGTTTGCGCCGCTCCCCACCAACAAGGACATGCGCGGCAAGCCCGAGCACAACGCCGAGCTCTGCATCGCCTGCGGTGCCTGCGGCGTGGCATGCCCGGCCGATGCCATTCGCATGGATACCGACCTTGCGGCCGATACCATCACCTGGTCGATCGACTATGGTCGCTGCATCTTCTGCGGCCGCTGCGAGGAGGCCTGCCCCATGGAGGCCATCAAGCTCACCGAGGAGTTTGAGCTGGCCGTCATGAGCAAGGACGACCTCACCAGCAAGAGCGTCTATACGCTCGAGCACTGTTCGCGCTGCGGCAAGCCGTTTGCCCCGCACAAGGAGATCGACTACGCCAAGCGCCTGCTGCAAAAGGCCGGCGGCATGGAGGCCATCCAGGCCGCCCGTACCGTCGGTATGTGCCAGGAGTGCAAGCGCGAGCTCGACGCCCTGCGCGCTGCGTCGGCCGTCAAGACCGGCAACGCGCACGGCATGGCTGCCAACGAGACGCTTGCGTCCGGCGAGCCCCAGGCCCCCGGCATGGAGTATCTGGGCGGCCACGGCATGAACCCGGAGTATATCGACCGCGAGCTCAACCCCGATGCGCCCGAGATTCCCGCCGGTCCGGCGCCGGTCGAGGGCATCATCATGGATTTTGAAACGAAGGAGGAGTAACCATGGCCGAACCCACGCTTTTGCCCGAGCGGCTTCAGTACCGCCCGACCAAAATCGAGCTCGACGAGAGCATCGAGAAGGCCAAGGCGACCCTTCTTAAGAAGATCAAGCGCTCGGTGTACGTCTACCGTGTCGACTGCGGCGGCTGCAACGGTTGCGAGATCGAGATCTTCGGTTCCATCACGCCCGTCTTCGACGTCGAGCGCTTTGGCATCAAGGTCGTGCCCTCGCCCCGTCACGCCGACGTGCTGCTGTACACCGGCGCCGTGACGCGTGCCATGCGCATGCCGGCCCTGCGCGCCTTTGAGGCCGCACCCGATCCCAAGATCGTGGTGTCCTATGGCGCGTGCGGCTGCACCGGCGGCATCTTCTACGACAACTACTGCGTCTGGGGCGGCACGGACAAGATTCTGCCGGTCGATGTCTACATCCCCGGCTGCCCGCCCAGCCCCGCGCAGACCATCTACGGCTTTGCCATGGCGCTCGGTCTGCTGGACCAAAAACTCCATGCCGAGACCACGGTGGAGGCCGCCGGCGAGCAGGCCGATATCCTGCACCCCGGCGTGCCGTATAAGCTGCGCGTTGCCATCGAGCGCGAGGCTCGCGCCATGAGCGGCTACCGTTACGGCCGCGATTTGGCCAATGAGTTTATGGATACGCTCGAGGGCGCGCCCAAGGGCGATATCCGCGGTGCCATGGCGCTACTTATCGACAAGCAGGACGATCCTCGCCGTGTTGAGGTCTACTCGGCGCTGCAGGATCTGGTGCTGGCCGGAGGTCGTTAGATGGAGCTCACGGACCGCTCTGGTTACTTTGCGGGCCCCGGCATGCTCGGCGGCTCTTTTGGCGATGCCTCGCGCGCAAGCGACGAGGCCGCCGAGGGCGTCGCCGACCCCTGCCTGGGCCACGCGCCCGACCAGGTGGTCTTCTACGAGCTCACGCGTAAGTTTGTGGAGACCGAGGAAGACGTTCCCCAGGAGGCCTGCGACGTGCTGTACTACACGCTCGCCGTGGGCCACCACACCGGCGTGCTCGATTGCTTTGAGCCGCGCCTTTCGGTGCCGGTGAACGTGTTCTATACGCTTATCGACGCGCTGCCGGAGGGGGAGGCCAAGACCAAGTTCGAGGCCATCCGTTCCTTTGGCGAGTGCCAGCTCGATAAGGCGGCGGTGCCGTCGCTGCTCGAGGCCTGCGACACATTGCTCGACGAGCGCGGTTTTCGCGGGTCGGCCAAGGCCGGCATCTCGGTATTCGATGATGACTTTGGCCTGCATGCCCAGCAGGTCGCGTTCTTAATGAAGTTCCGCGATCTGGTGGAGCGCGTGCGCGATGTATCGGGTGTGTATCTGACGGGGAGGCTGCAGTAATGGGTCGCGTTGTGGATGGACGTGTGAACGGCGCCCCGTTTGCGGGTATCGTGCTCACGGCGGGAAGCGTGCTGCGTGCCGACGATGCCGCCGGCCCCGTGCTCTCCAAAAAGATGGAGGACGCGCCGCTTGCCGGTTGGTACACCATCGACGGCGGCCAAACGCCCGAGGACGACATGATCGAGATCAAGCGCGAGCGTCCGCCGCGTTTGGTTTTGGTCGATGCCGCCGACATGGCGCTACCCGTCGGCGCCATCCGCCTGCTCGACAAACGCGATGTGGCCCGCAAGTCGATGTTTACCACGCATTCGCTTCCCTTGTCAATTCTGATCGAAGAGATTGAGCAATCGTGCGAAGATATCGTCTTCATAGGGATCCAGCCGGGCGATACGGAGTTCTACAACCCCATGTCCCCGGAGGTCTTTGACGCCGTCGACGCCGTGTACGACGCCGTGGCCGCCAACGACTTTTCCCACTTTGTCCGCTTGGGGCAGGAGCTATAGCAGCACATGCCTCTGCTGAATAGGAAAGAAGTGATTGACATGGCAGATTCCAAGGTGGAGTACCCCGCTCCCAATTGCCTGGCGCCCGCCGCGATCGAGGCCAAGACCGAGGCCGCCGGCGTGACCAAGGCTAACCTGCCGGTCTCAAAGGCCTTTGTCTTGGCAATGTTCGCCGGCGCGTTTATTGCCTTCGGTGGCCTGTTCTTTACGGTATTTTTGAGCGACAGCACGCTGGGCTGGGGTGCCCAGCGCGTCGTGGGCGGCCTGTGCTTTTGCCTGGGCCTGGTGCTGGTGCTGGTGTGCGGCGCCGAGCTGTTTACCGGTAATTCGCTTATGGTCTGCGCGCTCAAGAGCAAAAAGATCACCCTAGTCCAGATGCTCAAGGCCTGGGTCGTCGTGTGGGTCGGCAATTTTGTCGGTGCTCTGTTCATCGTCTTTTTGGTGTACATGGCCGGCATCTATAAGCTCAACGGCGATGCGGTCGCCAACTCCATGGTGAGTGTTGCCGCCGGCAAGGTGACGATCGACTGGGTGACGATCTTCTTCCGCGGCATCCTGTGCAACATCTTTGTGTGCCTTGCCGTGTGGATCGGTACTGCCGGCAAGACCGTGGTCGATAAGGTCGTGGGCATTCTGCTGCCCATCGCCGCCTTTGTGGCCTGCGGTTTTGAACACTGCGTTGCCAACATGTACTTTTTGCCCATGGGTGCCGTGATGCACGCGTGCGGCTATGGTGCCGAGGTCGCCGGTGCCGATGCGCTCAACGCCGCGGGCATTGCGTTTAACCTGTCCGCCGCCACGCTGGGCAACATCGCGGGCGGCGCGGTTCTGGTCGCGTTCGGCTACTGGTTTATCTTCGCCAAGAAGTCCGAGGTGTAAGGTACCGTCTGTATGACGTTGGGCCTCCCGCGGGGCGTTGCCGTGCGGGAGGCTTTTTGGGTCTAGGGCTCGTTGCCGGGCTGTTGACCTGTTGTGTTTGACTGGTGAAAGGGGTAATCGAGATGGCATCTGCTGTGGAGTGTGACGGTCGCGCCGTGGTGACCACGTGCGGGGGATGCTATGCCGATTGCGCCTTTGCGGCACGCGTTGAGGACGGTCGCGTGGTGGCCGAGTTGCCGTTGTCGGGGCACCCATGCGCGGCGCGTGCCCTGTGCGCTCGCGGACGCCATCGCCTGGCCCTGCCGTTTGACGAGCGCGACCGCATCGTGCACCCCATGCGCCGCCGCCAGGATGGATCGGGGTTTGATGCGATTACCTGGGATGAGGCGTTTGCTCAGCTTGCCGAGCGTCTTTTGGGGATTGTTGACGAGTGCGGGCCTCGTGCGCTGGGCATGACACTCGGCGTGCCCTCGTTCGACCGCTACTGGGCGTATCGCCTTATGCATGCGCTGGGTTCGCCCAACGTGTACGGTGCCGATGGCGCTTGCGAGGTAAGCCGGCTTACCGGTTGGGAGCACAGCCTGGGCTACAGCCCCGCCTCCGACCTGTCACATACCGATTGCATCATGTATTTGGGGCGTTCCATTGTCGATTCGTCGACAATGGGGGCCGTTGATGCGCTCAACGATGCGCGCCGGCGCGGGGCGAAGATCATCGTGGTTGACCCCCGGCGCAGCGGCTCGGCAGCGCTTGCCGACCGCTGGCTGCGCGTGCGTCCCGGATGCGATCTGGCGTTGCTGCTGGGTATTGCCCATGTGCTCATTGCCGAGGGCCTGTACGATCACGAGTTTGTTGCCCGCTATACCACGGGCTTTGACGAGCTGGCGCCGGTGGCCAGTGCTTGGACGCCCGAGTGGGCCGAGTCGATGTGTGACGTGCCGGCTGCAGAGATTGTCGCCACGGCGCGCGACCTCGCTGCCGCCGCGCCTGCCGCTGTGGTGGATGCGGGCTTTCATGGCGGTATCGGTATCGCGTATGCCAACAGCACCCAGACCGCGCGCGCCATCTGCCTGGTCGATGTGCTGCTGGGCTGCATCGGACACGCGGGCGGTGCCCTCAACCCGCCCACGCCGCTCGTGCTGGGTGACCTCGATCCCGCGCGCTTTGCGACGCCGCCGGTGCCGCGCGGGCCCAAGCTGGGGTCCGAGCGCTATCCGCTGGTCGATCCGGTGCGCGGCCTGTGTACGACCATCGGCCAGTCGATTCTTGCCGGCGATTTGCGTGGGCTCATCGTCTATGCCAGTAACCCCGGTGCGGGCTATGGCAATGCTGGGGCCTGGCTTTCGATTCTGGAGCAGCTTGACCTGCTCGTGACCGTTGATATCCGATGGTCCGAGACGGCGCGCGTGTCCGATTATGTCCTGCCCGATGTAACGTATCTGGAGGCCGACCGTGGCGTGGGTACGGTCGTGGGCGCCAACGATTCGCGGGTGTTCTACCGCAATGCCGTGCTGCCCATTTTGCATGACGACACAAGACCGGGGCGGGAGATCTTTGCCGGTCTGGCACAGGCCTGCGGCGTGGGCGAGTACTTCCGGTTTGCGTCAGACGATCTGGCGGCTGCCCAGGTGGCGCCCTTTGGGATCGATCTGGACGAGCTCAAGGATCGCGGTTGGGCCGACACGGGCGTCGCGCTGCCGTCGCGCACGGGTGAGCCGGCGATTCCCTTGAACGGCGGCAAGGTTGCGCTGGCAAGCGTCGTGTGGGAGCGAGCCGGCATGGGTCGTGTGCCCGACTGGATCGCGCCCATGGTGGAACCCGGTCCGGGGATGTTTCGCCTCATTAGCGGTAACCGGCCCTTTGAGTCGCATACCTCGCGCAGGCTCGCGGCGGCCGGTGCTGCCGAGGCGGGTTCCGACTTGGACGCCGTGCAGATGAATGCCGATGCTGCTGCGCGCATGGGTATCGCCGATGGCGAGGTCGTCGAGCTTGTGAGCGACATGGGCCGCGACCGCGTGCGCGTGGAGACGACGCCGTATCTACATCCGGCGTGCATCTTTACGTCGGCTGCTCCCGGTGGGCGTTCGTTTGGCACCGGCGCGGATGGCGCCCATGCGCTCGGCGTTGGCCCGCTCGACCATACGCCGCTGCACTGGGATCCCATTACGGGCGCCGCACTCACCCAGGAAAATGCCGTTCGCGTGGAAAAGATTGTCGCGCGCGGGGATAATGACGAGTAATTGACTCAGCTGATGTATTCGACTGGTCCATGTTTCTTTTGAAAGGCCGCACATGAGCGATAGCCAGAACATGTCCGATGAGGTTCGCGCCCGCCTGCGCGCCATTCCTTCCGTCAACGAGCTGCTTGCCGAGTGGCCGGTGGTGAAGGCGGCGGGGGAGACCTGCGATGCGGTGATGCATGCCGCCGTCACGGCCGAGCTCGACGAGGAGCGTGCCGCCATTCGCGCCGGTGCTGCCCCGCGCTCTAAGCGCGAGCTGGCATCGGCCATTGAATTTCGCGCGCATCGTTCTGCGCTGCCGAGCCTGCGCCCAGCGGTTAATGCCACGGGTGTGGTCATCCATACCAACTTGGGTCGAGCCCCGCTCGCGGAATCGGCCGCCAAGGCCGTGGCCGAGGTCGCGCGCGGGTATAGCACGCTCGAGTACAGCGTCGACACCTGTTCGCGCGGGTCGCGCAAGGAGCACGCCGCGCAACTGATCCGCTCGCTCACCGGTGCCGAGGATGCGCTGGTCGTCAACAACAATGCCGCCGCTGTGCTGCTGGTGCTGGCGACTCATGCCGCGGGCAAGGAGGTCATCGTCAGCCGCGGCGAGCTGGTCGAGATCGGCGGCAGCTTCCGTATCCCCGACGTTATGGAGGCCTCGGGTGCCAAGCTCGTCGAGGTCGGGGCCACCAACCGCACGCACCTGTCGGACTACGAGCGCGCCATCACGCCCGATACGGCGATGATCCTTAAGGTCCATCCTTCCAACTATCGCATCGAGGGCTTTCACGAGGAGGTGGGCTCTCGGGAGCTTGCCGCTCTGGCCCACGAGCATGGCCTGCTGTTCTACGAGGACCAGGGGTCGGGCGCGCTCCTGCCCGATGACATCCTGGTGCGCGGCGGCGAGGAGCCCACGCCGGCTTCGGTCGCGGCGGGGCTCGATCTGGTTTCGTGCTCGGGCGATAAGCTGCTCGGTGCCGCACAGGCGGGCATTATCATGGGCCGTCGCGATCTGGTCCAGGCCTGCGGGTCACATCCGCTTATGCGCGCCCTGCGCCCGGGCAAGTTGGCGCTTGCGGCGCTCGAGGCCACACTGCGTATCTACATGGACGGTGCCGACGTGGCCCATCGTGATATTCCAGTGCTCAGCATGCTCACGCTGCCTCAGGCTCATCTTGAGCGTCGTGCCCGCAAGCTGCGCGATCGTATGGTTGTCGGGCTCGATAAGGCGGGTTGCCCGTGCGCCGTCCAGGTGGAGATCGTCGAGGAATCGTCGACCCCCGGCGGCGGCTCGCTGCCTACCGTGGAGCTGCCCACGATGTGCGTGGCCGTCTGCCCGGTCGACGGGCGACTGTCCGTCGACGCGCTCAAGCGCTCGCTCGTCCAAGACTTCGATACGCCGGTCGTCACGCGCGCCTCGCACGACCGCATTCTGTTTGATGTGCGCACGCTCGCGACCGACCGCGATATCGAGACGGCGGCATCGACGCTCGTCGCGTGCGTCGAGAAGGCGATTGCTCGATGAGTGAGGTTCAAGCGCTGGTGGAGTGTCCCGTTATCGTTGGCACGGCGGGTCACGTTGACCACGGTAAGTCGGCACTGATTGAGGCGCTGACCGGCAAGAATCCCGACCGCCTAGAGGTTGAGCGCCGTCGCGGTATGACCGTGGAGCTGGGCTTTGGCGAGCTGGCGCTGCCGAGTGGCAAGATCGTTGGCCTGCTCGACGTGCCGGGCCACGCGCATTACTTGCGCGCCATGGTGCAGGGTGCCACGGGTATCGACGTGGCCGTGCTGGTGGTTTCGGCCGTCGAGGGCGTGATGCCGCAGACCCGCGAGCACGTGCATGTGCTGGAGCTGCTGGGCGTTACGCATATGGTGGTCGCGCTGACGATGTGCGATCTGGCCGATAGCGAAATGATTGAGTTGGCCGAGCTCGACGTGGACGATTTTCTTTCGGATACCGTGTTTGCCGACGCGCCGATGGTGTCGGTGTCGTCCAAGACCGGCGCGGGGATCGATGACCTGCTGGCTGCGCTCGATGAGCAGGTTGCCGCTTGCTGGGATGCCTGCCGTACCCGTGCCGAGCTCACCGATGGCACACCGCGTCTGCCGATTGACCGCTGCTTTACGATCAAGGGCGTCGGCACCGTCGTGACGGGGACGCTGCACGATGCGCCGGTTGCGGTGGGCGACGAGCTGATGGCTTTGCCGTCGCGTACGGTCTGTCGCGTGCGCGGGATTCAGGTGCATGGCGAATCGGCGCGGGCGTTGCCCGGTCAGCGCGTGGCGCTCAACCTGGTTGGCGACGGCGTCGCGGCACTTGACCGCGGCGAGATGCTGGGCGTGGAGGGCTGCTTTGGCCAGACGATGCGCTTTATGATGGCGTTTGCGTATTTGGGTCGCGAGGGCGCCAAGTCGCGCGTGCTTGAATCGGGCGCGCGTGTTCACGTGATGGCGGGCACGGCCGAGGTTGTCGGCCGTATCATGCTCATGGAGGGCGAGGCCCCCATGGCGGTGGGTGAGACCCGTATTGTTCAGGTGCGCTTGGAAAACTCGCTGCCGTTACGTGCCGGAGACCATGCCGTGGTGCTGTCATATTCGCCCGTGATGCTTATTGGCGGTGGACGCGTGCTGCTTTCGCGCTGCCGTCGCTCGCGCGAGCTTGCAGCGGGGGAGCGCACGCTGCTTGCAGCGCTTGAGGCCGGCGATGCCGTCGCTGGTGTGGATGCGTGGCTGGCGCTGCAGGCGTTGCCAGTCGTGGTCGCCGACGTTACCGCGGCGCTAGATCTTGTTTCCGGTGAGGCCGATGCCGCGCTGAACGAGTTGGTGGCGCGAGGTGTTGCTTGCAAGCTTGCCGGCTCGGACGGCACGCTGTATGCGAATGCCGCCGTGCTCGATGCCGCGATGGATGCCCTGGCGATGACCCTGACCGCCATGCACTCGGCGGCTCCCAAGGAGACGGGCTTTACACCTGGCGCCGTCGCCCATGCTGCGTGGCCTGCCGCTGATGAAGGCGTTGCCGCGGCTCTGATTGCCGAGGGCTGCTCGCGTGGCGTGTGCGACGCCGAGGGCGCCGAGGTCTTCGATCCACACTCGGCCGCCGCAGCCGCTCGCGTGGTGCACGAGGCCTGCGACCGCATTGTGGCGCTGCTCGATGGGGCCGGTCTCGATGCACCGACGCTGCCCGAGGTGGGTGAGCAACTGCAGCTCGACCGCGACATCATGACGCGAGCCCTGCGCGAGCTTTCGCTCAACCGCTCCATCGTGAAGATCGAGCGCGATGTTGCCCTGTCCGCCACCGTGGATACGCATGCGCGCGAGCTTGTCGCCGCCGCTATCGAGGCTGCCGGCGGCGCTGCCACCACGAGCGTGCTGCGCGAAGCGCTGGGCGTGTCGCGCAAGCGCGCCATCAGCATCTTGGAGCACCTGGATGCCGTGCGCTTTACGGTGCTCGACAAGGAGGTCGGCGGCCTGAGGTCCCTGCGCTAGGCCACCCTTATCAGTTGCGGTGAAATAGTTCCTGTTTTCCGGTTTAGATGCCTCTTCCAGGAACTATTCCACCGCAACTTTGAGGATGGCCAGCTGAAGCTGGCCACCTTGAGCCTTGAATCGGGCCGGTCGCCACGAAAGGGGCCTATCTACTACGTTTAAGTGACCACCCTCGACCATGCCAAAATCCCCAAAAGTAAAACCGCAGGTAGACGACTTGCCGTTTATATGAAAAAGCGGGTATGGTCAACCCTTGCAGGTTAAACGTAGTAGATGGGCCGTTTTCGTGGCACGACACCGGGGTAGTCTTTTTGGGACGGGGCTGTTTTAGCTGCCCTATGTCAAATATGTCGTAAGCTTTGAGGGCTCCGGATAGGGCAGCTAAAAAGCCCCGTCCCAAAAAGACTACCCTGCTAGTTTGGTAAAATACCGGCGCACTTGGGAACGGATGGGCTCCGGTGGGCTCCGCGGTCCTCAAAACCGTTGCGAGGCGTGCAAAACGTCTTGGATGTGTTCGATTCACATACGTTCCCGCCATACGTTACCAGCGCTTTTGTGCTCGCGATCTTGCTGCGTGCCGCAAAGGCGCTGTTTTGTTTTTGCATGGGTTTGCCGCGCCGCTCGCTTTATCGGCGACGGTATTTGGCTTCGCGTGTCGGATTTTGAGCATGCCGATGGGGGTGGTTTGCCGTATGACTACCGTAAGACGGGCCGATCTTTCTTGCGTCGTTCAGGCGGGCGGGATGTCCTCGCGCATGGGCCGTGACAAGGCACGGATGTTGTTTTGCGGCGAGCCCTTGATCGAGCGCGTGCTGTGCCGCCTGGCTCAGGTTGCCGGCGAGCTGGTCGTGACGACGTCGCGTCCTTGCGAACTTGCCTACCTTGAGGAGCTTATGTTTGATGGCCTGCGTCCCCGCGTGGTGATGGACGTCGACGGCCCCGCCGGTGCCATGCGCGGCATCGCGAGCTCATTAGCCGCGGCCCGGTTGCCGCTCGTGGCGATCTTCGCCTGCGATATGCCGTTTGCCTCACCGGAACTCGTCGGCGCGCTTGCCGATCGTGTCGAGGCCGAGGCGCTCGACGTGTGCGTGCCGCGCGAGGACCGGGGGATTGAGCCGCTGTGCGCCGTCTGGCGCCGTGACGCGTGTGCGCCGGCTTCCCAAGAGCTGCTCGCCTGCGACCGCCAGCGCATTCGCTGCCTGATCGATCGCGTTCAGGCTGGTTATATGGATGAGCCGCAGATCGTTAAGGCCGCGGGCTCGACGCTCTGCTTCGAGAACGTCAACACGCCCGAGGAGTTTTCGGCGGCCGAGCTACTCGCCTAGACGATTGGAGTTGCCATGTCTCACGATATTTGCCCCGACACGGGAGAGCCCTGCACTTGCGATGGGTCCGAACCCTGTACCTGCGGTTGCGGTGGCTGTGGACATACTGCGGAAGAGGAAGCGGCCGCCGCGGCGTATCGTGAGGTACACCGCGTAAGCTCGTCCGGTGATGCCCTCGGCCACGAACGCAAGATCATCGTGTCGTTCGACAGCACCTTCGATGTGATGGAATGCGAGCAGCTGTGCCTTGCCGCCGGTGTGCCCGGGCGCATCATGCCATTGCCGGGCTCCATTACCGCGGGTTGCGGCCTGTGCTGGGTCATGCCGTTCTCGGGCGATGCACTCGCCGCCTTCCGCGCTGCTACCGAAGGCCGCATAACCCCCGCCGACTACCATCAGCTCGTTCTCTAACCACCAACACCGCCACAGAGGTGCCTGTCACCAATGTGGTGGGTTTGGAACATGTGGACGAAACAGCTTCGAAACACGCAATTTGTTCGTCATGTGCTCAAAAACGCTTCTACCTGCATCGTAATCAAAACGAAACATCTGCTTGTCGGCTTATGCGAAACTTTGCTGCAACATTGCGATATTATCCATAGTCGATAAAGCTCGCGGTACCTGGGGTGCCGCGGCCGACACTTTTCGTTTCCCATCATTGGAGGAAGCATGAGCTACACGCAGAAAGTTCTCGAAGAGCTCAAGGCCCGCTATCCCGAGCAGCCTGAGTTCATCCAGGCCGCGACCGAGATTCTCGGCACCATCCAGCCGGCGCTCGACGCCCACCCCGAGTACGAGGAGGCCGCCCTGCTGGAGCGCCTCGTCGAGCCCGAGCGCATCGTCATGTTCCGTGTTCCCTGGGTCGACGACCAGGGAAAGGTTCAGGTCAACCGCGGTTACCGCGTCGAGTTCAACTCTGCCATTGGACCCTACAAGGGCGGCCTGCGCTTTAACCCGACGGTCACCCTGGGTATGCTCAAGTTCCTGGGCCTGGAGCAGATCCTCAAGAACAGCCTGACCACCCTTCCCATGGGCGGCGGCAAGGGCGGCTCCGACTTTGACCCCAAGGGCAAGTCCAACAACGAGATCATGCACTTCTGCCAGTCCTTCATGACCGAGCTCTATCGCCACATTGGCCCCAACACCGACGTTCCCGCCGGCGACCTTGGCGTTGGCGGCCGCGAGGTTGCCTACATGTTCGGTCAGTACAAGCGCCTGACCAACGAGTGGACTGGCGTCCTTACCGGCAAGGGCCTCTCTTTTGGCGGCTCGCTCGCCCGTACCGAGGCCACCGGCTACGGTCTGGTCTACTTTGTGGACGAGTACCTCAAGAGCCGCGGCGACTCCTTCGAGGGCAAGAACGTCGTCGTTCACGGTTCCGGTAACGTTGCTATCTACGCGGTCCAGAAGGTCGCTCAGCTCGGCGGCAAGGTTCTCGCCTGCTCCGATACCCACGGCTGGGTCGAGGATCCCGACGGCATCGACTTCACCGTGCTCGAGCATGTCTACAACAAGAAGCGCTCCGGCCACGACAAGGGCGTCACGCTCGCCATGTACATTGACGAGAAGCCCAACGCCGTGTGGCACGAGGGCGACGGCCGTGGCGTGTGGCAGCTGCCCTGCGACATCGCGCTGCCCTGCGCTCGCGAGAACACGCTGCTGCTCGAGGACGCCCAGGCGCTCGTCGCCAACGGCTGCAAGGTGGTCGGCGAGGGCGCGAACATGCCCACGACCATCGAGGCCACGACTTACTTCCAGGAGAACGGCGTTGCCTTTATGCCCGGTAAGGCTGCCAACGCCGGCGGCGTGCTCGTGTCCGGCCTGGAGATGAGCCAGAACGCCGAGCATCTGTCCTGGACCTTCGAGGAGGTCGACGGCAAGCTCGAGCAGCTCATGCGCGGCATGTTCCACAACGTGGACGACACCGCCAAGGAGTATGGCCAGGAGGGCAACTTTGTCATGGGCGCTAACATCGCCGGCTTCCTGAAGGTCGCCGACGCCATGCTCGCCCAGGGCGTCTGCTAAATCCTGCCTGACATAGCATGTAATGAGGCTCTCGGCTCAACGCCGGGAGCCTATTTTAATCCGAAGGGGACGGAGGAAAACGGATCATCCCCTCGGCCCTCTGCCCGCCGCCTTTTAAGTTGCGGTGAAATACGGACTGTTGAGCGCCCTTAGCCCGACAAACAGTCCGTATTTCACCGCAAGTTATGGATGGGAGGGAGGTTTTTGTGCTGTGGAAGGTCACGGCCCCTCGTTTGGTACACTTAAACGTACTGGACAAGTGAAGAGATGGGGGAGAACGTGCTCAAGTTCGGTACCTACGTCCGTGTTGGAAATGCGGCCGAAGCCTATGAGCTCTTGCAGAAAAACCGCAACAACAAGATTGTGGGCGGCGGCATCTGGATGCGTCTGGGTTCGCGTCGTGTGGCGACGGCGATCGACCTTTCGGCCTGCGGGCTCGATCAGATCGAGGAGACCGAGACCGAGTTTCGCGTCGGTGCCATGTGCACCCTGCGCCAGCTCGAGCGCCATGTCGGGCTCAACGCGCTTGTCAACAATGTCTTTGAGTTCGCCGTCCACGATATCGTGGGCGTGCAGCTGCGCAACACCGCCACGGTGGGCGGCAGCATCTACGGCCGCTTTGGCTTCTCGGACGTGCTCTCGACGTTTCTGGCGCTCGACTCCTATGTCGAGCTGACGGGCGTCGGCCGCGTGCCGCTCGCCGAGTTCGTGGACATGGGCTACGTGCGCGACGTGATCGAGCACGTCGTGGTCGTCAAGCACGATTACCGCGCAAGCTACGAAGCCGTGCGCAAGGCCGCGACCGACTTCCCCTCCTTAAACGTGACCGCTGCCTGGTGGGACAACAGCTGGCATGTCACCGTGGGCGCCCGCCCGCTGCGCGCGACCCTGCTGCAGGGCGAGGCATGCGGCCTGGTGAACGAGCAGCCTTCCGAGGACGAGCTTCGCGCCCTAGCAGCATCCGTGTGCGCGCTGAGCTACGGCACCAACCTGTGGGGCTCGGCCGAGTACCGCCGTCGCATCTCGGCACCGCTCGCCGTCCAGGCCGTGCGCCGCGCCGCCGGCATCGAGCTTTCTGCCGCGCTTGCCCGCGAGCTCGAGGGCGTGCAGATGCCTCAGTTTGCCACGGACGAGTATTCCTGCCGCCGCGTGCCCGGCGTCGATTCTAGCGAGGTGCGCTAATGGCTGCCAAACTCATCGATCTTTCCTTTACGCTCAACGGCCGCAAGGTCAAGGTTCAGATTGCCCCCGACACCATGCTCTTTGCGCTGCTGCGCGAGCAGGGTTGCGCGTCGGTGCGCTGCGCCTGCGAGACCACCAACTGCGGCCTGTGCACGGTGTGGTTCGACGGCGACCCGGTGCTGAGCTGCTCGGTTCCCGCCGCCCGTGTTGAGGGACACACCATCACCACGCTCGAGGGGCTCAAGGCCGAGTCCGAGGCGCTTGCCCGTGCGATGGCTGCTGAAGGTGCCGAGCAGTGCGGTTTTTGCGCCCCCGGTCTCATCATGAACGTGCTGGCGCTCGCCCGCGCCGCCAAGGAGAACCCGAGCCTCGTCGCCACGCGCGAGGAGCTCTCGCGCCAGCTCGCCGGCAACCTCTGCCGTTGCAGCGGCTACGAGAGCCAGCTGCGCGCCATCGTCCGCTTTCTCAACGAGTCCGGCGTGCGGGTGGGCTTTGAGTTGCCCGAGCTGCCGGTCAACGACACCAGCTGCGATGGCGTCACCTACAAGCAGATCACCCACAAGCAGCCCAAGAAGGATTCGAAGGCCCTGCTCGAGGGTCGTCCCGTCTACACGGGCGATATGGTGCCCGCCGGCGCGCTCATTGTAAAACTCAAGCGCAGCCCCTATGCCCGCGCTAAGATCCGCTCCATCGACACCTCGCGCGCGTTGAAGGTGCCCGGTGTCGTGGGCGTCTACACCTACGCGGACGTGCCCAAGCGCCGCTTTACCATCGCCGGCCAGAGTTATCCGCAGCCGAGTCCCTACGACCGCCTGATTCTCGAGAACCTCGTCCGTTACCAAAACGAAGAGGTGGCGATCGTCGCCGCCGAGACCGAGGAGGCTGCCGACAAGGCACTCAAGCTCATCAAGGTCGACTACGAGGTGCTCGAGCCGCTGCTCGACTTTACCCAGGCGCTCGATAATGACATCGTGGTCCACCCCGAGGGCGACGTGACCTTTATGTTCCCGCAGGGCGGCGATGTCCCGCGCAACCTGGTGTGCAGCGGTACCAGCGATTATGGCGACCTGGACGAGGCCTTCGCCGAGAGCGATATCGTCTTTGAGCGCACTTACACCAGCCAGGCCACGCAGACCGCGCCCATGGAGACCTTCCGCGCCTTCGCGACGACCGACGCGTTCGGCCGCATCTCGGTGACCACCTCTACGCAGGTGCCCTTCCACGTGCGCCGCATGGTCGCGCAGTCGCTCGACATTCCGCAGTCGACGGTGCAGGTCATCAAGCCGCGCATCGGTGGCGGCTTTGGCTCTAAGCAGACGGGCTGCTGCGAGATCTTCGTGGCGTTCGTGACCCAGCAGACCGGCCGTCCGAGCTACTGCTGCTACACCCGCGAGGAGACCATCACCGCGGGCAACTCGCGCCACCAGATGCAGATGACCGTCAAGCTGGGCGCCATGAACGACGGCACCATCACGGCCATCGATCTGCATACGCTGTCCAACGCCGGCGCATACGGTGAGCACGCCACCACGACGATCGGCCTCTCGGGGCACAAGAGCCTGCCCATTTACAACCACGTGAAGGCGAGCCGCTTTAGGTGGGACGCCGTCTACACCAACACCAACCGCGGCGGCGCGTATCGCGGCTACGGTGCCACCCAGGGCCAGTTTGCCGTGGAGAGCGCCGTCAACGAGCTCGCCGACATGCTGCACATGGACCCCGCCGACCTGCGCCTTAAGAACATGGTGCACGAGGGCGAGACCATGCCGCAGTACTACAACGAGAAGCTCAACGCCTGCGCGCTCGACCGCTGCCTGCTGCGCGCGATGGACATGATCGGCTGGCGCGACAAGCCGCTGGCCGTGGACCTGGGTGACCGCGTGCGCGCTCTGGGCTGCGCGCTCACCATGCAGGGCTCGGGCATCTCCAACGTGGACATCGCCGGCATCGACATGCGCCTGGAAGAGGACGGCTTCATTACCATCGGCACCGGCGCCACCGATAACGGCATGGGCGTCGACACGATCCTGGCGCAGATTGCCGCCGAGGAGCTGGGCGTGGAGAGCTCGTTGATCGTGGTACGCGGCGTAGACACCGACGTGTCGCCGTTCGACGCCGGCTCGTACGCGAGCTCCGGTACCTACGTGACGGGCCTTGCCGCCAAGAACGCCGCAAGCGAGCTGCGCGAGAAGATTTGCGCCAAGGCCGCCCTGATGTGGGACGTTGACGCCGCCGACGTGGTCTTCGACGGCCAGTACGTGCGCCTGTCCGACGAGCGCGCCGCACGCGAGCGCGGTCGCTACCTTACGCTGCGCGACTTCGCCAACCTGTGTGTCAAGAACATCGCGGGCGGCGACGCGCTGACCTCGCACGCCTCTGCCTGCCTGCCCGTTTCACCTCCGCCGTTTATGGCCGGCATTGCCGAGGTCGAGGTTGACAAGGCCACCGGCAAGGTGACCGTGGTGGACTACGCGGCGGCTGTGGACTGCGGCACCGTGATCAACGAGGCGCTCGCGCGCGTCCAGGCCGAGGGCGGCATTGCCCAAGGTATCGGCCACGCGCTCTACGAGATTGTCGAGCACGATGACCGCGGCCGCCTACGCACCGGCAACTTTATGAACTACAAGCTGCCCACGCGCCTGGATATCGGCAGCATTCGCGTGGCCTTTGAGCCGAGCTACGAGCCGACGGGTCCGTTTGGTGCCAAGTCGATCGGCGAGGTCGTCATCAACACGCCGCTCGCCGCCGTGGCCTCGGCCGTCGCGCACGCCACCGGCCACCAGGTCCGCTCGCTGCCGATCACGCCGGAGAAAGCGCTGCTGGGGGAGTAGGCGAGGCGCGGCTGTCGCCGCTCTTTGACAAGCCCGGAGAAACTGCAGCCCACTTTTCGACCGAATTGTGGGCTGCAGGGTAGCTAATTTGGGACGGGGCTTTTTTAGCTACCCCGCTTGTGGGGGTGGCTAAAAAAGCCCCGTCCCAAATTAGCTACCCTGTTCCGCTGTAACTCGTGGTGAGGTCGTGAGCTACAAACGTGTGCGTGCGCTTGTCGTTCGTATCTGCTATCATTCCTAGTCTGTGCGCTCATGCGGGCGTGGCGGAATTGGTAGACGCGCCAGATTTAGGTTCTGGTGGGATTCCCGTGAAGGTTCGAGTCCTTTCGCCCGCACCATCGCACCTGCGTCGGCTCCCGCCGTCGCGACTCTTTGTTGCATAAAGGTACCAGCACCTCAGATAAGCTGGGCAGTATGAGGAGGAACGTGTTGAACATCACCGCTTCTGACGTCAAGGACGCCAAGCTCACCGCTACGGTCACCATCCCGGCCGCCGACGTCGACGCCGCGATCAAGAAGGCCTACAAGGACACCGCCAAGAAGTACCGCTTCCCGGGCTTCCGCGCCGGCAAGGCTCCCCGTCCGGTCATCGACTCCGCCCTGGGCGCCGAGGCTACCCTCGCTCAGGCCACCAATGACCTGATCGCCGCCAACGAGCCCGCCGTCCTCAACGAGCTGGACATCGTCCCCACCAAGAACGGTGACTACAAGGAGCTCGACCTCGCCAAGGATCACGAGGACTACACCTATACCGTCGAGTTCTCCCTGCGTCCCGCCGCTGAGCTCTCCTCCTACGACGCCGTCGAGATCGAGATGCCTCCCGCGGAGGTCACCGAGTCCGAGATCAACAACCAGGTCGAGATGCTCCTCAACTACCGTGCTACCTTCGAGGACGTCGAGGGCCGCGCCGTCGAGGCTGACGACTACGTGACCGTCGACCTCAAGGCCGTCGAGAACGCCGACAACCTCGCTGCCGAGGGCCGCATGCTCATCGCCGGAAGCGACAGCAACCCCGCCGAGCTCAACGAGGCCCTGATCGGCGCCAACGTTGACGATGTCAAGACCGTCACCTGGACCGACGAGGCCGAGGAGGGCGAGGAGGCCGAGACCCATACCGTCGAGGTCACCGTCAAGGGCATCAAGGTCCGCAACACCCCCGAGCTCACCGACGAGCTCGTCAAGTCCGACTTTGGCTTCGACAGCATCGACGCCATGCGCGACGCCATCAAGCTCGAGATCGAGCAGGACAAGGCTTCCCGCCTGCCGGCCGAGAAGGAGAACCGTTGCGTCTCCGCTCTCGCCGAGCGTCTGCAGCTCGACGAGATGGACGCCGACTACGAGCAGTCCGTCTTTGAGGAGCTCGGCCAGAACTTCCTGTCTAACCTTTCTGCTCGCGGCATGACGCTGGACACCTGGCTGCCCGCATCCGGCCTGACCATGGAGCAGTTCGTCGGCGACCTGCACAAGCAGGCCAATGACGTTGCCCGTGAGTCCCTGGCGCTCGACGCTCTCGCCCGCGAGCTCAAGATCGAGGTCACCGAGGACGACATCAACGCCGAGTTCGAGAAGGCCGGCGTCAAGGACGTCGAGGCTTCCAAGACCGAGTTCATTGCCGATGGCCGCATGCCTGCCGTCCGTGAGTCCATCCGTCGCTCCAAGGCCGTCGATCACCTGGTCGAGAACGCCAAGGTGACCGTGGTCGACGAGACCGCCCAGGACGCCGAGTAATTCTCGCCACCTTTCCCGCGAGCGCATGGATGCGCCCGTGATGGGGTAAAGTTATAAGCCGGTTATCCGGTTGCTTCGTACGGTGCCAGCCAATGCATAGCATGCGGGCACCGTACGTCTGTCTAGAACCACTATTGGTCCGTAAGAGAAATGGAGATGCGTATGATCGCTAAGTTCGATTCCGCCCTCGTGCCATACGTTATCGAGCAGACGCCGCGCGGCGAGCGCAGTTACGATATCTATTCGCGCCTGCTCAACGACCGCATCATCTTCTTGGGCGAGGAGATTAACTCCGTCAGCGCCAACCTGGTCGTTGCCCAGCTGCTACATCTTGAGAGCCAGGATGCCGAGAAGGATATCTCGCTCTACATCAATTCGCCCGGTGGCGAGGTCTACTCCGGCCTGGCGATTCTGGATACCATGAACTTCATTAAGCCGCAGGTCTCCACCATTTGCGTCGGTATGGCCGCGTCTATGGCCGCTGTGCTGCTTTCGGCCGGCGCCAAGGGCAAGCGCTTCTGCCTGCCGCACTCCAAGGTCATGATTCACCAGCCCAGCGGCGGTGCCCAGGGCCAGCAAACCGAGATCGAGATCGTGGCCGAGGAGATCAAGAAGACCCGTCGCGAGCTCAACCAGATCCTGTCCGACGCCTCGGGCCAGCCCATCGAGAAAGTCCAGGCCGATACCGAGCGTGACAACTACCTGACCGCTGCCGAGGCCCTCGACTACGGCCTGATCGACCGTATCGTCACCTCGCGCGATCTCGCCGCGAAGGAAGCCTAGGATGGCAGGTAACATGCAGGACAACTTCGACGAGAACGGCGACCCCATCCGCTGCTCCTTCTGCGGGAAAGAGCAAGGACAGGTACGCCGCCTTGTTAAGGGTCCGACCAACATCTTTATCTGCGACGAGTGCGTCGCCGCATGCTCCGAGATTCTTGAGGAGTCGCTGGCTTCGGACTTTATGGACGCTGCCCGCAACGGCAATCTCCCGGGTTTCCTCAACGACCACGGCCAGGATGTGTCCCAGCCTGCCGTTGACCCCGAGGCCGAGGGCTTTGAGCTCGAGGACGACCGTCAGGTCATCACGCACGTGCCGACGCCGCACGAGATCTATGACGAGCTTTCGGCCTATGTTATGGGCCAGGAGGACGCCAAGCGCGCCATGTCGGTGGCCGTGTACAACCACTACCGTCGCGTGATCGAGGGCGGTGCCGCGGTATCCGCCTTAGACGAGGCATCGGGCATGGACGCCCAGTTTGATGACGATATGGACGAGGTGGAGCTCGCCAAGTCCAATATTTTGCTGCTCGGCCCCACCGGTACCGGTAAGACGCTGCTGGCCCAGACGCTCGCGCGCATCCTCGAGGTGCCGTTTGCCATCGCCGACGCCACCGCGCTCACCGAGGCTGGCTACGTTGGCGAGGACGTCGAGAACATCCTTCTCAAGCTCATCAACGCTGCCGATGGCGACATTGAGCGCGCGCAGGTGGGCATCATCTACGTGGACGAGATCGACAAGATCGCTCGCAAGGCCGAGAACCTCTCCATCACCCGTGATGTTTCGGGCGAGGGCGTTCAGCAGGCGCTGCTTAAGATCCTTGAGGGCACGGTGGCAAGCGTTCCGCCCACCGGCGGCCGCAAGCATCCCCAGCAGGAGCTGCTGCAGATCGACACGACGAACATCCTGTTCATCTGCGGCGGTGCCTTTGTGGGTCTGGATAAGATCATTGCCGATCGCGTGGGCAACAAGGGCGTGGGCTTTAACTCCGAGATCGCCGGCCCGACCTCGGTCGACGAGAACGATCTGCTGCGTCAGGTGCTCCCGCAAGACCTCAACACCTTTGGCATGATTCCCGAGTTCGTGGGTCGTACGCCCGTCGTGACCCAGACGCAGGCGCTCGACGAGGACGATCTGGTGTCGATCCTGACCGAACCCAAGAACGCCGTGGTGCGCCAGTACCGCAAGATGTTCCAGCTCGAGGACGTCGATCTTGAGTTTGACGACGCCGCCCTGCACGAGATCGCCCGTATGGCGCTCGCCCGCAAGACCGGCGCCCGCGGTCTGCGCGCCATCTGCGAGGACGTGCTGCAGCAGACGATGTTCGACCTCCCCAGCGAGGAGGGCGTTGCTAAGGTCGTCGTAACCGAAGCCTCCGTAAAGGGCGAAGAACAGCCCCAACGCATCTACCATTCGGCGTAGGGCACGATGGGTACGCCGAAGTACATCCAGATCGAGAACACGCTTCGGTCCGAGATCGAGAGCGGGCGCTTCGAGTCGGGGGATTTGTTCTACAGCAACGCCGAACTGATCGAGCGGTTTGGGGTGAGCTCCATCACCGTGATCCATGCGGTGAACGACCTTGTGAACGAGGGTCTGCTCGTACGCTACCAGGGCAAAGGCACCTTCGTTTCCCGTTCGCGCCGGCACCGTCCCGTGCGCATCTCGGAGAGCGAGCGCTTCTTCGAGGGCGGCGGGGCGGCCGAGACGCGGGTGATCGGTCTCTCGTTTCCCGAGGGCGATGAACGCGACCCGGGTATTGTCGAACGCCTCGGGCTCAGCGGGAGGGGCCGTTACGCGGTTATCGAGCGCGTGCGCCTCTATAACGGGGTGCCCTATCAGCACCAGGTGTCCTACATCCCGCGACGCTACATCAAGCAGGATGTCAGTCCCTCGTACTACGAGTCGGTGTACCGGCGTCTTCGGGAGGATTTCGGTCTGTTTCTGTCGCGCGAGGCGGCGCATGAGGTGATGCGCATCGTGATGCCCGCCGACGAGATGGTGCGCGCCGCGCTCTCTCTCACCGAAGCGGATCCGTGCGTGCGCAAGGAGCGCTGCACGATGCTCGCCGACGGTACGGTTGCCGAGTACATCATCATGCACAAGCGCTGGGACTTCTTCGAGCAGACCATCGACGAGAGCGCTCGTTAGGCACGAGGGCTCTCGGTCTGGGTTGGCCGCTCCGAGTTATCTCTGGGGCGGCCAACCCCTTCAATCGCGGCGCTAGATGGCCGGATGGGAGAGCACGGTCACGACCGGCCTGCCCACTACGAGTTCGCCGTCGCGCACGAAGCTCTCTTCGCGCCCTTCGAGCTCTCGGATGAGCCAGAAGCGCATCTCGTCGACGCGCTTCTGTCGCGCCGGATCGGCGATGAGGTCGTGTTCCTCACGCGGGTCGTCTGCCAGGTCGAAATAGCGCTCGACCCCGGTCTGGCTGAACCAGATGTACTTGTCGCGCGGGGTGACGATGTAGTGGTGCGACTGCTCCTCCGTGAAGGCGTGCTCGCCGTGCACGTATGCGCGATCGATCGGCGCCCCGTCGAGCACCTCGCGCGCCAGCGATGTCCCGTCTACCTTCGCGGGCACGTCGATGCCGCACAGGTCGAGAAGGGTGGGCATGACGTCCATGAGCTCCACGACGCTTTCCGACCGGTGCGGGACGGTGCGGGCAATATGCGTGCCCATGCGAATGAAGAGGGGAATGTGCGCGGCGCCCTCGTAGGGGAGGAGTTTGCGCCACAGAGAGTGGTCGAAGAGCATCTCGCCGTGATCGGACAGGAAGACGATGATGGTGTCGTTGAACGAGCCGTCGCGTTTGAGCGCCGATATCAGCCGTCCCACCTGATGGTCGATGTGGGTGATGGCGGCATAGTATCCTGCGAGGGCCTCATGACGCATCTCGGCGTCGCGGCAGCCGTGCACACTCGCGGGCATCATGCCATCGCGCTCGGTCGCCTCGGTATCATCCCAGTCGCCGCAGGCGGGCTCGCGCAGGTCCCGTCCGATATAGCGGTCAAGGTAGGATTGCGGGGCGTCGAGGGGCGGATGCGGCCTCACGAAGCTCGCCATCGCGAAGAAAGGTCGGGTCCGGTCGCGCGTCTCCAGGAAGCGGATCGTCTCGTCGGCCACCCAGTTGGTGGGGTGCAGGCGCTCCTCGAAGATCCACGGGTGGCAGATCCACGAGTTGCATTCGGGGCCCGTGCTGTCGATGTAGGCGTCTGGGCCGATCTCGGCGCGCAAGAAGCGGAGGTAGTCGTCGTGCACGTCCTGGTGCATCCAATGGGGGATGTCGCCGCCCTGGTAACAGCCCAGATACCCGTCGTGGAGTCTCAGGGTCTCGAAGCCGCAGGCGAGGCGCGGCGGGTGCACGTGGAGCTTACCCACGCAGGCGGTCTGATAGCCGGCGTCGCGAAACTCCTGGGGCATCATATGGGGGAAGTTCCATGAGATGCCGTCCTCATAGCCTACGCGGCCGTGATGGCCCGGCGTCTGTCCGGTGAAGAGCGTGGCGCGCGCCGGAACGCAGGTGGGGCAGGCCGAGTAGGCCCGGTCGAAGAACGTGCCCTGTGCCGCGAGAGAGTCGAGAAACGGTGTCTTGACGTCGGGGTGGCCGGCAAAACCGAGGCAGTCGCCGCGAAACTGGTCGCACATGATGAGAAGGACGTTGGGCCTTGCGGGCGCCTCGGGGATCTGGGGTCCGGGCATGGCTTTCTCCTTTCTACTCCTTATGGGATTTGTACTCTGTTGCGGCCCGTGCCGCAACTCTTAGCATGAAAATAGCGGCGTCCCCGCTGAAGGAGCGGGGACGCCGCCGGGGAGATGGCGCGGGGGTCAGCCCTTGGCGATGATGCCCAGGGCTGACAGCGCGACGGCCGCCACGAGCGCGATGAAGATCATCTTGGTCGAGGTCATGCCCTTACGTCCGAGGCCCCAGTAGATGATGCCGACGATCGCTGCTGGCAAGAGGCCCGGGAGCACCGTGTCCAGGGTGTTCTGGAGGTTGACGCTCGCGCCCGCCACGCTGGGCGTGACCGTGAACACCACGTTGATGTTGGATGCGATAAGCGACCCGACCATGAAGATGCCGAGCACGCTCGCCGAGGCAGTGAGGGCGTTCAGCTTGTCGTGCATGGTGGTGATGAGCGCGGTGCCCGTCTTATAGGCGAAGCCGGTCTCCCACCAGCGCAGAGCGAAGGTGAGGATGCATTCGACGGTCCAGAGGATCACGCCCAGAGGGTTTCCCTCGAGGGCCATGCTCGCAGCGAGCGCGCCGAAGATCGTGGGTACGAGGGAACCGAAGATGGCGTCGCCCACCGATGCGAACGGGCCCATAAGACCGGTCTTGAGGCCGATGACGGTCTCCTCGCCCTCTGCGCCCTCGTTCTCCTGGACGGCGAGGTCGATGCCGATGACGAGGTTGTTGAGGAAGTTCGACGTGTTGAAGAACTGGTTCTCCGTCCTCATCATCTGCTTGAGCTCGGGGGTGTGGTCCCCGTAGATCTTGCGCATGACGGGCAGCATCGCGAATAGGTACCCCGAGCCCTGCATGCGCTCGTAATTCCATCCGAGCTGGAACCCGAAGATGCTGCGACGGTTGATCTGATTGATATCGGCCTTGGTGACCGTGTAGCGCTTCTGCGCCTGCTCGGTGTTAGAGCTCATCGTCATCGTCCTCCTCCTGAGAGCTGCCGGCATTTTCGGTGAAGGACCGAGCGCTCTGGGCCTTATAGTGGTTCACGGCGACGTAGAGGCCCACCAGGGCGATGCCGAGCATGGGCATGCCGATGAAGTTTCCGGAGAAGCCGTCGACGACCCCTGCCACCGCCCCACCGATGGTTTTGACGCCGTTAAAGAGGTAATTGAAGAACACGGTGACCACGAAGCCGAGAATCAGGTAGTGCCAGTTCACACGGACGGGCAGGTAGCGCAGGAGGATGGCGAAGCCGACGGCGGGGAGCACCGCGCCCGCCACGCCGAGACCCGTGCCCAGCCAGGCGAGCGGCCCGTTGAGGACATCCATCATCGCCTGCACCAGGCCCTGACCGAAGGCAAGGGCGAGGGCGGTGGGAAGTGCGCGGGAGAGCGCCCATGGGGCGATGCCGTACAGGAAGTTGCGCTGAATTCCCGCATAGTCCTCGCGTTCGATCAGCGTATCTATCCTGTGCTGGAAGAACGTGTTGCAGAAGCGGCCGAGTACGTCGGCGACGGTGAGAATCGCGGCTACGGGCACGGCGATGGCGGCGAGCGCCTGGGACGAGTCCATGCCGAGCGCTACGGAAAAGGCGGTGGCGATGATCGACCCGGTGTTCGCATCGATATGGCTCGACCCGCCGAAGGTTCCGATGCCAAGTACAGTGAGCTGCATGCTGCCGCCGATGAACAGTCCGATGACGGGGTCGCCCATAACGAGACCCGCAACCATGCCGACAAAAACCGGCTGGTTGGCGGTCTGCCACCAGTTCTGTCCACACACGACGGTGAATGCAGCCAGGAGCGACAACAGCAGTATCTGAAGTGCACCGATCATGATTTCCCCTCTCTGTTGGATGGCTGCTTACTGTATATAACTATATATTAAGTTGTTGAAAATGAAGACAGAGGGCGGTCGCTTTTGTCCGTGAAAGGTAGGAAAACGCCCTTGGACGGTATGGGTGGTATCGGAGAGGCGCCGCATCCCTGCTATGGGCGGTACGCCGGAAGGGCCCCGGCGGCTTTCAGAGGGGGTCGGGTGGTCCTGCGCGAACTCATACGTATGCGCACCTCCTCCGAGGGCGCCGAACGGGCGATAGCCGACTATCTGATCGCCCATCGCGCCCGGCTCGGCTCCTTGGACGCCCGCGGGATCGCGGCGGAGGTCCATGTCGTACGCTCCACGGTGGTGAGGTTCTGCCAGCGTCTCGGATTCGTCGGGTACGCATCGTTTCGCTTCGCGGTGCAGACGGAGCTCTCCTACCTCATCTCTCATTTCGAGGAGATCGACCTCAATTACTCCTTCGATTTCGGCGACCAGCGCCTGGTGATAGCCCATAAGATCGGTTCGCTCTACCGCGAGATCTTCGACGACACCTTGGGCATCATCGAAGATAACGCCATCAATCGAACCGTGGGCGAGTCCCATGCCCCCGTGGCCGCGATAACCTCGTTCTGGGGCAACTCCCTGAGCGGCCTCTCGGACGTGTCCCTGTACGTTTCCTCGCGCGTGAAACGGCGCGGGCGTGCAACGGGAATCGCAACATCGTTCAAAAAACAACGCTTCCGCCTATTATAAATCTGCAGTTTATATATGATGAGAAACGGATAACTCATCATATGTTCTGGTTCTGGGGGTACCGAGCAAAATGCAGCTGCAATTCATTCCGGTCTTCATCGTATGCTTCCTTGCCTCGCTTCTGGGTCCGCTCTGCGGAATCGGCGGCGGGGTGATCATCAAGCCCATCGTCGATGCCATGGGGGTTATGAGCGTGAGCGCGGTGAGCTTTCTTTCGAGCATCTCCGTTCTCGTGATGTCGCTCTCGACGCTCACCCAGAATGCGGTGAGCCGGCAGTCGGAGATCGACACCCGGTCCATGGTCCCCATCGCGGTCGGTTCCGCCGTCGGCGGTGTTTTCGGCAAGGCGGTCTTCAACCGGCTCGGAACCGTTCTTCCCGACACCGAGCTCGTCGGCGCCGTCCAAGCGGCCATCCTCATCGTGCTCTCGCTGACGGTCCTTATCTACACTCTCAACAAAAGCCGGATAAGCGGAATGAAGCTCGAGCGCGCTGCCGCGCAGTCCGCCATAGGTTTCCTTGCCGGGGCATGCTGGTCGTTCCTCGGAATCGGGGGAGGCCCTTTCAACCTCGCCATCCTTGTCTTCTTCTTCAGTATGGAGAGCAAGCCGGCGGCTCAGGCATCTCTCTTCATCATCGCCTTCTCCCAGACCGCAAGCCTCATCTTCACGCTCGTCACGGGGAGCGTCCCGGCCTTCTCGCCGGTCGTGCTCGTCGGTATGGCCGCTATGGCGGTTCTTGGTTCGGTGGTGGGTAGGCGACTTCTGCGCCGTATGGATTCATCGGCGGTGGATCGTCTCTACATCTTCGCGCTTGTGCTCATCATTGTCATCTGCGTCTACAATTTCGTGCGCTTCGCTGTGCTGTAGGCTTTGACTGAAGGATCGGTATACCGGGGCGCCGCGGCATGGACCTTTCTCACCTCCCTAGATATTGTCACCGGTTTCCGTGAGACGCACCTCGTGACCTTCGCCCTGCTTCCCGTGGTGTCCGTCTTCATTGCGTGGCTCTACCGCAACCATGGGCACGGTGCCGCCCGCGGGAACAACCTCGTGATCGACTGCGTGGTTTCGGGCAAGCGTATTCCGTCGGTGATGGCGCCTTTCACGTTCGTCTGCTTTGTGGCGACCCATCTGGCGGGCGGGTCGGCGGGCCGTGAGGTCATGGCGGTGCAGATCGGCGGCACCATCACAGATTTCGTCTCTGGCCGCTTCAAGCTCGGCGAGTGCGATCACTAGGATCTGATCATGGCAGGAGCATGACGCGATTCATGACCCCGAGTGCGCGGAGTGCGTCGCCGCATTGCGCTCGACGCTCGTTGGGGTGCTTGAGGGCCGCGAAGAGGGGTTCGTCGCATCCGGTTCGCTCGTCGCCGAAAGGCCGATCGTGCCCTTTCTGAGGTAGTCGTCGGCGGTCGGCTCGAGAGGTGTCTGCCGACGATGGCGTCGCCGCGACCACCCCTATTCCCCTCGTATGGTTGTGCTACACTCATGTGCTGTTTTACGATTTGATGCGCAGGTCCCGCGACCTCGCGATCACGCCATTCGACTGGGAAGAGATACCCCATGGAAGAAATGCCCAAAAACTACGATCCGTCGACCAACGAGCCGGCGATCCTGCAGAAGTGGCTCGACGGCGGCTACTACAAGCGCCGCGAGGGTGTGGGCGACTGTACCGTCACCATTCCGCCTCCCAATGTGACCGGCAAGCTCCACATGGGCCACGCCACCGACGACTCCATCCAGGATGCCATTGTCCGTATGGCCCGCATGCGCGGCAAGTCCACGCGCTGGGTGCTGGGTACCGACCACGCCGGTATCGCCACGCAGACCAAGGTCGACAAGAAGCTCAAGAGCGAGGGCATCAGCCGCCTGGAGATCGGTCGCGATAAGTTTGTCGACGCCTGCTGGGACTGGACCCACGAGTACGGCGGTATCATCGTCGAGCAGATCAAGCGCATGGGATGCTCCGTCGACTTCGACAACGAGCGCTTCACCATGGACGAGGACTATGCCCAGGCCGTGCGCAAGGTCTTCTGCGACTGGTACCACGACGGCCTGATCTATCGCGGCAAGCGCATCGTCAACTGGTGCCCCAACTGCACTACCGCTATCTCGGACGACGAGGCCGAGTACAAGGACGAGAAGGGCCACCTGTGGCACCTGCGCTACCCGCTGACCGAGCCGGTTAACGGCCAGGACTACATCGTCGTCGCCACCACGCGCCCCGAGACCATGCTCGGCGACACGGGCGTCGCCGTCTCTCCGAAGGATCCCGAGAAGGCCGCCTTTGTGGGTAAGACCGTCATGCTGCCGATCGTCAACCGTGAGATTCCCATCTTCTCCGACTATCATGTCGACGCCAACTTTGGCTCCGGCTTTGTCAAGGTCACCCCCGCCCACGACCCCAACGATTACGCCATGGGTCAGGCCCACGACCTGCCGCAGATCAACATCTTCGACGAGCACGCGGTGGTCGTCGAGGGCTACGGCGAGTTCACCGGCATGAACCGCGACGAGTGCCGCGAAGCCGTCATCAAGTGGTTTGAGGAGCACGGCCTGCTCGATCACGTCGAGGACCTCGATCACTCCGTCATGCACTGCTACCGTTGCGACTCCGCCCTGGAGCCGTGGCTGTCCGAGCAGTGGTTCGTCGCCGTCGACAAGCTCAAGGGGCCGGCGCTCGACGCCGTCAACTCCGGCAAGGTCACCTTCCATCCCGCGCGCTGGACGCAGACCTATACCACCTGGATGGAGAACCTCAAGGACTGGTGCATCAGCCGTCAGCTGTGGTGGGGCCACCGCATTCCCGTGTTCTACTGCGAGGACTGCGGCTGGGAGGACGCCCTCACCGAGGACACCGATGTGTGCCCCCAGTGCGGCGGCCATCACGTGCATCAGGACGAGAACGTGCTGGACACCTGGTTTAGCTCGCAGCTTTGGACCTTCGCCACGCAGGGCTGGCCGCAAAAGCCGGAGCTGCTCGAGGGGCATCACCCCACGACGGCGCTCGTCACCGCGCGCGACATCATCGCGCTGTGGGTCGCCCGCATGGTCATGAGCTCGCTGTACTTCCTGGACGAGGTGCCGTTTAAGGACGTCGTCATCTATCCGACGATCCTTGCCAAGGATGGCAGCCGCATGTCCAAGTCCAAGGGCAACGGCGTTGACCCCATGGACCTCATCGGCATGTACGGCGCCGACGCCATGCGCTACAACCTGCTCACGCTGTGCACCAACAACCAGGACGTCAAGTTTGACGCGAACATCGACAAGAAGACCAAGAAGCTTATCGACAGCCCGCGTACCGACCAGGCCAAGTCGTTTGTGACCAAGATCTGGAACGCCAGCCGCTTCCTGCTCATGAACATGGAGGGCTACACGCCCGGCGAGCCCGTTGTGAAGACGCCGGCCGACGCCTGGATGTTCAGCCACCTGGCCAAGGCCGTGAAGATGGTCACCGAGGGTATCGAGAACTACACCTTTGGCGACATGGCCCGCGGCGTGCAGCAGTTCTTCTGGAACGAGGTCTGCGACTGGTACGTCGAGGTCACCAAGGCCCGCCTGAAGGGCGAGGGTCGTCTGCAGGCGCAGCGCAACCTGATTTTTGTGCTCGACACCTCCATTCGCCTGATGCACCCGCTCATGCCGTTTGTCACCGAGGAGATCTGGGATAACATGCCGGCGAGCGTGCTCGACCTGGACGCCGAGGGCAACGTTGACCGCGCCGAGGCGCTCATGATCGCCAAGTGGCCGGAGCCCGCCGACTACGCCAAGTACGTCGACGAGCCCGCCGAGCGCGCGTTTGAGCTGTGCCGCACCGTCGTTTCCGCTGCCCGCGCCACGCGTTCGCGCTACCGCTTGAGCCCCAAGGCCGAGCTCGACGTTGTCGTGCGCGCCGGTTCCGAGGACATCGAGAAGCTCGAGAGCCTGCGCTCGACCATCGAGCCGCTTGCCAACACGTTTTCGCTGGTTATGGGCACCGACGTTGAGAAGCCGGCTGCGAGTATTGCCGTGGTCGACAGCGGCGTCGAGGTCTTTGTGGTACTCGAGGGCAAGGTCGACCTTTCGGCCGAGAAGGCACGCCTGGAGAAGGAGATTGTCGCGGCCCAGAAGGAGCTCGCCGGCTGCGAGAAGACGCTGGCCAACGAGGGCTTTGTGGCTAAGGCCGCGCCCGCGGTGGTCCAGAAGAAGAGGGACCGTGCAGCTGAGCTCAAGGAGATCCTGGCAGCGCTGACTGCTCAGGTTGCTGACTTCTCGTAGGCGGTACTGGGGGATGCGGTTTGGGGCGTTGCTCGCTACTGCGGACACCTATTCCGCCGTTCTAACGAACGGCGGCTGGCTCGACGCTGCAAACGCCTCTGATGGCCAATCTGCCGTTCAACTTCGGGCGCATGGGCATAAGCCCTATGCGCCCTTGTTTCGCGGCACCTTGGCTCATCAGAGGCGTTTTCGCTGACTATCCTCAACCTATACTGTTTTATTTTTCTATGAATGGCGGTTCTGAAAATGCCTAAGCGTTCTGGGTCGTATGTCGTTCCTTTTTCGTTTGAGTTGCTTTCGTTTGGTGAGGCTCTGGGACTTGCTACTGATACGGGGCGGATTTCTGGGGATGCTGGGCCTCTGCTTGAGACGGTTGTCGACATGCTCGATGAGCTGGGACGTCCGGACGAGTATTTCGATTGCATTCAGGTTGCCGGCACCAATGGCAAGACTTCGACCACGCGTTTTGCGGCTGCCATCCTTCGCGGTGAGGGGTTAAAGACCGCGCTGTATACGTCGCCGCAGTTGGTGCGTTATCCCGAGCGCATGGAGGTCGATGGGCGCGTCGTAAGCGATGAGGCGTTTGCCCGTGGCGTTTCTGCCGCCGTCGAGGCGGGGCATCGCGTGAATGCTCGACGTGTGGCGGCGGGGGAGCGCTCCTATACCATTACGCCGTTTGACCTGCTGACGGCAGCTGCACTGGTGGTGTTTGCCGAGGCCGCGGTAGATGTTGCCGTACTCGAGGTTGGCATGGGCGGCCGTTGGGACGCCACGAGTGCTACCGATCCCGTCGCCGTGGCCATTACGGGTATCGGACTCGACCACACGCGCATTTTGGGCGACACGCTCGAGGCTATTGCGGGGGAGAAGGCCGCGGTCATCAAGCCCGGACGTCTGGTTGTGCTGGGTGAGGGTACGCACGAAGCGAGCGTTCAACGCGTGATGGATGCTCGCTGCCGTGAGTGCGGTGTGGTGCCGTTGGTGGTGAGCCACTCCACGACCAAGGTGCCGGCGCATGTGGGCGATACGGTTGAGTTCAGCTGCACCACGCCGCGCGCAATCTATACGTCGAGCATGGCCAAGCCGGCCTATCAGCCGCAGAATGCTGCGTGCGCGATTATGCTTTGCGAGGGCTATCTGGGTCGCGAACTCGACCACGATGCGCTCGATGCTTCGCTTATGGGCTGCCCCACGCCGGGTCGCTTTGATGTGCTGGGAACCAATCCGCTCAAGCTGATCGACGCCTGCCATAACCCACAGAGCTGCGAGAACTTTGTGAGCGCGCTGGACGAGATCGATCCGTGCGTGAAGAATCGCCCCACGCTGTTATGCGCCGCGCTAGCCGACAAGGACGTGGCAGGTATCGTTGACGTGCTTGTTCCGGCATTCCCCCGCGTGGTCGTGACGCAGACTGATTCCGACCGCGCCCTGCCGGCAGGGGAGCTCGCCGCCCTCGTTGATGCCGATAAGCTCGCGGGCGTATACCCGAGCGTGTCCGAGGCCCTCGCCGCCTTCGATGCCGCGGGCGAACCCTTTGTAGCAGCAGGCACCATCACCCTAGCCGGCGAAGTAGCGGGGCTGCTGCGCTGGCCAAATTAGCTGCCCCGTGCCCCGAGTTGACCTGCTCGCCACGAAATGGGCCTATTTACTACGTTTAATCGACTGCCCTCGACCACGCCGAGACTTGTGAAATTCAAACCGCAGGCAGAAGGCTTGCCAATTTTCAAAAAAGACCCGAATGGTCGACTCATGCGGGTTAAACGTAGTAGATAGCCCGTTTTCGCGGCACATCTCTAGACTGTCAAATTGGTCGACTTGGCCCCTTGGCAGTTGCGGTGAAATAGTTCCTGGATTATGCCTCTGTGGGCCAATCTGGAAACTATTCCACCGCAACTTATTGAGGGGCTATTGGGTAAGGGCTAGTCTAGGCTGATCGGATCGTGGGGGTAGGCGTTGAGAATCTCGACGCCGGACTCGGTAACTAGGGCCAAGTCCTCGATGCGGACGCCGGTGTGGCCGGGGAGGTAGATGCCCGGCTCGATGGAGAACGTCATGCCTGGCTTTACGACCTGCTCGTTGACGAGCGAGACGTCGCCCGGCTCGTGGTCCTGCAGGCCGATCGAGTGTCCCAGGCGGTGCGTAAAGTACCTGCCGTAGCCAGCGTCCTCAATCACGTCGCGCGCGGCGCGGTCCAGGTCGCACATGCGCACGCCCGGGGCGATGAGCGCCTCTGCGGCCTCGTTCGCGCGGCGCACGATGTCATAGATGCGCGCCGTCTCCTCGTCCGGCTCGCCCCAAAAGAATGTGCGTGTCATGTCCGAGCAGTAGTTGCGGCGACGTCCGCCAATGTCGAACAGCACCACGTCGCCGCGCTTGAGTACGGTGTCGTCGGGCTCGTGATGCGGGTCTCCGGCGTTGGCGCCAAAGCTCACGATGGGCGGAAAGCTAAAGCCCTCGCAGTCGTGCTCGCGGTACAGGCCGAGCATCTGGTCGGCAATTTCGCGCTCCGTCACGCCCTCGTGAACGAGCTTGATGGCGTCGGCCATCACGGCGTCGTTGGCGGCCGAGGACACGCGCATGAGCTCCTGCTCGGCGGCATCCTTGTGGGTGCGCGCGGCGGTGACGGCAAAGTCGCCCAGGAAGAACTCGCTCGCGGCGTGACGATCCATAAGGGGCATCAAAAAGCCGGAGCGCATAACGGTATCGATGCCGAGCGGTTTGGTCGGATCGACCTCGCGAGCGATGGCCTCGGTCACGATATCGGTATCGGTGTGGTAGACAACGCGGGCATTGTCATACTCGGGCAGCTGATGCAAAGAGTTGATCAAGATCACGGGCTCGGCATCGCGTGCGAGCAGCACGCCGCAAAAACGCTCGAACATATCGGCATAAAAGCCGGTCAGGTAATACATCGACCATGGGTCATTCACGAGCAGCTGTGCGCCGGGGTGCTGAGCCTCGAGCGCATCGAGCACGCGCGCCACACGCTGGTCATCGATCTGTGCCATACATCGTCCTTTCGCTAGGGTGCCACCATGGTATCCCCAATGCCAGGGTAGTCAATTTGGGACGGGGCTATTTAAGCTGCGTCAAACATGTGGACTGATTTTTCTGGGACGGGGATTAAATAAGGCTCTGTTAGACCAGGATTGACATACATGTGTCCCCACGGTGCCATATCGT
>ERZ1031746.22-NODE-22-length-95108-cov-15.697011_pt1 | contig 95108 bp, 74 predicted proteins | sample MGYA00518171_ERZ1031746 | MGnify/ENA primary metagenome ERZ1031746 (study PRJEB33719, sample SAMN04261238) | wastewater metagenome | biome: rural village; feature: human; material: feces | host: Homo sapiens | place: El Salvador | collected 2013-01-07 ...
TCGGCGACGGCGGAACCGACCTGAGCGGCGGACGGCGCGGCGACGACTGCCGGAGCCGCGGCGGGCGCGGCGGCAGCGGGCGCAGCCGGAGACGGAGCAGCAGCGGGCGCCGAGGTCTCGGTCTCCTCCGGCTCATCGTCCGGCACCAGCGAATCAGAGTCGGTCATGTACACACGGCCCTCATCGCGGCCGACGTTGTACACGGTCACGTCACAACCCGAGAAATCGGGCAGTCGCAGCGTCTTGGAGCCGAGATTGGCGAGCGTCGGCGAGTTGCCGAGACCGACCTCCACGTACTCCTCCACGCCGAGACCACCGCGGTTGGCGGGGTTGAACAGCAGCGCCTGGGTCTCGATCCAGCGCACGGGGGACGCGAACTGCCACGACAGCAGTTCGGTGAGTAGCAGACGGCCGAGCTTCTGGTCGTCGGCGGCGTAGGAGTCCCACACTGCCGGGTCGTCCAGAGCGGCCTTGATGCGCTCGGACGGCACGACTTCGAGGATCTTGGCGGCGAATTCCTTCGTCATCTCGAACGGGGACGCCACCAGGTTCGGGATGTAGCGGTCGACCAGACGGCCACGGTAGTCGATGTACTGCGGCAGCAGCGCGTCGAGCTTGTCGCGGAACTCCGGCACGCCCTTGCGAAGCAGCGTGGAGTGGAACGGCACGTCGATGCCCGGCACCAGCATGAACGGCGGCTTGCCGCCATATTCCTTGGCGCGGCGGGACGCGTCGGCCTGCAGGTACTTCAGGCCGGCGATCGTGCCGGCGATCGCGTACTGCTGGCCGGCGAGGTTGTAGTTCACGATCTCCAGAAACTCGCCGGACGCCTTGGCGACGGACTCGACGTATTCCTTGACGTGCGCGTCGTTGACGCCGAACTGGTTCGGACGCAGCGCGCCCATGCGGTAGTTCGAGCGGCCCTGGGCGTCGCGCTCGATCAGGTGGTGCATGGTGGAGCCGCGGTGGAACACCAGTTCCAGCTCGGTCTCCAGCGGGATGATGTCGGCGAACGCGGACAGCGCGTTGTACTCGCCGAGCGAGTGGCCCGCGAAGTACGCCGGCCAGATGTCGGAGCCGGCCTCGCGCAGACGCGCGGTCTGGGCGTAGGCCACCGTGGCGAGCGCCACCTGCGTGAACTGGGTGAGGTTGAGCAGGCCGTCCGGGTGACGGTAGGTCACGCCGTTGGCGGTGAGCTCCTTCGGGTTGTCGCGCACGACCGCGAGGATCGAGAAGCCCAGCTTGGAGCGGGTCAGCTTGTCGGCGCGCTCCCACACGCTGCGGGCGGCGGGCGACTTGGCACGCTCGTCAAGCACCATGCCCTGTTTCTGGATGCCCTGGCCGGGGTAGACGAACGCGGACTTCGGCGCGCGGACCAGCGCAGTGCCGCGCGAGACCAGCTGACCGTCGATGCGGCAGGTCACTTCGAATGCCATGCCGCCGTGCTCGACCTTGCCGACGCGCTCGATGGAGATCTCCACCTTGTCGTCGAGCTGCACCATGCCGTACATGTTGTAGGTCCAGCCTGCGATCTCGTAGTGAGCACCCTTGTCGTCCAGCGCCTGAACGGCGTGCTGGGCGGTGGCGGACAGCCACATGCCGTGCACCAGCGGGGCGGCGAGCCCGGAGATGCGGGCGCCGCGCGTGGAGGTGTGGATCGGATTGAAGTCGCCGGAGGTACGCGCGAATGCAGTCATGTCATCGGGCGCGGTGACGGTGACGCGGCGCAGCAGACGGCGAGGCGTGGACTGCACCGTGGCTGCGGCGGAGCCGTCCTCATGCTTGGCTTCGAGGGCGCCACCGTATTCGGGGGCGTCGGCCGGCAGCGCGTCGGAGTAGACGCGGCCGCGAATGGCGAAGCGCTCGGTCTCGCGGGCGAGCACGGTGCCGTCGGCGGCGGTGTGCAGCACGTGTATGGTCACGACGCGGCCGGACGCGGACTCGAAGTAGTCCTCGGCCCAGCTGGTGAGCGTGATGGTCTCGTCGACGTGCTTCAGCAGCTCGTCCTCGGTCTCCTCAAGCTCGATGAGGTGGTCGAGATGCACCGCGTTGAGCAGTCCCTCGATGACCGGGTAGCCCTTGACGTACACGGAGCCGAGCGCCGCGTAGATCGCCGGCCATGCCGGGCCGACCAGCGCGTCGGGGGCGATGCGCGAGGGCGCGAGGTCCTGCGGCAGCGCGCCGCCGGTGGCCGCCTCGTGGTCGTAGCCGAGGTTGGCGGACAGCGTGTAGGTGGCCGACGCGGTGCCGAACGGGTAGGCGGCCTTGTCGTCGGACGGGGTGATCTTCGGCATGTCGGTCAGCTTGTCGCCGGTGATGGCGGTGTTGCCGATGCCTGCGGTGGCGGCGAGCATCGCGTAGACGTTGCCGACCAGGCGCTCGCGGTTGACGACCGGCAGCAGGCCGGTTTCGGTGCCGCGCAGCGTCAACGGGATGACGATGTCGCGCACGGCGTGCTTGGAGACGCCACCGTCCGGATCGTTGTCCCAGTACGTGTCGAGATGGATGTCGAGGTCGTATTCCTCGCCCTGCTCGGAAGCGCCGCGGTCGATGATCTCATAGTTGGCGTCGCCGACCTGCGTGCCGTATGCCGGGTTCGTGGTCAGGTGGCCGACCCAGGAGATATTCGGGCAGGTGCGGATGAACGCTTCGGCGCTCTCGGCGCCGCCGAGCTCGCTGTAGGCGTCGGTGGAGGCACCGGACTGCAGTTCGCGGGTGCGCTCCAGGGCCGCGGCCTCGAAACGGCCGAGGATGTGGGCGACGGGCTCGTCGACGGTGGTGATGCCGGCCACGGAGATCGGGCCGGGAATCACGCGCACGGAATCGGCGGAATAGCGGGCGTCCTCGGACTGCCACAGCTGATCCTGGCCCCACCGGCGCAGCAGGTCATTGTCGATGACCGGCACGAACGGCATGGGCTTGGGATATTCGCTCACGAGTACCGGGAACCAAGCCACATCGGCCGGGGTCACGTGGATTTCGGCAACCTGCGGGTAGGCGGCTTCCAGCTTGGCGATGGCGGCCTTCGGATCGGAGGCGACATCGTCCACGCCGGCGAACAGCGAGGTGAACTCGCCGGATTCCTGACCGCACACACGGGCTTCGATGCGCTGCAGCAGGTGCAGGAAGCGCAGCGAATACGTCGGGTCGACCACGGGGAACACCAGGTCGACGAAACGCTCGGCCCACTCGACGTAGGTCATCGAGGCGAGGTCGCCGAAGTACGGCTTGGCGGTGGCGTCGAGCGCCTTGATGATCTCGTCGCGGCGGCTTTCCAGCTCTTCGGGGTGCTTCATGACGCGCACCAGCAGACGACCGCAGGCGGCGGAGGCGTTCTCGACCTCGTAGATGTCGGCGTGAAGGTGGCTCAGGCCGGAGGAGACTCCGCCGACTGACTTGCCGGACGGCACCCACTTCTCGCCGGCGGGCGCGAACGGGTCGGCGTCGGCCGACGTGTCGGTGATGCCGGGTGTCTTGACGAGCAGCTGCTTGACCGCGGGGCTGGTGTGGGCCTCTTTGGCGGTCATGACGGCGGTGCCGATGAGCACGCCGTCGACCGGCATGTCGGGCAGGTCGTAGGCGCGCGCCCACTGGCCGGAGATGTAGTCGGCCGCGCGCTCCGGCGTACCGATGCCGCCGCCGGCGACCAACACGAGGTTGCTGCATGCGCGCACCTCGGCGTATGTGGAGGTCAGCAGGTCGTCCAGCGACTCCCAGGAGTGGTGGCCGCCGGCCGAACCGCCTTCGACCTGCATCAGGATCGTCGTGGGGGCCACGGCCTTGGCAATCGCCACGACCTGGCGGATCTGCGCGACGGTGCCGGGCTTGAAGCCGACGTAGGGCAGGCCGTCCGCCTGCAGGGAGGCGATGAGCGCCTTGGCCTCGTCGAGCTCGGGGATGCCGGCCGAGACGATCACACCGTCGATCGGCGTGCCGGACGCGCGCTTCTTCGGCACGATGCCGGAGGGGCCGAACTGCAGGTTCCAAAGGTAGCGATCCATGAACATCGCGTTGAATTCGACCGTGCGGCCTTCTTCGAGCAGGTTCTCCAGCTCGGCGACATGACGGTCGAACACGTCGGCGGTCACCTGGCCGCCGCCGCCGATCTCGGCCCAATAGCCGGCGTTCGCGGCCGCGGCCACGATCTCGGGATCCACGGTGGTCGGGGTCATACCGGGCAGCAGCACCGGCGGTTTGCCGGTCAGGTCGGTGAACTTGGTGCGGATCTTGTCGCCGGCGGGAGTGTGCAACACCTTCGGCGCGAACGTCTTCCAGTTCTGGGTGCGGACGGGCTCGTCCTCCATGGTGGACAGCGCGGAACGCTCGGCCATCGTGGCGGCTTCGACCACGCCGACGCCGGTGCCCTGGATCAGGTTGCCGATGAGCTTGCCGAGCGTGTTGCCCGGGCCGAAGTCGACGATCCACAGCTTGGACGGATCGCAGGATTCCAGCATCGCCTTGACGCGGGCCGCCCAATCGACGTGGTTGAGCAGCACTTCGGCGGCCAGCTCGCGCGTACGGGTCTCCTTGAAGCCGCAGGCGTGCGCCCAGGCCACGGCCTGCTCGACGGCATCGGCCATCAGCGGCGAGTGGAACGGCAGCGTGACCTCCAGGTATTCGAGGACGGGCCCGAACACCGCGCCGCCGCGGACCTTCTCGTCACGCAGTGTCTGCTGGCGCTTGTGCTCCTTGCCGGCCTCGACCTCGAAGGCGGCAAGGTCCTCCGGGTAGCCGGAGAGCACGTGGTTGTTGCTGGAGTTGGTGACGGCGATGCTGATCGGGCCGCGCGGGTTCGGCACGCGGGATGCGAGCACCTCGACCTGGCGCTTGGTGGCGCCGCGCACAGACAGCATCGGAGTGGCGCCGGCGTGCTGCGCGGTGAGCGCGAGCTCGCGCGCCTTGCGGGTGCCGGCCACGCCGATCAGCTCGGCGATGGCCAGGATCTCGTCGATCTGCTGGCCCGCGGCCTCGATGGAGCCGGCCTTGCGGATGACGTTGACCATGTGCGCGCCGAGCACGCCCTGCGAATGGCCGAGCACGGCGACGGGGGCGGTGTTCGCCACGTCAAGGCCGAGACCGGCGGCGTCGATCAGCGCGCCGAGCTGGGTGAGCGCGATGCCTTCGACGCTGACGGTCGCCGCGGCGGCGGCACCGAGCCGTGCCGGGTTCGGCTTGAAGCCGAACAGGTCGACGGCGCGTCCGGTGGTGGCAAGCAGGTCGGCGGCCACGGGGGCGAGCATCGTGTTCGCCGCGGCGACATGGCCGCGCAGCGTGGCTTCGAGTGCCGGATCATTGGTCAGGTCAGCGAGCGCAACCGGCCAGGGTGTGGACTGTCCGCCGAAAGCGAGCGCATGAGGTTCGCCATTGAGCCGACTGAGAAAGAAATTGGGGTCTGACATGGGTTGGTGTTCCTTCTTTTATTTGGACATTGTGCGGAGCCGCCGTTGCCGGTATCGGCTCAAAATCTGCTGTGCCGCGGCGTGGCCGCCGCGGCGAGATGGGACTACAGTGGCTGGTTGCCGTGATGCTTGGTGGTGCGGCGCACGCGCTTCTTGTCAGCGAGCAGTCGCAGCGATTCGGCGATGGCCTGACGGGTCTGCTCGGGATCGATCATCGCGTCGATCTCGCCCATTTCGAGCGACAGGTTCGCGTTGACGGTGGTGCGCTCGTATTCGGCGGCGAGCTTGGCCCGCAGCGCGTCGACGTCCTCGCCGGCCTCCTTGGCCTTGACGAAGTCCTTGCGGTGGATGATGTTCACCGCGCCGGTGGCGCCGAGCACCGCGATCTGCGAGCTGGGCCACGCGAAGTTCATGTCCGCGCCGATCGCCTTGGATCCCATCACGATGTACGCGCCGCCGAACGCCTTGCGCAGCACGACGGTGACCATCGGCACCTGCGCGTTCGCGTAAGCGTAGATCACCTTGGCGCCGCGGCGGATGATGCCGGCGTGCTCCTGATCGGCGCCCGGCTTGTATCCGGGGGTGTCCACGAGCGTGATGACCGGCAGGTTGAACGAGTCGCACAGACGCACGAACCGCGCCACCTTTTCGGAGGCGTCCACGTCGAGGATGCCGGCGCGAACGTTCGGCTGGTTGGCGACCACGCCGATCGGCCGGCCGTCGATGCAGGCGAATCCGACGACGGCGGACGTGGCGAACAGCTCGTGCACCTGCACGAATTCGCCGTAGTCGACGATGCAGCGGATCACGTCGAGCACGTCATACGGCTGGCGGTCGTTGTCCGGCACGATGTCGGTAAGGCGTTTCGCGGTCTCGCGGTCCGCGCGAGTCGCCGCATAGGCGTACATCGGGGGCTGGGCGTCGCTGTTCGACGGCAGGTAGGCAAGCACCGTGCGCGCGTAGTCGATCGCGTCGGCCTCGTCCTCGCCGAGGTAGTGCGCAACGCCGGATTTCGTGCTGTGCACGAGTCCGCCGCCGAGGTCGTTCATGCTGATCGTCTCACCGGTGGCCGCCTTGACGACGTCCGGGCCGGTGACGAACATGTCGGAGTTCTCCTTGGTCATGACGATCAGGTCGGTCAGCGCCGGGCAGTACACGGCGCCGCCGGCGCACGGACCCAGAATCAGCGAGATCTGCGGGACGAAGCCGCTGGCGTCGCAGGTCTTGCGGAAGATGTGGCCGTACTGCGTCAGCGCGGCGACGCCTTCCTGGATGCGGGCGCCGCCGGAGTCGACGATCGCGACGATCGGCACCTTCAGGTCCAGCGCCATGTCCATCAGGTGGCAGATCTTCTCGCCTTCGGCACGACCCAGCGTGCCTCCCCTGACGGAGAAGTCCTGCGCGTAGACGGCGATCTTGCGGCCGTACACGTCACCGAATCCGGTGATGACGGCCGAACCGGCCTTGCCGCCGTTGATGTCGCCGCCGCGGAACCGGCCGATCTCCTCGAACGAGCCGGTGTCGAGCAGCAGTCCGAGCCGCTCGCGGGCGGTCATCTTGCCCTTGGCGTGCTGGCGGGTGCGCGCGTTGGATTCAGCGTCACGCGCGAGTTCCGCCGCGCGTACCACCGCTGCGCGGATCGGCTGCTCGCCCTGCGCCTGTGCGGCGCCGTCCGCCGAGACGTGCCCAGGTTGTTTCATGACCTGTTTCACGGCCGGCGAGTTCATGATATCGGTCATCACTTGCCCTCCTTGCCGCTCTTCGCGGTGCTTGCGGACTTGCCGCCGTCATCCACCGCGCCGGACTTGTCGCGCGCCTTGGCACCGTCGACGTCCATCGCGACCAGCGTCTCGCCGGCCTCGACGCCGGTGGCGGGCGCAACGAAGATCTTCGCGACCGTGCCGTTAACCGGCGCGTACACGTAGTTCTCCATCTTCATCGACTCCAGTACCACCAGCAGGTCGCCCTTGGTGACGGACTGGCCTTCCGCGACGTTGATGCGCGTGACCACCGCCTGCATGGGCGAGGCGATGACGCCGGACTTGCCGTCGTTGTGCTCCTTCTTCTCCGCGATGGCGTGCAGCCCCTGGCCTCGCAGCGGCTGCGACGGGCGCTTGGCTCCGCGCGAACGCCCCGCTCCCATGAGGTTGTTGACGATGTCGGTCGGCACGGTGAGCTTGACGCGGCGGTCGTCGACCTCGATGACGAAGCTTTCGCTCGTCGGGGCCTTCGCGCCGGCGTCCTGGCCTTCGCCGCTGAGCGACGCCGGCTGTCCCGAGCGCACGGTCTGCGGCTCATGGTTGAGGTACTTGCGCTCCAGCCACTTCGTGCTCACGTCGAAGAGATGACCATGCTCGGCGGTGAACTCATCGTCGTTGAAGATCTGCTTGAACAGGCTGACCGGGGTCGGCACGCCCTCGATCACGAGTTCGTCGAGCGCGCGGCGCACGCGGGCGACAGCCGCCTCACGGCTCTGCGCGGTGATCACGACCTTGCCCATCATCGAATCGAACTTCGGCGAGACCGTGTCTCCCTGCTCCACGCCGGTATCGATGCGCAGGCCGGGGCCGGACGGCCAGACGATGCGCTCCAGCGTGCCGGAGGACGGCGTCAGGTTCGTCGCCGGATCCTCGCTGGTGATGCGCAGCTCGAAGCTGTGGCCGCGCGGCGCGGGGGCCGGTGTCAGGTGGCCGCCGTCGGCGATATCGATCTGCTCGCACACCAGATCGAGCCCGCACACCTCCTCGCTGACCGTGTGCTCGACCTGCAGACGCGGGTTGACCTCCAGGAAGTACACCTTGCGATGCGGGGTCACCATGAACTCGCACGTGCCCAGACCGATGTAGTCGACCTTGTTGAACAGGCTGCGCGAATACGTCTCCAGCTGGTTGATGACCTCGTCCGGCAGGAACGGAGCGGGGGCCTCCTCGACGAGCTTCTGGTTGCGCCGCTGCACAGAGCAGTCACGCGTCGAGTACACGGTGAAGTCGCCGAAACGGTCGCGGCCGCACTGGGTCTCCACGTGGCGGGCCTTGTCGATGAACTTCTCGATGAAGTACTCGTCCAGGTCGCCGCCCTGCATCGCGTCATGGTTCATGTAGAAGCGACGCATCTCGTCATCGTCGTGCACGACGGTGATGCCTCGGCCGCCACCGCCGTCGGTGCGCTTCATCATCACCGGGTAGCCGTACGTGTGCGAGAAGTCCAGCAGCGTGCGCAGCTCGCGCACCGGCTCGCTGATGCCCGGCACCGGCGGCACCTGCGCGGACTTCGCCACGCGACGCGCGGTGATCTTGTCGCCGAGGTCGATCAGCGCCTGCGGATGCGGCCCCACCCAGATCGCGCCCGCTTTCTCGACCTTGTCGGCGAAGCTCGGCACCTCGGAGAGGAATCCGTAGCCGGGGTGCACGGCGTTCGCGCCGGACCGGTGCAGGATGCCGATCAACAGGTCCTCGTTGAGGTATGTGCTCGCGTATGTGTCACCCGACAGCAGGTACGACTCGTCGGCCAGCTGGACGTACTGGGCGTTGCGGTCCTGTTCGGAGTACACCGCCACCGTGGAAATCCCCATCTCCCGGGCGGTTCTCACCACGCGCAGCGCGATCTCGCCGCGGTTGGCGACGAGTATTTTCTTGACGATATTTCCCATATATTCCACTATCGCCGTATGCGCGCGAGCGCGGAGTCAAGTTTTCGACAAAAACGGCGGCGATATTTTGTAGAGCGAAGACAAACGGCCACGTAAGTTCCGGCACCGTAACCGGCGAACATCCACAAAAGGCCGTCTCGACTTTTGTATGTTCCCGACAGGCCATCTAAGGCGAGGGCTTTCTATCATTGGCGACAACGGGGGGACACTCGCCGTCCGTTCTTTCATCATCGAGAGGGGTTATTCATGTCCGAACGTACTGTTTCCACCGCCCAGCGCGGCCGTATGCTGGCTTCGACCATCGGCAAGCCGGTGCTGTTCGCCGTCCTCATATGGCTCGCTTCGGCAGCTGGTGAGATTTCGATCCCTGGCACCCCGGTGCCGATCACGCTGCAGACCTTCGTCATGATGCTGGCAGGTCTGATGCTCAGCTGGCGTCAGGCAGGCAGCGCGGTGGTGCTGTATCTGGCCGCCGGCGCGGCCGGGCTGCCGGTGTTCGCCGGCGGCGCCTCCACCGCCGCCCTGTTCGGCCCGAGCGCGGGCTTCCTGATCGGCTTCCTGCCGGCCGTAATCGTCACCGCCCTGCTGCGCGGCAAGGCGCGTCTTGACTCGGCTCCGCACGCCGCGCTGACCGCCGTCCGCTACTTCGGCGCCTCACTGGCCGGCAACCTGGTGGTGCTGTACCTGTTCGGCATCACGATTCAGTCCATGGTCATGCATGTTCCGTTCACGACCGTGGCGATTGCGTCGATGGGCTTCGTGATCGGCGATGTCATCAAGGCCGTCGTCGCGTCGCTCGCGGCGACCGGTCTGGCCAAGCTGTTCTGATTCGCGTCGCTGTTGTCGCAGCGAACGGTTCTCAATAGCGTTTGTGCGAGGATTTCTAACATTCCCGCACAAACGCTCACATGGAAGAAGCCAGGAATTCCGGGCTTCTTCCATATTTTTTGTTCATTTCGGACGGATGCAGGCTCACACCTTTATTATTGAGAACCGTTCGCTGCGACTACAGCGGCAATACGCCGACGTCGGCCGTGTGCACGACATGGTTTTCGCCCGCATCGTCACGCACGCTCAGCGACGCGTCGGCGTTCAGCGCCGTCGCCGTACCGGTCAGCACCGAACCATCGGTGAAGCGCGCCTCAACACGACGTCCCAGCGTCCAGCACACGCGGGAGGTCTCCTCGCGCAGCCGCTCGGCGGCGGCATGCGGGTCTGCCACGAAACCGCTCAGCCGGGAACTCAGCGACCGCACGATATGCGCGGCGATCATATCACGCAGTGTCCGGGCATCGGGCAGCCCCTGCACATGCAGTTGCAGTGACGTGGACTGCTCCGTGGGCAACCGGTCGGCCGGTATCGCGAGGTTGATGCCGATGCCGATCACCAGCGCCGCGCTGTCATCGCGCCCGGGCAGCGGCACCATCTCGGTGAGGATGCCACCCAGCTTGCATCCCTGGCAGAACAGGTCATTCGGCCACTTGAGCCGCAGACCGCAATCTTCACTGGCCACCCCACATTCGGCGAGCGCGCCCCGCAGCGCATCCAGCGCGGCAAACCCGGCGATCACCGTCAACCAGCCGTTTACGCTGCCGTCGGCGATCACGCCCGCCGGCAGCGTGGCGATGTACGAGCAGGTCATCGATTCGCCGGGAGCACTCACCCATGTGCGTTCCAGCCGGCCGCGGCCCGCGCTCTGCACATCAGTGGCCACCACGGCCACACCGGCACCCCCGTCGGCCGGAGGCGCCATGGTGCCGTCGCGCAGCATCTGCCGCGCCAGCGTATTGGTCGATGCGGTTTCCACCACCGCAATCACATTGTCAGCCACCTCGGTGGTGCGTGGCATGTTTGGAATGATTCCCCTTGTTGTTTCCGACATGCCTTCAGATTATGCCCGATATCGTCCTACGGCAAATGCCGGCAATGGCACGATCGCCGCCGTTCAAGGCGCATCGGTAGAATACCGTGACATGACCACAGCTCACATCACGGATCACTCCGCCGCCACCCCGGCCCGCGGCGGGCGCGGAGGCAGCGGCGGCAGGTCACGACGCGCCACCGGCACCGCCCTCGCGCGTCTCGCGGCCGTGGCGCGATGGACGCTGGCCGTCGCGGCCTGCCTGTGGATCGCCTTGTGCGTGGCGGTGGGGCCGCTCTACTGGGCAGACTCCTCGATCGCGGATTTCGGCGCGGTGAACTGGTTGTTTGCCGTTGTCGGATTCCTTGTACCATTCGCCGCCGTGGTCGCGATGACTCGCTGGGCGAACGGCATACCGGTGTTCGGCTGGTCCAGCGGCAAGAACGGCCTGCATCCACGGCGCCTGATTCCGTCGGGCGCACGTCGCGCGGCCGCGCGGCTCCTGGCATCCGCTCCCGGCTCCTGGGTCAGCCGGACCGGACGGTTCCTCGCCCGGATATGCGTACGTGCCACCGACCGGTGGTGGAAAATCGCACTGATCCTGTTCATCGGCTGGCTTTGGGTGCCGACGACACTGCTGTCCGCGTTCGGCGCCGACATCCGCTCTCAGGCTCGCGAGTTCAGCTGGGCCTGGAACCAATGGACCGGCCTAGATCAGCCGTATATCGGATTCTTCTCATTCGTGCCGATGGACATCTATCCGACCGCGCACTACATATGGCCGTCGAATCCGACATACCTGACCGATCAGCACAACATCGTGCTGACGGTACTGTATGGTGCCGTGCTGTCGGTCTCCCGGTATTTCACCGATTCCAACGACGTCGGATTCGTGGTGCTGTCATCCGCGCAGTTCCTGTTCGCCGCGTTCTGCTGCGCCGCCACCGCCAACCGGTTCTTCAACCTGCCGTGGCTGCCGCGCCGCGCCGGCATTGACTTCACGCATCCCGAACGCGGGCCGATGGCACTGGTCATGATTGATTTCGCGCATCCGGAGCGCGGGTACGCCTCCCCCGGCTTCGCGGCGCGGGCATGTGCCGGGAACGGACGCCTGCCCGAAGGCGCCTCGGGATGGTTCTCGCGTCTGGTGATTATCCTGTTCTTCCTATGCTGTCCGCTCGCGGTGTTCTCGACGATCTCGCTGACGAAATCGCCTCTGTTCGCATTCTCGTTCGTGTGGGCGTTCGGCGTGTGGTACGAGCTGTTCCGTACGTGGCGAGGCAAGGGCGACAAGGTGGTCAGGCTGCGCCGTCGCAGCCTTATCGCATTGATCCTGGCCTGCGTGGTGATGCTGGCGAGCGCGAAGTACGCTTGGTACATCATCGTGCTGCAGCTGATTCTTGCGCTGCTTTCCGACCATCGCCGCTGGAAGGCGTACGTCGTCGCGTTGCTGCTGCCGGTCATCGTGCTGCATGGCGGCGTCGTGATGCTGACCCGCACCGGTGCGATCATCAGCGGCGATCCGATCGAAAGCCACGGCGTCCAGCTGCAGCAGATCGCCCGCATCGCCAAGCGCAATCCGGGCAGCATACCGCAGTCCGCCAGGGAGGAGATCGCGCCGATCTTCAATCTCGATCAGATGGCCGACGCCTACCAGCCGCAGGATGCCGACCCGGTGAAGTCGTCCGGCATCCAGTCGAAGAAGGTGAGCTACCGCTGGCGGTCGGTCACGCAGGAGGACATGGCCCGGTTCAATAGCGCCTGGTGGCAGATCGTCAAGGCCGATCCCGTCACCGCCATCGACGCGCTGCTGGCGAAGTGCTTCGGCTATTTCAACCCGATGGATCAGCCGTACGTGTCGATGGATTACTACGTGAACAGCGATTATGTGACAGACCAGACCACGTGGATCAAATACTGGTGCAGCGAGTGGCGGCAGTCCATCGCCGAGGGCGCAAAGCAGTTCGGTGAGATTCCGGTGCTGGGGTGGGTGGCTCACGGCAACCTGTATGTGATGATGACGCTGCTGATCGGCGCGGCCGAAGTGGTGCTTCGCCGGTGGCGCACACTGGTCATGCATCTGCCGCTGCTGCTGCTCATGGGCGTGATGATCACCGCGCCCGCGAACAATTTCGAGCGTCATATGCTGCCGGTGGCGTTCGTGTTCGGATTCGTGGTGCTCACGTTCTGGCGGGAGTCGCAGCGGGCGCGGCGCAACGCGGACATCCGGTGACGACTGGTGACGCTTGCAGACGGTTCGGCTATGCTGGACGGTATGACCGATTTCGACACGGAGCATGGTTCCGTTGACTTTCTTGACCTGCTGAGCAGTGGTTCCGCTCAGGATGACGCCGATTCCCGCCTGGAATCGGTGGCGTTCGCGTGTCTGGTCAATGGGTTGGCGGATGAGCGTGCCGCGGCGATTCTGGGGATTCTTGATTTTTCGGATGATTTTCTGTGCTTTGCCATCGGTGGCAAGCCGTTGCACACGATGGCGGGCACAAGGGCCGCGATCCGCAGGACCGTGCACGATCTGGGCGGCGGGCCGTGCGTGACGGGGACGACGAACGGTCTGTGCGTGGCGCTGATCATGCCGCGTGCGGCGGCGACGCCCGATGTGACGTGTACCAATACGCTGTCGGCGTTCTCGACGAAGGCACCGGTGTGCCTGGGACCTTTGCGCCGCGGTGTCGAGGGTGCCTGCCGCACGGTGCAGGCGGTCCGTTCGGCGATTGCGGCGGCTCCCGCATTGCCGCAGGTTCCGCGCCCGATGCGTGCCGATGACGTGCTGCCTGAGCGGGCACTGCTGGGGGATCAGGATGCCGTGGACGAGCTGGTGAATACGGTATATGCCAGTCTGCAGACGGCGGGGCCGGACGATCCTACTTTGGAAACCGTGTCCACGTTCCTGCGCAACGGCGGCTCGTTGGAGACCACGGCCAAGGAATTGAGCGTACACCCGAACACGGTGCGGTACCGTTTGAAGCGGGCCGCCGAAACCACCGGCTGGGACGCCGCCGACGCGCGCGAAGCCTACGTGTTACGCACCGCCATCGCCCTGGGCCGCATGCATACCGCCTGAGCGCACCGCGACTGAGAAGCAACGCAGGTAACGCGCCACCACACAACACACCCCTGAACACGCCGCGATGCGCGCGGTACCAAGACGCACCGAAGGAAGCGGTATAAAGGTACCGCGACTGAGACGCAACGCAGGTAACGCGCCATCGCGGTGTGTTCAGGCGTGTTCAGAAGAGGCGAAGGGAATCATCTTCCCTACCCTTCATCTCGTCATAATCGAGGATGAGGCATTCGAAACCGCGGTCCTGGGCGAGGACGCGGGCCTGAGGGGTGATGGTCTGGGCGGCGAAGATGCCGTGGACGGGGGCGAGGAGGGGGTCGCGGTTGAGGAGCTCGCAGTAGCGGGTGAGCTGCTCGACGCCGTCGATGCCGCCGTGGCGTTTGATCTCGATGGCGACGTGCTCGCCGTCGGCGTTGAGGGCCATGATGTCGACGGGGCCGATTGCGGTGGGGTATTCGCGGCGGATGAGCTTGGAGCCGGGGCCGATGCGGTCGATCTGTTCGGAGAGATAACGCTGGAGGTGGTCTTCGACGCCGTCCTTGATGAGGCCGGGATCGATGCCGAGGTCATAGGTGGTGTCGGAGTAGACGTGGTACAGGGAGACTTCCAAGACGTCGCTGGTCTTGTCGGCACAGACGCGAAGGATATGCTCGGGGGCAGGCCCGTCCGCGACCTCAACAGAGTCCGGGGTGACGTCCTTCAAAGTGCAGGGCGCAGCCATCCAGTTGAGCGGCTTGTATGAGCCGAGTTCGGAGAAGATCAGCAGACTGTTGTCGGCCTTTATGAGCAGAACGCGCTTCGCGGGAGGAAGCGACGCACTGAGGCGACCGGAATATTCAGCAGAGCAATCAGCAACAATAACGCGCACGTCACACCAGTGTACAATACGCGCGGAAGGGAGGGAGCGCCTCTCGGACCAGTAACAGGCACGAACCGTACGGCCGCGCCGACAGCGCGAGCGTATCGAACGCCAAAATACGGGTTGAAATCGCCGCTTTGAGCAATTCCCCGTGTGAAATCGCCGTTTTTGGATCCTGAAACGGCGATTTCACACGGGGAATTGCGGATTTCGGCGATTTCAACCCGTATTTTGGCGGGAGTGGTGGAGTGCGCCGGGCATTGACGGGGGATAACACCGAGTAGATAACACAAAAAGGGCGCCGCCTGCGGGATGCAGACGACGCCCAGTGCGAGCGCAACGGCACAGCCACTGCCGTGCCGAAGAGCTCGCTATTCGATACCGGGTCCTTCAGTGCGGACCACGTCACGGCCGCGTTCGACGGCAACCGTGAGCTTGTTGAAATCGAAGGAGATGAATCCGTCACTGACCTCGAACGCATGGCGCTCACCTGCGGGATCCACGACCGAAACCGTGCCTCCCTTGATCACCGTGAGCACCGGCTCATGGTCGGCCAGAATACCCATCTCGCCTTCGGAGGCGGGGATGGTGACGGACTTCGCCGTGCCGTGCCACACCGGGTGATCGGCGGCGACGATGTTGACCTGCATCAGGGCCTTTGACGATTCAGCCATCACTCACCAAGTTCCTTCTGCAGATCGTGCCACTTCTTTTCGAGGTCGTCGATGCCGCCGATGCCGGAGAACGCCTGCTCCGGGACGTCGTCGTAAACGCCGTCGCAGATGCGGGTGAAGGCCTCGATGGTCTCGTCGGCCGGCACGTAGGAGCCCGGACGACCGGTGAATTTCTCGGCCACGTAGAAGTTCTGGCCGAGGAACTGCTCGATGCGGCGGGCGCGGTTGACGGTGGTCTTGTCCTCTTCCGAAAGCTCGTCGATACCAATCAGGGCGATGATGTCCTGCAGCTCCTTGTTACGCTGCAGAATGGCCTTGACGCGGTTGGCGCAGTCGTAGTGGGCCTGGCCGACGTAACGCGGATCAAGGATTCGCGAGGTGGAGCTCAGCGGGTCGACGGCCGGGTAGATGCCCTTGGATGCGATGTCACGAGAAAGCTCGGTGGTCGCGTCCAGGTGGGCGAAAGTCGTCGCCGGGGCCGGGTCGGTGTAATCGTCGGCGGGCACGTAGATGGCCTGCAACGAGGTGATGGAGTGGCCTCGGGTCGAGGTGATGCGCTCCTGGAGGGAACCCATCTCGTCGGCTAGGTTCGGCTGGTAACCCACGGCGGAGGGCATGCGGCCCAGCAGCGTGGAGACCTCGGAGCCGGCCTGCGTGAAGCGGAAGATGTTGTCGATGAACAACAGCACGTCCTGGTTCTGCACGTCGCGGAAGTACTCGGCCATGGTCAGTGCGGTCAGCGGGACGCGCAGACGGGTGCCCGGCTGCTCATCCATCTGGCCGAAGACCAGTGCGGTCTTCTCCAGAACGCCGGCCTCGCCCATCTCGCCGATGAGGTCGTTGCCCTCACGGGTACGCTCGCCGACGCCGGCGAACACGGACACGCCGCCGTGGTTCTGGGCGACGCGCTGGATCATCTCCTGGATCAGCACGGTCTTGCCGACGCCTGCACCACCGAACAGACCGATCTTGCCGCCCTGCACGTACGGGGTCAGCAGATCGATGACCTTGATGCCGGTTTCGAACATCTGGGTCTTGGACTCCAGCTGGTCGAATGCCGGCGGCTTGCGGTGGATGGGCCAGCGTTCGGTGACCTTGATGGTCTCGTCGGCCTTCTTGTTCAGCACGTGACCGGTCACGTCGAACACGTGGCCCAGGGTCACGTCGCCGACGGGCACGGAAATCGAGCTGCCGGTGTCGTGCACCGAAGCGCCGCGGACGAGGCCGTCGGTGGGCTTCAGGGCCACGGCGCGCACGGTGGAGTCGCCAAGGTGCTGCTCGACCTCAAGCGTGATCGTGTGCGCGGTCTCGCCTTCCTCGTGAGCGCCGGTGTTGGTCAGCTCGACGGTCAGGGCGTTGTAGATATCGGGCAGGTGGCCCACCGGGAATTCGACGTCGATAACCGAACCCTGGATACGCGTCACACGTCCATTGATCGGCTCTGCAGCCGTCTCGGGAGCCGCTGTGGTCTGATTGTCAGCCATATGCGTTCCTACTCTTCCTTTGTGTTCAGCGCGTCGGCGCTGCCGATGATTTCGGTAAGTTCCTGGGTGATGGACGCCTGACGGGAGGCGTTCATCTTACGGGTCAGCGAGTCGATCAGGTTACGCGCGTTCTCCGTCGCCGTGTGCATGGCGTTCTGCCTGCTCGCGGTCTCGGACGCGGCCGCCTCCAGCAGGCATTCGTGAATACGCGACTGGATGTACTTCGGCAGGATGGCATCCATCACCTTGTCCAGGCTGGGCTCGAAACGGTACAACGGGCGCACCTTGGAGCTGGCGGCGTTGTCGCCCTCGCTCTCGCGCGACATGCCCGGGCCGGATTCGACCTTGGCCTCGACCACTTCGACGGGAAGCATACGCAGCACGCGCACCTTCTGCACCACCATGTTGATGAACTCGGTGTAGACGATGTAGAGCTCGGAGACCCCGCCCTGGCTGGCCGGCTTCATGTAGGCGGTCATCAGTGCGTTGGAGATGGCCTCGGCGATTTCAACGCCCGGCTTGTCGGTATCCCCCTCCCACGTGTCGGCGATTGCGCGGTTGCGGTACTTGTAGTACGTCACGCCGCGCCGGCCATACACGTAGAGTTCCGGCTGCTTGCCGGCGTCGTCGAGTCGCGTGAGCAGTTCCTCGGTCTCACGGATGATCGACGAGGTGTATGCGCCGGCCATGCCACGATCCGCCGTCAAGGCGAGGACGGCAACCTTGGGGTTGTCCTCCTCCTTCTTGACAATCGGATGCGTGATACGGGTGTGGGCTACCACAGCCTGAACGGCATCGAAAATCGCATCGGCGTACGGCTTCGCGTTCAGGGCCACGTCACGGGCCTTGGCGATATGCGAAGACGCGATCATCTCCTGGGCGTTGAAAATCTTCTCCAGCGATCCCGTAGAGGCGATCCTGCCCTTCAATGCGAGTTGCGATCCCATGGGCTACTTCTTTTCTCCAGCCATCGGGTGCTTGGTCGGATCGTGCGCGGGCTTGTCGGCCTTGGCGATGATCTTCTCCTGCTCCACGGGCACGGGCTTGCGCGTCGAGGACTTCTTCACGACCAGCGGCTTGCCGGCCTTGGTCACGTACGTCTCGCGGAACGCTTCGACGGCCTCGTCCAAGGCGGCTTCGGTGTCAGGCGTGAAGTTCTCGGTCTCACGGATGGTCTTGAGGATGTCGGTGCTGTGCTCCAGGTAATCGAGCAGTGCGTGCTCGAACGGCAGCACGTCGCCCAGCGGCAGATCATCCATCTTGCCATGGGTGCCGGCCCACACGGAGACAACTTCCTGTTCCATCGAATACGGCGAGAACTGCGGCTGCTTGAGCAGCTCGGTCAGGTGCGAGCCACGGTTCAGCTGGTTCTTGGACGCGGCGTCCAGATCAGACGCGAACATCGCGAAGGATTCCAGCGAACGGTACTGCGCCAGCGAGATCTTCAGCGTGCCGGAGACCTTCTTCAGGGCCTTGGTCTGTGCGGCGCCACCGACTCGGGAGACCGAGATGCCGACGTCCACGGCGGGACGCTGGTTGGCGTTGAACAGATCGGACTGCAGGAAGATCTGGCCGTCGGTGATGGAGATCACGTTGGTCGGGATGTACGCGGACACGTCGTTCGCCTTGGTCTCGACGATCGGCAGGCCGGTCATGGAACCGCCGCCCAGATCGTCGGAGACCTTCGCGCAGCGTTCGAGCAGACGCGAATGCAGGTAGAAGACGTCGCCAGGGTACGCTTCACGCCCCGGCGGGCGGCGCAGCAGCAGCGAGATCGAACGGTAGGCTTCGGCCTGCTTCGACAGGTCGTCGAAGACGATGAGTACGTGCTTGCCGTGGTACATCCAGTGCTGGCCGATGGCCGAGCCGGTGTACGGCGCGATGTACTTGAAGCCTGCGGAATCGGAAGCCGGGGAGGCCACGATGGTGGTGTACTCCATGGCACCGGCCTCTTCGAGGCTCTGGCGCACGGATGCGATGGTCGAACCCTTCTGACCGATGGCCACGTAGATGCAGCGCACCTGCTTCTTCGGGTCGCCCGTCTCCCAGTTCTTCTTCTGGTTGATGATGGTGTCGATCGCGATTGCGGTCTTGCCGGTCTGGCGGTCTCCGATGATGAGCTGACGCTGGCCGCGGCCGATCGGCGTCATCGCGTCGATGGCCTTCAGGCCGGTGGACAGCGGTTCGTCGACGGGATGACGGTGCATAACGTCAGGAGCCTGGGCTTCGAGGATTCGACGCCCTTCAATGCCCTTGATTTCACCCAGACCATCGATCGGGTTGCCCAGCGGGTCCACGGTGCGGCCGAGATAGCCGTCGCCGACGGGCACGGAGAGCACTTCGCCGGTGCGTCGGACCTCCTGGCCTTCCTCGATGCCTGCGAAATCGCCGAGGATAACCACGCCGATCTCACGGGCGTCAAGATTGAACGCCAGGCCGAGCGTGCCGTCCTCGAAGGTCAGCAGCTCGTTGGCCATGCAACCAGGCAGTCCCGTCACGTGCGCAATGCCGTCGCCGGCCGTCGCGACATAGCCCACTTCCTGGGTGGGGGTGTCACTCGGCTTGTACGACTCGACGAAATCATCGAGCGCCTTGCGTATCGTGGCGGGATCAATGGTAAGTTCTGCCATGATCACTCCTTATTGTTGGAAAATTTCATGTCGGGCTCCGTCGCCGCGTGTGGCGCGGCCCGGAACCGTATCGTCAGGCTTTCGCCTTTACCGTGCGGTGCAGCTGCTGGAGCTGGGCGACCACGGTGTTGTCCGTGACCTCGTCGCCGACCTGGATGCGCATGCCGCCGAGGACCGTGGGGTCGACGACCGAGTTGATGTGCACCGGATGGTCGAGCTTCGCGGAATATACGGCGGTCAGTCGCTTGATCTGGTCGATGTTCAGCGGCGACGCGGTGGTCACGGTAATCATCGACTCGCCCATGTGGCGCGAGAACTTGTTGATCAGCCACTGGATGGTCTCCAGATAGCGCCGGTTGCGCGGGTTGCACGCGGCGTGTTCCGCCAGCCGGAGCGTGACCTCGTTGAACTCGGTCTTGCCCAGCACGGCGTTCAGCAGATCGATGCGCGCCTTGGCGGGTACGCTGTCGTCATTGAGCTTCGAACGCAGAACCGGCAGGTTGAGCAGCGCGGAATGCAGCTCGGCCAGTTCCACGGACACGCGCAGGGTGACGCCCGCGGCATCCGCGTAGTACATCATGGCGTCAACGCCGAAGTCTTCGACGGCGTTGGCGATGTGCGCGGCACGGCTCCATTTGCGACCGACCAGATCGCTCATGATCTCCAGGGTCATGGGATGGGCCTGGGCACCGATGAGCTCCTTGAGCACGCCGATCTTGTCGTCGACCGGACGTGACGGATCGGTGAGAGCGCGTTCGAGCTGCACGGTGTGGTCAAGCACGTTGGTGATCGTGAACAGTTCGTTGCCGATACGCCATGCGTCCTTGCCGGTCGAGCGCAGCTTGGGCGCCAACTCGTCACGCGAAACGCGATCCGAGATGCGGGATGCCTCTCCTCGCATTGGTCACCTCCCTTTCCGGAACGCCGGAATCACTTCTTGTCGTTCGTGTCCAGGTCGTCGATCATCTTGTCGATCATCGAGGACTGCACGTCGTCGCTTTCAAGCTTGGCACCGAGAATCTTGCCGGCCAGGGCCGTGGCAAGAGTACCGACTTCGCCCTTGAGGGAGACCAGCGCCTGCTGCTGCTGCGACTCGATGGAGCGCTGCGCGTTGGCGGTGATCTGGGCGGCGTCGGACTCCGCGCGGGAGCGTGCGTCGGCGATGATGTGGGAAGCTTCGGCACGGGCGTCGTCACGAATCTTGGAGGCTTCGACGCGAGCGGCGCTCAGCTGAGCCTCGTACTTGCTCTTGGCGGCGTCGGCATCCTTCTTGGACTGCTCTGCCTTGGCGATGTTGCCTTCGATCTTCGCCGCACGCTCATCGAAGATGGCGTTGAATTTCGGCATGAAGAACTTGTGGAAGAACAGCGCGACGATGACAAGGATGATCAGGGACCACACGATGTCGTAGACCTGCGGAATGAACAGTTTGAGGCCGTCACTTGCGGCTATTGTCATCATGAAGCCCTCCTTTCAATGTCGAATAAACGTGTGAATCGTCGCCTGTCGTCTCACTTAACGATCAGGGCGGCCACGAAGCCGAGCAGACCCAGCACCTCGACCAGTGCGAGGCCGATGAACATGATCATCTGGATCTTGCCGCTCACCTCGGGCTGACGGGCGGTGGACTCCATCGCCTTGCCGAACAGGATGCCCAGGCCGAGGCCGGGGCCGAGGGTCGCGAGGCCGTAGCCGATGACGGAAAGGCTGCCGGTGACCTGAGCGAGAGTAATGATGTCCATTTCTGTTTCCTTTCTAACGTAACCGTTAAAAAAACTTGGTTAATTTCTTCAGTTGTCTCGGGAATTGCAAAGTATTCGTATTGTCCGTGGTGAGTCTCACGCGGGTGCGGCTCATTCCTCCGGGTAGCTCATGCTGATGTACACCGTCGAGAGGATGGCGAACACGTAGGCCTGCAGGAAGGCGACGAACGCCTCGAACAGGGTGAGCACCAAACCGAAGACGAACCACAGCGCGCCGACGGGGATGCCGGCAAGCTTATTGGTCGCGTCGATGACCCAGTACTGTGCAAACGCCAGGCAGGATGCCACGAGCAAGTGCCCGGAGATCATGTTGGCGAACAGACGGATGGTCAGCGATGCGGGGCGGATCAGCACCAGCTCGCACAGCTGGATCGGCGCCAGCAGGATGTACACCGGCCACGGCACTCCCTTGGGGAAGCACTCGTCGCGGATGTAGCCCCACAGGCCCTTCTCGCGTGCTGCGGTGATCCAGTACTGGATGAGCACCCAGACCGCGAACACCAGCGGCATGACCACTGTGGCGGTGGCCGCCATGTTCATGCCGGGGATGATGCCGCACAGGTTGAACACAAAGATCGTGAAGAACAACGTCGAAATCATCGGCACGTAGCGCTTGCCGCGCAGCTCGCCCATGACCTGATATACGACGCTGTCGCGCACGAAGTCGATGCCCATCTCGACCACGCCTTGCCAGCGGCCGGGGATGAGCTTGGCGCGCTTCGCCGTGATACCGAGCACCACGAGAAGCACCACGGTCGCCACGATGCGGATCAATATGATGCGATTGATCGCGAAGGGGGTTCCCTGGAACAGGATCTCGGGAGGAAGAAAATCATTGACCGTTGGCAGTTCGGGACCGCTGTCGGCCGCCAATAGTGCGCCCGTACCGACCGCATCTACCATATCGCGCCTCCTGCTCTCATTATCAGCTGTCAGTTTAGCCCAACGGTTGAGGCGAATGTGACGTTTGGATATCGTCCGTCCAGCCGTTATCGAAGCTGCCCGGGCATAAGACCGACCAACCGGAGTTCCTGCCCAGACATTCCGCTCCGAATGACTAAGTGATTATCCTATGACCACCTTGGACAACACGCAACATGCCTTATTTTTCAAGGGCTGTACGGCGTTTCTTCTCCAAATTTGTGAGCGTTAACATATTGGTCATTGTCTCATTATTTGGACGGTTTTTTAAACACCGCTCATAAGGCATGGACAAAAGAGGCGGCATTCCACCTATTGAGCACGGCGATGGCCCTCTTTTGTACGCTATGTGGACACCAAACCATGCTAATGCAACAAATCTCGAATCTCCGCCCAATTACAGCGGGATTCCGAGGTCATCTGCACCCTCCAGATCCGAAAGACCATCAGCGGGAGCCGACCGGGATGGTCCCAGATCCCCGTCAAACGACCGCAGCGCAGGCGAGAACCATCATTCGCCACGTATCACGCCGTAGTCGTCATGGACGAACGGTGAGAAATCGTCCTTGCGCGGGCCGGCGGGCGCGTGGCGGAAACGATCGATGCCAAGCCGGCGCTCCGCCCGCAATCCGGGCACTTCGGTGAGATCGTACGGCGTGGTCTGATACACCCAGTTCAGCCAATTGCGCCACAGCAGATTCGCGTGCGATCGCCATGCGAACAACGGCTCAAGGTGCGGATCGTCATGCGGGAAGTAGTTGTGCGGGAACGGGACGTTGCTCATCCCCCTCGCCATGTCGCGCTCGTACTCCTCCTGGAGCGTCGTCTTGCCGTACTCCCAATGGCCGAGAGCGAACACTTCGGAGAAATCGCGAGTGGCGATCAGGCCAGGCCCGGACTGCGGACCCCAAGTGAGCACTTGCAAGTCGGGATTCGCCGCCACGTCGGCCTCGTTCACACCCGCCAGACGGGAGTGCGGCTGCAGCGCGATCTCGTCGAAACCATTGGTCAGGAAGCAGTACTCGTCCTGCAGGTACTGCGGGAACACCCCGAATATCTTCTCCGGCAGGTCAACCTTGCGCACGCCATACCGGTAGTTGAGCGCCCCCATCGCGCCCCAGCACAGGTACATGGTGGAGAACACATGGGTGCTCGCCCAGTCGAGAATCGACTTGAACTCGTCCCAGTAATCGACCTGGTCGAACGGCAGGTGCTCGACCGGGGCTCCGGTGACGACGAAACCGTCATAGTAGTTGTCGCGGAAGGCATCCAGCGTCTCATAGAACTTGACCAGGTGATCGTGACTGACATGGGTCGGTTCGTGGGTGGATGTCTTCATGAAGTCGATTTCGACCTGCAGCGGCGATTTGGAGATCAGGCGCAGCAGCTGCGTCTCGGTTTCGACCTTCTTGGGCATCAGATTCAGGATCACCAATTTGAGCGGTCGCACACGCTGGCGCTCCGCCTCGGGCTTCTCCAGGGCGAAGATGCGTTCCGAGTCGAGGATGGCACGCGCGGGCAGGCCGCTTGGGATCTTGATAGGCATGTTCTTATTATGGCAATGGCCGGGATATTGATACGCCGTCAGGTTATCGCCATGAGTTATGACCGGTTATCAATCCCGGCATTTCACTCAGCGCAAAAATCCGACACGCCGATTTGACAATCTCGCATTCTCCCCTATCTTAGATAGAGCTGTTTGAAAACAGCCGGCGCGGGGTGGAGCAGCTCGGTAGCTCGCTGGGCTCATAACCCAGAGGTCCATGGTTCAAATCCATGCCCCGCTACCAACGAAAACCTAGGAATTATGCGGTTCCTAGGTTTTTTATTTCCTTCTGTCCTGCATACAAGCACAGATGTGGACAAATTCTGGACAAACTATCATTTACCTTTGCTCTTCTTCTCACTATCCGCACGCAACTTTTCATACCGCCTTCGCTCTGCCTTTGTAGGACTCGCTAGTCTATTCGGTAAATCATTTACCGCAAGAATTGGCTCGACGTACAGCGAATATTTGTAAGGCCGCCCGTTTAGTCCAAGCACTGTCTCGCATTCCTCCTCAAGTTGCGGCGGTATAGTTACGCCGTCTTCAAGAAGCAGGTGGCGGATCCCGTATAGATTCGTAAGATTTGACTCCAAATAGTCGAAAACGCTGGAATAGATTTTCGCCGGACTGATGCCGTATTCGTCCTCTTCTGTCGGCAACGAATACTTGAAGGAGTTCTCTACAATCTCTTTTACCGTGTCCAAACTTTTTTCCAGTTCGAGAATTCTATTCTGCTGGAATTCGCCCGTGGCTTTCCCCGCAACCACGCTTCGGAATTCATCGTCTAAGGGGAAACGGTCCGGCTTGCTCTGGATATACTTCAACAACTCTCGCCCTACAAGCCGAGAAGTCTCCTCACCATAAGGACGTCCCCCGTTAACAGCACCCCAATCGATGAATGGGATACTCGTTTCAGTCTTTCGATGAATCCACTTAAGCCCGATCATCGCTCTTGCCGCTGTCATGAAATCTGGTGCGACGGGTACAAACGTCACCCACTCACTCTCAACTTTGATCACACAGACCCAGCCATTTCGAAGCACATACCAATTTTCATGCGCCATCACGTCTCTAGCCAATTCGGTGGACACTCGTTCGTTGTCGTTCTTCGCTAATGACCCCTGCACTCTCCTCGGGAAAAGCGTCGCACTTACATTCAGGTCGTCAACGAACCGTTCAAAGTCGTCCGGTCTTTCGAAATCCAGAACACCCCTGCGCAAGTACCAAAGTCGTTTGTATCTTTTCAGCTCCGGCAACGGTATGTCTACGTTCATAAGAATCCGAAGCACATCATCACCAGTGAGCTTTGACCGCCCTGCGAAGATGCTCTTGGTCCTATCTTTGCTGAACCCAAGTTGCTTGCCCACATCTTGTAGCTGCATATGCTCTGCTCTCGCATAATTCCTCAGCGAATCCACCAATATTTTGCTATCAATTCCCATGCTTACCTCAGCCCTAATTGTTTTTTCTAATTTCGTTATCCCAATAATATCAATCCCTCACGCCACTTTAAGTGTAATTTCTGCACCTGAAATTCATCAAACCAGAATGGACGCGTTTACATGGAATTACCAACGAACACAAACGAATGGAGGTGATCAAAATGGCAACCACCACAGAACCGATTTTGCACGTAGAAATCGTGCAGGGTGTGAGCAAGGCAGGCAGGCCGTACGAGTGTCTCGAAGTTCTTCTTGGAGATGACTCCGTTGGCCGTCTCTTCCCGACTCCGCTCGAAATGCGCTCCATCAAAGCCGCTCTGCAAGATAAGTCAAATATGACGTTCTGATCTCTGCTCAATGGCTGCCCCAGGGTGCCGGAGCGAATCACCGCTCCGGCACCTCCATCACACATCGTTCTCCCATTTACCGTATTTAGTCCAAGGAGCAAAAATGGACTTCATCACTAGAGTGCAAATGTTCGCGCAAGACCACTTCACTGCCATCGCAGTCATTCTTTTCCTCCTCCTCGCTGTGTGCGCGTTCTTCATTGCGCGCCACAACAGTTGTGCAACCCGCAAGCATGATGCGCTGTGCACAAAACCGCTCAGCCTGTCGCCAAATGACGAGAAGACCGTGAAAGTGAGATACGCGAGAAAACCCAAGCGCGTGATCTTCCTAATACCCGCCGCGCTCACCACAGACGAGGACGTGAACGCGTGGGCAGATGCAGTTGCTCCGCGTCTCTGCCATGCATTCCAAGCAGTGAGCGTAGAGATAATCCCGCAAGGACTGTTCTCAAAAGCAAAATACAAGGTCACATTCGCCCGATTAGAGGAGCTTCGATGAACATCTTCAGACATAGTCAGGAACTGCTGCCAGACCGCTATTCTCTCGGCTTCGACATCGCCAATCCAAAGCGGGCAGTCACAATCCCTCGATCCGCACATCTTGCCGTCATCGGAGAGTCCAACAGCGGTAAAGGTAGCGTCATCGCCAACGTCATCTCTCAGGAGGTGGCATTCGGCGGCGAAGTCTGGTTCATCGATTTGAAAGCGGGAATGGAGGCGGAGAACTACTGCAACATACTGACTCGCAGAGCTTACACTCTCGAAGAAGCGCATGATCTGCTCACCGACTTCAACTCGAACGTGGACGCGCTTGCCGCTGAATGGCGTGGTAAGACGCGCTCACTCACAGACGATCAGACATGCCACCGGCTGCTTGTTATCGATGAAGCAGCGGATATGGTTCGATCAGGGCCGAATAAGAAGCTGTCTGATTCATGTATTGAGCTGGTGCGTTCGATCCTCTCACGTTCCAGAGCACTCAACGGTACGGTTGTGGTTGCCACTCAGAACCCACGCATAGGCACCAGCTTGCCATACAGAAGCTTGTTGCTGACCACCTTAGCGCTGCGTCTGAACTCGAGGAGCGAGGCCGTTATGGCACTTGGCGAAGATGCCGTGAAGCGTGGGGCCCGCCCATGGCAGATACCATTCTCTCGACCTGGCGATGGCTACTTATGGGACACCGAAACCAATCAGACGATCTATCTTCATGTTCCATTCATCAGTGATGAGGAACTACATCAGCTGCATCGGTGACTCGGCTGGCGATGGGCGTAGCACCAGCGAAAGCCCAGAACCAGCAGAGCCACCGCCACGAAACATGTATGAGGACACTACGACGCCCCCTGTTGAGATGTGAGATGAGGGACGAAGATGAGTGACGGGAATAACAATCCGAATGAAAGAGGTCGGTATTGGGCTGGCCTGATCTATCCCGGTGACAGCTGCCCGGACAACTGGCAGGAGCTAATGCAGCTGTCCAGCTTACAGATTCTGGTGTCTCCACTCCACGATCAGGACATTGCGGATGCCAAGACTGGTGAGCTGAAGAAGCCCCATCGGCACGTTATCGCGATGCGGATGAATACCACAACACGCAGAAACGCGCAGCGGTTTTTCGAACAGTTCAGAGGGCCGAAAACTATTATTCGGTTGGAAAGCCCTCGTGGGATGGCTCGCTACCTCATCCATCTGGATAACCCCGACAAGGCTCAATATGCGTCAGAAGATGTGCTGGCCTTCAATGGTGCAGACTGGGACAAAATAGCCATCCCGGTTGATGACAAACAGGAGGCCATGTCCATCACGAATCTCGTCGCCGACAAAGGAATCTGTGGTTATTACGATCTGCTCAAGCTATGTGAACAGGAACGCCCCGATCTCTTGGAGTTCGCCACTAGACAAACCGTGTTTTGCCGAGAGGTGATCTGGAGCTACTGGCATACGAGCAGCGGAAAGCCACGGAAGGAGGTTGATAATGGCTAATTCTCGAAAAGACTTGCAGGAGATGCCGCAATTCCTCGGAGTGTCGGATCTTCAAAGGCTATTTAGTGTTGGACGTTCCAAGGCCCGCTTGATGATGGATGTCCTGCCGTCTATTCGCGTCGGCAGCAAGGACTATGTCACTGCGACGGCTCTTAACTCATTCATCGAAGAGAATGGCGGGATTCCAGTCAAATGGCCACGTAGGGACCGTTAAGCCCTGTGCTGTGGAACATGCTGTGGTTTCCGCTGCAATGTCGTCAGGCAAGACAAGCCAATAAGGCACCACATCGGCGTGAACGGCAGCAGGTAACGCCACTGCATGCCCTGAACCCCCGGAACATCTCGTGACGTGTACTGGAGCCAGAGGGCAAGATAGGTTAGCATGATGATTCCAAGTGGAACCAGATAAGTCAGCCACGTTGCGGCTAATTGATTGGTCGGCATGGTCTTCCTTACCGTGGCGAGAACTAGAAGGACCAGCAGCGCAAGAAGAGCGGCGTAAATGGCGAGGATGATCAGCGTCTGGCTGCGGGAATCAAGGTTTGACTGCCCGGTGACCATTGCGGTGATGATGTCCTTGGCCGCTGCGAAGAAACCGCTGAAGGTGAATAGCGATTGCTTCCTTGCCTCCATCTCGCTCATGGAGACAATTGATGGTGTAGTGACGAACCAATTGTTGACGTGTAGCCACCAAGCGAGGAATGCGAATGATGCGACGTTTCCTGCGACGATCATGGCCGTGCCGGCCCGGGGCATGCGTTTGCCGTGCACGAGGAATGCAAGAAGTCCGAGCACTACGCAAGGCGCATAGATGAACTTCGTCATTGCGAGGATCAGGGACACGATTGCCAAGGAGCCGCATAGTAGGTTTGAGGGTTGTTTCCACAGCGAACGGAACAAAAGGCAGGTGAACAGACATATCATCATCTGCGTCATAGAGTCGGCTGAGATGGCAAAAGAGTATCGGAATAGCATTAGCGGCTCAACTAGTATGAGCATCATCAATAGCCGGTACTTCGGCAGTAAAGCGATGCAGAGCCCCATGCACAGCGAATAGATTACTAGCATGAATGTTTGTGCCAGATAATACGTTGTTTGGCTGGAAAGGCCTGTGACTTTTCCTATTTCAAAAGCTAGAAGTTGTGGCAGATAAGCGGCCGGTGTATTAGTTGCCGTGTTGTTGTAGGGCACATCCATTGTGTCTGACTCGGCGTTGGCTATGGTCTCGGGCATGACCACATTGGGATCGTAGCCATTATAGTTTGCGACTGAAAAATCGATCCACTGCTTGTCTACATGTCCGCCCACGTTCTCGTTGCTTTGATGCAGCAAGCTTTTTGAATCAACATGATGGGCGAGTATATCGCCATTGGTTATGCTGGAAATGCGGTAAACATGGGACCATGCATCGGGAACCTGCCCAATGGGAGTGCGGAGCATGCACCCCCCCTATAAGCAACGTAAGAATGACAGTCAGCATCGGCAGCCATGCTTGGAGCTTTTTCAGTGTCCTTTTGCTCATCGACTTCTCCCTGATAGGAAACGCTGTTACCTTCTTCCTATTCTAAACGGGTTTGAGCAGAAGAATATGCGTTCGCAGCTATTCCAGCAGTGATCCCATGAAGTCTGCGGCTCGTCGGTCATTCTCACCGACTTCTTCGGCATAGATGTTTAGTGTGGTGTTCAAGCTTTCATGGCCGAGGCGCGCTTGTACGGTCTTCGGGTCAACGCCGCCGGCAACCAGCAATGTGGCTTGTGCACGGCGGAGAGCATGGAAGTTGGGGCCGACGTATCCGGAGCGCTTTACTCGTTCAATGTCACGCTTGTCGGTGTACGTGGTTTCGGTGGTGTAGTGCGCGAGCCCCTCTTTGACGTAGAACCTCCTGCGCCATCTGCTAAAATTGTCGGGGTCTAGGAATCCGCATAGCTTGTTGCTGCACACTGGTGAGTTGGCTTGCTGGGCGATGCCTGCTTCTCTGAACATGGTTTGTTGGCGTGTTTCCCAGTGTCTTAGGTAGTCAACGGTCTGGTTGTCGATTGAGATTGTGCGATGCGATTTAGGAGTTTTGGGGTCTTTCAGTACTTTTTCCTTGCCATACTGCTTGCGGATGCGTAGGCGTGCGTGCTCGAAGTCCACGTCTTCCCATACCAAAGCCAAGGCCTCGCCGCGACGCAGCCCAGTCGCGATGCCCAGCCAGACTGCCACGATACGGCCGTCTTGAGGTTCCTGCTTGATCTTTTGGATGAACGCCAGAGCTTGTTCCTTGGTGATTCGCGTTTCCCTACGTTTCTGCTGGCGCACTTTGGGACGCTTGATGCCCTCGACAGCGTCGCACGGATTGCGGTTAATCAGCTCGCCCAAGAAAGCTTTGCGCATGATCTGCGACAGTTTCATATGCACTTTGTGAATGGCGTCTGGCGACGCGCCGTCTTGTTCGGACATGCGGAGATAGGCGGCTTCAATCTGTTTCGAATCAAGGTCAACCACACGCACGTCGCCTAGGAATTTCGTAATGCGGTCTATCTCGTGTTGGTCTCGCTCAATAGTTAGCGGAGAAACTTTGCCGAGTGCTTTTCGATTAGCTTGAAATGCTTCCGCGTACTCGCCCACGGTGACGTTCCTGCCGGATTTTTCTTCTTCCAGTTCTTCCTTATAGGCAACCAATGCTGCCGTTGCCTCGGCCTTGTTCCCGTAGACCTTACGAGACTTCGACCAATGCCAGGACTCGTGCGTCTCGTCAGGGGCTAATCGCACCCGAATGGAGTACCTGCGACCACGTTCCAGCTCTGTTATTTGCCCAGACGTTTCCCGCTTAGTCATTTGACACCTCCAATGTGTTCAGGTCATTATAGCAGAATCTGGACAAATCTGGACGAAAATAACTGGACAAATTCTGGACAATCAAACCAAGCAGCACCAAGCAGAAACAAGCAACACGCCGCAAAAATAGCCGTTGTCTCAATGTATACTAGACAATACCAATCTAGAACGATAAGAAAAAACGTGGGCTCATAACCCAGAGGTCCAAGGTTCAAATCCATGCCCCGCTACCAATGCCTCCGGTTTCACATCAAGGAAATCGGAGGCTTTTTCTATATCATCCATGTTCCATCGGGTGCGCCCACTGAACTTCTGGGATAGAGTCGGCGCGGCAATTCCCATAGCCTGCGCCAGATCCTTCTGAGAGGTCTGCCGAATGGCGATAAGAACCTTCATGTTGTATGTAACGCGATCCTGAAGGCTCAGCTCTTGCTTCTGCGCCTTTAACGCCGGCGAGACCATCACTGCAGTCATGTGAACTAGATTAGCAATGCATAGACTTACTTTCAAGTCTTGGATTAGGAATTTACAAACCATGATATTGTTACACATATCTTTTATCCATACATAAAACTGATTTGTATATAACTAATATGGAGTCGAGAATCAAAACCCTGATCGTAGTACGCGGAAGGCCGCGATCTTGTCGACCGGCTCGACGCCTCCAGTGACGCTGACCGCCCCGAATCCCGGAAACGACGATGTGCGCCACATCGTGCTCAGGATGATCGACGGCAGGCATTGGACGGCGATTACAACCAAACGCGGCAAGCGCATCCGCATCATATCCGTGCGCCGATCGCGCAAGAACAAGGAGGCATGCCATGAAAGCAAAAAATGATGCCAAGGCGATCACCAGCGACCAGCTTGAGGAGATGTTCGACAACGGCGACGACATCCTCAGCTATGTCGATCTCGGCAATCCCGTAGTCGAACATCATCCCCCGCTGGAGAAGCGAATCACGCTGACGATGCCCGCATGGATGGTCAGCGAACTGGACGAGGAAGCCGCCGAGCTGGCAATCAGCCGCAACGCCGTCGTCAATACATGGGTCGCCGACCGGTTGCGCACCATGCGACGTCGCGAAAACGCCCACGCCTGACCCATATACCATTGAGGCCCATGGTTCAAATCCATGCCAAATAGAAGGCTAGGAATTACAAGATTCCTAGCCTTCCTGTTCTATTGCGCCTTTCTCAAGTGCCTCAAACCATCCCCCGGTCTCGCTAGACAACCTTCGCCAGCGGCAGCGTCAGCGACGGGATCGGCGGCGGAAGGCCAGGGCACCGATGGCGGCCGCGGCGGCTCCGGATCCGACGACGATGATGGCGACGACCCCCGCACCGGTATGAGACAGCACCGGCTTCTCGGGCTCTGGATCCGCCTTCGGCTCAGCGGGTGGATCATCAGGCGCTTCGACGGTTACGGTCTCCCCTTCGACGCCGAGCTCATGCGAAACCAGCACATCACCGTCACGCGAGCGAAGCGACGCTCTCCAATACACCAGTCCCGCCTTCGGCGAGCGCACCTGCGGACTGGCGATCGTCTGCTCGAACAGCGTATGGTCCACTTCGGCGCGGGCCTCGTCAAGCAGCACGCCGTTCATGCCGGGCACCGCCCCTTCCTCCACCGCCTCGTACGCCGTGAACGTCACATAGGCCCCTTCGGGCACATCGCCCACAATCCGCGCCGTATCGCGGAACGGCTCATCGACCCGCACAATGCCCGGCTCCACCTGCGTGGTCAGCGCCGGCTTGCGCGGCCGTTCCACATCCCATATGCGCACGCGCTCCCACGCGTCATCGTATGCGCTGGACGCCGGCATCACCCGGTCATCGCCGTCGAAGCTCCAAACGAACACGTACCATCCGTGCGATTCGGCCACGATGTGCACCGGATCGCCATGAGCGTCCGGCGCCCCGGCGCCCACTCGGATACGCCCGTTGACCGCCGGATAATCCCACACGCCAATCAACCGGTGATTGCTGCCCTCGGCCGGCGGCGTCTCCCCCTGAGGCCGGTACGCCTCGTCGCCGGCGGAATCATTCGGATCGCCCGCCCACCACACGCTCACCTGCGCCATCGCCCGGTCAGCGCCGATGCCAAGCTTGACATTGCCGCCAAAGGATCCGTGATCATCGGGGAATCCGTCGACCGTAATGGTGTCGCTCAGTTCGGAACCAACCACGCCGGTATGCTCCGTGACCGTGGATTCCACACTCACCCGAGCACGGTTCGAATTCGTCTCCGTGTATTCCAGGAACCCGCTGACCACATCCTTACCTATATATTGTCGCGCAGTATCGCTCAACTTCTCGACTTCGAACGCCCACACCCATGTGCCGAATCCTCCACCTCGCGGCGCCTCATACGCTGCGTCGCCGCCCGGCTCGGCCGTTGCTCTCACGTCCACGCGCTGCCCGGGAGCAGTGAACGACGCCTCGCCATAAGCGGACGGCCGGAATCCCATTGTGCCCAGCCTTGCGATGAACTCCTTCGCCGTCTCGTCGGCACCAGGCATGACCGGCTCGGACAGATCGCCCACGCCGAGCCCGTCGAAATACCATCCGGACGCCCGCAACTCCAATCCGGACGCCCAGGAATCGCCGTCATCCACCCCGGACGTGACGGTATCCACGACCGGCTGCCCGGCGTCGACCACCTTGGCCGCGACGGCGGTGCCCAGTGTGGGCACGAACTCCTTGCGGACCGAGAAATTCACCGCCTTGCCGCTCACCTGCGAAGAGCCGCCGTAACGCACCAGATCCTGACCTCCCGCGACTGCGAACACGTCCACCTGCTTGCGGTCATATGCCACACTCGCCTTCACTTCACCCTCGCCGGTCGCCTTCCACGAGTACACGATCGGCTCCGCCCCGGATATCCCGGTCACCGTCGCGCTCCCGTTCGCGAACACCGCCGGACCGTTCAGCGTCGCGGCGTATTTGATCCCGGCGATCGTCTTCCCCTGCGCATTGGTCACCGACACCGTGACGCGCCCGGTCCGCGTGCCTTCGGCGTATGTACGCGTCACCGTCGCATTCGCCGGGGCGTTGGATCCCGCCTCCTCCCACATCTGCTCTACCTTGCGCCGCAGCGTCGGATTGTCGCGCATGACGGACACGCGCCGGGATTTCCACGTGTCCGGCTTCAGGTCCAGCAGATCATGGGCCAGCACCGCGATCGCCGCATGCTCCGCGGCCGTCCCGTCGCGATAATGGTCCATCAGCCAGCCGAGCCGGCGCGCGGTGTCGTCGTCACGCAGCTTGACGCTCTCCCCCAGCTGGTATTCGACGCGTTCGCCAGACTCGATGCAGTAATAGTTGTTCGTCGAATCCTTCGCCATGACGCCGATGACCTGCTCGCCGCCATGCTCATAGCGCAGAAACGTGCCGGCATCCGCCCTGCTCAACGTCACCGCCGCGGCCGGCATGGCGGCAAACACCAGCGAGGCCACCAATGCGAGAGCCATGACGGCCGCGACCCCCAGCGCGGACTGACATCGCCTGAATACAACCATGTTCATGATATTCCCTTCCTGAAATCCCGCCGCGTCCACGATGGGCGGTTGATGACACCATGCCACGCCGGACGCCGTCGGCCACCGGATTTCAGGCAATGTGGTCGAAGGCTATCCCCCTTCGGCGTGTTGTGGATAACTCCCCACGACAGTTATCCACATTTGGCGGTTCTCGGCATATAAGACAGGGGGTTATCCACAATCGCCCATTGGCCATCAGCCGTATACAATGGGCGGTATGGCAGAAGAAAAGAAAGGCGCGTCAGCGCTTAGCAGTAGTTCATCTCGATCAGCCACATCGCATTCGGACGACAAGACCGAAGCGAAATCCGCAACCCGTCACACTTCGTCGGGCAAGCAGTCCACATCACGTACCACCTCGACGCGCAAGCGCACGACGGCCAAGACGCCTCGCGCCTCCAGAACGACGAAAGCCGCCACTGCGGCCGCCGTCGCCAACGGTGAGGTCCCCGCGCAGTCCATTCCCGTCGCAGACCCGTCGCAGTTCGGACGCATCGCCGTCATGGACGTGACGCCGAACGAGGAATCCGGCCGTTTCCCCGCCCGTGTCGAGCTGGGCGAACCGTTCAAGGTCACCGCGCAGGTCTTCATCGAAGGCCGCACCAAAGTCGGTGCCACCGCCATCGTGCGCAACCACCGCGGCAAGGAGATGCAGCGTCTGCCGATGACCTGCACCAACCCCGGCCTCGACCGCTGGGAGGTCATGCTCACCTGCGGCGAGCACAGCGACGTCAAGCCGTGGCAGCCCGAATTCGCCGCCATCAAGCGCCAGCTGGGCGAATGGAGCGTCACCATCGAAGGATGGGAGGACACCTACAAGTCCTGGCTGCATGACGCGGCCATCAAAGTCAAGGTCAACGACGACGTCGAGAACGCCCTCGAATCCGGCGCGCAATTGCTGGAACGCTGGGCGAAGACCGCCGACGCCAAGCTGAGCGCCGCGCAGCGCAAGACGCTCGTCGCCGCTGCCGCCACCATGAAGGACACATCGCTTACGCCCGAGGACCGTCTCGCCGCGGCGACCAGCGAACCGGTCGCCCAGCTGCATCTGACCAACCCGCTGCGCGACGGCGTCTCGCCCAGCCAGCCCCAGCGTTTCCTCGTGCAGCGTCCGGAATCCAGCTTCGCCGCATGGTACCAGTTCTTCCCGCGTTCCGAGGGCGCCTACGTCGACCCGGAGACCGGCAAGATCGTCCAGGGCACGCTCAAGACGTCGGTGTCCGGCCTGGAACGCGCCAAGGCCGAAGGCTTCGACATCGTGTACTTGCCGCCGATCTTCCCGATCGGCAAGACGAACCGCAAGGGACGCAACAACGCGCTGGAGGCCGGTCCCGACGATCCGGGCTCGCCGTTCGGCATCGGTTCCGAGCTGGGTGGGCATGACACCGTCGACCCGCTGCTCGGCAACATGGACGATTTCAAGGCGCTCGTCGCCAAGGCCCACGAGCTGGGTCTGGAAATCGCGCTCGACTTCGCGCTGCAGTGCTCGCCCGACCACCCGTGGGTCAAGCAGCACCCGGATTGGTTCCGCCACAAGCCGGACGGCTCCATCGCCTTCGCGGAGAACCCGCCGAAGAAGTATCAGGACATCTACCCGATCGACTTCAACGCCGACATGCCCGGCATCGAGAAGGAAGTCGAGCGTGTTCTCGAACTGTGGATCAACGCCGGCGTGACGATCTTCCGCATCGACAACCCCCACACCAAGCCGGTGCGCTTCTGGCAGGACGTCATCGCGGCGGTCACCAAGAAGCACCCGGAGATCCTGTTCCTGGCCGAGGCGTTCACCCGCCCAGGCATGATGCGCGCGCTGAGCTACGTTGGATTCACGCAGTCGCACTGCTACTTCCCGTGGCGCAACACCAAGGAGGAGCTGGGCAAGTACCTGGAGACCACGAACGGCGACGACGGCTACTACCAGCACAACACGTTCTGGCCCACCACGCCGGACATCCTCACCGCCTACGTGCGCGACAACGGCATCGCCGGCCACGCTGTGCGCGCGGTGCTCGCCGCGATGGGCAGCCCGAGCTGGGGCATCTACAACGGCTTCGAGCTGATCGAGAACAAGCAGCGCCCCGGTTTCGAGGAGCAGATCGACAACGAGAAGTACGAGGTCAAGGTGCGCGACTGGTCGGCCGCCGACAAGTACGGCATCGCCGAGCTGCTGACCAACCTAAACCGCGTCCGCCGCGAGCATCCGAAGGCGTTCAGCTACCACAACCTGACGGTGCTGGAATCCTCCGACCCGAACATCCTCGCATTCGCCCGCCACACACCGGCCGAGCTGACCGGCACCGACAAGCCGGAGACGCTGATCGTGGTGGTGAACCTGGACGGTCACGAGGCGCATCAGGCCATGGTGCATCTGGAGCTGCCCGACTACGGCATCGATCCGAAGTGGGGTGCGCACATACACGACGAGCTGACCGGCCGCGACTTCGCGTGGAGCTGGGACAACTTCGTCTCGCTGGCACCGTGGGCCGATGTGGCGCACATCTTCACCGTGGTGTATGAGGACTGAGAACGCATGAGGGACGCGCGGCCGGCAGGCTGACCGTTTCGGTGATGGGGCCCGTCGTTTCGGCGAGGGCCCCATCTGCGTTTTTGGGCGAAATCGTGGCGCTTCCGGCGTACGACGGGGTATTGTGGAGTGTGATTATGTCAATCGACTCTAAGGAGCAATATCATGGCAGAAACGTTCAACGTTCTCGTTGAAATCCCGCGTGGTTCCAAGAACAAGTACGAAGTCGACCAGGAGACCGGCCGCATCACCCTGGACCGTGAGCTGTTCACCGCCATGGGCTACCCGGACGACTACGGCTACATCGAAGGCACGCTCGGCGAGGACGGCGATCCGCTGGACGCGCTGGTGATGGTCAAGAACTCCGTGTTCCCGGGCTGCGTCATCGAGTGCCGCGCCGTCGGTCTGTACCACATGGAAGACGAAGAGGGCGGCGACGACAAGGTGCTGTGCGTGCCCGCCGACGTGCGCTACGACGACATCAAGGACGTCAACGACGTCAACGAGTACCACCTCAAGGAGATCAAGCACTTCTTCGAGCAGTACAAGGCCCTGGAACCCAACAAGGAAGTCCTCCCCGGCGACTACTGGACCGGTGCGGACGTTGCCGAGAAGGAAATCAAGGAGGCGCGTGAGCGTCTCGCGAACGCGTCGAAGTGATTTGCTTCAGGACAGCCCGGTGGGCTGTCCGGCGGCAACGTGCGAGGACGCGACAGCGACCGAGCCAACCATGAGCCGGCCGAAGGCCGTCCTCAATTGCAGGACCGTTGCCGAGAAGGAAATCAAGGAGGCGCGTGAGCGTCTCGCGAACGCATCGAAGTGATTTGCTTCGCTTCCGCCTCCGCTGGCGGGGGCTGTCAGCCATCGGCTGACTGGGGGTGGTAACTCTGGCTTAAGTGCCACGACCACCCCCAGTCGCTCCGCGACAGCCCCCGCCAGCGGGGGCATTATATTATCTTATCGACCACAGCTTTCTGGCTCGCCTACAAACAGATTCCGCTGTTTGCTTCACGGCTCGTCCCGCCAGCGGGGCGATGTTGTGTTACAGTAGTGCCTTGTAGTTTTCACGACTTGCGAACAGCATTCGCTTGGATTCAAAGCCGGCTTGCTGGCCCGGCAGTTCTCAAAGTCCGTGCCCCCTAGGCGTAGGCGGTTTATCCGTCGAGGCCCATCCCCCGGGGAAGCCGGCGGGATGAACCTTCATGTTCCAGCTATGATTGAGATACTGCTTATTTCCGTATCCGTCGCCATGGACGCTTTCGCCGTCTCGATCGGAAAGGGGTTGACCGTCACGCGCGTGCGGCCGGTCGACGTCATCAAGACCGCATTGTGGTTCGGCGGCTTCCAGGCATTGTTCCCGCTTCTGGGCTTTTTCGCGGCCAACACGTTCAGCAAATACGTCACCGCGGTTGATCATTGGATCATTTTCGCGCTGCTCGCGTTCATCGGCGGCAACATGATCCGCGAGGCGTTCGGCGAGGAAGAGGAGAACAGCCGGGAGACGGCCCAGTTCGACTGGCGCCATATGCTGCCGCTCGCGGTGGCGTGTAGCATCGATGCGTTCGCCGTCGGCGTGAGCTTCGCATTCATGCAGGTCAACATCTGGTTTTCGGTGATCGTCATCGGCGTGGTGACCGGCGCGTTCTCCGCTGCCGGCCTGTATATCGGCCGCGTGTTTGGCGCACGCTGGCAGAAGCCGGCGCAGATCGCCGGCGGTGCCGTGCTCGTGCTCATCGGTCTTAAGGTGCTGCTTGAGCACCTTGGCTTCATAGCATGGTAACGCAACGAGACTGAAAATATGCGGCTGTCAGCGTCCGTGTTCGGGACTTTCCGTGTTTGGATATTGCCGGGACGATGAGGCCATCGTCTTGCCGGGGCGGATTTCGTCGTGGTGCCCAAGGGGACATGTCTTCCCCGCGTGTGCGTCATTGCGCGCAGCCGAGGTCCTCGACCCAGGCTCCTCCATGCGAGCCGGTCGCCGGAGGGCGGTCCGTGGCGACCGTCTCGATCAGACCGCTCATGATGGCGACCCTTCGCCGACGAACTCCACCGCCCGCAAGAAAGAAGCGCGTTGGCTGAATGACGGGTACGGACTCCCCGCATCGCATACTGGCGAAGACCAATATTCCCCGCCGAAGAAAACCGTCAAATATCAGAAGATCAGCTGCATGACGAATGACGCGGCGAACACGAGCAGACCGCTGAGCATCACCGGCAGCAGCCCGATACCCAGCCACGGCGCCGGAGCAGCCGGATCCGGATCCGCCTCGCGGCTCCACGACACCGAGCATACGGCGAACAGCACCGCCACTACCACGAACGCCGCGGCCACGATGATGAATCTCGTCAGCAGCCCGTTATCCGGCGACGCGGAGCCCATGTCGATGAGATCGGGCACAAAACACCATCCCGCGGCGCTGACGGAGACCACGGCCCCCGTCATGCAGTGCGACAGCGCGCGAATCAGGTGGCTGCGCTCCGCGCGCACCATCTGCCGGCCGAACGCGATGATCGTCGCCGCGATCAGCAGTATCGCGAAGCACGCCGCCCAACGCACCAGCTGATACATCACCAGACGTCCATCATCCGCAAGACGCCCGCCCTCGTACGCGGGGTAAAACAGCTGGCTGGCCAACGACGTCCGCGCGCACAGAATCGACAGCACGCCCGCAACCGCGCCAATCAGGCGGTCGGCAATGCCGGCACGGAACGGCCACCCAACCTGGAATAGCACGAGCAGCACCACGGCGAGCGCGATCGCAACCCCTTGCGCCACACCGCCCTGGTTCCCGAACGTGAACTCCAGCACGCCCGTCACGCCGAATAGCACCACGTATGCCACCGCCTGAACCGCAAGTACGCGGCCAACCGAGCTTCCGGTACGCTGTTCGCCGTCGCCCATCGTCATCACACTCCACAAATCGCAATCCGCGGCAGCCTCGCGACCGCCATTCCACTAACTCTAGCCTAGCGTCGGCTGTCCACATTATGCGCCTACAATATGACCACTAACCATATGGGTACTACGGTTATCCATATTCAGGAAAGGGGAAGCGGTTGACTGATTTGACGCTGATGACATTCGCGGACGACCCTGCCACCGTGCTTCCCTCACTTGCACTGCTGTCCCACCGCGTGCGCGTGCTGCCGATGGACGCCGCAAGCCTGGTGAAGATGCCGGAGAACACCGTGCTCTTCCTCGACGCCCGGGATGACCTCGCCACGGCGAAGACGCTGTGCCGGCTGATTCACGCTTCCGGCCTGGCCACGCCGATCGTGCTGATCCTCACCGAGGGCGGGTTCACCGTCGTCAACTCGCAGTGGGGCATCGCCGATGTGGTGGTGGCCTCCGCTTCACCCGCCGAGGTGGAGGGGCGCCTGCGACTGGTGTCGGAACGCGGCAATGCGCCGATCACAGGCGCCAGCACCACGGACGATTCGGAGCGCACCGAGGATGGCCAGATCCGTTCCGGCGATCTCGTGGTGGATACCAACGGCTACACGGCATCGCTGCACGGCAGGCCCATCGATCTGGCGTACAAGGAATTCGAACTGCTGAAGTATCTGGTGCAGCATCCCGGCCGTGTGTTCACGCGCGCGCAGCTCCTGCAGGAGGTGTGGGGATACGACTATTACGGCGGCACCCGTACCGTCGACGTGCACATCCGTCGCCTGCGCGCCAAGCTGGGCGGCGAATACGAACATCTGATCGGTACCGTGCGCAACGTCGGCTACCGTTTCGACCCGCCCGAGGGCGAGGGAGACAAGTCACTCGCGGCTCCGACGGCTTCCGACGACACTGACGCCAACGCCCAGTAAGACCGGCGCATCATGCCACGCGAATCCAAACGGGCACGCATCCAGCGGATGCACGAGGAGTACGCATTGCTCGTCGAGGCGTTCCCGCACCCGAAATGCGCCTTGGATTTCACTTCTCCCCTGCAATTGCTGATAGCCACCGTGCTCAGCGCCCAGACGACCGACAAGCGGGTGAACACCGTCACGCCCGAGCTGTTCTCGCGTTTCCCCGATGCCGCATCCCTGGCCGCAGCGAATCCGCAGGACGTCGAAGACATCATCCACCCGCTCGGCTTCTACCGTTCCAAGACCAAGCATCTGCTGGGATTGGCCGTAGTGCTGCGTGACCGTTTCGGTGGCGAGGTCCCCGATACGATGGACTCGCTGGTGACGTTGCCCGGCGTCGGCCGCAAGACGGCCAACGTGGTGTTGGGCAACGCGTTCGGCGTGCCCGGATTCCCCGTCGATACGCATGTGATCCGCGTGACGGGACGGCTGCGCTGGCGCGGCGACTGGAACTCGTCCAGTCCAGATCCGGTGCATATCGAGCGGGAGATCTGCTCGTATTTCGAGCCGTCGCAGTGGACCGACCTGTCGCACCGGCTGATTCTGCATGGACGCGCCACCTGTCACGCGCGCAAACCCGATTGCGCGGTGTGTCCACTTCATGACACCTGCCCGAGCTCACTGATATAGACCAAGCGGACGGACCCGGCCGGTATCCCACGCATCAGGGATCCCCCGTCGACCCGTTTACCCCGGGCATTACACTCGGAGCCATGCAGCACAGCGCACGGCATACCTCCATCAGCAGTTCGGCGAAGTCCGCCATCATCTTTGTCATCGTCGCGGGGGTGCTCGGCTGCGCCGTCTGGCTGGGCTGGTCCCTGCTGCACCGCAGATACACGCTGCCCACCTTCAGCGGCCTGCAATCAAGCGTCAAGGTGAGCGTCGGCATCACCGGCGCCCCGGAATCATTGGATATCCGGACAACCGACGACGATTCGCTCGACCGCGTCCTTCTCGGCAACGTCTATGAGACGCTGCTGAAGCGCGATGACAACAACAAGATCCAGCCGTCGCTCGCCTCCTCGTGGAAGGTGTCCGAAGACGGCACCACCTACCGCTTCAACCTGCGCAGCGGCGCGACGTTCGCCGACGGCACCACGATCACCTCGTCCGACGCCGTATGGTCCCTGCAGCAGATCATCACCAAGAAGTATGTCGGCAGCGACGAACTGTCCGCGCTGTCCAACGTGGAGTCGGACGGCAACAGCACGCTGGTGCTGCGGCTTCGCGAACCCGACCCGCGGCTGCTCGCCAAGCTCACCACGCGCATCGGCATCGTCTACAACCAGCGTGAGAACATCGACTACGCAAAGCAGGCCAGCGGGTCCGGACCGTTCACCGTCTCCCAATGGCAATCCGGCAAGCAGCTGACGCTGAGCCGCAACGACCACTATTGGGGTAGCAAGTCCAAGGCCAAGACCGTCACCGTCAACTTCGCGGCCGACACCACGGAGCTGGCCAAGGCTCTGAACAACGGCCAGATCGACGCGGCCGTCGCGCTGGATCAGTCCGCCGCCGACGCGGTGAAAGATGACGGCATCGTCAAGAAGCAGGGCGTCAGCAACCGCAAGGTCGTGCTCGCCTTCAGCAACAACACGCAGTCCATCCTTTCCGACAAGCGGTTCCGGCAGGCAGTGCGCTACCTCATCGACAAGAACGCGATGACCGAGGCGCTGGGCGGCGGCACGGTCATGACCGGGCCGCTGTCACCGCTCGACGACGGATATCAGAAGACGGATGAGACGTTCGGCCACGACATCGGCAAAGGCAACGACCTGATCAAATACTTCCGTTTCCGCGTCTCCAGACGACCGCTGACCTTCGTCTATCCGAAGGAATACGGCCCCCAGATCGGCGAACAGGTCAAGCAGACGATGTACGCCGAACCCGCGTATTCGGACGTGTCCGTGTCGATGGTCGACGATGCCACATGGAGCAAGACCGTGACGCAGGACCGCCAATACGACTTCACGATCTACGAGACCGACGGCGAGGACGATCTGGACCTCCTGATGGACAGCAACTCGTACATCGGCTTCGTCAGCACCGACTCGCAGAGCGCGTGGAGCAAGGCGCTGAAATCCTTCAGCAGCGACGACTACGCGAAGAACTTCCAGTCGTTCATCGGCACGCTCGACGACGATTCGCCGGTGGACTGGATCTGCACGCGCAAGCCGATCAGCGCGTACCGCAGCAACATCACCGGAGTGCCCGTCAACATGACCTACACGCAGCTGCCGCTCGCCGATATGACCACCACGGACTGATTCGGGGGTCCATGCGCCCGGACCCGCCCGCCGGCGGACGCAGCCGCGCGGCTGTTGTCACGATTGCTTTCTAGACTGTCGCTTATGACCGAAGAGCAGGATAACAGCATCATCAAGGCACACCTCACCCCGTTGCCCGACAAGGTCGGCGTCGACGGGCTCGAAGACAAGTGGCGCGGCGAATGGGACGAGGACGGAGTCTACAAGTTCCAGGGAACCCGCGACCGCAAGGCCGTCTATTCCATCGACACCCCGCCGCCCACCGTATCCGGCCATCTGCATGTCGGCCACGTGTTCAGCTACACGCACACCGACGTGATCGCGCGATTCAAGCGCATGCAAGGCTATGACGTGTTCTATCCGATGGGCTGGGACGACAACGGCCTGCCCACCGAGCGCCGCGTGCAGAACTACTACGGCGTGCGCGTGGACACGTCGCTCAAGTACGATCCTGATTTCAAGCCGCCGTTCGAGGGCACCGACGGCAAGAAGATCGACGCCAAGGATCAGGTGCCGGTCTCGCGCAAGAACTTCATCGAGCTGTGCGAGAAGCTCACCGCCCAGGACGAGAAGCAGTTCGAGGCGCTATGGCGTTCCCTCGGCCTGTCGATCGACTGGTCGCAGACCTACCACACCATCGGCGAGCACCCGCAGCGCGTGGCGCAGAAGGCGTTCCTGCGCAACCTCGCGCGCGGCGAGGCGTATCAGCAGGACGCGCCCGGCCTGTGGGACGTGACGTTCCAGACCGCCGTGGCCCAGGCCGAGCTGGAAAGCCGCGAATACCCCGGCTTCTACCACAAGGTCGCCTTCCGTTTCGAGGACGGCACGCCGATCTACATCGAGACCACCCGTCCCGAGCTGCTCGCGGCCTGCACCTCGCTGATCGCGAACCCGAACGACGAGCGTTACAAGCAGTATTTCGGCCAGTCCGTGTACTCCCCGCTGTTCAAGGTCAAGGTGCCGATCCTCGCGCACCCGGCCGCCGAGATGGACAAGGGCGCCGGCATCGCGATGTGCTGCACCTTCGGTGACGTGACCGATGTCGAGTGGTGGCGCGACCTGAAGCTGCCGACCCGCCCGATCATCCAGCGCAACGGCCGCATCGTCATGGACACCCCGGATTGGATCACCGACCCGGCCGGCCGTGAGATGTTCGCCGCGACCGCCGGCAAGACCACGTTCTCCGCCCGCAAGATCATCGTCGACGCGCTGCGCGAGGCCGGCGACCTGGACGGCGAGCCGACCCCGACCAAGCGTATGACGAACTTCTATGAGAAGGGCGACAAGCCGCTGGAGATCGTCACCTCCCGTCAGTGGTACCTGAAGAACGGCGGCACCGACGCCAAACTGAACGCCGAGCTGATCGAGCGCGGCAAGGAGCTCAACTTCCACCCCGATTTCATGCGCGTGCGCTACGAGAACTGGGTGCATGGCCTCAACGGCGACTGGCTGATCTCCCGCCAGCGCTTCTTCGGCGTGCCGTTCCCGCTGTGGTACCCGGTCAAGGCTTCCGGCGAGCCGGATTACGATCATCCGATCACTCCGAGCGAGGACCGTCTGCCGATCGACCCGACCAATGACGTGCCGGAAGGCTACGACGAATCCCAGCGCGATGTGCCCGGCGGCTTCACCGCCGAGCCGGACATCATGGACACGTGGGCGACGTCCTCGCTCACCCCGCAGATCGTGACCCGCTGGGAGGAGCCGGACGAGGCTTCCAAGGCGCTGTTCAAGGCCACGTTCCCGATGGATCTGCGTCCGCAGGGTCAGGACATCATCCGCACCTGGCTGTTCTCGACCGTGGATCGCGCCCATCTGGAGAACAAGTGCCTGCCGTGGGCGCATGCCACGCTGTCGGGCTGGATCCTGGACCCCGACCACAAGAAGATGTCGAAGTCCAAGGGCAACGTCGTCGTGCCGAACAAGCCGATCGAGCAGTTCGGCGCCGACGCGGTGCGCTACTGGGCCGCCGCGGCCCGTCTCGGCCTCGACGCCACGTATGACGAAGGCCAGATGAAGATCGGCCGCCGTCTTGCGATCAAGCTGCTCAACGCCTCGAAGTTCGCGCTGGCCATCGGTCGCGAGGACGAGAACCATCATGTGGGCGAGACGGCCGACGCCACCTGGAACCCGGCCGACGTGACCGAGCCGCTCGACCGCGCCGTGATGGCGAAGCTGGCGCTGGTGATCCGCCAGGCCACCGACGCGCTGAACGCCTACGAGCATTCCAAGGCGCTGGAAGTCATCGAGAGCTTCTTCTGGCAGTTCTGCGACGACTACATCGAACTGGTCAAGAACCGCGCGTACGGCACTGCCGACGCGCACGGCAAGGTGCCGAGCGACGCGGCCGTGAAGTCCGCGCGCACGACGCTGGGCCTAGGCCTGGACGCCTTCGCGCGCCTGCTGGCCCCGTACCTGCCGTTCGCCACCGAAGAGGTGTGGAGCTGGATGCACACCGGCGAGGGGTCCGTGCACCGCGCCGCCTGGCCGAAGGCCGACATCTATGCCGCAGCAGCCACCGGTGCCTCCCCGGAGACGCTGGCTTGGGCCGGCAAGGCCGTCGAGCAGCTGCGCAAGATCAAGTCCGAGGCCAAGGTCTCGATGAAGACCCCGATCCTGTCGGTGACGCTGGCCGCCGTCAAGGACGGCATCGACGCCATCAAGTCCGCTCTGGACGACGTGGCGCAGGCCGGCCGCGTGATCGGCAAGTTCGATCTCGCCGAAAAGCACGCCGAGGAGGCCGCGGCCGAAGGCGAGGGCGACGATACCGTCGTCATCGATGCCAGCGAGCTCGGTGAGCCGCCGGCGAAGAAGGCCAAGAAGTAACCTGCTTCTCACGAACGGAAACGGCCCCCTCGGATCCACGAGGGGGCCGTTTTGCATCCACGGCATCGTGACGGCGGCATGCCGGCCGTGCGCCGTATGCCGCGCACCCGTCACACGGCTGGCATGATGATCAGCAGACGCAGATCCTCGGTATGCCGGTTCCAGTCGGATAGCACGTCGTAACTGTGCCGCCCGTCGGCGATGCAGTGGTCGGAGTATGCGTTGGCACCGTCGCACGACAACCGTCTCAACGCGGCAGCGAGACGCGCGACCGGTTTGCCGTCGACGGCCGCGCTGCCGCCGCCGCTGCCGGCCAACGATTGCGCGGCCTGAACCAGCATGTCGGAGACGTCACCAATCGCCACTGTCTCGTCGATGAGCTCAGACGACGTGCTCTGCAACGGCGATCTGGGGTTCATGCCGGCGATGCCGTATACTGGCGAGAACTTCGGAACCGACGCCGACTTCGAACCGGATGCCGTGCCCGTCGCCGAAGACGAGCCGCTGCCGCTGGCGTTTCCATCCTTGCCGTCGCCGCTATCCTTGTTGCCGCCCTTGCCGTCGCTCTTGGCAGCGCCGCCGAGCATGCCCAGGCCGCTGGCGTTGCCCATCACGTCGCCGATACTCATGCTTGACTGTGAGTCGTCATCGGTCTTGCCACTGGCCAACGCCTGCGCCTTGCGCTCGGCCTCCTCACGCTCCTGCTTGCTGACGGCGGCCAGCCGCTTGCGCTCGGCCTTCGCCGCCATCGACGTCGTGTCGGAACCGGCCCATCCGTAACGCACCCGGCCCGCAGCCGCATCGCCGCCTTGCGCATCGCCGGTGGAGGCGGTGCTGGTCAGTGCGCCGGCGAACTGTATGCTGATCTGTTGCAATGCGTTCGCCGCGCCCGTATGTTCGGATGCCGCCGCCAAGGCGTCCATCGCCGACTGCACTTTTTGATTGTCGTCCTGAAGGTCGGCGCTGGTGGAGAACTCCTCGTTGGCGGCGTCAATCGCCTGTTGCTGATACCGCGCGGCTCCCGCCGACGTGCCTCCGGTCAGCTCGCTCAGATGCTTGGTGTACACGTCGGTGTAGGCCATCGAATAGGGGATCATCGCGTTGGACAGCTGGCTCTGCCCGGCCTTGTACGCCGTTGCGCCCTCGGTGGACTCCTGGGCCATGGTCTGGCTGATCTCATCGGCGAGTCCCGACGTGCCGCGCTGACGGATGCGCTGAATCAGGTCGTCTATGGCATGTACTGCGCCGTCGTGCTCATGCGCGGCACTGACCGCGTTGACCGCGTTGGCGAGGTCGGTGACCGCCTGCGCCATCGGGGTGTCGCCGGTCAGTTCGCCGGCTGTGCCGATCAGCGCCTGCATCTGCGTGGATGAGCCGATGCTGCCGGACAGATGGGTCGTGTACGACCCCACGTAATGCGCCATATACGACGAGAACGCAGCCTTGTGCGCTGCGGTTTTCTCCTTGATCGCCTTCTCGCCGAGCTTCTGCTCGCGATCGCGCATGGCGGTCAGCTGTTCGATTAGTTTGCGGTCCGACGCGGAACCGGTGACGACCAGCGTGTTGACCAGTGCGTCAGCACGGTCGGAGACAGCCGTGACCTCGTCGACGAACGACGCCGTGTCATCGGCCTGCACGGTCACGAACGCCAGTTGGCTCATCGAGAAGTTCTTCGCGTTCATATAGCAGTCGAACACCGTGCGTTTGCCGGGCTCCCCGACGCCGCTGACAAGCATGTCGGATCCTTGCGTCGTCAGCGTCATGCCGTCTCCGACGGTGATATCGTCGGAGACGGAAGACGGTACGGTGAACGCCACCACGGGAATGCTGTTCTCCGCGTAGCCGTTGGACACGGCCGCATTGGGCTCCACGGTGATACGGATATCGACCAGTCCGCTGGCACCGGCGATCTGGGACGGCTTCACCTGCGGGCCGTTCAGGCCGTAGGCGATGCTGACCGACCACGGCAACACGCGTTGCCCGGCCTTCATCCGCTCCTGTGTGGTCTTGCCGGTTTCCACAGCCTTGTATTCCGCCGCGAGCATGGAACCGTCACCGCTGTTGCCGGCCACGTAGTCGACGATATCGCCGCCGCGGGAGACCGTGAACTGGTTGGTGACGTACAGGCGTCCCGGAACCCCGTCCGAGTTGGCGAGAGACATGACATTCTGCGTCTTGGAATACCCGGCATCTCCTTCGGCCGGATTGGCACCGGCCGTGACCGGCCCGCCCGCTGAAGGGGCCAGAGTCAGGGCCAGCGTGGCGGCAGCCGCCAGGCTTCGCGTCATCACCCCGGTCATATGCGCCATCGTCGCTCCCCCTTTCATTCATCATCACGCGGCCCGCATGCCGAATACAGGCATGCATATGCACGCCACCGACGATGCGGGCAGAGCGGCAAATCTCCGCCGATCAGGCGAACACGTCGAGCACGCCGGGATCCCCTCCCGCGTCGGCGATGCGCTGATGCCGCTTCTTGGCCTCGGCCACCACGAATTCCCGATACATTTCCGCGATGTCGGGATCGAGTCCGGCGTCGATGGCGATGCGGTGCAGCCGTTCGATCTGGTAGTCCTCGCGCTTGTAATCCGCCGGCGCGAATCCGGCCCGCGCCTTGAGTACGCCCACCTGGGACGTGTACTTGAACCGCTCCGCGAGCAAGGAGACGATGGCCGTGTCCACATTGTCGATGGACTGCCTGAGCGCCTTGATCTTGGCCACGGTGACCGCGGTCTGCGGGTCATGCCGTGCGGTGTCGGCGTCGATGACGGTTTCGGATCCGCCGCCTCCCACCTCGCGGGATGACGGCTTCGCCCAATCGCTGTTCTCGGGTTCACTCATACTGCCTACCATAGCGCGTGGGCCGAACCCGGGCCGTCGGCTATTCCTCAACGATGGAACGATATGGTCAATGCCGGCCGGGATGTCTAACGCCTACGGCGAATGGCATCCGTCAGAAATACGTCTGCAGGATCACCGTGCTTTCGGTGCTGACCGGCACCGTCCGATGGATGCGGTTCAGCAGTTCCTCCAGTTTGCTGGGTGACGACACGCGAACCACCAGCATGAAGCTGGGCGCGCCGGCTATGGAGTAGCAGGACACCACGCCTTCCAGCTCATGCAGCTTGCCGGGGATATCGGCCTCCTGCGAGTAGTCCAGCGGCGTGACGGACACGAACGCGCTGATCGGCAGACCGCGCAGCTCATAGTCGAGCACCGCGCGATACCCCTTGATGACTCCTCGCTTCTCCAGCTTCTGCACGCGTGACTGCACCGCGGACACCGACAGGCCGGACAGCCGGGACAGCTGAGCCAGCGTGGCCCGCCCGTCCTCCTCCAACGCATCGAGGATGGACTCGTCCGTGGCGTCGAGCATGGCGGAGCCCTCCGGCCTGATCTCCACCTTGCGCGATGCCGCGTCCGGTTCCTCGTCATTGCGCGTATTCGCCTGTGCCATCACGTCCTCCCGGGTCATACGGTTCGCCGCAACCTGCATGTGGAGCGGTTCCGGCGCGAACTTGTCTGATGACAGCTTATCGCGATGTCAATCCAGTATTATTCCATTGATTTCTTACTGTTATTTACGAAATATATAGTAATAATTACTGTTTTTCAATGTACTACTGTATATTTTATATTCTTGTTCATGATTGAAAGGTGACACCATGTCCATGCCCGCACTTTCGCAGCACTCGCTCAGCGTCCCCCGTTCCGGCATCCGGGACGTATTCGACCGGGTCGAGCACGTGCCTGACGCAATCTCGCTGTGCGTGGGCGAACCCAGCGCCACCGCGGCGCCGCATATCGTGGAAGCCGCATGCCGATCGATCCGCGAAGGACACACCACATACACGAACGTGCTCGGCATCGAGCCGTTCCGCGAGGCCGTGGCGGCATACTCCGAAAAGGTGAAGGGGCTGCGCTACGACGTCGACACCGAGATACAGGCGGTCGACGGCGCGACCATCGGTCTGTTCCTGGCGATGAAGGCGCTGCTTGACGCCGGCGACGAAGTGATCCTTCCGTCGCCGTACTTCACCTCGTACGATGCGGAGGCCCTGATGTGCGGCGGAGTGCCGGTGCCCGTCGCGCTCAAACCGGAACACCAGATGCGGCTGAACGCCGACGATATCGAAGCAGCAATCACGCCGCGCACGAAGGCTGTTCTTCTCAACTCCCCCGGCAACCCGTCCGGAGCCGTCACGCCGCTATCCGAGCTGGAGCGCATCGCCGACGTCTGCATCCGGCATGACATCTGGGCGATCTCCGACGAGGTGTATCACCCGTTCGTCTTCGACGGCTCCGCGTCAATCGCGCCCTCCATCGCCGCCGTCGACGGCATGCACGAGCGCACGGTCGTCGTCGAGAGCCTGTCCAAGACCTACGCCATGACCGGCTGGCGCATCGGCTACCTGCTCGGCCCCGAGCCGCTGATTGAACAGACCAGCAAGCTCGCCGAGCTGATGCACTCATCGGTCAACTCGACGGCGCAATATGCCGCCGTGGCCGCGTTGACCGGCCCGCAGGAGCATGTCACGGCCATGCGCGAGGAATACCGCACCAAGCGGCAGATCGTGCTGGACGAGCTCGACGGCTGCACCGCGCTGCGCCTGATCGAGCCGCAGGGCGCGTTCTACGCGTTCGTGGACGTGCGAGCCTGCGGCATGGATTGCGACAGGTTCAGCCGTATGCTGCTGGACGAGGAGCGCGTCGCCGTGGTGCCGGGAACGGCCTTCGGCAGTGAGGGGGCCGGATTCGTGAGGCTTTCCTACGCCGGGGACAGGCGTGAGCTGCGCGAGGGCGTGCGACGGATGCGCGTGTTCGCCGAACGTCACGTCGACCCCGCGCTGGGCCGCCATACGCCCGGATACCATCATCTGCAGATCATGGCCTGAAAGCAGGCCGGATATAGACGGGAGCCCCCGCTTCAATGCCGAAGCGGGGGCTCCTCTCGTTCAGGCCGTCGTGCCGGAGCCCGGCAGACGGCAGCCGGATCAGTTGCCGTTGACCGGGTTGCTGTTGCTCTGCTGGATAATGGCGGCGAGGAAGTCGCGGTTCGTCGCGGTCTTCTTCAGGCGCGGCACCAGCGTCTGGTATGCCTGCTCGGGCTCCATGCCGCCAAGCAGACGGCGCAGACGATAAATAATCGGCAGTTCCTGCGGCGAGGTGATGAGCTCTTCGCGGCGGGTGCCGGAGGCGTTCACGTCGATGGCCGGGAACAGGCGCTTGTCGGCCAGCTCGCGGCTCAGACGCAGTTCCATGTTGCCGGTACCCTTGAACTCCTCGAAGATCACCTCGTCCATCTTGGAGCCGGTCTCCACCAGCGCGGAGGAGATGATGGTCAGCGAGCCGCCGTTTTCGATGTTGCGGGCGGCGCCGAAGAACTTCTTCGGCGGGTAGAGCGCCTGGGCGTCCACGCCACCGGACAGGATGCGGCCGGAGGCCGGCGCGGCGATGTTGTAGGCGCGGGCGAGACGGGTCATCGAGTCAAGCAACACCACCACGTCCTGACCGAGCTCCACGAGTCGCTTGGCGCGCTCGATGGCGAGCTCGGCGACGGTGGTGTGGTCGGAGGCCGGGCGGTCGAAGGTCGAGGAGATGACCTCGCCGGCCACGGTGCGCTCCATGTCGGTGACTTCTTCGGGGCGTTCGTCCACCAGCACGACCATCAGGTGCACTTCGGGGTTGTTCGTGGTGATCGCATTGGCGATGTTCTGCAGCGTGATCGTCTTTCCGGCCTTCGGCGGGGAGACGATCAGGCCGCGCTGGCCCTTGCCGATCGGGGAAACGATGTCCATGATGCGGCCGGTGAGCTTGTTCGGCGTGGTCTCCTGCTTGAGGCGCTCCTGCGGGTACAGCGGGGTGAGCTTGGCGAACTGCGGGCGGTTGGCCGCCTCTTCGACGCTCATGCCGTTGATGGTGTCGACGGACTGCAGCGGCACGAACTTCTGGCGCTGGTTGCGGCGGTCGCCCTCGCGCGGCGCGCGGATGGATCCGGTCACGGCGTCGCCCTTGCGCAGGCCGTACTTCTTGACCTGACCCATCGAGATGTACACGTCGTTCGGGCCGGGCAGGTAGCCGGAAGTGCGCACGAAGGCGTAGGAGTCGAGCACGTCGACGATGCCGGCGACCGGCACGAGATCGTCGCCGCCGTTGTCCTGATGGTCGGAGATGCGCACTTCGCGGGTGTCGCGATCATCGTAGTCGCGGCCGCCACGGTCGCGTCCGCGCATGCGGCGCTGGCGACGGTCGTTACCGCGGTCGCCACGGTCATTGCGATCGCCGCCGCGGTCGCCGCGATCGGTGCGGTCATTGCGGTCGGAACGGTCAGCGCGGTCGCTACGGTTGCGGCGGGTGAATTCGCGCTCGTCGTCATCGCGATTATCACGGTCATCACGGGTGCCGCGGACGGCGTCCGCATTGGCGTTCTGCACCGGAAGCGTGGCGAGAATATCGTCGAGGTCGCGGACGGTGTCGTTCTGCTGGTCGCGCTCGCGTGGTTCGATGGCACGGCGACGACGACGCATCATGCCGGAATCAGCCGCATCATCGCGATGACGCGGCTGATCGTCCGCCGGCGCGATGTCAAGTTCATCAAACAGATCGGCAGCCACCTGGCCCGCCTTTGCATCGTCGCGGGTGCGACGGCGAGGAGCCGCGGCGCGGTCGTCCTTGCTGTCGGATTCGGCGGCCTTCTGGTGGGATATACGCGGCGTGCGGGTCGAGGCTGCATCGGGCTCGGGCAGGGACGCGACCAGTCCGGCCACCGCGTCATCCGCCGCTGACACCGGTGCACTGCCCTTGGGTTCCGCCTTGGGAGCCTGTTCCGGAGTCTGCGCGGCCTGTGCAGCGGGCTGCGTCTGCTGGGTCGGCTTGCTTGCGGCGCCTTTCACCGGTCGCACGGTAACGCCCGCCGGCGCCTCGCCGCCTGATCGTGCAGCCTGCAGGGTGGCGACCAATTCCGGCTTGCGCATCGTCGACGTACCGCGCAGACCCATTTGCTTGGCGAGCTCCTTGAGCTCGATCAGCTTCATACCTTCAAGATTCTGGCTAGTTGCCACTCGTTTGCCTTTCCTTAGCAGACCGTATTGCACCGGTCCCTGCACTAAGAATGATTGCGGTCTTGCCGCTTTGAACGCCCGACGCACTCCATGCGTTTCGGACTTTCCATACTGTATAACGGGCTGGAGACCAATGCAAAAACGGACGCCGAGTCGCAGACATAAACAAATGCCCCCGCTAGCGGGGGCGATATCTGGTGTGGGTTACTTTTGTTCGTGGTAGGACTTATCCGTGTTCACGGACCACACGTTCTGCTTCGAGGTCTTGCCGGACTTGATGTTGGCGACGGCCTCGATGGCGGTGGCCATGGAGTGGTCCATGTTGTTGTAGCGGTGCTGGCCGTTGCGGCCGACGCAGTAAAGGTTGCCGAAGGAGTCGAGGTATTCGACGAGTTCGGACATCTGGGCATAGGTGTCGAAGTAGGCGGGATACGCCTTCTTGACACGTTCGCGATGGGAGTCGAGGACATCCTGCGGGCCGTTGATGACACGCATGCGGGTCAGTTCGGAAATGGCGAACTTGGTGGCCTCGGCGTCGGTCATGTTCCAGAAATCGTCACCCTCGTTGCAGAAGTATTCGAGGCCGATCCAGACGGTATCGTCGACATCCTTGACGAGGTAGGGGCTCCAGTTGTTGAAGATCTGGAGACGACCGACCTTGTAACCGGGATCCTGCACGTAGATCCAGCAATCGGGCACGATGGGCGGATTGCCGAGCGTGGGGATGTCGGTGGTGTTCTTGAGGCGCATGTGCTTGACGAGCAGTCCGACGGTGACGAAATCACGGTAGGGCAGGCCGTTGGCGATGTGGGTCATGTCCTGCGGGACAGGCGCCGAAGACGCTTCGGCGTCATCGTCATGAGACGCCGCGTCGATGGCGTTGACGAGGTCCTTGACGGGCATGGACGAGATGAACTGGTCGGCGTGCAGTTCGGTGCGCTTGCCGTCCGAGGACTCGTAGACCACGGATTCGATACGGCCCTGTGCCTGACGAATCTCGACGACCTTGGCATCGGTGATGACGGTGGCACCGGCGTCGACGCACCGGCGTTCCACGGTCTCCCAGAGCTGGCCGGGGCCGAGCTTGGGGTACCAGAACTCCTCGATGAGCGACGTTTCGACCTCACCCTTGCGCTTCTTGGGGCTGAGCTTGCGGAAGGCGTTCTTGAGAACGCCGAGGATGCTGAGGCCCTTGACGCGCTGGGCACCCCAATCGGCGGAGATCTGCGAGGGATGACGCCCCCACAGCTTCTCGGTGTAGCCCTCGAAGAACATGGAGTAGAGCTTGCGGCCGAACCGGTTGATGTAGAAGTTCTCCAGACTGGTCTCCGGCAGCTTATGGAACATGGACTTGAGGTAGCTGAAACCCGCGACCATGGTGAGCTTGAAGCCCATCGCCTTGAAGGTGTTGACGGACAGGGAGATCGGGTAGTCAAAGAACCGGCGGTTCCAGTAGATGCGGGAGACGCGGTGGCGCTTGAGCATCACCTGGTCGGTGGTTTCGGGGTCGGGACCGCCCGGCTCCATGTCGTGCTCACGGCCGAGTTTCTTGTCGTCATAGCTGGGGGCGCCCTGCAGCGGCAGCACGTCCTTCCACCAGTCCATGATCCGGTCGTCCTTGGAGAAGAAGCGGTGACCGCCGATATCCATGCGGTTGCCGTTGTGCTTGACGGTACGCGAGATGCCTCCGAACTCCTGCGTTTCTTCGAGTACGGTCACATCGTATGTGTCGGAGCCGCCGTTGTTGACGAACTCCCATGCTGCGGTCAGGCCAGCCGGGCCGCCGCCGATGATCACCACGGATTGCTTCTGCGTCACGTGAGGTCTCCTTATCGCTGAATCAGAGACAGTATATATGAACCGCTGGAAACGCACGCCGATTTTGTTGTTCTGCTTACAAAATCCTTCCGTCGCCATACACGAGAAGCCGCGTATCGCAACGAAAACGAGAGCGGGAAACGGCGACGTGCCGGTTTGGGGCGCACACGGCACCGGCAGATGACGGCGGACGGCCGACCGCAGTCGGCCTGTAATCAGCCGGTCCGACCGTCAGCGCCTCAATTCATATCGTCGGGGATGTCGATATCGGTTTTCTGCACTTCCTCGACATTCACGTCCTTGAACGTGACGATGCGCACGTTCTTGACGAAACGCGACGACCGGTACACATCCCACACCCATGCGTCGGTGAGCTGCACGTCGAAATACACGTCCTGACCGGCGGAACGCACGTTGAAATCGACCTTGTTCGCCAGATAAAAACGCCGTTCGGTCTCCACCACGTAGGTGAACAGCTTGATGACGTCGCGATACTCCTTGTACAGGGCGAGTTCCGCGTCGGTTTCGTAATTGTCAAGATCCTCGGCACTCATTCGTCATCCTCCATATCACGTTTACGGCCACGTCCGAGGATACGCCACCAAGCTTCCTTCGAAGGTTTGCGTTCGCCCTGCCCATACGGCCAGGTGCTTTCCTCGCCCGGCGCGGCCAATTCATCGTCATTGTGCGCTTCCGGCACTCGGGCTGCGGCGACTTTCTCGATTCGGGGCGCCTGTTCGGCATCCGCGCTCTCCTCGACCGCGGCGGGCTCCGGCGCGGGCTCGGCCTGCGCGGCGATGTTCTTCCTGATGGCGATCGAGTGCTCACGGGCGCTCATCGCCTCCTGCACACCGGGATTGTCCTCAATCACGTGCATGCCGAACGCGTCGAGAGAGCGGATGGGATCATACTCGTCCACCAGCGTGTCCATGACAATCAGATCCTGGTATTTGTTGTTCTCCGCATCCCACAGAGCGTCGCGCGAGGCGCCGGACGGCTCGAAGCCGAGCGACTGGTAGACGGAGCACGAACGCGAGTTCTGCTCGGGCACCGCCACCCAGATGCGGTGCATGCCCAGGCCGGCCGGTTCGGGCGCGAAACCGTACGTCATGACTCGCGGCATCAGGTCGCGCGAGTAGCCGCGCCCGCGGTAGTCACGGCCCAGCACCACCTGAATGCGGGCGGAGCGCGACCAGCCATCGATGTCGATCAGGAAAATCATGCCGATGACGTTGTCTGTCGACTGCGCGTCGATTTCGCCGTCCTCGTCATGGTCGGCGTCGGTCAGTACCGCCCATGCGATGGTGCGGCGGGACTCCGGATCGCCTACGCCCGACTCGTCGGGCTTCTGCCCGTTCGCCCACGCCACCGAGCGTCTCACCCACGTGTGTACGACGGCGCGTTCCGCCTGAGCGTCCTTGCCGGTGATCTTGGAGGCGCCATAGTAGGCGTCCAGCTCATCCATGCGCGGCAGGTCGTCGACGCTGGCCGGGCGCAGGTGCACCATTTCCCCCTTGATCGGCGGTATGGTGATCTGCGAGGGCAGCTCACGGGATACGTCCTGATCGAGCGGTAATGCGGCATTTTCAGACATTCGTTATTCCTCAACTGACGCTGGTAGAAGTCGGTACAGAAGATATCCTACCCGACTGACCGTTTGCTGTGAAGGAGTTGCCCACGTGTCTGCCGGCCGTGGGAGCGCCTGCGGCATGACGAACGGCCCTCGACACGCGGTTCAGCACCGCGGCCAAGGGCCGTTCTTCAAACCGGAATTTCAGGGTCTCGGGATTCCGGCGAACCCGTGGGGCGTCAGCCCTTGATCTTGCCCATCACGACCTTGGTGACAGCCTTCGCGTCGGCCTGGCCGCGCGTGGCCTTCATCACGGCTCCGATGATGACACCCATCGGCTTCATGTTGCCGCTCTTGAGCTTCTCGACGACATCCGGGTTGGCCTCGAACGCCGCGTCGACGGCCGCCTCGATGGCGCCGTTGTCCTCGACGATCTTGTAGCCGTGCTTCCTGACGACCTCATCCGGGGTGCCTTCGCCCTTGAGCACGCCTTCGACGGTCTGCTTGGCGAGCTTGTCGTTGAGCTTGCCGTCGGCGATGAGCTTCTCGACCTCGGCGACGTCGGCCGGGGTGATTGGCAGCTCTTCGAGCGAGACGCCCTTGGCGTTGGCCTCGCGGCTCAGCTCGCCCAGCCACCACTTGCGGGCACCGGCGGCCTTGGCACCGGCCTTGACGGTCTCCTCGATCAGGTCGAGCGCGTCGGCGTTGAGGATGTCGCGCATCTGCAGGTCGCTCAGGCCCCATTCGGCCTTGAGACGGTTGCGGCGCTCGCGCGGCATCTCCGGCATCTGGGCCTTCATCTCCTCGATGTGCTCCTTGGTGATGTGGAGCATGACGAGGTCGGGATCCGGGAAGTAGCGGTAGTCGTCGGCGTCGGACTTGAGACGGCCGCCGGCGGTGGTCTGCGTGGCCTCATCCCAGTGGCGGGTCTCCTGCAGGATCTCCTTGCCGTCGTCCAGACGCGCCGCCTGACGGCGGATCTCGTACTGGATGGTTTTCTCGATGCCACGGAACGAGTTCACGTTCTTGGTCTCCGAACGGGTGCCGTACGGGGCGTCGGCGGAGGGGCGCAGCGAGACGTTCACGTCGGCGCGCATGTTGCCCTGCTCCATGCGGGCGTGGCTGATGTTCAGCGCACGCACGATGTCGCGGATAGCGCGCATGTAAGCGCCGGCGATCTCCGGAGCGCGGTCGCCCGCACCCTCGATCGGCTTGGTGACGATCTCGATCAGCGGCACGCCGGCACGATTGTAGTCGACCAGCGAGTGATCGGCGCCTTCGATACGGCCGTCGGCACCACCCACGTGGGTGTTCTTGCCGGCGTCGTCCTCGATGTGGGCGCGCTCGATCGGCACACGGAAGACGGTGCCGTCCTCCAGTTCGACATCCAGGTAGCCATTGCCGTTGGTGGGCTTGTCGTACTGCGAGATCTGATAGTCGCGCGGCATGTCCGGGTAGAAGTAGTTCTTGCGGGCGAACTGGCTCCACTCGGCGATTTCGCAGTGCAGGGCCAGGCCCAGCTTGATCGCGTAATCGACGGCGGTCTTGTTGATCACCGGCAGGGAGCCCGGCAGGCCGAGGCTCACCGGGGTCAGTTCGGTGTTCGGCTCGCCGCCGAACTCGATGTGGGCCGGGCAGAACAGCTTGGTGTTCGTGGACAGCTCCACGTGGGTTTCCAGACCGAAGACCACATCGTACTTCTTGGTGGCATCGGCGTACTTCATCAGTTTTTCAGCCATGATGTTGTTTCTTTCCTTCCGATGCTCACTTGCCCAGACCGTCAAGCCACGGGGTCTTGAGGTCGTTCCAGATCGGGCCGTTCCAGCTGTCTTCCAGCGCGGCTTCGAGGGCCGCAGCCGGCTTGTACATGACTTCGTCGCGCTGCTGCGGGGCGATGAACTGGAAGCCGACGGGCAGGCCGTCATCGGACAGGCCGGCCGGGATGGACATGGCGGGCATGCCGGCAAGGTTGGCCGGAATCGTGGCGATGTCGTTGACGTACATGGCCAGCGGATCGTCCATCTTCTCACCGAACTTGAAGGCGGTGGACGGGCTGGTGGGCGAGATCAGCACATCGACCTGTTCGAAGGCCTTCTTGAAGTCCTCGATGATGAGCGTGCGAACCTTTTGGGCCGAGCCGTACCAGGCGTCATAGTAGCCGGCGGACAGGGCGTAGGTGCCGAGGATGATGCGGCGCTTGACCTCGTCGCCGAAGCCGGCCTCACGGGTGTAGGCCATCATGTTGGCGGCGGTCTGGGGCACGCCGGCCGGCGGCATGACGCGCAGACCGTAGCGCATGCCATCGTAACGGGCCAGGTTGGAGCTGACCTCGGACGGCATGATGATGTAGTAGGCGCCCAGCGAGTATCCGATGTGCGGGCAGGAGACCTCAACGACTTCGGCGCCCATGTCCTTGAGCTTGTCGACGGCCTCGTTGAAGCGGGCCTCGACGCCGGGCTGGAAGCCGTCGCCGCCGAGTTCCTTGATGAGGCCGACCTTCATGCCCTTCAGATCGCGCTTGGCGCCTTCGCGGGCGGCGGCGACCATCGGACGCGGGCCTTCGGGGATGGAGGTGGAGTCACGCTTGTCGTGGCCACCGATGATCTCCTGCAGCAGTGCGGAGTCGAGCACGGTGCGGGAGACCGGGCCGATCTGGTCGAGCGAGGAGGCCATGGCGATGGCGCCGAAACGGCTCACGCCGCCGTAGGTGGGCTTGACGCCCACGGTGCCGGTCAGGGCGCCGGGCTGGCGGATCGAGCCACCGGTGTCGGTGCCGAGGGCGATCGGGGCTTCGAATGCCGCGACCGCGGAAGCGGAGCCACCACCGGAGCCACCGGGAACGCGCTCGGTGTCCCACGGGTTGTGCGTGGTCTGGTAGGCGGAGTGCTCGGTCGAGGAGCCCTGCGCGAATTCGTCGAGGTTGGTCTTGCCGAGCAGCGGCATGCCGGCGGCCTTGAGCTTCTCGATGACGGTGGCGTCGTACGGCGGCACCCAGCCTTCGAGGATCTTCGAGGCGGCGGTGGTCTCGATGCCCTTGGTGACGATCATATCCTTGATGGCAATCGGCACACCGGCCAGTTCGGGCAGCGCGGCCTTGTCGTCGGCGCTCTTGGCGTCGAAGGCGTCGGCCTGGTCGAGCGCCTGATCGGCGGAGACCTTCAGGAACGCCTTGATGGACGGTTCGGCGGCGTCAATGACGGCGAGGTGGGCCTCGACCAGTTCGCGGCTGGAAACCTCACCGGCCTTGACCTTGGCGGCCATTTCGGCCGCGGACAGCTTGACGAGTTCAGTGGTGTCGCTCATCGTCACTCCTCACTTCCCAGAATGCGCGGCGCGACGAACATGCCGGCTTCGGTCTTCGGGCCTCCGGCAAGCGCCTCTTCCTGCGTCAGCGGCGTTTCGGCGACGTCGGGGCGCAGGTACGCCTCCAGCGGGACGGGGTTGGCGGTCGGCGGCACGTCATCGCCGGCGACCTCCTGCACCTTGTTGATGGAATCCGCGATGACGTTCAGCTCACCCTGCAGACGGGTGATCTCCTCATCGGTGAGCGCGATACGGGCGAGATCGCCCAGGTGCTCGATTTCTTCACGTGTGAATGTAGGCATGGCCTTAACTATATGAGCCGTATGTGACACGCACCATTACATTCTCACGATGTTGCGCGGCGTCCGGCGGCCCTGCGGCAGCGGCCATATCGCGCGGCTGTGCCCGAGCGCGCGACGATATGGCCGAATGGGTGTCATTTGATGTCGGATTTCTTGAACACCAGCAGGCCGATCAATGGAATCCTCCACTCGTCGGCAGCCAGCGGCGTGACCTCGTGGCCGAGGAACACCAGTCTCGCCACGCCGAGCGACGGCACGGGCTGAGGCTGCGACGGGATATGAGGCTGCGTCATCGCGGCACCTCCTGCGTGTTCGGCTGAGTTAGGTTGCGGCAGGCTCGCCGTATTGGGCCGGCACCTGCCCCGGTATCGCGCGGGTCTCGTACTGCGCCTGCGCGTGGGTGAACGCCCACGCAGTCGGCTCCAATGCGGCACCTTCAATGCGGAACACCCGGCCTTGCTGCGGGTCGTTGGCATTGCGGGCCCCTCGCGGACGGTGACCTGCGGCGCGGTTTCGAACACCGCGTGCAGTTTGTCGGGTTCCGGCGTCGCGACACGGATCGAATGGGCGGAATGCTCTGCGACGAACGCCGCGACCGTCGTGGTCTCCAGAATGCGGCCACGGCCGATGACGACGAGATCGTCAGCGGTCAATGCGACCTCGCTCATCAGGCGCGAACTCAACAGCACCGCACGGCCCTGCCCGGCGAGAATGCTCCTGCATTGCGCTTTTCCACGCTCGCAAGGCCGGTGAATTCGATGACCTCATCGACGCGGGATCACGGTATGCCGTTGGTAAGGGCGAGGCCACGCAGATGGGTGTAGGCGGACCGACCCTTATGCGCGGATTTGGCGCCGAGAACCGCTCCTACGGCGGTCATCGGCGATGGTGTCTTGACGAACGGCACTCCGTCAACCAGCGCACGGCCCGCATTGGGGGTGACCAAGCCGAGGGCGGCCCGCATCGTCGTGGACTTCCCGGCGCCGTTCAACCCAAGGAAACCGGTCACCTTGTCGTCTTCGGCGGTGAAACTGGCATTATCAAGCACGGTCTTACGCCCGAAGCGTTTGGTAAGGCCTCTATCGTCATCATGATTCGAGCATACACACCCGCGTCACCCGTGCTGCGCAATCCAGCTGTGCATGGCCACTGCGGCTGCGGCGCCGGCGTTGATGGACCGCACGGAACCGAATTGCGAGATGTATACCACGTCATCAGCGAGTTCGAGAGCTTTGTTCGACAATCCGGGGCCTTCCGCGCCAAACAGCATCAGACACCGTTCCGGAAAATGGTAGGTTTCCATCGGTACGGCACCGGGAATGATATCCAATGCGATGATGCGGGACGATTCCAGCGTCCTGATGCGAGCGTCGGCCCGCGCGACCGCATCATAGCCCGAATGATCCGTTGCGGACGCGAATCGGGGGGATCCGTTGGATTCGTCATCGTCCGAGAGAAGCGCACTCGCATCGGAGTGAGCCTGATGCGCGTGCATCGCCGCGGCGGCGGCCTGTGCCTGGGCGGCGGCAATTTCTCCCGCGATGCGCAGCTTCCAGCAGGTGACGAGTTCGTCGATGCTGGGATGATACTCAACGTGCTGGTACAGCTCGGTCATCAGCGAGCCCTTGCGGTTCCATTTGTGCGGGCCAACGATGTGCACGCGATTCGCGGTGAACGCATTCGCCGTGCGCACCATGGAACCGATGTTGAAATCGTGCGTCCAGTTTTCGATGGCGACTTCGAAGCCGTGGCGACCGGCCGCGTCCAGATCGTCGCGAATGGCGTTCACGGTCCAGTACCGGTAACGGTCGAGCACGTTGCGACGATCGCCTTCATCCAGCAGCGTCGTATCGTAGCGTCGATCGTAGTTCGGCGATTTAGGGTCATCCGGGCGTGGCTCACCGGGGTGCTCCTGCGTCCATGGTCCTACGCCGACTTCACGAAATTCCGGCTCTCCCGAAGCCTTTGCCGCCAGAGAGATGGGGTTGGGCTTGTGCATGGCTATCGCAGTTCGGATTCGTGGTAGATTTCGACGAATGGCAACTCCTGCCGTTCACCGCTCACGGGGTTGACGACCTCGATGACGGGTTCGGTCATGTCGACGCCGCCGATCAGCGATGCGATGGCAACCACTTTCGCGCCTTCATGCTCCACCACGCCGAAATCGAGGCTCAGCTCATTGCCGTTGCGCAGCGTCACTAGCGACGAGGTCTGCACATAGGATTTCTCCGAGAGCCATGAATCCAGCAATACCACGCGCTTGCCCTTGATGGACGGGCCTTTGATGGACGGGTATACGAAATCCATGACGAATCCGTCGAGGTCTTCACCGCGCGATGCCGCCGCCTGAATCATCGCGCCGACCAGTGGAACGGCCGCGGCGGTCAACGCACCGACGGCATCGAAATCATCGATGGAATAGCCGTTCTCCTCAAGCGTGTCCAGAAGAATGTGACCGACGATAGCCGCCCCGCGATGGTCGAAGGTGACGCCGGCGAGCTCGCAGAACGGCTTGCCTTCCATTTCCGCGGCAATCAGCCGTCGGAGCTGTTCGCGCGGCTCCAGCATGGAGAAGTCATCCGTCTGACTCGGCGATGCGTCGGAAGGAATGTTGTTCGTGCCCACAGCGGTTCCGGTCGTCCCGGTCTTGCGGAATCCTTGCTCTTCATTCATGGTTCTCAGGATATCGTTGCGTGCCGTCAAGTCACCGCCGGCAATGGCCATGCATATCCGCGCGGTTGCGTATTTGCCTCGCTGGCGGGGGCCGAGTCATGCTGGTATTCCTTTGGATGCTCTAGCGTTGGTTTTATTCGGAGGTGGTTTCCGGGGCGGTGATTTCACGGACATCGGATTTGTCCGGATCGATGATGTTCACCGACCCGATGACCGTGGCCTGATCGAGCTTCTGCAGTTTGCGCGCGGTGACCAGCACGCGGGATTCCAACGATGATGCGAATTGGTTGTACGCCGTCACGGTGCGGGTGAGCGCGGTACCGAGTTTGTTCGCGCGCTCCCCCAGTACGGCGAAACGCTCGTACAGTTCCCTCGACAGGTCGAACAGGGTCTTGGCGTCATCGGTGAGGCTCTGCTGCTGCCAAGCGTATGCGACGGATTTCAGCACGGCCCACAGGGTGACCGGCGAGGTCAATGCGACCTTGCGGGCGAAGGCGTCATCCATCAATGTCGGATCGGCCTCCATTGCAGCCTGCAGCAACGCCTCGTTGGGAATGAACGCGATCACGAAATCAGGGGCCGTGTCGCATGCACTCCAATACGCCTTATCACCCAATGCCCTGACGTGTTCACGCAAAGCTTTCGCATGCGACCGCAGCAGCTCGTCACGCCGTTCCAGATCCTCAGGCCCCGCGGTTTCCGGAATCATGCAGGCCCGCTGATAATCGGCATACGGCACCTTCGCGTCGATGGGAATCGTCTTGCCTCCCGGCAGATGGACGATCATGTCAGGCCGGAGCGTCTTACCGTCGACGCCAGTCATCACCACCTGCGTATCGAAGTCGACGTGCTCCAGCAAACCGGCGGACTCCACAATGTTGCGCAGTTGCGCCTCTCCCCAAGCGCCGCGGACCTTGTTGTTGCGCAATGCCGCCGAGAGCGAGCTCGTCTCACGGTCGAGCCTCGCCTGCTGCTCGCCCAGCCCCTTGAGCTGCTCACCCAGCACGCCCATCTCGTGTTTGCGCCCTTCCTCGATGTTCGAGACCTTCTGCTGCAGCTCATCGAGATTCTTCTGCAAAGGAGCCAACGCCGACAGCACCTTGCCCTGCTCTGTCAGCGCTTTTTCCTGCTCTTCCCGGCGCCGCAGCCCATCGGCCTCGGCCCGCTCGCGCTCACGTTGCACCCGCACCTGTTCCGCCTGCTGCGCCTGAGCAAGCTGGGATTTCGCGAACGACAATTGCTGCAGAAGTCCCTCGGACTGGGCCTTGGCCTGAGCCACTTGGGCGGCAAGCCGCGCATTGTCGTCCTTCATGGCCTCGCAGGATCCCCTCAGCGCGTCCACCTCGGAGGCCTTCGCCATGCGGGCGGAGGCTTGGCCACGCATTTTGCCCAGCGCGAATCCGGCGGCCAGACCCAACAACGCCACCACCGCAACGATCACCACATCAAGCACTTCATCGAACATGTGTATTATTACACATCATCCCGCGGACGAGCGAGTGCCGCACTTATGAGCGAACCAGTCGGGAAATCACCTTCTCGACCTCCGACAGTTTCTCGTCGGCCACCTCGCCGCCCTCGGCCGCCGCCTGCCGCACGCAATGGTTCAGATGGTCGTCAACCAGCATCACCGACACGGCCTTCAATGCCGAAGTCGCGGCGGAGATCTGGGTCAGCACATCGATGCAATACACATCATCCTCCACCATCTGCGCGACCGCATGGACCTGCCCCTCGACACGCCGCAGCCGCGCGAGGATCTTCGCCTTGTCTCCGTCGTAACCCTGCATAACCAGCCTTCCGCCCAGCGCGAATATTCCTGACAACACGCATTATATACCCTCTAGGGGTATAGGGTATAGTTAGTATCCGAGATTATGATAAAGAGGGGAAAGGAGCGGCGATGGAATTCAACATCTTCCTCGGTGTGGCGGCACTGGTGATAGCCGCCGTGCTGACATGGGGCATCCTGCGATTCTTCTTCGCGCCCAGAAGGAGAGGCGCCCGGGCGACGCTGCATGACGACGTTCAACAGGCGACCATCACGGTCAGGGGTGGGTACTCCCCCGATATCGTCACGATGCAAGCCGGCATTCCGATCACGCTGAGGTTCGATCGGAAGGAGACCGGCGAATGCACGTCGCATGTCGTGTTCCCCGATCTCGGAACGGACACGATGCTGCCAGGCAACGAGACCACCGAGATGTCGCTTCCGCCGCTGCCGGCCGGCGACTACCCCTTTGCATGCGGCATGAACATGGTGCATGGGTTGCTTCGCGTCGAGGGGGAGACGGACTCCGCCACAAAACCGGACGACGGCACTGCATCGACCGGGACCGCCATGCCGGCCGGCACGCCCAGGATGTCCGCCGCGGACGCGCTGCTGGCCGAGCGGCAGGAGGCGGAGGAACGCCGTCAGGAGATTCGCCATACCGGCATGCTGGTGGCCATCGGCACCGTTCTCACGCTCCCGGTGTTCGTCCCCATGATGCTCATGCTCGTCAGTCACTCGCTCGTTCCTTCATGGCTGATGAACCCTTGGCTGCAGGCCATACTCATCACCCCGGTCATGTTCTACTGCGGGGCGCCGATCCACCGCGTCGGATGGCCGGCACTGTGGCATCGTTCTCCGGACATGAACTCGTTGGTGGCATTGGGGACCACCGCCGCATACCTGTACAGCATCGCCTTGTGCTTCGTCTCGGAGCTGATGCCCGAGGGGTCGAGAGAACCCTACTTCGAGTCGGTCGGCGTAGTGATCACGCTCGTTCTGGTCGGACGCCTGTTGGAGGCGAAAGCCCGTGAGGGCACCGGAAAGGCCGTGCAATCACTGATCAAGCTGCGCCCACGTGTCGCCCACATCCTCGATGTCGGAACGCCACTGGCCAGGGATCTGGCCGCCGGCAAGGCATCCGGCGACGGATGGCTCGACCCTGCCCAATCCCAAGACATCGACATCGACCGCGTGAAGACCGGCGATCTGCTGGTGATCCGCGCCGGCGAGCGCATACCGCTGGACGGCGTCGTGTTGGCCGGCGAGGCCAGCGTCGACGAGTCCATGATCACCGGCGAATCCGTTCTGGCCCGGCGTGGCGTCGGAGAGCCCCTGACGGGGGCGACCATCATGCAGCAGGGCAATGTGGTCATGAAGGTCACACGCACCGGCGAGGACACGGTGCTCTCCCAGATCATCGCTCTGGTCGCACGCGCACAGGCGACCAAAGCGCCCGTGCAGCGTCTGGCCGACAGGATCGCCCGTGTGTTCGTCCCCGCGGTGATTATCGCCGCATTGTGGACCGGTGCCATATGGATAACGTTCGGGCCGCAACCCAAACTAGCCCATGCGCTGGTGACGGCGGTCAGCGTATTGATCATCGCGTGTCCTTGCGCGCTCGGACTGGCCACGCCGCTATCGGTGACCGCGGCGACCGGCCTCGGCGCCACGAACGGCGTGCTGGTCACATCCGCCAGGGCCTTGGAGCAGGCCCGCGACATCCGAACCGTCGTGTTCGACAAGACCGGGACGATCACCGTCGGAGCCATCGATGACGACGCCGACTACGCCAAGCCGAGCTATACGAAGGACAGCGTCAAGCCGGGTTCCAAGGAGGCGATAGCAGCGCTTCGAGCCGCTGGCATCCGCACGGTGATGCTGTCGGGAGACAAGGCGGAGGTCGCCGAACGCGTCGCCGCGGAAGTCGGCATCGACACGGTGATCGCTCAGGTCAGGCCCGACGGCAAGGCCTACTGGATAAGGCAGCTGCAGATATCGCGCGACGCCGCCGCGGCACAGTCGTCGGTGGCCCCCGCCATCGCCGACGTCCCCAATGGACTGGTGGCCATGGTGGGCGACGGCATCAACGACGCCCCCGCCTTGGCACAGGCAGACGTGGGCATAGCCATCGGCACCGGAACCGACATCGCCATGCAATCCGCCGACGTGACCCTCATGAGCGGCGACCTGCGAGGCGTGGTGAAAACCCTCAACCTATCCCAAGCCACGATGCGCAACATCCGGGAGAATCTCGCCTGGGCCTTCGGCTACAACATCATCGGCATCCCCATCGCCGCCGGCGTGCTGTACCCCTTCACCGGCTGGCTGCTCAGCCCGATGATCGCAGGCCTGGCGATGGCGCTCAGCTCCGTCTGCCTGGTGCTGAACGCGAACCGCATGCGGCGCGTCACACTGAGCCCCGACACCGTCTCCTTCACCGCCGCAGGCGGAAGAGACGCCGACAGGAGAGCGCCCGACCAACACGGCGCGCGCAGCATCATTCTCGACACCGGAGACCGTCCCCGTGCCGATGGCCATCACACCGATGAGGGCCATCACCATCAGCCGAACAAGGAGCAACCCATGCACATGAACCACATGCATTCCGCAGACATGAACGACGCGACGCAGACCGCGACCGACCCTGTGTGCGGCATGACCGTCGCCGTCAACAACGACGCCATCACGCGCGAGCACGACGGCACGACCTATTACTTCTGCGGGGAACACTGCGCCAACAACTTCATGAAGGCACCGCAGCTGTTCCTGGAAAACTGACCGGCCCGTAAAACGGTCCGGTCTGAAGACCGACCGGACCGTGGGGCGCAAATCATTCCGTCGAGTACTACCGGCGCTTCGATCTGCGTCCCTTGAAGTAGATGTCGAACACGATCCATACGGAGAGGATGAACGCTATCACATATCCCATGAATCCCACGACCGGTATGCCGAAGATGATCGGCTTCATGCCCGCGTAGTACACGATCGACGATCCGACGAACAGGCCGACGACGATCAACGCCATCGTCAGACGGTTGACCATGTCCGACAGCAGGCGCATCGGTTCCTCGGAACCAACGACCTCCATGTTCATGCGCAGCTGGCCTCGGGTGAGCATGCGCATCGCGACCCTGGACTCGCTCGCCGCGGACAGCAAGCCGTGCAATGCCTGATGTCCCTCGACGCCCAGCGTCTTGATCTCGTCTTTCGCCGCTCGATCCAACGACTTGCTGCCGGCAATATGGTCGGAGATGATCTGAATCATGTTCACGTCGGGGATGAATTCATCCAGCAGGCCCTCCAACGTGACCAACGCCCTGCCGACCGTCGTCACCGTGCCCGGCACCTCGATGCCGTGCCTTTGGGCCAACGACGTCAGCGACGTCAGGAACGCCGCTATGTCCAGGTCGCCCAGGTCTACCGTGCCGAACTCCTTGACGACCATGTCCAGGTCGGCCAGCAGCGCGGGGTAATCCTCAGGATTGGACTCGGTGCCCGCGAAACGCAGCAGACCGTCCGCCAGCGCGGCGGAATCCTGTTTGGCGACGGCGAAGATCATCTCCCGGAGCACGCTGCGGGCCTGGCTGTTGAGCCGCCCGGTCATGCCCAGATCGATAAGCACGATCTGGCCACCGGAGATGATGATGTTGCCGGGGTGCGGATCCGCATGGAAGAAACCGTCGTCCAGCACCTGCGTCGCATAGTTGTCGACCAGCTTGGTGCCGATTTCCTTGAGGTCATACCCGGCTTCGATCAGCTGATCGGTATGGGAGACGGCGATGCCCTCGACGTAATCCATGACGACCACGTGCTCGGTGCACAGATCCATGTACGGTTTCGGGCAGTCCATATACCGATAGGCTTCGCAGAAGCGCTTGAACTCGCTGAGGTTACGCGCCTCCACCAGAAAATCCGTCTCGGATTCGAACGTATCCCACAGTTCCTCGACCACGCCGCCAAGATCCACCACCTGCGCACTGGGCAGCATCTTCGTGGCAGCCCGGGCGATCGAACGCATGATGGACACATCCAACGCCATGATCTCGCGCACGCCAGGCCGCTGCACCTTCACGGCGACGTCTTCGCCGGTGACCAGCGTGGCGCGATGCACTTGCGCGAGGGATGCGGAACCGAGCGGCGTCGGATCGATGCGGGCGAACACCTCGCCTATGGGGCGGCCATATTCCTGCGTCAACGTGTCGACGACGATCTGATACGGCATCGGGTCGGCATCGGCGCGCAGCTTCGCGAGCTCGTCGCAGAACGACTGCGGCAGAATCTCCGACCGCATGGACAGTATCTGCCCGACCTTGACGAATGTGGGGCCCAGTGCCTCCAGCATCAGCCTCATCTTCACCGGAGTGAGGCCGTGCACCACGTCGAACTGGTTCGCGATGCGCATGATCTGTCCGAGGCGCTTGACTTTCCCGCGCCTCGTCAGGTGATATCGGCTGGAGAAGGTGTCGCGATGATTGTTGAACAGCCCGATGGTGGGAGACCCGTCCCATTCGCGGCGTTTGCCGGCACGTCGCGTCACGACACCGTCTTTCGCCGAACCGTCCGACCCCGATGCGGATTTCCCCCGTTCCGGATCATGCCGTGGGTCGCCGGCATGGCCGCCCGCGGTATAGGACGGCATGGTGTGCTGCTCCGGCATGCTAAGCAGCGGAGCCTTCCGCCGGGGAAGGATCTTCGGCGGCGGCACCGGCATCGCTCTGCTCCTTGGCGCCCTCAGTCTTTTCCTCGGCCTTCTCCTTGGCCTCCTGCGCCTTGTGCTTGAGCTCGGTGTTCAACGCCTTGCCCTGTTCCACGGTGAGCTCGCCCTTCTTCACCAGACCGTCGACGATCTGCTGGCTCTTCTCAAAGCTCTGCTGCCCCAGCTCAACGCCGGTGGCCAATGCCCCAACGCCCGCGAGAAACACCCGGCGCAGGCCTTCACCCAAATCGAAATCAGCCATGATACCTCCTTTGGTTACTTGTGGTTCCAAGATTACCCCCACCCGTCGCATAACGCGATAGGGGTGGCGTGGTTTCCGCTATGAGATGGAAACCACGCCCCGGCAATCCTCTCATCGGCCCATCAAGCTCATCGACCCGTCAAGCATCGCAGAGTCCGAGGGCGCGGAACCGTCCAATTCACCGGGGGCGGGCGGCGGCGACCTTGCGGGCCTTGTCCGCCAGAGCGTCCAACCGTGCCAGTTCGAACATCTGCTCGCTGGACTGGTCCGGCTCGAACTCCCCGTACCGTCTCGTCACTGCAGCCCGAATCAGGAAATCCGCGACCGCGGGGTTCTTCGGCAGCAGCGAGCCATGCATGTACGTGCCGATGACATTGCCGACACGAGCGCCTTCCGTATGATCCTCGCCGTTGTTGCCGGTACCGTCGTGATCGACATGCCCCAGCGGCAACGTTCCCTCGCGCAGGAACGTCTGCCCGGAATGGTTCTCATAGCCGATCACGTCGCCGAATTCGTCGCTGTGCTCGACCAGATTGCCGATCATCCGGTGGCTCTGCCCCACCGTGTACGCGCCGAGCACGTTGATGCCGTCCAACCGCTCGCCTTCCGAGGTCTCGAAGTATTCGCCGAACAGCTGGAACAGGCCGCAGATCATCAGCATCGGCGTACCGTCCGCGGCCAGGTCGCGCAGCCGGCCGGCCCGCTTGAACAGGTCGCCGGTGATTTTCTTCTGCCCGGTGTCCTGACCGCCGCCACCGAGGATCATGTCCACGCGCTCGGGCCATTCGTCGCCCTGATTGTATGCGTGCAGGCGCGGCTCATACCCGTACAGTGCCAGCCGGCGCAGAACCACCAGCACGTTGCCGGAATCCCCGTAGATGTTCATGTCCTTCGGGTAGAGGGACATCACGTCGATCACTTTTCCCATATCCGTTCGCCTTTCCCGCTCATGCTGTCAGTCGCCGCGCCGTTCATCGCCCGACGCCGGCATCGGCGACGGTGGTCAGCTTGGCGAGTTCGGCACGCACGCGGAGCATCGACGTGTACGTGCAGTAGATGTGTTTGGGCACACCGGGACGGGCGGTGACGAACTGCCGCACCGCCGCCTCCAGATCCGTGCCGGTCTGCTCCACCCTGACCTGATCGTATTCGAGCCGCAACGCCATGTCCCAGGCTCGCGTACCCGACACCATCGCGACGCCAGTCGGGCGAAGGCTGGTGAAATCGACATCCCACAGCCAGCTCATGTCGCGCCCGTCCGCGTACAGGTCGCAGATGGCAATCATCGTGTCATGCCCGTCGGGCGGGAACGAGCCGAGCGACAGCCTGAAGCCCATCGGGTTCTTGACGAGCAGCAGCTGCACGTCGCTGCCGTTGACCGCAATCGTTTCGCCGCGGCCGAACGCGGGGGTCACCTCGGCGAGCGCCGCCAGAAGCCGGTCATGGTCTACTGGGCTGTCTACTGGGCTCTCGTCAGATATCGCCGCGTCTGACGCATGCGAGGCCTGGCCGGGCATGGTTTCGGCGGGGACAGTCTCGGCGACCTGCGCCGAAGCAATATCCTGCGCCATGACCGCGCGGACGGTGGCGAGCGCCGCCGCCGCGTTGAACAGGTTGTACACGCCTTCCAGCTTGACGGCGGTATGGACGGCCCGCCCGTCAATCAGGAAATCGGCCTCATGGTTGCCGACACGGGTCAGCGTGACATCGGCCGTCGCCTCGCGCCCATCGGCATCGGGGGCCTCAGCCGAAACCGATGTGCCTGCCGGCTCCTGCTGCACGCGGTCATTTGCCGACGGCCTGCCATTGCCGGCCACACTCGCGGCCTCTTCGGCGACGGTGGTCTGCATGTCGTCGTCGGAGGGGAAGAACCGACGCAGTTCGGGCACCAGCCCGAAATAGCGCACTCCGGTGCCTTCCGGCACGGCCGAAGCGAAACGCGCGATTCGCGGATCCTCACGGTTGAGCACCACGGTGCCCGTCGTCGCTTCGGCGACACGCTCCAGCAGACGCGCGGTGTTGTCGATCTCGCCGAACCGGTCGAGCTGATCGCGCATCACGTTGAGCAACAGCGCGAACCGCGGTTTCACCTGCTGCACGAATTTCACCGCATACGCCTCGTCAAGCTCAAGCACGGCCACGTCGGCGTCCAGCCTGCCGCTCAACGGCACTTCGGTCAGCAGCGCCGAGACGACGCCGCGCGTGAAGTTGGAGCCGGTCGGATTGGTGAACACCTTGAGTCCCAGCGTCTCCAGCATCGAGGCGACCATGCGCGTCGTGGTGGTCTTGCCGTTCGTGCCCGACACCAGCACCACGCCATACGGCAGGTCGGCGAGCGTGCGGGCAAGGAAACCGGGGTCGATCTGTTCGACGATCTTGCCGGGGAACGCGCTGCCGCCGTGCCGCAGCAGCCGAGAGGCGCCGCGTACGGCTTTGCCGATCAGCGGCGTGGCGAACGCGGTCCATGGACGCGCCGCATCCGACTGCCCGCCCAGCGCCTCGCGCTGTATTTCACGCGATGTTTCACGAGGCTGGGATCCGTTTTCCTCACCCATCGTCACACTCCTTGATCGCTGTTGTAGTCCTGCGGCATGTCCTTGAACTTCGAGTATGCGCCCAGAAACGCCAGGTGGAACGTCTCCGTCGGACCGTTACGATGCTTCGCCATGATGATATCCGCCTCGCCGGGCCGGTCCTCCTTGTCGTAGAAATCCGGTCGATGAACCAGCAACACCACGTCGGCGTCCTGCTCGATCGAGCCGGATTCGCGCAGGTCGGACAGCTGCGGCTTCTTGTCGTTGCGCATCTCGGGCCCACGGTTCAGCTGGGACAACGCCACGACCGGCACTTCCAGCTCCTTGGCGAGCAGCTTCAGCGCTCGCGAGAACTCCGAGACCTCCTGCTGTCGGCTTTCCACCTGCTTGCCGGATGACATCAGCTGCAGGTAGTCGATAACGACGAGCTTGAGGTCGTTGGTCTGCTTGAGACGGCGGCATTTCGCACGGATCTCCATCAGCGACATGTTCGGCGAATCATCGATGAACAGCGGCGCGTTCTGCAACTTGTTCCAAAAATTGTTGAGCGTGTTCCACCGGTCGGCGGTGATGTCGTCGGCGCGGCGCATCGCCGCGAGCGGAATGTTGGTCTCGGCGGAGATGATGCGCTGCGCAAGCTCCACCTTGCTCATCTCCAGCGAGAACACGATCGACGTCATATTGTGATGCAGCGCGGCCGCACGGGCGAAATCGATGCCCAGCGTCGACTTGCCCATGGCGGGGCGCCCTGCCACGACCACCATCTGGCCGGGTTGCAGGCCCTGGGTCACGTCGTCGATATCGCGGAAACCCGTCGGCACGCCGGTTTTCAGGTCGCCGTTCTGCAGCTTGTCGAGCTGTTCGAGCGCATCGTGCACCACCGGGCCGATGGCCTCGTAGTCCTGCTTGACGCGTCCGGTACTCATCTCGTAGACCTCGGCCTGCGCGAGGTTCACCACGTCTTCGGCCTGCGAGCCCTCCGCCGAGTAGCCGAGCTGCGCGATCTTGGTGCCGGCCGCGATCACGTTGCGCAATATCGCCCGCTGATGCACGATCTCGGCATAGTACGTGGCGTTTGCGGCGGTCGGCACGAACGCGACGAGCGTGTGCAGATAGTCGGCGCCGCCCACCTTGTCGAGGTTTCCGTCCTTCATCAGCTGGTTGGCGACGATCACCACATCGACGTTCTGCGAGTTCGAGAACAGGTCGATGATCGCCTCGTATATCGTCTGGTGCTTCGGCTGGTAGAAGTCGGTGACGTCGATCATCTGGCTGACCTCGCCGATGGCGTCCTTGCTCAGCAGCATGCCGCCGAGCACCGCCATCTCCGCCTCGTCGTCGTGCGGAGGCACGCGGTCGAACACGGCGTCGCGCCCCGGCGACCCCGCGTCGCCCTGCACATACGAGCCACCTGATTGCGGGCGCGGCCCTCCCCAATTCGTTTCTTCTGCTGCCATAAGACTTGAGTATATATCGGAGCTTTTCCGGTGGAAGATATCTGGCGAAAAATGCACAGGGCCATCTCTCGGACGGCATGTCGCGGTAAGCGGACGCGACATTCGTCACCGTCACGCACGGCTTGCTCGCAAGTCATATTCAGCCGGCGTTTACCTGCGCGACACGCACGGGTGACGTCATGTGGACAAAAAAGTTGAGTTATCCACATTTAGGGGATAACTCTGGGGATAACATATGCAGCTATCCACATCAGGGGGATAACTCTGTGCATAACATGGGGATAAGTCCATAAACGCCCCCACTCGATTTGCCAAACACGTCGTCATGCGATATAAGCGGCGCCCCATTCGGCTCACCGCCGCGCTTTCAGCTCTTCGATGCCGCATACGCGCCCGCCCATATGAGCTACAGTGTGCATGTGCACACCCCTGACCCACAATCATTCGATCCCGCGACCGCCGGCACGGCCCGCACCGGTAACCGAGCCGCATACGGCCGCATACTCGCGCTGGCCCTCCCCACATTCGGCCAGCTCATCGCCGAGCCGACCTTCGTGCTCATCGACACGGCCATCGTCGGGCACATCGGCGTCTCCGCCCTGGCCGGACTGTCAATCGGATCGACCATCATCCTCACCGCGGTGGGACTGTGCATCTTCCTCGCCTACTCCACCACCGCGCAGGTGGCTCACCTGCTTGGTGCGGGCCGCCGCCGAGAGGGGCTGCAGGCCGGCATAGACGGACTATGGCTGGCTCTCGGCATCGGCATCGTGCTGGCGGCGGCTCTGTTCGCAGGGGCCCGGCCGCTGTGCGTGGGGCTCAGGGGCACGGGCGAGACGCTCGACCAGGCGGTGGCGTATACGCAGACGGTGGTACTCGGCGCCCCTGGCATGCTGCTCGTGTACGCGGCGAACGGCATTTTCCGCGGTTTGCAGAAGGTACGCATCACGTTGGTGGCCGCGGTGTGCGGTGCCGTGCTCAACACCATGCTGGATGTGCTGTTCGTGTTCGGATTCGGCTGGGGCATCGCCGGATCGGGCGCGGCGACGATGATCGCACAATGGTTCATGGGACTGTTCCTGACGGTTCCGGCGGTGCTATGGGCGAAGGCCGACGGCGCTGCGCTGCGACCACGCCTGTCGGGCATCGCCGCCGCCGGAGGGGATGGCCTGCCGCTATTCATCCGCACACTCGCCATTCGCGCCGCGATGGTGATGACGGTCGCCTCGGCGGCCCGATTGGGAACGACAGTGCTGGCGGGATTCCAGGCGGTGAACTCGTCTTGGAATTTCGCGATGAATATGCTGGATTCGGTAGGCATCGCCGGTCAGACCCTGGTGGGCGCGGCGATGGGCGCAGGAGACCGCGCACGCACACTGCGACTGACCCGGGCCACGGGACGAGCCGGATTGGCGGCCGGAGCCGCTATCGGCTGCGGATTCGCCGTGGCCGGCCTGTTCGTCGGCCGCCTGTTCTCGCCCAACCCGCACGTCCAGTTGCTGGTCGCCGCCGGCATGGTGACGATGGGTGCGTTCCTGCCACTACAGGGGTGGATGATGGCGCTGGACGGCATACTGATCGGCGCCCGCGATTTCCGCTACCTGGCGATTACCTGCACACTGACCGCAACGGTATATATCGCATTGACCGCGATCTGCGTGGATGCGGCCGCGCCCATGCTGCCCGGCGACCTGGCCTCGACCGTGCTGCTATGGGCGATGTTCAATATCGTGCTCATGGGCGGCCGCGGCCTGTTCAATGGCCTGCGCATACGCAGCGAATCATGGCTCGGTCAGACCGCCCTCTAACGACCGGCCCGCGACAGCCCTCGCTGCGCTGCGGAACACCCACCTTGACATCGCCTTTGCCTCAGCTGAGCATCATATGATAATGGCATCGGCTCCCGAAGATGGGAGACGCCACGCGGAAGGAGATTCCGCCCCGAATCAGATGACATCCGAATACTCACAGATAAGCGAAGCATGATCGACGTGCGGGAGAAGGCCGCTAGGCAGTTCAGCGCGCGCCTGACCGGTCGCGGGTTCGAAAGCTGGGTGCGAGAGGGCAACGACACCTATGTGGTCGGCGGTCAGGAATACATGCCGCAGGACCTGGTCGTGGTACGCGCCCTCGACGCGGCGGGCAATCCCGTGTCAGCCGAAGTCAACGTCGGCATAGCCACCTTCAACCTGTACCCGGATACTCTCACGGGCGGCGCTGTACATGGCACGCACCAGACTTTCGCGCCAATGGCTCCACCCGTATCGCTTGGATATCTCCTCACCGGCCGTAGCCCCGAGCGACGACCCGTCGGCGCGGGTCAGGTCATACAGCATGTCCAGCAGCATCGGATCACGGTCCACGCAACGGGCGAGCGACTCCCCCACGGCCGGATCGTTCGGGTTCTTGCCGGTCGCGAACTCAGAGAGCGTCAGATGCTCCCGCACCAGGATGCGCACCCATCGCGCGATGTCCGCGTCGAATCCCATGCGCTTCATGATCACCGCGGCGTGACGGGCGCCCTCTGCCGCGTGATCGGTCACGAACGGACGTTTGCCGACATCATGCAGCAGTCCGGCCAATAGCAGCGCCGTGTAGTGACGGTCGTCATACCGCTCGCCTCGCGCCGCCGAAACCCGCGCGAGCCGTGACGTCACCTCGACGCTGTGCCGGTCGATGGTATACCGGTGCGCCGCAGACGCGCTCGGGCGATTGCGTATGCCCAGCCATTCAGGCATCCATCGACCGGGTATATCCACGAAATCCAGTTCCTCCCACACGCGCATGAGCGCCGGCCCGGAGGCCAGCAGACGCACGAACAGTTGGCGCGACTCATCATCCCACACGGAATCGCGGATCGGGCAGCGCCGCAGGTTCTGCAAGGTGACCGGGCTGATCGGCAGCTCGAACTCGGCAGCCGCCGCGGCCACGCGCAACGGCAGATACCGGTCCGACTCCGGTTCCACGCCCGGAGCCAGCACGATTTCCTGCTCGTGCTTGGCCACGCCGGGCGCGACCTGTTCGAACTTCGGGGCCTCTCGCCTACCTCCACCGCGCGGCGACAGCATCTGGAAGAACGAGAAACGCGGGCGCTCATGCGTCAGCGAATGCTCGGCACGCGACGCCGTGGAATCCAGCGCGAACGCGATCTGTCGGCCTATGCGGGCGAGCCGGGTCTGCAAGTCCTCGATGGAACGCGCCTCCCGCTCCCCCGGCGGCAGTGTCGGGTCGGCAAGACCCCGCATCGCTGCCACCTGCGCCTGATATGGGGCGAGCAGCCGATTCGCGTCCTTGCCGGCAGCCAGATGAATGCAATCGCGCACGTCCAGCAATGCCTCGACCTCGTCGTCATACCGGCCGTGCGGTCGGTCGGCAAGCCATGACACAGTCAACGCGGAGACCAGCACCGAATCGCGCAGACCGCCTCGCGCCTCCTTGATGTCGGGCTGGTTCAGGTAGGCGAGTCGTCCGAACTCGTCCAGTCGCTTGCGCGCCGAATTCAGCAGTTCCGGCAGCCGCTTGCGGGCCGCTCGACGCCAGCGTTCCAGAATCGACGTGGCCGTCGCCGAAATCAGCGCCGTATCGCCGGCGATCGGCTTGACATCCAGCCAGCCCATAGCGGCCGGCAGATCGGAATCGGTCACGGCCTCGCACTGCTGCCGCGTGCGCACCGACTGATCGAGGTCAAGGCCGCTGTCCCACAGGGGATACCACAGTTTGTTGGTCAGCTCATTGAGCTGTTGGTCGTTGATCGTATGTGGCTCATAGATGATGACCAGATCCAGGTCGGAGCTCGGGCCAATCTGCCCCCGTGCGAGCGACCCGACCGCGCCGAATCCGATGCCGGTGGACGGCACGTCGAACGGCACCGCGGCCACCGCGTCACTCCACAGGCGGCGCAGGCAATCCATGGCGAGCTCCGTTCGCGCCCGGCGCTTCGCGGAGCCACCCCGGTACACGCCGTCAGCATCCGGCTGGCTCATGTCCATGAACCGTTGCTTGAGATGATCGACCGCCGAACTCAAGACACACCACCTTCACCAAATTCCGCCCCGCAGGCGGGGGCTGTCGGTGGAGCCGACTGGAGGTGGTCAAACCCACCCGGGTGCACAAGACCACCCTCAGTCTCGCTACGCGAGCCAGCTCCCGCCAGCGGGAGCAATTTCAATCCTTGCCCTCCGCCACCGGAGGCAAGGATGTCGATATATAAAAGAGTCCCCGCATGGTCAGGTGACGGCGTGCGGGGACTTGTCTTACCGATAACCCGCGTCCGGCGGAAAGCGCCGAACCACGGGCCGCTTTCAGATCGCGGCGGAGCCGGTCTCGCCGGTACGCACGCGGGTCACGGAATCGAGCGGGGCGACCCACACCTTGCCGTCGCCGATCGTGCCGGAACCGGCAGACTTGACGATCACGCCGACCAGGGTCTCCGCGTCCGCGTCATCGGACAGCACCTCGACGCGAATCTTCGGAATCAGATCGACCGTGTATTCCGCCCCGCGGTACACCTCGGTGTGGCCACGCTGGCGGCCGTAACCGTTGGCTTCCGAGACCGTCAGACCGTGCACGCCCGCAGCGGCGAGCGCCTCCTTGACGTCATCGAGCTTATGGGGCTGAATGATGGCAGTGATGAGCTTCATCTCACCTCACCTCCTTGAGAACCGAGCTGGCAGTACCAGCAAAATCATAGGCACGTTCGCCCTGATCGGCCAGATCGATGCCGCCGACCTCCTGGGCTTCGGTCACACGCCAGCCGATGGTCTTCTCCAGCGCGAACGCGATAATCGCGGTCACCACGCCGGAGTACAGCATCGCGCACAGGGCGATGATGACCTGCACGGCCAGCTGGCGCCAGTCGCTGCCGGCGAGCAGACCAGTGCCCTCGCCGAAGAAGCCGATGAGCACGGTACCGGTCAAACCGCCGACACCATGCACGCCCACCACGTCGAGCGAATCGTCATAGCCGAGCTTGAACTTCAGGCCGCATGCGAAGCAGCACAGAACGCCGGCGATCGCGCCGATGACCATGGCCCACAACGGTGACACCACATCGGCCGCGGGGGTGATGGCAACCAGACCGGCGACGATACCCGAGGCCGCGCCGATAGCCGTGTAATGACCGGTGCGGATCTTCTCAGTGAAGCCCCAGGCGAGCATGGCAGCCGCGGTCGCCGCGGTCGTGCTCATCCACGCATAGCCAGCGGTGCCATTGGCCGCGAACGCCGAGCCGGCGTTGAAGCCGAACCAGCCGAACCACAGCAGGAACGCGCCCAGCATGACGAACGGCACGTTGTGCGGGCGAATCGGCTGCGTGCCGAAACCCTTGCGCTTGCCGATGATCAGCACGATGATAAGGGCCGCCATTGCGGCGTTGATGTGAACGACCGTGCCTCCTGCGAAATCATGCGCCGCGGCGCCGATCGCGGTGGAGATCGGGCCCTTTGCGCTCAGAAGGCCGTTGTTCCACACCATGTGCGCCATCGGCGCGTAGTCGAACGTGACCCACAGCGCCACGAACAGCATCCACGTGCTGTACTTCACGCGCTCGGCGATCGCACCGCAGATCAGCGCCACGGTGATCATCGCGAACGTGACCTGGAACGACACGTCCACGCTGCTCGGGTACTTGTTGCCGTTCGCGGCAAGGCCGGCGGCCGTGTACTGACGGGTGCCGGCGTCGAACACCATCGTGTCCTTCAGCAGGAACCCGGTCGCAGGGTCACCGAAAATGCCGCCGATGCTGCTGCCGGCGTATGCGATCGACCAGCCCCACAGCGTCCATACGACCGCGGTGACCGACAGGGCCGCCGCCGACAGCATCAGCATGTTCAGCACGGCTTTGGCGCGCACCATACCGCCATAGAAGAACGCCACGCCAGGCGTCATGAGGAAAACCAAGGCTGCGGATGTGAGCATCCATGCGGTATTACCGGAGTCCATCGTTACCTTCCTCTCTTGTTCGTTCCCGCCGCCGCGCATCTTGACCGCGCGGGAAGCGGGTCGTTACCACTTCATCTGACATCCCCTGATAGGGGGAATCAACACAACGATATGCAACGCTCGCTGAGTTTTCAACACGTTACGACACGTTACGCTCATGTAAAGCACGATGACGCGGATCTTGGCTTTCGGCCGGATTCCGGCGCAGGCAACAGTTCCGGAATGCAAAAGCCGGCTGTCCACGTTGTGGACTGCCGGCTTGCAGGGTTCATGTCCGACGGTTTGCGAACAACCTCACGCGAGAATGCCGTCGACGAATCCTTCCGGGTCGAAGGGCGCGAGATCATCCGGTCCTTCGCCGAGGCCGACGAGCTTGACCGGCACGCCGAGCTCCTTCTGCACGGAGATGACAATGCCGCCCTTGGCAGAGCCATCGAGCTTGGAGAGCACGACGCCGGTGAGGCCGATCGCCTCGGCGAACACCTTCGCCTGCGCCATGCCGTTCTGGCCGGTGGTGGCGTCGAGCACGAGCAGCACTTCGTCGACGGGCAGGTTCTTTTCGGTGACACGGCGAATCTTGCCGAGCTCGTCCATCAGGTTCGACTTATTCTGCAGGCGGCCGGCGGTGTCGATGATGAGCACGTCGGCGTCGTCCTCCTTGGCGCGGGCCGCCGCCTCGAACGCGACCGATGCCGGGTCGGCGCCGCCCTTGTCGCTGCGCACGACGGGCACGTTGACGCGGGCGCCCCAGGTTTCAAGCTGGTCGGCTGCGGCGGCACGGAACGTATCGGCCGCGCCCATGACGACCTTCTTGTCTTCGGAGACGAACAGACGGGCCAGTTTGCCGGCCGTGGTGGTCTTGCCGGTGCCGTTGACGCCGACCATGATGATGACGCCGGGCTTGTGCGCGTCCGGCTTGTCGACGTTCAGACGGCGGTCGGTGTCGCGGCCGACCAGGTCGAGCAGGTTGTCGCGCAGCGTGGCGCGCACCTCGTCGGGGCTTGCCTTGCCGGTGATGCGCGCATCGCGGCGCAATTCGCCGACTAGCTGCTCGCTTGCTTCGGCACCGACGTCGGCCAGCAGCAGCGTGTCCTCGACGTCCTCCCAATCGGATTCGGAGAGGTTGTCTTTGGTGAGGATGTTGAACAACGCCTTGCCGAACGGATTCGAGGACTTGGAAAGTTTCGCCTTGAGCCGCTGAATGCGCGAGCCGGATTTTTCCGGTACATCATATGCGGGAGCCGCCGGCCTGGCCGGGGCGGCCTGCGTCGGTTCGACCGGCTTACGCTCTCCCTCACTTCGAGGGGAGGCGGTTTCGCCCTCGGTTTCGGGAGCAGGGAGCTGCCTGTCAACTGTTGCGGCGACCGTCTCGGGTTCTTCACCCGCACGACCCGCCTGGCGCGGCGATGTTGCGGTTTCCGCCGGCCGGCCGACGACTTCGTTCTTACGCGACTTGCCGCGTACTACGCCCCACACAATGAGCAGGACGACAATCACCACTGCGGCGACAATGCCGATAATCAGATTCGTATCCATGGCTCCAGCCTAAAAACCGCAACGGACAGCTGCCGGAATACCACATACGTCGCGTTGTTGCAGCCAAGTCGACGACTAATTGGGCTGCTGGCACAGACGCTGCCCCTGAGTCGTCCCTACATATCGAATCGGGGAAGACGCTGGTATAGGCAAATCTGCCACCAATGCATAAAGCGGCATACCAGACACCGGATTGCCAGCGGCCCCATGATATTCAACATAGAACAAGTCGGGCAATGGCGCCCCACCCTCATCGTGGTAATACTCGCGACCGCCACCGAAAACACGTATCAAACAGGACACGCACGACACGATGTCATGGTTGTCGAACTCGCTCGCCATCATCGACGGGGCTACATACGTCTTCATGATCGACTCTCCTCAGCCGCACGGCCCTCGCACGACCTACCACGAAAACGTAGACCCGACAACATTTCGGGAGGTATAGGCGCTAGGCACCGCGACCACTACACTGGAGCTCATGGCCAATACTGCAAGAATGACGGCGCTGCAACGCCGCGAACAGCTCATCCGCGTGGGGCGAGCGTTGTTCGCATCCAAGGGGTTCGAGGCGGTGAGTGTCGAGGAGATCGCCGCGAACGCGAAGGTCAGCAAGCCGATCGTCTACGAGCATTTCGGCGGCAAGGAGGGACTGTACGCGGTAATCGTCGACCGTGAGATGCGCGAGCTGACCAATGCGCTCATCGAGGCGCTGTCCGACACCAAGGCGCATCCCCGCCAGATCGTGGAGCGCGCGGCACTCGCCCTGCTCACCTATATCGAGGAGAACTCCGAAGGCTTCCAGATGCTCGTGCGCGACTCGCCGACCACCGACCCGGCCGGATCGTTCAACTCGCTGCTGGGCGACATCAGCCTACGCGTGGAGGATCTGCTCACCGCCGCGTTCAAACGCCGGAAACTCTCCGCCAAGGGCGTGCCATACTATGCGCAGATGCTGGTCGGCATGACCGTATTCACCGGTCAATATTGGGCGGATCGGCCGAAGGTCAACAAGGAGCAGCTCGCCGCATACATCGTCGACCTCGCATGGCACGGCCTGAGCCGGCTGGATTCCAAGCCGATCCTGCGGTTCGAGAGCCAGAAGGCGAAGCAGCTCGCAGCCAAGGAAGACAAAGAACGTCGAGACAAAGAGCGGAGCGAGACAACGGCCCCGGACGAGCCGGATGCTCCTGTCGAGACCGCCGAACCGGACGAACCGGCATACCTGCCCGCGAGCGCCGACTGATCATCAGAACCGCGCACAAGCCGGAAGCCCAAAAAAAAAACGGCGGAACGGACGACGGGACTTGCCTGAACGCCGCTTAGTGATAGCTTTGCTTGTAGAGGTTAGACTCGCTGCAACATCCGAGGCGACGTGTCGCACGTCATCCCCGCGACACCTGTATAACGAGGAACTATGGAACAATCGTCGAAAACACTCACCTTCGTGGTGCCCGCCTACAACATGGAAACGTATCTGGAGCGCTGCGTGGAGTCGCTGCTCTCCGCGACGGACAACAGCGATATCGAAGTGTTGATCGTCGATGACGGATCCTCGGACGGCACCCCGGAACTTGCCGACATGTACGAGCGACGCTGGCCCGGCAACGTGCGGGCAATCCACCAGGTCAACAAGGGCCACGGCGGCGCGGTCAACACCGGCATCGCCAACGCGACCGGCATGTATGTCAAGGTCGTGGACGCCGACGATTGGGTGGACATGCCCTCCATCGACACGCTCATGGGCACGCTGCGGGTGCAGCGCGTCGCCACGGATCCGGTCGACATGATCGTCACCAATTACGTGTACGACAAGGTGGGCAAGCGCGTCAAGCACACAGTGAACTTCCGTCATGCGATGGCGACCAACACCGTGCTCGGCTGGGACGATCTCGGCTGCTTCGGCGTCGCCGAATACATACTGATGCACGCTCTGATCTACCGCACCCAGGTGGTGCGCGACTCCGGCATGCAGCTGCCCGAGCACACGTTCTACGTCGATTTCATCTACGCATACCAGCCGTTCCCGTGGGTCAAGTCGATGCTGTACATGGACATCCCGTTCTACCACTACTTCATCGGGCGCGAGGGGCAGAGCGTACAGACCGACGTGATGATCCGCCGCGTCGCGCAGCTGCGGCTCGTCAACCAGCGCATGGTGGAGGCCACTCCCGAACCGGGAACCGTGCCGGACGGCCTATACCGTTATATGATTCATTTCCTCGCGATCGAAAGCTCGGTCACGTCGGTGTTCCTGATCCTGTCGAAAGACAAGGCAAACTACCGTCTCAAGGACGAACTGTGGGCGGACATCGACAAGGCGTCGCCGGCCATCGGGCGTGACGTGCGGCGCAAGCTGGTGTCGCGCGCGCTGAACCTGCGTGGGTCTGTCGGGCGCTGGGTGATCCGACGCGGCTATGTCGTCGCAGAGAAGGTCGTCGGCTTCAACTGACGTGCCGCGCGGCGGGGGCTGCCAGCTGATATTCGCTCCTCTATCACCGATCAGGAGAACGTCCATGATGCAATTCACCATGTCCGGAACCATGCTGCGCTTCGATGAGACGACGCTGCGGTTCTCATTCAGCCGCGACGGTGCGACCTGGAGCGGCTGCGACGGCATAGAGCCGCAGCTGACGCGCGAGGATCGTTCATTCTCGTTCGCCGGCGCCGCTACCGTCACGCATGAGCGGATCGAGACCGGCACCGGAGTCGGCGTGCGCAGCGTGTTCGCCGGGTTCGCGGGTGCGGATTACGCTTTTGAGACGTATATCTGGATCGAGCGGTCAAGCGGCGACGTGCTATGCGAATGGGTGCCACTGCGCGAGTGTGGGGCCGAGCCGCGCATCGACAGGGTGCTTTGGCCTGCGCCGCTGTCCTTCGACCATGCGGACGCGCATGACGTGACGCTCATCACCCACGAGCAGGGCGTGATGATACCGAATAACTGGCCTACCGAGGTCGGCACTGATGCGGTCTCCTTCGGCGGGCGGTTCGAGACTGCGGGCGGGTACATGCCCTGGTTCGCGCAGTTGCGCAGCGACGGGCATGCGTACATCGCCATCTGCGAGACGCCGTGGAACGCAGGATATGACATCGACCATCCGGCCGGCGGACCGTACACGCACGTCGGAATGTGGTTCGAGCCAAGTCTCGGCCGCATGGATTACCGTCGTGTCGTGCGATATCGTCTCCTCGACCACGCCGACCATACCGCCGTCTGCAAGACGTACCGCGCTTACGTCAACGAACGCGGCCGGCTGCGCACGCTGGCGGAGAAGGCGGCGCGCAACCCGTCGGTGCGTGACCTGCTCGGCCGTTCATGGGTGCATGTCGGCATCAAGACGAAGGTTCAGCCGGACTCGTCGTTCTATGATCCCGCGCAGCCCGGCAAGAATGATTCGCTCGTCACATTCGCGCAGCGCGAACGGCAGATGCGCACGCTGCACGAAATGGGTGCCGGGCGGCTGTACCTGCATCTGGACGGCTGGGCGCAGCCCGGCTACGACAACGGCCATCCCGACTATCTGCCCGCATGCCGCGAGGCCGGCGGCTGGAAGGGCATGAAATCGCTGGTCGACGCCTGTCATGAGCAGGGAGACCTGTTCGGCACGCATGACCAATACCGCGACTATTACTTCGCCGCGCGCACGTTCGACCCGCGCAATGCGATCCGACTGGCGGACGGCACGATGCCCGAGCACGCGATGTGGGCCGGCGGGCGCCAAACGTACCTGTGCGCCGAGCTTGCGCCGGATTACGTGCGCCGCAACTTCAGTGAGATCGCCACGCACGGCATCGCGCTGGACTGCGCATATCTGGACGTGTTCACCTGCAATGAAGGCGACGAATGCTCGCATCCCGAGCACCGCATGACCCGCCGCGAATGCTACGAGCGCCGCGCCGAATGCTTCGAATACCTGCTGGCGCACGGCATTCTCACCTCGTCCGAGGAGGTGTCCGACTGGGCGGTGCCGAGCCTGGTGTTCTGCCATTACGCGCCGTACGACTTCCAGATGCGCTCCCCCGACGCGCCTCGGCACGGCATCCCGGTGCCGTTGTACAACCTCGTCTACCATGACTGCGTGATCCAGCCGTGGATGATGGATCGGGTGGCCGGTGGCGACGACTACATGCTGTACGCGCTGCTCAACGGCGGTGCGCCGTACCTGATCCGTGACGCCGCATATGCCGGCATGGACGGTGATATGAATGCCGCACTGCGCGCCCGTACCGAGAACGACATCGAGCGGTGTGCTGTCGTGGCCGGGCTGCACCTGCGCGTCGGCATGCAGGAGCTCGTGCGGCATGACCTTGTCGGCGGCGACCCGCTGGTGCAGCGCTCGGTCTTCGCCGACGGCACCGCCGTGACGTGTGATTTCCACGCGCAGACGTATGAGGTAGCAGCGAACGGTTCTCATTAAGAAAGGTGCGAGGATTCCGCACATTTTCAAACAAGCGAACATTGCGCAGGAAGCCCGGAATTCCGGGCTTTCTGCTGTTTTCATGTTCGCTTCCCCCGTCACACGGACTCGCACCTTTCTTATTGAGAACCGTTCGCTGCGACAAGGGAGCAAGCCCTCAGACCCACCTATCGGACATGGCGAACGAGTTGCGCATCAGGTTGCTCGACGTATACAGCACGTTATCGAGCAGCTTATGGGTCAGATCCTGCAGACGACCGGCCATCGTCTCGTTCGCAGCCATGAGCGCCGCGCGGATGTCCCCGGCTTCGGCATCGACGAGCGCCGCATCCGTTTCTTCGACAAGCCGGCGCCCGAACGCCCGCACCTGCTCGCCATAGTATTCGATCGCGTTGCGCGTCTCGTACCAGTGCGCGTCGGCAATTACGGCGATCAGACGGTTCGTCCAGTACAGGTTGTCGGTGGAGACCTCGGGCGTGGTGTCGCGCAGATACGCCGGAGTGTCGTCCACGTTCGCATAAAAAGGTGCGACCGCCGTGAACGGGCCGGAACCGAAGGCGATCCACATCACCGCCGCCGCTGCGGCCGGCACGTCGTGCCGCAGTTCGATCGCGACCATGTGACCAGTGCGGTTGATGCCGATCGGACGGTAGCGATGCCGGCTTTCCGGTGTACCGAGCGTTCCGTACGGGTCAAAAGGCGTGCCTTCGAAATGCGACGACATCAGAAAGTCGATGTCCTCGACCGTCACCTTGTTCTCCGGCGCCCGGCACCACGGGATGTCGTCGGAGGTCGGCGTGTAGCGGGCCGCGGGCGAATCCCAATCCTCGCTCGGGTTCAGGTGACGTTGCATGTACCAGGCGCGCGGCGTGTTGTAGATATGGTCCTTGACGGTGCTGGTGCCGAACACCGCACGCGGGTTGATGTGGTCCGGCAGCACGGCGGCGACGCCGAAACCGGCGCCCTGCGCGGGCCGCATGGCACGGCCCAGATGGTGCCGATCGATGAATTCGCGCAGGTCCGCGCTGCACATGAAGAACCGCCGCTCGCCGAACGCGTCGGAGAAGTCGAAGTCGTCGATGCCCAGCTGGTTGGGGATCGTCGCATAGCAGTCGTCGGGCACACGGCGCGCAATCCAGTGATGCCCACCGATTGTCTCGACATACCAGATCTCGTCCACGTCGGAAATGATCACGCCGTTCGACTCATAGGTGCCGTACCGTTCCAGCAGCTCGCCGAGCCGTTCCACACCCTCGCGGGCCGAAGAGACATACGGCAGCACCAGCGTGATGATGTCCTCCTCACCGATGCCGCCGGGGGTCTCCGGCCGATAGCCGGCCTCTCCCGGCACGCCTTCGGCTGGCCTGAGCTCGACCAGCGGGTCGGCGGCGAGCACGCGCTCGTTCACCGCGATGGTTTCGGTGGCGCTCATCGCCACGTTGCGCTCGCTTGCGCCGGCCTCGGCGAGCACGCCTCGGTTCGGCAGCACGTTCGGCGCGATGGTGTAGCGGCACGGGTCGTCCGGCAGGTCGATCTCGACATGGCTGAGCGTGCTGCGGTAGTGGCGCGGCTGGTCCGTCGGCGCCACGGCCACGAGCCGCTTGGGATCGTAGCGGCCGGAGCCGGAATCATCGTTGCGGGCGATGATCGTCGCGCCGCTGCAGCTGGCTGATTTTCCGATAAGCAATGTGGTGCATGACATGCCGACCACTGTAGGAGCCGGCCTCACCATCGCGCATCAACGGGACGGCTGCGGCAGAAAAAATACTACGGAAGGCCAAATATTATGTCATCTCAGCCAAATACGCAGGGTTTCACACGAATTTTTCAGGTAAACCACATGACTTGCCCCGAAACATGCGTTTATATAGTAATCACGACCGCAAGGCCGCAATAACTGAACCCCTTCTTCTCTTCTCTCTCAAGCCCGGCTTCCCCGCCGGGCTTTCTCTTTTTCCGCGCCCCTCCATCGCGGTGTCGCACTTCACCAAAACACGGGTTGAAATAGCCGTTCTTGATAATTCCCCGTGTCAAATCGCCGTTTTCGGGCCACAAAACGGCGATTTGACACGGGGAATTGCGGATTTCGGCTATTTCAACCCGTATTGTGGCGCCCCGGCCCACGCATCTAGGCAAGGCATCGCAATCGGCGCAGTTTGTCTGGCGCGCCCGCCCGACCGCACAGGCGGGAAGCCCCGCCGAGGCCGGCACCGCACGCCAGAGCCGCTCCGGCAAGCTGACATCCCCGATCTGATCAACATCGGCGTGTTCTCCGCGCTGTACTTCGCGCTGGTCGCCGATCTGATTGCCAAAGCCGGCAAATACTCCAGCAAGATCGGCATCCTCATCAGCTACGTGGTATTCGCGAACATCGACACCGACACATCATGAATTCACGGGCAACATTCGAGAGCAGCCATGCGGGGCGAACCGGCGCATATGCAGCCGGCGCAGACGGCATGAGCAGATCCAAGTCCGCTCCCGCGCCAGCGGCCGTCGTCCTCGGCCCTCGGGCGAAACTGTATCTGATGCTGCTCGCCAACACGCTGTTGTTCTTCCACGCGGATGCGCGAGCCGAAGCGCTGCTGACGGCACTGTTCCTCACGCCGCTGTTCCTTGCCGGACGCTGGCGTATGGGACTGCGGCTGACGGCCTGCTATGCGGTTCTGCTGGGGTGGGGATTGTGGTCGGACGCGGCGACGCTGGACACGGCGGGGCTTCGGGCGCCGCGTCAGCCTCCGGCTCTGACGCCGACGCCTGGATACATGTCGTCGGGCTGTTTTCCGTGGGGCTTCGCATGATGATGCCCTGTTTCATCACCGGTGCCTACGCGTTCTCCACCACGCGCGTCAGCGAATTCGTGTGCGCGCTGCGTCGTATGCGCGTGCCCGAATCGGTGGCCATCCCCTGCATGGTGGTCATCCGGTTCTTTCCGACGATCGGGCGGGACTACCGGCGAACCCGCGACGCGATGGCCCTTCGCGGTCTTGTCTCCGGCCGACTCGCGCTGCTGCGGCATCCGGCCCAGTCGCTGGAGTTCGTGCTGGTTCCGCTGTTGATGAACGCGACGATCGTCTCGCATGACCTGTCGGTCGCGGCACTTACCAAGGGATTGGGACGGCCCGGCCGGCATACCTGCATAACGGAGATTCACAGCGTTGGTTTGATTGGGCGGCGATGGCGGTCTGCACGATCCCGCTGGCACTGAGCATCGGCGGTGTACTATGAGCGATGTGATCATACGGTTGCGCGATTGCTCGTTCCGATACCGTCAGGCCGATGCGGATTCGGAGGATGGCGCCTCGCCACGGGGCGCCGCGGCAGGAGAGCGCCGGCGTCGAAACGGCGGCCGACGAGGCCGACGGATTCATCATCGACTGGCTGGTGGGACCGGATCGTTCACTGGGCCGCTACCGGTATCGGCTTGACCGGACCATCGCCAAGGGGTTGGAGGGCAAACCCTGTTATGTGTTTCATGCGACGGACGCGCCGGCAGGCTGCCCGTTCAGTGTGCTGGTGGCGATGGATCCGATGCCCGAACGGGCTGCGCTGGCGAGCGGCGGCCTGCTCAGTCATCTGCATTTTCAGTACGCCAGCGATGACGGAATGCTGTTGAGGGCGGAGTCCACATTGCGCAAACGCATGTGGTACCCGACGATGTGCGCCGACGAAGGCACGCTGCGCGACCAATGCGACATCGTGCGGGCCCTGCACAAGTTGCCTCCGCTCGACCGCGAGGCATAGGCTCATCGCCGGCATGATCGCCCGTCGATGAGCCTTGACGTGTCACGCGAACTGGCTGTTGTACAGTGCGGCGTAACGGCCGCCGCGTTCCAACAGTTCATGATGGTTGCCGTGCTCGATGATGTCACCATGTTCCATATACAGAATCAGGTCCGCGTCACGGATCGTCGACAGCCGGTGCGCGATGACGAAGCTGGTGCGTCCTGCCATCAGTCTTGTCATGGCTTTGCCGATTTCCGCCTCGGTCCGGGTATCGACGGAGCTGGTAGCCTCGTCGAGTATCAGGATCGGCGGGTCCGCAAGGAAGACGCGGGCGATGGTGAGCAGCTGGCGTTGCCCGACCGACAGGTTCCCGGCCTCGTTGTCGAGTACGGTATCGTAGCCGTGCGGCAGCGTGCGTATGAAGTAGTCGGCGCGCACGGCTTTGGCCGCCGCGATGATCTCCTCGCGGGTCGCATCGGGCCGCCCGTAGGCGAGATTCTCCGCCACGGTGCCGCCGAACAGCCACGTATCCTGCAGCACCATGCCGAATTCGCGGCGCAGATCGCCTCGCGTCATGGCGGCTGTGGATACGCCGTCAAGCGTTATCGCGCCGCCATCGATCTCGTAGAATCGCATCAGCAGGTTGATCAGCGTGGTCTTGCCCGCGCCGGTTGACCCGACGATTGCGACCTTCTGCCCTGGCTCGGCCACGAAGTTGACGTCTTTCATCAGCGGCCGTTGCGGATCGTATCCGAACCTCACGTGGTTGAACACCACACGGCCCTGCACAGGCTCCTCAGCGATCTTCGCCGCGTCAGCTGGCTGGGGGTCGGGCCGTTCCTCTTCCTCGTCCAACAGCTCGAAGGTGCGTTCGGCGGACGCGAGCGCGGACTGCAGCGAGTTGATCATGTAGCTGGCTTCGGTCAGCGGTTCGGACACCTGGTTGATGTATTGGTAGAACGCCTGCGCCACGCCGACGGTCATGCGGCCGCCAAGTACCATCCAACCGGCGAGCAGCATCACCGCCATCTGCGAGAACCGCGCGATCATGCGGATCAGAGGATTGACGGATATCGTGATGAAGTCGGCGAGCTGCGCGGCTTTTCGGGTGCGTTCGGCGGCGTCCTCCATCGCTGCCGCACTGTCTTCCTCGCGATTGTATGCCTTGATGATGTTGCGGCCCTTGTAGTATTCCTCGGCCAGGCCGGTCAGCTCTCCGATGGTCTCCTGACGCAATGACGCGATCTCGAGGTTCTTGCGGGCGACCAGTTTGGTTACCCACATGCTCAATGCCATGAACACGAGGAACACGACCGTGAGCAGCCACGAGTAGTAGACCATGATGACCAGCGAGCCGGTCACCGTGGTGATGGCAGTGATGAGTCGCAGCAACCCCGTCTGCATGACTTCGCTGATACGGTCAAGATCGTTGGTGACCTTGCTCAGCACTTCTCCCGGCTTATTGCGGTCGAAGAAGCGCAGCGGAAGCCGCTGGATCTTCGCGCTGATCTGCTTGCGCAGCGTCAGGTTGAGGTTTTCGGCCACGGACGCCATCAGATAGGACTGCAGGTAGTAGAAGCCCCACTCGCCGAGATACAGGATTGCCAGAATCAGGATCGTCCAGCCGATACCGCCGGCGTTCCAGCTTACTGAGAACGGAACGCCGTCACGCCATGCGCCCTGCACGGCATCCCATATCGAGTCCACCACGACGGCGCTGTACATCGGAGCGGCGATATGGAAAAACGTGAACAGCAGAATCGACGCGGCGACCACGCACAGGCGCACCCGCTGATTGCCCAGCTGCACGAACAGCCGCCGGGCTGTGGCCATCGCGTTCTTCGGCGCTTCGAGCTCGATGTCGTCGGTCTTTACCGTGTCGCCCGCGTTCACAACGGTTTCCGTCATATCGTCATTCTGCGTTGTCATTCTCGTCACGCCTCCTCTCCCATTGCCGGCTCCTTGGTCTGCGATTCGACGATTTCGCGGTACACCTCGCAGTCCGCCATCAGTTCGTCATGTTTGCCGATGCCTGCCACTTGTCCGTCCGACAGCACGACGATCTGGTCGGCGTGCTGGACGGTGCTCACGCGCTGCGCGATGATGAGCACCGCACGCCCGTTCGTCTCTGCGGCGAGCGCATGCCGCAACGCGGCGTCGGTCTTGAAATCGAGCGCCGAGAAACTGTCATCGAACACCACCAGCTGGGTGTCTCCGGTCAGTGCGCGCGCAATCGACAGACGCTGCTTCTGCCCACCGGAGAAGTTCGTACCGCCTTGCGCGACGCGGGATTCCAGTCCTTGCGGCAGCGAATCGACGAACTCGCGGGCCTGCGCGACATCGATCGCATGATTCAGCCGCTCATCGGAGGCATCTCGGTCTCCGTACCGCAGATTGTCGGCAATCGTCCCCGAGAACAACCACGCCTGCTGCTGTACGTAGGACACGCGGCGCCGCAGATCGTGCTGCGTCATCTTGCGCACGTCCACGCCATCGAGGGTGACTTCTCCCCAATTGGCGTCATGGAACCGCAGTGCGAGCATGGCGATCGTCGATTTGCCCGAGCCCGTGCCACCGATGATCGCCGTGGTCTGGCCCGTCTTGCAGGAGAAGCTGACATGTCGCAACGTGTCCTCCTGCGCGTCCGCGAAACGGAATGTCACATCGCGGAACGCCAGCACCTCGCCGTCCGGGAGCGGACCGCGACCGCTCATATCCACCGCCGCGCCCGGCTCCGGGTCGGCGATCTGCGGACTGTGGTCCAGCACCAGCCGCACACGCTCGCAGCATTCAAGCGCCCTCGGCAAGGTGATGATCACCATCTGCGCCATCATCAGATAGAACAGCGCCATGATCGCATACTCCACGATGGCGGTGATGTCGCCGATTTGGAAGTTTCCGGCGCTGATGCGTCCTCCCGCGAGGAAATACACGACGACGATGAATGCGTTCATGCCGAAGTACGACAGGCCGTCGAGGTTCGCGAATAGCCGGTTCGCCTTGATGGACGTATCGGCGTAGTCGACGAACGTGCCGTCCATGCGCCGCCGCTCATGGGATTCCTTGTTGAAGGCGCGGATCACGCGGACGCCGGTAAGGTTTTCGAGTAGCACGGCGCCGATGCGGTCAAGCAGTTTCTGCAGTTTGCGGAACAACGGCGCCGCGGATCGCATGATGAACAGCGCCACGACGCACACGAAGGCTATCGCCACCAGCAGCCACAGAGACAGGGTCACGTCGAGCCGGAACGACAGGGTCAGCGCGATGATGAATATGATCGGCACCGGCATCAGCATGCACAGCACATTGGTCATGGCCATCTGGATGTTGACCACGTCGTTGATCGTTCGCGTGGTTATCGATGCCGTACCGAAATTGCGGAAATCATAGATCGACAGATCCATGGATTTGCGGTACAGAGCCATGCGCATGTCCTTGCCGACGCGAGAGGTCAACTGCGAGCAGCACCATCCGCCCGCCACGGCGCACATGCCGGAAATCAGCGCGGCCACGCCCATGCCGACCGCCGTGATGGTCATCTTCTTGAATGATGCGGATGTCGCGCTTTCGTTCAGCAGCTCCGCGGCGAATGTGGGAATGACCAGCGCGCCGACGACATCGACCAGCAGCAGCACCGTCGTCACCGCGCACAGCGCCCAGTATGGCTTCATGAAACGGGCAACCAGCCGCATGCTTCTTCCTTCCCCTCGCGAAGTCGTCTACGCTCATATCTCAGTATTGTCCCAAAGTAGGACAATTGAGCCATACGGCGTGGCGAAGTCCGAGACGGGAAAAACTACACGGAAATGTCATGCATCTGTTTGCGGAACACCCGCCCGTAGACGCCCATGCCCTTGAGCAACGCGCTGCGCAGCTCGTCAGGAAGCTCGCTCATCGCCCGATACTCCGCGGCGCGACTCGGCGCGATCAAGCTGTTGCAATATCTGCGCCCGGCAGGCGTGAAACGGACCGTTTTGACCCGACGATCGCCTTCGGCGTCCCCAAGCTCCACGAACCCATGCGCCACAAACGATGCGATGACATTGTTGACCGTCTGCCGCGGCAACAGCGTGTACTCGCAGATCGCCCGCTGCGACGCCCCATCATGGTCCTTGAGGTAGTCCAGAATGCACATCACATTATCCGACACTCCGGCTCGGCGAGCGTAATCCGAATACGCCACGTCAATGCGATGCAGTTCATCGAAGAACAGATCGATATGACTCGCGATCGATGACGCTCCAATATCCCGAGCCATGTCTCTCTCGCCGCCATGCCCCACAGCGGCATTCTCTGAATTGTCCGACATAAGGACAATTATACAGGCATTTCAGCGATTGCGCCAGAGGGAACGCCTCGCTGCCGCAACAGCGCCGACACACGATTAAATCCCTCCATTGAAGCCACGGCTCAGGAAGCCATTGCGTTTGTTCTGTCTCAATGTCCCGGGCGACACACGCGAGGTGGTTACGCCGATGACGCACACGAATGGAACAGCAGAGGATGCGACAAATGATCACGATGACCGCTACGCCGCGCCGACAGCACACGATCAGAGTGTCGGCTGAATGGGGTACGGCAGGGGAATGAGATCGCCGCTAGCGTCATAGAACTCACGTAGGTTTATGGAGCGCACGCCCATCGCCTCGACCACATCGGGAATCTTAGGCTCTTTCTTCAACGGGTTGTTGGGGATGGGATGTACTGCTTGCTCATTAGTGACGACAATGATCCGGCCGGACCCACCGGGCGGCGCAGCGTTCGATGCGTTTCCTGCCGATGATCGGCACCGGCAGTCCGGCGTTGCGGAAGATCTCGGTCACTCCCCTGCCTTTCCCGTGTTCGCGGAGGAAGTATCTTTTGAACTCGTCGGAATAGATGATGCGCGTCGGAGTGACGTTGGACACGGCCCACAGGCCGCGCAGGTACGAGGTTCGTCAGGAGTGAACTCCCTTCTCATCGCCGTTCCTTTCCGTATGAGACGCCATATACGGCAAAGGCCGGCATCCCATGGCGGTTTCCATGGGATGCCGGCCTCTCGGACGGACGTCCCCTTGAGGGAGAAGGACCCGAAGGGCCGGGGGCATCCGTCAGACCGTTCAGGCGATGGCGCTCGCCTTGCGGGACTTGACGCCGACGGTCACGCCGGCGCCGATCAGGAGGGCCGCAACCACGGTGAACAGCACGGTGCCCGCGCCGCCGGTGAGCGGCAGCTGGGTGATGCTCTTCACGTTCTCCACGACCACTTCGGCGGTGCTGCCGTCGGAGACCAGTCCCCAACGATCGCTGCTGACGCCATCGGCGTCGATCGTGTAGGACGGTTTCGCGGTCTGGTCCGCGCCGGTGCCGGAGAGGTTGGCCGCGATCGTGAAGCTGAAGAACACACCCACGTTGACGTAGCCGTTCGGGGCTGCGATCTCCTCGATGGTGTACTTGCCCTCGTCGAGGGCCGGGAAGGTCACCTGGCCGTTCTTGCCGGTGGTGAACACGCCGGAGGTGGCATCAGCGGCGGGCTTGGTGTCGAGGGTGCTCCACTTGCCGTTGCCGTCCTTGTCGGGGGTGTAGGCGAGGTACTTGCCGTCGGCATTCTTGATGGCGAACTTGGCGCCCTCGAGCGCAGCACCGGTGGTCTTGTCCTTCTTGACCAGGGTGTAGTCGAAGTTGAAGACCTTGACCGGGGTGCCCGGCACTTCCTGCTTGCTCTCGTTGTTGCTCGGATCGTTCGGATACTTGATCGTCGGGGTGTTCGCGGCGCCGGTGTTGCCGGTGCTGCCGGTCACGGTGGCCTTGTATTCGACGGTCACGGTCTTGCCGACCAGGCCGGCGTTGGTGAACTTGGAGTCATCGGCGGGGGTGCCGGTACCGAAGCCCTCGGCCTTGATGTAGCCGCTCAGGTCGATGATGAAGGTCTTGGACGTGGAGTTGAAGCCGGTGACCGTGTAGTCGGTGCCGGCCCTCAGCTGCTTGTTATCGACCGTGACCTTCAGGGTGCCGGTCTTGTAGGCCAGTGGCGCGTTGTGCGCGAACTTATCGGACACGGTGAACTGGTAACCGTTGACCTTGTAGCCCACGTAGTTCGGAACCTTGGTCGTGATCGTGTAGGAGGCATCCTGCCCGGCTGCGACGGTCTGGTCGGTCACGGTTTTGCTGACCGACGCGGTCTGGTTCTTCATGTCGATGGAACCGGAGGAGTACACCGTGTTGTTGATGGTCAGCTTGGTGCCGGCGAGGATCGGCAGGGCCTTGCTGCTCTTGCCGGTCACGACCTGGTCGACGATCAGCCACAGGCCCGGGCTGTCCAGCGTGAACGTGGCCTGCTTGTTGTCGCTGGACAGGGCCGGCGTGGCCTCGGTCGTGGCCTTGGACGCGAGCTGGTCGGCGAGGCCGCGGGTGGTGCCGTCGCCCAGCCACGGGCTCGTGGCGGACTTGTCGAGCTTGGCCTGGTCCTGCTGCTGCGCCCAGGCGAGCGGATCGCCGGTGCCCGTATACTTCAGGTATTTGGCGATATCCGTCTTGAGGCCGTCCTCGGTCTTGAGGGTGACGCT
>ERZ1031746.23-NODE-23-length-92871-cov-18.589941_pt1 | contig 92871 bp, 112 predicted proteins | sample MGYA00518171_ERZ1031746 | MGnify/ENA primary metagenome ERZ1031746 (study PRJEB33719, sample SAMN04261238) | wastewater metagenome | biome: rural village; feature: human; material: feces | host: Homo sapiens | place: El Salvador | collected 2013-01-07 ...
AGCTGCGGGAATGGCCTATTTGCTCAATGTGTTCGGCTGAGATCGGAAATCAACCCCCTTGTTTTTTGCCTTGCGGCCCGTTTCCGTTCCTTTTCAGCCTGCTCCTGCTGGTAAGCGGCCTCTAATATCCTGTCCGCCTGTTCCGGGCCAATGGCTCGCCTGACCCGCTCGTAGTCCCTGACCTTTCCCTTTAGACTGTCTCTCTCGGCGCAGACCTCGTAAATCCTTTCTGACAAAGAACTGTTTTTGCTGACCTCCCGGCCATAGTCCGCTTGTAGCCGCTCAAATTTGGATTTGAGGTCGAGATAGGCCCGGTAGACCGAGCGCAGCACCTTGACGATCTTTGCCCATAAAGGCTTGGCCTTTTTCTCCCGGTAGGCCCTGGCCGATTCCAGCGGCCCCGGCTCTGGTAAGACTTCCTCCGGGTCTGCCGAAAACTCCGCCGCCAACCGCTCCATGTTCTTTACTGCCGGGGCCAATTCCTTCAACCGCTGTTCCTGTCCCGCCACCTCTTTTTGCTTCTTGGCCTTTACCTTATCCAGTTGGGCAATCTCCTTGGCCCTCTGCTCCTTTTTGTAGTCCAGCACAGACAAGTGCTGGTCGTGGGTGCCCTTGTCCTCCCACTCTATCCCGTGACGCTCCATCACGGCGGCAAGCTGCTCCTTTTCAGAGCGTACCCACTGGCTCCACTCTGTGTCCCCTCTGGTGCCTCCCTTGAAACCCTGGGCCGCTAGCGCCTGTTTGAGTGATACCCTGGTATCCAGGCCCCGCTTGCTGCCGGTGGTGAACGGTACAAAGTCGATGTGCAGATGGGGCGTGGCCTCGTCCATGTGGAGATGAGCCGAGAACACCCGAAGCTGGGGGTTGCGCTCTTGAAAGCCCCTCATATACTCGTCCAGCACCGTCGCCGCAAGCTGGCCGTCCTCGCTGTCGGCGCACATGTCGTCCTTATTGCCCACTTGCAGAATGATTTCATGGAACGGCTTCTCCTGCTTGCTGGAACGTATCTTCTCATAGTAGTTCTCAATCCTGCGGTCTGCCCTGGTCTGCTTGTCGTTGTACCGCTTGAGGGCCTCGTCAAACATCTCACGAAAAACTGCCTTGATATTTTCCTGGCAGTAGGTTATATTCAAATGGGAGCGTTCCGGGTCGGTGTTCTTGGCGTTGAACTTCCTGCTGTTGTGGCTTACCGAACCTTGCCCCACCATTGCGCTGATCGTTCTTTTCAAATCAACACTCCTTTTGCCGCGCCAGCGGCGGCCTTTGCGTTACTTTCTGCGAAAGTAACGCAAAGGCACTTTTGACACTTCGTATCAAAAGTGCCTTTGCGCCCTACGGGGTGGAATGGGGGCTTTGCCCCCGCCGTCTGCGGACGGCTCCCCCAGCAGGGCCGCCCTTTGAAAAGGGCACCCTGCACCCCGCCTAAACTTTGCCACTCGCCGTTGGGCAGGTGGGAAAGGCAGAGCCTTTCCCACCACCCGGCAAGTGTTCTCCGTGGGCCAAAAGTCAAGGGGTACGGGTTGTATTGACTACCGTGTTCCGAAAAGGGAACTACTGGACAAGATTGCCCAAGCGTTGCGTGTAGACCGACAGAATTTCTATACCATTCAACCTGGCTGCGCCGAGGACTTCATGCGGACATTCTTCTGGCTGGACGAGGACAGCCCCGGCTCCATCCGCTTGTTTCAGCTTGTCCGCAATCCCGGCAAGACGGGGGCCTCCGATGATACCGCCGTCCGATACAACGACACGGACGACTGGCCCGCTCAACCTCCTGTGGGCATTTATTTCAACTATGGGCTGGTAGATGAGTTCATGCGGGAGTGGCTTTTGCGCCAGCAGGAGCTTCACGCCGGGGAGATCACCAGGGACGAATACTTTGAATGGAAACTCAACTGGCCATGTACCTGTGACGACAGCAAAAGGTTTGACTACTATGTTCCCTGGAAAAAAGAAAAATAGGACAAGCGAAGCCGCCCTGCTGAATTTGTCGTTCAGCAGGGCGGCTTGCTTGCCCTTTGCAATCATTCTCTTGTGTGGCCGGGTTGAAACGAATAGTATCAATCCAGTATCACAAGGCAAAGTGACAGGTCAAAAACCCTGTATTCATGCGGGTTTGAGCCGTTTTAACGGTCACTCCCACTCAATCGTCGCCGGCGGCTTGGACGTGATGTCGTAGCACACGCGGTTGGCGCCGGGGACCTCGGCAACGATGCGGCCGGAAATGCGGGCCAGCACATCGTAGGGCAGCTTGGCCCAGTCGGCGGTCATGGCATCACTGGATTCGACGGCACGCAGGATGATCGGGCGCTGATAGGTGCGCTCGTCGCCCATAACGCCAACGGACTTGATGTCGGGCAGGACCGCGAAATACTGCCAGCAGCTGTGCTCGGAGTTGCGCTCGCCGGTCTGCTCAAACAGGCGCTGGTTGTAGGCATCCAGCTCCTCGCGCACGATGGCATCAGCGTTTTTGAGGATCTCGAGCTTCTCCTTGTCGACCGCACCGATGATGCGGATGGCCAGACCCGGGCCCGGGAAAGGCTGACGGAACACGATATGACCCGGCAGGCCCAGTGCCAGACCAAGCGCGCGGACCTCGTCCTTAAAGAAGTGATCAAGCGGTTCAATGAGGTCGAAGTGTACGCCCTCGGGGAACGGGATCAGGTTGTGATGGCTCTTGATGGTGGCCGTCTTGCCGCCCGTCTTGCGAGCGCCGGACTCGATGATGTCGGGGTAGATGGTGCCCTGAGCCAGGTACTTGACCGGCTTGCCATCGGTCTCGAGCTGCTGCGCCACGGCGAAGAACTCTTTCCAGAACTGAGTACCGATGATGCGGCGCTTCTCCTCGGGCTCGGTCACGCCGGCCAGAAGCTCGGCATAACGGTCCTCGGCGTGAACGTGGATAAAGTCGACATCGAACTGCTTGGTGAAGACCTCCTCCACCTGCTCGGGCTCGCCCTTGCGCAGCAGGCCGTGGTTGATGAACACACAGGTCATCTGCTTGCCCACGGCGCGAGCGCCCAGCGCAGCCACGACGGAGGAGTCGACGCCACCGGACAGGGCCAAAATCACGCGGTTGTTACCGACCTTCTCGCGGAACTCAGCCGTCATGGTCTCGGCTAGGTTATCCATGCTCCAGTTAGGCTCAAGGCCGCAGATCTCAAACAGGAAGTTGCTCAGCAGCTGCTGACCATACTCGGAGTGCTTGACCTCGGGGTGGAACTGGGTGGTGAAGATCTTGCGCTCGGCACACTCCATGGCGGCAACCGGGCACACGTCGGTGCTGGCGGTAACGGTAAAGCCCTCGGGCACCTCGGAGACGGCGTCGCGGTGGCTCATCCACACGGTCTGCTCCATGGGCGTGGAGTTAAAGAGCTTGGCGCCCGCCGTACGCGTGATGGTAGCGCGGCCATACTCGCCCACCTCGGAGTGGCCGACCTTGCCGCCGAGCGTCACGGCCGTGATCTGATGGCCGTAGCAAAAGCCCAGGACGGGAAGGCCCAGGTCAAAGATGGCGGGGTCGATGGACGGAGCGTCCTCGGCATACACGGAGGCCGGGCCGCCGGAAAGGATGAGCGCAGAGGCATTCATCTCGCGAATCTCATCGGCCGAGATGTCACAGGGGACGATCTCGGAATACACGTTGAGGTCGCGGACGCGACGGGCAATGAGCTGACCGTACTGCGCACCAAAGTCGAGTACGAGGACCTTTGCGGAAGCCTTTTGATCCATGGTTCCCCCTCTTGTTGGCGGGGAGCCGGTGCCCACCCGCGTGAATGAACGAAAATAACTTTCATAGTTTACACGTTATATGGGGTTCCTCGTCCCTCGCAGCCATCAGCGCACGGCAAACGCACGACCTGGGTCCCTATTTAACGGCTATTGAAGTGTTACCAAACGTTACAGATGATGTAATACGTTTGAACATTGGACGCCCTGTGCCACAATACTGCCGAACGACTCTGCTCTTATAGTGGTAAATACGATAGGAATACCAGCATGAAGCGCATCCTTCTCATCGCCACGGGCGGCACCATCGCATCGACCGAGGACGGCAACGGCCTCTCCCCCGCCCTGACCGGTGAGGAGCTCGCCCAAAGCGTTCCCGAGATCTCGGGTCTTTGCGAGCTCGACGTCGTGCAGCCCATGAACATCGACAGCACCAACATGCGCCCCAGTGACTGGATGCGCATCCGCAACGTCATCGTCGAGGGCTACGCCGACCACGACGGCTTCGTGGTCCTGCATGGCACTGACACCATGAGCTATACCGCCGCGGCACTTTCTTATCTGATTCAGGACAGCCCTAAGCCCATCGTGCTCACCGGCTCGCAAAAGCCCATGGGTAACCCCTTTACCGACGCCAAGCTCAACCTGTACCAGAGCCTGCTCTATGCGCTCGACGAACACTCGCACGACGTGTCGATCGTGTTTGGCGGTGTGGCGATTGCCGGCACGCGTGCCCGCAAGCAGCGCACCATGAGCTTCAACGCGTTCATCAGCGTCAACTATCCGCCTATCGCCTATATCCGCAACGACCGCATTGTGCGCAATGGGCTTCACGGCGTTCATAAGGACGAGAACCCGGTGCGTTTCTACGACAGCATCGACCCGCGCGTGTTTGTGCTTAAGCTCACGCCGGGCGTGAACCCCGGCATCCTCGATGCCCTTGCCGATAGCTATGATGCCGTGATCCTGGAGACCTTTGGCATTGGCGGCATCCCCGAGTTTGGCGAGTCGGGCGAGTCGTTCCAAGAGGCGATTTTCCGCTGGGTCGATTCGGGTCGCACCGTCGTTATGACCACGCAGGTCCCCGAAGAGGGCCTTGACCTGGGTGTTTATGAGGTTGGTCGTGCTTACGCCGATCACCCGGGCATTTTGCGCGGCGACGACATGACCACCGAGACGCTCGTGGCAAAAACCATGTGGGCACTCGGTCAGTCGCGCGACGCCACCGAAATCCAGCGCCTGTTCTACAGCCAAGTCAACCACGACCGCATCCCGATGGCGTAACCATCGATCGGCGGGCATCTTCTATCCAATTCCCTCGAGAAGTTCCGACACCGTCATGCCGAGCGCGGGTGCAATCTTAAAGAGAACCTTGAGCGTGATATTCGCCGTTCCGCCCTCGATCTGATCGAGGTAGGGGCGGCTGATTCCTGCCGCCACGCAAAAATCGACCTTGGAGATACCAAGGCCTTCACGCTTTTGCTCGACTCGCTCGCCAAGAATCTGTTTCGCACGTTCATCCATGCAAACGAGTTTGAAATGGTGCAAAACAAGAACGTAAACTATAGTTTACGTTTTGCCGAATACACAGGAGTTTTCTATGCCGGATTCTTCGGTCTGGCCGCGCGGGACCGCACATCTTGCCAACGGCATGCCGCCCAAGCTCGTTATCGTTGAAGCCGATTATCTTTCGCCCGACGAGCGCACAGCATTTGCGTTGCTAGCGAGTCGTGTCGCCGCCGTCCTGACTTCCACCCCGTCACAAGGCGAACTCGCCACTCTGTGCCAAGCACACGGCTGCTCGCTCGACCAGGCTACCGTTATCGCCACTACTACGCGGGGGCTCCCCCTACTCCTAGACGCCAACATCGCCCTGACCCTCCGCGGCGCCGGATACGAAAACGAGGCCGCCGCCGATGTGGTCTTTAAAACACGATCGAGCGGCGGCCTCGCAGCAGCCATCGAATATGCTTGTAGGCTCGTTGCCTAAAGGGGAAAGTTAAAAACCCAGGCCAAAGCCCGTGCCGGTAATCGCCGAATACATAAAGTAGACGTTGATCACGTTAAGGAACACGCCCGTGATGCAACCGTTGCGCAGGTAGCGCTCGCACACGATGCGCGCCATGGCTGCGGAGTCATCATTGTTTTTTGCCTGGCGTCCCGCCGTAAAGTACGTTGCCACGCCGAGCAGCAGATTGAGCACCGGCAGCGCCAGCAACTCGTAGCTCTTGCCCCAACGCGTTGCCTCACCGGCGGCGTTAAACTTCGTGGCCACCTCGGGGCCAATGTTAGGAAGCACAAACGCCGCGACCACCAGCGGAAGCACCGCGAGCACGAGCAGCGCAATGCCCATGTAGCCGGCTTTTTTGCCATATTTGAACATATACGTCGTCCTTACACGTTAAAGCGGAAGTGGACGACATCGCCGTCGGCCATAACGTACTCTTTGCCCTCGATGCGCAGCTTGCCGGCAGCCTTGGCGCCCTGCTCGCCGCCGAGCTCGATGTAGTCGTCGTAGCCAATAACCTCGGCCTTAATAAACCCGCGCTCAAAGTCGGTGTGAATGACGCCGGCGGCCTGCGGAGCGGTCGCGCCCTGGCGCACCGTCCAGGCCTTGACCTCCATCTCGCCGGCCGTAAAGAACGACTGCAGGCCGAGCAGCTTGTAGGCGGCCTGCGCGAGCACGTCCAGGCCAGGCTGCTCCAGGCCCAGGCTCTCCAGGTAGTCGGCAGCGTCCTCGGGATCGAGCTCGGAAAGCTCGGCCTCGATCTTTGCGCAGATGGGCAGCGGTTTGACGCCATCGATGGGCGCCAGATCGTCGTTGAGCATATCCTCGTCCACGTTAGCCACATACAGGATGGGCTTCATGGTGAGCAGGAACAGGCCCTTGGCGGCGGCGCGCTCCTCGTCGGTCATCTCCATGGATGCGGCGCGCTTGCCCTCGTTGAGCCAGGCGAGCAGGCGCTTGGCAACCTCGAACTTGGGCATGAGCTCCTTGTCGCGCTTGGCCTCCTTTTCGAGCTTGGGCAGCTGCTTCTCGAGCGTGCCCATGTCGGCCAGGATGAGCTCGGTCATGATGGTGTCGGCATCGCCGGCGGGATCGACAAACTCGCCGGTACGACCAACCTCGCGCATGACGTTGGGGTCCTTAAAGTAGCGCACGACCTCGCAGATGGCGTCGGTCTCGCGGATGTTTGCCAGGAACTGGTTGCCCAGGCCCTCGCCCTCGTTGGCACCCTTCACCAGGCCTGCGATGTCGACGAACTCAACCGTCGCCGGCACAATGCGGCCCGGGTTGACGATGTCGGCGAGCTTTTGCAGACGACTATCGGGCACGTCGACGATACCCACGTTGGGGTCGATCGTAGCGAACGGGTAGTTGGCGGCAAGGCCGGTCTTTTTGGTAAGCGCGGTGAACAGCGTCGACTTGCCCACGTTGGGCAGGCCCACGATACCGATAGAAAGGGACACAGCAGCTCCTTTAGGTACAGGTATTTCAAACTGCATAAGTATAGCGCCGCCGCAGCATCCGGGCTAATCCGGACACCACGGCGGCGCAAACTAACCTTCATAAGTTGCGGTGAAATAGTTCCTAGAATTGCCTATCTAAGGCCAAACAGGAACTATTCCACCGCAACTTCTTTGGTAGCGGGACAAACACTTCTGATTATTTTGTCCCGCCGGTGATGCGATTGCAGTTAGTTAATCGGCGAGTTTCTCCACTTGGTCGAGCATCTTGTTGAGCTTGACCTTTGCCTCGGCCTTAGCCTTCTCGGCTTCCTCGTGGGCCTTAGCCTTCTTGGCAGCCTTTTCCTCGGCCTCGGGATCGACGACGACCAGGTTGGATGCGTCGTGCTCAACGAGCTTGAGCGCATGCTCGGGGCACACCTTGACGCAGGCACCGCAACCCAAACAATACGTGGACTCCAGCGCAAAACGGCCGCTTCCCACCAGATCGCAGGCAAACGTGGGGCACACATTGATGCACTCGCCGCACGACGTGCACTTGTCAAAATCGCATTCAGGCGTGCTCACCTGCATGTTCTGGGCAAGCTCGGGGTGGTTTTGCAATGTCGAGAGTACCAGCTGACGACCGTGCGTGAGCGTACGGCGACGCTTTGCCGTCGTGGTGCCGCACATGGTGTTGAGCGTACGCTCGAGCTGCGTGATCTGGTGACGGTGGGCCTTCAACTTCTGCGTCACCGAGGCCAGTGCCGCCGTCGCCGGGTTGAGCTTGGTCACCGTCAGGCCCGTGGTGCGAGCGATCTTTTCCATGTACTCCTTGCGCTCGTACTCGCGAAGCTTATGGCACTTGAGGCTCTTGGGGTCGACCTCCAAGCCCATACCCGTGCCAGACCACTCCTCGGCCTTCGCAATCGCCTCGCCCAGAATGTCCTCACCACCGGTGTTGCGGCACTTATCGCACACGCCCAGTGGCAGGTAGACGCTCACGTTGGGATAGTCGGCCAGCACCGAGAACCAGGTCTCGGCCGTAATGTCACCTACGCAGGCGACGACGACCTCGTTTTCGCGCGGCATGCGCTTGAGGGCGCGCGTGCAGGTGACGTAAGCGGTCTCGTGGCTCGTAGCAGCAGAGACGATATCGTCATACAGGTTTTTAGGCGCCAGGCGCGGCGAGATGATCGCCTCGGTCGGGCAGGCAGCGGCGCACAGGCCGCACTTGCGACAGGAGTCGAGGATCTCAATGGCATCTTCTTCGACCTCGATAGCGTTGACCGGGCACACGTCCATGCACGCGGTGCAGCCGCTCTTTTCGTTTTTGCAGGTCAGGCACGGAATGGTGTTGCCGCGCGGGCGCTCCTTATAGTCGGCAGGATTCCACTGCGGCGCCGACGGATCGAGTGCATCGGTCACGCCGCCGAGCGGGTTTTTAAGAAAGTCGAAACCCTTGCTGATCTCGATAATGTCATCAAACAGATCGTGTTCCTGCGCCATGCGCGGCCCCTCCCTGAGCAGTGCAAACAAGCAAGAGTTAATGATACGCTATCGGCCCACGCCTCGGGCAAATTACACGCGGAGCACCTTTGCGGCAAATAGACCTACAATCTATTGCCAGCCTAATCGCCTAGGTTTATTGAGGAGTCACAAGATGAAGATTGCCCTGATCGAACCGTTGGGAGTACCCGAGCAGACTATCGACGAGCTCTCCGCACCCCTTAAGAACGCCGGACACGAGTTTGTCTATTTCGATACCAAAACAACTGATCCGGCCGAGCTCGCTCGACGCAGCGAGGGCGCCGAGGTCGTCATGATCGCCAACAACCCCTACCCTGCCGAGGTCGTCGCCGGCGCCGATGCGCTCAAAATGATCGCCGTCGCCTTCACGGGTATCGACCACGTGGGGCTTTCCGCCTGCCGTGAGCGCAGTGTTGAAGTTCGCAACTGCGCCGGCTACTCCGACGTTTCGGTCGCCGAGCTCACCCTTGGCCTTACCATTGACGTGCTGCGCAAGGTGGGCGCCGCTGACGCCGTTGTTCGCGCCGGCAAGACGAGCGGCGGGCTTGTTGGCACCGAGATCTGCGGCAAGACCGTGGGTATCGTGGGCTGCGGTAAGATCGGCTGCGCCACGGGTCGCCTCTTTAAGGCCTTTGGCGCCCGTGTGCTGGGCTATGCCCGCCACGAGCATCCCGAGGCAGCCGAGGCCGGCATTGAGCAGGTTTCGCTCGAGCAACTGCTTGCCGAGTCCGACATCGTGAGCCTGCACCTGCCCAACAACGATGCCACGCGCAAGTCTTTTGGTGCCGAGCAGTTCGCTCAGATGAAGGACGGCGCCGTGTTTATCAACTGCGCCCGCGGTGCCATCGTGGATAACGTTGCCCTTGCCCAGGAACTCAACGACGATAAACTCGCCGGCGCCGGCATCGACGTCTTTGATATGGAGCCGCCCATCCCCGCCGACTACGCGCTCATCAACGCCAAGAACTGCACCTTCACGCCGCATGTGGGCTTCCTTACGCACGAGGCCATGCAGCGACGCGCCAAGATCGAGTTCGACAACGTCCTTGCCTACGTTGAGGGCCGCGCACAAAACATCTGCGAGCTCTAGGCAGAAGCCAAACAAAGGCGGACCCTGGGTTGCTCAAAACCCCGACGGCCCGCCTTTGACCTATAGTCCAGATCGTCAGCTTGAGGTCGATATCGGTCGCTTTTCCCTGCGTAATCGACTCACATGGACAGTTAATTCAAATATGTATAAAACTAAGCGTCAAATAGTGGCTCGAGGGTCGCAATACCGCCTAAAACACCATCCACAACCTCGGTTTTCGCTTTCGCGCCGCTGAAAACAGCGCAGATTTCGCGTTATATACCAATTTCTAGCAATATATGCGCCTCAATAAGTCCGTAGCGGGCGGCGAAAAAATACATATTTGAACTAACTGTCCAAGCATCTCTTTTGAACTCCGCGCGCGGGCTGCCCTGCGTCCAACTTACCCCTCACGCATGAGCTCGACGAGCTTTTGCCTGGTCACCTTTGTCTGCTCGTTGGCTATATTGCGTTCGTTTCTAAAGGCCGCATCCGCAACGCTCATCAGGTCGGCATCGGAAATCTCGCCAAGGCCCAGCTCCGCGAGCATCGTCGGCAGGCCGACGCGCTGGCAAAACTCGAACACCTGATCAAGCTCGGGCGCACGCTCCAGGCGCAGCTGCACCACCAGACCAAACGCTACGGCCTCACCATGCATGGCCTTGCACTCGGGCAGAATCGTCAGACCGTTGGCGATGGCATGCGCCAACGCCAAGCCACCGCTCTCAAAGCCGACGCCCGAGAGCAGGATGTTGCACTCGATCAGGCGCTCAACCGCCGGCGATATACGCCCCTTTTTGAGATCGCGCTTGGCAGCGACGCCGCACGCCATGAGTGTGTCATAGCAGGCACGAGCCGCAACCAAGGCCAAGTGCCCCGGCGCGCCACCGTGCTCGTTGGCGCCATGTGCCGCGGCGCACGAACGCGCCTCGAAGTACGTTGCCAGTGCGTCGCCCATGCCAGCGACTGTCATACGCAGCGGGGCTGCCGCGACCACGTTGGTATCGACCACGACCAGGTCAGGGTTCTTCTCGAGCATCAGGTAGCGGTCGAACGACTCGTCCTCGTGATACAGCACCGAGATCGCGCTGCACGGACCGTCCATCGAAGCCGCCGTGGGGCACACGCACAACGGCAGCTCAGCATAAAACGCAACGGCCTTGGCGACATCGAGCATCTTGCCGCCACCGATACCCACCACCATGTCGCAATACTCGGCCTGGGCTTCCTTAGCCATTTCGACAACGGCCTCTTCCGTACACGGACCGTCATAGATCTTAAAGAACGGCTCGCTTAGATTTTCGTCCAGAAATCCATCGACAATCTGCTTGCACAGCCGATCCTCGGTGCCCTGGTCAAACAAGACATAGGCAGCGCAGCCCAACCATGACAAATACCTGCCCTGACGCGAAAGTTCGCCCGGCCCCTGAACATACCGGCCGGGACCGCCATAAACCATAGGCAGCGACATACGAGACCCCACCCTTTCACTCACTCAACATTGGTGCAAACTAACCCGATCCCCTTGCACCAACTTGGTGCGATGGGGATAGGTTAGTTTGCACCATAGCAAAAAAGGGCAAAGCCATCTGCTGGCTTTGCCCCCTTCCTTAGCTTGATTTACTCATCCATGAGATAGTAGTGGCCCAGCGCGTCGGCGCCCAGGATGGCGTTTGCGACCATCTCGGGCGTCACCTCAAACGGCATGTTGCACATGGTGTCCTCGGGCGCGCAGGCGGCCTCGGCAACAATCATGGCCTGCTCGCGCGTAACCTCGGCAACGCCAAGCTCCTTCATCGTGACCGGCAGGCCCAGCTCAATGCAGAAGCCCAAGACTTCCTCGAGTTTCTCGGTCGGGGCATCCTCGAGTACCAGCTGGACGATGGTGCCAAAGGCGACCTTCTCGCCGTGATACATGCCGTGGCACTCGGGCAGCATCGTCAGGCCATTGTGGATGGCATGAGCGGCAGCAAGGCCCGAGCTCTCAAAGCCAATGCCCGAAAGCAGCGTATTGGCCTCGATGATATGCTCGACGGCAGGCGTGAGCGCACCCTTCTCCAGCGCGACCTTGGCCTTGACGCCATCGGCCATAAGCGTCTCGTAGCAGAGCTTGGCGAGCGCCAGGCCGGCCATGCCGCCCTTGCCGCCGGCGCAGGTGCCACCGTCGGCATCATGCGTCGCCTGGGCCTCAAAGTAAGTTGCGAGCGCATCGCCCATACCGGAAACCGTCAGGCGCACCGGGCTCGCTGCGATAACCGTCGTATCCATAAGGACGATATTGGGGTTTGCCTTAAGGAAGAGATATTTATCGAACTGGCCGTCATCGGTATAGAGCACCGAAAGCGCCGAACACGGGGCATCGGTCGAAGCAATGGTGGGGCAAATGATAACCGGGGACTCCAGGTAATAGGCGACGGCCTTCGCGGTGTCGAGGATCTTGCCGCCGCCGACGCCGACGATGATGTCGCAGCCGTTGTCACGAGCGAGCGCCACCAAACGGTCGACCTCGCCCTTGGAGCACTCGCCGTTAAAGTCCTCAAACAGCAGCTCGGCCTTGGCCTCGGCAAAGCCGTCCTCGATCTTGGCGCCGACGCGCTTCTTGCCCGAAGGCGTCACGATGACAAGGGCCTTAGCGCCGAGCGGCTCGACATAGGAGCCGAGCTTGGCGAGCTCGTCCGGGCCCTGGATGTACTTGCTGGGGCTATTGAAGATTGCAGCCATGTTTATCCCATCCTCTAATAATTAAAAAGAAAGGGGCTCCGTACGGATACGTGCGGAGCCCCTCCTTACGATAACAAGAGTCGATTAGAAATCGATGTCGGTGTCGTAGTAGCAGGCCTTGAGGATCTTCTCGAAGTCGGCAGCCTTGGTCTCACGCGGGTTCTCGGGCGTGCAGGCGTCGGTCTCGGCGTTCGCGGCGATCTCGGGCAGCTTGGCGAGGAACTCTTCCTCGGAAACCATCTGCGGGTTCTCGGCGTCGACCTTCACGCCGCCGTTGGCGTAGTCCTTGATGGACTGCGGAATGTTGAGCTGGTCGTTGAGGTCGCGAATCTTCTGGACGAGCGCGGCGATGAGCTCCTCGTTGGTCTCGCCGGGAAGGTGCAGGATCTCCTTGGCCACGTAAGCGTAACGCTCGGCAGCACGCGGGTCCTTGGAGTTCCACTGGATGACCTTGCCCAGGTACATGGCATTGGCAGCACCGTGGATGATGTGGCCGTTCTCGAAGGCAGCACCGGTCTTGTGAGCCATGGAGTGAACGATGCCGAGCAGGCCCGAGGAGAAGGCGATACCGGCGATGCACTGAGCCTCGTGCATGTGCTGACGGGCCTCATGGTCGCCAGCATAGGACTTGGGCAGCCACTCGACGATCTCGCGGATGCCGTGCAGGGCGTTGGCGTCGGTGAACATAGAGGCGAAGGTAGAAACGTAGGCCTCCATGCAGTGGGTCAGAGCGTCCATGCCGGTGTGAGCGCACAGCTTGGCGGGCATGGTGTAGGTGAGCTCGGGGTCGACGATGGCGACATCAGGGGTGATGTTGAAGTCGGCCAGCGGGTACTTGATGCCCTTGGCGTAGTCGGTAATGACGGAGAAGGCAGTGACCTCGGTAGCGGTGCCGGAGGTAGAGGAGATGGCGCAGAAATGAGCCTTCTGACGCAGCTCGGGGAAGCTGAACGGCTGGATGATGTTATCGAAGGACTCCTCGGGATACTCGTAGAAGACCCACATGGCCTTAGCAGCATCGATGGGCGAGCCGCCGCCGATAGCAACGATCCAGTCGGGCTCGAAGTCCCGCATAGCGGCTGCGCCCTTCATGACGGTCTCGATGGAGGGATCGGACTCGACGCCCTCGAAAAGCTGAACCTCCATGCCGGCCTCTTTGAGGTCGGCCTCAACATCCTGCAAGAACCCGCCGCGGCGCATAGAGCTGCCGCCAGAAACGATGATGGCCTTCTTGCCCTTGAGGTTCTTCACCTCGTGGCGAGCGCCCTCACCAAAGTACAGATCGCGAGGATTGGTAAAACGTCCCATGCTGTGCCTCCTAAACAAGCCCCTCTTAGACTTGCGTATATAACGGAGCACCCGATTGGCTCCGTTAGGACCGTTTTGCGCGTTGTCGGCGATGACAATGCGCGATGTCTAAACGTCTCAACGCTCAGACAAACACTATTTTACCGTTCGAGTTGGTCAGTTATTCACCTAAAGCCGCCAATGATGAAACGTTTTTTCTATCCTTGGAACCTCTTGCGTTGCGGTTATTGCCCCAAGCTGGGCAAACGTTTTATCAAGGTTGGACATATGCCTCAGGCGGCATCGCGACGCTCCAAAACGTAAACCGTTCGCCGCCCAAAATCGACCGCTTACGGCACCGCGATACGAGTCGTATGGCCAGTGTGCAGACACCTGTCTAACAACCGCCTTCGTGGTGCAACAGTGCATGTCCGAGCGCGGCTCACCCGGCACGTCACATGCGGGTAAACTAGGACGTTATATAGAGACATTTGAACCCTAACCGCAGCAAAGGAGGCCCCATGGCATTCGATCCCATTCAAGAGGATTGCCATCGCCTCGTTCTTGAGGCCTTGCGCCGCGACAATATCCCACTCACCGACGGCCCCGCCGTAGAGCGTCTGATGGATCAATTCACCCGCAACCCCGCACCGCTCATCGTGCACGACCGCGACCGCGCCGGACATCTGATTGCCAAGGTGGTCGAGGCCGTCGACTACCGCATTCCCTTTATCCCTGACGATACCCAGGCCGAGCAAGAAGAGACCGCTGCCGAGAACATGCTCCGCGAGGCGGCCGCACTCGATCCGGCCAACTGGGATGCCCAGCGCATGCTGTGCGCGCTCACCGCCGAATCCAACGAGGAATACGTGCAGTATCTGGTGTCCAAGTGCGACGAGGTGGAGCACGATCTGGCGCTCAAGATTGCCTCGGCGCAGGACCCCTACGAGCGTGAGGCCGCAGGCGACCTGACCCGCCGCCCCTACCTGCGTTGGCTTGCCGCCTTGGCGTCGCGCGCCCTCATTAGCGGCCGCTATCGCATGTCGCTCGAAGCCGCAAACCGCAGCCTCGACTTTGCCCCCAACGATCCCGCCGGCGTCCGCCACACCGCGATGCTCGCCATGGCAAAGCTCGAATACCCCGCCGAGGAGCTCAAGCGCTTTCGCTCTGCCCACTCCGTACCCTATCTTGCCAACACGCCGCAGCGCCGCCGCCCCAAGGATGCGGAGCGCGACTTGGACCCGTGGACGCTCATTGCGCTAATGAGCGCTGCCTGGCGCGAGTTGGACTACGAAGGCGCCGGGCACTACCTGCGTATCCTTGCGCGCTCGTGCCCGCACGCAGCCGAGGCACTTTACTTCCAAACCGAGTTTCCCGATGGCGTCTATGCCCGCGTCAACGTAGGTCCGGGCTCTACCGATGAGCTTGTCCTTGCGCTGTCCGAGGCGACTCCGGTGCTGCAGGAGGGCCTGGGCGCCCCCGACAACGCCAGCTTTGCCGCCTGGGTCGCCACCAACGATATCGTACGTTCCCAGATCGACGAGCGCGTCCTGCACGCGGCCGAGCAGGGCTTGCCGTTTAAGGGAGGAGACCTCTAATGGATCCGAGCGTCTACATCCCCGCCTACCTGGAGCGCACCTATCTGGCGTCGCACCCCGAGCTCACCAATGCGGCACGCGAGCTTGTCCATAACGACATGAGCGCGAATCCCCAAAAGTATGCGCAGTCCGATCATGCCCAGGCGCTGCTGTCCTATGCCGGTGTTCATCGCCACCTGCTCGACGAGCTCCATCGCATCGAGGACATGGGCAGCGACGAGGAGTTTGAGCAGACGCGCAATCGCCTGTTCGACGACATGCGCGACGAACTACTCAAGATTGTTCGCGTCGATGCGCTGGCCGTCGATGCCCAGTTGCTCGCTATCATTTTGGCGGACACGCCCGTCGACGCCTGCCTGGGCGACCTGATGAAGCTCGAGGCGAGCACGGCCGACTACCTGCAACAGAGCATGCCCGGGTTTGATATGGAGGCCCCACACTACTGGGCCAATAATGTTTTAACGGACGGTGTGACGGCGGCAGAACTCACCGTGAGCGAGCCGGCGCTTATCGGGTGGCTCCACACGCTCGAGGCCATCTCGCAGCTGTGCATGGCGAGCGCTCGCTACCGTGCTGCCGCCAACTATTCTCGCCGCGTTCTTAAGGCGGAAGGCTATCCCACCCGAGCCGCAGGCACCGTGCTGCTCGCCCTCGCTCGCCTGGAAGATCAGGATGGTTTTTTTGCCCTGGCCCACCAGCTCGAGGAACAGATGGGGGCCGATGCCCTCGAGAACTCCCCCTGGTACCTGCTCGCCCGCACGATCTTGCTGTTCAAAATGAACAAGATGCGCCCGGCGACACGCGCGTTACGAGAGTTTGCCAACCGCTGCGAGGGCGGTGCATTCTTCTTGCTGAACCCCATGTACCAGACGCCGTATCTCCCCTGTCGACCCGAGCCGCGCGACCCTTGGGACCTTTCGCACCAGGCCGTTTGGGAAGCCGACGGCATCATCTCGGATACCCCCGACTTTGCCCCCTGGGCCAATGCCTGCGAAGACGTTTCGCAGCTTGCCCAGGAGTTTGCGCGCCGCTACGGCTTTTAGCGACGCGATCGCCCCGACTATGTCATCTACGTTAGGAACGGCTTCATGAATCTCCGCTCATCTCTCGCCTGCACCTCAAGCGATATCGCCCGCTGGGGGCTGCGCTCCGTCCTTAAGCGCCAGGGCGGCGTGCTTCCCGGCCGCATCGCCATGAAGATCGACCCCGAGCTGCTAAGCGACCTCGCCGGCCTTATCGACCGCAGCGTGGTGATCACCGGTACTAACGGCAAGACCACCACCTCCAACCTCATCGCCGACGCCGTTGCCGCCAGCGGTGCTACCGTGGTGTGCAACCGTGCCGGCAACAATATGGAACCTGGTGTGGTGGGTGCTCTGCTCGAGGCCCGCGGTGGCCTTAAGCACACCAGCAGCGGCAAGCGCGTGGGCGTTTTTGAGTGCGATGAGCTTTACACCGTTCGCGTCCTGCCCAAGCTCAAGCCGACGTACTTTGTGCTGCTCAACCTGTTCCGCGACCAGCTAGACCGCTACGGCGAGATCGACCATACCCAAGACGTCATCGCCCATGCGTTAGAGCTCTCTCCGACAACAACGCTCATCTACAATGCCGACGACCCGTTGTGCGCCTCGATTGCCGCGCGCGTTCCCAATGCAAGCATCGCCTTTGGCATCGACGGCGCCACCAACACCGAGTCCGACCGCATTAGCGACTCACGTTTTTGCTCGCAGTGCAACGCACCGCTGGAGTACGACTATGTGCAGTACGGACAGCTTGGCGCATACCATTGCCCCTCGTGCGGCTGGACCCGCCCTGGGCTTGTCCGTCGCGTGACGGGCGTGAAGCTCGGCTGCGCGGGATATGGCTTTGACCTGGTCTTTGGATCTGCGCCCGACGCGGCTGCCGTACACATCGCCACACGCTACAACGGACTGTATATGGTCTACAACGTAGCCGCAGCCTTCTTCGCCGCCCACGAGCTGGGCGTGGACACCGCACGCCTGCAGCCCACGCTCGACGCCTACGTGCCAGCAGGTGGTCGCATGGGCCGTTGGGAAATCGCCGGCCGAACCGTCGAGGCCAACCTGGCCAAGAATCCCGTAGGCTTCGATCGACAAATCCAGTCCATCAAGACGGCAGGTGGCAGACTCTGCGCTTTCTTCCTCAACGACAACGACGCCGACGGCCACGATGTCTCGTGGATCTACGATGTCGACTTCGAGCGCATCGCCGACACGCCGGGTCTTGTCGCCTTTGCCGGAGGCACGCGTGCGCACGACATGCAGGTACGCCTGAAGTACGCCGGCATCGATGCCGCGATTGTCTCGGACGTCGCGCAGGCAATTGGCGCCGTGGCAGACGAGGCTGCGGGCGACACTTTCTACGCCGTCGCTAACTACACGGCCTTTCCGCCGCTGGTCAAGGAGCTCGACGGGCTTAAGGGTACCGATGCAGCCTCGATTGCCGCCCGCGCCGTAGCCCGTGCCGACGGCAGCGCTCTTCCTGTCGGCATCGCCCCAGTCGAGCTCTCGCGCCCGCTGCGCATCGTCTATCTGTACCCCGATGCCCTTAACCTCTACGGCGACGGCGGCAATGTCATCGCCCTCGAGCGCCGTTGCACCTGGCGTGGCATTCCCGCGCGTGTAGACGAGGTCCGTATGGGCGAAACGCTTGATTTGACCGATGCCGATATCGTCATGATGGGTGGTGGCTCCGACCGCGACCAGCTAGCCGTGGCACACGAGCTACTCGCCCAAAAAGACAAGGTCGCGGCCTATGTTGAGGATGGCGGCTCGCTGCTTGCCATCTGTGGCAGCTATCAGCTGCTCGGCCGTTCGTACTATATGGGCGAGGATCGCATCGAGGGCCTGGGCGTCATTGCCGCCGAGACCGTGCGCGGCTCCGACCGCCTGATCGGCAACGTCGCCGTCAAGACCGACCTGGCACCCGAGCCCTTTGTGGGATTCGAGAACCACGGCGGCCGCACTCTGCTCGACGCAGACGCCACGCCGCTCGGAACGTCCGTCGTCACGGGTACCGGCAACAACGGCGACGATGGCTTTGAGGGTCTCATCTACAAGGGCGTCATCGGCACCTACCTGCACGGGCCGGCACTGCCTAAAAACCCCGAGCTCGCTGACTGGCTGATTGCCCACGCCCTCGATCGCCGCGGCGATGCGCAGGCCACAGCCCTGCTGCCGCTCAAATCCCTCGACGACACCTACGAGCACGCCGCCCACGACGCCGCGATGAAGCTCCTCCCCTAACGCCCCGCCACCACAAAGGGACAGGCGCCTTTGTGGTGGTTTTGACCCGCCACGGTAGTTTGTCTCGATCTGTAACAGGTAGACCGTTAAAAGTTGTCGTACTGTTAGTTTGTCTCGATCTGTAACAGGTAGACCGTTAGAAGTTGTCGTACTGTTACAGATTGAGATGTTCGTACCGACGTCCGCTGTCTGTCTCGATCTGTAACAGATAGAGCCGATTTGCCCGCCCAGATGTTACAGATTGAGATATTTGAAAACCGGAATAGAAGCCTACTCCTGTGTGGTGGTTTTTCAATCTGCCAACGATATGCGAACAGATAAAAAAGTCTGCTATACTCTTTCCCGCTGTCCCCATCGTCTAGCGGCCAAGGACGCCACCCTTTCAAGGTGGATATCGCGGGTTCGAATCCCGCTGGGGGCACCATTTGCATTTTGTACGAACCCGTTGGACGTCAAGTCTGGCGGGTTCGTTGTTTTCCACGTCGTAGTTCAGCGTCACTATGCACTCTTCGTCGCTCACGCTCGCCTGGTATACGAACGCCTTCAGCAGAGTCGCGTCGTCCAGGGCGGAGCCGCATTGCAGGAAGTCGGCCAGCCGCTCGGGGTCTATCTGATCGTCCCTGATCGCCTCAAGGTCGAGCTTGGCGCGGTCGCGCTGGTGCTCAAGCTCCGCTATGCGTTCCTTCGCGCCCGGAGCGATTATGCCCTGCTCGATGGCGTTGAGGATGTTCTTAAGGCCGCGCTCGGCGGCTGAGAGCGATTGGGCGGCCTGCTTGCGCCTCGCCGCCACCTCCGCGCCGTCCGAGCTTCCCGCTACCATGCGGGCTATCCGCAAGGCCTCCTCGCGGTCTTGCAGGAGCGCCCGCAGCGCCTTGACGATCTCGCCCTCAAGCTCCTCGCGCCTCACGGGCCTCACGCATCCGTCATGGCAGCGGTAGTACTCGTATTTCACGTTCTTGCGCCCGCGCCCGCTCACGCCTTGCAGGTTGCGCCCGCAGCCCGCGCAGATCGCCTTGCCGGAAAGGGCGAAGTCGCCCCAGCTCTCCGCGCTGCGCTCCTTGGCCGCGCGTATGCCCTGTGCCTCCATGAACGTCACCTCGTCGATGATCGCGGGCATGCCGCCCTCTTTGACAACGCCGCCCCACTCGTAGCGCCCCGTGTACTTCCGGTTCTTTACCATCCGCTCAACCATCGAGTAGCCGCACGGGTTTCCCTGCGAGGTCTTGACCCCGCGTGCCGCGAAGTCGCGCGCTATCGAGTTGGTGGTCTCCTTTGCTATGCGCCGCTTGAACGCCTCGCGCACGAAAGCGGCCTCGTCCTCATTGATCACGTACTCGTCGGCCTCGTTGCTGGCGTAGCCGAACACGCGCACGCCGTTGGTCTTGCACTTGAGCGCGTTGCCCTCCATGCCGCGCCTCGTGCGGATTGCGGTCTTCTTCGACTCGCACGCCGCAAGGCCCTCAAGCAGCTTCTCGTATATGATGCCCTCGGGCGAATCTGGTATCTGCTCAAGCGCCGAGACGAGCTTCACGCCGTGCTGGGCAAGCTCGCGCTTGTATATGGGCGCGTCGTACTCCCCTCGGCTGAAGCGATCCATCATGTACACGAGCACTATGTCGCTCTCGCCGGCGTTGGCCACCATGCGCTGGAACTCAGGGCGGTCATCGGTACGACCGCTTATGGCATAGTCGCAGTACTCCGCGACGATGGCGTACCTCTCGCGCTGGCACCACTGGCGGCAGATGCGCAGCTGGTCGTCGATAGAGGCCTCGCGCTGCTTATTACACGAAAAGCGGGCGTATATCACCGCAGTTTTTGGCATAATTGGAAACGGCCTCCTTTCAGAGGTTCTTTAGGAAAGTCCCGCGGGCAGCGTTGCAGCGCTATGACCCCGTGGGGCTTCTTCTTTTTTCTAGCGGTAGAGAACGGTGAAGCTGTAGAGGATCATGTCCGTGTCGCGCGAGTTGGCGCACGCAGACATCTTCACGTCAACGACCTGACAACCGCTTTCCTGCACGCGTGCCAATGCGCCGTCCAGGCGCTCGGTTACCTTGTCCTCGAACTGCGTGCCCGTGGAGAACACGGCCTTGCCAGCCACCTGGAACACGAGCGCGTGAAGCTTGCCGTCGTTGACGATGAAGCCCTCCGCATCGCTCGCCATCTTCTTTGCGGCGCTTTTGTTGAACATCCCCATAGCTACTCCTTACCTTTACGCTGGCTCTCGACTTCGTGCCAGTACCACGTTCCCAATAACTCATCGACCGAACATCCGTAGAACTCGGCAAGCTTTATGAGCTTCGACGAGTTGATCTCGCGCTGGCCGCTTTCCATCATTGAGTAAGCCGGTACGCCGATACCGAGCACTTCAGCCACCTCAGGCTGTTTCTTGCCATATTTAAGCCGCGTTTCTTTAAGACGTGTGCCCACCGTGTCCTCCTTACTCCATGGGCATATTGTACAAAAAACTTTACAGATAGTGAATTATCTACTTGCAAAAAGTCCTATGTTCTTCTATATTCACTAATTGTGAAGTTCACAGATAGTGAAGTGGAGGTGCTAATGAACCCAATCGCAAGTGAACGCGTCCGTATCGGCCTGAGCCAGGAGGGACTAGCAAGCAAGCTCGATCTGAAGAGCCGTGCAACTATCGCCGCATACGAGAGCGGTGGCGAAATCCCCAGCTCGAAGCTCATTGCCATGACGCGCCTATTCCATTGTTCGGCAGACTACCTGCTCGGGCTGACGGAGAACAGGACAGTGGCCTAATGCCAGACGATTCCAAGCGAAATCAAGAGAACGAGCCCAAGACCGCCCGTGAGGTCGCTTTCGACACCATGTGCTCGACGATCAAGCAGGCGTACCGCGAATGGGAGAAAGGAGAGAAGAAGACGGCATGAAGCAATGGTCTACACGTGAACTTCGTTACCTCGAAGCGCACGCTGGAGACGGCGCCAAGCAGGTAGCCAAGGACCTCGGGCGCTCCATCGACTCAGTGAAGCATATGGCGCGGAAGTGCGGACTCTCACTCCGCAAGCGCAGGCAGTGCCCCCGCTGCGGCCAATGGACGTTCCGACCGCTCAACAGGGTCAACGGCTGGTGCATCGAGTGCACGAAGGAGCTTCACATGGCAGACCTCGCCGAACAGGCCAACGCAATGAAGGAGGAGGCGATCAGGGAGAAGAGGAATGACAGGCAGCGCCAGCGCTACTACAGCCAGAAGAGCAGGGCGAAAAAGGCGACAAAAAAGAGGCCCTAAAAAGCGCCCTAGCAATGACCTGCGAAAACACCGAAAGGAGAACGGAAATGCAGACAAAAAAGAAAGCGAGCGCCCCCCGCTACCACACTTCGGGCACCCGCTACGTAGCCGCCTCGAAAGAGGCTGCGTCCATCATACCATTCGAGGGCAAGCGCCCGACGGCGCAGGAGCAGCTTGAGCGCTCGCAGTTCAAGGCGGGCGTCATGGTCGGCTTCCTCGCGGCCCTTATGATCTTCCTCGCCGTGCTCTGGCTCTGGGTCATCCCCACGATGGACCAGGCCGTTGCCGACGCCCAGCGAGCCGTGGGCAGCATGGCGGTGCTCAATGCGTAACGACGAGAGATACCGCCCCAAGCCCCAGAGCAACCAGCTTGAGATCTTCGGCCTGGGCATGGCTGGCGAGCAAGACGTTGCCGAGGCCAAGAAGTGGATCGAGGCCAACCCCGAGGCGTGGCGGTTCATGCTCTCCAACGCCCGCCGCCTCAAGGAGAAGGGCTACGTGTCGATCAACTACCTGGTGAACATGGTGCGCAACGAGCTGCACGTTGGCTGCAAGAACGGCATAGCCCCAGCCCTTGCCCGAATCATGGAGGCGCGGTACCCAGAGCTGCGCGGAGCCTTCAACAAGCACCGCAGCCAGAGCGATGGGTTCAGCGAATGAGCTGGCAGCGCACCCTTGCGGCCACGGCGCGCATCACCATGCACCCAGCAGAGCTTGTTGGAAAGCAGCGCCCTATGACCGACTACCGCAACCACCGCACCTACACGCCGACCAAGACGCTCAAGGCCGAGAAGGCCATCAAGGACGCGTTCCGCGCGGCATACGGCGAGACCTTCGCCAACCACGACGGCCCGGTCGTGATGCGGATCTCGACCACCAGGCCGCTCGCGAAGAGCAACCCGAAGTACTGGGAGGGCCGCGCCGACCTCGGCAAGCCCGACTGGGACAACCTCGGCAAGCTCGCCTGCGACGCGCTCAACGGGATCGCCTTCAAGGACGATTCGCAGGTCGACATGGGAGCCGTCACCAAGCGCCCGAGGTCGCCATACGGCACCAAACCACGCATAGACATCTACATCGAGTACTTCGTCGAGGAGTACGTAAAGGAGAAGAAATGAACGCCAAATACTTCGAAGAGAACGGCTTTGAGGACTTCCACGGGACCAAGTTCCACAAAGCAGTGCTCGACCACGCCGCCTGCATCGCGAACAACCTCATGTTCGACGCCACGCATCCTGACAACAACGACGGCGAGACGGCGGCAAACGCCTACCACGTGATGATCGCGCTTTGCGAGGCCGGGCTTTCCAGGATCGACGAGAAGTGCGTCGCCAAGAGCCGCGAGTTCATCGCCGACAAGATCAAGCCCGTCAGCGAGGAAGAGCGCGAGTTCGGTCGCGCGTTCCTTGCCGCCGTCCTCGGCATCAAATAGGAGGTAACGACATGATCAACGAAGCGACCATCCAGGCGCAGTTCAAGCAGGCCACCGTGAAGGGAAGCGTGGCGACCCTGCAATTCGAGATCCTGACCGACAACGCCGACGCCTTCCGCATCATCAAGCAGAGCGGCAAGACGGTTTTGCTCACCGTGGCCGAGCAGCAGCAGGCCATGGACTTCGACGACGAGACGGGCGAGATCTATGGCTAAGGAAACCGAACCGCAGCAGGTCGAGGCCGAGGTCATCGAGGCCGAGGCCACCACGCTTGAGGTCACGTACACCGAGGCCACCATCGCTTCGAACATGGACGCGTTGGAGGCCCACGTGAAAAAGGTCGTCGCCGACTACGAGGGTGCCACCTACGACCTCACGAGCGCCCAGGCCATCAAGGATGCCAAGCACGACCGCAGCTACCTCAACGGCATCAAGAAGGAGATCGACGAACGCCGCAAGGCCGTGAAGCGCGAGTACAACAAGCCGCTCGATGCATTCGAGAGACGCTGCAAGCAGATCACGGCCATCATCGACGAGTCAACCGACGCCATCAAGGCGCAGCTCGACGAGGCAGAGCAGATGCGCAAGGACGCGCTCTACTCGCGCCTACAGCAGCACTACGAGGAGTTCGCGGGACTGCTCGCGCCGGTCGTCCCCTACGAGCGCCTGCATGAGCCGCAGTGGCTCAACAAGACCTTCGGCGAGATCAAGGCGCAGCAGGCGCTTGAGGCAAAGGTGTCCGACGTGGCCCGAGACTGGGAAACGCTCAAGGCCCAGCAGGAGGCGATGCCGCACTACGCCGACGCGGAGCGCGAATTCTTCCGCACGTTCGACCTCGGAGCCGCCTTGACCGCAGCGCGTTTGGCCGACGAGGAAGACCGGCGCATCGCCGAGTTGAAGGCGGCCATGGCGCCAGAACCCGAACCGGAACCGATGCCGGAACCAGAGCCTGAGCCGGTTGAGATCCCCGAGCCTGAGCCGATGCCCGCGCCAGCGCCAATGCCCGCCCCCATGCCGGCACCCATGCCGGCACCGGTCGCGGAGCCTTTGGAGGCGTGGACGGTCGAGGTGCCGAGCGCCACGCGATCGCAGATGCAGGCGCTCGCATCCGTACTCAAGGCGCAGGGAATCACCGGAAGCATCCGCCGGGGCACGCCAGCCCAGGTGGCAGCGAGGATGGAGTAGACGATGGCAGAAGACAAGCACATGACGCTGGCCGAGGCCGTGGCCCAGGTGCAACGATCCGTGGTGGTGCCCAAGGCACGCTACAACGCCCACGGCAACTTCTACTACCGCTCGATGGAGGACATCGTGGCGGCGCTCAAGGAGCCGTGCGTGAAGGCGGGAATCGCCTTCACGCTCAACGACAGCATCGTGCAGATCGGCGAGCGCTACTACGTAGAGGCCACGTGCCGCCTGTTCTTCGAGGACGGCCACGGCGATCCCATGGACGTGACGGCCTACGCCCGAGAGCCTTTGAGCCAGAAGGGCATGAACGAGGCGCAGGTCACTGGCAGCGCATCCAGCTACGCGCGAAAGTACGCGCTCTGCGGCGCGTTCGACATCGACGGCACCTCAGACCCCGACACGCTCATGGGAACCGAGAAGCCAGCCGAGAAGGAGCCGCCCGAGTTCGGCCAGTTCATCGCCAAGTGCAAGAGCTGCGGCACCTCCTACCAGTTCGAGAGCCGCCAGCAGTACGAGCAGTTCAAGGCGAACCCCGGGTGCTGCCCGTCTCCCGCATGGCAGGTCGTGTAGGCCATGCAAGACCTCTACGCCGAGCGCATGCAGCTCTTCGACAGGCTCATGGACGAGCTTCAGGCGCTGCGCAACAGCGGAAGCCAGTACGCCGAGAACGAGGCCGAGTACCGCAAGGCGCTGCGCATCGCGATCCTTGAGGAGCGATCCAAGGGAACGCCAGTGACGGTGATAAGCGACCTCTGCCGAGGCCGGGATGACATAGCCGAGCTGAAGCAGCGCAGGGACTGCGCCGAAGCGCTCTACAAGGCGAGCCAAGAGGCGATAAACGTGTACAAGCTCAAGATCCGAACCGTCGACGAGGACATAAAGCGCACCTGGTCGAACGGGACAGGCGAAGGGAGTTACTAAATGTCGATCAACCGAGTGAACATCAGCGGAAACTTGACCCGCGACCCCGAGCTGCGGGCTACCCAGGGCGGCATGCAGGTTCTGGGCTTTGGCGTGGCCGTCAACGACCGCCGCCGCAACCAGCAAACCGGCGAGTGGGAGGACTACCCGAACTTCGTTGACTGCACGATGTTCGGCAACCGAGCCGAGAGCATGGGCCGCATCCTGCACAAGGGCATGAAGGTGGCCATCGAGGGCAAGCTGCGCTATTCGAGCTGGGACAAGGACGGCCAGCGCCGATCCAAGCTTGAGGTGATCGTGGACGAGATCGAGCTCATGAGCCAGAAGCAGGGCCAGCAAGCGCCGCAGGGATACCAGCAGCAGTACGCACCGCAGCCCGCCCCGCAGGCGGCACCCCAGCAGTGGAACGCGCAGCAGGCCTACCAGCAAGCCCCGGCGGCACCGCAGGGATACCAGCAGGCGCCCGCCCAGTACGCACCGCAGCCCGCCCCGCAGGCGGCACCCCAGCAAACGCCCATGCCGCCCGCCCAGGAAAGCCTGTACGACGGCGACATCCCGTTTTAGGGGCGATGGCGGCATGCAGGTACTGGACTCGCTCATAGACGGGCCGCTTAGGCTGCGCAACCGCAGGGAGGGCGACGAGCTTATCGGCATGATCGTCCGGTACCTGCGAACGGGCGAGGAACCGGAGCCGCGCACCGATACCCAGGAGGCGGTGCTGACGGCGATAAGGCCCGTCATGGAAACCTCCCGCTCGCGCATCGTGGCGGGAGGCAACGGCGGCAAATCATCAAGCAACGATGCAAGCAAGGCCGAAAGCAAACGGCCAAGCAAACCGTTAAGCAAAAGCGGAAGCAAAACGGCAAGCAAAACGGCAAGCAAATCATCAAGCAACGATGCAAGCAAACCCGAGAGCAAACGGGCAAGCGAAGAGGAAGAGGAAGAGGAGTCAGGAAAAGGGATTAAGGAGAGAGGGAAAGCGGCGCGTTTCCGCGCCCCCTCTCCCGCCGAGGTCGACGAGTACGCCCGAAGCTACGCGGAGGGCAAGGGCCTCGACCTCGCCTCGACCGACTTCGACCCCGAGCGCTTCGTCGACTTCTACGCCCAGAAGGGCTGGATGGTCGGAAAGGCGAAGATGAAGGACTGGAAGGCCTCAGTGCGCATCTGGGTGCGCTCCTCGAAGCCAAAAAACGGCATGGCAAAGGAGGTGCCAGACGATGGATTTTCGGCCTACGACTGAGTGCCCGCACTGCGGCGCGACCCTCAAGGCCCGCACCACGCGGCTCGCTGGGCGGACGCTGTTCTGCGGCTACGAGCAGTGCGGCTGCGCGGGTGCCGAGGCCGAGCGCGAGAAGGAGCGCCAGGCCGAGGCCGAGGCGGCTCGCAAGGCTGCGCTCGACAGAGCCATGCACGACTGGAAGCGGGCGGGCGTGCCCGATCGCTACGTGAGCCTCGACCACCCCTTGGCCGCCGAGATCGCCGAGTGCATGAAGCGCGGCCAGTGGGTGTACCTCTGGGGAGACGTCGGAACTCACAAGACCACCTGCGCCGCAGCCGTGGCGAAGCGCCTGGCCGGCGGCAAGCGGTCGGTGCTCATGGCACCGATGTACCGCATCCTCGACGAGATCCAGCGCAGCTTCCACGACGGCGGCGACCCGCTCAAGCGCTACGCCGAGGTGCGCTACCTGATCGTGGACGACCTGGGCAAGCGCAGGCCGACGGGCTTCGTTTTGGACAGCCTGTTCAGCCTGATCGACCAGCGCTACTCCGCGATGCTGCCCACGCTGGTGACAACGCAGTACAAGCCAAGCGACCTCGTGCGCAGGCTTGCCGAGCAGGGAGACCCCGACACCGCGAAGGCAATAGTGTCGCGGCTGAGGGGCGGCGCGAGGGTCGAGCACTTCGATGGCCCGGACGGGAGGCTGCAATGATCCTCGATGCGGGGGTGCTTCGCGGCTACCCCAAAGAGCGAGCCGAGCTTTACGGCAAGCCCCACCTGGGGACGCACTACACCCACGGAAAGGCCTACGAGGCGCTTTCGCCCCGGTGCTGCGTCTGCGGCAGACGCGCCGGAAGCGTGCACCACGTGGCGCACCGGTCTTGGGGCGAGACGTTCCGCCTGGTCACGCCGTGCGGCGCCTGGGACTTGCGAAGCCCGCTGTTCTGCCTCTGCGGCAGCGGGACGACCGGGTGCCACGACAAGTTCCACGGCGGGGCGCGGCTCAAGGCCGAGTGGCGCTGGCGGCATCCGATCTACGAGGAGGCCTGGTGGACTGGCCAGCTGTTGCAGGTCTACGAGCCGCACGACCCCGGGCTTTACGAATACGGATATTGGCTGATCACAGACCGTGACGGCAACGAGATGATACGAGAAGGGATATGACCCATGGAGATCAAGACATGCGAGCAGTACGTGCTCGACCAGCTGGAGCAGGCGCGGGCGGAGCGCGATTTGCTGCGCGGCAAGCTTGAGCAGGCGCAGAACGAGGCAGAGGAGCTGCGCGGCAAGCTCATGGAGCGCGGCGAGCGCGATGCCTCGAAGGTCGAGCAGGCCATCCGCAAGGAGGGCCGCAGTAAGCTCTACCGCGACGGCACCGGCTACCGCACGAGCGTGGACGACGGCGGCAAGCTTATTCCGTTCTCTGACTGGTGCATCGAGCACGTCGGCTACTCAAGCCTGCGCTGCGGCATGACCAAGAGCGAGTTCATCGCCTACTTCGAGCCTGAGTTCCGAGAAGAGTACGACGAGCTGGTCAACAAGTGGAAGGCGGGCCAGGAATGATACGCATTTACGAGCGCTCGCTTTGCCAGAGCTACGCGAGCGCCTACCGCCAGGGCATCCTGCTCGCCAAGACCGACGACGAGGCCGAGGCGCTTTCGATCGTCGAGTCGCTGACCGACGACAGCTACCAGTGCTTCGCGCTGCTGGAAGACGGGACCGTGCTCGATCTGCGGGGCCGGTTCCCCGGGTGTGTGGAGGTGGGCGGTGAGGAGGAACGCGATGGCTACCGAGATTGAGCCGCTGATCATGCCGTTCAACCCGCTTTGGGTCACCACCAGCAAGCGCGAGTACCGAGAGGCTGTGCGCAGGATGGGCGAAGAGCCGGGAGACACCAAGGGCAAGGACGGCCTCACCAGCTGCATTCCGGGCAAGGGATGCGTGGTGTGGATCAGCCGCAAGGTGAAGGCCCCGGACCTGTACGCGCTCGCCGCCCACGAGGCGACGCATGCGGCGTGTGACATGCTTGCCAGCATCGGCGAGGACACGCCCGCCGCCGAGGAGCTGGCCTACATGGTGCAGACCATCACGGCGGGGATCATCATCGCCTGCGGAGGTTCCGATGGCGACGATTAAGCATCCCGACACGTTCAAGTGCGACGTGTGCGGAAGAGAGATCGAACGAGCCCATTCCATCACCCTCCCCGTGAGGTGGACGACCGAGCAGAACGAAGGAAGGCCGTGCACTCCCTACGTTAAAGAAGAGACGATTGACCTCTGCGACGAGTGCTTCGAGAGGGCCGTCGTCATCGAGGCGGCGGGATGCATGGGACGGAACAGCTACCGATTAGCAAGCGAAGAGGAACGAGGCGCCTACGATGAAGCTCAAAAACCCGATCAGGGAGATTAGGAAGGCCATGACACCGCCGTGCACCCAATGCGTGCACTCGCGCTTCAAGGCTTTCGACAGCGTGACCATCTTGTGCGACAGTGGGGCATACCTCGACCACGTGGAGCGCACGTGCTGCGAGCGCTACGACAATTTCGTTGCAATAGACGTGCGCGGAACCAGGTGGTGTCGATTCGAGCAGAAACCGCCGAAGGCCGAGGACGGTGACGAGTCATGAAGGCCATCGAGGCGCCGAAAATTATCGAGCCGTGGCGCATCATCTGCGCGGCTCAAAGCGAGCCTGATTACAGCGAAGAGCGCTACATGTTGATCTACGCCGGCGATGGAATCAACGACTATTACGACAAAGGCTATATCTTGCTGGAGGGCTGGCACTGCTCCTGCTACGACTGGCCCGAGGTCGATTGGGACGCCACCTATTGCGAGGAAGACGAGCTGCTGAAGATTGCCGACATGCGCAAGCGCAACCCGTCGGACAGCGCCGAGCGCCGCTTCTTCATGCTCGTCGAGCAAGCATTGGGGGCGCATCAATGAAGTACGTCTCGCTTTTCAGCGGCATAGAGGCCGCGACAGCGGCGTGGGAACCGCTTGGTTGGGAGCCTGTGTGCTTCGCCGAGTTCGACGAGTTCCCCAGCGCCGTTTTGGCCGAGCGGTACCCCGAGGTGCCGAATATCGGCGACGTTACCAAGATGAACTGGAAGAAGTACCGCAACAAGGTGGATATGGTGGTGGGCGGAAGCCCATGCCAATCCTTCTCGATCGCGGGCAAACGGGAGGGGTTGCAAGGTGAGTCAGGACTCATGTTCGAGTACATTCGGGCGGTACGTGAGATACGTCCTCGATGGTTTCTTTGGGAAAACGTCCCGGGAGCGCTCTCAAGCGAGAATGGGGAGGCTTTCCGACAGCTCCTGTCCGAAATGGACAAGCTCGGGTACGGCCTGGCGTGGCGCATACTCGATGCGCAGTTCTTCGGAGTGGCCCAAAGACGCCGCCGTCTCTTTCTTGTCGGACATCTTGGAGCCTGCCCCCCCCCATCGGCGTACTCATTGAGCCGGAGAGCATGCGAGGGGATCTTGAATCGAGCGCGGAAAAGAGGGCGAGCCTTGCCGAAGCGGCTGGAAGAAGCCCTCGCAGCGCAGGCTTCAAGTACCACCAAGGGGCAGGCGCGGGAGGAGTAGGCGCAGAACCTGAGCAGTCTCCCACGCTCACCGCCGATTGGCACAACCCCGCCGTCTACCCCATCGACGAGCCGATAACGATGGCCGACCTCAACGCCAACACGGCGATCGGATACGACATGGTTGGCACGCGCAAGGTTGGCGGCGACGCGCCGTCGGTGTGCCTGTGAGCGCCTGCACGCTGCTCGTCCGCTGCGGATGCGCGGGCGGGGGCAAAGGAGCGCTGGTGAGCGACGAAGTGTCGCTCACCCTCTCCACCAGCAACACTCAGACGCTTTTCAGCGAGGAAGGAGGAGGCATGGTTGTGCGAAGGCTCACGCCGCGCGAGTGCGAGCGGCTGCAAGGCTTCCCCGACGATTGGACGAAGATACCCTATCGCGGCAAGCCCGCAGACGAGTGCCCGGACGGGCCGCGCTACAAGGCGATCGGCAACAGCATGGCCGTCCCCGTGATGCGGTGGATCGGCGAGAGGATCGCCATGGCCGAGACGGGTGAGATCGCATGAGCTGCGACCCGTATAAATGGACGTGCGCGAGGTGCGGCAAAACGCACTGCAACCCGTTTTTCACGTGCTACCCGCGCGAATTTTGGAAGGACAACAAGAAGCGTGTCGGCGAGGTCTGCGAAAAGTGCCGCGACGAAATCGACTATAGCAACGTGCGAGAGGAGCAGAAATGAAGAAGGCGATGATCGTCCAGCCCATGAACGGGCTTGGCGAGGAGCAGATACTTGAGGCCCGCGCGAAGGCGGTCGCAGAGCTTGAGCGGCGCGGATACGAGGTCGTGGACACGTACTTCAAGGACGGCCTCGCGGTGCCGCCCAAGGTGGTGAACGTGCCGCTGTACTACCTGAGCCAAAGCCTTGGCAAGATGGCCGAGTGCGACGCTGTGTACCTATGCGATGGCTGGGAGAACGCACGGGGCTGCAAGGTCGAGCGCGCCGCAGCTGCGGCCTACGACCTTGAGCTCATCGGGTACGACCTACCGTGCCGTGGTGATGCCTCGTGAGCATGGCCTACTACGAGCCGGGCAGCGGGTTTAACCTGCCGCCCGGCTGCTTCGATGGAGACCCGAACGCGCCGTGGAACCAGGTGGACGAGCCGGCTTGCGGAGATTGCGCCCACTGCATAGAAGGATGCTGCGACTACGGCATCTGCGAGCTTGAGTTCGAGGAGGCTTTCAGCGCCCAGGAGGCGAAGGAGCCGATGGCGGCATGGGAGGCTGCGAAGTGGGCGCGAGACTGGATCGTCGAACACTACAAGGACATGCAGGAGGACTGGTGCAAACGGTTCGATGGATAGCGGCATCATGCGCCGCGCTGCTTGTCGCGGTTGTGGCCCTTGAGCTTTATGTAATCAGAACGCTGGCGGCGGGGCTGGTGGTTCTGGCCCTGCTCGCCTGCGGGTAGGAGGTGGACGATTGACCAACTGGGAGCGGTACTTCGGTTCGCCCGAGGCCGCGATGCGCATGGAGGTGCGCATGCTGCGCGACGGACGGCGGTTCCGCATCGCGGTGAGCGAGTGCAACCCCTTCACCACGTGCGCGTTCGAATCGCGCCGGGTGCGGGACTTCGCCTCGTGGGGCGAGTACCTGGACTGGCTGCGGGCCGAATACGACGACGGAACGATAAGGTGGGAGGACGAATGAGCCGCCCGGGATGCAACCGGGGATGTCTGCTCGTGATAGCGGCATCCCTGCTTATCGATGGACTTACGCTGTGGGCGGCGGTATCGCTGGCCCGCATGATCATTGGAGGATAGATGTTTGACGATACCTACCAGAACACGGTTGAGCTTGGCAGCGTGGCCGTGTTCGACAACGTGGAATGCAGCAAGGCCCAGGTCATGAAGGTCTTGGAAGAGGCTGCGGAGGTCTTCGGCGCTTGGCAGAAGCGCGAGAAGGTCTGCGGTGTCGATGCCGACGATCTTATCGGCGAGCTGTGCGACGTGATCCAGGAATGCTGCAACATGGCCGCTGCGGTCGGATGCGACGACCTGCGCCTTGCCCTGTGGGACTGCGAGGATCGCAACCGCAAGCGCGGGCGCATAACCGGCATGGTCGATCGTGGGAGCCAGTGCACGCGCGAGAAGTGCAAGCGTTTCGTTTTCGTGCCCATTGAGGTGCGGCAGAAGTTCAGCGACTCGTGGGAGGCGATCGAGCACGATAGCGCGATGCCGCCGATCGGGTACTGCGAGCAGGTTATCGGGCAGGACATGGCAAACGTACATAACGTCACCGCTGAGATCATGATGTGCAAGCATCTGGTGAAGAGGTGCAAGGCAATGGGGGGTGCCGAATAGTGGCGCGCGCACAGAAGGTCATAACCTGGATCGTGCTAGTAGGCTCTATATGCGCCTGCCTGCTGCTGTTCGTCGGCCTCGTGTCGCTGCTGCTTAGGTGGATCATATCCATATGGGGGCTTTGCTAGCCACAACAAAAGGCCTCGGGGTATACCCGGGGCCTTCCTGCTATCGCCTGTATGTGATCCCCTCGGCTATGGGCTTCTCTGCCCCTATGGCCTTCCCTAGGTCTTCCCTGGCATCTTTCAAGATCTTCAGAATCTCGGCCCACTGTTTCGGCTCTCGTGCTTCCATCGCTAGCCCTCCTCGTCGATTCTCGCAGTACCTGGCACGACCTCGCACCAACCTGTGTAGCCATTCCGCCTGTGCCATGTGGTTATGGCGTCCTCCTCGTTCGCCTTGCTGCCTGCCCTGTGCGTCGAGTAGTAGCTGTGCTCCCTCTCGTAGATGCCACCGCAGCCGCCGTCGAAGCCGCCGCCGTGCCTGATGATGCAGGTGTATCTCCTTGAGTTGCGCATTGCTCCCTCCTTAGTCGTAGGTGTCGAAAATGCTGGGTTCGCCGTCCCATAGGTAGAGGTTTTCGCCCCCGAGAATGAGGATCGGCATGTTATTCGCCGCGCTGTAGTCGTGGATCTTGAGGCGCTTTCCCTCGGCGCTGGCCTTCCTGCCCATAATCGGGTCGTCGTCGATAAACTCCCCGGGTACCGGCATGTATTCCCTTTCCCATCCCCAGGGGTCTGCGTGTCCCACGAACTCGGCCCTTATGGGCTTGATCGTGGCTGTTTTCGCTGTGGCCCTGGTCACCTGGTAGAAAAGGCCCTCCCTCGTGAATATGTCGCCTTGCTTCACCATGGTTTAATGTCCCCTTATGCGATCATGCCTTATGGTTTAATGCCCTGTTTGATGGATCAGGGGCAAGGCCCTACGCCCTGTCCCTGTGCCACCTGCTAGGCTGTGAGAAGCCCTGCCCTCGGGGCATCCATGCGGCGGCTGCGCACCGCGTCGCGTCCTGCTGCCTGGCCCCTGCTGATGCTGTCTCTGTTGGTTGCCCTCGGGCCTCGCCTCGTGGATTGGCCAAGGTTCAGGCCCTCGAAGTAGTCGCTCACCTCGGATGGACAGACGATCATCAGCTCGAAGCTCTGCTTCTCAAGCTCGCCCTTCACGCCATCGACGAATCCGACGATGAAGTTCGAGTAGGCGTTGGGGTCGGTGTAGGCGAAGTCCTCGTACTCGTGTGCCAGCCTGTCGCCGACCTCAAGCAGGTTCTGGTAGACGATCTCGGCGGCCTCGCCGTCGGCCTTCCATCCGACGAACACGTACTCGTACTTGCGATCGGTTACCCTGCGCTGGTAAACCCTGCACCGGAAGTTGTCGGCGATCACCGATGCGAGGCTCGGCGCCCAGGCTTTCGCGGTTCGCGCCGTGGTGGTCTCGGTCACTTGTTTCACCTCGTCGGCAAGCTCCCACTCCTCCACGTCGTTGTCTGCGATCAGGCGCTGTGCCTTGAGGGCGAACTGGATCGCCTCGGCCTCGTTGCAGCCGTTCTCCACGCTGTGTTCACGCAGCTTCTTGATCTTCTCGATGATCTTTTCTCGTTCCATGGTTGAAACCTCCTTTATGGGAGGGGCTAGGCCCCTCCCTGTAGTGATCTGTTACTTTTCCCAGAGGTAGCCGAATGCCTCGGCTATCCTGGGAACCTCGGTTACCTTTTGGGGCGTGAAATTGGTTTCGCGCTCGAAGAAATTCAGGCCGTACTTGCGGTTGATCTCCTCAAGCTCGGCCAGATTGAAGTAGCCCATCTCCGGGACTGCCCCGAAGACGAACCCGAACATGTCGCCCGTCTCCTCGTCGTACTCGGTGGCGTAGAAGTCCCAGCCGTTGAAGCAGCTGAACCAGTGGCCGTGAACAATCGTCTCGGCCTTCTTGCCATCCTGCGAGTAGAGGGGCGGGAGCTTCTTCTGAAGCTCTTTCGTCATGAGCTTTTGCATGGTATGATCTCCCGTGTGTTGTTGTGGGAGGCCCCTTTTCGGGGCCTCCTGCTTGCTTTAGGCTGCCTGCTCTGCCGGTCTGATGGGGTTCGTCTCGCCGATGTTCCAATCAACGGTTTTGGCGTTCTGCCACTTTCCCTGATCGTCCATGTAATAGAAGCCGTGCTTTCCGAAGTACTTTCGGACTTTCAAGACCCCCGACTCGATGCCCTCGGCTATGACCTGCTTTCGAAGATCCTTGACCATGTAAATAATGGCCTCCTCGTCGCTGTTGGTCTTAAATGCCTCGGTTATCTGGGCTAATCAGTTGTCGCAGGCTCTCATGATCTCCACTTGCTCGTAGTCGGCTCGGGGAATCTCGTTAATGGGCCTGTGCTTCGTGGCCTCCACTGTGTACCTGCCAAGCTCGGGATATGCCATGTACTCGTTTACAAGCTTCAAGGCTGTTGCAAGCTCTAGGCCATCCTTTCGGCCCTGGGGGCCTTTTCTGAAGTAGCCTCGTGCTCGCATGCCCTCAACTATGGCTAGGATCGTGTGGCTGCTCACCAGCTGACCACTTACCACCAGATCTAAACTCTGCTGCTCTGCCATCTCTGTAGCCTCCTTATTCGGTTCTAAAGCTGCTTGCTAGCTCTGTGGGCTTTGTGGCCCTCATTGCTGACAACTGAATTATTGCACAATAACTAGTGTGCTATAGGCATAATGCACAATAGTTATTGTTCTACACAATACCTGCACAATTCCTATTGTTGTATCCCTATTGCTATTGCTGTATCATCAGGGGATCAGATCAAGGCATGGAGGGAGGTTGCATGACACCGACTGAGGCGCTTAAAGAAATGCTCGACCGTTCCGGCATGAGTATGTACGCGCTTTCAAAGACCATGGGCAAGAGCAGGAACTACGTTCAGAACACGATCAAACAAGGTTCCGACCTTGGCGCGGGAAACCTTGCGCTCATGGCTTCTCACATGGGATTTAAGCTGACGTTGAACGGAATGGGCGAACCCATCGAGATAACGGAGAGGAGCGAAGATGCCGACGATAATCAAGGGCCAGCCGACAAGCGCCGAGGTTAGGCGCAAGCTCAAGGAGGAGGGACGGCCCGTCGTGCTGTCCTGCTCGCTTGGCAAGGACTCGCTGGCAGCGTGGATCGCGCTTGAGGACGAGGGTATCGAGGTAGTGCCCATCTACTACTGGTCCATCCCAGGCCTTCCGATGGTCGAGCACAACGTGAAGACGATCGAGGGCGTTTTCGGCGTGAAGATCCACCAGTACCCGCATCCCAGGTGGTCGAGGACGCTCAACAACTGCGTGTTCCAAAGCCCCGAGCATTGTGACGTGATCGAGGCGGCGAACATGCCCGTGTTCGGATACGACGACATGCGCCCGTTCATCCTGGAAGACCTCGGGCTTCCCGAGGACACGTGGTTCTGCGACGGCGTTCGCGCCTGCGACAACCCCTACCGCCGCGCGAGCCTCACCAAGCACGGCCTCATGAAGCTCACCACGCGCAAGGCGTCGGTGGTTGCCGACTGGACGAAATCTGAAGTGATGGCGGCGATCGATAGGCGCGGAATCGGCCTGCCGCCTGATTACGAGTTGTTCGGGCGAAGCTTCGACGGATTGGACATGCGATTCATGAAGCCGCTGCGCGAGAAGCGCCCGAAGGACTTCGAGGTGGTCAAGCGGTGGTACCCGTTCATCGAGGCCGACGAGAAGAGGTGGGCGCACTATGGGCTTTAAGTTCGAGAAGCCGCAGAAGGCGAAGGCCGAAAAGAAGGCCGTTGAGGCAGCGCAGCTCACCGATCACCAGAAGGAGTACCGAGACCGCGAGAAGCGCGAGGAGAAGCGCTTCCAGATGGCCGTCGATTCCGGCTTCTGGATCTGCTTCTGTTTCCACGACCAGGCCGATAGGGACAAGTTCGCCGACCTGGCAAAGGCCGACGATGACGGCTGGACTTACGGCGACGTCATCCGCCCCGTGTTCACCGAGCGAATCGGCTTGCAGAATAAGCGGCAGTTCAAGCCCAAGGAGCAGAAGGGCACGCCCGTGCCGAACCCGCTTGCCGGGATCGAGCCCACGGGTGACCTCGAAGCCGACAGTTTCGCCGAGGCGGACGCGATCCTCAAGGCGTTCCAGGCAATCGAGGTGCAGCCCTACTACGAGAACGTATGGAGCAGCGCCTACCACGTTGTGTGCGTGTTCCGCGATTCGGATGACCTTGAGAGCTTCATCAGGGAGTACGCGCTTGCCAAGTACGGCGACCTGTACATGGACGGCTCGAAGATCCTTGGGGCCATGGGCGAATAGGCCAATCTCACGCGCATAGGAGAATCTAAGGCGACCTACGGGTCGCCTTTTTTGTTCCCGAAAACGAGAGGAGGCAGGCATGTTCGGTCGCATCCGTGCCGCAGCAGGCAACATCGCCAACCGAGTCCGCTCTGCGTTCAGCCGCAGCCGTGGCAGCTCTTCTGGCCGCTCCTCCTACTAGAGGGGGCACCCGGGCGCAGCGCTAGCCGTTGCGCCCTTTCCATCTGAAAACGACAACCGATAGAGAGGAGCTGAAATGGCCGCGAAGAAGGACAAGCCGACGCTGCCCGAAGACACAGACTGGCCCAAGGAGACCGTCGAGTGGTTCGAGGCGTGGCGCTCAAACCGTTGCAGCGACCATTGGGACGACCGCCAGTGGCAGTACGTCATGGACACGGCCATCGTCCACGCCCTCGTCTACGGCTCCAACGACTTCGGGGCGCTGGCCGAGCTTCACAAGCGCCTGGCCTTCATGGGCCTCACGTTCGAGGACTGATCGCCGTGAACGACCAGAACCTCATCAAACCCAAGAGGGATCAGACCGCAGAGCAGCGCAAGGCCGCAGCATCGAAGGCCGGCAAGGCGGCTGCGAAGAAGCGCCGCGAGAAGAAGCAGATGCAGGAGATAGCCAAGATCGTGCTGCACATGCCGTTCGAGGGAACGGACGCGCAGCTGGACGACTTGGAGGGCCTGAGCTTCGAGGACTACCCCGACCGCAAGCTCACGGTTTCCGAGATCTCGATCCTCAAGGTCGCCAAGAAGGCGATGCGCGGCGATATAGCCGCCATCCAGTTCCTGCGCGACACCGCAGGCGAGAAGCCCGTGGAGCAAATCGAGGTATCCGCCGACATCGGGGCCGCTTGCGACGAGATCGGCAAGCTCATCGAGGCGAAGCGCAATGCCGACAAGGGCTGACCTTATCGACCTGGTGTACGACTGCCCCGTTGACATCGCCGTGCGCCTCGGATTCGACAAGCTGACGTCTTTGCACAACGAGTGGATCAAGGACATGGTTTTCGGCACCGACGACGAAACGATCCAGGCGCACCGTGGCAGCTTCAAGACCACGTGCCTAGGCATCTCGTTCGCGTTCATCATCGTGCTGTTCCCCGGCCTGCGATCCATGTTCCTGCGCAAGACGGACGATGACGTGGCGGAGGTCATGGCGGCCACGGCAAACGTGCTGCAAACCGACTACTTCCGCGGCATCGTGCGCATGCTCTACGGCGTGGAGCTTGAGCTTACGAGAGCCACGCAGTCGTCGGTATCGACCAACCTCAAGCAGGGCGTGTCCGGCGCTCCCCAGCTGCTCGGCCTGGGATGCGGCGGATCGCTGACCGGCAAGCACGCAGACCGCGTGTTCACAGACGACATCGTGAACGTGAAGGATCGCGTGTCGGCGGCGGAGCGCGAGCGCATCAAGCTGATCTACCAGGAGTTGCAGAACATCCGAAACCGTGGCGGGCGCATCTTCAACACGGGCACGCCGTGGCACAAGGACGACGCGTTCCAGCTGATGCCGAACATCCGCCGCTGGGACTGCTGGCAGACGGGCCTCATGAGCCGCGAGGAGATCGAGCAGGTGCGGGCGAGCATGTCGCCGTCGCTGTTCGCCGCCAACTACGAGCTGAAGCACATCGCCGACGAGGACGCCATGTTCACCAACGCCAAGTTCTTCAAGGAGCCCGAGCTTCTGCGAGACGGCATAGGCCACATCGACGCGAGCTACGGGGGCGCTGACTTCACGGCCTTCACGGCCATATGCAACAGGGGCGGCATCTGGTACTGCCTCATCCGCATGTGGCACAAGCACGTGGACGACTGCCTGGACGAGATCATCGGGATTTGCAAGGCGCTGCGCATCGGCTCGATCCACTGCGAGATGAACGCCGACAAGGGGTATCTGCGCAAGGGCATCCTAAAGCGCGGCAGGCCGTGCGTGGGATACCAGGAGAAGGAGAACAAGTACCTGAAGATCAGCACGCACCTTCGCAGCGAGTGGGCGAACGTGCGGTTCCTTGACTGCGACGAGTACCCGCTTGACGCAGAGGCGCTGAACCAGGTGCTCGACTACAACGAGAACGCCGCGCACGACGACATGCCCGACTCCCTGGCGTCCGCGATCAGGCAATGGGAGAACCGACCCGGCATAAAGACCTTCAAGGGAGGTATCTGATTTGAGCCACGAGTTCCATTCCTTCTACTACGACCAGATGCAGCGAGAGCCGTCCACCGACGACTTCCGCCTGCCCGCTGGAACCGAGATGACCGAGGAGCTGCTTCAGCGCCTGGTTGACGAGTTCGAGCAAGACCACAAGCCGCGCTACGAATACCTGGACAAGGTGTACGACACGCACTACGCGATCTTCGATCGATCATGGCGCAAGAAGCCCGGTTACAAGCCGAACAACCGCCTGTCGGCCGACTTCTGCTACACCATCACGGACACGTTCGAGGGCTACTACATCGGCGTGCCCATGACGCTTTCGGTCAAGGGCGAGGACGATGGGCGCAAGAAGGCTGTGGAGGCGTTCATCGCCGACTATACGGCGAGAAACTTCCAGGAGGACGTGGACGCTGAATTGTCCGAGATGGCGTCGAAGTTCGGCCATGCCTACGAGATGCTGTACCAAGACGACGAGGGCCTGCCGCGATCCATCGCGGTGTCTCCGCTCACTTCGTTCATGGTCTACGACGATTCCGTGCTGAAGCGCCCCATGTTCTTCGTCCGCTGGTTCTACGGCGATGACGGCGCAATCAAGGGCAGCTATTCCGATGCCCACGAGGTAGTGCCGTTCAGGCGCGGCGATGCCGGCTTGGAGTTCGGCGAGGCCGAGAGCCACAGCTTCGGCAGCGTGCCCGCCGTCGACTTCCGCCAGAACACCAAGGGGCGCGGCCTCTACGAGGGCGTGCTTTCCATGGTCGAGCAGTACAACGCCGTGCTTTCCGAGAAGGCGAACGACGTGGAGTACTTCAGCGACTGCTACCTCGTGGTCAAGGGCAAAGAGCTTACCGATGACGAGCTGGTGAACATCCGCGAGAACAAGGTGATCAACCTCTTCGGCGAGTCCTTGGAGGGCCTTGACGTGGTGTTCCTAGCGAAGCCCAACGCCGACTCCGTGCAGGAGAACCTTATCAACCGCCTTGAGCAGCTGATCTTCAAGATGGCGATGGTGCCCGACATCACTTCCGACAGCTTCGTCACCGCCTCTGGCATAGCGCTCAAGATGCGCATGATGCCCATGAGCAACCTCGCCCGCAAGAAAGACCGCAAGTTCAAGCGCGGCGTGCAGGAGCGCCTGAAACTCCTAGCCGCCTATCCGTTGAGCCAGGGCTTCAGCGGCGACGATTGGCAGATGGTCGATGTGACCATGCACCGCAATATGCCCGACGACTTGCAGAGCGAGGCATCGGTTGCCGGGCAGCTCTCGGGCATCGTGTCCGAGGAAACGCAGCTTTCCGTGCTCTCCTGCGTGAGCAATCCCAAAGCCGAGATGCAGCGCAAGCGAGACGAGCAGGAGGAGAAGGCCAACGCGGTGAGCGATGGCTATCCAACCAACCGAACGATCGAGACCAACCAAGAGGAAGGAACCAACGATGAAGGTAGCGACCTATAACCGAGGCAAGCAGCTTGCCATCCGCGAGGAGCCGGGCGGCGAGATCATCGGCACCATGGGAAACATGTCGGCTGCGCGGGTGGAGTCCGTCGCCGACGGCTGGGTCGAGCTGACGATGGGCGGTTATGTGCGCGAAGACCTCGTGAGCATCTACGGCCTAATCGATATGACCACCTACAGCATCAAGCAGCCCGAGACAGTGCCAAAGGAACCGCAGCAGGAAACGGATGCCGTCACGCCTGCCGAGCAGCCAGGCGAAACCGAAGCCAAGGAGCAGCCGGCAGAGGACAGCGGCGAGCTTGGCAGCATGAAGCTCAACGACCTGCGCGAGCTTGCCCGCAACAGCCGCGTGAAGATCCCGAAGAACGCCACCAAGGACAAGATCATCGAGCTGTTGCTTTCCAATGAGTAGGCCGAGCGACAAATACTGGCGCGAGAGGCGCGACGAGTTCTTGCAGCAGCTGACCAAGGACGAGGCCGATCTATCAAAGCGGCTTTCCAAGGTCTACGCATCCGAGGCGGCGAAGCTCGACCGCATGATAGCGGCCTACTACGCCAAGTACGGCGAGGGCAAGGTGATCGAGTACCGCCGCCTACTGCAATCCATCAGCGCGGAAGACCGCACGCTGCTCATGGAGCGAATGGACGAGTTCGCCAAGAAGTACCCGCAGTACGCCGACCTCATGCCTGTGCGCGAGAGCATCTACCGCCTGAACGAGCTTGAGGCTATCCAGATGCAGATACGCTTGCAGCAGCTTGAGATAGGCGCAATCGAGCAGGAGGAGTTCCGCAGGCACTTCGAGGAGCAGGCGCGGCGTGCCGCCAACATCGCCGCCGAGGAGCTTGGCTTTGGCAAGGAGTTCTACCGCTACGACTCCGAGGTCGTGCGTGCGACGGTCGGAGCTGCCTGGGCGGCGGGCGGAGACTTCTCGGCCAACATCTGGGCGAACCGCGAGAAGCTGGCGAGCTACCTCAACGACGACTTCTCAAAGCTGATCGCACGCGGCGTCTCGTACGACGAGATTTCGCGCGAGCTTCGCCAGAGGCTCAACCACAGCGGCGCGAAGACCGCCATGCGCCTTGTGTACACAGAGGGAACGTACCTTTTCAACGAGGCGCAGGCACGCGTGCACGAGTCGGAGTTCGACAGCTACGCGCTGTCGTGCATCCACGACGGCAGGGCCTGCGAGGTGTGCCGCGAGCTTGAGGCCTACCAGAAGCAGCATCCGGCAAAGTTCTCCGAGCGCATGCCGGGCACGAACTTCCCGCCGATGCACCCGTGGTGCCGCTGCTCGTACACCCTTGAGGTTGCCGACTGGGACAAGTGGATCGACGATTACGTTGCAAAGCGCGGCGGAGATTCGGCGACCCACGCCATGACGCTGCGATCAAATGCCATGGTTCGAGAACCTGCCACCACGTCCCTGCTCGAATCGCTTCAACGCGCCGGCTCGACGCTGGCGGGACTTGATTTCAGGCTCAAGGGCCAGCAGTCGTTGGCGCGGAAGATCCGAACGGACTCGCACAAGCTCGACGTGAGCGAGAAGGATGCATCCGATGGCATAAACGATGCGCTGCGCTACACCTACGTGCTGCCCGTGGAGTCGTTTGCTGACGAGTTCGCGCGCATCAGGCAGGCGCTTGAGAAGGCAGGCTATACTGTGATCAAGGTCAAGAACACGCTAGGTGACGCGGCAAGCGCCTACCGTGGCGTCAACACGCAGTTCGAGACGCCCGACGGCTTCAAGTTCGAGCTTCAGTTCCACACGAAGCAGAGCCTCGACGTGAAGGAGCGCAACCACGCGCTCTACGAGGAGGAGCGGCTTGAGGACACCCCGCTTGAGCGCAAGTGGGAGCTTCGCCGCGAGATGGCCGACAACGCCGCCAGGATCAAGACGCCGCCGAACATCGAGGAGGTTCGCAGATGATCTACTACACAGACGACTCCCGCAGGCGCGTGTCGCGCTTCGACGCGGAGCAGCAGGTATGCGAAACCTACGACTTCACGCTCGGGCGCTGGGTGTTCGACACCGAGGTGTTCGGAACGCAGAGCGGCGACCTATGGCTGGACGAGATCAACCAGGAAGAGGCCGAGGCGATCATAGGAAAGCGCGACAAGGCGCTGCACCGATAGCAAGCAGGCGAAAACCGAATAGACATCTCACCTCAACGGCACAATCAAGGCCCCCAACACGGGGGCCTTTTCTTTTGCGTCAAGGAGGAGCCATGGAGATCGAATACATCACCCGCGCTGGGTGCCCGTCATGCGAGGCGTACCGCCGTGCAGTCATAGATCAACTGGCCGAGGAATACCCAGGGCGTGTGAGGGTTCACGAGGCATGGGACGGCCTAATGGAGAGGCTGAACAACACCGAACGCATCACACGCGTTCCCATGGTGGTCGTCACCGACGGCGGGCGCGAGGTCATGCGCCTGCTTGAGATGCCAACGCTTGAGCGCCTTGAGGACATCCTGGAACCCGCCTGACTAGCGAATCTCACGCATGAAGGACACTCGCATGGTCAAAGACCGACCGAGCGTTGAAGTCGATAAAAGCCACGGTTCGGGCAGGCGTGGAACCCGCTAAAAGCTACGGAAAACGTGCAGGCATGAGCCACGAGAAACCTTATGGAGGGTGCGAAGCATGGCAAAGGACGGAAACCGACAGAAGTTCGCCGGCGTAGCTGGCGGAAACCTCACACCGCCGCAGCAAGGCGGAGACGAGGGTGCAGGAGGCGCAGCCGATGGGACCGGAACCGACGGCGCAGACCCCAGCGACGGCCAGCAAGGTGAAGCCGAAGGCCACGATGGCGAGGAAGGCAAGCCCAAGCCGAAAGGCAAGACCTACACCGACGCCGACGTGGACGAGATCGTGAAGAAGCGCATCTCGCGCGAGCGTGCGCAGATCGAGAAGCAAATCCGCGAGCAGATCAAGCAGGAGGCAGACGACCAGCGCAGCGAGGCCGAGAAGCTTGCGGGCATGAACGACTTGCAGCGTGCGCAGTACGCGCTCGAGAAAGCCAACGCCGAGAAGGCGGCGCTTGAGCGCCGCATCAACCTGTCCGAGCAGATGGGCGTTGCGCGCGCCGAGCTGAAGGCCGCTGGCATCGACCTCGGCGACGAGCTTCTTTCCATGTTCGTGACGGAGAAGGCGGACGACACCAACGCCGCGATCTCCAAGGTCAAGGAGCTTTTCCCCAAGGCAGTAGACGCCGCAGTGCAGGAAGCGCTCAAGCGCGAACCGCCTAAGACGGGCAGCGAGGGCAAGCCCCAATCCTTCGGCGCGAGCTTCGCAGCCGCATACAGCAACCGAATGAACGGAGGAAAGAAAGATGGCGCTCAATAAGGCGTTCACCTACGGCGAGTCCGAAAGCATCCTCGATTCCGAGGTGGGCATCGTCGCCAAGACGCGAACCGCTACCCAGGCCATGTCCAAGGAGGTAGACGGTCGCAAGATCATCAAGGCCGGTGCGCTGTTCACCGGCACCGACGAGATCGGCGTGTTCCTTGAGGACTACGACATGACGGACACCGACAAGTGCCCCGCCGCCGTGATCTTCCAGGGCCGACTCAAGGCCGACAAGGTATCCACCGAGGCCAAGGCCAAGAAGGCGGACTTCGCCGCCGCAGGCCTCTACCTCGTGTAAGAAAGGAGCAGCTTAGATGCGTCCCATTTCCGAGCTCATCACCGAGCGCGACATGCTCGACTTCTCGCAGGGCTTCAACGTCCAGCGAAACTACCTCGGCTCCCGACTGTTCCCGGATCAAAAGACCCAGTACATCGAGGCCGAGTACTCCCGCATCGTGGAGAACGGCAACCTTCCCACCGTGGCAATGATCCACGGCTTCGACACCGAGGCTCACATCGCCTCCCGCGTTCCGTTCGAGCGCGTCGTCACCGAGCAGCTGCTTATCAAGGAGAAGATCAACCTCACCGAGCGCCTGCGCCTCGTCACGCGCGGCCTCGACATGCAGATGGACTCCGTGCGCCGCTACTGCTTCGACGACGTTGCCCGCATGGCCGAGTCCGTCGTGGCGCGTGTCGAGAAGGCCAAGATGGAGGCCCTTTCCACGGGCAAGATGACCATCAACGAGAACAACGTGTCCATGGAGGTCGATTTCGGCGTCCCCAGCGACCAGAAGGTAGCTACCAAGTGGGCCGTCGCCGACGCCGACATCATCGGCGACATCGACAAGTGGGTGACCATCGCCAACGGCAATGGCCAGACCCCCACCGTCGCAATCACCTCCAAGAAGGTGTTCTCCCTTATCCAGCGCAACGCAGCCGTGCAGAAGGCGATCTTCGGCATCAACGGCGCTGGCATCCTGCCGAGCCTCGCGCAGGTCAACAACCTGCTCGCGCAGCAGTTCAACGGCCTCACGCTGAACATCGACGAGGAGCGCTACGGCGTGATCGACACCGCCGCCGACGCCATGAAGGTATCCCAGGGCCGCTTCTTCCCCGAGGACAAGTTCGTCATGTGTTCCGTCGGTTACGACGGCTCCGTTGGCACGGGCCTTTGGGGCGTCACCCCCGAGGAGCTTGAGCAGGGCGGCGCGTTCGACGAGAAGCGCCAGGAGCAGTACGTCACCTGCGTTCGCTGGGACACCCAAGACCCGGTTGCCACGTGGACTAAGGCCTCCGGCCTGTTTATCCCCGTGCTTCCCAACGTCTACGGCCACATCATCGCCACCATCGACACGACCTCCGAGCAGGCGCTCGAAAATGGCGATCGCCCGGTAGAGGGTTAGCCATGGCATCCCTCGCAGATCGCATCAAGGCGCGCTACCTGGAAGACGAGGCAGTGCCGGCAGACGCCGTTATCGAGGAGATGATCGCGACGGTATCAGACCGCCTGTGCATCCGTCTCAAGGTGGCCGAGCTGCCGCGCCTCGTCGAGTCGATCGCCGTGGATGCGGCGATCAAGGCCCTGCGCCTGCGCGGCTACGAGGGCAGCACCTCCGAATCGGCATCGGATGGCGGCAGCATGTCCAATTCCTTCGTTGATGACGTGCTTTCCGCCTATTCCGCCGACATCGAGGCTTTGCTCGACGCCTGCCATCCCAAGGGCATCAAGTTCATGGGGGCGCGGCGATGAAGTGGTACAAGGCGACGGCGATCAAGCGCGAGCAGACGGGCACCGACGAGCTGCACAATCCCACGTGCTCCGAGGTGCCCGCCTTCGGCTTCTTCGTACGCGTAGGCCCGTGGCACAAGGCCAAGGCCAACAACACGGGCAACGCCTACGACGGCGTTACCCGTTCGATGCTCACCAAGCGGCCATCCGCCGACTTCGCCGGCGTGTGCGCCATCGAGGTCAAGGGCCATGCCTACGAGCTGGCGAACGTGTTGGCAGACGGCGATACGACCGTGCTCACCGTGAAGGGTTTCAAGCCATGGGTTTTGCGATCCAAGACATGAACGACCTCGCGGGAAAGCTGAAGCGGCTCTCCTCAGTGCGCTTCGATGCCGTAGTCGCAAAGAACATGGCCCAGATCTTCAATCGCGGCAAAGCGGATGGCGGAACGCCCGTATCTACCGAGAAGACCAGGCCTGGCGGGCCGCACGGCGAGCTGCGCATGTCGTTGGGGCATTCCGGCGACACCGTTGGATACACGAAGAGCTACGCGCCGCACGTCGAGTACGGCCATAGAACCGTGAGCGGCGGCTATGTGCAGGGACAGCGGTTCCTCAAGAGGAACGTCGACGCGCAGCGACCGATTTTCCAACAAGACCTGATCGACCAGCTGAAGAAGCTCTAAGGAGGAACGATGCCGCGAGCAGTACAGCGCCTAAGCCTGGCCGTGTTCCTCGGTTGCCTGATAGACGCAATCGAGAAGGGCACGGGCACCGAATGCTACGACAGTCCCGAGAACAGGACCTCGCCGCTATACAGCGTAGAGCTTCAGAACACGCAGCCAGAGAACACCAAGACCATGTACATCGACGCGATAAGCGTATGGGTTCACTGCATAAGCGAGCCTGTGCGCCCGTACAGCAACGCAAAGGTTCTCGGCATGATCCAGCGCCTCGAGCAGGCGCTTGCGGATGGGTTCGAGCTGCCCGAACCGTTCTCCCTGTACCGCACGACCTTCGACGGCGTGCAGACGCTCAAGAAAGACGAAACCGACGAGGGGCACGCGATCGTGGGGGTAACCTTCCGCGTTTGCTACGGCCTCCGCGTCAAATAACGAGAAAGGAGCCGCAATGGCTTCCGTTACCGACAACAAGCTCGTTGGGTGCGACTTCGACTCCGCCACCGCCAAGGCGCTCAACGGCAACGACATCGTGGCGCTCGTGACAGACAGCACGGGCGCGAACCTTCTGGCCGTGGCGGGTCAGCAGGGGCTTTCCTTCAACCTCAACCAGGACACCACCGAAGCTGCCACCAAAGACGACGCCATCGGCGGCTGGAAGCTGCGCTTCGCCAGCAACAAGGACTGGGACGCGTCCATCGACGGCCTCTACTCGCCCGACGACGAGGCCACGAAGATGGTCGCCAAGGCGCTTGCCGACGGCACCTACCTTTGCCTGAAGATCTGCAAGCGCATCCGCTCCACCGCGAACACCAAGTACGTGCCGCTGCGCATGGGCCTCGCAATCGTCACCTCCGACACCTTCGAGGCTCCGAACGACGACAACACCACCTATTCCATGGAGTTCCAAGGCTCCGGGAAGCCGTGGCTCTACGAGACCGCGACCGAAGACCAGATCACCGCAGCGACCGTGACCGTCACCAACGACTAAGGAGCAGACGAATGACAGAAGAGAAGGATTTCGACGATTTTATCGAGTGCGGCGAGGCCTGCGAGGAGTTGGAAGACGCCCTCGAAGACAACACCAAAGAGGTGTTCAAAGGCGAGCTCGAGCAGGACATCGACGAGATGGAACGCGCAACGTTCACCATCAAGGGCCGCGAGTGCGAGATCGCCTTCACGCGAAAGCGCATCGACCTCTACGAGGAGCGCCACACGCCCATCATCGCGTCTTTCTACAAGAACGACGGCATGTTCACGTTCAAGGAGCTTTCCGCGATCGCAGGCTACGGCCTGAAGCTCGTCGGCGGCGGCTACTTCATCCCGAACAAGGGCGAGGAAATCGTCAACAAGCTGATCGAGGCGAACGGCTACCCCGCCGTGTACCAGGCCGTGATGCTAGCCCTTCAGCGCGACTGCGCTTTTTTATTCATGGGCACAGGGAACGCGCTCTCACTCGCCTAACGGGATTCGAGTACTTCAAGACCGTTCAGAGGCGCGGCGAGGATGCCGAAGACGCCGCCCTGTTTCACAGGGAGGCCGATTTCGCGTTCTTCGCCGCGCGTCTCGGCTGGGACTACGAGCAGTACGCCCAGCACACGCCCGTCCAGCTCATGTTCGTGCGCAAGGAGCTTGAGACAGCGACGGTTCGCGACTCCAACCTGCTCAAGGATGCGGTTCAGGTCGCCGTAGCCAACTGCCTTTCCAAGAAGACCTACAAGCTCTGGCAGAAGCGCAACGGCGAGTTCCGCGAGACGGACTTCACCCATGCCGAGATCGACGCCCTGAAGGAGCAGTACCGAAAGAACCCGCCTTGGACGCCATGGGGAGGTGCGAAACCGAATGGCTGATTACGTTCTATCCGCAAAGGGAACCTACGACGGCTCCAACATGGACAGCGGCCTCGACAAGTCCGCCTCCAGGCTCAGCAGCCTCAAGGACACCGCCAAGTCCGTAGGCTCGCAGGTTGCCGGCTTCTTCGCCTCAAGCTTCGGCAGCGTAGGCAAGTCCATCTCAACCGCGATCGGCACGGTGACCGCAGGCGTCACCACGCTAGCCGCCACGGGCGGCATGAGCCGCGCCCTCAACATCGAGAAGGCGCAGGCCATGTTCAAGGGCATGAAGCTCGAATGGGGCGACTTCTATCAAACAATCCAAGACTCCGTAGACGGCACCGCTTTTGGTTTCGACACAGCAGCGACGGCCGCCGCGCAGCTTGCGGCATCCGGCGTTGCCGCCGGCTCCGACATGGAGAAGGCCCTGAACGGCTGCGTCGGCACAGCCGCCACGTTCTCGCAAGACCTCGGCGACCTCTCGTCAATCTGGGCTAAAGTGGCCGCCAACGGAAAGCTCTCGGGCGAGCAGGTGGCCCAGTTCACGGATCGAGGCATCAACGCGATCTCCGTGCTATCGACCTATCTCGGCAAGTCCTCCGACGAGGTTTCCAAGATGGTCACAGCCGGCAAGATCGACTTCCAGACGTTCTCCGACGCCATGTACGCGTCTTTCGGCGATTCCGCAAAAGCAGCCAACGAGTCGTTCACCGGCTCCATGGCGAACATGAAAGCAGCGCTTTCCAAGATCGGCCAGGACTGGATGACACCGCTCAAGGACTCCGCCATCCCCGTGTTCAACTCCATCCGTGGGGTTCTCAACTCGTGCCGCGCGGCCATCAAGCCGCTTTCCACCGCTTTCGGCGAGTTCTTGGGCGTTACCTACGACGCTCAGGGCAACCTCACGCGCACCGGCGGAGCAGTCGAGAAGCTTTGCACGTTCCTCGACGGGCTGTCAGAGAAAATCAAGGGCGTTGACCTCTCGCAGCTCGGAACGGGCGGCAAGATCGCAGCCGCCGCTCTGGCGGGACTTGCCGCCGTGTCGTTGGGCGGGCTTATCGGCCAGATCCCAGTTCTCGGCGCTTTGGCAAACTCGCTCACTGGCGGAATCATCCCGGCGATCAAGGGTGTTGCCACAGGCTTTGCGGCGTTGAGCGCACCTGCCGCCGTTGCCGTTGCCGCCATCACCGCAGTTGCGGCGATCTTCGCTTACAGCATGGCCACCAACGAGGCGTTCCGAAACCAAATCATCGGGCTTGCGTCCAGCATCGCCTCATCGCTTGCCCCCGCGTTCCAGTCGCTCACCGGGCTTGCCGAACCGCTCCAAGGTCTCTTTGCCGCCGCCGTTATCGTTGTGAACAGCTTCGCGCTCGCACTTGGCGGCCTGGTGGCTGCGATGGCCCCAGTGATCGCCACCATCGTTTCGGGACTCGTGCCAATCATCAGCACGATCATAGACGCGGTGGGCCAGATCGCGCTCGTGATAACAACCACGCTCTGCCCGATCATCCAGCAGATTACCGACCTCATAACGGCGAACATGCCCGTTATCCAGGAGGTAATCACTGGTGTTCTTACGGTGATCCAGACGATCATCAGCACGGTTCTGCCCGTCATGGTCGAGATCTTCAGCTCAACCATGACCGCCATCCAGGCCGTTATCGACGCCGTTTGGCCGTACATCTCCGCAATCGTTACCGCAGCGATGAACGCCATCCAGGCGATTGTGACGATCGTCCTCGGCATCATCAACCAGGACTGGGGCAGCGTGTGGAACGGCATCCAGGCGCTCGCTTCGAGCGTATGGATCATCATCGAGAACATCGTCAACGGCGGTGTTGCGTTCATCCAGGCGGTCATCACGAACGGCCTTGCGCTGATCCAAAGCGTCTGGGATTCCATCTGGTCGGCGATCGGCGGTTGGTTGACGAACCTCTGGAACACGATCAAGTCCGTCGTGCAGGGCGGCATAAACAACGTCAAGTCGTTCATCTCAAGCGGCCTCTCGACCGTGCAGAGCCTTTGGAGCTCGGCGTGGAACACCGTGCAGAGCATCCTCAACAACGCTTGGAGCGGAATCACCAACGGCGTTTCGAGCGGCATCAACTCCGTGGTGAGCTTCGTTTCCTCGATCCCCGGACGAATCGTAGGCGCTCTCGGCAACCTCGGCTCACTGCTCTACAGCGCCGGCAGCTCCATCGTGAGCGGCCTGCTCAACGGCATCAAGTCGAGTATCGGAGGCGTCTACGACTTCGTGTCCGGCATCGCCGGAACGATCGCGAGCCTGAAAGGCCCGAAGCGCAAGGACTTGAGGCTCCTGATCCCCAACGGCGGCTGGATCATGCAGTCGCTCGAAACGGGCCTCAAGAAGCGCTTCGAGGGCGTGAAGGACACCGTTTCGGGCTTCGCCAACGAGCTGAGCATGTCGTTCGGCGGGCCTGATGTCACCTACGAGACCGGGGCCGCAGCCGCAGTCGGAGCGGTGGCCGGCGGCGACACCTATTACATGACCATCGACAGCAACACGGCAGATGCCGACATTGCGGTGGCTGACGCCATCGACGTGCTGGTATCCGCCGCACGCCGCTCTTCCACGGCGAGGAGGTAGACGTGGGAACCTATACAAGGGAGATTCAGATCGCGGGGTACAACCGCTGGTATCGCGGCTATATCTCCGTTGACGGCGTGAGCACGGTCAACGACACCACCTCGCGCATTACAATAACCGCCGCGCTCGACGACAAGTATGCGGCACAGTACGGCACGCACTACGACGTGATCGTGAACGGAACCACCTACAGGTCGCGCGACGTGCTGCTCAACAACTACGGGAATTGGGCCACGCGCGACGCCGTGACCTTCACCGTGGACGTCGGGCGCGGGGCCAGCGGCTGGGACTGCTCCGTGCAGATCCACGTCTACGGCAAGACATACAACAACTACTACGGCAGCGCGGGCGGCGACGCCTGGGCAACAGAGTACGCTTGGATTCCTCAGCGCGGGTACTCGCAGCCGCACCCGCCCAAGAATCCAAAGCTGGCCCGCGTTTCCGACACCTCGCACAAGATCACGTGGGACGTCGACTACACGGGCATGGACGGCGCGTACCCATGGGCGGGCGTGTACGTCGATCGGCGCACCGACGACGGCCCATGGGTCAATATCGCCGACGTGTCGTGGGACGTGACCAACTACACCGACAACTCGACGACCGCAGGCCACAAGTACGAATACCGCCTTTGCGCCCACGGCCCTGGCGGCAACTCAACACACGTATCGTGCGGAACCGCCTACACCACGCCTTTCGCGCCGTCGCGCGTGGAGGCCGTTAAGGCAGGCGCCACCGAAATAACGCTTCGCGTCTACGGTGCTTGGACATATGCAGCCGCATGGGACATCCAGCGCTCGACGGACGGCGGCAACACATGGTCTTCTATAACGGCTAGCACCGAGGGTGAAGACCCCGCTTGGCTCGACCTGCACGACAAGGCCGCTCCTGCGGGAACGGTCGTATACAGGGTCAGGGCGAAGCGTGGCAACCTCATGTCCGCATGGGTCAAGTCGAACTCCGTCACGACGATCACGCCGCCGCTCGCACCGAAGGTGACCGCCGATTCCGTTGTTCCTACCGGGACGGCTGTCACCGTCTCATGGGTTCCGAACCATCAGGACGGCTCGGTGCAGAGCGCTGCACAGGTGGAGTTCAGCGGAAGCGAGACGATCACCAAATCGTATACGACGACCAAGAGCGCATCCGTTTCGCTTGCCAAGGGAAGCTGGAAGGTACGCGTGCGCACCAAGGGCCTGCACGCCGATTGGGGCGCATGGTCTGGCTATGTAGCCGTCGTTGTCGCGGACTACCCGCAGTGCTGGGTCGCGTCTCCCGCGACTGACGGCATCCTAATCGACCGGGTGCCGCTCACCGTGCAGGTTGCCGCAACCGACGAGACGGGCATCGCCCAGGCCACGCTCTCCCTTGCCGAGGTCGGCGGCGCAGTCATCGCAACCGCAGACGTGACGAGCCTCAATCCCGTGCAGTTCGGCAGCTACGCGACCATCAAGAACGGCATCGACTACATGCTCACGCTTGTGGTCGTTGGCGGCTCGGGGTTGTCGAAAACCGCCACGCGCCGATTCAAGACTCATTGGGCGGAACCTGCGACGCCGGTTATCACCGTTTCCTACGGTGACGACCTTACGTGCCACGTGAGGGTCGAGAACGGCGTTTCCGCCTACAACGTCGAGGATACGACGCTTATCGGCCCGATGGCCTACGACGAGGACAACAACGAGCTTCCCATGTTGGGAACGATTACGTGCGATGGTCATGAGCTTGTGCTTGGCAACGCATCGAAGTGCGAGAGCTTCATCGTCGAGCGAATCTACGACGATGATTCCAGCACGCTGGTAAGCGGCCTGCTCGATGCCCAGGAGACGATCGACCGCGTGCCGCCGCTCAATGCGGACATGAAGTATCGCGCAACAGGAACCGCTGCGAACGGAACGTCTGCATATGCCGAGGTCGATGCGAAGCTGATAGCAAGCTGCATGGCGCTCAATTTCGGCCAGGACGCATCAATGCTCATCAAGATGGAGCTCGATGCGGGCTACTCCACGTCTGCGGGACGCAGCTACAAGAGCTACCACTTCGCCGACGGCGGGGAGAACGGCGGTCTTCCCATGTCGTACCCGCTCGACGAGTGCGACCTTGCCACATCCGCCTCGTGCCTTTTCCGCCGCGACGGCCACGATGCCTTCCGCCGCGCCATGAGAAGCCAGTGGCAGGGTTGGTGGCGCGGCCTCGCTGGCGAGCGTGCCTTCGGAGCGATGACGTTCAGCGAATCGCTCAAAGCGGCGGGGCTTTGGTCGGCGTCCGCGAAGATAGAGCACGACGTATTCGAGGAGCCGAACAATGCCTGATTGGAAGAAGCGCTTCGCATCGTCCTACCGCTACATGCGCGTAGACCGCAAGACGAACCTAGACGTCGAGCGGCTTAGGAACATCTGCAACGGCGGGACGATCGAGCGCAACCTGGATACCAACTACGAGACGGGCAAGGTCAGCTACAAGGGCGCGCTAGACCTCGGGAGCGACCTTTTGCGCGTGTACCTTGAGGCAGCGTTCCCAGATGGCTCGGTTCACCTTGAGCCTCTTGGAACCTTCCTAGTGTCAACGCCGAAGCGCCCGATCGGCCAGGCGCTGGCCGAGGCAGACCTTTCCGGGCGATTGGCCGAAGTTGACGAGGACGAGTTCGACCAGCCGAGATCGGTTCCCGCCGGCACGAACGCCGTTGACTATGCGGCGAAGCTGCTGCGCGAGGCAGGTCTTGAGGTGATCGCCGACCAATCGGACTTCAAGCTCACGACGGCGTGGGTGGTCGGGGCGATCGGAAACGGAGAGAGCAACTACCGAACCCGCCTAAAGGCCGTCAACGCGCTTCTCGCGGCGGCTGGGTTCAGCTCCGCTTCATGCGACCCGCTGGGCCGAGTGCTGCTGCGGAAGTACATCGAGCCTGACAAGCGAGCGCCAACCATGGTCATGGAAGAGGGCAAGGGTGCACGCTTCGTGGATGACGGCACCGAGGAGTTCGACAAGTCGAAGGTAGCGAACGTTGTCCATATCGACTACTCGACGAGCGACGAAAGTATACGCGGAACCGCCATCGACTCCGACCCGAACAGCGAGTACTCGACCGTACGACGTGGCTGGCGCAAGGCGGTTTCCTACACGCGAAGCGAGCTTCCTCACGGAAGCACGGCAGCAGAGCGGCAGGCAAACGCGAATGCCGAGGCGCAAAGCCTGCTCGTCACGGAGCAATCGGCCATCCACCGTCTGAGGGCCACGCACATCTACGCGCCCGTCGGCATCTCCGACGCTATCGACGTGCGCTGGCCAAGCGAGGGTATCAGCGGGAACTTCGCGATCAGGAAGCAGACTCTCACCCTCGTGGGAGGATGTCCGATGGAATTGGAGATGAGACGCTTTGAACGTTAACGACATAAGCAACGCGGGAGACATGCTCGCCGAGCTCTTCACGCCGAAAGGCGGCTCTGGCCATTCCATGGGCTTCGCCACAGTCAAGTCTGTATCCGGCGCGAAGGTCACCGTTTCGATGTCGGGGGCCACGCTTCCCGGCTTGCCGATGACCACTGGCTGTTCAAGCGCCAAGGCAGGTGACCGCTGCATCGTCGAGACGATCGGGCCGCAGGCCATAGTAACCGGAATCATCGCGAAGTAGAGGAGGTGCGATGGCAGACGAAACGCAGATCGCGGCGTTCGTCCTCAACGAGAACGGCAACATCGACCGCGTGAGAACGACTGACGGCTCGATTTACCGCATCGAGTCAACGCTTGCCGTGGAGGCGGCAGAGGAGGCAAAGACAGCAGCCGCCAACTGCAAGACCATGACGGAAAGCGCTGAAACAGCCGAGAAGACGCGTGCGTCAAACGAAAACGCGCGGAAAACGGCTGAGACCGATCGCAGTAATAACGAGACAACCCGCCAGAACAACGAGACGTCGCGCAAGAACGCCGAGACAACACGCCAAAACAACGAAACCGCGCGAAGGAATGCCGAAATCACGCGCCAGAACAACGAGACAAGCCGATCGGTCGCCGAGGACGAACGCAAAAAGGCTGAAAGCCAGCGCCATGACGAGCATGTCGCCGACCAACAGGCATCGAGCAACGCGACCTCGGCGGCAAACGGCGCGGCATCGCGTGCTGACGCAGCGGCCAACCAGGCGTTGCAGATCGCCAACTCCGTTGCGCAAGGAAGCGCGAGCGATTCGGACATCGCGGTGCTGCGCGAGCAGAACGCGATCCTGGCAAACATGCTCGCTGAGTCGAGCGGCAAGTTCGTGTTCATGGACGGCACGGTGTACGCGCCGTCTTCAAAGGCAACGTTCGAGGACGGAACCGTGAAACTCGGCTCCTCCTGCACGGTATCAGGCACGACCATCGTGCTCGCATAGAAAGGAAAACGAATGGCAAACGTAAACGCCGAGCGCTTCAACGTGAACGGGGTGAGCCATGAGATCATCGACTCACTGGCCCGCACCAACGCCACCACGGCGCTCAACAACGCCGAGTACAACCGACAGGGCCTGATCGGCAAGTACCCGGGCCAGTCGCTCGCAACGCTTCTCGCGGGCGAGGTCTCAGGCTCCACCACCATCTACGACGCGCTGCACAAGCGCGTGCAGGCCGCGAACTTCAGCGGCATGCGTGTGGGCGACCACATCGACGTGCCGCTCGTGAGCGCATCGGCCATCACGGGCCAGCAGTCCGTGCGCTTCCTGCTTGCGCACTTCGACCCGTACTACCAGTGCGGCGACAGCGCCAAGGGCCACCACATCGCGTTCATCGCGTCCGCGCCCGTCGCCGTGGCCAAGACCGTCGCCGGCGTGGCCAACGACAGCTACCTGATGTGGAACACCGCGAACACCAACCAGGGCACCGCAGACGTGAAGAACCCGTACCTGAACAGCAACCTCAAGGCGTGGGAGAAGCTGTTCGAGGCGTGCCTGCCCGAGGGGCTGACCAAGTACCTGCTCACCCAGCGCGTGCTGCTTGAGGAGCGTTACAGCGCGAGCGGCGCGCTCAGCGACTCCAACAGCTGGAGCTGGCAGGACATCGGCAAGGTGTGGTCGCCCTCCGAGATGGAGGTGTACGGCTGCCCAGTGTGGGGCACCAAGGGCTACAGCGTGGGCTTCGACTGCCAGTTCGACCTGTTCCGCGATACCGCGCACCGCTTGAACGGAACTCGGTACAGTTGGTGGCTGCGTTCCGTCGTGGGTGGCTCCTCGTCCGGCGTGTGCTACGTCAACTACAGCGGCTATGCCTCCTGCATTTCGGCGACGTCCACCTGGGTTCGCCCCCGCCCCGGCTTCCTCGTCGGCTAGCCAGCCGAGTGCTCTATACTTCTCTTTCGATGCGACCGCCTTGCGCGGTCGCATCCCTGCCCGCGCAGCGGGCCGTTTTTTTCGCCACTATTTCCGGGAGGTGCCATGAGCGGCGTCTACCAGCGAAACCGCGAGGTGTCCGAGTACAAGTTCTTCACGCAGGCCATCGCCATCCGCGTGGAGGTCAACAAGCTCATGGCCTCCTCGTCGGTCGTTCCGAAAGCCTACAGGCTGCTGAACGCAGTCCCCACGGTGGAGACCGCGCGCAGCATCGTATACAACGTCAACCGCGCCGACTGCTTCTACCCCAACAGTTCGTTCAACGCACTTGAGCGCAAGCGTTACCTGACGCTGGCGATAGCCGACTGCGAGCAGCTGATGCTCGACATGCAGTGCCTCATGGACATCGGCCTGCCCGTGAACGCCAACCGCTTCGAGGCGCTGGCGGGCATGGTCGAGGAGGAGATCAAACTGCTCAAGGGCGCGCGCAAGAACGTACGCGTCACCGGCAAGAAGACGACCGACGAGCGCATAGCCGAGGCCGAGGCCGAGCTAGAGCGCCTGCGTTCGTTATAATGGGCGGCGGTCCCGCCTTGTATATCGGTACAATTGGTGGCTGCGTTCCGTCATGGGTGGCTCCTCGTCCAACGTGTGCTACGTCAACAACAACGGCAATGCCAACTACAATTCGGCGACGAACACCTGGGTTCGCCCCCGCCCCGGATTCCCTTACTGCCAGACCGAGTAGGCCAGCGGGCCGAAAGCAGAGCGCGGAGAGGAAGGAGGGCGCGACCATCGGGCGCGAGCCCGTAAATGCGCACCCCGCGAGGGTGGCCGGACGCTGCTTGCATGGCGCGGCGCTCCGTGGCTTCGCCGCGTTTCATGGCCATACCTCAAGCGGCTGTCAGAGCCACATTGCAAGCCGTGCGGGGTGCCTTCTATGAACTCGGAGCAAAGGCGGGCCGCACGCCGGAAGCGTCGCGAGGAGAAGCGCGCCAGGGCCAAGGCCGAGCGTCTCAAGGCGTGCACCCTTGAGACGGTGGCCGACCTCAACAGCCTGTGCAAGGCTTCCAAGCAGGCCGCGCGTGGCGTCATGTGGAAGGCCTCGACGCAGCGGTACATGAAGGACTACCTGCGAAACGCCGTGAAATCGCGCCAAGACCTTTTGGAGGGCCGCGACATATGCCGGGGTTTCATCCGCTTCGACCTGTGGGAGCGCGGCAAGCTGCGCCACATCAGTGCAGTGCACTTCCCCGAGCGCGTGGTGCAGAAGTCGCTGTCCCAGAACGCCCTCGTGCCCGCGATAGTCCCCACGCTCGTATCCGCGAACTCCGCCAACATAAAGGGGCGCGGCACCGACTACGCCCTGAAGCTGCTCAAGCGCCACCTGGCCGACCACTGGAGGCGGCACGGCCGCGAGGGCTACATCCTCCTGGGCGACTTCTCCGACTACTTCGCGCGCATTGCCCACGAGCCGGTCAAGCGGCAGGTGGCCGACGCGCTGCTCGACCCGCGCGTGGTCGCCCTTGAGCACCGCCTGATAGACGCGCAGGGCGAGGTCGGCCTGGGCCTGGGTAGCGAGCCAAACCAGATATGCGCGGTGGCGCACCCCAACCGCATCGACCACTACGTGGCCGAGATGCTGCGCCCCGAGGCCTACGGGCGCTACATGGACGACTTCTACCTGATCCACGAGTCCAAGGAGTACCTGCAAGTGTGCCTTCTGCTGATAGAGCACGAGTGCGCGAAGCTCGGCATCGCGCTGAACCCGCGCAAGACCCGCGTGGTGAAGCTGACGCGCGGCTTCACGTGGCTGAAGAAGCGCATCTTCTACACCGAAACGGGCCGCATCGTCATGAAGCCGTGCCGCGACTCCATCACGCGCGAGCGACGCAAGCTGAAGAAGATGGCCCGCATGGTGGCCGAGGGGGTCATGACGCCCGAGCAGGTGCAGCAGAGCTACCAGAGCTGGCGCGGCGGCATGGCTCACTTGGACGCGCACCGCAGCGTGCTGGCCATGGACGCGCTGTACCGCAGCCTGTTCGAAAATCTCGCGGGGGGGGTTGCTCAATGCAACCAAGCCCGAGAGACGATTCGGGCGGAACGCCCTCGCCATAGCGGAAGGGCGGCAGCTCAAAACGGCGGCCTAGACGGGTCGAAAACGAAATAACCAGCGTATTGAAGGCGTGCTGCGGCGCGCCTTCTTTTTTGGCGTGCGTTCAGGCAGCTCGGCAATCTCACGGCGCTAATACGATGGCGACACATCACCCGACACGAAAGGAGTCCGCATGGACACTGAGGAAGATGCACAGCGCCCCGACGAGATTCAAGATGGCACGCTGGCCGAGGTCAACGCCCTGCATAACCTGCTGTCGCAAATCGGCGACCCAGATGCCGCGCACGACGCGGGCGTTATCGACGATGACCAGTATGTAGAGCGGAAGGCGCGAAAGCTCGCCTACACCTCCGCGCTCGCCGCCTACGCCAGCGGCGAGGTGCCCGACCTGCCCGCGCTGCTCGACCAAATGCGCGAGCAAGCATCGCAGCCGACGCAGACCGAAACAAACACCGCGAACATCGACTACCTGCTCATGACCGTGGGAGGTGACCAGTAATGGCTACGAAGAAAACCGTTGAGCATTCCAAGCACTTCGCGAAGGTCAAGAAGTACTACGACAAAGGCCTTTGGAGCAAGGCGCGCGTGCACAAGGCGGTCGAGTGCAAGTGGATCACCGCCGACGAGTACAAGGAAATCACTGGGGAAGAGTACGTGGAGGCCGAGTAGTGGACATCGAGGCAGTAGCCCTCACGGCTTTCGTCTCCGGCCTCGTCGGCGCTGTCGTCTCGGGACTCGTGGCCGCGCTGAAATCACAGGGCAAGAAGGCCGTCGAGCGTTCCGAGGAAGAACGGGCCACCGACGAGGCCGTGAAGATGGGCATGCGGGCGCTTCTTTGGCGTGAGCTGAAGAACATCCACGAGCAGGCCATCAAGCAGCACGGCCTCACGGTCGCCGACCGAAAGCACCTCGAAGGCGTCTACGCCGCCTACCACGGGCTGGGCGGCAATGGCACGGGAACGCGCCTCTACACGGACGCGATGAACCAGCCCGTTATCGACTAGGAAGGAAACGAAATGAGCGCAATCCAAGCAGCCCTAACCGTGGTGACGGTTCTAGTGGTTCCGTACCTCGTGCAGGCGATCAAGACGCAGGCTATGAGCGGCAACGCTGCCCGATGGGTGGCGATCGCGGTTTCCGCCCTGTGCGGCGCGCTGACCGCGATGGCCAACGGAATCCCGACCGACCCCTCCGCGTGGGTGACCTCCATCTTCGCCTGCGTCGGCGGCGTGCAGGTGGCCTACGCCGCCTTCAAGGCCGTCGGAATCACGTCGAAGTGGCTCGACTCGCTTCTGGCGCTCGGCGACGTGAAGAAGGAGGGCTAGCCATGGATGACGAGACCTTTGAAGAGCTTAACGACGGAAGGGGCGACGATGACGAAGAGTAGCCTCTGCACCTACGCCAACATCACTGGCAACCGCAACAGCGGGCGTTCGGGCAATCGCGTTTGCAAGATCACGCCGCACTACATGGCGGCCCATTGGACGGGCAGGCAGTGCGCCGACTACTTCGCAGCGACCGCGCGCCAGGCAAGCTCGAACTACTGCATCGGCTACGACGGCGACATCGCCATGAGCGTGGACGAGGACGACCGCGCCTGGACTTCCGCGAGCAAGTGGAACGACGACCGCGCCATCACCATCGAGTGCGCGAACAACGCCGACTCCTCACTCACTGACGCCACGTGGGCCGCGCTCGTCAACCTGTGCGCCGACATCTGCCGCCGCTACGGCTTCCGCCTCGCATACGACGGAACGCGAAACGCCACGCTTACCGAGCACCGCATGTTCTCATCGACTGATTGCCCCGGCGCGTGGCTGCATGCTCGTATGGGCCAGCTCGCATCCGAGGTGAACGCGATCCTCGACGGAGGCAGCGCTCCCGCTGTCGCACCGTCTGCCCCAGCGGAGCAGCCGAGCGCCAGCGGCAAGGAGGGCACGGGGTTCAACGGAACCTACTGCTGCACGGTCGATTGCCTGAACGTGCGGGACGCGCCAGCGCTTTCAGGCTCCGTGGTCGCTTCCTACGGCAAGGGCGAGACGGTCAACCTCGACGACTGGTATTGCATCGCCGACGGCTACGTGTGGGGTCGTTACACCAGCGGCAGCGGTCATGCGCGCTACATCGCCGTCGGCAAGCCCACGGGCGGCTACGACCCGAACGACTACCTCGTGCGCGTCGGCACCGCGCAGGCGCAGACCAGCAACTCGGCGGGAACGTACCGCATCTGCGTCAATGCCCTGAACGTGCGCTCCGGCGCGGGCACCGGCTACTCGACCGTCGCAACCTACCATCGCGGGGAGACTGTGACGCTCGACGGCACGTTCGCATCGGCCGACGGCTACGTTTGGGGCCGCTATACGGGCGGTTCTGGCTACAAGCGCTGGATCGCCGTGGAAACCGCCTCCGGCGAGAAGTACGCAGAGAAGGTGTAGGCGATGCCGTACCCAAGCCCTGCTGACGAAGACCGCAACGGCGGGTGCGGCCCGCTTGTGGCGGCGGTGATCCTGCTGCTCATTGTGTTTGCCGCCGCCTCGTGCGCCAGGCAGGCCATGGGGGCGCAGGACATGACGGTATCGCCCGCGCGAACCGATGGCCCGATTTACGATTTGCCGGATGGCGTGCATCAGGAGATCGTGTGCGATAAGCTCAACCGCGAGTACCTTCTGCTCACGACAGACGAGGGCGGCGTGTACCTCATGCCGTACCTCGACGAGCACGGTGACCAGGCGATTATGCCGCAAGCCTAGTGCGTGGTATCCTAAGAAGAACGATTGTCCCGAACGAGCAGATCTCGGTTCGAGAAGTTGTTCGAACGGGGCACCATTTAAATAAGCAGCCCGTTACCCTCGCGGTGACGGGCTTTTTTGCTATCCAAGCGCCGGGATTCGAACCCGACAGGGTGCGGAGCTGAGGAAACGCGCAAGCGTTTCCCAGTGCAGCACGCAAGGAGCGAAGCGACGCAGCGAAGGCGGGCGGCGCCAGCCGCACGCGGATATCCCGCTGGGGGCACCATTTAAATCGAGAAGCCCGTTGCCCTCGCGGTGGCGGGCTTTTTTGCTGCACATGCACCGGGATTCGAACCCGACAGGGTGCGGATCCCGGCATCATCGCAAGGCCTGTGGGCAAAAAACAGCAAATATGAGTACTGTTACCATTTTAGTAACAGCGATTTCATGCCTTCAGAAGGCGATTTAGCCGTCAGGCATCCTACGGCGGAAGAATTACAGACGTTTATCAGCTAAGTACTTGGACATGTGTTGCGTAACACTGCACATTTTGCAATTTTATAATGCTACAGGAGTTGTGTCAGTACTCATATTTGACGTTTTTTGCCCACAACCCTTTAGACCTAGGGAAATCGGCGGCAAAACGGACTTCAAAGCTTCCTTCACAAACAAAAACCGGGGCCCACATAATGCGGACCCCGGCTCAATACCGTGACGATATGTCAGTTACGCTCTACACGTAGAACAGGATGTCGTCGTAGGTCGGGACCGGCCAGTAGTCGGCAGCCACGATCTCCTCCATGGCGTCCACAGCGGCGCGCAGCGTAGCCATAGCGGGAGCGACCTCGTGCGCGTACACATCAGCCTGCTCCTGGCCATCAAGAGCCTCGGCCTTCTGATGCACGGCATCGAGGGCCTTAATGGAGTCGTTGATGATGGTAATACCGTTGCAGAGCTTGTTGAGCGTGTTCTGCTCGCACTGCATGGCGGCCTCGGCGCCAGCGGCGCGGATAGCCTCAAGGCCCTTAGCGACCTTGGTGGCATAGGCGGTGATAACCGGACGATAGGTACGACGTGCCTCGCGAATCATCGTGGTAGCCTCGATGTTCATGAGCTTGTTGTACTTCTCGAGCTTGCAGTCGTAGCGGCACTGGACCTCGGCCTTGGTCAGAACGCCCATCTCCTCAAAGAGTGCGATGGCCTTATCGGAAACAAAGGCGGGCAGAGCGTCGGCGGTAGTCTTGTTGTTGGCAAGGCCGCGCTTCTCGGCCTCGACGGGCCACTCGTCGGAGTAGCCATCGCCGGAGAACAGAATGCGCTGGTGGTCGGTCAGGACCTTCTTGCAGTACTCGAGTGCGGCGTCCTGGAACTCGTCCGTAGGCGTGCCCTCAAGGGCATCGGCGAAGGACTTGAGCGACTTGGCGACAGCAGCGTCGAGGACCATGTTGGGGTCGGAAACATTCTGCTCGGAGCCGCAGGCACGGAACTCGAACTTGTTGCCGGTAAAGGCAAACGGAGAGGTACGGTTACGGTCGGTGTTGTCCTGCATGAGCTTGGGCAGGGCATCGGCGCCCAGATCGAGCACGCCATGGGTGGCGTGGACGGAAGCCTTGCCGTCGATAATCTTCTCAACGACCTCGGTAAGCTGGTCGCCCAGGAAGATGGAGACGATCGCCGGAGGAGCCTCGTTGGCGCCCAGACGGTGGTCGTTGCCGGCCGAGGCAACGGAAGCACGCAGGAGCTCCTGGTAGTTATCGACGGACTCGATCACCGCGGTGAGGAAGACGATGAACTGCAGGTTGTCGAGCGGGGTATCGCCCGGATCGAGCAGGTTCTCGGACTCGGTACCGATAGACCAGTTGTTGTGCTTGCCGGAGCCGTTGATGCCGTCGAAGGGCTTCTCGTGCAGCAGGCAGACCAGGTCGTGACGGGAGGCGATGAGCTTCATCTTCTCCATCATGACGAGGTTCTGGTCGATGGCCTCATTGACCTCCTCGTAGACCGGCGCGAGCTCGTGCTGGCAGGGAGCGACCTCGTTGTGCTTGGTCTTGGCGGGAATGCCAAGCGCCCAAAGCTCCTCGTCCAGGTCCTTCATGTAGGCCGAGACGGTGGGACGGATAGCGCCAAAGTAGTGCTCCTCGAGCTCCTGACCCTTGCAGGGGTTGGCGCCAAAGAGGGTACGGCCGGTGATGACCAGGTCCTTGCGCTTGCGGTAGGCGTCCTTCTTGATCAGGAAGTACTCCTGCTCGTCGCCGACAGAGGGCACGACCTTCCTGGGGGTCTTACCGAAGAGAGCCAGGACGCGCTTGGCCTCGCGATCGAGCGCAGTCATAGAGCGCAGCAGCGGGGTCTTCTTGTCCAGGGCCTCGCCGGTGTAGGAGCAGAAAGCCGTGGGAATGCACAGGACCTCGTCCTTAATGAAGGCGGGGCTGGTGGGGTCCCAAGCGGTGTAGCCGCGGGCCTCGAAGGTGGCGCGCAGGCCGCCGTTGGGGAAGCTGGAGGCGTCCGGCTCGCCCTGGATCAGGTTCTTGCCCGTGAACTTGGTAATAGCAGTGCCGTTGTGGTTGGGCTCCAGGAAGCTATCGTGCTTCTCGGAAGTAATGCCCGAAAGCGGCTGGAACCAGTGGGCGTAGTGCGTAGCGCCCTTGGAGATGGCCCAGACCTTCATAGCGTGAGCGACGGCATTGGCCACGTCCAGGTCGAGCGGCTCACCGTCCTCGAGGGTTGCAGCGAGGCGCTTCCAAATGTCCTTGGGGAGGTAGTCCTTCATGACTTCCTCAGAGAACACCATGGTCCCGAAGCGGTCAGTAAGATCGGCCATACGGAACTCCCTTCGTATCGGCACCGCGTGAGATGCGGTGTTGATTACTAACGAACGAGTCATAGATTAGGCTCGTCGTGTTTCCGCAACATTACCGTTATGTTGCTGTCACGAAACCAATCAATGAGGTTACCGCATCGCGGCGGCGTTGCCACCCTCAGCAGCCAATCAACTGTATAAATTGCAGACCTCCCCCCATGGTTTAACGGTCGTCAATCTAGCATGGAGCTCTATTAACTGGTATTTTGCATCAGATATCATTCAATATAGCCCCATCCCAAATTGACTGCTCTGTTATAGGAAATGCCGATAGCAAGACATCTTTGATTGGTATCCCTAAATAGCGAGTAAAACTCCACCGTGGCACAGTGGTGCTGTAGAATCCTTACAACACATTGCACTAAATATCTAAAGGAGCACGATGTGCGCGTCGACGAGGTTTTTAAGCAGACAGCATCCCAAGGCACCACGCCCGTTTCGTTTGAGATGTTCCCGCCCAAGGGTGAGCTGACCCTCGACACGGCTCGCAAAGTGGCGGGCAACCTGTGCAAGCTTTCACCGAGCTTTGTCTCGGTCACTTGTTCCGCTGGCGGCTCGGGTAACGGTGCCACCACTGCCCCCATCGCGCATATGATTTCGAGCGAATTCGATACGCCCTCGGTAGCGCACCTCACCTGCGTGGGCCGCACCCACGCCGACATCGCCGCCAAGATTGACGAGTATCGCTCGGCCGGCGTGGAAAACGTGCTGGCCCTGCGCGGCGACCTGCCCGCTGGCGCGACTGAGGACGACAAGCCCGCCTCCGACTACGCCTACGCCCGTGACCTCATCCCCGAGCTCGTCGACGCCGGCTTTTGCGTGGGCGCCGCAGCCTACCCCGAGGGCCACATTGCCTGTGAGGACCTCAACGTCTCGATCGAGCACCTCAAGCAAAAGCAAGACGCCGGTGCGAGCTTTTTTGTGACGCAGCTCTTCTTTGATAACGAGTACTTCTACCGTTTTCGCGAGCTTGCCGACAAGGCCGGTATCACCGTGCCCATCACCGCGGGCATCATGCCGTTTATGGGCAAGTCGCAGATCAGCCGCATGGTCTTTATGTGCGGCGCGTCGCTGCCCTCCCCCGTCATCAAGATTCTCGCCAAGTACGAGAACGACCCCGAAAGCCTGCAGGCAGCCGGTGTAGATTATGCCGCCCGTCAGCTTTGCGACCTTAAGGAGCACGGTGCCGACGGCCTGCACCTGTACACTATGAATCGTCCTGCGATCGCCGCAACCATTATGGAGCGCCTGGGATAATGGAAAAATCACACATCGATACAACCGTTATTGAAGTGCCGGCCGACCTTGCGTCGCCGGCGCTCTACCGTATCGATGCTGCCCATCGCCCCCGAGTCGACCGTGCCGAGATGCTGCGCTACCTGGGCTACGGAGGTCAGCAGATTGAGCCCGAGCTGGCGCAGCGTATTGAGCTTGTCGTTGAACGTCTGGAACTGGACATCGAGCCCCGTGGCGTGCGCCGTGTGTTTGCCGTCGATGCCACGGGCGAGGACGAGCAGGGCAAGCCTTGCATTCGCTTGGTCGGCACCAATGTTGAGCTACGGGGTCGCGATATCTATCGTCATCTTAAGGACGCCCGCATGGCCGCGCTGATGGCCTGCACCCTCGGCATGGACGCCGAACGCCGTTTGCGCACCACGGGAGCCCAACATCCCCTGGAGGGCGCCGTGCTCGACGCCGCGTGCTCCGCTTACGTGGAAGCCGCCGTTGAGCAAATGGACCAGCAGGTCAAGGCTGCGGCAGCCGCACACGGACTCGCCGGTAACTGGCGCTTCAGCCCCGGCTACGGCGACTGCCCGCTTACGGCCCAGCGCTCGATCGTGGCCGCGCTCAACGCCACGCGGCTCATCGGGCTTACCGTCACACCTACCAACCTGCTCATGCCCACCAAGAGCGTGACCGCGGTGATCGGCCTGTTTGACGGCGAAGTCCACGACGCCCAGAGCCGCCCCACCTGCAATATCTGCCGCATGCGCGAGAGCTGCCGCTTCCGTGCCGCCCACACCACCTGCTATTCCAGCCATTAGGAGCCCCGATGTTTACTCCGCTTATCACTCGTGATCCGGACGGCGCCGCGCTGGCGGCGCCTGTTGATGCCGCACGCCGCAACGGTGCCGCGTACAAGACGCGCACGATCGACGACCTGCGCATTAAGGACAATCGCCTGCGCGCCGCCATCGAGGGCACGGGACACCTGCTGTTTGACGGCGGCATGGGCACCATGTTGCAGGCCGCTGGCATGAAGGCGGGCGCCCTGCCCGAGCTGCTCAACTTTGAGGAGCCCCAGGTTATCACTGACATCCAACGTCAATATGTCGAGGCCGGCTGCGACGTGATTACCGCCAACACCTTTGGTGCCAACGCCCACAAGCTCGACGGTGCCGCCACCGTGGCAGATGTCTTTGCCGCCGCCGTCGCCTGCGCCCGCGCGGCCGGCGCCCGCTACGTCGCCGGCGACATCGGCCCCATCGGCGCGCTGCTTCGCCCCTTGGGTACCCTCAGCTTTGACGAGGCCTACGACCTCTTTGCCGAAGAAGTGCGCGCCAGCGTCGACGCGGGCGTGGACCTCTTTATTATCGAGACCATGACCGACCTTGCCGAGATCAAGGCTGCCGTCCTCGCCTGCCGCGAAAACTCCGACCTGCCCGTCTTTGCCACCATGACCTTTGAGGAAGACGGCCGCACCTTCTTGGGCACGAGCCCCGAGGTCGCTGCCATCACCCTCGACGCCATCGGCGCCGACGTTTTGGGCATCAACTGCAGCCAGGGCCCGGCCGAGCTCCGAGGACTCGCTGCGCGCATGCTCACCGTTACCGACAAGCCCGTTATGGTGCAGGCCAATGCGGGACTGCCCCACGTGGACGATGACGGCAATACCGTCTTTGATATCCAGGCACCCGAGTACGCCGAGGCCGTCGCCGGCATGATCGAGGACGGCGTGAGCGTCGTCGGCGGATGCTGCGGTACCACGCCCACGCACATGGCGGCACTTCGCACCCTTATCGGCAACCACACGCCCAGCCCGCGTCACCGCAAGCCCAGCATGTCGGTCACGAGCGCCCAGACGGTCGTGGACCTCCCCTGCGACGGCCACAAGATCGCCGTCATCGGCGAGCGTATCAACCCCACCGGCAAAAAGCGCCTGAAACAGGCCCTACGCGACGGCGACCTGGGCTACGTCGTGAGCCAGGGCATCAGCCAGCAGGAGCAGGGCGCCGACATCCTGGATGTCAACGTGGGCCTGCCCGAGATTGACGAGGTCAAGGTCATCCAGCAAGCGACCGAGCAGCTCCAAGGCTCCACGCTGCTGCCGCTGCAGATCGACTCCACCGACCCCGCCGCCGTCGAGGCCGCCGTGCGTCGCTACGCCGGCAAGCCTATCATCAACTCGGTCAATGGCAAGCAGCGGATCATGGATGAGATCCTTCCGCTGGTCGCCCACTACGGCACCAACGTCGTCGGCCTCACGCTCGACGAAGGCGGCATCCCCGATACCGCCGAAGCTCGCTTCGCCATCGCCGAGCGCATCGTGGCCGAGGCTGCCCGCTACGGCATCGGCCCGGACCGCATCCTCATCGACTGTCTGGTCATGACCGCCTCGACCAATCAACGCCAGGCCGAACAGATCCTGCGCGCCATGTCCCTGTGCAAGGAGCACCTGGGCGTCAAATGCGCGCTCGGCGTGTCGAACATCAGCTTTGGCCTGCCTGCCCGCCCGCTGCTGGGCTCGGTCTTTTTGGCCGCCGCCTTTGGCGCGGGCCTGGACGCCCCCATCATGAACCCTGGCTCCAAGCGCTTTATGGACACCGTCTACAGCTATCGCGTCCTGAGCGCCGAGGATGAGGGCTCGACCGGATACATCGAGCGCTACGCCGGCTGGACCGATCCGTACAAGATCGCCGCCAACCCGGCGGCGGCTCAGGCCGCATCGACCGACGCCGTGCCCACTGTCAGCGCCACCGCAAGCGCCGATGACGACCCCATCCGCCACATGGTCGTCTCGGGCCGCAAGGGCGAAATCGCGGCCGAGACCGAGCGTCTGCTGGCAGACCACGACGCCATGGACCTCATCAACAATCACTTTATCCCCGCCCTCGACGAAGTTGGCGTCCTCTTTGACCAGGGAAAGTTCTTCTTGCCGCAGCTCATGGCCTCGGCCGAGGCGGCACGCGTGGGTTTTGACACCATCAAGCGGCTGATGCCCGCCGGCGAGATTGCCGACAAGGGCAAGATTTGCGTGGCCACCGTCAAGGGCGATATCCACGACATCGGTAAGAACATCGTCAAGATGCTGCTCGACAACTACGGCTACACCGTCTTTGACCTAGGCCGCGACGTCGACCCGCAAGAGGTGCTCAAAACCGTACAGGAACGCGACATCAAGCTCGTCGGCCTCTCGGCGCTTATGACCACCACGGTCGTCGCCATGGAAGAGACCATCAAGCTGCTTCATGCCGAGGTACCGGGCGTCAAGATCATCGTAGGCGGCGCCGTGCTCAACCCCGAATACGCCAAGCAGATCGGCGCGGACTACTACGCCAAGGATGCCGCCGAAAGCGCTCGTATCGCCGAAGAGGTCTTTGGGCAGTAACACAACGGAAACAACCGAGCACCAAAACGTGCCGCATGCGCCACTTGGCACGTGCGGCACGTTAGAATAAATAAGACTATGCTCGTTTTGGCAGATAGGAGCGCAAGGATGGCGATCACGCCCGCAGAAATCGCGGAAACCCGCGGCATGGTTGAGGAGCAGAACCTCGACATCAGAACCATCACTATGGGCATTTCGCTCATGGGTTGCAGCGACGAGAACCTCGACCGCATGTGCACGAAGATCTACGACCACGTGACGCACACGGCTGAGCATCTGGTCGAGACCGCCGAGCACCTCGAGCGCGAGTACGGTATCCCCATCGTCAACAAGCGCGTTTCCGTCACCCCGGTGGCGCAGATCGCCGCGTGCTGCAAGGACGAGGACCTCATCCCCATCGCGCATGCCCTCGACCGCGCGGCCGAGACGCTCGGCATCGATTACCTGGGCGGCTTCTCCGCGCTCGTCCAGAAGGGTATCGGCGACGCCGACCGCCGCGTCATCCAGTCCATCCCCCAGGCGCTCGCCACCACCAGCCGCGTCTGCTCCAGCGTCAATGTCGCCAGCCTGCGCGCTGGCATCAACATGGATGCCGTGCTCATGGCGGCTCAGACCATCATCGATGCCGCTAAACTCACGGCCGACCAGGATTCCGTCGGCGCTTCCAAGTTTGTCTGCTTTGCCAACATGGTCGAGGACTCCCCGTTTATGGCGGGCGCCGTCCACGGCGGTGGCGAGGCCGACGCCGTCATCAACGTAGGCGTCTCAGGCCCTGGCGTTATGGCCGCAGCCCTGGAGACGCTGCCCGATTCCGCATCGATGATGGAAGTCGCCGAGAAGATTAAGCAGACCGCCTTTAAAATCACCCGCGCCGGCGAGCTCATGAGCCGCGAGGCCGCCCATCGCCTGGGTGTCGAGAAGGGCATTGTCGATCTGTCGCTGGCTCCTACGCCTGCCGTCGGCGACTCCGTCGCGCGCATCCTCGAGATCATCGGCGTGGACACCTGCGGTGGCCCCGGCACGACCTGCGCGCTCGCCATGCTCAACGATGCCGTCAAGAAGGGCGGCGTCATGGCAAGCTCCAGCGTGGGCGGCCTCTCGGGCGCCTTTATCCCCGTGTCCGAGGACGCCGGCATGATCGCCGCCGTCGAGGCCGGCGCGCTTTCGCTCGAGAAGCTCGAGGCCATGACCTGCGTATGCTCCGTTGGCCTGGACATGATCGCCATCCCCGGAGACACCCCAGTCGAGACCATCGCCGGCATCATCGCCGACGAGATGGCCATCGGCGTCATCAACAATAAGACCACGGCTGTGCGCGTGATTCCCGCCATTGGCAAGGGCGTGGGCGACTGCGTCGAGTATGGCGGCCTGTTTGGCCGTGCGCCCATCATGCCGGTGAACCCCAACGCCGGCACCGTGCTTGCCCACCGCGGCGGACGCTTCCCGGCACCGCTGAACTCGCTGAAGAACTAGTCTAGGGTACGGGGCGAGGAGCCCCGCCGCGGAGCGGCAGACATATAAGGTCGCCTGCCCGGACAGTCCTGGCTCGCACGGAGAGCACATTACGTGCTCTCCGGCTCGTGCGGAACTCGCGATCGACCTTATATATTTGCCCTCCCCGGGGCTCCCGCACATCTCAACTTTGGCTGGGTTCTGTCCCATGTTGCAGTTGCTTCGCTCCTGCACCACATAGTTGATACGGCGGTTTGGCGTTGGAGCGGTTCTTTCTGAGATATGCTTGTTGCGGCTCTTCTTTTGGGAGGAGCCGCTTTTTGTTATGTGAGGGGGGGGTTGGCCCGTGGTTGATGGGGATGCTCGCTCTGAGCTTCTTTCTGCTGATTGGAATCAGGAATGGATGCGCCTGCAAGCTGATCGGCGGCGGGCTGATGATCCTTTTGAGTGGGATAAGCGTGCTCGGCATTTTCGGCCGCTTGAGACTGCTCCATATGCCCGGGACTTTATGAAGCTGTTAGCGTTAAAGCCTGGTGAATCCGTGCTGGATATGGGGTGTGGGGCTGGGTCGATTGCTATTCCGCTTGCTCAGGCTGGGCATTCCGTGATTGCTGCCGACTTCTCTCCTGCCATGTTGGGCACCCTTGATGCCGGCATTGAGTATTACGGACTCGAGGATCTTATTACGCCGCTTGAGCTTTCTTGGGATGACGATTGGGATCTGGTTGGGCCGGTTGCCAAGGCTGTAGATGTTGCCTTTGCGAGTCGCTCGGTTACTACGAACGACCTGAAGGGGGCGCTTGCCAAGCTTGATCGTACGGCTCGTCGGCGTTGTGCTGTCACCATGGTCGCCAACTCCAGCCCGCGCTATGACCTGTACCTGATGAACGCCATCGGTGCCTCGGTTGCCTGCAGTAATGGCTTTGTGTATGCCTTTAATATCCTCATTCAGATGGGTGCCCTGCCGCAGGTCACGTATTTTGAATCGCCCCGTCGCGACACCTTCGATAGCCTTGAGGCGGGCGTGGCGGACTTCTCCCGCATGCTCGAGCACGGTAACGAGGATAAGATCGACCGTCTGCGCGACTACATCGCTCAACACATGATCGAGAATCCCCGTGCCGGCGAGCCGGGGTCCAAAGGGGTGCCACAGGGACGCTACATGCTCGACCACGTCCGCAGGGTTCGTTGGGCGTTTATCGCATGGGAGCCGGTCTCTTCGGGCCGTCCATAGACCGCTTTCGGCTGCCATACACGTCCGCCTGTAACCAGCGCTGTTCTCCCGCTCGGCATCCGCATTCTTTTTGAACTGGGCAAACACGCCCCACACCGCGCCGTTCCTGCGCTATCGTGGGACAGCTCACGTAGATTAAGGCCCCATCGCGGGGCGCCCCATAACATAGAAAGCGAGAACCCATGGCACTGACAGGAGCCCAGGTCAAGCAGCTTCGCAGCACGGCCCATCACCTCAACCCCGCCATCATCATCGGCAAGTCCGACATCAACGAGGGTACCGTCGAGCAGACGATCGCCTACCTGGAGAAGCACGAGCTCGTTAAGTGCTCTGTACTCGATGGTTCCAGCCTTTCCGCCCGCGAGGCCGCCGAAGAACTCGCCGATCGCTGCCATGCCGAGGTCGTCCAGGTTATCGGCCGCAAGTTCTCGCTGTATCGCGAGTCCTCGCGCAAGGACATCGAGAAGATTAAGCTCGTCTAAGAGACAACGATCCGGCGATCCAACATACATCAAGCTTGTGAGCGTCCGAGCAATTCGGACGCCCATTTTTTATCGCTCGACGAGCACGCGGTTAAGCCTGCCCTCCACCAAGCGCTCGTACAGACGCCGCGTCTCGGGCTCGGGCACGCCATTGATCTGCTCCCTCAGGTGATGCATATGTCCACTGTACAGCTCGACGATATCGCGTCTTCGCCCCGCCGCGCCGTAGACGCGCATTGCGCAACGCACCATGTCCTCGCGCGCCGTCTCTTGCCGCAGCCCCGACTCCACCAGCCATACCGCCGACTGCAGGTCGTTTTCTTCTAGGGCGGCATTCGCGCCCCGAATCATGCAGTCGATATACTTCGATTCCATAATGCGCCGCATACGCAAAAAGTAGGTGGGATTACAGCCATTGGGAACATACAACGGGCCGGCGTAGAGCTGCTCGATCTTAAGGCACAGCTCGATCAGATGGGGTCCGCGCGCACCCGTGCGATTTCCCAAAACTTCGCGGCTTATCTGATCAAACAACCGCACGTCGGTCTTGACGTAATCGCCGTTAAGCCCAATGCACTCGTTTTGGATCAGCACACACGATTTGCCGTCCGGTGTCGGCCCCAAGGCCGAACGCAGGCGCGATATCGTCGAGTACAGATTGTTACGAGCGCTATTGAACTCGGCATGGGGCCACAGCTCCATAGCCAGCGTCTCGCGGTCGACCAGGGCATCCATGCCCAGTGCAAGCCGCTCGGCAAGCGTCGCCGCTTTCTTGCGGCGCCACATCTTATCCGTGATGGGAAACCCGTCGCGCTCGGCGCGAAACGCCCCAAACATGCGGATCTCGATATGGTCAACCACATCGACACCCTCGGCATCGCCGGCCTGGAACAGACGCTCGCCTTCGCCCTCAAAGTCGTCACGCAGCGAATACCGCGCCAGCTCGCGCACCGGGAGCTTCTTTCGAATTCTAGCAGCCGGCTCACCCAGACAATGCATCGCAAGACGCGCAAACAGCCGATACGACGGATCCAAAATCCCTGGGCGGTTCATGGACATCCAGGCTGCAAGGTCGCTGTCGCGGCCCGCGGAGGCCAAATGCAGCGCCACCATCCAGGCCTCGGCACCACCGACCTGCGTCTGACTCAAATCGAGCAGCTCTGCCTCTTCGCGCACCGATACCATCGATGTATTGCGTAAGTACGCCGCGCGCTCTAGCAGCAGCGCGTTGTCGCGTATGTATCCAATCGATTCCTCGGCAAGCCTGAGCACCTGCACCGCACGGAATTTGGCATTGACCGGACGCCCCTCGGCCAGCGACTGCCAGCCTTCCAGTATCAAGCCAAACAACTGGACTTGATTGTCACGCACGCGCACGGCAAAACGGTCGAGCTCATTGAATGTCTGCTCGTCGGTCACCGGCATGCCGGCAAGCAGGCGCCGCGCCGATAATACCATGCGCACCCAGATGGCGAGCGCTCGGATTCCACGCGCTTCGAGTGCCTCGAGCGTCAGGGCCATCTCGTCATCACGCTCGTCAGCCCCTGCATACGACCCATCAAATAACTCCGTCAACATGCGGTCCGCCCGCACAAATGTCCCCGCGATATCGAGCTCACAATCGTAGGCCTTATCCGTTTTGAGCCCCGCGAGGATCTCACCGCCCTTCGCCCGCTCGGTCAGCCCATGCTTTATTTCGACATGTGCAGACAGCATGTCGAGTGCGGCACAGGACGCCTCACTTTCCAACACTGAATGGCTTGCCGGAAGCCCCAGACCACTATCTCCATAACAGGCGGCCGTAAACGCGTGCGCCACCTTCCACGACACGGGATCGAGCTCACAAATCGCTTGCTCGCCCGCACGCTCGATAATTGAGGCCATATACCGCGCGAGTTTTGTATTGGAGACGCTCACCGCCGCCAGATAGATGCCGAGCGCCTCGTCAGGCGTCGGCTCCGATGCCCGGCCATCTGCCTCGGTCTTTCCCAGCGCCGCGCGGCAGACATCCCCTCCGTGCCCCGTCAGGGCCAGATCGACCCCATACTGCCCGGCAAGCTCCAACACCGCACTGCGGTCCAAAAACGCGTCGGCGAGGTCCATCGCGGTATCGCAGCGCCCCGCTTTAATCAATATGCGCGCCGCCCGCACAACGAGTTCGGGGCGAATTTCGGCGACCAGCTTGCGCAATCGCAGGCGTGCGTTGTCCTCGGTACCCAAGCAGGTAAAGCTCCGGTCTGCCGGATCAACGCCAAAAATGGGATAATCGCGAACAAGATAGGACTGGTCAATTGCCGAAAGCCTAACACCGCAAGCCTCGAGCTCCGAAATATTGCCCTCACCCATTAAGACCATCAAGCATGCCACACTAAACAGGGCGCTGTTCTCGAGCGACGCCAGATCAACAAGTGCCGCACCGTAGATATTGACGATCTCGTTTTCGAGCGTCTGGGCAACGTCTCCCTGCCCGTATAATCCCGACTGCATAGCCGAGACGAGCTCGGGCACACCCTGCGTAAGCTGATAGAAGTCGAGCGATGTGCTGATCGAAAACGCCGATGCCCACGCCGAATACTCATAGGCATGCACCTTGAGCATCTGCGCGTTGACTTTAATCGAATCGCCCAGTCCATGAATCAGCTGGCGATTCGAAGGACGGCAGCTCATAAGGACCCCAACCCCCATAGCACGCAGGCTTCGGATTCGGTCGATCAGCTCCTCGGTCTCGCTCTGGCTGAGGTTAGGCACATTATCGATTGCAATCAGGGAGTGCGGCTTGTCCTTAAGCTCTTCGGTAACGACCTCGAGCTGCATAAACACCTCGCGCCCAATGGCGCGGTCTGCCTCGATGATCCGCACGGGACCTCGCGTCGGATCGCTTTTAACCTCTTGGGCGTACTGCAGCAGCACCGAGGTTTTCCCAAAGCCATCAGGCGCGTAGAGAACTACGATGCCGGCCTTTCGGCCCTTGGCGATAAGTTCCTTCATCAAGCGATCGCGCCGCACCATATAACTACTGCCCAGCGGCATAAGCTCGAGGTCGTCCATATTGCCCAACTCGTTAACCATACCCGCTCCTCAACTCGACCACATGAACAGCGTAACGTTAGACCATATGTATCGCTAGATGAATAACGCGATGCTACGGTATAGGATGTTTGTTGGTACGCAAATGGCAAGTTTTTGTTCAGCGTGGTCCGATTGAAACTTATCCCCCAACCAATCAATCTTTGCGCAGGTCAATGCACTTGCCAGCTTGTCCCATTCTTTGTCAGTGTACCTCAAATGAGCGATGTTCAATTCTGTTGCGCAACTCACCTAACGCCAGCTACCGTCTGCGACCTTTTCGTAGCATTTATGCATAGTATCTGTTATGGAATGAATCATGCTTCACCAGACGCACCCGTCAAGTTCGCGGCAAGTTTTTCGTCGAGCACACGGCGCACGCTCAGCAAAAAGGCCCCCGCAAAGCGGAGGCCTTCGGCAAAGCTATGTCGAGGTGATAGGCTGTCGCTACTCGCAGAGCGAGAGGGCGGCCTCGTCGGCAACGACAACGCAGTTGGTGTGCAGTTGCAGGATCGAGGCAGGGCACTCGGGGGTAACCGGACCATAGCACATGTCATGCACGGCCTGTGCCTTGGCCTCGCCGTTGGCGACGACCAGGATCATGCGGGCATACATGATGGTCTGAGTACCCATGGTATAGGCCTGACGAGGCACGTCGTCGATGCTGTCGAACAGGCGACTGTTGGCCTGAATAGTGCTCTCGGTAAGGTCGACACAGTGCGTACCCTTGGAGAAGTGGTCATCGGGCTCGTTGAAGCCAATGTGACCGTTGTTACCGATGCCGAGCAGCTGCAGATCAGGGTAACCGGCAGCGGCGACGATCTTGTCGTACTCAGAGCAGGCAGCGGCAGCGTCGGGATTGGAGCCATCGGGTACATGCGTGTTGTTCAGGTCGATGTTAATGTGATCGAAGAAGTTCTCACGCATAAAGTAGTGGTAGCTCTGGGGATCGTCGTGCGAAAGGCCACGATACTCGTCGAGGTTGTAGGTGCTGACCTCGGCAAAGTCGACGTCGCCCTTCTCGTGCCAAGCGGCGAGCTGCTTGTAGGCGCCAATCGGGGTGGAGCCGGTGGCAAGACCCAGCACGCAATCGGGCTTGAGGATAACCTGGGCCGAGATGATATTGGCGGCCTTGCGGCTCATATCCTCGTAGTCTTTAGCTTTAATGATCTTCATTACGCGTCCTTTCTCGTACAAGAGAGGCAAGGCTCCCCTTACAAGCACTTGCCCGCGGCCCGCGTCGGCCGCAACAAACGTGTGCGGCCACCAGGGCGAGGTCGCGTAATGTATATGTTTCGTGTCTACCTGCGTCGAGGCCCCTGCCCGTCCACGGTGACCCGAAGCCTTTTAGCCTCGGACAGTTTTCATCTTGCCACGGAGGGCGTCCTCTTTCAAGGGCGCCCTCCGTAAACGTGTTTGAATTGTAGGCTAAAGGCCGAGCGCACTCACTAGCGCTCGCGAGCGACGATGAGCTGGTCCATCTCCTCAACATGCTCGCCAATGGAGCCCTTGATGCTCGAGAACTCAACGGAGTTGCACACCAAGATAGGAACCGTCACATCGTAACCCTCGGCAGCAATTGCCTCGCGATCGAACTCGATGAGTACGTCGCCCTTATGGACGACATCACCCACCTGGGCATGCACGTTAAAATGCTTGCCCTCAAGCTGAACAGTGTCCAAACCAACGTGGATGAGCACGTCTAGGCCATCGACCGTGTTGAGCGCAACGGCGTGTCCCGTGGGAAAAATGGCCTCGACCTTGGCGTCTGCCGGCGCAATCACGCGCATGCCGGTAGGCTGAATCGCCACGCCCTGGCCCAAAAGGCCGGTGGCAAACGTCTGGTCATTGACCTCGGACAACGGAATGACATCGCCCGAGATGGGAGCATCCAGTATAAGGACTCGACCACGCATACCAAAAGACCTTAGGACTTTAGTGAACATGCTCCCCCTCGGACATACCAATCAATCACAATAGCGTTAACAGTTTACCACTTGGCACCCATTATTGACCATTAGGGAAGTTCGCGCTTGACAACCTCGACGATATCGTCGACGACGCGCTGGGTCAGCTCGTGCGTCTCCGCCTCGGCCATAACGCGAACCAGCGGCTCGGTACCGCTCGGGCGCACCAAGATGCGACCGCGACCATTGAGCTCCTTCTCGGCGGCAGCGACGGCGTCCCAAATGGGCTGGCAATCGTCCAGGCCGGCCTTGTTGTCCGAATGCACGTTGACGAGCACCTGCGGGTACTTCTTCATGATGCCGGCAAGGTCGGTGAGCGTGCGGCCGGTGCGCTTAAGCACGGCCAAAAGCTGCAGGGCCGTCACCAAGCCGTCGCCAGTGGTGTTGTGCTCCAGGAAGATGATGTGGCCGGACTGCTCGCCGCCGATGACAGCGCCATCCGCGAGCATGCGCTCCAAAACGTAGCGGTCGCCCACGGCGGTCTGCACCATCTCAAAGCCCTGCTCCTTCATGGCGATGGAGAAACCGAGGTTGCACATAACGGTCGAGACGATCTCGGAGTTGGTGAGCTTGCCGCGAGCAGCAAGGTCGGAGCCGCAGATGGCAAGAATGTAGTCGCCATCGATCTCGTTACCCTCACTGTCCACGAACAGCACGCGATCGGCGTCGCCGTCGTGGGCCAGACCGATATCGGCGTGGGTGCGCAGCACGAGCTCGCGCAGGGGCTCAAGGTGAGTGGAGCCGCACTCAACGTTAATGTCAGTGCCGCAGTAATCGGTGTTGATGGCATGGACCGTGGCGCCCAGGCGCTGCAGCGCGGCAGGCGTGGTCTGGCACGAAGCGCCGTGGCCACAGTCGACGGCAACAACCAGTCCGTCGAGCTTAAGACCGTCGAGCGTGCTGATGGCATGATCGACATAGGCCTTGCGGGCATCCTTCATCTTGATGATGTGACCCACACCGGCGCCGGTCGGCAGCGTGTCGGCAGCCATGGCCTCCTCGGACATCACCCAGGCGCTGATCTCCTCCTCAACCGCGTCGGGAAGCTTCATGCCCTTGCGGCTAAAGAACTTGATGCCGTTGAACTCCGGCGGATTATGCGAAGCGGAGATGACAATGCCGCCGTCAAGCTCGTTTTGGACGGTGAGCAGTGCCACGGCCGGCGTAGGGATAACGCCGCAGCAATGCGGACGGCCGCCCTCGGCCATAATGCCGGCGGTCAGAGCACTCTCGAGCATGGTGCCCGAAAGACGCGTGTCGCGGCCGATGCAAATGTCCGGACCAAGGAACTTGGTCGCCGCACGACCCAGACGAAACGCGAGATCGCACGAAAGATCGGCGTTGGCGACGCCACGGACGCCATCGGTACCGAAGATGTTCTGGGGCATAGGATCGCTCCTTCCCAAGTGGGCAATACGAAGCCGCCCACCCTAGTCGAAAAGAAAAACGGGACCCACCGAGCAGTCGGTAGGCCCCGCTTGTACATTGTATCTCGAAAGGAGATAAAACCTTAGCGCTTGGAGAACTGGGGAGCGCGGCGAGCCTTCTTGAGGCCGTACTTCTTGCGCTCGACCACGCGAGCATCGCGCGTAAGGAAACCGGCCTTCTTGAGGTCAGCGCGGTAGTCGCCAGCGTTCAGAAGAGCGCGAGCGATGCCCAGGCGCAGAGCGCCGGACTGACCGGAGATGCCGCCGCCATCGCACAGAGCGATAACGTCAAACTGACCGGCGGTATCGGTCACCTTGAAGGGAGCAAGGGCATTCTCAACGAGCTGATGACGGCCGAAATACTGCTCGGCGTCACGCTTGTTGATGGTCACCTTGCCGGTGCCGGGGACGAGACGGACGCGGGCGACGGCGTTCTTACGACGGCCGGTACCCTGGTAGACAACGGTGTTCTCAGCCATCTTTAAGCCTCCAGCTCAATCTTCGTGGGGTTCTGGGCAGCGTGCGGATGCTCGGCACCAGCGTAGACCTTAAGCTTGGTCATCTGGGCACGGCCGAGGGTGGTCTTGGGCAGCATGCCGCGAACGGCGCGCTCGATGACCTTCTCCGGGTGCTTCTCCATAGCCTGGCGGAAGCTCTCAGCCTTGAGGCCGCCGTTGTAACCGCTGTGGCGATAATAGGTCTTCGTGTCGGCCTTGTTACCGGTAAGCTGGACCTTATCGGCGTTGATGACGACGACGAAGTCGCCGCAGTCGCTGTTGGGCGTGAACTGAGGCTTGTTCTTACCGCGCAGGATCATTGCGATCTGGGTGGCAAGACGGCCCAGGACAGCACCATCGGCGTCGACGAGAACCCAGTTGCGCTGGACCTCGCCCTGCTTGGCGTAGTGAGTCGATTTCGAAATCACTTAGACTCCTCCATGTACAGTACGTGTTGTTACAGAGATTCACGGGGCTCTGCAAGTAACCCGTCCATATTACCCCGCGCGCCGCCCGAGTCAACAGGTATTTTGGCTCCGACCAGAGTTTCTGCACATGTCATCCACGCCCAGTGATTTTTCTGGGACGGGGCTTAAATAATCATGTAATGCGCGAGCGGTGCTTTGCCCCATGCGGTTTTACTTCACACACGGACCATAATGCCGCGAATCTAGCGCTCGACAAATGCCTCGATATCATTCAACAGGCGTTTTGCCTCCTGGCGACCCTGAATATACAGATCGAGCAACTTTGCCGGATCGCGTTCGACATGGCCGACCTCGATCGGCTTTTGCGGAGCGACGACCAACGCACGGCCCTCGCGCTCATACTTCCACAGGTGCATGCGCTGGATGTTGTAACGGTCGTGGCGCGTCTCGATAGCCTCGAGCAGATAGGGGTAGTCAGCATAACGCGCACGCGCGGCCGGCAAAAACTCGTAGGGCTTTTTCTCATACGAACGGTCCTGCGTAACGATGACGACCGCACGGTCGAAGCCCGCCTCCTCGAGCACATACTCGATAGGAACCGAATCGGCCACGCCGCCGTCGACGTATTTGTGCCCGTCAATCTCGACCGGCGGCGTCACCAGCGGCAACGAGGTCGATGCTCGCACCGCGTCGAGATCGAGCACAGCGCTTTTAACCGGCAGGTAGGCAGCGGTTCCAAACAGCATGTCCGTCGCAACGGCGTACATCTCGATGGGACTGGCGTCGAATGTCTCGTTGTCAAAGGGGTCCAGGCGGTCTTGGACGTCGTTAAAGATAAAGTCGTAGCCGACGATAGAGCCCGTGGACGCAAACGACGCGGCGCCCATGTAGCGGCTGTCGTTGCAGAAGGTCAAATTGACTCGGTTGGTGCGGCCGATCTGGTGCGACTTGTAGTTGACGCCGTTGAGGGCGCCGGCCGAGACGCCGTACACCGCAGGGACCTCAACACCGGCCTCCATGAGGACGTCGAGCACGCCGGCGGTAAACTGCCCGCGAAAACTACCGCCCTCCAGGACGAGCGCGACCTTGCCGGCGTTCTTTGCCTTGTCTTCTGCAGTCATATTGACCTCCTGCGATTGCGTTTTGGCTTTCTTCTACCCAGTTTTGGAATGGAGGGCGCATAGGTTTTGGAGTTGAGGACGCGGCTGGCGGAAAGCACGTCCCGTTCTGAGGGGCGATTCCGGGATGTACTTTCCGCTTGGACCGCCGTTGGGAAAGCGTGTCCCGTTCTGAGCGCGGATTCCGGGATGAACTTTCCGCCAACAATCCATCCGGAAAATGCATCCCATTCTGAGCCGATAATCTGGGACACACTTTCCGTTGGACGACCGTTAGGAAAGCGCATCCCACCCTGTGCTGCCGCGACGTTTTCCTAACGCTCGCGCCCTGCATAGAGTCCGATTCTCCGCGGGTGGGGGGATCCGTTGGTGCGGGGCAAGGCCAGCAGAAATTCGATAAACATCGCATCCGTTTTGAGTCGGAAGTTTGCACGGAGAATCCGCGTATTTGCTTCGCAAATCCGCACCGGCTTCGGCCGCCTGCCGGCGCCCTCGCCCGCGGGCTAAAAACGCTTGCGCCCTGCATAGAGTTCGATTCTCCGCGGGTGGGGGGATCCGTTGGTGCGGGGGCATAGTTGGCAGAAATGCCATCGGCAGCACATCTCTTTTGGGTTGGGGCATTGCGCGGAGAATCCGCGTATTTGCTTCGCAAATCCGCACCGGCTTCGGCCGCCTTCCGGCGTCCTCGCCCGCGGGCTAAAAACGCTTACGCCCTGCATAGAGTTCGATTCTCCGCGGTATCTGTAAGTAATAAAAAAAGCAGGTAGAGACACTTCTCTACCTGCCTGTAACTATTGGTGGAGGCGCGGAGAATCGAACTCCGGTCCACGAAAGCCCCCTGATTGGCATCTCCAAGCTCAGTCGCTGGTTTAGTCTCGGACACTTTGCGCGCAGCGACACGCTCGCGGCGTCCTAACCGGTTCGGTCTTAGCCTGCGCCATACCGATTACGTGCGCAGGAGCATTCCCCTAACATGACGTCGCGCCGGTGCCGGGGAAATCACCGGGTTGACGCGCCGCTATAAACTAAGCAGCGAGAGCCATAGGCTCAAAAGAAGAGTTGTTGTCAATTCAATTTGACGGTACCCCTGTTTAACGAGGCGAGGAGACCTCGGCTTGCTTCCTCTCTCAGAGCTATCGTGTCGAAACCAGTCGCCCCCGAATGTCGGGAAAGTCTGGATGGCATTGGGCACGAGTACCCAACAGCCGTCGACTTTTCAAGGAACATGCGGGGCGAGCCCCGCGTGCGGAGTGCTATGTTACCACGTTCTCAAGGAAGACAGCTGTTCTATGCACGAGCTGTGAAGACCCCAATGTGCGCTGCACTTCGCACTTTTGCTACCGATCGCGTCACGTATATTTTCGCCAAGCACAATTGACCCGTCGAAAGGACCGTTATGGATACCAAGCAGCAACTCGTCAATGCCCTCGTGGGCCTGGGCTCAACCATTACCGAAGCCATGGATGTCATCGAGGGCTTTGTCCCCTGCGGACATCCCGCCCTCGTTGTCACGAGCGCTCTCAACGCGCTCACCGACGGCGCTGATGAGGCCACACTCGCCGCGCACGTTGAAACCGTCCGCGGCTTCATCGACCACGTAAGCGAAAACCGCGGCGTCACCGCTCATCACGACATCGAGCTTGGTGAGCTCACGGGTGCAAAGGCCGAACTCTTTGCCGAAATCAGCGCTATAGCCAACCTCACCAAAACCGCTGGCGTCAAGAACACCCAGGTCAACGAATGGCTCTACCGCAGCCTCGCTGCCCTCAATCAATCCGATACCACAGCAGTAGACAAACTCGCCGAAGCCACTGCCATAAAAACGCAGCTTTAAGACTTAGTTCTCATTTCGAGCCATAATTGAAGAGCAAGCCAGATACAGCACATAGTCACATGAGAGATTTGAGAGATCCAGCTTGCTCTTCGACTAAAAATGATATCTGTCCAGGCTAATTAACGCTTTGCTTTTCGCACAATCCAACGTACCAGCCTAAATCCGAGCACGATAAGTGCAATTAGTATCGCAAGTAAGACGATTTCGGGACCGCGCACAAAACCACCGCCCTAGTATGCATAGGTGTGCAGAGTCGTTCCCTGCATTTCCGCGCCCAAGAACACATTTCCAGTATACAAGCCTGGTATAGACACATTCACGCGCTGTAGCGCTCGTGTACTATTCCAGGGCGCTATACACTCACATTCGTCGACTCCGGCGGCGAACTGCACCCGATCATGCTGACGGGCAAAACGCACGTCGTCTCCGCGTATGGCCGCACCCAGACGCTCGCCCTCGCCATTCTTCGCGATGCCGGCTGCGGGGCGTATGTCCAAACCCCGCGTGGACGCGTTGACGTTCCATAAGGGGCCATGCGTCCTCGAGCGCATGTCGTCGTGACTGCCGTGTCGTAGGCTCGCATCGTTTCGCCCGCGCACCAATTGCGTCATTGCAGGTTGTAGATAATCGCGACCATGCCGAATACGCACAAACCAAACTCACCAACCACGGCAATTGCCGCGGGCCACAGCCAATACGCGCCGCGATCATGCTCAATCGCCCATCGTGCGCCATCCAGTTCGTTCGGGATGACGACCGCGGCGAGCAGCAGCATCATGCCGAATGCTGCGGCGGCCTTCCCAAGCCCCGATAAACCCTCAAAGGCAAGCATCCCCAACAATGGCACACCCGGAGAGAACACCGCCAGACGACGTGCCAGACGGCCCTTCGCCTTGTCGCCCGCACGTTTGCGCAGGATGCTCCAAAACGCAAGACCCGCGACCAACGCGACACATACCATCGACGTGAGCAGACCTGGAATGATATTCGGGTACATGTCAGGGAAGTCCTCTCCCCAATCGGCGTACTTCAACACCGGTTCGGTGAGTATGCCCGCCACACCCACCGGCATGAGCAACGCCGCCAGCAGACAGAACGGACGGCACCTACGGCCCGTGAACCCATTGACAATCAGAAGAGTGGATACATGCAGAGGGGCGCAGAAGCTGAACATGAGGACCACGATCCAGACGATGGGACCTCCCCAATCCCCCAACCAAGTGTCGTGCCAACGCACCCCGAACCACGACAGTATGGCCAGACTCGCACGCTCGTACTCGCCATGGCCGGTCAGGTAATACCATATGTTCGCCACATACACGCCGACATACCAAGCGAACAGCAAAACCGTCCGCCACACCATGCCACGCACCGTCGCCGGACGCTCCCCATCCCCGCGTTCGGGAACGGTCGTGGCGAACATCGAGAACACGCCGAGCTCATTGGGCTCGTCGGAATCACGCCTCCTCCCGCGCCGGCACCCACCGGCCGAACCGTCCTCGGCCGAACTGTTCATTCCACGGGACGACTCCAGAACGGAACCCAAATCCAAATCGTCATCCATCACTATGCGTTCCCTACAACCTTCACGATGCCCTCAACCGGTTTTTCGAACATCATTGCTCCGTGACGTCGACGATGCGACGGAAGGCCGCTTCAGCCTGGTCGAAGGGCGTCTATGCGTTCCCTCTTGGTACTCGTATTGTGCATCGAAATCCGCCGTGTCTAGCGCATTAAAGGAATCAGATGCCGTTCCCAGGGGAACAGAATAATTCGAACCCCATGCATTTGTTATCTTATGATTACCAATTTTAATGTAGAACTCCTGAAATATCACCGATTTATAGAAAACCCTCCATGTGCCAGAGGCGTTTTTATAATAAGAATCCCATGCGTTATACGGCTCAATAGTCGGAATATATCCAATTCCAATTTTGCCTTCAGTTCCATCCGGCAAAATTACGGTATATTCCCGACTTGCTCAATTTTTCTGTTGAAATGAAACATTCACTGGATATTCGCCATTGCCAGGAAATCATCCGCAAACCCTTTTGAGGGCGTAAACAGCGATAGGGCAGCCACTAACATAGCAATGCAACAGGCAAAGATAAGCGCTTGTTCATAATGCTCGCTCCTAGAAGAAACTTTGTTATTTGGGAGCCAGCCGGCGAAAGGATAGAAGTAAACTGTCCCTGGAAATTGCCGAGATAAACGCTTTGGTTAGAAGCACTTGGCCCCATCAATCCATCGGAGGCTCTCCCAACAAAGCACATCTCCGAAACAGATTTCCGGCCATCTGACCCAAAATATCGAGTCGACAGGACTGAGAAGGCATCTAGAGGGGGCGGCGCATTTAAAGAATAAGGCGGTCCATGGCAAAAAAGCGTTCATCCCTTGGGGTGTCGGAGCTCCAGGGGCGCACATATAGATTTACGTTAGCGGGACAACCGCCCACCACGTTCGGCCAAAGCCAGAATCGGCATCATTTGGCGCGGGGTCTTTGCTGCAAGATCGGCATGTTCGAGCAGCTTTCGGTCGTTTGTCACCAAGTAATCGACCTGCGCGCGCTTGCACGCGGCGAGCACCAAGTTGTCCTCGTAATCGCGATGGAGCGCTAAGTATTTGTCCGCCAGCCAAAGGTCCGACGCATCTGCACCCACGGCCGTGGCGTTTTCGGTCATATTCCGAACAAACGCCAACGTAGCATCGCCTATCACTCGTGCCGATGCTTCGTCGAGCGCTCCCCCGCTGGCAAGAACGCTACGCTTCAGCTCGTGTTGGACAACATACAGAACGTCCTTAGCGATATGCACCGGGAAGAACAACGACGCCCCCGTCTCCGTCGCCTGCCCAATAAACGCACGCGCGGCAAGCGACTCGGCATGGTCGACGCAAAACGAATCAACCCATACGTTGGCATCCACCATTATTTTGAGGAAAGCCCCGCTCACAGGATCATCCCCTTTTGGCGATAGCGCTCGTCCATTGCTTCGGAATAGATTGTGTCCCAATCGCGATCGTCGGATACGGGCGACGTAGCGATGCCCAGGTCCGCGTAAAGCTGATCCGCCGCCGCCCATGATGCGGCGAACGGAGTATCGGGCGCGACGGTCTGTTTGCGGTCATCGACGGCCGCAAGCACTTCCTCGCACTGCCCGCCACCCTGCGCGACCTTGGCCACCACCTTTTTGATGAGCTCGGGCAGTGACCCGCCCGAAAGCCGCAGCACCTCCTCGGCACGGTTCTTGACCTGGCGATCTACGCGAACGTTCACCTGCGCCATGCCGCCAACAGTACCCACGTTGATCCCGCTCCCTTCAATTGCTAGCACCGCTAGCAATACTATATAGAAAAGCTAGCAAATGGTCAAATGCAAAAGACCTGCGCTCGGACGACGCCGATGCCGTCTGGGCGCAGGCCAGATAACGTGGGCGAACACGTCTGCTAACGCAGATATGCCTTCGCGTTGCCCAAGCTATACGCAATCGTCGAGCCGTTGTGCAGCAGCGACGACGTCTGCGGGGCGATCTTACCGGTAATACCCAATGCCAGCAGCGCCGAGTTGGTGAGCATGACCTTGGCATACGAACTCGTCAGACGATCAATGAGGCCCTGACTCATGCGGCGCAGGCGCACGATCGCGGCGAGATCCGTATCGGTCAGGATGATATCGGCGACCTCCTTGGCGATGTCGCTTCCGCCACCCATTGCCAGCCCCACATCGGCCAAACCGAGCGCCGGCGAATCGTTGACGCCGTCGCCCACCATGGCAACATGGCGCCCCTCGCTCTTAATGCGCTCCACATAGGCGTACTTGTCCTCGGGCAGCAGTTCGGCCTTAAACTCGTCGACGCCCGCCTCGCGCGCAATGCGCTCGGCCGTACGCTCCGAATCGCCCGTGAGCATAACGACATGCTTGACGCCCAGCGCATGCAGGTCGGCGATGGCCTCACGGACCCCGGGCTTGAGCGGATCCTCGATGCCGAGCACGCCCACAACGGTGCCGTCGACCGCCAGATACAGCGGCGACAGGCCCTGCATCTGGGACTCGATCTGCTCCTTGATGTCGGACTCGAGCTGCGCACCCTCGTCCTCAAATACAAAGTGCGCGGAACCGATGATGGCGCGACGCCCTTCAATGGACGAAGCGATGCCGTGCGCCACAATATACTCGACCGCAGCGTGACGCTCGCGGTGCTCGAGCCCGCGCTCGCGGGCGGCGTTGACCACAGCGCGCGCCACCGGATGCGGGAAATGCTCCTCCAGACAGGCAGAAAGGCGCAGAACCTCGTCCTCGCTCCAGCCATCGGTGGTGAGCACGCAGGCAAGACGCGGCTGCGCCTCGGTAAGCGTGCCGGTCTTATCAAACACAATGGTGTCGGCCTTGGCAAACGACTCAAAGTACTTCGCGCCCTTGACCATGACGCCCATCTTGGCAGCATCGCTCATGGCAGTCATGACGGCGACGGAACCCGTGAGCTTGAGTGCGCACGAGTAGTCGACCATCAGCGCCGCTGAGGTCTTGATGAGGCTGCGGGTGGTAAGCGCAACCAGGCCCGCGAGCAGGAAGTTCCACGGGACGATCTTGTTGGCGAGGTCTTCCATGTGCGACTGGCCCTCGGACTTGAGCGAGTCGGCCGTCTGCACGAGCGAGACGATTGAGCGCAGTTTGGTTTGCGCCGTATTGGCGCGCACGCGCACCAAGATGCCGCCGTCTTCCACGACGGTACCGGCGAACACGTCGTCGCCCACGCTGCGCTCGACGGCCAGCGGCTCGCCGGTCAGGGTCGCTTGGTTGACCATAGCGCTCCCCTGCTCGACAACACCGTCGATGCAAATGGACATGCCAGTGCGCACGGCGACCAGATCGCCGGGCTCAAGCTCGGTCGCGGCAACGCTCACCTCGGTGTCGCCGACCACTTTTTGTGCCTTATCGGGCACGTCGAGCAGCGAGTTGATGAGCTCGTTTTCGCTCATGGCGCGGGTGTAGTCCTCGAGCAGCTCGCCCACGTTGAGCAGGAACATCGTCTGGCCCGCGGTATCGACATCGCGCTTGACAAACGAGATACCGATAGCCGAAGCGTCGAGTACGGGAACAGTCAGGCGCGGCTGCGCGAGCTCACGGAGGGCGGCGCGCAAAAAGGTCATGTAACCGGCCACGACAAAGATGGCACGCAGCGGCGTGGGCAAAAACCAGCGACGTACGTAATGAGCGCCGATAAGTGTGGCAAGATCCATGACGAGCTTGTGTCTGCGCGGCTCGAGTTGCATCACGTAACCCGACTTGGCATCGGCGATAGCTTGAGCATCGAGTGCACCCAGGGCATCGAGCACGGCCGTGCGACGCTGTTCGTCATATTCGAGCGCCATCTGGCCAATACGGCCGTAGACACACACCTTGTGCACGCCGTCGATGTCGCCGCTGAGCTTAAGAAGTGCATCGAGATCGCTCTCTGGCACAGGACCCGCCAATTGAAGACGGGTCCTGCCGGGGATCTCGCTAATAATCGAGAATCTCATAGTTTGTGCCTGGAGTGCTACTCGGCTGCCTTGTCCGCAGCGGCCTCGCTCTGGGTGATGTAGGCAGCCTCGGCAACCATGTCATCGACATTGGCCTTGGCCTGCTCGACCATGTCCTGGTAGCAATTCTTGACGCGCATGCCGCACGCAATGCCCTGCACGCAGGCGTTCTTTACCGGAGCGCTGGTGAGCAGCTTGATGCCGGCCGTACCAAGCAGAAAACCGCCACCGACAAGCAGGGTGTTAAACGTCGACTTCTTCATGTTGCTTCTCCCTTTTGCCGCACAAGCGCGGCATGGTGCCTTAGCACCCGAGTTCATTAGTTTGCTCGAGCACGCTTTTGAGACTAGTTTAGTATAACTATTGGGGTCAACAACGGCTAACTTTTGGAAAATATACGATCTAGACCGCCCGGTACTCGGCGGTTCACCCACCACGACGCAAATCCGCACCCCAAGGGGAATCCGCCCCCGCCCTTGCGAATCAAAGGTGAATACTTTTTTGCGAAGTGAACGAGCAAAATTGGACCCCCGAAGCATCCGCATTTTTCGCCAGCAAAACCGCAGGAAAAACTCGACAAAATCGCAGGAAACAAAGTCCCAAAAGTGTCGATGCTTCAGGGGTCCAAATAAGGTCGTTCACTTCTGGGGAAACCATTCACCTTCGATTTCCACAGCCTCGAATACATGACAAGGGGACGACCTCTTTACCCCTTTCCTACAGCTGCCAGGCAGCCGCTTCCTTTTGCAGCGCAACCATGCGGGCGAATTCTCCACCTGCCGCCTTGAGCTTCGCCGGAGTGCCCTGCTCGGCAACCACACCATCCTTGAGCACAACGATTTTGTCGGCATTTTCCACCGTACGCATACGGTGGGCAATAACGATAACCGTCTTACCTGCAAGCAGACGGGAGAGCGCCTGCTGAACTACGGTCTCGTTCTCCACATCCAAGCTCGCCGTCGCCTCGTCCAACAGCACGATAGGCGCGTCTTTGAGCAGCGCACGGGCGATGGAAATGCGCTGGCGCTCTCCGCCGGACAGCTTGGAGCCGTTCTCGCCGATCATGGTGTCATAGCCCTGCGGCATACGGCTCACAAACTCGTCGCAGTTGGCGGCACGCGCAGCCGCAAGCACTTCCTCATCGGTGGCATCGCGACGACCAAGACGGATGTTTCCCATCACCGTGTCGTCAAAGAGCAGCACATCTTGGAACACAATGGCGTAGTCGCGCAGCAGCACCTCGGGGTCCACGCTCGCAACATCCACGCCACCCACGGTGACTGTGCCTTCGGTGGCATCCCAAAAGCGTGCGGCCAGGCGGCTCACCGTAGACTTACCGGAACCCGAAGGACCGACCAGCGCCGTAACTTCGCCTTCCTTGGCGGTAAAGCTCACATCGGTAAGGACTTTCTCGCCGGCGCGGCCGTCCTCGCCCGCACCATAGCCAAATGCCACGTGATCGAACACCACATCGTGGCCCACGGGCTCAAATTTCTCGCTGCCCCGCGCCACAGGCTCTTCCATGATGGAACGCATGCGCTTGGCAGACGACTCGGCGACAAACAGCTCCGACACGAGCATAAGGGCCTGATCAAACGGCGCGTAGATACGGCTCACCATAAGCAGGAAGGCAAACATCACCAAAAAGTCGACCTGCCCGGAGGCGACCATCGTGGCGCCCGTGACCAGCGTGGTGGCAATGCCCAGACGCAGAATGGAGAAGGCGGAGTTGACCAGAAGCCCGTTGACGAGCTCGCCCTTGGTGGTCTCGCGCTCCTCGGCATCGATCACGGCGTTGAGCCCCTCAAGATAATGGGCCTCCTGGTTGGTGGCGCGGATTTCGCGCACGCAGTCGAGCGTCTCCTGGATCGCCTCGGTGACCTTGACCTTCTCGGCGCGCACGCGGTCGAACACCGGGGTCATGGGGCCGCGCGTCAGATACAGCACGGCAAAGGCCACGGGAATGCTCCAAAACGCCGCGACCGCCAGCTGCCAGCAAAAGAACAGCGACGACACGAACACGATGGCACTTGCGATGATGGCGCCCCAGAGTTCTCCCAGCACATGGCTGTAGGCGTGCTCCATAGTCTGAACGTCACCCATGATGGTCTCGGTTAAATCGGCCAGATCACGACGACCAAAAAACGACAGCGGCAGCTTGCGCAAGCGCTCGGCGATCTCCATACGCTGCTTGCCGCACTCCTCGTAAAAGATGCAGTAGGTGTAGTAATACTGCTGCCAGTTAGAGGCAAAGAGCATCACGAAAAAGATCAGGAGGCCGCCCACGATCGGCAGGGCATCCGGCAGGTCAGCCCCGCTGGCGAGATGCTCGACAAAGCCGGCCATAACCAGGAATAGAAAGCCCATGCCGGCCATGGTAATAAGATTGGTGAGCGCGGTCCAGAAGATGCCGCGTTTTACGCCGGCAATGCCTTTATCGGATAGGAAATACTTCTTTTGGAATGAGGCGAACATTTAGGCCTCGCCTCCCTTCGCGACGGCGGTATCCGCGGTCGTAGCAGTAATCTTCCAACTCGCGGCCTGCTCGTACTCAGCCCACATCTTGGCATACAGGCCATTTTGGGACAGCAACTCGGCATGGGTACCCAACTCCTGCACGCTGCCCTGGTTGAGCACCACGATTTGGTCTGCGCCCACCACGGTCGAAAGCCGGTGCGCAATCATAATGACCGTGCGACCCGCCGCCAGCTTGCTAAAGGCGCGCTGGATGAGCGCCTCGTTCTCGGGGTCGGCAAACGCCGTGGCCTCATCGAGCACCACGATAGGCGCGTCTTTAAGGATCGCGCGGGCGAGTGCCACGCGCTGGACCTCGCCGCCCGAAAGATATGCTCCGCCGGCGCCGAGCATGGTGTTGATGCCCTGTGGGAGCTTGGCCACAATGTCGTCGCACTGAGCTGCGGAGAGGGCCGCACGTACTTCGTCATCAGTGGCCGTGGGCTTGGAGGCGCGCACGTTATCGGCAAGTGATTGCCGGAACAGCTGGTTGGTCTGGAACACGAAGGCGACCTGGTCCATAAGCTCGTGTGGATCCATATCGCGAACGTCCACACCGCCTACGAGCACTCGACCCGAGGAAACATCCCAAAAACGCGGGATCAGGCTTGCGCAGGTTGACTTGCCGCCGCCCGAAGGACCCACCAGGGCGAGGGTGCTACCTGCGGAAACGCTAAAACTCACATGGTTGACGGCAGGCGCCTCGGCGCCTTCGTAGGTAAAGCTCACATCCTCAAATCGCACGTCGTTGCCGGCAGGGCGCTTGGGTTGGGCGGGCACGGAGAGCTGCTGGGAATCCATGACGCTTCGGATGCGAGCCAGCGAATCGGCACTCATCTGAGAGGCCTCGCCCACAAACATGAGCTTGGTCATGGCCGTCGGTACCACGGCCGAAAATATCGCGTAAAACGTGAAGTTTGCCATAAAATGTGCGAAGTGCGTCTCACCCGGTGCCAACAGCAACGCCACGGGCAGCAGGAATGCCACAAGACCATTGAGCGCGGTAAGGTTGAGCACCTGCGGGCCTCGGCAGAACGTGCCCGAATAGTTTTGTGCCATGTCGGCGTATTCGGCGATCGCATCGTGGAAGGCCTTAAAGGAGTAGACCGTCTGCTGAAACACCTTGACCACGGGGATACCGCGTACGTATTCGGTACCGGTCTTGTTCATCTTGACCAGTGCTCCCATGTAGGCCTTCATAAACTCGGCGCCCTTGCCGCCCATCATGGCGGCCATGGCGCCAAACGAAACGACAACCGAGATAAGGCATGCAGCCCCCAGACGCCAATCGAGGGCGAAAAGCAGCACGAGCAGACCTGCGACCATGGCGGTGGCGCCGGCGATATCGGGCAGCATGTGCGCGAGCAGGGTCTCGGTGGAGGCAGCACATCCGTCTACAATACGGCGCAGCTCACCGGTGGCGTGCGTGTCAAAGTAGCCAAGCGGCAGCTTAAGCAGGTGTTCGCTCGCAGTCTTGCGGATATTGGACGCGCAGCGAAACGCAGACAGGTGCGTGCACATGAGCCCCACGAAATACACTACGATGCTTGCCAGGGCAAAACCCACGGCCCACCAGCCATACATCGCGATATCGGTGGCTTCGCTCCAGTTAGGCGCCACAGCGATCAGGTCTCGCGCGACAAACCAGATGCACACGTACGGGCCAAAGCCCAGCAGCTGCGAGAGCGCCGAGAGCGCCATGCCCAAATACGTTAGGAATTTACGGTCGCCGGCATATGCAAGTAGTTCGCCTATACCGCCGCCTTCCCTTTTTGATCCCTTTGCCATGAGATTCCTTTCTAACGGCTTGAGAGTTAACCGTAATCAACTTATCATTGATATGTTAGCCAAGGCACACAATCGAGCCAGGCGTGGATGTTTCTGCAAAGGAAGGGGACGCTTTCGAAAATGCATCGTGCCGCGACCGACATAACCGAGCTCTACGCACCGCAGTTTGATCAGTTTGGCCTGGAGCTTTCCGGCAGGGGCGCCGTCTTTACCGGCGAGGTGGCAAACGATCGGGCGCACGGAAGCGCATGGATCATGCCCCTCTCCCCCACCTGCATCGTCATAGAGCATTTCATTACCCCGACGCACGATATGTACCTGGCCGAATACACACCCGAGCCGTACGCCTGCGTGAGCGAGGTCAGCGCGCCCACACTTACATGCATGCCCGAGGCTGGCATAACGCCTGCGAACCTTACACTCTTGCATGGACCTTGGCCAAACAATGCCGTTTGCAGCTTTATCCAAGATAACTGTGGCGAGGAATTAAGCCCACTGTTTGCAGGGCAACTCTACCACTCGCGCTCGGTGCTCTTTTTGCCTGGATATTTTGACGAACTGGAGCACCGCTATCCCACCGAGTTCGCGGGAATCTTTGAGGCGTTTGCCGAGCCATGGCACGAGGAAGCGACGTCTGCCATCTGCCACACGCTGCGCCGGATTAACGAGAACCGCGCCCGCACCGTAGGCGGGCACGTCTATATGCAAGGCATCGTGGAGACCATGGTCGCGGAGCTCGCCTGTTCGCATGCGGCCCAGAGACAGGCGCAACGGGCGACAGGCACGCACGCCAGCGTGACTATAGCCAAGGAAGCGTCTGCCCTTGTAGAGCGCTCGCTCGACAAGGGCAGACATGTGAGCATCCAGGAGGTGGCCGAGAGACTCTTCACGTGCCGATCCAAGCTGTGCGCCACCTTTAAGGCCCAAACCGGCGAGTCCCTGGGTACCTACATACGAAGGCGCCGCATGGAGCGGGCGCAGGAGCTTTTGGCAGATAGCTCGCTTACGATAGCACAGGTGGCAGAGCGGCTCGACTACCCTCAGCAGGCTGCCTTCGCCCAAGCCTTCAAACAATACACCGGCACCACCCCCACCGCTTGGCGTTCCCAACATATATAAAGAATGAGGGCGCCATCGGCGCCCTCATTCACCAAATTTAATTCAGCTCGCCTGACCCGAACGGCCGAGTCGTCACGGAACCCGGGAGCCCCGGCAGGGCGGGTGCTTGCTCAAAATGAGTTCCGCACGCAAAGAAGGCCACTTAATG
>ERZ1031746.24-NODE-24-length-90545-cov-16.041176_pt1 | contig 90545 bp, 74 predicted proteins | sample MGYA00518171_ERZ1031746 | MGnify/ENA primary metagenome ERZ1031746 (study PRJEB33719, sample SAMN04261238) | wastewater metagenome | biome: rural village; feature: human; material: feces | host: Homo sapiens | place: El Salvador | collected 2013-01-07 ...
TTGCTATCATCATCCAAGTTAACCCTAGGGTCGGTCGGCTAGGCTTTGCTCGCTACAAGTTCTGCACGAGCCGAAGGCCACTTAATGTGGCCTTCGTGCGAGCAGGACTGTCCGCAGCAGCGAGCAAGGGTAAGAACGCCCCGCCCCAACCCAGCTAACAAAGGAGCTGATATGTGCGATTGCACAGATCATAAGGACGAGATTCCTGCCTACGACGCGCAGGCCATTGAGTCCAAGTGGATGAAGGCCTGGGAGGACTCCGACCTCTTTGCCGTCGACACCGACGATAGTAAGCCCAAGAAGTACGTGCTCGAGATGTTCCCGTATCCGTCGGGCGACCTTCACATGGGCCATGCGCGCAACTACACCATTGGCGACGCCATGGCCCGTCAGGCCCGCATGCGCGGCTACGATGTGCTGCACCCCATCGGCTTCGATGCTTTTGGCCTGCCCGCCGAGAACGCCGCCATCAAGCACAACACGCAGGCGGCCACCTGGACGTATAAGAACATGGATCAGGCGCTTGCCACGATGAAGCGCATGGGCTTCTCCTACGATCTGGATCGCATGGTTAAGACCTGCAGTCCCGACTATTACCGCTGGGGCCAGTGGATTTTTGAGAAGATGTGGGAAAAGGGCCTGGTCTACCGCAAGAAGAACCCGGTCAACTGGTGCCCTACCTGCAAGACTGTTCTGGCCAACGAGCAGGTCACCGAGGGCAAGTGCTGGCGCTGCGGTACCGAGCCCGAGAAGCGCGACCTTGAGCAGTGGTACTTCAAGATCACCGAGTACTCCCAGGAGCTGCTCGACGACCTGGAGAAGCTCCCCGGCTGGCCCGAGCGCGTCAAGCAGATGCAGGCCAACTGGATCGGTCGCTCCGAGGGCGCTGAGGTCGACTTTACCCTGTGCGACAAGGATGGCGAGCCCATCGAGGGCGACGAGGGCAAGATCACCGTTTTCACCACGCGTGCCGATACCCTCTTTGGCGTCTCCTTCTTTGTCTTGGCTCCCGAGTACGCTCGTCTGCACGAGCTCGTTGAGGGCACGGAGTACGAGGAGGCCGTCACCAAGATCGTCGAGGACTCCAAGCATATCTCTGCCGTCGAGCGTGCCCAGGGCACCCTCGAGAAGCACGGTGCCTTTACCGGCCGCTACGTGGTGAACCCCGTCAACGGCGAGAAGGTCCCCGTGTGGGTTGCCGATTATGTCGTTGCCGACTACGGCACCGGCGCCGTCATGGCCGTCCCCTGCGGCGACCAGCGCGACTTTGAGTTTGCCCGCAAGTACGACCTGCCGATCGTTCCGATCATCCTTGACGATGAAGATCGCGCTGCCGTCGAGGCGAGCGGCGAGACCATCGATACCTTCCATGCCGAGACCGTCGACTGGGATTGCGCCCACGCTGCCGAGGGCACGCTCGTCCAGTCCGGCAAGTACACCGGCATGCGTGGCGGTAAGCACTCCGAGGGTGAGGCTGCCATCGTGGCCGACCTCGAGACCATGGGCTGCGGTCGTCGCAAGGTCGAGTTCCGCCTGCGCGACTGGCTCATCAGCCGCCAGCGCTATTGGGGCAACCCCATCCCGGCCATCCACTGCGAGTACTGCGGCATTGTGCCCGTTCCTGAAGATCAGCTGCCGGTGACGCTGCCCGAGAACCTGGATCTGGGCGCCGGCGAGACCCTCGCCGAGTGCAAGGACTTCTACGAGACCACCTGCCCGGTCTGCGGCCGTCCGGCCAAGCGCGAGACCGATACCATGGACACCTTCACCTGCTCCAGCTGGTATTACCTGCGCTATACCGACCCGCACAACACCGAGCTGCCCTTTTCCCGCGAGGCGGCAGACCGTTGGATGCCTGTCGATAACTACATCGGTGGTATCGAGCACGCCATTTTGCACCTGCTCTACAGCCGCTTCTTTACCAAGGCGCTGCGCGACCTGGGCCTGCTGAGCGTGGACGAGCCCTTTACCAACCTGCTGTGCCAGGGCATGGTCAAGGACGAGAACGGCGACACCATGTCCAAGTCCAAGGGCAACGTCGTGCCCCCGAGCTCGGTCATCGAGCCCTACGGCGCCGACACCATGCGTCTGGCGATCCTGTTTATCGCCCCGCCCGAGAAGGACTTCGACTGGGATCCCAAGGCCGTCGAGGGCGCCAACCGCTTTATCAAGCGCGCCTGGCGTATCGTATGGCAGCTCGTCCAGTCGGGTGACGCCGGCGTGGCCTTTGACAAGACCATCCTCGACGAGGTTGCGATGAAGCTCTATCGCGAGCGTCACCGCACCATCGCCAAGTGCACCGAGGACTTCGACCGTGGCCAGTTCAACACCGCCATCTCGGCCGTCATGGAGCTCGTCAACGCGGCGAGCGCCTACCTCAACGCCACCGAGGGTGCCGACCGCGACAAGGCACTGTGCTACGGCGTGGCCAAGGACATCGTGAGCGTCCTGGCGCCCATCTGCCCGTTCTGGGCCGACGAGCTGTGGCACGAGGCACTCGGCTGCGAGGGCAACGCCTACACCGCCGCCTGGCCCGAGTTCGACCTGGCCGAGTCCATCGAGGACACCGTGCAGATCGTCGTCCAGGTGCTCGGTAAGGTCCGTGGCCGCATCGATGTCGCCCGCGATGCCTCCAACGAGGAGATGCAGGCTGCCGCCGAGGAAGCCGTTGCCAAGTGGCTCGAGGGCAAGACGGTCATCAAGGCCATCTGCGTGCCCGGCAAGCTGGTCAACCTTGTCGTCAAGTAGATGCCGCGCGCAAAGTTGACGCACGAAAGACGAGGGGCGATTCCGCTCGGGTCGCCCTCGTTTTTCACTTGCCCTCCTGGGTGCCTGCGGTCAATCGTTCTATTCTTGTGGAGATGCTGTGGGCACGCTGACCTGCGAATTTCCGTATCTCTTGCACGTTTGTGCAGGTATTGGTATAGTTTGCTTGCAAATGAAGTTGTAATTGAAAGAAGTGGGGTTTCGGCCCCGCTTCTTTTTTGTATGGATGGAGGTGCCGCAATGGTCAAGACCAAGACCGAGCAGGCGATTATCGACGCGCTCGAGGCCGTCGCTCCCCAGCACGATGTCGACATTGTCGACGTGGAGCTCGTGGGCGCCACCAAGGCCCCCTGTGTGCGTGTGCGTATCGAGGGTGCCGAGGGCCAGAGCCTGTCGCTCAACGACGTCACGGCCAATACCAAGTGGGTCGGCGACGTGATCGAGGAGCTCGACCCCATCTCTTCGAGCTATACGCTCGAGGTGTCGAGCCCGGGCATGGCGCGCCCGCTGCGCCGCCCGCGCGACTTTGCCCGTTTTGTGGGCGATAACTGCGAGCTCACCTCCACCGCCACCGAGGGCCGTCGCAAGTATTCCGGCAAGATTGCCGCCGCGACCGAGACGAACGTGACCCTCGAGCTCGAGGATGGCGAGTCCGTCACCCTCGATTTCTGTGATGTTAAAAAGTGCAAGTTGAAGCCCACCTACGACTTCAAGCCCGCGAAGGAAGGAAAGTAACATGGCAGCATCCGACATGATGTCCGCCCTGATGGAGCTTTGCCAGGATAAGCACATCGACCAGCTCTATCTGATCGACCGCCTGGAGCAGTCGCTCGCCAAGAGCTATGCCGAGATCCTGCATCTTGAGTGGGGCGCCAAGGTGACCATCGACCGCACCACCGGCAAGATTTACGTTTACCGCCTGGAGCCGATCGACGATTCCATGGACGAGGAGGGCAACTTCACCGAGTTCGAGGAGATCGACGTCACCCCCAAGAACACGAGCCGCATCGCCGCCCAGCACGCCAAGGCCGAGATCAACGCCATCGTTCGCAACTCCGCCCGCGAGCAGATCTACGAGGAGTTCTCCGGCCGCATCGGTGACCTCATCAGCGGTACCGTACTGCAGTCCACGCCCGACTTCACCATCGTCAAGATCCGTGATGGCGTCGAGGCCGAGCTGCCGCATTTCGACCAGCGCCGTTACGAGAACGAGCGCAACGAGCGTCCGATGGGGGAGCGCTATCTGCATAACCAGCACATCAAGGCCGTGATCATCGACGTCCGCGACCCCAACTCCAACCTGCAGCCGGTTCGCGGCGAGCACAGCCGTCCGCCGATTGTCATCTCCCGCACCCACCCCGAGCTCATGCGTCGTCTGTTTGAGCAGGAGGTGCCCGAGATCTATGAGGGCACCGTCCAGATCAAGTCGATCGCCCGCGAGCCCGGCCAGCGCTCCAAGGTCGCCGTCCACTCGCTCGACGACCGCCTGGATCCCGTGGGCGCCTGCGTCGGCCCCAAGGGCAGTCGCGTTCGCGCCGTCGTGGGCGAGCTCCGTGGCGAGCGCGTCGACGTCATCCCGTGGGATGCCGACCCGGCCGTCTACGTCGCCAACGCCCTGTCGCCGGCCAAGGTCACCCGCGTCCTCATCGACGAGGAGAAGGCCTACGCCGGCGTCATCGTGCCCGACGACCAGCTGTCCCTCGCCATCGGCAAGGAGGGCCAGAACGCCCGCCTCGCCGCTCGCCTGACCGGCTGGCACATCGACATCAAGTCCGAGACCCTTGCCGCCGACATCCTCAAGAACGTCCCGGTTCACGAGGAGCCCGCTGCCGACCTGATCGGTGACGAGGAAGACGATGACGTCCGTCGCTGCGAGTACGTGTCCGAGGACGGCGTCCAGTGCCGTAACCAGGCCCGTCCCGGCTCCCGTTTCTGCGGTGTCCACGACACCGACGCCTTCGATGATGCAGAGGACCTGATCTAGCGCGCGTTCGCGCCGGGCGGGTCCCGGCGCATCTCCCACGCTCGTTCAGTCTCTAGGCACCCTAGGTGCCAGAAAGGGTAGGTGAAGTCATATGGCAAAAGTCCGTGTGTCCACCCTGGCCAAAGAGTTCGGCATGACCTCCAAGGAACTGATGGGTCATCTCGCCGAAATGAAGATTCCCGCTAAGTCCGCTTCCTCCGCCCTGGAGGACGCCTACGTCGCCATGGTCCGCAAGCAGCTTGCCCCGGTGATCGAGGCCCGCGCCCAGGAAGTCGAGGCCGCCAAGCAGGCCGAGGAGGAGGCAGCCGCCGCCGAGGAGGCAGCGCGCGCTGCCGAGGCCGAGCGCGAGCGCATCGCCGCCGAGAAGGCACGCGAGGAGGAGCGCCGCCAGTTCGCCGCCGCCCAGGCTGCCGAGGAGGCCGCCCGCGCCGAGGCCGAGGCCAAGAAGAAGGCTGAGCAGGAGCGCCTTGCCCGCGAGAAGGAGGAGGCTGCCCGCGAGGCCCAGCGCCGCGCCGTTCCCGCTTCCGACTCCGGTTCGCGCTTCCGTTCGCTGCTCGACCAGATCGCCGCACAGGAGACCGTGCTCAAGGAGAAGAAGGACGCCGAGAACAAGGCCAAGGCCGAGCGTTCCTCCGAGCGCGGTAACCGTCGCGGTAATAACGACCGTCGCGGTGGCCGTCGTAATGACCGCAACGCCGCCGATAACAATTCCGAGCGCAACGCCTCCGAGAGCCGTCCGCACAGCCATCGCACCAACGCCAGCAACAACATCGCTGCCGGCATGGACTTCCCCAACCCCGATAAGCAGGGCAAGGGCAAGAAGCGCAAGGGTGGTCACAACAACGAAGAGGACCACTACAGCCGCATGGCTCGCGAGGCCGAGGAGTACAGTCGCGAGAAGGTGCTCGAGGAGGCCCGCGCCGCCGTCGAGGAGGCCTCTCGCGAGTCCACCGGTCGCCGCAAGAAGCGCAAGGAGAAGCGCGAGCGCGAGGCTGCAAAGGCTCAGGAAGAGCGCAAGATTGAGGAGGCATTGGCCCAGGGCGTGAACCCCGAGGAGCTCGATGCCATCAAGGTCTCCCAGGGCGTTACGGTCCAGGAGCTCGCCGAGGCGCTCGATGTTCCGGCTAACGACATCATCAAGCGCCTGTTCCTGCTGGGCACGCCGCTCACCATGACGCAGTCCATGTCCGACGACCTCGTCGAGCTCGTTGCCGACGACCTGGGCCGTCAGATCAAGATCATCACCCCCGAGGAGGAGAACACCTTCTCGTTCTACGACGATCCCGCCGACCTTAAGCCGCGCGCCCCGGTCGTCACCGTCATGGGTCACGTCGACCACGGCAAGACGAGCCTGCTCGACGCCATCCGTCACACCGGCGTCGCTGCCGGCGAGGCGGGCGGCATCACGCAGGCCATCGGCGCTTCGCAGGTCATGATCAACGGCCGCAAGATCACCTTCATCGATACCCCCGGTCACGCCACCTTTACGGCCATGCGTGCCCGCGGCGCCAAGGTGACCGATATCGTCATCCTGATCGTGGCCGCCGATGACGGCGTCATGCCCCAGACCATCGAGTCGATCAACCACGCCAAGGCCGCCGGCGTTCCCATCGTCGTCGCCGTCAACAAGATCGATAAGCCGGGTGCCAACCCCGACCGCGTGCGCCAGGAGCTCACCGAGTACGGCATCATCCCCGAGGAGTGGGGCGGACAGAACATGTTCGTCAACATCTCGGCCAAGCAGAAGATCGGTATCGACGACCTGCTCGAGACCGTGCTGCTCCAGGCCGACGTGCTCGAGCTCAAGGCCAACCCCGACACCTTTGCCTCCGGTAACGTCCTCGAGGCCAAGCTCGACAAGGGCCGCGGTTCGGTTGCCACGGTGCTCGTGACCCGCGGTACCCTGCACGTGGGTGACACGCTGGTTGCAGGCCTCACCTATGGCCGTGTCCGTGCCATGCTCGACCCCAAGGGCCACGCCGTTACCGAGGCCGGTCCCTCCGACGCCGTCGAGATCCTGGGCCTGCAGTCCGTCCCCAACGCCGGCGATGAGTTCCGCGTGTTCGAGGACGAGCGCGAGGCACGTGCGCTGGCCGACGAGCGTTCGCTCAAGGCCCGTATCGAGGAGCAGAGCCGCGTGAAACACGTGACGCTCGAGAACCTCTTCGAGACCATCGCCGACGCCGAGGTCAAGGAGCTCAACCTGATCATCAAGGCCGACGTCCAGGGCTCCATCGAGGCCCTTCAGGACTCCCTCGACAAGATGGATCAGTCCGAGGTGCGCATCAACACGATTCACTCCGCGGTCGGCGCCATCAACGAGACCGACGTCGTCCTGGCCGACGCCTCCAACGCCATCATCATCGGCTTTGGTGTGCGTCCCGACGGCAAGGCCCGCTCCGCCGCCGAGCGCGAAGGCGTCGAGATCCGTTGCTACGACGTCATCTACAAGTGCCTCGAGGAGCTCGACGCTGCCCGCATCGGCATGCTCAAGCCCACCGAGGTCGAGGTCTCCACGGGTTCCGCGACCGTCCTGGACACCTTCAAGGTGCCCAAAGTCGGTATCGCCGCCGGTGTCCGCGTCGAAGAGGGCGAGATCGCCGCGACCGATTCCGTGCGCCTGGTGCGCGACGGCATCGTAGTCTTCAACGGTAACATTGCCTCGATGCGCCACTACAAGGACGAGGCCAAGAGCCTCAAGAGCGGCTCCGAGGGCGGCATTGGCCTGGAGAACTTCCAGGACATCAAGCCTGGAGACACCATTGAGGGCTACCGCATCGATCAGGTTGCCCGTACCGAGTAGGGGGTAGCGCTATGAAGCAAACGCAGGCAACCCGCCGTCTGGGCGAGCAGCTTCGCGAGAAGCTCGGTTATATCCTGCTCTTTGAGGTTTCCGATCCGCGCCTCGACCTGGTCACCCTGACCGCGGTCGAGGTCGCGTTGGACCGTTCGTTCGCGCGCGTGTACGTTTCGTGCGATGCGAGCCGCTACGACGAGGTCATGGAGGCGCTCGCCAGCGCCAAGGGCCGCATCCGTAGCCTGTTGGCCCGCTCGCTCGATTGGCGTGTTACGCCCGAGCTCGATTTTCGCATCGATCGCTCGACCGATGAGGCCGAGCGCATCACGCGCGCGCTGGAAAACGTTCCCGCCACGCTTGCGATCGAAAAGGACGAGGACGGCTATCCAATAGCGGATGCCGCCCAGGAGGCAGCTTTAGATGAGTAATTCCGCCGACCTCGCATCGTGCGAGTCTGCAGATATTCAGCGACACATCCTCGAGCTCATCGAGGGTGCGTCCTCCATTGCGATTTCGGGACATACGTCTCCCGATGGCGACGCCCTGGGCTCCGTGCTGGGCCTGGGCCTCTCGCTTATGAAGTTCTATCCCAACAAGGACATTGCCCTGCTGCTTGCAGACGATGATCCGGTTCCGCGCATCTACCGCTTTATGGAGGGCGCCGACCGCCTGATGCCCGCATCTGCGTATGCCGGCAATCCGGAGCTGTTTATCTCGGTCGATGTGCCGGTCGTCGAGCGTCTGAACAACTCCGCCGAGGTGCTCCGCCGCTCGTCGCATGTGGTGTGCTTCGATCACCATCCGGCGCGCGAGGAATTTGCCGAGCTGAGCCTGAGGTGCGTCGACGCCGCGGCCTGCGCCATGATCATCGACCGCTTTTTGGATAATTGCGGCATTGTGGCGCGCGATAGTGTCGCGACCTGCCTGCTGTGCGGCCTGGTGACCGATACCGGTCGTTTTCAGTACCAAAACGCCGATGCCGCTGCGTTCCATGCCGCCTCGCGCCTGGTCGCGCACGGTGCCGATCCGGCGCGCGTTGCGCTCGAGGTCTACCAGAGCATGCGCTTAGAGTTCTTGCATCTCAAGTCCATCGTTATGGGCCGCATCAAGACGGTGGCGCATGGTCGCGTGGCATATAGTTATGCGTACCAGAGCGACCTCGAGGCCTGCGGCGTCACTTCGGACGAGTGCGACGGTCTGGTCGATGTGGTGCGTTCGGTGATGGGTGTGGAGGTCTGCCTGTTCCTGAAGGGCATTGAGGGCGATACCAAGGTACGCGGCAACCTGCGCTCCAAGGGCGACCTCAATGTTTCCGAGATCGCCGCTGCTTTTGGCGGTGGCGGGCATCCGGCGGCCGCCGGTTTCTCTAACAACGGAACGATTCTCGAGACGCTCACCGCGGCACTCCCCATGCTGGCCGAGCTGGTAGGGGAGGATCCCGCTTCGGTGACCGTCGAGCTCTAACATTTTGGATGGTACATGGCTCGTCGTACGCCTTCTCAATTGAATATGCTGCTCGCCGTCGATAAACCGGTGGGCTGTACCTCCCATGACGTGGTTTCGCAGTGCCGACGCGCCCTCCATGAGGGGCGCGTCGGCCATGCCGGTACGCTCGATCCCATGGCCTCGGGTGTCATGGTGGTGGGCGTGGGCCAGGCGACCCGTCTGCTGGGCATGCTGACCCTCGATACCAAAAGTTATGTCGCCGACATTTCGTTTGGCGTCGAGACCAATACCGATGACGCGGAGGGCGAGGCCGTCCGCATGGTGCCCGTTGCCCCCGAGCTGCGCGATCTCGCTTACGCCCGTGAGCAGCTGGTCGCTATGCTTGGCCCGCAGTTGCAGGTGCCGCCAGCGTTTTCGGCCATCTCGGTTAATGGCGTTCGCGCCTATAAGAGTGCTCGCGAGGGCAATGCGCCTGCCTTGCCTCCGCGCCCCGTCGAGGTCTATGCCGCCGACCTGATCGCCGTGAGCGGCGAGGGCGATACGTGCGTCTGGACCGTGGCGTTTTCGGTAAGCAAGGGCACCTACATTCGCGCGCTCGCTCGCGACTTGGGCCGCGCCTGCGAGAGCGCCGCGCACATTTCCGCGCTGCGCCGTACAGCCTCCGGCGCTGTTTCTATCGGTGCCTGCCATACGGTCGAGGAGCTTTCCGCCGAGTCCGTTGCCGGCTTTGCCTTAGATCCCATTGCTGTGCTGGGCGCCACGCGCGTCGACTTGCCGGGCGATCTTGCCGACGATCTGCTGTGCGGACGTCGTATTCCTACTGAGCGTGCGCTTGCGGGCTTCGACGCGTCGAAGGCGCCGTTTGCGCTGGTGCTCGATGGCGGGCTCAAGGCGCTCGCCCGTATCGAGGGCGGTCGCTTTGTGATGGAGCACGTCTTTCCGCAGGCGATCGGCGGTGTTCGATGATGCTGGCGCCCCACGAGCTCGCGCGTATCTTTTTCGCGGGTGAGCTGGATGAGGCCCGTATCGTTTCTGCCGATGCATTTGATGATTGCGCGTGCCTGGGTGCCGCGTCGATCGCCATCGGCGTGTTCGATGGGGTGCATCGGGGGCACCGCAGACTAATCGACGCGGTCGTTCGCGACGCACGCGCCCGCGGCTGCAAGGCGGTCGTGGTCACCTTTGATCCCGATCCGGATGTCGTGGTGAGCCCTTCGCCCGCTCAAAAACTGATGACGACGGCCGACCGCCTGCATGCCCTGGCTCAAACCGGGGTCGATGCGGTGGTGGCCGTTCCCTTTACGCCTGCGGTGGCGGCACTCGACCACGTGAGCTTTCTTAAGCTTGTGTCGCGCGTCGTCGATATCCGCTCGATTCGCGTGGGCAGTGACTTTAGGTTGGGACGCGGTGGCGCTTCGGGCGTTGCCGAGATGCAGGTATGGGGAGCCGAGCACGGAGTTGACGTCTATGGCCACGAGTTGCTGTGCGTCGATGGACAGACGATCTGTGCCACCCGTATTCGCCAGGAGCTGCGCCAGGGTCATGTTGAGCTTGCCGCCGAGCTGCTCGGCCGCCCCTATATGCTGCGGGGCGTCGTTGCCAGCGGTCGTCACCAGGGCTCCGACATGGGTTTTCCCACGGCAAACATCCAGGTGCCCGATGGCATCCAAGTGCCTGCCGATGGCGTCTATGAGGGTCTGGTACTGGTCGACGATACCGTATGGCCTGCTGCCGTCAACGTCGGCCTGCCGCCGACCTATGCCGATGATGCCGCTTCGGCGCATCTCGAGGCCAACTTGATCGGGTATGCGGGCGACTTGTATGGCGCCTCGGTGTCGCTGGCGTTTACGCGCTGGCTGCGTCCGTCTCGCGTGTTCGATTCGCTGGACGAGCTAATCGCGACCGTCGAGGGTAATATCGAGGATATCCGTCACAACTTGGGTGAGCAGGGGGTGAGCATCCGTGATCAGCGATGAGGAGAAAGACCAGGTGCGCGCGGCGTCCGACCTGGTTGCCATCGTGCGGGAAACGGTTGAGCTCAAGCCCCGTGGCCATGAGTTTTGGGGTTGCTGCCCCTTCCATGGCGAAAAGACCCCGTCGTTTCACATTATCCCCGCCACGCAGGTGTGGCACTGCTTTGGCTGCGGTGAGGGCGGCGACGTCTTCACCTATATCATGAAGCGCGAGAACCTGAGTTTTCCCGAGTCGATCCGCTACCTGGCCGATCGTGCGGGCATTGAACTGCACGACACCGGTGCACAGCGCGATCGCGGCACCAAGCGTGCCCGCATCTATGACCTGTGCGCCGAAACCGCCCAGTTCTACCACACCATGCTCATGCGCGGCAAGGACAGCCGTCCGCGCGAGTACTTTGCCAGCCGCGGTATGGGCGGCGACGTCTGTCGCCGCTACTGCCTGGGCTTTGCGCCGGGTCGCAACGCGCTGGTATCGCATCTGTCGCAGGCGGGCTTTACCCCGCAGGAGATGATCGATGCCAACGTGGCCGTGAGCCGCGGGCGCGGACAGCTCGCGGACCGCTTTTACGACCGCGTGATGTTTCCCATTTTCGATGAGCAGGGTCATAACATCGCCTTTGGCGGGCGCATCATGGGCGATGGTCAGCCCAAGTACCTTAACACCGCCGAGACGAGCGTGTTTCATAAAAAGCGAAACCTCTACGGCTTTAACTGGGCCAAGGAGTTTATCGTCGCGCAGGATACCGCCATCGTGGTGGAGGGCTATACCGACTGCATCGCCTGCTGGGAGGCGGGGATCAAAAACGTCGTCGCCACGCTGGGCACGGCGCTGACGGAACATCACGTTAAGACACTCACCCGTTTTGCCAAGCGCATCGTGTATATGTTCGATGGCGACGCCGCCGGTCAAAAGGCCGCGCGCCGCGCGATTCAGTTTATCGAGCAGGATTCGATGGACCTGCGCTGCGTGGTGCTGCCCGACGGCAACGACCCCATGGAGTTCATCACGGCGCATGGTGGTGAGGCGCTGCAGGCGCGCATTGACGCGGCCGAGCCCCTCATGGACTTTGTGTACCGGTCGCTGCAAGAGTCGAGCGACATTACTACGCCGGGCGGCCGCGCCAAGGCGCTCGAGGATGCGCTGACGCTCATCTATCCGCTACGCGACAGCTACATGATCGATACGTACTTTATCCAGATTGCCGACCTGTTGGGTTTGGACCTGGAGACCGTGCGCGCGAGCTCGGGCCGTGTGTTTTGCGATGTCGCCAAGCGCGAGGACGCCGAGCGCCGGCGTGAGCAGAGCTACGAGCGTCAACGCGCGCAAGCTGAGCGCGCGGGCGGTTCGCAGGGACGAAGCTCGGGCGGCGGTGCGGCCGGTGCGCGCAGTGCCGCCCGCGGTGTCTGGGCCGTGGGTGCGACGCCGCCGGTGTCCGCATCGGTCGAGGAGGACCCGTACGACTACGTTCCGCTTGATGCCTATGGGGCCACGCCGGTGGAGGTCGACGAGGATCTGCCGCCAATCGATGTGCCAGCGGGGATGGAAAGCGCTGCGCCCGTTGCCGATAGTTCAGGCGCGACGGCTGCTCCGTCGATGCCGATTGTTTTGACCGATCTGGAGCGGAAATCCCTGGCAGGGGAGCGCGAGCTGCTGACGATGCTCACGAGCTATCCCGACCTGTTCCGCACGTATGCCGACCGCATCTGCTCGATCGAGTGGGTGGATCCGCGCCACGAGTCCATCGCATGGGCCGTGTTGGCGACGCCGCCGGGCACCGACCCCGCGGCGTGCATGGATGCGGCGCGCGCGGTGTGTCCCGAGGCAGCGTCGCTTGTCAGCGCCGGGCGTATTTCGTCGACGAGCAAGCATCCTACCGAGACGAACATCGTTTTTATGCTCGACACCCTCGAGCTCTATACCATCAAGCGCCGCATGCGCGCCGCACAGGCCAAGCTGCGTCAGGACCGGTCGCTCGACGATGAAGCGCGCCGCGTGCTGACGATGCAGGCGATGCAAGATTCTCAGCGCCAACGTGAGCTTCAAAAGTCGATCGGTGGTGTGGCTGACCCGTTCAATTTGATTGGTTTGGAGACGGCGGGCGCCGAGCAGGCCTAGATGTTGTGGTCAACCAGCGTATTCTCGCCTATATCCAGTCCTCTTTTTGGGTATAGACGTCCATGTGTGTGCTAAAGTATTGAGTCCTGTGGACTATGAAGGGAGAATCTGTGCCAAAAAAGACTGAGAGCACGGGTACTGGGCTGGAATCCTACGTTGCAAAGCTCATGGGCAACGGCTCAAACAGGACTTCGGTAACCGAGGACGAGATTCAGGTCGCCCTGAAGGATATCGATGTTTCTGACGAGCAGCTCACCGCGGTGTATTCCGCGCTGCGCAACAGCGGCATCCAGATTATCTCCGCGAGCGGTAACGACGACGCCCCCATGGACGTCGACGATGACGATAATGATACCGATACCGACGATTTCGATGACGACGACGAGCACGATTCCGGCTCGCTCGATGATCACGAGCTCAAGATGGCCCGTCAGGCCGACGCCGAGATGGGTTCTTCCAAGAGCAAGAAGAAGCGCACCGTGCGCACGTCCCGTTCACGCTCGCGCGTGCGTGGCATCGATGCCTCCACGGTGATGCTGACCGGCGACCCGGTTCGTATGTACCTTAAGGAGATCGGCAAGGTCGACCTGCTGACCGCCTCCGAAGAGGTCGATCTGGCCATGAAGATCGAGGCCGGTCTCGAGGCCACCGAGAAGCTCGAGGCCCACGAGGCAGGCGAGCTCGAGCTCACGCGTGCCGAGATGCGTCGTCTTACGCGCATTGAGAACGTGGGCCTCGAAGCCAAGCAGGCACTCATCAGCGCCAACCTGCGTCTGGTTGTCTCCATCGCCAAGCGCTATGTCGGTCGCGGCATGCTGTTCCTGGACCTGATCCAGGAGGGCAACCTCGGCCTGATTCGCGCCGTCGAGAAGTTCGACTACCAGAAGGGCTTTAAGTTCTCCACGTACGCCACGTGGTGGATCCGTCAGGCCATCACGCGTGCCATCGCCGACCAGGCCCGTACCATCCGTATCCCCGTGCACATGGTCGAGACCATCAACAAGCTCGTCCGCGTGCAGCGCCAGCTCCTTCAGGATCTTGGCCGCGACCCGACCCCCGAGGAGATCGGTGCCGAGATGGACATGAGCGCCGACCGCGTCCGCGAGATCCAGAAGATCTCGCAGGAGCCCGTGTCGCTCGAGACCCCTATCGGCGAGGAAGAGGATTCCCAGCTGGGCGACTTCATCGAGGACTCCCAGGCTATCGTTCCGCCCGATGCCGCCAGCTTCTCCATGCTGCAGGAGCAGCTCACCCAGGTACTCGACTCGCTTGCCGATCGTGAGCGCAAGGTTATCGAGCTGCGCTTTGGTCTCGTCGACGGACATCCCCGCACGCTCGAGGAAGTCGGTCGCGAGTTTGGCGTCACGCGCGAGCGCATCCGCCAGATCGAGTCCAAGACCCTGGCTAAGCTCCGCCACCCCAGCCGCAGCAGCAAGCTGAAGGACTACATCGAAAGCTAGTCAAGCAAGAAGCGCCCTCAAGCACATCCGCTTGAGGGCGCTTTCATGTAGTCATTGGGGACGTTCTTAAACGACTAGTCGTTTAAGAACGTCCCCAATGACTATAAGACCCAATGACTAGGTCGGAAAAATTCTCAAAAAAGTTCTTGCCCTTCGCCCAATCGCCCGTATAATAAATTTCGTTGCTTGAGAGCACGCACCTATTCCTCGGTAGCTCAATGGTAGAGCACGCGGCTGTTAACCGCGCTGTTGTAGGTTCGAGTCCTACCCGGGGAGCCAGAGTTTCTCAGCCCATTTCGCTGGGCTTTCAAATTCCTCGGTAGCTCAATGGTAGAGCACGCGGCTGTTAACCGCGCTGTTGTAGGTTCGAGTCCTACCCGGGGAGCCAGGTTGTAAAACCCGTCGTTTATACGGCGGGTTTTTTCATGCCTCGATCGCCTGTGGCGAACGTTACCGTATCAACATTTCGTGTCGAGGATGTAATCCCGAGGCCCACCACCTCAACATGGCGCGCTCGTTGTAAAATATTGCAGTGATTGCTCCCACGACATGGTGCCGCGAGCACCAGATAAGGAGATTCTTGTGTCTGAGACCATTAACGGCAGCCTGAGCGTCTCGAATGACGTTATTGCCGATATTGCCGGTTATGCCGCGATGACGTGCTATGGCGTCGTCGGTATGGCCGAACAGCTCCAGGGCGCCGGGAGCGTGCGCCTGCTTGCCGGTCAGCGCCTCCGCAAGGGCGTGCTTGTCTCCGCCGACGAGAACGGCCTCACGGTCGATCTTCACGTCGTGCTCGAGAACGGCGTCAACATGAAGTCCGTCTGCCACAATCTTTCGAGCTCCGTTGCCTTCACCCTGCAGGAGATCGCCCAGATCGATCCCGCCAGCCTTAAGATCGGCATTCACATCGACGCGCTCAAGAGCCGTCTGAACTAGCATCCGAATACGGAGATTTCACCACTCATGATTGCAAAGACCATTCGCACCTGTTTTCCGATCGCTGCGGCTGCTGTTTCCGACAAGGCCGAGGAGATCAACAAGCTCAACGTCTTCCCCGTACCCGACGGCGACACCGGCACCAACATGTCGCTCACGCTCGCCTCGGTGACCAAGGAGCTTTCCGCCCTTCCCGCCGATGCCGACATGGAAGCCATCGCCGGCGCCATTACCCACGGTTCCCTGATGGGCGCCCGCGGTAACTCCGGCGTTATCACGTCGCAGATTCTGCGCGGCGTGGTCGAGGGCCTTGTCTCTGCCGACGAGCCTATTACGTCTGCCAACATTGCCTTCGCCTTCCGTCGTGCCGTCAAGGTTGCCTTCCAGGCTGTCCGCAAGCCCATCGAGGGCACGATCCTCACGGTCCTGCGCGATGTCTCGACCAAGGCCGATGAGTGCGAGAAGAAGAAGTTCTCGGCCGAGGATGCGCTCGATGCTATCGTCGTCGAGGCGTACCAGTCTGTCGCCCGCACGCCCGACCTGCTGCCCGTTCTGAAGGAGAACGGCGTGGTCGACTCCGGCGCCTTTGGATTTGCCATTTTCCTCGAGAACTTTGTGGCTGCCGCTCTTGGTCGCAGCACCGTGGTCGAGGATTTCTCCGCTACGTTTGACTCCGCCGGCTCTGCCCGTGACGCGGCTCTCGATCGCGTTGAGATCGAGGCCAATGACGATTGGGAAGGCTCGGAGTTCCGCTACTGCAACGAGTTCCTCTTTAAGGCCGACGCCCCGTTTGACGAGGACGAGTGCCTGAAGTTCCTGGGCTCCATGGGCGACTGCGAGCTGCTCGTGGGCGCCTACCCCGACTACAAGATCCATGTGCACTCCAACACCCCCAACCTGGTGCTTGAGCACATGCTGCAGCTCGGTCAGATCTACGAGGTCTTTATCCACAACATGGAGATGGAGGCCCACGATCGTACCGCCAAGATTCACGAGGACCAGGAAAAGGCCGCCGAGCCCGCCAAGACGCTGGGTTTTGTCGCCGTTGCCGCCGGTTCCGGCGAGGCCGACATCCTCAAGTCCCTCGGCGTCGACGTGGTCGTGTCGGGTGGCCAGACCATGAACCCCTCGACTGCCGACCTGCTGAGCGCGGTGGACCAGGTCAACGCGACCTCGGTCATTATCCTGCCCAACAATGGTAACATCCGCATGGCTGCCGAAGCTGCTGCCTCCGCCTGCACCGACAAGAAGGTCGCCGTCGTTCCCACCAAGACCGTCCCGCAGGCGTTCTCCGCGCTGTTCGCGGTTCTGCCCGATTCCGAGCTCGAGGATGCTGTTGCCGCTATGGTCGACGCCATCAGCGAGGTTCGCGATGGCGAGGTCACCCGTGCCGTGCGCGATTCCAGCGCCTCTGACGGCTCGCCGATTCACTCCGGTGATGTCATGGGCATCATCGCCGGCTCCATCGATGTGGTCGGATCCGACGTGAAGCAGGTCACGCTCGACTGCATCAACCGCATGCAGGAGGAAGAGGAAGGCGATACGTTGACGATTCTGGCCGGCGAGGAGCTGTCCGACGAGGCCTTCCAGGAGATCGTCGACGCTATCGAGGAGGCTCAGCCCGACTTGGAGATTGACGCCCATCGTGGCGAGCAGCCGCTCTATCCCGTGATTTTCTCGATCGAGTAGGCATCTCGTCATGTCCGAGCTGTGCTCCGTGCCGCGCGTCTCGGAGCGCTTTGCCCAGAGCAATGCGCTCGACGAAGATATCGCGCGACTCAAATATGTTTCGGGTAAACGTGAGGAGGCCCTTCGCCGTCTGGGAATTCGGACGGTGGGGGACCTCCTTCTCCATATCCCTCATCGATATCTCGACTTTACGCGCTCCTGGTCCATCGAGATGGCTCCCATCGGTACCGTGTGCACCATCATCGCCACGGTCGACCGGATCGTCCAGAAGCAGCCCCGTCCGCGTATGCAGGTGACCGAGGTCTCGCTTGTGGACGAGACGGGAGTGCTGCAAATCGCCTTTTTCCGTCAGCCCTGGATTGCCCAGCAGTTCAAGCAGGGCGATCGTCTGGCCGTGATGGGTAAGGTCGAGTTTGCCTACGGCTTTAAGCAGATGGCCTCTCCGCATTTCGAAAAGATCGAGGAGGGACGTGCCGCGGGCACCATCCTGCCGGTCCACTACGTGAGTGATGGCGTGAGCCAGGCGTGGATGCGCCGTATCGTAAGCGGCGCGCTCGAAGTGGCTGCCAATCCGTTCGATCCCATTCCCGCGCCGCTGCGCGCAAAGCGGAAGCTCATGAGCAATGCCCGCGCGCTGCGCTCGATCCACTTTCCCTCGAGCATGGCCGAGCGCGACATCGCGCGCGCACGGCTTGCCTATGAGGAGTGTCTCTGTCTTCAGCTGGCCCTGCGCCTACGCAACGACGGCGGCTTGGTCGAAGTCGCTCCCTACGCCCACGCCGCGGGCGAGCACCTGGCGGCGCTCAAGCAAGCCCTGCCGTTTTCGCTGAGCGATGAGCAGGAGGCTGCATTTCAAGACATCCTGCATGACATGTGCGATGGCGGTCGCGTGATGAACCGTCTGCTGCTGGGCGATGTCGGTACCGGTAAGACTGCCGTTGCCGCCTGCGCGCTGGCGGTTGCGGCCGATAGCGGGACGCAGGCCTGCGTTATGGCGCCCACGGGCGTGCTGGCGCGTCAATATGCCGATAAGACCGGCCCCTTGCTCTCGCAGGCTTGCATGACCTGGGCGCTCCTGACGGGCGCCACGCCGGCGACGGAGCGCGAGCGCATCCACGTGCAGCTGGAATCGGGTGAGCTCGACGTCCTCTTTGGAACCCACGCGGTGCTTTCCGAAGACGTACATTTTAGGCACTTGTCGCTCGTGGTCATCGACGAACAACACCGCTTTGGTGTGGGACAGCGCAACGCCCTGCGCGCTAAGGGCCCGGGTGCCGACCTGCTGGTCATGACTGCCACGCCGATCCCACGCACGTTGGCGCTCTCGGTCTACGGCGACCTGGACACGAGCATTATTCGCCATCGTCCCGTTCCGGGTGCCGGTGTGACGACGCGCGTCCTCACCGAGTCGAGTCGCGACCTGGCCTATGGCGCCATTCGCGAGGCGCACGAAAAGGGGCAGCAAGCCTACGTGATCTGTCCGCTCGTGGAGCCGAGCGATTCGGCCGATGAGCTCGAAGACGTACCCGGCATCGCTCGCGACGACGAAGGCCGTGTGACCGTGCCCGTGCCGTTGCATGACACGGCGACCGAGCTCGATCGCCTTCGTCTGGCATTACCGGGGCTTACCATCGAGCGTCTTCATGGCCGCATGCCGGCGGGGGAGAAGGACCGGGTCATCGATGCCTTCAAGCTTGGCGAGATCGATGTGCTTGTCTCGACCACGGTGGTTGAGGTGGGCGTTGACGTGCCCAACGCCACCGTCATGGTCATCGAGAATGGCGAGCGCTTTGGTTTGGCGGCCTTGCACCAGCTGCGCGGCCGCGTAGGCCGCGGCAGCGTGTCGGGTACGTGCCTGGTCATGACGCACTCCAAGGGCAATGGCGGCGCGTCGGCGGCACAAGACCGCCTCCAGTCGCTCGAGAAGACCTCGGACGGCTTTACGCTCGCCCAGATGGACCTGCGTCTGCGCCACGAGGGCGAAATCCTGGGCTACCGTCAGCATGGCGGCGTGACCTTGCGCTTTGTTGACCTCGATGCCGACGAGGAATTGATCGAGTGGGCCCATTTGGACGCGGTCGAGCTCTTGCGGTATGCTTGCAACCTTGACTCCGTGGCGACGCGCCCCTTGCGCGATGCGGTCGCCATGCGGTATCGACACATCTTTAAGGAGGTCAGCGGAGGATGAGAATCATCGGCGGCGAATGGCGCGGTCGTAAGATCGAGGAGCCCCGTGGTCACGATGTCACCCGCCCCACGACCGATCGCGTGCGCGAGGCGTGCGCATCTATGGTCATGTCGGCATTCGACTTCGATCTGGACGAGGTTCGCGTACTGGATGCCTTTGGCGGCTCCGGCGCCTTAGGGTTAGAGATGCTCTCGCGTGGTGCCCGCTCGCTCACCACGTTCGAGATTGATCGCAACGCTGCTCGTCTGATTACCAAGAATATCGAGTCGCTGTGCCGTGATCGTGCGCGCTGGCGCGTGGTGATGGGTGACGTGCTGGCGAGTGCCTCACGCGGCCGCGTGCCGGACGGCCCCTTTGACCTGGTCCTGCTCGATCCGCCCTATGCTTTTGGCGCCGAGCCGGTCGAGGAGCTGCTGCAGAACCTGGCCCAGCAGGACTTGCTGGCGCGGGGTGCCTACGCGCTCTTTGAGCATGCCGCGGCCGATGCGGGTGCGCACCCGGCAGGCTTTGAGATCGTGCGCGAGAAGCGTTACGGCATTACCTCGGTCGACTTGCTTCGTTGGGTTGGCGACGGCGAGGATGATGGCAGCGATAGCGACGCACCCACGGAGGGCGCCCATGAATGACACCATCAACCGCGTGATTGTACCGGGCACCTTCGATCCCATCACGTTTGGCCATATCGACGTCATCCGCCGTGCCCGCCGCATCTTTCCCAGCGTGATCGTGGCCGTTGCCGAGTCGCAGGGCAAAAACGGCGTCGGCACCACGTTTATGCTCGACGAGCGCGTGGCGCTGGCCCGTGAAGCGCTCGGTGATATTGACGGCGTCGAGGTGCTGCCCTTCACCGGCCTCTTGGTCGATTTTGCCCGCGAACAGGGAGCAGGGGCTGTGGTCAAGGGCCTGCGTGCCATGACCGACTTTGAGTACGAGCTGCAACAGGCCGACCTTAACTACCGCCTGGATAACGAGCTGGAGTCCATTTTTGTCATGAGCGCGCCGCAGTACGGCTATATCTCGAGCTCGGTGGTTCGCCAGATTGCCTCGCTCGGTAGCGACGTCTCTAATTTTGTTCCGCCCAATGTGGTCAGGGCGCTCAAACATCGCTTTTCGTGACGTTTTTTAATGCCTGGTGGCATGTGGTAAACTTACACGATGATATGTTACCTATGAAAGGAGACCGGATGCCGGGCGAGAATTTTCCTGGCGACAGGATCGTGAGTCTTGTCGACGAGCTCGAGGGGCTCATCGAAGAGGCTAAGACGCCGTTCGGCAAGAATGCCCAGATGAAGGTTATCGACGCCGACGTCTTCTTTAACATCCTCGACGAGATCCGCATGAGCTATCCCGAGGAATGGCAGAAGTCCCGCCGTATTCTCAAGGAGCGCGAGGAGCTTATGGCCTCCGCCGCCGCTCAGGCCGATTCCATCATCGCCGATGCTCAGCAGCAGGCCCTCACCATTGCCGGTGAGCAGGAGATCGTCCGCTTAGCGCAGCAGCAGGCCGACGATATCCGCGACCGTGCCCAGCAGTATGAACGCGAGACGCGCTATGCCGCCGAGGACTACGCCGAGCAGGTCTTTACGCACCTCGAGGAAAACCTCAAGAGCCTGACCGGTACGGTGACCCGTTGCCGTCAGCAGCTTAACGAGGGTGCCGCCCAGCAGAATGGTCAGTGGTAATGGCTGAGTTCCCGAGCGTTACCGTCGATCTTTCCGAGCAGCTCGAGTTTCCCGGAGACTCGTATCCGCTGACTGGCAAGGTCGATGTCGCCACCTATACGGTGGGCGAGAAGGAGTACCAGCTGCAGGACGGCATCGACTACGACGTGGTCTTTACCAATGCCGGCACCGGTGTTCTGCTTACGGGTATGGTCCGCGCTCACGCAACCGGTGAGTGCGACCGTTGCCTTGAGCCCGCTTCGTTTGATATTGCCGGTGAGATTGAGGAATTCTATCTCTTTAACGAGCCCGAGGACCCCGAGGCCTACGAAGACGGCTACGAGTTACTGGGCGAGGATCGCATCGTCGATCTGGGTGAGCCCATTAACGACGCGGTCGTCATGGATACGCCGTTCGTTGTCCTGTGCAAGTCCGATTGTCGCGGCCTATGTCCCACATGCGGCATCAATCTCAACGTCGAGCAATGCGATTGCGCCGCCCAGGCAGAGGCCAAATGGGCTGCTGCCACGGAAAATCCATTTGCAGCATTGAAGAATCTCGAGCTTGACGAGTAAAACTGTGGTAGTATCGCTACTTGCGCGTAATCGCCACACTGGATAGTTCATAAGGAAGGTCACTATGCCCGTACCTAAACAAAAGCAGGGTCGCATCCGCACTCACACCCGTCGTTCCGCCAACATGAAGATCTCGGCTGCGGCTCAGTCCACGTGCCCCCGTTGCGGTGCTGTCAAGCTTCCGCACCACGTGTGCCCCAGCTGCGGTTTCTACAAGGACCGCGAGGTTATCGTTACCGAGTAACTGTATTCTCTGGATGCGATGCCGTTCCAACTGGAACCACAATGGCCGGCTCAATGAGTCGGCCATTTTTGTATAAGGAGTATGAATATGAGTAACGTTCGCGTTTGTGTAGACGTTGTGGGTGGAGACGAGAAACCGCAGGTTGTCCTCGACGGTATTGAGGCTGCCCTGGCAGCTGATCAGGATATTGAGGTCCTGGCTGCCGGTCCCGCCGAAATCGTCAATCCCTTTGCCGCGTCCCATGCGCGCGTCGAGGCCTTGGAGGCAACCGATGTTATCGCCATGGACGATGATCCCATTCGAGCCGTGATGACCAAGCGCAAGTCCTCGATCGTGCTTGCCTGTCGCGCTATCAAGAAGGGTAACGCGGACGCGTTCTTCTCTGCCGGCTCCACCGGCGCCATGACCGCTGCCGCTACCGCCTACGTGACGCCGTTTAGGTATCAGGCCGAGGGCAAGAAGCAGCCGGTGCGTCCGTGCCTCACCAATGCACTGCCCAACCGCGCCGGCGGCCTGACGGTCCTGTGCGACATGGGCGCCAACCCCGATGTCGAGGTCGACGATATGGTGCGTTTTGCCCAGATGGGTAGCGCCTATGCGCGCGTCGTCTTGGGCATTGAGCATCCTCGCGTCGGCCTGCTCGGCAACGGCACCGAGGATGAGAAGGGTTCCAACTTTACCAAGGCGTGCTTCCCTGCCATGAAGGCCGCCGTTCCCGGCTTTGTGGGCAACTGCGAGGGCACCGATCTTACGTCGGGCAATTTTGACGTCGTCGTTGCCGATGGCATGTCGGGAAACATTGCCCTTAAGGCAACCGAGGGCGCTGCCAAGTTTTTGCTGCAGGAGCTCAAGGGCGCCTTTATGGCTTCGCTCGGCACCAAGATCGCCGCACTGCTCATCAAAAAGCAGATGCGCGAGATCAAGGCAAAGCTCTCGGGCGATGCTAAGGGCGGCGCCATTCTGCTGGGCCTGCGTGGCGTGGTCCTGATCGGCCACGGTGCCACCTCGGTCGAGGCCGTCAAAAACGGTACGCTCGCCGCGGCGGAGGCCGTGCGCGCCGGGCTTGTCGAGAACGTCGCCAACTCTATGGACGGCATCGTTTTGTAGGAGCGAGTTAGGGCGCTGTTATGTGCCTCGCGGCCTTCGTCGTGGGGTAGAATCAAAACCGTGTCTTGGCGCTGCGCTTGCGGCGCCAGCGCGTTGATGTTCACACAATACGAGAGGAAGCGCTATGGACCGCTCCGAAATCTTCGATAAGATCGCCGAAATCGCCGCCGATGTGCTGGGTGTCGACGTTGCCGAGATTAGCGACGAGACCACCTTCGACGATCTCGATGCCGATTCGCTCGAGCGTCTGCAGCTGGTGACGGCCATCGAGGACGAGTTCGACCTCGAGATCGACGACGAGACCCTGCTGTCGCTCAATTCTGTCGCCGACGCCGTCGACGCGATCGAAAACACCAAGGAGGCCTAGATCTTGGCATTGTCTGAACGACTCGCGCGCGCCCAGGAAATCCTGTGCCACGAGTTCAATAACAAGGTGCTGCTGCGCGCGGCGCTCACGCACCCCTCTGCCGTGGAAGGTCAGCCCGTCTCGGCGAGCTATGAGCGCCTTGAGTTTTTGGGCGATTCCATTTTGGGCGCCGTGGTTGCCCGCTCGCTCTTTGAGTCCTATCCGGAGTTTGACGAGGGCAAACTTACGCGCCTGAAGGTGTCGCTCGTCTCGGGTGCCACGCTGTCCGAGGTGTCCCATGAGCTGGGTATCGACGACATCATCATCTTTGGTGCCTCCGAGACCGGCACGGGCGCGCGCGGCCTGCATTCGGCGCTCGAGAACGTTTACGAGTCGCTCGTGGGCGCCCTGTACCTGGATGCCGGCTGGGACGTTGCGGCGGAGTTCATCCACCGCACGCTTAAGCCCCATTTGGCCTCCGAGCGTGCCGAGCATCCTGCGAACCCCAAGTCGTTTTTGCAGGAGTGCGTGCAGGCCGACGGCCACGAGCCTCCGGCGTACAAGCTCGTTGGCTCTGAGGGCCCGGCGCACGCACCGACCTTTACCGCCGTGGTGCTCATCGACGGTATCCGCCAGGGCCGCGGCACCGGCTCCTCCAAGAAGGAAGCAGAGGGAGCTGCCGCGCTCGAGGCGCTCGACCGCATGGGCTACACCACTAACGGCGTGATTCTGAACAAGAAGCCTGTTTAAGCGAGGAACCGTGTATCTCAAGTCCCTCACGCTCAAAGGGTTTAAGTCGTTTGCCGACCGCGCCCATATGACGTTTGAGCCGGGCCTGACCGTCATCGTCGGTCCCAACGGCTCGGGAAAATCGAACATATCCGACTCGATTCTGTGGGTCCTGGGTGAGCAGAGCGCCAAGCAGCTGCGCGGCCAGGCCATGGAAGACGTCATCTTCTCGGGCTCGTCGGCGCGTAAGCCGGTGGGTGTGGCCGAGGTCACGCTGGTGCTCGACAACTCGGACCATATGCTGCCCGTCGACTTTGACGAGGTCGCCATCACCCGTCGTATGTACCGCTCGGGCGAAAGCGAGTACCTCATCAACTCGAGCCCGTGCCGCCTGATGGACATCCAGGACATCCTGCACGATTCGGGACTGGGCAAGGATACGCATTCCATCATCAGCCAGGGCAAGCTCGATGCCATTTTGCAGAGCCGCCCCGAGGAGCGCCGTGCCCTCATTGAGGAGGCCGCCGGCATCTCCAAGCACAAGCGCCGCAAGGAGCGCGCGCTCAAAAAGATTAAATCGATGGACGAGCACCTGACCCGTGCCCGCGACATCAATAAGGAGATCGCTCGTCAGCTGCGGCCGCTGGAGCGTCAGGTCGATCGCGCGCGAAAGTACAAAGAACTGTCCTCGCGCGCGAACGAGCTTACGCAGATGCTGGCCGTCGACGAGCTGCGTTCGCTGCAATCGCAGTGGAACGACCTGGAGAGCCGCTCTAAGGAGGGAGCTGCCGAGCTGGAGCTCGCGCAGTACCGCCTGGGTGAGAAAGAGCGCGAGCTCGAGAAGCTCCAAGTTATGCTCGAGGAAAAGGGCCTGTTTGTGGGCGATTTGGGCGAGCAGCGCCGCCATATGCAAGACGTGGTCGGCCGCATTAACTCCGATATGCGCCTGCTCGAGGAAAAGGGCCACAACATGGTGTCGCGCCTGTCCGACATGCGCGGCCAGATCTCAAGCTCCGAGCATCAGCGCCGTCGTGTGGTCGAGGAGCTCGAGGACGCGCGCGCCCAGCTCGAGGAAGTGACCGGCGCGCATATGCAAGCCCAGGAGGACGTTGACGCCGCTGGTCCTGCCGCCGCCGAGCTCCACGAGCGCCGCGTTGCGCTCGATAATCAGATTTCGCAGCTCACGCGCGAACAGCGCGATGTGCAGCGCGTTGCCGATAATGCTGCGCTCGAGCTCGCCAAGGTGAAGGACTCGCTGAGCAACGCCGAGGTCGAGGACAACATGTATGCCTCGCGCCTGGAGCAGATCGATGAGCAGCTCGAGGAGGTTACGGCATCGCTTGAGAGCCGCCGCAACCGTGCTGAGGAGCTTGAGAGCGCCCTTGAGGCGGCTCGTCAGGCCCAGAGCGATGCGCGCGAGGCCACCGAGACGGCGCGCGCTGCCCTCAAGGACCTGCGTGCCCGCGAGAGCGAGGCACGCAACAAGCTGTCCGAGGTGCGCTCAGAGCTTGCCAGCCAAAAGAAGCTCGATGCCCGCATGGCCGACAGCTCGCCGCTCGTAAGCCGTCTGGTTGGCGCGCTGGGCGACGATGTTTCGGGCCGTCTGGGCGATGTGCTCGAGGCGCCGCGTGAGCTTGAGGGCCTGGTTGAGCAGCTGCTCGCCGGCGATATCGATGCCCTGTTGTTCGATAATGCTGCCGCACTTGAGCGCGCCGGTCGCGCCGCCCTGGACCAGAAGAAGGCCTCGGGCGAGGCGCTGCTGGTGGCGCGCAGCGTGAGTGGCTCTGCGGCTGCCGAGGGTGCCGCCGGTACCCGTCTGGTTGATCGTCTGTCCGTGCGTGCGGGCTACGGTCCGGTCGTCGAGGCATTGCTCGGTGGCTATTACGTGGTCGACGATTTGGCTGCCGCACTGTCCGCGCCGGTCGTTGACGGTGCGACCTATGTGACTCCCGATGGCGCACGCGTTGCCTGCGGCGGCCTGGTGCGCGTGGGCCTCGATGCTGGCGAGGCGTCGGGTGCCCTGGAGCGCAAGCGTCGTATTCGCGAGTTGGAGGGCTTGGAGCCCGATCTGGCTGCCGTGTTTGAGCATGTTTCGGACCAGGTTGTCGAAGCCAATGCGGCCGTCGAGGAGGCGCGTGCCGCCGAGGGCGATACCGCCGGCGAGATCGCCCGTCTTGAGGGTGAGCGCCGCTCGCTGCTCTCTGAGATCGGACGCCTGGAGCAGAGCGCCAACAACGCCGAGGTCGAGCGCGTGCGTATCTCCAAGCGCCGTGAGCAGGCTGCCGAGGCCGTTCGTGCCGCGCGCCCGCGCGTTGAGGAGCTTACCCGTTCGCGCGACGAGGCCCGCGCGCAGGCGAGCGACTTGGGTCTCCAGATTGCCGAAGCCAACGACGAGCTCGATCGCGTCCGGCGCGATGACTCCGAGGCCGCCGGTAAGCTCGCCGACGCTAAGGTGCGGCTGGCTCAGACGAGCGAGCGCCTGCGTTCGCTGAAGGGCCGCGTGCCCGATCTGGAGCACCGCCTGGAAGGTATCGACCGCCGTATCCGCGGAACACGTCAGGCCTCGCGCTCGCTCGAGCTGTTGCGCCTGCGCGTCGATCCCATGCACGAGCGCTATTCGGCCCTGCTGGAGCGCGCGTCGGATTGGGCCGCGCGCCTGCGTGACCAAGCCTCTCTGGAGGAGGCGGATTCGGCCTCGCTCAAGAAGACCATCGAGGACGCCAAGGCCGAGGTCGCCCGCGCCAAGGAGCGGGTCGATGCCGCCACAGCGACGCAAAACGAGTTCAAGGTCTCACGCGGCAAGCTTGAGGTGCAGGTAGAGGCAGCCATCAAGGCCATTACCGCCGATGGCACCACGGTGCTCGAGGAGGCGCTCATGCTGCCGGCGCCGACCGATCGCGACGCCGCCGAGCGCGAGCTCAACCAACTCGTGCGCCAGATCAACAACCTGGGCCCTGTGAACCAAGTCGCCATGGAGGAGTACGAGCAGCTCAAGCACCGTGCCGATTACATCGAGGAGCAACTTGCCGATCTGGAGAGTGCACGTAAGGCGCTCACCAAGATCACCGTGGCGATCGACCGCAAGATGCGCAAGGCGTTCCTGGTGACGTTTGAGCAGGTCGACGCGAATTTCCGCGAGATATTCGCTATGCTCTTCCCGGGCGGTCAGGCTCACCTTGAGATGACCGATCCCGAGCATCCGGCCGAGACGGGTATTGAGGTCGTGGCGCAGCCGCGCGGCAAGCGCATCACCAAGATGATGCTCATGTCGGGTGGTGAGAAGAGCCTGACGGCGCTCGCCCTGCTCTTTGCCGTATACCGTACGCGTACGGTGCCGTTCTATGTGCTGGACGAGGTCGAGGCCGCGCTCGACGACGCCAACCTGTCCAAGCTCATCGGCGCCCTCGATGTGCTGCGTTCCGATACGCAGCTCTTGGTCATTTCGCATCAGCGCCGTACTATGGAGGATGCTGACGTTCTCTACGGCGTCTCGATGCAGGCCGACGGCGTCAGTCGCGTCGTCTCGCAAAAACTCGATCGCGAAACCGGAAAGGTCGTGAATGCATAATGGGATTCTTTGACGCACTCTCGCGCGGACTCGAGCGCAGCCGCGAGGCCCTCAACGAGGTCTTTTACTTTGGCGGTGAGGTCGACGAGGATTTTTGGGAGGACCTTGAGGACACCCTCGTCATGGGTGACATGGGTGCCGAGGTCGCCATTCAGGTCTCCGATGACCTGCGTGACGCCGCCGCCAAGAAGAACCTCAAGACCGCCCCGCAGCTTCGCCGCGCCCTGGCCGAGCAGCTCGAGGGCCATTTTGTGCCTGTTGAGCGCGATCCGTTTTCCGATACGCCGAGCTGCGTGCTGTTTGTCGGCATCAACGGCGCCGGCAAGACCACCACGGTCGGTAAGATCGCGAGCGCCATGGCCGCCCGCGGCAAGAACGTGGTGATCGGCTCTGCCGACACCTTCCGCGCCGCCGCCATCGAACAGCTCGATGTGTGGGGTCAGCGTGCCGGCGTACCGGTTATCAAGCGTGACCGCGGTTCCGATCCGGCGAGCGTGTGCTATGACGTGCTCAACGAGGCCGATAAGCGCGGCAGCGACCTGGTGCTCATCGATACCGCCGGTCGTCTGCACACGAGCCCCGAGCTCATGCGCGAGCTCGTCAAGGTGGTCAATGTGACCCGCAAGCGCGCCGCCAATATGGCCGCCGGTCCCATGCCGGTCTCGGTCGTGCTTGTGATCGATGCCGCCACTGGTCAGAACGGTCTGAACCAGGCGCTCGAGTTTAACGAGGCGTTGGGCCTGGACGGTATTATCATGACAAAGCTCGACGGCACGGCTAAGGGCGGTATCGCCATGGCCGTGGCCGAGAAGCTCAAGCTCCCGATCCTGCGCATCGGCGTGGGCGAGCAGGTCGATGACCTGCAGGAGTTTAACGCCAAAGATTTCTGCCGCGCCCTGGTGGGCGAGTCCAACTAAGGAGTGACTAGTGTTTGATTCTCTGAGCGATCGCCTCAACGACACATTTGACCGCCTGCGCGGCAAGGGTAAGCTGACCGAGGCCGATATTACTTCGGCCATGCGCGATATTCGCATGGCACTGCTCGAGGCCGACGTTAACTTTAAGGTCGTCAAGGAGTTTGTCGCCAAGACCAAGGAACGCTGCATGACCGCCGAGGTCATGGAATCGCTGTCTCCGGCGCAAAACGTCGTCAAGATCGTGCTCGACGAGCTCACCGAGATGCTCGGTTCCACCGAGAGCAAGCTCGTCTTTAGCAACCGCATCCCCAACGTCATCATGCTCGTGGGCCTGCAGGGCTCCGGTAAGACCACGGCGGCCGTAAAGCTGGCCTACCTGCTCAAGAAGCAGGGCCGCTCGCCGCTGCTCGCCGCGTGCGACGTCTACCGTCCCGCCGCTGCCGACCAGTTGGCCACGCTCGGTGGCGAGATTGGCGTACCGGTCTTCCGCGGTGACGGTGCACACCCGGTCGACATCGCCAAGGGCGCCATCCAGGAGGCCGTCGACCACCTGCGCGATGTGGTCATCGTCGATACCGCCGGTCGTCTGCAGATCGACGAGCAGATGATGCAGGAGGCCGTGGACATCAAGAAGGCCGTCAAGCCCGATCAGGTGCTGATGGTCGTCGATGCCATGACCGGTCAGGATATCGTTAACGTCGTCTCGACCTTTGCCGAGCGCACCGACTTTGATGGCGTGATCATCTCCAAGCTCGACGGCGATGCCCGTGGCGGCGGCGCGCTTTCCGTGCGCCAGGTGACCGGTAAGCCCATCAAGTTCGTGAGTATGGGCGAGAAGCCCGATTCGCTTGAGCCGTTCTATCCCGATCGTATGGCCAAGCGCATTCTGGGCATGGGCGACGTTGTCGGTATTATCGAGAAGGCCCAGGAGGCGGCCGACGCAGAACAGCTCGAGGCTGCCGAGCGCATGCTGCGCGAGGGCTTCACCATGAACGACATGCTCGACCAGATGAAGGCTGTCAAGAAGATGGGCGGCATGAAGGGTATCCTGGGCATGCTCCCCGGTGGTCAGCGTGCACTCAACCAGATGGGCGGCAACCTGGACGAGGGCATCTTCGATAAGAACGAGGCCATCATCATGTCGATGACCAAGGAAGAGCGCCTGCGCCCCTCCATCATCAACGGCCAGCGCCGTGCCCGCATTGCCAAGGGAGCCGGCGTAACCCCCACCGAGGTCAACAGCCTTATGAAGCAGTGGGGCGAGATGAATAAGATGATGGGCCGCATGCGCACGATGGCCAATCAGGCACAGGCCGGCGGCAAAAAGGGCAAGAAGGGCAAGAAGGGCAAGAAGATGCGCATGCCCAATATCCCTGGCCTGGACGCTATGGGCCTGGGCGGCATGGGCGGCCTGGGTACGGGCGGTCCCAAGTCCGATATGGAGCTGCTGCGCCAGATGGAAGCGCAGATGCGTAATAAGAAATAGGGCTGTAATTCCAGCTTGATATGGCAAAGGCCACCCGGAAGCTACCGGGTGGCCTTTGTTGTTGACCTTGACCGTGGGGTTGCGCTCAGCGTCGCACCCCGAGCTCGCGGTGCCGTGCCGTTAGTGGCAGCCGCAGCCCTCGTGGCCCTCGTGCTCGTGGTGGCCGTTGCAGCTGCAAGATTTCGAGCTCGTCGATTGTCATGTCGATGGCGTCTCCGCTGGCAAGGCCGTCGGGGGTAACGCCGCGATATTCGGGGATGATCCCTGCACGGCGCGATTTTTCGCGTCTTCCCGCCATGTGTGCTCCTTATCTGACCTATGTCAACCATGGAATAGCGAACGCTAGATTTACGTAAGGAATTTCTGGCCTAGGCCAGAAAATGAGGGCTTATGTTTGGGCTGTGGGGCCGCGTGCGTCTGGGCTACAATGAATCTCGCTTGTAGGCGACTGACAGGAGGGTCAATGAGCAAGGCTGATCAACAGTTTGTAACCATGTGCCGCGATATTCTGGACCATGGCACCACCACCGAGGGCCAAAAGGTCCGTCCGGTGTGGGAGGATGGCACCCCTGCCTATACCATTAAAAACTTTGGTGTCACGGCACGCTACGACCTGCGTGAGGAGTTTCCCGCGCTTACCCTGCGTCGTACGGCCCTCAAATCTGCCATGGATGAGATCCTATGGATCTATCAAAAGAAGTCCAATAACGTGCATGACCTCAACAGCCATATTTGGGATGAGTGGGCCGACGAGACCGGCTCCATCGGCAAGGCTTACGGCTATCAGATTGGGCAGAAGAGCCATTATCCCGAGGGTGACTTTGACCAGATGGACCGCGTGCTGTACGACCTGAAGCATACGCCATACAGCCGCCGCATCATGACCAACACGTACGTGTTTAGCGACCTGTCCGAGATGCACCTGTATCCGTGCGCATACAGCGTGACCTATAACGTCACGCAGCGCCCGCAGGACGACAAACCGACGCTCAACATGATTCTCAACCAGCGCAGCCAGGACATTTTGGCCGCAAACAACTGGAACGTGTGCCAGTATGCCATCTTGCTGATGATGGTCGCACAGTCCGTCGATATGATTCCCGGCGAGCTGCTGCACGTGATCGCCGATGCCCACATTTACGACCGTCATGTCGATATCGTCCGCGAGCTTATCGAGCGTCCGCAGTTTGCGGCTCCCAAGGTTTCATTGAACCCCGACGTGCACGATTTCTATGCGTTTACGACCGATGACCTGATCGTGGAGGGCTATGAGCACGGCCCGCAGGTCAAGAACATTCCCATTGCGGTGTAGGTGGCGCTCATGACGTGTAAGCTTTCTGCTATTGTCGCCGTGTGTGATGACTGGGGTATTGGGTGCGAGGGCGACATGGTGGTGTCCAATCGCGCCGACATGCGCCATTTTGTGGCGTGCACCAAAGGTTGCCCGGTCATTATGGGGCGCAAGACCCTGCTGAGTTTTCCCGGCGGGCGTCCGCTCAAGAACCGCCGCAATATCGTACTCACGCGCGATATGGGCTTTGCCCGCGAGGGCGTCGACGTGGTGCATAGCGTCGACGAAGCGCTCGCCGCGGTTGCCGATGAGCCCGTTGCGTGGGTGATCGGTGGCGGCGAGGTGTATCGGCAGTTTTTGCCGTACTGCGTGGAGGCTGAGGTCACGCATGACCACTGTGTCCATCCCGTGGACACGTATTTTCCCAATTTGGATGCCGACCCTGCGTGGGAAGTTGCGCGGCGTGGCGGTGTTGCCACGATTGCCGCGGGCGAGGGTGACGAGGGTCTCGATTATGAGTTCGTGACGTATCGTCGCATCGAGGAGTAAAACCGATTATCCCTTCGGTATTATCGGGATGAAATGAAGTACGGGGCGGCGCATGACGTTGCCCCGATATTTGTATAGGTGCTGCAAAGAAAGGTGCGGGCTGGCTGCTATGACTGATGCCGTTGAGGTGCTGCGAATCGATTCGCTCGAGGACGAGCGGCTCGATGCTTACGTGCGACTGACTGAGCGCGAGCTGCGCTGCGTGCTGGAGCCGCAAAAGGGCATCTTTATCGCCGAGAGTGCCAAGGTCATAGAGCGTGCGGTGCGCGCCGGATACGAGCCGGTGAGCTTCCTTTTGGGTGAACGCTGGCTCGACCAGATGATGCCGCTGTTTGAGCAGCTTGTCGTGCGCGAGGGAGCGGGTCCGGTTCCGGTGTTCGTGGCCTCGATGGAGCTCATGGAGCAGCTGACAGGCTTCAACGTGACGCGCGGTGCGCTCGCGGCATTCCGTCGTCCACGTCAGATTCCGGTCGATGAGTTTTTGGGTGGCGTCGTCGAGGCGGCGGGGGAGCGCCCGGTGCGCGTGTGCGTGCTCGAGGGCATTGTCGACCACACCAACGTCGGCGCGATTTTCCGTTCGGCGGCTGCACTGAACGTCGATGGCATTTTGGTGAGTCCCACGTGCTGTGATCCGCTGTACCGTCGCTCGGCCCGCGTGAGCATGGGCACGGTGTTCCAGGTGCCCTGGACGCGCATTGGCAGCGGGGTGCGCGTATGGCCGCATGATGGGCTGGGGGCGCTACACGATGCCGGCTTTTCGTGTGCCGCCATGGCGTTGACGGATGATTCGGTGCCGTTGGACGATCCCGCGCTGCAGGAGATTGACCGCCTGGCGATCTTTATGGGCACCGAGGGTGCCGGCTTGGGCGCCAAGACCATTGCAGGCTGCGACCGCGCCGTGCGTATTCCGATGGCGCATGGGGTCGATTCGCTCAACGTGGCCGCGGCAAGCGCTGTCGCCTTTTGGCAGCTGTGCCCGCATGTGAGCAACGAGTACCACTACCAGCTGGGGCTGTATCACTAGCGGGGTGCTCTCGAGCTTTGCTGCTAGGGGTGGTTTTGCTGCCTTCGGTCGGTGTCAAGCTGCTAGCGGCTTTGCCGTTCAATTGATGTTTTGTTGTTTGACGTACGCTTGTGGGGAGGGCGTGTGGCTAAGAAATCTACGGCTATCGATGTAACGCAGGGTGTCATTTGGCAGCAGCTGCTGTCGCTGTGCGTTCCCATTTTCTTTAGTTCGTTCTTTCAGCAGGCATACACGCTTATCGGTACCTATATCGTCGGTCAGTTTGGCGGCAAGCTCGCGTTGGGTGGCATTCAGGCCACGATGGTGCTTACGGAGCTCTGCATTGGTTTTTGCGTCGGCGTGGGTGCTGGCTGTGCCGTTATTACCGGCCAGTATTTTGGCCAGCACGATGACGAGCGCCTGAGCCGATCGGTCCATACGGCGATGTCGCTCGCGCTGGTGGGCGGCATTGTCATTTCCATTCTCGGCATAGTGTTTGTCGAGCCGATGCTTGTGTTGATGAATACACCGCATGAGCTGCTGGCCGAGGGTGTGGCGTATGGCCGTTGCTACTTTGCCACCATGTTCGCGGCGCTGCTGCTCAATATGGGGACGGCGCTGTTGCGCGCCGTGGGCGATACGCGCGGCCCGGCGGTCATTATTGCCTCCGGCTGCTTCGTCAATGTGGTGCTTGATATCATTTTTGTTGCCGTGTTGCATATGGAGGCCTTGGGTTGTGGCATCGCAGTGGCACTAACCATTTGCTCCAATGCCACGATGATTGTGGTTCGCATGATGCGCGCACCGGGTGTGTGGCGTCTTTCGCTCTTCAAGCTCGGTATTGACCCCGGTATCTGCAAGAGTATGCTTTCGTGCGGCTTGCCGCTGGGTGTTCAGTCTGCGGCATATTCGATCTCGAACGTGCTGATCCAGGTGTCAGTCAACTCGTTTGGAGCCGATGTCACGACTGCTTGGGGCCTTTCCAGCCGCCTGGACGGCATTATCTGGATGGTGACCGAGGCGCTTGGCGTGTCGATCACCACGTTCTCGGCGCAGAATTTTGGTGCGCGCAATTACGATCGCATGCGAAAGGGATACCACACGTCGCTCGTGCTTTCATTTGTGCTTATCGGTGGCCTGTCTGTCGTGCTGCTGGTGTTCTCGGACCCGCTTTCGCGTTTGTTTATCGACGATGCCACGATTTCGGCCCACACCACGACGATCATTCATTTCATTGCACCGTTCTACGCGGTTTTCTCGATTATCGAAAACGCGTCCGGCTCCATCCGTGGCGCCGGCGTGAGCTTCCAGCCTATGATGCTCACGATCTTCGGCACGGTCGTGCTCCGCGTGGCCTGGGTGTTCGCGATTATGCCGCTCGACCCCTCGCTCGAGCATCTGCTGCTGGTCTACCCCGTAACCTGGGTAATCACCGCCACGATGTTCACCGTCTACCATCACAGCGGCAACTGGCTCGGCCGCGCCACTGCCTAGCCATTGGGGACGTTCTTAAACGGCTAGTCGTTGGGGACGTTCTTATATGACTAGTCGTTGGGGACACTCTTCGCGACACGATTTTCTGGTTTTCATCCAGGTTGCCATGCATGCCCTTGTAAACTGTCAGCACGGGCTTAGCAAATTAGATCGTCCGCGCCTATCAGATGTTGCCCGGTGGGTTTGTGATGGGAGGATGATATGCCAAGAACGGGTAGAGTCGTTTCGTTAACAGGCTATAACCATATCATCGCACGCGGTAATGGCGGCATCTGCATCTTCGAAGACGATGAAGATCGCTATCGGATGCTAACGCTGTTCGAGGATAAGCTTGTTGGGAATGGTATCGGCGTTACTGCGTGGTGTCTCATGTCGAACCATTTTCATCTCATGGTTGATGACCCTAACGGAAGAATCTCATCTTGCATGAGCGGTATCCTTACCTCGTACGTCAAATACTTTAATCATAAAACCGATCGTGTCGGGCATTTGTTTCAGGATCGGTTTAAGAACATTCCAGTTGAGAACGATATCCAGGCAATTGCGCTCGCTGATTACATCCATATGAATCCCGTTAAGGCGGGTGTTTCGGCTGTCGATAATTATCGCTGGTCCAGCTATCGGGCATATGCGTATGGTTATGATGGGTTTGGGTTTTGCGATCCTGGCATTGTGTTGGATCTCGTGGGCGGATCGCTTGAATATCGGCATTATCTTGATGAGCGACTAGAGAGCGCGCCGTATGACGCCGAGCCCCGTCCTCGTGTTCTTGACGATGAAGTGCTCAAAATCGCGAAGGAGATTGCTTTTCCTGTTTCTCTTTCCGACATTAAGGCGATGACTCCAGCCGAACGCAGGCCGATTCTTTGTAAAATGCGGAAATCAGGCCTTACGGTTAATCAAATTGTTAGGGCGGTTGGTCTTGGCCGCGCAACGGTTGCGAATGGCACGTCGGGGTGGCGTGAGTTATAGGGCCCTGATTTTGCCCTTTCCCCAAGAAAGAGTGTCCCCAACGACTAGACATTTAAGAACGTCCCCAATGACTAGTATTCGATGCCTTGGCGGGCAAGGAGGCCTTCGTCGAAGTAGTGTTTGACGGGGCGCATTTCGGTTACTAGGTCGGCAAGGTCTGCGAGGGGCAGCAAGCCGCGGCCGGTGAGCACGAGCTCCGTGGTTGTTGGTTTCATCGCGATCAACGTTTCGACGTCTTCGCGCGTCACAAAGCCCCGTCGCATGGCTTCTCCCAGCTCATCCAAGATCAGCACGTCGACCTTGCTAATCTGCTCGCGCGCCAGCTCCATGATCTGTGCGGCACAGGCTTCGGGCGTATCGCGGTCGGCTTGTACGATGCGCAGACCCAATCGAGGTGCTGCGTCATGTTCGGCGCAGTGCAGTTTCTTGGCAAACTGAAGCATGAGCACGTTAAGTCCATAGCCCGTGGCGCGCAGCGCGAGCCCCAGCGCAGCCGTCGTCTTGCCCTTGCCGTCGCCCGTATAGATTTGAACCTTGCCGACTTCCAGTGATGCCATCTCTGTCCTTTCGTGCCCGGCGTCGGTTTATCGCCGTTCGGGTTGGGTATTCTAGATAGCATTATCAACCCCAGTAGATGGAGTTCAAGCAGATGGAGATGGATGACAACAAACGTAGACGGAATATGATCCTCTACGTGCTCATCGCCTTCGTCGTCTACCTCGTGCTCTCGACCGTTCTGTTCCCCAACATCGGTCACACGCAGCAGATTACGAAGACCGATTACTCGACGTTTGTCAAAGCGCTCGATAAGAAGAGTGTCGACAAGGTCGAGTACAACACGGACGATTACACGATTTATTACACCAAGAAGGGCGAGGACGAGAACATCGCCTACAAGACGACCGGCGTGCCGAATGACGCGGGCTTTACCGATCGCGTGCTTGAATCTGGCGCCTCGCTTGAGTCGGTCGTTCCCGATAAGAACTCGGGTCTGATGACCTACTACCTGCTCACCCTCATTCTTCCCATGGCGATTTTCTTCCTGATCGGCTGGTGGCTCAACCGCCGCATGAAGAAGGCCATGGGTGATGACGGTCCGTCGATGAACTTTGGCGGCGGTGGTTTTGGCGGCGGTGGACTGGGCAAGTCCGGTGCTCGCGTGATCGCTTCCAAGGATGTGGGCGTGACCTTTAAGGACGTCGCCGGCCAGGAAGAGGCCAAGGAGTCCCTCAAGGAGGTCGTCGACTTTCTGGAGAAGCCGCAGCGCTACGAGGAGATCGGCGCCAAGCTGCCGCGCGGTGCTCTTCTTGTTGGCCCTCCGGGTACCGGTAAGACCCTGCTTGCCAAGGCCGTTGCCGGCGAGGCGGGCGTTCCGTTCTTTAGCATTTCGGGCTCTGAGTTCGTCGAGATGTTCGTCGGCCGCGGTGCCGCCAAGGTTCGTGACCTGTTTAAGCAGGCCAAGGAAAAGGCCCCGTGCATCGTGTTTATCGACGAGATCGATACGATCGGTAAGAAGCGTGACGGCGGCGGCTTTAGCGGTAACGACGAGCGCGAGCAGACGCTTAACCAGCTGCTGACCGAGATGGACGGCTTCGATAACCACAAGGGCATCGTCGTCCTTGCCGCAACCAACCGTCCCGACAGCCTCGACCCCGCTCTGCTGCGCCCTGGTCGTTTTGACCGCCGTATCCCCGTTGAGCTGCCCGACCTGACCGGCCGTAAGAACATTCTTGAGCTCCATGCCAAGAGCGTGAAGACGCAGCCGCCGATCGATCTGACCGCAATTGCCCGCGCCACGCCCGGTGCCTCGGGCGCCGATCTGGCCAACATCATCAACGAGGGCGCCCTGCGTGCCGTCCGCGAGGGTCGCAAGCGCGCCACGCAGGACGATTTTGAGGAGTCGGTGGAGGTCGTCATCGCTGGCCAGCAGCGCAAGTCCACGGTGCTGTCCGACCACGAGAAGCAGGTCGTTTCTTACCACGAGATCGGCCATGCCATCGTTGCCGCTCGCCAGAAGGGCTCCGCGCCGGTCACGAAGATCACCATCGTACCGCGCACGAGCGGTGCTCTGGGCTACACCATGCAGGTCGAGGAGGATGAGCGCTTCCTGACCACGCGCCAGGAGGTCCTGGACAAGCTCGCCGTCTATTGCGGTGGCCGTGCTGCCGAGGAGCTCATCTTTGGTGAGATGACGACCGGTGCGGCCAACGACATCGAGCAGGCCACCAAGCTCGCCCGTAACATGGTGACGCGCTTTGGTATGTCCGATGAGTTTGGCATGATGGCGCTCGGTACCGTCCAGAATGCGTATCTCAACCAGGACACGTCGCTTACCTGCGCTCCCGGTACGGCCGAGCGCGTGGACGCGATTGTCGCCAAGCTGATTGAGGATGCACACGATCGTGCCCTGCAGATCCTCAAGGAGAACAAGTTTAAGCTCCACGAGCTGGCTCGTTATCTGTACAAGAAGGAGACGATCACGGGCGAGGAGTTTATGAATCTTCTCACGCGCGAGAATCCGCTGATGCCAAAGCAGCAGTAATACTAGTTGCGCTATGTCAATCGCCCCATTTGAGTGTCCATCTCAAATGGGGCGTTTTGTTTGGGAGGGATATGTATGAAGATCGTGGTGAGTGCCTGCTTGATGGGAGAGAGCTGCAAATATAACGGGCTCGACAATTACCATCGCGCGTTGGTCGAGGCCTGCGAGCGAACGGGGACCGAGGTTCTCTTGGTGTGCCCCGAGGTTTTTGGTGGCTTGCCCACACCGCGCAAGCCGTCCGAGATTGTGAACGGCGAAGTCCGTACCTGCGAGGGCACCTCAGTCGATCGCGAGTTTCGCCAGGGTGCTCAGCGCGCGCTCGATATGTGCGAGCAGGCGGGCGGGCCGTCCCAGATCGCTGCGTGTGTCTTGCAGGACCGCAGCCCTTCGTGTGGTGTAGGCCGTATCTACGACGGAACCTTCAGCGGTACGCTCACCGCGGGCAACGGCGTTTTTGTCGATCTGCTGCTGCGTCACGGGTACCGTGTGATTCCGGCTAGCGAGTTCGATCCCAGCATGCTGGAACATTGTCCACAGCACTCGAACCCAACACTTCCTCACGGGTGACCGTTTTGGCATCATCCGTGAAGTTGATATTGAGTACGACCCGGTCATCAAAGACGTAGACCGAGTTGACAGGCGCCGTACCCAGGCAGCCCCTCCTCGCGGCCCTCGCGCAGGAACGCGCACACGGCCTTCCCGTCTCTTGCGCCCCTCCCGGAACTGTCCACATCAGTGTAGCCAATCCAGTCCGCTAAGGGCTGCAGCCCGGACAACGCGGCGATGGAGGGCTTCTTCGACCTGCTCAAGAAGGAGTTCTGGCACGGCAGGGACTGGTCGGACTGGACCCCCGCCCGCTTCATCGAGGAGCTCGGGGCTGGATCGGTCGATACAATACGGAGAGGCGCAGCGATGCGCTCGGTGGCTGCACACCGGCCGAGTTCCGCTCCGCGCTGGGAAGGGCCGCGTAACGGTCCAAGAAATCGTCCGCAGTCCCCATTCTTGCCCCTTTGGGACAGCTTTTTGTTGGGGCGTGCCTGCCCCAAACCCTGCTAGGAACGAGTACAGCAAATTGGAATTTTCAAATTAGTCTTTGCAAATAACCTTTGAACCTTCACCATCAATTACAATTCCCTGACGGTTGTTAATTGGGCATAGATTCAAATCCGAAAACTCAGTCATTATTTTCTCGGTAACTTTCTTAAATGGTGCTGTAAGATAATGCGGAAGAACATAGAAATCAATCAAATCAAGCCCTGCATCATCTTCTTGTGAGTAGTCCTCCGGCTTTTCATCCATTTGCTCGATATATTGGATGCTTGGAGCGCATATAATCGCACCTGCCGATTCACCAATCATCAGTTTTCCCTTTGCCAATTCTTTCTTCAACAGCTCATCCGTTCCCGTTTTACGGAGCTGGTCTATAAGGAAAAAAGAATTTCCGCCGGTAAAATATATCACATCCGCATCTTCAAAAACAGACTGTATCGTTGAATAAGCCTCCGTTGAAATATCAATTTCAGTTACGATTGCTCCCAACTTTTTGAATAATTTTCGAGCCGAGCCGACATAACCGGTGTAGCCTTCACGCAGCGAAGCTGTTGGAATAAATGCGACTTTTTTATTTTCAATTTCTCCCTTTATCAGACTTCCTACACTTGAAAAGTGAGAACATAAAAACAGTTTCATCAATATTTTCCTTTATATATAAATTCTTATTTGTTGAACTAAGCCGTGTATACCATACGCTCCAATGAAAGAACGCCCTGATATAGCGAAATTTTGCCGTTTTCCTGCGTACGTGCGTACACACTCCACAGGAATTCTAAGGGGCCTGCCCCCTTAGCACGCGGACTTTGGAACAAAGTCTAGTGTGTTACGCCTTGCCAGAGGTGTACAGGCTCCCGGTATGCACGTACGAAGCAATTGCCATCAATGCGCCATATAAGTGGCGATCAAGTTCGCATAAAGCGACCTTGATCCCGCAAAACAAAAGGCAGGATATCATCACCACGATGATACCCTGCCTCTGTTCGTTCCTGTTTACCGTTCCGAGTAGTCCTTCCGCAGAATTTCCGATAAAAAAACGTACCCGAACCCTTTCTCGTAAAGAATCGGGTTCGAGTACGAACTGAATGCTGGAGCAATAAAAAAACCACCAGAAAGGTGCCTGTCCCCTTTGTGGTGGTTTTGGCCAAGAGCTAGAGCGTGTGGCCGTAGGTGTTGGCGGACTTGATAGCAGCGGCGAACTTTTCGTCGGTGAAGGGCTCCGGATTGCCCTGCTTCCACTCGTTGGTGGCATGTGCGAACTCGCACAGGGCAGGGATATCGGCCTCGGAAAGCCCGACCTGCTCAAGCGTCACAGGCAGCCCCATCTGCTTGTTAAAGGCGGCGTAGCGCTCAAGGTTCTCGGTATCGCCCGTATAGGCAAACAGCACCAGCACGCCCAGGCTCACGACCTCGCCGTGCAGGTAGGAGCCCTCTCGCGGGATGCTGCACGTGGCGTTGTAGAACGCATGCGCCACGCTCGAGTTGTAGTAGTAATCGTTTTGGTTGGTCAGGTTCGAGACATAGCCCGTGTTGACCACGATGTCGAGCGCGATCTGCTTGACGGCTTCGGTCGACTGGTCCTGGCGCACGTCCTCAAGACCCTGCACGCCGTAGGTAAACAGCGGCTCGGAACAGGTGTGCGCGAGTGCCAGGCCAAGACCGGCGGTGTGCTCCAGGTTACCGGCGCTCGTGGCGTACTCGACCTCGGGCTGCTTGGACAGAGCATCGCCCACGCCGGCCCAGAAGTACTCTGCCGGTGCCTCGGCGATGATCTTGGGGTTGATGAAGATGTGCGCCGGTCGGTTGGGGTATGAATAGCCCTCGAGCGAGCCGTCATCGTTGTAGACGACGGCAATGGCGGTCGCGGCCGAGCAGTTGGAGCAGATCGTCGGGACGGTGAAGACGATCTTCTTGAGCTCAATGGCAGCGGTCTTCACGGTGTCGAGCGCCTTGCCGCCGCCGCATGCGATGAGCACGTCGGCTTCCTGGCAGGCAGGGGAGTTCACGACCTTGACGATATTGGCACGCGTGCTGTTGGTGCCATAGACGCGCTTCTCTATAATCTCGACGTCGGTACCTGCCAGCGCAGCTTCGATACCGGGAAGTGCTGCGGCCAGTGCTCGTTTGCCACCGATGATTACGACCTTGGTTGCTCCGTACTCGGCCAACGCGCCGGGCAGCTCGTCAAAGCAGTCTTCGCCAACGGTATAGTCGCTCATTCCGATCGTGCGCATAGCAACCTTCTTTCGTTCGATAAAGTGCTTACAGGTATTTTGCTCCAAGAGAAGGTCCACAGCCGTAAGAAATTTCGAACGTATTAAACCAGTGTTGAGGGTTTTTCGCCGGCGAGGAACGTGCTAGGATACACGCCATAAGCGTTGATGGGGACGAGTAGTCGGCCGACCGCATGCTACAGAGAGCGGGGAACGCTGAGAACCCGTGCATGCGACCGACGAAAATCACCCCGGAGCTGCGGTCCCAACGGACGTTCCGTGCAGGTTCGTCTTAGTAGATATCGCCGAGATGGTCGTCGATACAGATCAGCCGAGTAACGGATGCGAGCGCGCGGCAACGCGGGCGAGGGCATCTAAGCTGGGTGGTTAAGCGAAGAGCTTTTGCGGGCGTACAGCCCGTTTTGTGGCGCTTCGTCCCAGCTTGCAGGGACGGGCGCTTTTTTGGTGCCCAACGGGCGTGCGCGCCCACGACATGAAAGGGGTACCGTGGCAAACGAGTATAAGCAGACGATGAATCTGCCCAAAACCGGATTTCCCATGCGTGCCGGTCTTTCCAAGTCCGAGCCCAAGCGACTCAAGGACTGGCAGGACAACAAGGTCTACGAGCAAGTTCTAAAGAAGAACGAGGGTCACAAGAAGTTCGTGCTGCACGACGGCCCTCCGTACGCCAACGGCCCGATCCACATCGGCCACGCCATGAACAAGATCTCCAAGGACATGATCAACCGTTACTGGATGATGCAGGGCTATGAGGTTCCCTTTGTCCCCGGCTGGGACTGCCACGGTCAGCCGATTGAGCACAAGGTCGAGGAGAAGCTCGGCACCGAGAAGTTCAACCAGACCTCCACGGCCAAGATCCGCGAGCTTTGCAATAAGTTCGCTGTCGAGAACATCGAGCTCCAGAAGGCCGGTTTCCGTCGCCTGGGCGTGCTCGGTGATTGGGACAACCCGTATCTGACGCTCTATCACCAGCATGACGCCGCTGATATCGAGGTCTTTAAGGCCATGTTCGATAAGGGCATGATCTATCGCGGCCACAAGCCGGTTCACTGGTGCAAGCACTGCCACACCGCGCTGGCCGAGGCCGAGATCGAGTACTCCGACGAGACGAGCCCGTCCATCTTCGTGCGCTTTGAGATGACCTCCAAGCCCGCCGGCCTCGAGGACTTCGACGGCCCGGTCGACTTCATCATCTGGACGACCACCCCGTGGACCATTCCTTCCGACCAGGCCGTTTCCCTCAAGCCCGGCGCCGCCTACGTTGCCGTTGAGCACGACGGCCGCGCCGAGGTCATGCTCGAGGACCTGGCTCCCAAGTGCTGCGAGGAGTTTGGCTGGGAGTACACCCCGGTCATGGTCGACGGCAAGCCCTATGTGGTTCCCGCCGAGACCTTCCACCACATCCACTACAAGCAGCCGATCTTTGACGGTGTCGAGGGCGTGGCGCTGCTGGCCGATTACGTCGGTGTCGATGACGGTACCGGTATCGTCCACAACTCGCCCGGCCACGGCGTCGATGACTACTTCGCCTGCCTCAAGGAGGGCATCACCGACATCTGCATGCCGGTCGATGACGACGGCAAGTTCTACACCGGCAAGGAGTTTGGCACCGGTGGCCCCTTCAGCGGCATGGACACCGATGAGGCCAACCCGCACGTCATCGAGTTCCTGCGCGAGCACGGCACCCTGGTCCTCGAGAAGAAGATCACGCACAGCTATCCGCACTGCTGGCGCTGCAAGCACCCGGTGCTCTTCCGTGCCACCGACCAGTGGTTTGTCTCGATGGACAAGACCGGTTTGCGCGAGCAGGCCGGCAAGGAGGTCCGCGAGAACGTCACGTGGTATCCGGCCCATGCCGCCAACCGTATTGGCGCCATGGTCGAGCAGCGTCCCGACTGGTGCATCAGCCGTCAGCGTAACTGGGGCGTGCCGATCCCCAGCTACACCTGCGCTGACTGCGGCGAGAAGGTCATGAACGACGCCACACTCGACGCCGTCATCAAGCTCTTCCACGAGAAGGGCTCCGACGCCTGGTTCACCGACGCTCCCGAGAGCTACCTGGGCGAGGCCTGCGTCTGTCCCAAGTGCGGCGGCCATCACCTTAAGGCCGATAAGGACATCCTCGACGTGTGGTGGGATTCCGGCGTCTCCTGGAAGGCCGTCTGCGAGTACCGTCCCGAGCTGGAGTATCCGGCGGATGTGTACCTTGAGGGCTCCGACCAGCACCGCGGTTGGTTCCAGAGCTCGCTGCTCACCTCGGTGGGCGCCAACGGCCACGCCCCGTACAAGGCGGTCGTCTCGCAGGGCTTCACTCTCGACGGCCAGGGCCGTAAGATGTCCAAGTCGCTCGGCAACGTCATCGACCCCAACAAGGTCTGCGACGAGATGGGCGCCGACATCATCCGTCTGTGGGTTGCCTCCGTCGACACCAGCTCCGATGTCTCTATCGACCATGAGATTCTCGCTCGTACGTCCGATGCCTACCGTCGTTTCCGCAACACGCTGCGCTTCCTGCTTTCCGAGCTCGAGGGTCAGTTTGAGCCCGAGACCGACGGCGTCGCCTTTGCCGACCTGCTGCCGCTCGACAAGCTCATGGTTGCCCGCCTGACCCAGGTCCAGGCCGAGGTCGACGATGCCTACGCCAGCTACGAGTTTCCGCGCGCCTACCGTGCGCTCTACGACTTCGTGGTTACCGAGCTCTCCAACGTGTACCTCGACGCCCTGAAGGACCGTCTGTACTGCGAAAAGCCCGGCTCGCTCGAGCGCCGCAGCGCCCAGACTGTGCTCGCCGAGCTCTTCTCGATGCTCATGCGCGACCTGCAGCCGATCCTGTCCTACACGGTCGACGAGGCCATGGCCTATGCGCCCGCCGGCTGCGTCGATCACCAGAAGTACGCCGCTCTGCTCGATTGGTACAAGTCGCCCATCACGGTCGACGAGGCCAATGAGTTCGAGGGCGTGCTCGAGGCTTCGCTCGAGCTCCGTAGCGCCGTGACCAAGGCCCTTGAGGATGCCCGCTCCGCCGGTACCTTCACCAAGAGCCAGCAGGTCCGCGTCAAGGCGGTCGTTCCCGCCGAGATGTACGCGCTGCTGACCGGCGACAAGGCGGTCGACCTGGCCGAGTTCTACATCGTCTCCGATGTTGAGCTGACCCAGGGTGAGGAGCTCTCCGTTGCCATCGAGGCTGCCGAGGGCGAGTGCTGCGACCGTTGCTGGAACTACCGCACCACCGTCGGCGAGTACAACGGTCACGCGCATGTCTGTAAGCGCTGCGCTGATGCGCTGTAGGTTACGCCTTTAGTTACGCGGTTTACCAAACCGCGTAACTTGTTGACGCTGCAAGCCCGCCAGAGCGGCAATTGGGGGTTCCGCCGTTCTAACGAACGGCGGACCAGCCGACGCTGTGCGGGCCGCATTTGGACAATCTGACGTTCAATTTCAAGGGCGCGACCGAAAGGTCAGCGCCCTTTCATTTCACGTCACCTTGTCTCAAATGCGACCCGCTCGCTCATTTATGCTCTACCTGCGGTGTTTCCGTTCTTGGGAGTTTTGTCGCTTCTCGCTTGCGTAGTCGTTGGGGACGTTCTTAAACGACTAGTCAAATAAGAACGTCCCCAACGACTGCCTGTATCACATTCAAGCGGCATTCTGTTTTTCGGAATGCCGCTTTCGTTTATAGCTGGTTATTTCCCTTATGTTGGTGGATATGTCGTGCGCTCTGCGTTTGGCAATATAAGATGGTTCATTGTGTTAAACGGAATTCGATGTTCTTGAGGGTAGGGGATTTCTTTGGGTCGTGGTGTGGATATGACGCCGCCTTTGGGTTGGCGGCTGGGTGTTGCTGGTGGCGTTGCGCTCGTTGTGCTGCTTGTTGACCAGCTGACTAAGCTTGCGGTTCGTGCCGTGGGCGATGCCCTGCATGTGACTGTTATCCCCGGTGTGATCGACTTTCTATTTGTCCGCAATATCGGTGCCGCCTTTAGCATGGGCGAGGGGCATGGCGTTGCATTCGCTTTGCTGGCACTTGCAGTCATTGTCGCCATTGCCGTGTACTTGCTTCGCGCGCCCCAGCTTGCTCGCCTTGAGGTCGTGGGCATGGCGATGGTTGCGGGTGGTGCTATCGGCAACGCTATCGATCGTTTGGCCTTTGGCTTCGTGACCGATTTTATTGCCACCACCTTCATCGACTTTCCCGTCTTTAACGCGGCCGATATCGGCATTACGGTCGGTGTCGTGCTGGCACTCATCGGTTATATGTTCTTGAGTCCTGCCGCTCGCGAGGTCGATGCGACCGCCGAGCTCAACGCCCGTGACGAGGCCCGCGCCAAACGCAAAGCCAAGCAGCGTGGGGAGCGTGCCCGCAAGATTCGCGAAAGGAATGAGCGCTAATGGCCGACATCCATATTCTTGTTGCCGACGATTGCGCTGGCCAGCGTCTCGATGCCTATCTGGGCGCCAATGACGGCTGCCCTACGCGCTCTGCCTGCGCGCATTTGATCGAGGGCGGCGCCGTTGCCGTCAACGGCGAGACCTGCCTGTCAAAAAAGTACGCCGTGCGTTCCGGCGACCGCATCTCGGTCGACTTGCCCGAGCCGCATGACCTGACCGACGTGATTCCCGAGGCCATTCCCCTCGATATCCGCTACGAGGACGACTACCTTATCGTGCTCTCCAAGCAGCGGGGTCTGGTGTGCCATCCCGCCCATGGCCACGAGAGCGGCACCCTTGCGAACGCCTTGGTCTACCACTGCGGCCTCGACCATCTTGGTACCGTGCAGGGCGAGGACCGCCCCGGTATCGTGCATCGTTTGGATCGCGATACCTCGGGCCTTATGCTCGCGGCAAAAGACGACGATACCCAGCGAGCGCTTCAAAATCTTATACGCACGCGCACGCTCGACCGTCGCTATATCACGCTCGTTCACGGACATATCGCTATGGACGAGGGCACCATCAATACAGGTATTGCCCGATCGACGCGCGACCGCGTGAAGATGGCGGTTTCCGATGACCCCTTTGCGCGCCAGGCCATCACGACCTTTAAGGTCCTTGAGCGTTTTGATTCCACGCGTTTTGACGACGGCTATACGCTCGTCGAGTGTCACCTGTTTACCGGCCGCACGCATCAGATTCGCGTACACATGCGCCATATCAACCATGCCTGTGTGGGCGACCCGCTCTACGGCAAGTGCGATGTGCGTGCCGATCAGGGTCTGACCAGGCAGTTCCTGCATTCATGGCGCGTGGCGTTCGATCATCCCGTGACGGGGGAACGCATTGAGTGTCGTGACGAGCTACCGTGGGATCTTGCGGCGGTTTTGGATGATCTGGCCCCGCGTTCGTTCGGTCGCACTGCCGCTGGTGCCGAAATCGTCCCGCAGCTCGGTCTGCTCGAAGCCTAGCCAGTATTAGGTTGTTTCTTGAACTCGGTAAGCCTGCGGTAAGATATACGGTTGTCTACGTTACGCGTTCCCGGGAGCCTGCATGCTCGCCTTTTTACAAATCAACACACCCATCGTGATCTTCAACCAGATTGTCTTTACGCTGTTCACGGTCTGCTTTTTGTACCAGGTGGTCTTCTTTATCATCGGTGCCTTTCGTGGCGAGGTCGCGCCTCCCAAGGCCAAAAAACTCCACCGCTATGCCTTCTTTATCGCGGCGCATAACGAGGAGGCCGTAATTGCCAACCTCGTTCGCTCCATCAAGGATCAGGATTATCCGTCCGAGCTTATCGAGGTCTTCGTGGTCGCCGATGCCTGCACCGACAACACTGCGGAGCTTGCGCGCGAGGCCGGCGCCATTGTCTATGAGCGTAATGACCTTGCTCGTAAGGGCAAGAGCTGGGTCATGGACTTTGGCTTCGATCGCATTCTCAACGAGTATCCCGACACCTTTGAGGGGTATTTTATTTTCGATGCCGATAACGTCATTTCCCGTGATTACGTTTCCAAGATGAACGACGCTTTTGACCAGGGTTTTCATGTGGTCACCAGCTACCGCAACTCTAAGAACTTCGGTAGTTCGTGGATCTCTTCGGCCAACGCCACGTGGTATCTGCGCGAGGCACGCTTCCTTAACAATGCGCGTAACATCTGCAAGACTTCCTGCGCTGTCTCGGGTTCGGGCTATCTCATTTCTGCCAGCGTGATCGAGGGTATGCACGGCTGGCAGTTCCACACGCTGACTGAGGACATTCAGTTCACCACGTTCTGTGCCATTCACGGTATTCGCATCGGTTATGCACCGGCGGAGTTTTTTGACGAACAGCCCGTGACGTTCAAGGCATCTTGGAAGCAGCGCATGCGTTGGACTAAGGGTTTCTACCAGGTGTTCTTTACCTACGGCAAGCACCTGGTCAAATCGACCTTCCGCTATCATCGTTTTGCCGCCTACGACATGTTCATGACGATCGCCCCGGGTATGCTGCTATCGCTCATCTCGATGCTCGCCAACGCGACCTTCCTTATTGTGGGTGGTCTTTCGCACGGCTTCTTGGCCACCGAGGTCGAGATGCAGGCGTGTGCTGCTTCGCTCATTATGACTTTTGCCATGATGTATCAGACGTTCTTTACCATGGCGCTCCTTACGACCATCTTCGAGTACAAGCACATTCATTGCGCGCAAAAGTGGCGTCTGGTGACCAATCTGTTTACCTTCCCGATCTTTATGTTCAGCTATATCCCCATCACGGTGGCTGCACTGTTCCTCAAGGTCGACTGGGTCCCGACGCAACACGCCGTCAACGTTACCCTCGACGAGGTCATGCAGGGCGCCAAATAACCACCACCAAAACCACCACAAAGGGGACAGGCACCTTTGTGGTGGTTTTTGCTTTTGCGATGCAGCTCGAGGAGGTACTCGATGGTCTATATCCCGTTTTGGATATGCATCTTTGCCGGTGCGGTGGTTGACGCCCGTGAGCGGCGGTTTCCCAACGCGCTTGCCGGTGCGTGTGCGGTGGCGGCGTTTGCAGGCGTTTGGCTCGACAGGGGTGTTAACACGGCGCTTGACCACGCCGATCTTGCGGTTATTGTCTACCTTGCCCTCGTGCTTACTGAGTCGCTCTGGCGTCGTGTTCGCCAAACCCCGGGCATTGGCATGGGGGATGCCAAGGCGCTTTTCGCGCTTTGCACGGTCGACCCTCTAGGCGGCATCGCGGCATTTGCCGTCGCGCTCCTGGTCCTTGCCCTCTCCTGCCTCTTAACAAAATCGCGCTTCCTGCCATTGCTCCCGTTTTTGGTGCCGATTTTTGCCATAATCGAGGTCGTGGGCTGCACATTGTAACCGATTGCGCATCCTTCTTAAGGAGCATGCCATGGCAACTAATCAAGAAACGGCCGTCATTAAGGCGCGCATGGACCGTATTCCCTCGGCGTTGTCACCCGAACTTGTCGAGCGCATTTCCGCCGATCGTGCTTCGGGCTATGTCAACCCCTATCGCTGCAACGATGATCAGGTCATTCGTCGTATTGATCGCGCTGCCGACAAAGGCACGCTTATGCGCCCGCCGTTTATGCGCGATACCGAAAAGATTCTTCATCTTCCGGCGTACACGCGTTATGCAGGCAAAACGCAGGTTTTTAGCTTCCGCAGCAACGATGACCTGTCACGCCGCGGTTTGCACGTGCAGCTTGTCTCGCGCATCGCTCGCGATATCGGTCGCGCCCTAGGGCTCAACTGCGATCTGATCGAGGCGATTGGCCTGGGTCACGACTTGGGGCATACGCCTTTCGGCCATGCCGGTGAGCGCTTTCTCAACGATATCTATCACGAGCGTACCGGCCGCTTCTTTTTCCATAACGTGCAGTCGGTACGCGTGCTCGATGCGCTGTATGGCCGCAACGTGTCGCTCCAGACGCTCGATGGCGTGCTGTGCCATAACGGCGAATATGAGCAGCGCGTATTTGAGCTGTCACACATGGCATCCTTTGGTCAGTTCGATCAGACGGTTGAGGACTGTATCGCCACGGGTTATAGCGCAATAGAGCACCTGCGCCCCATGACGCTCGAGGGCTGCGTGGTTCGCATCTCGGATATCCTTGCCTACGTTGGGCGCGATCGCCAAGACGCTATTGCGGCGGGCCTGCTGTCGCCCGATGCTTTCGACGATGGTCGGGGCGGCGCCTATAACAGCTGGATCCTCAGGCACGCTTCCATCGATATCGTTGAGCATAGCTACGGCAAACCGCGTATCGAGATGAGCGAGGACCTGTTTGAGGAGATCCGCCGGGCCAAGCGCGAGAACTACGAGAAGATCTACAGCAAGGGCGGTATCGAGGGTGATTCCGAGGCGGAGCTGCGCGAGGCATTCGAAAAGCTCTACGATCGTTGCCTGCAGGATCTAAATAAAGGCGACGAGTCCTCTTACATCTTTAAGCATCATATTTCGCGCATTGAGCAGCAGCTTTCCTACTACGATCGCACCTATGACTGGCAGGACGACAAGAATCAAGCGGTGGTGGATTATATCGCGAGCATGACGGACGGCTATTTCTGCGAGCTGACGAGCAAGCTATTCCCTGGTCTGGAGTTTCCGCATCGTACCTATATTAACGAACGGTAGTTCGTATCTTTTCGGTATACTGTTCGTGGGAAACGTTTTTGATTGATGTACGGGATGGCTATGGACGACCTTTTTTCTGCTTCGACGCGTGAGCGTTCCTTTCAGAATGCGCCGCTTGCGGTACGCATGCGCCCCAATTCGCTCGACGAGTATGTGGGCCAGCAAAAGGCCGTCGGTAAGGGCTCGTGGTTGCGTGCCGCAATAGAGCACGATGTGCTGTCGAGTGTGATTCTGTACGGTCCGGCCGGTACGGGCAAGACGACGCTGGCCCACATTATCGCCAACCATACCAAGAGCGAGTTTGTCGAGGTCAGCGCTGTGACGGGTACCGTAAAGGACCTGCGTCGCGTGATCGACGAGGCAAAGACGCGTCTGAATACGTATGACCGCCGTACCATCTTGTTTATCGACGAGATTCACCGTTTTTCGAAGTCGCAGCAGGATGCCCTGCTGCATGCCGTTGAGAACCGTACCGTCATTATGATTGGCGCCACGACCGAGAACCCGTACTTCGAGGTCAACTCTGCACTGTTGTCGCGTGGGCGCGTGGTAGAGCTTGAGCACTTGAAAGATGAGGATATCGCCACGCTCATTGAGCGTGCGCTCGAGGCACCGCAGGGTTTAAGCGGTAGGTTCTCGGTCGATGAGGATACGGTTAAGACCATTTGCACGCTGGCCGCGGGTGATGCGCGCTCGGCTCTGACGACGCTTGAGCTTGCGAGCGAGATTGCCGTCACGCGTCCCGATACCGAGGGAACGCCAGCGCCGGCGGCGGGGGAGCGCTATCCCATTACCGTGGATGACGTTAAGATTGCCAACCCACGCCGCGGTTTTTCGTATGACAAAAACGGCGACATGCACTATGACATTATCAGTGCGTTCATCAAGTCCATGCGCGGGAGCGACCCCGATGCCACGATCTACTGGCTTGCGCGCATGATCGATGCGGGGGAGGATCCCAAGTTTATCGCTCGCCGCATTATGATCCAGGCTTCCGAGGATGTTGGCAATGCCGATCCACAGGCGCTGCTGGTGGCACATGCCGCATTTACATCTGCCGAGGTCATTGGTTATCCCGAGTGTCGCATCAACTTGGCCCAGGCTGCGCTCTATGTGTGTCTGGCACCTAAGTCGAATGCGTGCGAGGCCTCGATCGATGCGGCGCTGGCCGATATCCACAGCAGTGGTCTTCGCGAAGTGCCAAGCTACCTGCGCGATCGCCATCGCCCGGGCAGCGATGAGTACGGTGTGTACAAGTATCCGCACGATTATCCCGAAGGCTGGGTCGATCAGCGCTATTTGCCCGAGGGGCTGGAGCGCGGTGCGTTTTGGCAGCCTGCCGGCCGCGGATGGGAAGAGTGGCGCGTAGAGCAAAGCGAGCGAGACCGTAGCGGGAATGCTCCGAAGTAGCTGCTGATTATTTTGTCCCACGATCTCACACTTGGCATGTTCGGTCCCCTTTGGGGTACCATGAAAAGCGTCTGTATTTCGATTCATTTGGGAGGCTTGTATGAGTCCCATTCAAATCGCCTTGCTGCTACTTGCCGTTGTCGGCGTGTGGGCTGTTATCGAGCTCGCGCTCACGCTGCGTAAGACGCGCACCGTCGTTGATTCGCTCGACAAGACGGTGAGCGACCTCAACAACACGCTCGCCGAGGCACAGCCCGTGGTGGCAAAGCTCGATGGTGCCGTTGACGAGCTTACGCCGGCACTTGCCCAGGTGGAGCCGCTCCTCAAATCGAGCAAGACTGCCGTTGACGCCCTGACGTCCAACCTTGTTGAGGTTGAGGCGGTCGTTCGCGACATCTCTCAGGTCACAGGCAGTGTGGCCGAGGCCAGCAATGCCGTGTCGAGCGTGACCGACTCTGCGGCCGGTGCCGTGCAGAAACTATTTAACAAGGTGAAGGCTCCTGCAGCCGACGCCGATCGCAAGCTCGCCGCTGCCGCCGAGGCCGAACAGCCTACCGAGCACGTTCTGATTGGTGAGGCTGAGGACGAGGCCGCCGATGGTGCAGATACGGCTCAGAAGCCCGCAGCCAAGCCTGCTCAGTATTACACCTATACGCCCACCGAGACCTCCGAGGAGTCCTGCAATGAGTAGCGAAACAACCTGCCCCATTACGCTGAGCGTTGCCGGTGATCCGCGTCTCGCGCGCTTGGTGCGCATGACGGCCGCCAACGTCGGCGCCCTGTGCTCTATGTCCGTCGATCGCATCGAGGATATCCGCATGGCTGCCGAGGAGGCCTTCATCTTTGGGTGCACCGCGGTCGACTGCGACGATATCTCGATCAAATTCGATGTCGACGAATCTCATGTGGGCATGATCTTTACCTTTGGTGATCAGGCGACTGTCGATGAGGATGACCAGGCTGCCGTGTATGCCGAACTCATTCTTGCAAGCGTGTGCGATTCCTACGAAAAGACCGCGGCGCCCCTGACGCTTTCCCTCGACCTCAAGGCGGATATCTAATATGACCGAACGTTCCCGGAGCGGTAAGACCGCTTGGGACAAGGAGAAAACCCGCGAGCTGTTTCGTCGCTACAAGGAGACCGGTGATCCGGATGCCCGCGAGCAACTCGTCATGTCCCATATGAACCTTGTAAGGTTTCTTGCCAACAAATTTAAGAACCGCGGTGAGCCGCTCGATGACCTTTTGCAGGTCGGCTATCTGGGCTTGCTCAAGGCTATCGACCGCTTTGACCCTGAGCGCGGGCTCGAGTTCACCACGTTTGCCACACCTACTATTCTGGGTGAGATTAAGCGTCATTTCCGCGACAAGGGCTGGAGCGTGCGCGTGCCCCGTCGCTTGCAGGAGCTCTCGGCCAAGGTCAACCAGGCCACCGATAAGCTCACCAACGAGCTACAGCGTTCTCCTAAGGTTGAGGAAATCGCCGAATACCTGGACGTGACCGTCGACGAGGTGCTCGAAGCCATGGAATCGTCTTCGGCCTACACCTCGGTACCCATCGAGGCCCCCGGTGCGTCCGATTCCGACGATGCGCCTTCGATTCTTGACCGCTATGCCGACGACGACAATGAGCTCGACTTTACCGATGACCGCCTGGTGATTGAGGAGGCCATTCGCGATTTCTCGCCGCGCGAGCGAGAGGTGATCGAGCTGCGCTTTGTGAAGGGCATGACCCAGATCGAGATCGCCAAGAAGCTGGGCATCTCCCAGGTGCAGGTTTCGCGTCTGCTGCGCCGTACGCTTAAGAAGATTCAGGACAAGATTGACCCCGACGGAGTAATGGTTCGTTCATGAGTGAGCACGCCCAACAAACCGATCGCGCGCTGCGCGACACCCGCATTCTGACGCTGCGCATTTGGGCCGTCGTCGGCTGCATCGTGATCGCTGCCGTCATCTTTAACCTTATGGGGATTCTGGCGCCGGTTATTGAGTTTTTGGCCGTCGGCTCCATTATTGCCTTTGTGATGTCACCGATCACCAACTGGCTCGAACATCATGGGGTGGGCCGTGGCATCGGCTCGCTTATCGCGCTCATTGTGGTCGTAGCCGTGCTCGTCGGTGTCGTCTGCATCCTGTCGCCGATTCTCTTTGGCCAGATCATGGAAGTCCTGAGCCGCCTGCCTGAGCAGCTACGTGTTGCGGGTGGCGACCTTAATGAGATGATCTCGCGCGCCAAGACGCTCAACAACACGCCGGTTAAGGAGTACCTGGACGATAACCTTTCTTCGCTCGTTACGGTGGCGTCCAAATATGTCTCACAGATTGCCGCCGAGCTCGGCCGCGGCGTGTTCCCGCTTATCACCAACACGGCCTCACAGCTGTTTGTGATCTTTTTGGGTCTGGTGCTTGCCTATTGGCTTGCCTGCGATTATCCCCGTATGCACCACGAGGTCTGCACCATCATTGGTCAGGAAAAGGAAACCTCGTACCGCTTTATGGTCGCGATTCTTTCGCGCTCAGTCGGCGGTTACATGCGTGGCATGGTCGTGACGTCCATCTGCGGTGGCATCCTTGCCTTTATCGGCTTTACGATCATCGGGCATCCGTATGCGGCGCTCATGGCCATCTTTACCGGCATCATGCACTTGGTCCCGGTTGTCGGTCCCTGGGTGAGCGCGGCGATTGCCACGGTGCTCGGCTTTATGTTTAGCCCGATGCTGGCGTTGTGGACCTTGGTTGTGACCATGGTGGCACAAAATGTCACCGATAACGTCGTTTCACCTAAGGTCATGCAGAGCTCGGTGCAGGTACATCCCATCATGAGCCTCACGGCCCTTGTTATCGGTTCGGCGCTTATGGGCCCCATCGGCATGGTCATCGCCATCCCGCTGTGCGCGGCCCTCAAGGGTATCTTCGTGTACTACTTCGAAAACGAGACCGGCCGCCAGCTCGTGGCCTACGAAGGTGCCGTGTTTAAGGGTACGCCGTATCGCGATGCCGATGGCAACCCGGTCGCCGCCTATGACGCGCTTGGCGACGACACGTTCATCTATGAGTCTGAGCTCATCGGCAACGAGACCGCGCCCGAGGCCAAGGCCATGCCCAAGCCCGAGCTCGATAATTCCTGGATCAAGCTCTCGGGTCTTCAGCCCGACGCGACGGGCTTTTTCAAGAACCCCTTCGCCAAGGATGACGATTCCAATACGGACGACGACACCAAAACAGGCATCGACGGCTCCATGGATGATTCGGATTCCTAAGAGGCCCTGCTAGAATGGGCCCTGTTAGCGTTTTTTGATGTTGTAAAAGACAAGAAACACGAGCAAAGCGATTGATAAGGGGCCGGCTACATAGAAATAGAGAACGTCAATTGCGCGTAAAGGGCAATAGGCCTTATCGCCGGACATTACTGCATATAATACGTAGCCAAATGCTGGTTGGTTTGAATACCAGTGGGAGAAGGCCAAGAGTGCTAAAAGTGCTACTACCAGAAGTGTGTTCAGGACAAATCGTTTGGCATTCATCGGTCGTTCCTTCCAGATGATTCTTATTTAGTATTTTACTAAAAACATTTTTTCAAAGGATTGTTTAGTCCTAAATAACATGCACTTTCGCTGGAGGGTCGCTGTTTGGCGGCCCTCTTTTTTGCACAGGCGCGGTGGGATGGTAATATCGTTACGTTTGAACTGTTTCGATGTGAAACCGAGGAGATTCCCTCTATGAGTGCTGACTACCCGTCAATGACTACGGCCGAGATTCGCTCTAAGTTTCTCAACTTCTTTGAGGAGCGCGGTCTTAAGCTCTATCCTTCTTCGTCCCTCGTTCCCGACGATCCTTCGTTGCTGCTCGCCAACGCCGGCATGAACCAGTTTAAGGAGTACTACCAGGGTAAGAAGACCATGAAGGAGATCGGCGCGATCTCCTGTCAGAAGTGCGTTCGCACCAACGACATCGACTGCATCGGCGAGGACGGCCGTCATCTGTCCTTCTTTGAGATGCTCGGCGACTTTTCCTTTGGCGGCGTCTCCAAGCAGCAGGCCTGCACTTGGGCCTTTGAGCTCATCACCAAGGAGTTCAAGCTGCCGCTCGACCGCCTGTACTTCACCGTCTTTACCGAGGACGACGAGACCCATGACGTGTGGCGCTCCCTGGGCGTTGCCGAGGATCACATCTCGCGTCTGGGCGAGGACGACAACTTCTGGGCCGCTGGCCCCACCGGTCCCTGCGGTCCGTGCTCCGAGATCTACTTTGACATGGGCGAGGAGGTCGGTTGCGGCAGCCCCGACTGCAAGCCCGGCTGCGACTGCGACCGTTTCCTTGAGTTCTGGAACCTCGTGTTTACCCAGTACGACCGCCAAGAGGACGGCTCCATGCCGGAGCTGCCGCACCGCAATCTCGATACGGGCATGGGTCTGGAGCGCATGGCCGCTATCATGCAGCACAAGACTGCTAACTACGACGGCGATCTGATGCAGCACCTCATCAAGCTCGGTGAGGAGATCAGTGGCAAGACCTATGACGCCGACGATTACTCCGGCGCCAGCCGCTCCCTGCGCATCATCGCCGACCACTCCCGTGCCGTCGACTTTATGATCTCGGATGGCATCCTTCCCGGTAACGAGGGACGCGAGTACGTTTTGCGCCGTCTGCTCCGTCGTGCCGTGTTCCACGGCCGCCTACTGGGCATCGAGGGCGCCTTCCTGACCAAGTTCATCGACGAGGTCAACGCTCAGATGGGCGAGGCCTATCCCGAGCTGTTCAAGAACGTCGCGCTCGTTAAGGGCATCGTCGCCTCCGAGGAGGAGCGTTTCTCCACGACGCTCGACAACGGCCGCGTTTACCTGGACGAGGCCCTGGCCGCGCTCGCCGACGGCGCTGTGCTTTCGGGCGACGTTGCCTTTAAGCTGCACGACACCTTTGGTTTCCCTATCGATCTGACTGTCGAGATTGCCGGCGCTGCCGGTCACGACGTCGATATGGATGGCTTTACCGCTTGCATGGAGGACCAGAAGGCCCGCGCCCGCGCCAACGCCAAGGGCGATGCCTGGGGCAGCTTCAACGACGTGTGGGTCGAGCTTTCCGACAAGGTCGCCGCGACGGAGTTCGACGGCTATGACAACGACGTCATCGAGGGCGCCAAGGTTGTCGCCCTCGTTCGCAATGGCGAGTCCGTCGAGTCCGTTGCCGCCGGCGAGGACGTCGAGGTCGTGCTCGACCGCACCCCGTTCTACGCCGAGATGGGTGGCCAGCAGGGCGATGCCGGCAAGCTTTCCGCCGAAGGCGTCGCGCTGACTGTTGCCGACACCAAGAACCACAATGGCCTGTATGCCCATGTCGCGCACGTTGCCGAGGGCACGCTGACCGTCGGTGCTACCGTGACCGCGGCGCTCAACGCCGAGCGCCGCGGTTTCCTGCGCCGCAACCACACCGCCACCCACCTGCTCGACGCCGCGCTTAAGCAGGTCCTGGGCGAGCACGTTTCCCAGGCCGGCTCGCTCGTGACGCCCGAGCACCTGCGCTTTGACTTCACGCACTTCGAGGCTCTGTCCTCCGAGCAGCTCAAGGCTGTCGAAGACCTTGTCAACCAGCAGATCTTCGCTTCCAAACCGGTCGTGACCCGCGTCATGGGCATCGACGAGGCCAAGGCTGCCGGCGCTGTCGCCCTGTTTGGCGAGAAGTATGGCGACGTCGTTCGCGTCGTCTCGGTGGGCGCCGAGGACCAGCCGTTCTCCCGCGAGCTCTGCGGTGGTACGCATGCCGCCAACACCGCCGAGATTGGTCTGTTCAAGATCATTTCCGAGTCCTCTACGGGCTCTAACGTCCGCCGTATCGAGGCCGTGACCTCTAAGGGTGCCCTCGACTACATGGCCGACCGTCTGGCGCTCGTCGACGCCGCTGCCGCTGCGCTCAAGTGCCGCGTCGAAGAGGTTCCCGCCCGCGTAGAGAACCTGCAGGCCGAGCTGCGCGAGACGTCCAGCAAGCTCAAGAAGGCGCTCACTGGTGGCTCCTCCGATGCCATTTCCAGCGCCATCGACGGTGCTGTCGAGCTGAACGGCTATAAGCTCGTTGTTGCTGAGCTTCAGGGCCTTGAGGCTGCCGACCTGCGCAACGTGTGGGATACCGTGCATCAGAAGGTCGCCGGCCCTGTCGCCTGCGTCGTCGCCAGCGTGACCGAGAAGGGCACCCCGGCCCTGCTTGCCGCCGGCTCCGATGACGCCGTGAAGGCCGGTTTCCACGCCGGCAACGTGATCAAACAGATCGCGGGCCTGGTCGACGGTCGCGGTGGCGGCCGTCCCAACATGGCCCAGGCCGGTGGCAAGAGTGCTGCCGGTATCGCCGATGCCCTCGCGGCCGCCAAGACCGCGCTTGGCGCCTAAGAACCTAGGTTGTCGCTGTGGTCGCACTTGCGCTGGACATAGGGGAGACCAGAATCGGCATCGCCGTCTCGAGCCGTGATGGTAAGATGGCGATGCCCGTCAAGGTGCTGCCGGCTGCCGAGGTCACCGCTATGGCCAAGACGTTCCGTTACCTAGTCGAGGACTATGAGCCCGATATCCTGGTAAGCGGACGTCCCTTGACCATGGCCGGTGAGCCCGGCCCCCAGGCCGAGCGCGTCGCCGCTGTGGCACAAAAGATCGCCGACGAGCTCGAACTTCCGCTGGAGTTTGAGGACGAGCGTCTGTCCTCGCAAGAGGCCAAGCGCATCCTGCGAGAGCAGGGACTCAACGAAAAGCAGATGAGGGGCAAGATCGACATGATCGCCGCCAGCCTGTTCTTGCAGACATGGCTCGATCGTAAAAACGAGGAGGTTCAGCATGCCTAGCGCTTCCGATCCGCGCCAGCAGAATCGTACGCGGCAGCCCGCGCCGCGCCCCGCTCAGCCTGGCCAGCGCCCGGCGCAGCCGATGCAGCGTTCGGCTCAGCCTACTCAGCGTGCTGCTCAGCAGCCCGCCACTCGTCCCTCGCAGCCCGCTGGCGGCGCTCGTTTTAAGCAGCAGGCTCCTGCCCAGCGCACGCAGGGGCAGGCCCGGCAATCACGCTCCCACACACATCATGCTCATGGCTCGCACGGCGTTGCTCCGGCCACGCGGTCGAGTTATAAAACGCCTGCTCGCCGTGGTGCCCAAAAGAAAAGCTCCCCGGTGCCCATGATGATCGGTGGCGTCGTCGCCGTGCTTGCGCTTGTCGCGATCGTTTTCTTTGTCGTGCCAGCCGTCAAGGGCTTCTTTGCCGGTGAGGATGCGAATGTCGCTGCTGGCCGGCAAGTTACTATCACGATTCCCGATGGTGCCTCGGGTGACTCCATCGCTTCGATTCTCTCCGAGAACCATATCGTCGATAATCCCAAGGATTATTACGCGGCGGTCAAAAAGCTCAACGCCGACATGTCGCTTAAACCGGGTAAGTATTCGTTCACCACGCTCATGGATGCGACCAAGGTCGTTCAGCAGCTCATGGAAGGCCCCAATGCGGGCTCTGATGCGCTGACTATCCCTGAGGGCCTGACGGTTGACCAGGTCGCCGACCGTGTGGCCAAGGCGTACGACAGCATTTCGAAGGAGGACTTCCTTAACCAAGCTAAGGCGAGCAATTATGTGAATGATTGCGCTTTCCTTAAAGACGCTGCAAACGATTCGCTCGAGGGCTTCCTATTCCCCAAGACCTATTCGTTGGGTAAGGACCCGTCTGCCGATGATGTGATTCGCGCCATGCTTGACCAGTTCCACGCCGAGTATAAGTCGCTTAACTTTGCCAGCTGCGAGGCCAAGATCAAGGAGCGCTATGGCGTAGAGATGTCCGATTACGACATCGTTAACCTTGCCTCGATCGTCGAGCGCGAGGGCCTCAACGCCGATCAGCGCGCGCATGTGGCATCGGTTTTCTATAACCGTCTGGCGGGCAAGCTCGATGGCCTGCGCTACCTCAATAGCGATGCGACCATGATGTATGTCACCGGCGGCGAGGTTACCGCCGACGACTTGCAGAGCGATAGCCCGTATAACACCTATAAGCACGAGGGCCTGCCGCCCACGCCCATCTGCTCTCCGTCGCTCGAGGCGCTCAAGGCCACCCTTGAGCCGACCGACTCCGATGATCTGTATTTCTACATTACACAGGACAAGGAGTATTTCTCGAAGACCTACGAAGAGCACCAACAGTCTTGGAATTGATCATGAGGATTTTTAGCCCCAAACGATATGTAGCCTCAGTCGACCGCATCGACCTCGATACCCTGTGGGCCGACGGCAAGCGCGCCATTCTACTCGACCGCGACAACACCCTGGTGCCGCGCGATACCGAGCGGGTTCCCGCTGCGGTTTCCACCTGGCTCGAAACCGCCCATGCCAAGGGCTTTAAGCTGTGTATGGTGTCCAATAACTGGCATCGCGATCAGGTCATGGCATCGGCGCGCGAGTTGGGGCTCGAGGCCATCAGCCACGCCATGAAGCCGGCGCCTTTTGCCCTCAAAGCGGGCCTTAAGCGCCTGGGCGCTACGGCTAACGAGGCCGTACTGATCGGTGACCAGCTTTACACGGACGTGTGGAGCGGTAACTTTGCCGGAGTTGACACTATTCTGGTCAAGCCGCAGGCAACCCAGGACCTGTGGTATACACAGATCTTCCGTGTTTTTGAGCGCCGGGCCCTGCGCGACCTTCCCTGCGAGGAATAGGTTTCGCCATGTCTCAGCACATCAAACACGGCTGCGACCATATCTTCTTTATCGGCTTTTTGGGCGCGGGCAAGTCGACGCTGGCGCGCAACGTGGGCACTATGTTCAAGCGTCGATTCATCGATACCGATCGTTTGGTTGTGCGTCGATGCGGTAAATCCGTGACCGAGATATTTGAGACGGAGGGCGAGGATCGTTTTCGCGAGCTCGAGACCTCGGCGCTCCGTTCGCTCCAAAGTGAGCGCAGCCTGCTGGTATCGTGCGGAGGTGGCATCGTCGAGACGCCGGTGAACATTGAACTGATGCACGAGATGGGTACATGCGTGTACCTCGAAGGTGACTTTGAGGACTCGTTGCGCCAGATTCGCCGCTCGGATACCCGGCCCGATTTCCGCTCTCCCGAGCATGCTGCGCGCCTGTTTGAGCATCGCCGTCCGCTGTATCGTCAGGCAGCCGATATTACCCTTGATATTCGCAACAAGTCCTTCGAGGACGTTTCCTACCTTTGTGCCGAGATGCTTTTGGAGCGTGGACTGCTATGATTCGCCGTCAACTTATCAATTTCCAAAACCGCAGTGTCGATGTCCGCGTCGGATTGGGCGCGTTCGAGGAGCTGTCGCGCATGTTTGCCTCGGCTGTGGGCAAGCCTAAGCGCGCGATGGTGGTTTGGAACGACGCCACATCCGAGCGTTTTGGTGAGGTCGTCGAGCATGCGCTGATCGACGCCGGTTTTGCCGTGTCGCTGCTCGTCCTCGAGGTTTCGCCTTCCGGCGCTACGCTGGCCGATGCCGATACCGTCTTTGGCGCCCTGTCGGATAACGGCATTACCTGCGATGATCTTGTTGTCGCTGTCGGCGACACGGCGACCTGCTCGGTCGTTTGCTGGTGTGCCAATCAGTGGTGCGGTCGCACCGAGTGCGCCTTGCTGCCGACGACGTTCGACGCCATGCTCACGGTCGCGACGACCATGAAGCCGCTCGTCGCCTCGTCGGCGCATGCGCTTCCCGCTATCGCGTTCCGTCCCGAGCCGGGCTTGGTCGTGTGTGACCTCGACCTTGTTCGCGAGACGGACCCCGAGGACCTCAAGCTCGGCTATGTGATACTTGTTGGCTCCATGCTTTCGAGCAGCAAGTCCCGTTGGAATCAGTTTACCGAGACCGTCCCCGAGATTCTCGCGGGCGAGGAGGTCGCGCTCGTCAATGCCGTTCAGTGGTCTCAGACTGCCCGCAAGGACGTACTGATGGCCACGAACCCGAGCGCCCGCCATGCACTCGATTTTGGCAAGACGGGGGAGCGTACCCTGCGCGCCTGCTTGGGCGATGCCGCTTCGCGGGTCCCCGCCTACCAGCTGTTGTCCGAGGGCATGCGCTTTGAGGCGCGCCTAGCACATGATGCCTGCGACTTCGATATCGATTACGTCTTTGAGGTCGATGACTGCCTAGAGGACTTTGGTATCGAGGAGCTTGCCTTCGACCTGGAGCCTGCCGCATATATCGAGGAGTTCCGCAGGCAGCAGTTTGTCCGCTCGAACCGCAGCATATTACCGCTGCCCGCGGCACTCGGCGCCATTCGTCTAACGAGCGTTGAGGACGAGGTTCTGGAGCGCCATGCTCATGCCTACTTGGCATCTCGTAAAGAACTTCTCTAAGATTTATTGACATCCATCGTCTTTCGTATCATGTTGAGGGGCGGGTTTCCAATCGGTTGCGGATCGCATGCGATTCCGTCGTTCGGTTGAGACTCGTCCCGTCTTTACAGAGGCAACAAGAAAGGAATCTGCATGTCTGAGTTTGCTGCCGGTCCTGCCGGTCGTATCGAGCGTGTCCGTACCCTGATGGTCGAGCGCGGCTACGATGCCATCGTGGTGCGCGACGAGGCCAATCTTCGTTGGCTTACGGGCGTGAAGGGCGTCTTCGACTACACCTTCGAGTTTCCGCACGCCGCGTTTATTACGTCAGATCAGTGCCTGTTCCACACCGACTCGCGCTACCTCAACAGCTTTGAGGAGAACACGCCCGCCGGCAGCCCCTGGGTCTACGACATGGACGAGGGCACCATCCCCGGTTGGGTCGCCGGCAAGATCGCGGCCAGCAAGTGTCGCGTCTGCGCTGTCGAGGACGACATGCAGATCAACTTCTACCAGGGCATTCAGCGTGGTTTGGAGGACCGTTCCGTCGCCTGTATGTTGCCGCTGATGCATGACGACATTCGTAAGATGCGCGCCATCAAGGACGCCGAGGAGATCGAGCTCATGCGCCATGCGCAGTCGATCACCGATGCCGCCTTCCAGCACATGCTCGGCTTTATTAAGCCCGGCATGACCGAGAAGCAGGTTCGCAACGAGCTCGAGAACTATATGTTCGCCAACGGCGCCGACAGCCTGGCCTTTGGCTCTATTGTGGCGAGCGGTCCCAACACCGCCAACCCGCACGCCGTGCCGAGTGACCGCGTGATCGAGAAGGGCGACTTCGTCCTCATGGATTACGGCGCGGGCTACTGCGATTATCGTTCCGACATGACGCGCACTGTCGTGATGGGCGATCCTACTCAGGAGCAGCTCGACCTGTACGCGCTCGTGCGCCGCACCCACGAGGAGTGCGTCGCCGCCATCCATCCGGGCGTTGAGGGCAACGACATTTTTAAGCTTTCCAAGAAGATCATCGGCGATGCCGGCTACGGTGATTACTACAACCATGGTCTGGGCCACGGCGTGGGCATCGACATCCATGAGCTGCCCAACTTCAACCGCAGCAAGAACATCATCGAGGTCGGCTCGGTTATCACCATGGAGCCCGGCGTCTACCTGCCCGGTGTGGGCGGCGTGCGCCTGGAGGACTACGGCGTGGTCACCGAGAACGGCTACGAGCCCTTCACCAAGACGCCGCACGACCTGCACGTCATCGATTGCTAATACACCTCGGTAGATTTTGAGGCATGTCCTTAAAATCTACTTTTGTGGGGCGGGGCGTCCGGAGCAATTCGGGCGCCTCGCGTTCTCTTTTTATGCGCTCGCTGCAGGCGCCGTCTGCAAGTGTATAATTTCGGTCGTATGTAATTTGGACGCTTGTGCGTTCTGTCCATAACAAGAAAGGTCACTATGCCTACCATTTCTACCGCCGACTTCAAGAACGGCCTCGGTCTCCGCATTAAGGACAAGGTCTACACCATCGTCGAGTTCCAGCATGTTAAGCCGGGCAAGGGCGGCGCGTTTGTGCGCTACAAGACCCGCGACATCAAGAGCGGCCGCGTCGTCGAGAACACCTGCAATGCCGGTACCAAGTTCGAGAGCGTTATGCTCACCACCCGCGAGTTCCAGTACCTCTACAACGATGGCACCGACTACATCTTCATGGACAACGAGTCCTATGAGCAGGTTCCCGTTCCCGAGGACATGGTGGGCGAGAACTCCAAGTGGCTGCGCGAGAACGACATCTGCCAGCTGCTCTTCGCCGACGATGAGCTCATGGGCGTGACCCCGCCGATGTTCATCGAGACCACCATCGTCCAAACCGACCCGGGCTTTAAGGGCGACACCGTCCAGGGTTCCACCAAGCCGGCCACGATCGACACCGGCGCTGTCATCCAGGTCCCCATGTACCTCAACGAGGGCGAGGTCATCAAGGTTGACACCCGCGACGGCAAGTTCGTCTCCCGCGTCTAGCAACCAACTCTTCTAGGAGGACTCATGCCCCAGGAAATTAAGATTGACGGCATCGGCATTTCGCCCGATGTTCTGACCGCCATCGTCTCGCGCGCCGTGTCGGATGTCGAGGGCATCGCCTCCGTTGGCGTCAAGGACCTTGCCACCAACCTTGTCTCCATGATGCTCTCTTCTAAGGCCCCGGCTTCCGAGCCGGCGGTCGAGGCCGAGGTCGTCGGTGACAAGCTCGCACTCACCGTGCGTGTCGTGGTGTTCTTTGGCTATCCGTTCAAGAAACTCGCCGAGGCCGTTCGCTCCGCCGTGGTCGCCGCCATCGATGCCCAGGTGGGCGTCGGGGTCGAGCGTGTTGACGTTTGTATCGACGGCCTCGTTTTCCCCAAGGAGTAACCTTTGAGCCTTAAGGTTTATCGCGGGCGTACGCTTGCCCGCAGTCAGGCGCTGCAGCTGCTGTTCCAGGCCGAGGCCACGGACAGCCCGCTCGAGCGCGTCCTCGAGGGTGATTTCCTGATCTCGAAGGGTCCCCTCGACCCCTATGCGCTGGAGCTGTGCCGCGGTGCCTATGAGCATATCGACCGTATCGACTGTGCTCTGCGCTCTGTTGCCAAGAACTGGGATCTTACGCGCATGCCCGGCGCCGACCGCAACCTGCTGCGTATCGCCGTTTACGAGATGCGTTTCCTCACCGACGAGGAGGTCTCTGACGCCATCGTGATCAACGAGGCCGTCGAGCTTGCCAAGGCCTATGGCACCGACCAGTCCGCGTCGTTCGTCAACGGCGTGCTGGGTAAGATCGCTCGCAGCGAGGAGCTGCCGGGCGAGGACCTATACCAGGAGCTGCTGGCCGAGGATCGCGCTCGCGAGGAGGCACAGGCTGCCGAGGCTGCCGCTAAGGTTGCGGTTGCCCAGGCTGAGGCTGGTGTGCTGGCCGAGGATGCGGACGCTGCTGAGGCCGTCGAGGCCGACTCCGTCGAGGAGTAGCCATGCCAGAGGGTTCCGTCCGCAACTTTGATGAGATCTCGGACCGTCTGGATCAGATCATCGCTACCGTTCGCTCCAAGGATACGTCCTTGGAGCGTTCACTCGATCTGTTTGACGAAGCGATTGAGCTGGGCTCCCGCGCGGTCGATATGGTCGACAAGTTTGAGCTGACGCCACGAGAGGCCGATAAGCTCGAGCAGGAATACGATGAGGATGCGGCAAACGAATCCCAGGATAGCTAGGCCGCATCTCCGGATACGAATGGTTGATGGCATTCATGAAACGCGTGCGTCTTGATGACGAACTGATTTCACAGGGCATCTGCGCCGATCGCGCGGATGCCCTTCGCACTCTTATGGCCGGCTTGGTCTCGAGTGGCGGCGAGCGCTTGACTTCGCCGGGCCTTAAGGTGACCCCGGGCCTGCCGCTGCACGTGAAGGGGCGCATTCCGTACGTTGGGCGCGGCGGTCTTAAGCTCGAGGGTGCGCTTGACGCGTTCGGGATTGATCCGACGGACCTTGCTTGCCTCGATGTGGGCTGCTCCACGGGTGGCTTCACCGATTGCCTGCTCAAGCGTGGTGCCGCGACCGTTGTCTCGGTCGACGTGGGCCGTGCCCAGTTCGACTGGTCGCTGCGCCAAGACGATCGTGTGACGCTCCACGAGCGCACGAATGTGACGCAGTTGCCCGAGCTCGGCTACGGCGGTGCTATCGATCTGGCTGTGTGCGATGTGTCGTTTACGAGTATCGCGAATATCATCGATGCCGTGCTGGCGTGCCTGAAGCCTTCGGGTTCGTTTTGCACGCTCGTAAAGCCGCAGTTTGAGGCTCCGGCGGCGCAGGTGGGCGAGGGCGGCATTGTGACCGATCCCGTCGTGCGCCGCGATACGCTCGTGGCGGCGGTTGAACTCTTTGCTGCCAAGGGCCTGTTCCCGGTCGATGTGTGCGTGTCACCCATTCATGGTGCCAAGGGCAACGTTGAGTTTTTCCTTTACGGCACGAGGTTTGCTCTCGGTGAACGCACCGACGATGAGCTGCAATCCCAGGTATCGGTTTTGAGCGAGAAAGCTGCAACGCTATGAAGGTCTTTCTGGTTCCCAATTACTACAAGCAAGAGGCGGTCGAGAGCGGCCTGATGCTCGAGCTTTGGCTGACGCGCCAGGGCTATGATGTCGCATGGGCTGCCGACCAGCGATCGAAGATTCAAAGCACGCCTGATATTGACGGCTCCGATCTGGTCATTACGCTCGGCGGCGACGGTACGTTGCTGCGCGCTGCCCGCATCCTCAACCATCGCGAGATTCCTATCCTCGGTCTTTCCTATGGTCACCTGGGCTTTTTAACTGCTGCGAGTCCAGAGGAGCGCGACATTCTGCAGGTCGTGAGCGACGCCCTGTCCGGTGAGCTGCACGTGAGCCGTCGCGCCACCATCGCCGCGGATATCGTGTCCGTGCGCGAAGACGGTACGAAGGATGTTGTGCGCACGTTCGCCCTCAACGACATGGCACTCACGCGCGGCCCCCTGTCCGATATGGTCGAGTTTGACATCACGGTGTCCGGCCATCATATCGACCGCCTGCGCGGTGACGGTGTTGTCGTTTCGACAGCGACCGGCTCCACCGGCTATGCGCTTTCCGCCGGTGGCCCCATCGTGAGCCCCGATTACACGGGCATGGTCTGCGTGCCCATCGCTCCACATACCATTCAGGCTCGCGCTTTCTTGACTTCGCCGAGTGATGTCGTCGAGATCTTTATGTCCGATGATCGCCCGAGCGTTCCGGCAATCGCCATCGACGGACAGTTTATTACCTGCGATGGCACGGTCGAGAGCGTGGCTGTGCGTCGCGGTCCCGGCGATGTGCTGCTGCTGGATTACGGCCCCGAGAGCTTCTATAACTCGGTTAGCCGTGTGTTCTACGGAGTGCGTCATGATCGATGAGCTGCAGGTTTCCAACATTGCACTCATTCGCGAGGCGACGTTGGTTCCGAGCGCGGGCCTAACGGTTCTGACTGGAGAAACCGGCGCCGGCAAGACCGCGCTGCTCTCGGCCCTTAAGCTTATTTTGGGCGAGCGTGCGGATTCGTCTACGGTGCGCGAGGGCGAGGCGCTGGCGAGCGTCGAGGCACGCCTGTTTGACGGCCCGCACGACACGGAGGGCTTCACGGTACAGCGCAGCCTTTCTGCCGAGGGCCGCAGCCGCGTGAAGATTGACGGCTGCATCGCCAGCGTGCGCGAGCTCTCGGAGCGCGTCGGCGTGATGATGGATCTGTGCGGTCAGCACGAGCACCAGCGCTTGCTCGATCCGGCGCATCACGTTGCGATGGTCGATGCCTGGGCAGGGCGCCCGGCACTCGAGGCACTCGAGCTCTACCGTGCTTGCTTTAAAGCCTCGCGCGCGGCTGCCAAGGAGGTCCGTCGCGTCGAGGAGGCCTCGCGTGCGCAGGGGAGTCGTGTCGAGGAGGCGCGCTTCGCCCTGGAGCGCATTGCCGAGGTCGACCCCAGGCCGGGTGAGTATGAGGAACTCGAACAACTGCTGCCGCGCTCCGAACATGCCGAGGTACTGGTTGCCACGGCTAATGTTGCCCATGCATCGCTTGCTGCCGAAGGGGGAGCGCTCGATGCCGTGAACAGCGCCGTGGCAGAGCTTTCCCGAATGGCTACCGTCGATCGCAAACTGGGCGACATTGCCGATGCGCTTTCGGATGCCTGTATCTCCCTTGAGGATTGCGCGAATGAGCTTCGTGCTTATCGCGATGGCGTCGCCTTCGACCCGCGCGAGCTCGCTCGCATGCGTGAGCGGTATTCTGACCTCAAGGGTCTGTTGCGTCAGTGGGGTCCCACTATGGACGATGTTTTTGCCATGCGCGATCGCTCGCAAGAACTGCTGTCTCTGGTCGATGATGGCGATGAGCAGATCAAAAAGGCGCGTGAGGCACTCGGGAGCGCCGAGCGCGAGTTGTTTGCCGCTGCCAAGGCACTTAAGCGCGCTCGCAATACGGCGGCCCCGCGCTTCTGCCACGAGGTTGGCCGCCAGATGGCTCGCCTGGAGATGGGCAGCGCCGAGCTCGTCTGGGAGTCGCGCGATCTTCCCCGTGCTGAGTGGACGCCCGTTGGTCCCTCGAGCTACGAGCTGCTATACCGCAGCGGTGCCGGTTTGACGCCGCGCCCCCTGCGCCGCATTGCGTCGGGCGGCGAGCTCAGCCGCGTCATGTTGGCAAGCAAAGTTGTCCTCGGTAATGCGGACGGTGTCGATACGCTGGTGTTTGACGAGGTTGATGCTGGTGTCGGTGGCTCCACGGCGCGTGCACTCGCGGGCGTGCTGGCTGATCTTGCTGCTACGCATCAGGTGATTGTCGTAACCCACTTGGCGCAGGTCGCCGTCATGGCTGACAAGCATTATGTTGTCAGCAAGGAACCGGGCGATGTTCCCCAGACGCATTTGGACGAGGTAACCGGCGAAGCGCGTACCGCTGAGATCGCCCGCATGTTGAGTGGCGATCAGTCCGAGGCAAGCTTGGCCCACGCCAAGCAGATGCTCGAAGAAGCTCGAGGTTAGGTCGTATCAGCGGTGTTGGTGGGACAAAATAGACTGAAATTTTTGTCCCACTACGCGTTTTACTCAACGACCTTATCCGGCTGGATGAGCTCCTCGTAGTAGCTGATATGCTCACGCGCGTCTTCAATCTCGGGCAGCAGGAAGTTGTAGATGACTTCGATGATCATCGTGGCGCTGATCTTGGAGAACGCAAAGTCGCCCGTCGTCAGTAGCGCTTCGTGGTTGACGGTATTAAAAGTGTAGTCTGCCAGGCGCGCAAGCGGGGATTTGCTGTCGCTGCTGATGACGACTACGGTTGCGCCGCAGTCACGAGCCGCTTTTGCCATGCGATTTAAACGGCGCGATTTGCCGGAGTTTGAGATGAGCACGATGACGTCGCCCGGGCGCAACGTGAGCGCAAAGCCGATTGATGTCTCGCTAATGGTGCTCGCCATGCAGCGCAGGCCCAGCTGCGAAAATTTAAACGTCGCATCGAGCGCGACCGCGTTCGTATTGCCCACAGCCGCAAACTCAATAACCCCTGCATGCTTAAGGGCATGCACAACAGCCGCCAGCGTATCGTGGTCGATCCCGTCGATGGTTGCATTAAGCTCACTCACCTTGGCAGCCAGGATGTTCTTGAGGCTCTGCTCCATATTGTCGAGCGAGACTTCGTCAGTCAGGCCTTCGTTGCGCTGGCTTTCCAAATCCCTCGCCAACGAAAACTGAAAGCTGCGGAAGCTACCAAAGCCCAGCTTGCGGCAGAAGCGCGAAACGGTCGCCTCTGACGTGGCGGCGGCACGCGAGAGCTGAGCGGCCGTGAGACGTGGGGCCTCGGACTGGTGCTCCAATATATAGTCGACAATGCGCTGCTCGGATTCGCTGTATCCCTTGTGGGTGCTAATGAGGGAGAGCGCGCTCTTGCTGCTATCGGTCATGGATGGCTCCTGGTTGGCATGAAAATCGGACTTGTTTTTCAATGCCATAGTATACGGGCATTTTCAAGTACAAGATACACCTTGCCGTTTCAAGCGTTGATGGTAAACTTTCATCGACCGTTTACGGTCGTGAAAGAACCTTTCACCGGAGAATTGCAACTTGTCTCTTCTCACGCAAGCGGTGGGTTGGTATCTTTCAGTTGTGGAAAAGCGCGCCACGAGGCGCGTGTAGGGGAGCGCCCGCGGGCGCAGAACTCAAGAAGGAGGGACACATGGCTAAGTTTGACATCATCGCCGCCACCGGTTGCCCGACCGGTATCGCGCACACCTTCATGGCGAAGGAGGCGCTGGAGAAGGCAGCTGCCGAGCGCGGTCTGACCATTAAGGTCGAGACCCATGGCCAGGTCGGTGTCGAGAACGAGCTCACCAAGAGCGAGATCGCCGGTGCAAAGGCCGTCGTCGTCGCAGCCGATAAGGATGTCCAGGCTGAGCGTTTCGCCGGTAAGCCCATGGTTTCCGTCGGCGTTTCCAAGGCCCTGTCCGTCGAGGCCGCTGGAAAGCTGATTGACCACGCGCTCGCCGCCAAGGGCGACGATACGGTTTCCGCTGCCGCCGATGTCGAGGACGAGGTCGAGGAGAAGGAGTCCATCGGCCACGTCATCTACAAGCACCTCATGAATGGCGTCAGCCACATGCTGGTCTTCGTCGTCGCCGGCGGTGTTCTGACCGCCGTTTCGTTCCTGTGGGGCATCACGTCCTTCGATTCGACGGCTGCCGACTACAACAGCTTTGCCGCGATGCTCAAGATTATCGGCGGTATCGCCATGAACCTCATGGTTCCGGTGCTTTCCGCCTACATCGCCGAGTCCATCGGCAAGCGCCCGGCGCTCGTCCCCGGCTTTGTTGCCGGCATGATCGCCATCCAGGGTCTGCCCGTTAACGCCGATACCGGCATGATCGACGCTGGTGGCGCCGGCGTGGGCTTCGGCTTCCTGGGCGGCATCGTCGGCGGCTTCCTCGCCGGCTATGTCATCCTGCTGCTCGAGAAGGTCTTTGCCGGTCTGCCCAAGAACCTGGACGGCCTCAAGGCTATCTTCCTGTACCCGCTGTTCTCGACCGCCATCGTCGGTCTGGTCATGCTCGGCATCTCCGGCCCCATGGCTGCCATCAACACCGCCATGATGGACTTCCTCAAGGGTCTGTCTGCCTCCGGCGCCGTTGTCCTGGGTCTTGCCATCGGCTGCATGTGCGCCTTTGACATGGGCGGCCCGGTCAACAAGGCTGCTTACGTCACCGGTACCGCTATGCTCACCGAGGCCTTGGCCGCCGGTGTCGGCACCGATACCTACAACTTCGGCACCAACTTCATGGCTGCCGTCTCCGCCGCTTGCATCGTTCCGCCGCTGATCACCACCTTCGCCGTCGTTGTCGGCAAGAAGTACTTCAGCCAGGAGGATCATGACGCCGGTGTCGTCAACCTCATTCTTGGTTGCACCCACATCACCGAGGGCGCCATTCCGTTCATGACCAAGAACATCTGGCCCGTCATGCCCATCATGATGCTCGGTTCCTCTATCGCTTCGATCCTGACCATTATGTTCAACGTTCACGATCCGGCGCCCCACGGTGGCTTCCTGGTTCTGCCCGTTGTCGAGAACGGTCCGCTGTGGGTCCTCGCGATCCTCATCGGCGCCGTGGTCGGTGGCATCCTGTTCGTGGCCTTCAAGAAGTACGACTTCGAGAAGAATCAGAAGACCACTCCTGCCGCTCCCGCTGCCAAGTCGGTTGAGGCCCCCAAGGCCGCTGCTGTCGAGGCCCCCAAGGCCGAGGCTGCTGACTTCGTGAAGGTCGAGAACGTCTTTGTCGCCGAGGACTTCGCTTCTCGTGACGAGGCCCTGAGCTTTGTATCCAACCAGGCCGTCAAAGCCGGTATCGCCGGCGACGCCGACGCCGTGATGAACGCCTTCCTTGCCCGCGAGGCAGAGGGCACCACGGGCATGATGGAGGGCTTCGCCATCCCGCATGCCAAGTCCGACGCCATTACCGAGGCCGCCGTCATCGTCGTCAAGGACGACTCTGGCGTGACCGGTTGGGACACCATGGACGGCGCTCCCGTCAACGTGGCCATCGCCCTGCTCATCCCGGGTGCACAGGCTGGCACCACGCACCTCAAGATCCTGTCCAAGGTCGCCGAGGCGCTCATGGACGAGGACTTCCGTGCCACCGTCAAGGGTTCCACCGACGCCGCCGAGATCGCCAAGACGATCAACGCCCGCCTGGTCTAGCCCCACTGACAGCGGTTTCAATCGCCCCCTGTAACAAAGGCGGAGCCCCTCTCCAGGGCCTCCGCCTTTTTCTACCTCTTCCATAAGTTGCGGTGAAATAGGGACTGTTTAAACGATTCAACCCCAAATTCAGTCCCTATTTCACCGCAACTTACAGAAGGGCATAGGGGGGGATGGTTAGGTTTGTCGCGAGTTCCGCATGCAAAGGAAAGCACTTAATGTGCTTTCCGTCTTGCGCAGGACTGTAGAGCAGCAAACTTAACCATCCCGCCCGGCAGGCGAGCTGTGGAAACGACATCTGTCCAACAATTCGTGCGAAACATAATGAAAAACCGTTTGATGTGAGTTAATATAAACAACGTCGTGAATCTGACTCCTGCCGCATGCATGACAGGGGTTAAACACAAAAAAGGAGTCAATTATGGTTTCTGAGAAGGCTACCCTCGTCAATCCGCAGGGTCTTCACATGCGTCCGGCTGGCCTCTTCGCCTCCACCATGGGCAAGTACGCCTGCGACGTGACGGTCGTCACCCCCGAGAAGGAGGTCAACGGCAAGTCCCCGATGGCCCTCATGGCCGCTGGTATCCCCTGTGGCACCGAGGTCGAGGTCAAGTGCGACGGCGCCGACGAGGCCGAGGCTCTGGCTGCTGCCATCGAGCTCATCAAGAGCGGTCTTGGCGAGTAGAACTCAAACGGGTCGCATGTTGAACAATTAAGTTCATACTTGGGGGCGCAGTGACCTGTATCAAGGTAGCTGCGCTCTTTTGTCATGGATATGGCAAAACGCTTTATCACATGGCACGGAGAGAGGAATGGGAATGTATCAGGGAGTCAACGCATCCGAGGGCATCGGTATCGGCACCGTCATGGTTGCCGTCGATCCCGACTTGACGTTTGAACCGCACGAGGTCGCTGATTCGGCAGCAGAGAAGGAGCGCTATCAGACCGCTCTTTCGGTCTTCTGCGAGAAGACACAGGCTCAGGCCGACCACATGAAGGAGACGGTGGGCGAGGCCGAGGCCGAGATCATGAGCGGACACATTGTCCTGGCTCAGGACCCGGGCATGACCGACGCCATCAACGCCGCCATTGACGGCGGCACCTGCGCCGAGCAGGCGCTCATGGACACCTCGACCATGTTCGAGAACATGTTCCTGTCCATGGACGACGAGATGTTCCGTCTGCGCGCGGCCGACATCGCCGACATCCGCACCGGTATTCTGGCCGAGCTGCTGGGCAAGGAGGTCGTCGATCTCTCCGTCCTGCCCGAGAACACCGTCGTTGTCGTGCACGATCTTACGCCGTCCATGACCGCCACGATCGATAAGGCCCACGTTGCCGGTATCGTCACCGAGACCGGTGGCCGCACGTCGCACTCCGCGATCATCGCGCGTGCCCTCGAGATCCCGGCTGTCCTTTCGGTTGCCAACAGCTGCACCGCTCTGCGCAACGGCATGACCGTTGTCGTCGACGGCGGCAAGGGTATCGTCGAGGCCGATCCCGACGAGGAGACGCTCGCTGCCTACACCGCCAAGGCCGAGGCCTTCGCTGCCGAGAAGGCAGCCCTCGAGGCCTTCCGCGGCAAGCCTTCTGTGACTGCCGATGGCATCAAGAAGATCATCGCCTGCAACATCGGTAACCCCGATGACGTGCCCAACGCGCTCGATCACGATGCCGAGGCTATCGGTCTGTTCCGCTCCGAGTTCCTGTTCATGGACTCTGCTGAGCTTCCTTCCGAGGAGGAGCAGTTTAACGCCTACCGCAAGGTCGCTACCGCGCTCAAGGGTGCTCCGGTCATCATTCGCACGCTCGACGTGGGCGGCGACAAGGAGATCCCGTACCTGCACATGGTCAAGGAAGACAACCCCTTCATGGGCTTCCGCGCTGTGCGTTACTGCCTGGCCAACCCCGACCAGTACAAGGTTCAGCTTCGCGCCCTGCTGCGCGCCAGCGCCTTCGGTGACGTCAAGATCATGATCCCGCTCGTCACCTGCGTCGAGGAGGTCGTGGCCGTCAAGGAGCTCGTCGAGCAGTGCAAGGCCGAGCTGACCGAAGAGGGCCGCAAGTTCAACGAGAACATCGAGGTCGGCATCATGGTCGAGACGCCTGCCGCCTCGCTGCTCGCTGATCGCCTGGCCGAGGTGGCCGACTTCTTCTCCATCGGCACCAACGACCTGATCGGCTACACCATGTGCGCCGACCGTGGCAACGACACCATCTCCAACCTGTACCAGGTGTACTATCCCGCCGTGCTCCGCTCGCTCAAGAACATCATCGAGAGCGGCGTGAAGGCCGGCATCATGGTCGGTATGTGCGGCGAGGCCGCTGCCGATCCGCTGCTCGAGCCGCTGCTGATCAGCTGGGGTCTGGAGGAGTTCTCGATGAGCGCTCCGTCCATCCTGCGCGCCCGCAAGACCATCAGCCAGTGGACCAAGGCCGAGTGCGACGATCTCGCCGAGAAGGCGCTCGCCTGCAACACCGCCGCCGAGGTCAAGGCGCTGCTCGAGTCTGCTGCTCGCTAATTTGGTATCAGAGGTAACCGCGTGGTTGGAATGGCCGGCCGCGCGGCCCTCACATATACAGGGGGTACTGTAAATGTTCTACACGCTAACCGCTAATCCGGCTGTCGACATGACGGTTTCGAGCTCTCCGCTCGAGCCCGACGAGAACGTCCGCACCGGCTCGGCCAGCTACACGGCCAACGGCAAGGGTCTTGACGTGTCCTTCGCCTTTAAGAAGATGGGCGTCGACACCGTCGCGCTCGGCTTCTTCGCCGGCTTCACGGGCAAGTTCATCGTCGAGGAGGTCATGAACCTGGGTTGCCTGTGCCGCCCGGTCTGGACCGACGGCATCACGCGTATCAACACCTACGTCAACGATGGCCAGCACGAGTACGGCATCCTTAACCCCGGCGCCCCGATTACGCCGGAGCACCAGAAGGAGCTCTACAACATCCTGGACACCGCGGGCGATCTTGAGTGCCTGATCGTCTCTGGTTCCGTGCCTCCCAAAGCTACGCCCGACTTCCTGGCTCAGGTCATGGAGCACGCTCAGGCTCGTGGCGCCGACGTCGTCCTGGACCTGTCCTCCGACAAGCTCAAGGAGCTCGCTCACAAGAAGCCGCTGCTCATTAAGCCGAACCATCACGAGATGAAGGCCATCTTCGGCGTGCCGGTCGACACTGACGACGAGGTCCGCGTTGCCATGAAGCTCGCCCACGATGCCGGCGTCCAGAACGTGCTGCTCACCCGTGGTAGCCGCGGCGACGCTTACTTCTCCAACGGCGAGGACATCTGGTATGCCAAGCGTGAGTTCAACATCAAGCTGGTCTCCTCCGTCTGCGCCGGCGACTGCACCCTCGCTGCGTTCCTGCACAAGTGGTACAGGGATCGCGACAACGTCGAGGAGGCCATGAAGCTCGCTATGGCCACCGGCGCCAACGTCGCTGAGTCCGTGGGCATTGGCGACTTCGGTCACGTTGACGAGTACAGCAAGCGCGTTGCTGTCCGTAAGCTCGATCGCAAGTAAGCGAAAAGCCACTAATTCGTGCGCATGCGGCGTCCCGGTTTGATCGGGGCGCCGTTTTTTTGTCAGGCCCGAACCTCGTCGCCGCACTTCACGCATTCCACACCGTTCGCCGAGTTGATATAGCCTTTTGTTGTGACGTGGAATATAATTTCATCAACATGTTACCTCGTGAAAGGAACATTCATGATTTACACGCTGACTGCAAATCCCGCTATTGACTACAACATCGCCTGCAACGGCCTGTCCGCCAATACCGTTACGCGCACCCGTAACGCGGTCTACACCCCCAACGGCAAGGGTCTCAACGTCTCGTTTACGCTCGACCACTATGGCATCGACACCACGATCTTGGGCTTCTTCGCCGGTTTCTCGGGTGAGTTCATCGTTCAGGGAGCCGAGGCCCTTGGCGTGCCCGTCAAGCCCGTGTGGACCGATGGCATCACGCGTGTCAACGTGTTCCTCAACGCCGGTCCCGATACCGAGTACAACATGGTCAATGCCGGTGCCGCCATTAACGAAGCCAACGAGCAGGAGATGTTTGAGCTCATCGATTCGCTTGACGACATGACCTGCCTGGTTATCAGCGGCTCGTTGCCCCCCAACACCTCCGAGGGCTTCCTGGCCGAGGTCCTGCGTCGCGTGAAGGCGAAAGGCGCCGAGTTCGTGCTCGATATCTCGAGCCATCAGCTGGCCGACCTCATTGCTATGGAGCCGTTGCTCATTAAGCCCAACGACGACGAGCTGCTCGACATCTTTGGCATTGAGGTGAGCGGTGGCGACGATGAGTCCGTCAAGGGCGCGATGGCCGAGCTGCATGCTAAGGGCGCCAAGAACGTGCTGCTGACCCTTGGTGGCGACGGCGCGTACTTCTCCAATGGCGAGCACATCTGGTTTGCCAACCGCACCTTTGAGGTTAAGGTGCTGTCGACCGTCTGTGCCGGCGATTCCTCGCTCGCTGCCTTCTTGTCCGTGTGGCACGACGCCCCCGAGCGCGTCGAGGATGCCCTGCGCCTTTCAATGGCCACCGGCGCTAACGTGGTCGAGTGCCCGGGCTTGGGCGATTTTGCCAAGGTGGACGAATACAAGAAGCACATCGAAGTTCGTCAGGTCTGCTAGCCGCATCGAATAATCGTTGCCGAACACCCGTTTTGGATTTCCAGGGCGGGTGTTTTTGCGCACTGAACGTATGTGGCGTCTGCTGTCTCGTTTTATCGAATCGAAGACGCGATTGCGTGTGTGCGCTTTCTCGTTTCTTGTTAGACTTCTTGAGAACCATCGATTAACGCTCGCAAGTGCAGGAGGCCATAGGCATGTGCAATGTTTCGCTCAACGGTACGCAGCCGACCGATGCCTCCATTCGTGTCTTGCGTGCGCTCGAGGCAGCCGGTCTTGAGGCTTGGTACATTGGCGGTTGGGTACGTGATGCCCTGATGGGGCGCCCCAGCCACGATGTTGACATGTGCTGTAGCGGCCTGTGGCAGGAGTCCAAAGCGGCGCTCGAGGCCGCCGGCATTGCAGTAGTTGAGTCGGGTATTAAATTTGGCGGCATCACGGCTATTTGCGATGGCGAGCGTATTGAGGTCACCACGTACCGCCTGGACGGCTTTTACACCGATGGTCGCCATCCCCAGAGTGTGGAGCGTGCGGCGTCGCTTGAGGACGATCTGGCGCGTCGCGACTTTACCGTTAACGCTATGGCCTGGCATCCTCAGCGCGGCCTTGTTGACCGCTACGATGGCCAGGGCGATCTGAAACGCAAGCTCATCCGCGCTGTTGGAGATCCCAAGCGTCGTTTTAACGAGGACGCGCTTCGCATGCTGCGCGCGGTGCGTTTTGCCTGCCGTCTGGATTTTATGATCGAGCCTAAGACCAAACAGGCGCTTGCCGAATGCGCTCCGCTGCTCGATGCCGTGGCACGCGAGCGCGTGGGTATTGAGCTCGAAGGCATCCTTTCGACCGGCCATGGGGGAGACGCGATGCTGCGCTACCCCGAGCTTGTTTGCGCCGCCGTGCCCGAGCTCGCGTCCGCTCGCGGGTTTGACCAGCGCAGTGTCTACCATGCGTTTAACGTCTACGAGCATATCGCCCGCGTGCTGACGGTGGCCGGGGAGCTGGCGCTGTGCGACGGCGTCGCGCCCTCGTTGAGCCTTATGTGGGCGGCGTTTTTGCACGACGTCTCCAAGCCCGAGTGCTTTACGGTCGATCATGCGGGTAGTGGCCACTTTTACGGTCATCCCGCGCTCGGCGCCAAGAAGGCGCGTATCATCATGGATCGCCTGGCGCTATCGCACGATTTGGTGCGCGACGCGTGCCTGCTGATTAAATACCATGACAAGCCGCTGCGTCCCGAGCGATCCTGCCTGCTCAATATGATGCGCGTGCTTTCGGGCGAGGGTGTCGATACGCCTCGCCTGATGGATGAGCTCATGGACCTTAAGCGTGCCGACACGCTCGGCAAGGCGCCGTCGTGCTTCTATTACGTCGAGACGATCGAGGAGATGCGCGCGCTGACTCGCGAGTTGCTGGCGGCGGGGGAGCCCTATAGGCTTAAGATGCTTGCTATCAATGGCGACGACTTGATTCGCGCCGGCGTCAAGCCGGGGCCGGAACTGGGACAGTTGCTCAACGCCGCCCTCGACGCCGTGATCGAGGATAACATTCCCAACGAGCGCGAAGCACTCCTGGCCTACCTCGACCTTGGGTAGTTAATTTGGGACGGGGCTTTTTTAGCTACCCATGCCAAAATCACGAGCGGTTCGACCGACTGAAAGCAGTGGTAGCTAAAAAGCCCCGTCCCAAATTAACTACCCGGTTGACCTGTGCGTTCCATAACCTGCCGACAATTTTTCGGTAATTTGGAATTTCTTCTTGCGCTTGCGTTTTTTGTCCCGTAATATATTTCTTCGCAGCACGGCAGTGCAGATGTCATGTGGCCCGTTCGTCTAGCGGTTTAGGACGCCGCCCTCTCAAGGCGGAGATCACCAGTTCGAATCTGGTACGGGCTCCCATGAATCTGAAACCCGAACTTCCCATGGAAGTTCGGGTTTTTATTTCCGGGCAGACCATCTGCAATTCCCATTTGGCCCATAGCTTTACGTTCTGCTTGTGGCCCTTGCGGGTACAATATGCAAGATATTTGGACGGTCAGAAGGAGCCTCATGACGGAGTCCTCTCATCATACATCTAAGCCCCAGGTCGAGGTTGAGGCCTCGGGCGGCGATGACAACAAGGGTGCACGTCGCGGTGCCATTTTTATCGGCGTCGTGCTGGTTGGCTATATCGGTTATCTGATTGCGACCGGTCAGATGGGGCAGTTCTGGGCTGCTATGTCGAGCGTCCAAGCGCCGTGGCTCGTTGCTGCATGCTTTTGCATGTTTCTGTACCTGTTCTTTGGCATCGTTGCCTATGCGATCGCCGTCTGGCTCGATCCAAATTCGCCCGTCGGCATTCGCGACCTGATCTCGGTTGAGGCGAGCGGTATCTTCTTTGGCAACCTGACGCCCATGATGATGGGCTCCACGCCTGCCCAGATCTACCGCCTGACCAAGGCAGGCCAAAACGTCGGCGAGGCCGGTGCCACGCAGTTCACGCGCTTTATCGTGTATCAGTTTGGCCTCGTTGCCTGGGGCGCAATTCTGCTGCTTGCCCGCATGCCGTTTTTCGCCGAGCGCTATGGCGACATGACGCTGCTGTGTGTCTTTAGCTTTGGCGGTCACTGCTGCATTCTGCTTGGCATCTTTGCCGTCGCGCTCATGCCCAAGACCGTCACGCGCGTCGCGCACTGCATCATCAATTGGCTCGAGCGAATGGGCGTCTCGGCCACCAAGATCGAGGGCTGGCGTACGTTTGTCGACGGCGAAATCTACTCGTTCTCCGAGAAATTCAAGCTTTCGGCCGGCCACTTTTCGTCTATGCTGCTCACGGTGATCATCACCATGTTGCAGCTCGCGTTTTTCTACCTCGTGCCGTATTTCCTGATGCTTGCCTTTGGCCACCACGAAGTCGATTTTTTCTCGGTCATGGCCGCGAGTGCCTTCGTTCAACTCCTGAGCTCTGCTGTTCCCCTGCCCGGTGGCACCGGCGGGGCCGAGGGTGGCTTCGCGCTGTTCCTGGGTCATTTCTTTGGATCGGCGTCGACCGCCGGTTATCTGCTGTGGCGCCTCATTACGTTTATCGCACCGACTATTCTGGCCGCGCCCCTGCTGGGCCTTAAGAGTGCTCACAACGAGAGTATCCATGCACGCTGGGATCGCGTGATGCGCAAGCTCGGACGAACGCCTCAGACGTCCTCTAGCCCTGTAAAGCCTCATCCTGTGAATGCGGTTACCGTGGATCCCAATCAGCATGCTCAGAAGGCTTCTGGGGCCCCCAAACCGGCGCATAAGGCCTATGTGCGCCAGACAGGCGACGGCATCCGTGTGTCTCCCGCGGCTTTGAACAAAAAGAAACTCCCTAAGGCGTAAAGGTTGGTCGTGCGTTCTTCATGTTGCCAGGCATTTTTGTGCCGGATGGGGGATAATCCTCTTGCGTAGATTAACTCTCATCTGTTGATGAATGCTCGCATTCCGAAGGGACACCTCCATGGCCACCAGCAAACCGCGTCTCGACCGCCGTATCGTTCGCAGCCGCAATGCCATCCTTTCTGCGTTTGAGCGCCTGTTGATGGATAGACCGCTTGCCGACATTACTGTGAGCGCCATCGCGCGTGAGGCAAATGTCGACCGCAAGACCTTTTACGTACACTTCGGGACGGTTGACGGCCTGCTCGATGCCATCGCCGTTAATGTGGTGGAGACGATTGTCGACTCGGTCGAGAAAACGCTTGCTTCCATGGACGGCGATACGAATGAGCGTGCCCTCGGAGCGGCGGCAACGTTTTTTAAGACCATCAACGAGGCACTTTGCAATAACCTCGTGCTCAATCGTCAGTTGATCGAAAACATTCCGCTCGACGATTTTATGACGCGTTTGCGCGTGCCGCTCGAGCATGAGATTACCGTGCGCGACTTGCTGCCCCACGGCCTCAAGGACGAGATGTTCGACTATTATCTGGCGTTTTTACTTTCGGGCATTATCGGCATTTACCGCACGTGGGCGCTCTCCGATGGCTCGGTGTCCATCGAGCGTATCTCGGATGTCGCCAACGACCTGACTCTCAATGGCCTATCGAGTCTGGAATCTCGCTTGGATTAGGCCTGCTGTCGGAATATGTCCCCAAGCAGCCCCTCAATGAGTTGCGGTGAAATAGTGTCTGTTTTTGCTGTTAGAAAGCATATTCAGACCCTATTTCACCGCAACTCAGGGGGATCTTTATGACAAAGAAGGCGCGGGCGCCCAAGGTATTACGGGGCGCCCGCGCCTTTGTGTATTGTCGCATATGGGGTACTAGCAGTTGCTCTTTAGCTTTCGGCCTTGCTGTTCGAACTTATGCATGTCGCTATCGGCCATACCCTGCGTCTTGTCTTCGTTACGCTTGGTGTAGAGGGGATCGCTCTGATCGTTCCAAATGCGGTCTGCCACGGGAGCCCAGGCCTCGGCTGCGGCTTGGGTCTTTTCGCGCAATTGCTCGGGTGATTCCTTCTCGACCAGGTCGGTACTCACGGCACCGGTCTCGGCCACCATCTTGGGCAGCACGTCGGGGTTCTCGAGCATAGGACAGGGCTTGAGATAGTTGTCGTTGAACGGCTGGCCCTCGTAGTACTTCATAAAGAGGGGAGAGCGCAGCGCGTCAAGTAGGCTCACGTTGTGGATGTTGGCGTTGGAATAGTGGATGAACACGCATGGCTCCACGTCGCCCGCCGCATTGATGTGCAGATAGCGGCGGCCACCGGCAATGCAACCGCCGACAAACTCACCGTCATTTTGGAAATCGAGCGTAAAGAGCGGCTTTTTCTCGCGCATTTCGCGGACAAAGCGATACATGCGCTCGCGCTGCTCAGGCGTGGGCATTAGCTGGGAGGTAGCGTTGCGACCGACCGGCATAAAGTGGAAATACCAGCAGAAGAGGGCTCCCTCTTCGATCATCCAGTCGATATTCTCTTCGGTCGCCACCGTGTCGGCGTTGGCGCTGGTCCAACAGGTCGAAATACCAAACGGTAGATTGCGCTCGCGTAGGAGTTTCATCGCATGCTCGATCTTGGCGTAGGTCCCCTCGCCGCGGCGGGCATCGGTGGTGTGCTCGTTACCCTCGGCACTGATGGCCGGAACAAAGTTGCCTACGCGGATCATGTCGTCGCAGAACGCCTCGTCGATAAGCGTTGAGTTGGTAAAGCAGAGAAACACGCAATCCCGGTGCTTTTCGCAGATCTTGATAAGGTCGTGTTTGCGAACGAGCGGCTCACCACCGGTGTAGATGTAGATGTGCGTGCCGAGTGCTTTGCCCTGCGTGATGATAGAGTCGATGTCTTCAAACGAGAGATTTTGCTTATAGCCGTACTCGGCGGCCCAGCAGCCCGTGCAATGCAGGTTGCAGGCGCTCGTGGGGTCGAGTAGGATAGCCCACGGAATGTTGCACTGGTACTTTTCGCGGTTTTTTTCCTGCTGCGGCCAAGCGAGCAGGTTGCCGTCGACAATAAGCGCCTTGAGCAATTTGGCTCGCATCTTGGGATTGAGACTGAAAACGCGCATGATCAGGTCATACCAATTGCCGCGACTCTTGATGACGTTGGTGAATGCCTCGCGCTGCACGGGAAACACGCGATCGGGGACCAGTTTGTTCACGAGGTCCATGATTTTTACGATATTTTCTTGCGGATTGTCGTCGAGATAATCGATGAGCTTGTTGAGTGCTACGCGCTCAGCTGACTGTGTAAGCGACATAGGCATTTCCTTTCACGTGCGCTTTGTATGTAATAATACCCATGTGTGGAATTAAATGCACGTAAAGAATCTCTATTGTGTCTATTCAACGAACCAATTTGATTTGGGGTGAATTGTTATGCCCAGGCACTCTCTAAATTGCGGTGAAATGGGGACTGAATAGGCCTTTTAACGGCATAAACGGTCTCTATTTCACCGCAACTCAGATGGACTGCATTACTGGTAGCGCAGGCACTCGACCGGGTCGAGTTTTGCTGCCCGGCGGGCGGGGTAGAAGCCAAAGATGACGCCGATGCCGACGGAGACCGCAAAGGCCAGCAGCACCGTGGCGATTGAAAAACTTGGCGTAATGGTACCGCTGGCACCGAGCTCGCCAAGCACGCCGGAGCCCGCGGCGAACATCGCTAGACCCCAGGCAAGCAGGTAGCCAATCAGGATACCCAGCAGGCCACCGGTGACGCACAGCGCCGAGGACTCGGCCAAAAACTGTGCGGTGATATCGCGACGACTGGCCCCCAGGGCACGGCGAATACCGATCTCGCGGATGCGCTCAGTCACGTTGGTGAGCATCATATTCATAATGCCGATACCGCCGACAAGCAGCGAGATACTGGCGACAGCACCCATGATGAGCGAGAACGCGCCCATAAAGGAGTTGAGGGCGTCGATGGCGCTTTTCATAGAGGTTGCCGATACGCTGTCGTACTCATCGTCCTTCGCGATGCCCTTCATCGCGCGCACCTTGGACTCAATCGTCTTGCACAGCTCATCCACGTCTGTACCCTCGGTGGCGAGCGCCGTTACGCTGGGGAAAGAGGGGTTCTCGTCGCCAAAGAGGCCCGAGATGGTCTCGCGCGGCATGTATAGCGTGAGCGAGCCCATGGAGTCGTTGCCGCCATCAATCACGCCGACAATCTGCACCTCGCCGTTCGACACCTTGATGGTCTTGCCGAGCGCTTCCTGCTCGTTGCCGTACAGCTGATCCGCGCCTCCACGGCTGATGAGTGCCACGCGTGCGCCAGATTGGGACTCGGCCTGGGTGTAGGTGCGTCCCGCAACGAGCTTGCTGGCGCCCACCGCGTCGAGCATGTCGCTATCGACACCCTGTGCCATGACGGTATAGCTTTTGTCACCGGCCTTGTACTCGGTATAGGCGCTGTCCACGATGCCGATCTGCTCTATTTGCGGCACCAGTTTTCGAAGTTTCTCAATGTCCGACTCGGTGAGCTCTTGCGACGAATAAATCTGCACCATACGCGCGGCGTTGAGGCCCAGGCTGTTGACCAGGCTGTTTTGGATGCCGCCGATAAGCGAGGTCATGGCGATGACCGAGGCAATGCCAATGACGATGCCCAGGATGGTGAGCAGGCTTCGTCCCTTATTGGCCTCGAGGGAGTGAAGGGCTTCTTGGATAAGGTCGCGCGTGCTCATGCCATCACTCCTTTCGGCGGGATGATCGGGTCTGAGATTGTGGGCAGGCTATCTACGGCGCTGCGCAGGGTCCGCGGTGCATGTGGAATATACGCGCCGTCGTGAATGCGACCGTCGCGGATGGTCACGGCACGGTCGGCCTCGGCGGCGATGCCGGGGTCGTGCGTGATGAGTATGATGGTCTTGCCGCGTTCCTGGAGTTTGTGGAAGGTCTCCATCACGAGCGCCCCGGTGGCGGAGTCCAGGTTTCCCGTCGGCTCGTCCGCCAGGATGATGGGCGGGTCGTTGACGAGGGCGCGCGCGATGGCGACTCTCTGCATCTGTCCGCCCGAGAGCTCGGAGATGCGGTGGTCCCAGTGGTCGACCGGCAGCGTGACGGCTTGCAGCGCATGGACGGCGCGCATCTCACGTTGAGCCCGCGGCACGTTGGTGTACGACAGCGGCAGCATGACGTTTTCGATGACCGATAGGCGCGGCAGAAGGTTAAAGCTCTGAAAGACAAACCCGATGCTCAGGGCGCGGACTTCGGTGAGCTCGTCATCGTCGAGCTCGGCCACGTTGAGCCCCTGCAGGTAGTAGTCACCTGCGGTTGGCTTATCCAGGCAGCCGAGGATGTTCATGAGCGTCGACTTGCCCGAGCCCGAGGGGCCGGTGATGGCCACGAACTCGCCGGGATTCACTGCCAGGCTAACGTTATGCAGGATATGGGCGCAGCCGGCCTCGCTCTCAAAAATGCGATGCACGTTGCGGATGTCGATGACGGGACGCATTATATGCCCTCGTCGGCAGACATGCTGCCGGAGTCGCCGCCATCGGCCGACACGCCCGAGCCGTTGTCAATCTTGAGGATGTCTCCATCGCGAAGTTTGGTGACTGGTACATTGGGGTTTATTTCATTGCCCTGGTCATCGTGCTTGACCTGCGTTTTGCCGACCACGGCGTCGTTATCGTTTTGCGTCACGACGGTCACCTTTACGCGTCGGGTCTGTTTGCCCTCGCCGTCAGTTGCTACGTTGACGTAAAAGTGCTCGCCGTCCTCGGTCATGAGCGCCATGGTCGGCACCATCACGACGTCATCGAGCTGTTCGGTCACCACCGAGACTTCGGCGGTCATGCCCGGTTTGAGGCGCGCGTCGGGAGCTTCAATCAAAATGTCGACATTAAAGGTTACGCTGCCGCCGCCACCGTTGGTGGAGTCGGAGTTTGCCACCGAGGCGATGGCTGTGACTGTTCCCTGGCTCACGATATCGGGAAACGCAGGATAGGTGACGTTGGCGCTCTGCCCAACGGCGATTTTGGCGATGTCCTTTTCGCCCACCTGCACGGTCACCTTCATCTTGGACAGGTCGGCGATCTGCATGCACTGCTTGCCGCCGCTCGTATCGCTTTCGCCCATGATCATGCCGCTTGTTACCGTGGCGCCCACCTTGGCGTTGAGCTCCACGATACTGCCCGAGCTCGGCGCCGTAACCGTGCGCCCGGCGGCCTTGGCGTTCGCCTGATCGAGGTTTGCCTGGGCTGAGGCGAGGCTGCGCTGTGCAGCCGATACGGTGTTCGTGTCGGCGGACGCAGTGGAGGCGCCTGCCGCTGCGGCAGAAGCTCCATCGACGTCCGTCGTTGGGGTGGCCTGCGCGGCAGCGACGGCTTTCTTCGCGTTGGCGAGGTCTTCCTGAGCGGCTGCAACTGCACGCTGCGCTTCGGCAACGTTGCGATCGAGCTCGTCGTTCTTAATGGTCATAAGCACGTCGCCCTCGTTGACGGATTGGCCCGGCTGAACGTTAATCGAATCGACCGTGCCGTCGACAGAAGGGGAGACCACTGAGGACGAAATAGGCTTGAGCTGGCCTTTCGCCTCGACGGTCGTGGTAAACGTGCCCTCAGTCACCTTATCGGTCACAGGCCCGCTGGCGCCCTGCGGCTGCGCATTGATAACCAGGGTTGCGACAATGGCAATGAGCGCGATGGCACCCACGACGCCGGCGGCAATACCGCGGCGAATCAGCTTTTTGCGTCGGCGCTCGGCACGTTTTGCCTTGAGTTTGGCGTAGGCCTCTTCATCGGAAATCTCGGCCATATCGCTCGGGCGGTCGTATTGCGAATCGGCATGCGCGTTTGAAATCAGAGGAATCGTTTCGGTGGCACCTTCGGGCGCGCGATCGGTATCATCTGGGCCCGGGGTGATCGTGGGGACATTTGGCATAGCGTCTCCTTTATAGAAAGAACTTCGATAAGTATATACGCCCACCGGTTGGGGCGGGCGCATAGGACGGTTTCTTTCGGAACTGTTAGATTGGTCGCAGCAGTTCCACGTTGTATGACTGCGCGCGTTGCACTACGAGTGGACAACCACGCACAGGCCGACTTTGATGCAGTCGTGAAGTGCTTTGGCATCGGCCAGGCGCAGGTTGATGCAACCGTGGCTGCCACACCACTTGTACGACTCGGCGTTATCGAAGCTCTTGTCGTTTTGCCAGGTGGCGTCGTGGAAGCCGATCATGTTGCCCTCGAACGGCATCCAGTAGCTCACCGGGCTCTCGTATTTGGGCTTTCCGGTCGCGGGGTCTTTGGCACCGATGAGCGTGCTTGCGCCGTCGTTGCTGTTGATCTGCCATACGCCCTCCGGGGTGGCGTCCTCGCCGGGCAGGCCCGAGATAAAGTTGGCCTCCCACACGATATTGCCGTTCTCGTCGTAGTAGCGCGCGTGCTGCTCGGACAGATCGACGTCGATATAGGCCTTCCAATCGGGCTCGCCCTTGGCGGTAAACGTGTCGGCCTTCTTTGAGTACGAGATTTCGATATCGCCGGTCTGCTTGTTATTGATAGCGTCCTCGACCTGCTTGGCGAGCGCGTCGCTGTCGATGGACCAGCCAAAGTCGCCGCCCTCGACAGCGCATTGCTTGCCGTCGGCGCGTGTCCACCAGCGGGTGGAGCCCACGGTGTTAAAGCCGTTGGCGAACTCGGCGGCCCAGCTGCTGATCTGCGACGTATCGAGTGTGGGCTTGGCCGGATCGGCAAAGCTGATCCACTGCAGCACCGAGCTGCCGTCCACCTTGCCGGCATCATTGCCGTTGAGCTTAAGGGTCACGTTGACGCCCAGGAAGTTGTTGGCGGCATCGCAAGCAGCCTTAATCTGGTCATCGGTGAGGGTGCCGTTGAGCGGTTCGTAGGCGTCGTTGCCGATCTTGGTGATATCGACGTTCTCGGCGAGTGACGCGAGCTCGATCTCGGCATATTTGATGACATGCTCGCGGTTGAGCTTCTCGTTGGATCGGGCCTTCTCAACGGTGAACTTGCCGGCTTTCTCGTCATAGGAGCTGGTGGCCTCGAAGGTTCCCGAGCGTCCCTCGTTGAACTCGTCGATGGCGCCGCCCAGGTCCTCCTCAAACTGCTTTTGGTTAAAGGCATCAGAGAGCATGGACAGGTCGACGTCCTGTTTCAAGTCGACCGAGCCGTTCTTGGTGGCGCTATCGGTTTTTCCGCCGAGCGACGCTATGAGGCGCGATGGCCACAGCAGCGGCTCGTTTTTTCCGATAATCTCGTGGGCGGCTTTCTCGCCATCGACGATGGGTTCGTCGGACTCGGGCTGGTAGGTCCAGCTAAAGTTGTCGCCCGACACGGTGAGCTTGTAGTGCTTCCATGCCGAGTTGACCTTGGTGGCTGCCGAAGATGCGTTAGAGAGCGATACGTCGACGCCGGCGATGGTAGTGTTGGGGTAAGCGACCTGCGAGAACGCCACGACGCCTACGATGTAGACGATCGCGACGAGGCCGAGGACGACAAAGAGGGCCATCTTTCCGCCCGACGTGCCGCTTTTGTTGGTGCGCTTGTCCGCGGGTCCGCGATTGTTTGCCGCGCGAGTGTGCGAAGGGCCCTGCGTGGGGTCGCCACCTTGTGCGGGACGCTGCTGATATTGTTGATGCGGCTGGTATTGACGCTGATTCGGGCGTTGAGAGGCATTGGACGGGCCGTGTTGTTGGCTGCGAACCGGCGCGATGGGGCGCGGCGATTGGACGCCGCCAGTATGCCTACTGGGCTGTTGCGGATCGGGAATCATGTTGCTGCGGTCGATTTGCGACATCGTATATATTTCCTTCGAGTTTCGCCTTTCGGCTCATCGTGTTTCAACTGGGCTTGCATTATAGCGATTAGCCTGTTGTTTGTGGTGCGGAAACGGTATCGGTTTGGAGAAGTCTACCTATCCGCATACGCCGCATTTGGCGCAGGCAGAAAGCGCGGCCGGGGCTTGAGCGATACCGCCCTTGGCCGTCTCGCGCAGGGTTGCCGGCAGGGCGTGGCCCACCGAGAGCATCACATGCGCCATCTGGTCAAACGGCACCAGGCTCTTGATGCCGGCGAGCGCGAGCTGGGCCGAGCTGAAGGCCGCGGCCACGCCGATGGCATTGCGGTTTTGGCACGGCACCTCGACCAGTCCGCCCACGGGGTCGCAAACGAGGCCTAGCAGATTGCTCAGCGCGATGGAGCTGGCGTCGAGTGCCTGCTCGGGGGTGCCGCCGAGCATCTGCACCAGCGCGGCGGCGGCCATGGCGGCGGCACTTCCCACCTCGGCCTGGCAGCCGCCTTCGGCGCCGGCGACGCAGGCGCTCGTGGTGAGGTTGAGGCCGATGGCGGCGGCACAGTAGAGAGCGTCCATGACCTGCTCGTCATCGAGCTGCAGGTGCTTGGCGAGCGCCAGCACGCAGCCGGGCACGACGCCCGCGGAGCCCGCCGTAGGGGCGGCAACGATCACGCCCATGGTGGCGGAACGCTCGAGTACAGCCATGGCACGGGCCACGGCTTCGGTCTGGACGGCGCCCATCAGGCTTGCGCTCAAATCGTTGCGGTCGGTGGCATCGACGAGCTTCGCTTCGCCGCCGATAAGCCCGCCGAGAGATCGCTGCGGATTGGCGATGGGGGCCGTAGTCTCCTCGCGCATGACGTCGAGCACGCGGCGCATGGCGGCGACGGCGTGGGCCTCGCCGGTCAGACGCGCCTCGCGCACGGCCATGACGGCGCCGATGTTGAGTCCCAGCTCCTCGCAGGCGTCGAGCAGCTGTTCGCCGTCATCGAAGATCTCCTTGGCCGAGACGCCGGGTGAGAGCGATGATGCCGAGCCGGGGAGCTCGATAAAGGTGGCGTAATCGACATTATCGAGTTTACGCAGCATGGGAATAACGGTGTCGTCGGGCGTGCCATCGGTCTCAAAGACGGAGTAGGCCTGGCCGCCCACTTCGGTGCGGTAGGTGCGGCAGAAGGCGATGTTCACGTGTGCGTAGGCGAGCAGGTTGGTGAGCGCGGCAAGTACGCCGGGGACGTCGTGGTGCGCTACGAAGAGCGTGGAGTACATGCCCGAGATGTCGACGCCGACGCCGTTGATGCGGCTGATGCGCATCTTGCCGCCGCCCAGGCTCTCGCCGCGGACCTGCGCCGTGGCGCCCGTGTCATCGACCATGTCGATGTCGACGGTGTTGGGGTGGATGGAGGCGTCGTCGCCCTTGATGTCAAAGTGGAAGTCGAGGCCCTGCTTGCGTGCGAGGTCAAAGGCCTGCTTGATATTCTCGTCGTCGGTGTCGAGGCCCAAGATGCCCGCGACGAGCGCGCGGTCGGTGCCGTGGCCGCGGTAGGTATGGGCGAAGGAGTTCCATAGGCCAAAGGTAACCTTAGTGATGCGGCCCTCGAGCAGGCTGGCGGCCACCTGTGCGCACCGCAAGGCGCCGGCGGTGTGCGACGAGCTGGGACCGACCATGACGGGGCCCAAGATCTCGAATGCCGAGGTCGTAGCTAGTGTTTGTGGCTTGCCTGCCATGGCTGCTCCTTTGCCTTGTCTCGTCGTCCCGAGGGGCGGGGCATAAGGTCGCCTGCTCGGACAGTCCTGCTCGCACGGAGAGCACATTACGTGCTCTCCGGCTCGTGCGGAACTCGCGATCGACCATATGCCCCGCCCCTCGGGACTAAGGATACATGGTAGAGGCGCGTGTGCTGCAAAATTCATTAGCTGGTGACCTATTCCATGTCCCAGGTTGGCTCATCTTCGCCACCGGATTAATAAAAAAGAAGTACCGCTTGGGGGCGGTACTTCTTTTGAAAGCTTGTGCCTGTTGCGACCTTGGTGGTTCCTAATTACAGGCCGCAGGCTGCTCTGAGTTCTTCGACTCGATCGGTCTTCTCCCAGGTGAAGTCGGCGTCTTCGCGGCCAAAGTGGCCGTAGGCTGCCGTCTTCTCAAAGATCGGTCGACGCAGGTCCAGGTCGCGGATGATCGCGCCCGGGCGCAGGTCGAAGGTTTTCTCGACGGCCTCGACGATCTTGTCTTCGGCAACATGCGCGGTACCGAAGGTGTCGATCATGATAGACAGCGGCTTGGAAACGCCGATGGCGTAGGCCAGCTCGACCTCGCAGCGGTCGGCCAGGCCGGCGGCGACCACGTTCTTTGCGACCCAGCGCGCGGCATACGCGGCGGAGCGGTCGACCTTGGTGCAGTCCTTGCCGCTAAAGGCGCCGCCGCCGTGACGGCCGTAACCGCCATAGGTGTCGACGATGATCTTGCGGCCGGTGAGGCCCGTGTCGCCCATGGGGCCGCCCACGACAAAGCGACCGGTGGGGTTCACATAGATGTCGGCGTTGTCCCACGGCATGTTCTCGGCGGCCATGACGGGAGTGATGACGTGCTCGATGAGGTCGTCCTTGATCTTGCCCATGTCCTCGATCTCGGCGGCGTGCTGCGTGGAGATGACGATGGTCGTGACCTCGACGGGCTTGCCGTCCTCGTAGCGCACCGTGACCTGGGTCTTGCCGTCGGGGCGCAGATAGGCGAGGGTTCTGTCGTGGCGCACGGCGGCCAGTCGCTCGGCCAGGCGGCTCGCCAGGTAGTGCGGCATGGGCATGAGGGTTTTGGTCTCGTTGGAGGCATAGCCAAACATCATGCCCTGGTCGCCGGCGCCGATCAAGTCGATGGGGTCGGTGGTGGCGCCGGTCTGGGTCTCGAAAGACTCGTCGACGCCCTGGGCGATATCGGGCGACTGCTCGTGGATGAGGTTCATGACGCCGCAGGTATCGCAGTCAAAACCGAACTTTGCGCGGTTGTAGCCAATGCGGCGGATAACGCCACGGGCAATCTCCTGCACGTCGACGTAGGCCTGGGTGCGGATCTCGCCGGCAACGATGACGGTACCGGTGGTCACGAGGGTCTCGCAGGCGCAGCGGACGTTCTCAACGTTGGCGGGCACGCCGTTGGGCGCGATGTAGCCCTGCTCCTGCAGCTCTATTTCTTTAGCGAGGATTGCGTCGAGGACGGCGTCGCTGATCTGGTCAGCAATCTTATCGGGATGACCTTCGGTCACCGACTCCGACGTAAATACAAAGGACCCGTGTTGGGGTGGGATGGAACGAAGTTCTTCTGGCATGATAGCCCCTTTCAAAATACGTGTCCCGGCGACCGTTACCATTCCGCCGAGCTCTCTATGCAAGGGCACATCATAGCGCGTAAATCAAACATTCACACCCTTTCCGCACCTACTCATTGGGGACAGACTTAAATGACCAGCCTTGGGGGTGCGGACAAAAAGTTGGACCGAGTCCGGTCCGGATTGGAGTCCGCATGGG